>Ga0265324_10000007_pt1 | contig 264024 bp, 223 predicted proteins | sample 41419metaG_FD_198634 | JGI IMG/M metagenome (GOLD analysis project Ga0265324, IMG submission 198634) | Rhizosphere microbial communities from Carex aquatilis grown in University of Washington, Seatle, WA, United States - 4-14-19 metaG | ecosystem: Host-associated > Plants > Roots >...
AAATGGCATTACTGGCCCCTGTCGGACGCGGAATACGTGGAGGCCCTGGCCGAGCTGGGCGCGCCATGAGGAAGGCTTTGATCGGAGCCCTGCTGGAGCTGGCCGAAAGGGATTCGCGCACGGTTTTCCTCACCGCCGATCTGGGTTATCTGTTCGTGGAGCCCTTCGCGCAGCGCTTCCCGGAACGCTTCTTCAACGTCGGGGTGGCCGAGCAGAACATGGTTGGCGTCGCGACGGGGTTGGCCGAAGCCGGCTTCATCCCTTACGTCTATTCCATCGCCACCTTCGCCGCCCTGCGCCCTTATGAATTCATCCGCAACGGCCCGGTGCTGCAACGCCTCCCCGTGCGCATCATCGGGGTGGGAGGGGGATTCGAATACGACCATGCCGGACCCACCCATTATGCCTTGGAGGACGTGGGCGCATTGCGCATGCTTCCCGGCCTCCGTGTCATCGCTCCCGCCGACGCGGCCCAATGCCGCTCCGCCGTCCTGGCCCTTCACGACGATCCCGCTCCCGCCTATTTCCGCTTGGGCAAGGACGATACCTACCGGGTGCCCGGCTTGGAGGGACGCTTCGAAGCCGGCCGCTTGCACGTGGTGCGGGAAGGGGGAGATGCATTGCTTCTGGCCCTGGGTCCCGCGGTGCGATCCGCGTTGGCCGCCGCTGATCTCTTGGCCGAACGCGGAGTCGCCAGCACGGTGGCGGCGATATCATCCGTCAGCCCCGTTCCCGAGTCCGACCTGCTCGACCTCATGTCCCGCTTCCCTTTCGCCGTGACCGTGGAAGGGCATTACGCCGTAGGCGGCCTGGGGTCATTGGCTTGCGAGGTGGCGGCCGGCTATGGCCTGGCCTGCCGGATAACGCGCTGCGGCGTCACGGATGCCCCGACGGGAGCGCAAGGGAGCCAGGGTTTCATGTACCGCCTGCACGGGATATCGCCCGCGCACATCGCGGAGGCCGCCTTGAATCGCCTGGGGGATACGCCTTCCGCCCGCCGCGTGGCCGGCGATTGGGCGCCCGCCCGCGAAGCCTCCCGGAGCGCGCCCGCGGCGGAGCCGCTACGTAACACCGAAGATACCTAGCTCCGCGCCAAAGCCGCCCAGGCCGGCCTAATCGGAACGTCGGCGCAGAAGCGTCAGGGTCCCGTCCGTCCAGATCTCGGTATAGCCCGTGTCTGCCCGCAGGCGGGCGAGGCAATCCCCGATCCGCGCCTGCTCCCCGGCATCGAACATGGACATGGGGCCCGGGACCAGGGGAAGGAGCGCGTAGCGTCCCGAAAGGCATGCCTCATCGGCGGTATACCATAGCCAGGCTTCCCCGCCGTAATGGATCCAGTACCACCGGTTCGTTTTCCAAAGGCGATCGTCCACAGGCACGGCGGAGGATAGCGAGGCCCCGTCCGGAATTCGCGCTAAGGCCGCGCGGTAGGATGCGGCATAGGGATGATGCAGATAAAGGGGAAGCCCGCGCAGAGGAACCAGGGCCAGGAGCAGCAGGCAAGCCGTGAAGGAAACCGCGGCCCGGCCCTGGACGGGACTGGCGCCGGCCGCATCGATGCCGACCGGATCGGCCCCATCGGCGCGGGCCGGATCGCATTCGCGCGGTGGCCCGGCCAGGCTCGCGATGCCCGCGAAGAAGGCCCAGAAAGCGGGCTCGATCACGTAGTGGAAGGCCGGGGAAGCGAAGGTGCCGCCCAGGTAAACGTTGAGGAACAGGGTGGGCAAGGCCAACAGGGCATATGGGCTACGCAGGCAGATCGCGCCGCCGCCCGCTACGACCATCGCAACCGCATACCGGACCGAATCCGGAGACAGGACGCGATGCAATCCCGCGCGCCAATCTTCCCCGAGGTGGGCGTAGAAATAACCGGCATCCCCCAGCATATGCGGGAAAAACCAAAATCGTAGGAACAGGCCGTAAGCGAAACCTAGCGTTACCGGGATCACGATCCAATGCCAAGATCTCCGTTGCAACAAGGCCAGGCACCCCAGGCCGATGGCGGTGAGGGCGAAGACTTCTTTCGCCAGCATCAGGCCCAGAAGCGCGGGCAGGAAGACGCGCCAACGGCGATCATGATAAGCCGTCGCGGCCAGGGCCAGGAAGGGCAGGGCGGTGGCCGCGCCGTGGAAGCCTTTCAGGAGCGGGACGATGAGGCAGGGCGATAGCGCGAAACCGAAGGCCAACCATTCCGCCCAGGCTTCATCCTGCGCGATCCGCTTGATCCACGATCGAACGATGCCCCAAGCTGCCAGTACTAAGCCCGCTTGCGCGGCTTGTACGACAAAGGGCCCGGGGGCGAGGCGGAACAGCCATCCCACCGGAAGGCACCAGAATTCGGAATGCTGCGCCAGGAAGGGCCGGCCATTGATGGCGTTCTCGCCGGGCAACCATCCGTGGGACGAACGGAAGCTGGAGAGGTAATAGGCGATGTCGCCCCAATCGAAATTGGAAAAGTTGGAGACCGCCAACATGCCGGCCGCCGTCGCCCCGCCTAAGGCCAACAAGGAAAGGATGAAGGGAAGCCTCCGGCCTCCGGGGGCGGCCAAAAGGCGCGCGGGGCGCGCCCAGGCCCAGGCGGCAACGGCCAAGGCGAGGATCAGGAAGGCGGCCTTATGCGCCGCATGCCGGCCCATGTCGGGGAAGGCCAGCCAGGCCGCGGCCAACGGCCAGGCGATTTGGGCGGCCAGGCGGGTTCGTACTTCCGGGCGCGCCCGCACGGATAGGCGGGCCCATGCCACCAGGCGCGCCCGTGCCGTCATTTCACCCCGAGGTACCCGCGGACGCCCGCGATCACGCGATCCTGCTGCGCGGTCGTGAGATCATAGTAGAGCGGTAGCCGCAGGAGCCGGGAGCTGATCGATTCGGTCACCGGCAACATGCCTTCGCGGTATCCCAATGAGCGTCCCATCGGGGAGGTATGCAGGGGGACGTAATGGAACACGGCCATGATGCCGAGCCGGCGCAGATGCTCCATCAGTCCGTCGCGCGCGGCGGCGGTTTCCAGCAGGAGGTGGAACATATGGGCGTTGTGGCGGCAATGGGCCGGGACCACCGGCAGCCGGATGCGGCCGGACCCCTCGAGATCGGAAAGGCCGGCGAGGTAATAGCGCCAGCTCGCCAGGCGGCGGCGCGTGATCTCTTCCGCCTGCTCGAACTGGGCGTATAGGAACGCGGCGATCAATTCGGACGGCAGATAGGAAGAACCGATATCCACCCAGGTGTACTTGTCGACGAGCCCGCGGAAGTATTGGCTGCGGTTGGTCCCCTTTTCCCATATGATCTCGGCGCGATCGACCAAGGTGGGATCGTTCACCCCCAGCGCGCCGCCTTCACCCGCGATGAAGTTCTTGGTTTCGTGGAAACTGTACGCCGCCAGGGCCCCGAAGCTTCCCAGCGGCTTGTCCTGGTAATAGGCCCCGAGGGCATGGGCGGCGTCTTCCACCAGGATGGGCTTGCCAATCCCTGTCATGGCGCCGAAGGCCTCCATGTCGCAGCCCACGCCGGCGTAATGGACCACGCAGATGGCCCGGGTCCGTCCGGTGATCCGTTCCCGCGCCGAGACGGGATCGAGGTTGAAGGTATCGGGGCGAATGTCCGCGAAGATCAGGCGGGCGCCGCGCAGATGGAAAGCGTTGGCCGTGGAGACGAAGGTGTAGGAGGGGAGGATGACTTCGTCGCCGGGCTCCACCCCGCATAGGATGGCGGCCATTTCCAGCGCCCCCGTGCATGAGGCAGTCAACAGGGCTTTGCCGCAGCCTGCTTGCGCCTCGAGCCAGCCCTGGCATTTGCGGGTGAACTCCCCGTTCCCCGCCAGGTGCCCGCTCAGCACGGCCTGGGCGATATGGTACAGCTCGCGGCCCGCGATAAAGGGCCGGTTGAAAGGAATGGGTTCCGGGGGGCGTTCCATCGGCTTACTCCGCCGCGACCGCGTCGCGCCCGCTTCCCGTCCGGGCTTCGACCACGTAGGGGGGCTTGGACAGCGAACGCAGATGCATGCGCGCCAGGTATTCGCCGATGACACCGAGGGCGAACAATTGGGCCCCGGAAAAGATCGCGATGATGGAAGCCAGGAAGGGGAAGCCGGGCACGCCGCCGCCTTGGATCAGGAAGCGCCCCACCACGTAGGCCAACACGAGCAACCCCAGGAAGGTGAAGGCGAAGCCCATCCAGCTCGCCAGCCGCAGGGGGAGCGTGCTGAAGCCGGTCATCATGTTCATGGCGTGGTTGAAGAGCTTGCCCAGGGTATAGTGGGAAACGCCCGCGCGGCGGGAGTCGTGCCGCACGATGATGGAGGCGAAACGCGAGGTGCCCCAGGTGAGCAGTACGTCCACCGACAGGTAGGGGCCGTGGAAGTGTTCGAAGGCCGCGCGCAAGCGCGTACGGAACGCGCGGAAGGCACTGACCTTGCGGGCCGTGGCCGCGCCCATGGCCCCTTGCAGTACCATCTTGGTGATCACGGAGGCCATGTTCCGTATCATCCCGTGCCGTTCCCGGTCCGGTGCGCCGTATACGACGTCGTAGCCTTCGTCCAACTTGCGCAACAAGGCCGGGATCTCCTCGGGAGGGTTCTGCAGATCATCATCTATCGTGACGATGATCGCGCGTTCGGCCGCCCGTATGCCGCAGAGCAAGGCGTTGTGCTGCCCGAAATTACGGCTCAGCTTGACGGCCTTGACGCGGGGATCGCGCTCTGCCAAGCCGGCTATGAATTCCCACGAACCGTCGTCGCCGCCGTCCTCCACCAGGATGATCTCGTAGTCCAGCCCCGGTCCGGATAGGCTCTCCCTAAGGCGCCGGTACAAATCCGGCAAGCATTCCACGCTCTTGTAGACGGGTACGATGACCGAAAGGCCGGGGCGCAAATCCACCCCGCCATTATAGGGTAGCCCCGGAGCGGGGGGCCAGGGGAAAGGGCGAGGTTGTATCCGGCGCGCGAAAAGCACCATAATACGGTGGACCTCAAACCCACCCTTCCATGTACGCAGAAACCCTTCGGCCCTTCCCCAACCGCCCGAAGGAAGGCGCTTTCGGCGAGGTCCGGTACGCGCTGCGGCGCTTCTTCGATTTCAGCGTATGGACGGCATCCCGCGATTTGGCCATATTCCTGGGCGGCCTGGGGAACGGACGCATCCTCGAGATAGGCGGCGGCCTTCGGCCCTACGCCCACCTGATGCCCGGATCCCTCCATTGGTCCCTCGATCCGTACGGCCTGGAAGGGGAATTCGGATACCGCTCGAAATCGATCAAGTACGACGGCAAGCGCTTTCCCCTTAAGACAGCGAGTTTCGATACGATCATCCATACCGAGGTGATGGAGCATATCTACGATACGCGGGGATTCCTGGCCGAATGCGCCCGGGTCCTCCGCCCGGGCGGGTCGATGTTTTTCACCGTGCCTTTCGCCGCCCGCTTCCATTACCAACCGCACGATTACTGGCGCTTCACCCCCAGCGCCCTGGAAAGACTCGTACAGGAATCCGGATTCCGCGTGGCTTCACTGAGGCCTCGCGGGGACGCGCTCACCGTAATCCTCAACAAGATCATGGTCTTCGCCTTGGGCTTGGCGGCCGGGCGCGATCGCGCGGCAAGGCGCCGGATCCTGGTCCCGCTCTTGGCGCTGCCTTTCGTCGCCGTGATCTTGCCCGCCGCCGCCCTCCTCGGCCAGATCGCGTTGCGCACAGGCTGGGTCCGGAATACCGACGATTGCCTGGGCTTCTCGCTCTCCTGCGAACGCTTGCCCGTCGCCTGAAGGTTACCCCTTGGGCGGTTTGCGGGCCACCATCCCGATATTGCCTAGGCCCAAGGGGAGGCGCAGGCGGCCCAGCCCGGTAGCCTCCGCGGCCCTGGCGATGGCGCGACGGAAGGGGATGGGGGCGTGGGTGATCCAATATTGCAGGGGATAGGAATTGCGGATGGGGAAAACGCTTAAGGGCCGGTAGCCGGCGCGGGCGGCCGCCAGGGGCAAGGTCTTGCGGTTGAACAGGTAAATATGTTCCACGTCGATGATAGGAGACTTCTCCCCGAAGAGGCGGGCCTGCAGGCTTTCGGCATCGTGGGCGATGAGGTAGAGCAATCCCCCCGGCCGGGTCTTGCGGTAGCAGGCCGCCAGCAGGGCGGCAGGATCGCCTGCATGATCGAGGGTCTGGAAAGAGCAGACCAGATCGAAAAGGGCATCCGGGAAGGCGCTGTCGGAAAAGAGACCGCCGAGGATCGCGCCGGCCACGCGCGGGGAAGCCAGGCGACGGGCCTCGGCGCTGGGCTCGCAACCATGGACCTCCCGATAACCCCGGTCCAGCAGTTCCTCCAGGAAAAACCCCGTGCTGCATCCGATTTCCAGGGCCGCGCCCCGCTCCGCTTCGGCGGCGAAGGGCGCGAAAGGCTTCCAGTAATCGCTGCGGATGATGCCGGCATAGGCATTGAAGGTGACCCGGCTTTCGGCGTATAGCTTCTCCAGCACGGCGTCCGGGAGCACCTCGCGCGAGAAGACCAGGCCGGTTTCGCGGCAGCGGACCATGCGGTAATGGAAATGCTCGGTGACGCGCCGCGCGGAGAAGACCGCGGGATTGAGATCCTCGTCGCGGAAGTTCCGCGGATATAGCTCTTCGAAGCAGGCGCCGCCTGGGCAGAATAGGCAGGGCTTAGCGACATACTCGGTCATGGTCCGGCCATGGGGGTTCGGCCAGATGATACGCTTTTGCGCGCCGGGAATGCCGGTCCGATCCGGGTTTTTAGCGGGCCCGGCATTGTCTTTCCGGCTTCGGAAAGCCCATAATGGGGGAACGCGGCCTCGTGGAGGCGGGAGAATGGCATTCGCATGGCGGAACGGTTCGAGTACGATGTTTGCGTGATCGGAGGCGCGGGGCACGTGGGCCTCCCGCTTTCCATCGCCTTCGCCGATCGCGGACTGAAGACCGTGATCCAGGATATTAATGCATCGGCCCTGGAACCCATCGAGCGGGGCATCATGCCTTTCATGGACAAGGGCGCCGATGAGGCCCTGCGGCGGGTCATCCATAAGACTTTGTCGGCCACGACCGATTCCGCCGTCGCGGGAAAGGCCAAGCACGTCGTCGTGGTCATCGGCACGCCGGTGGATCCCCATCTCAATCCGGAACTCCGCTCCCTGAAGCGCCTGACCAAGGAACTGGCTCCGCATCTCCGCGACGGGCAGATCGTCATCCTCCGTAGCACGCTTTACCCCGGGACCACCGAGCATGTGCGGGCCGATCTGAAAAAGCATTGCCCGGGAGTCGAAGTATGCTTTTGCCCCGAGCGCATCGCCCAGGGCAAGGCCCTGGAAGAACTGCATTCCCTGCCGCAGATCGTTTCGGGCTTCCATCCCGAGGCGGTGGAAGCCGCCGCCGCCCTGTTCCGATCGCTCACCCCGGACATAGTGGTCACCACCCCGCTGGAGGCCGAGCTTACCAAGCTTTTCACCAACTCCTACCGTTACATCCAGTTCGCCATCGCCAACCAGTTCTACATGATCGCCGGCGACTATGGCGTGGACTTCCATCGCATCTACGAGGCTATGACCCATCAATACCCGCGCCTGGCCGACTTTCCGAAGCCGGGGTTCGCCTCGGGACCTTGCCTGTTCAAGGACACCATGCAATTGTCCGCCTTCACCAACAACAAGTTCTTCCTGGGCCACGGGGCCATGCTCGTGAACGAAGGGTTGCCCAACTACCTTGTCGAGCAGGCGAAGAAGCGCATGGACCTGCGCGAGAAGAAGGTGGGGATTCTGGGCATGGCCTTCAAGGCGGAAAGCGATGATAAGCGCGAATCGCTGTCGTACAAGCTGCGCAAGGTTCTGGAGATCGAGGCCGCCGACGTGCTCTGCTCCGATCCGTACCTGCGCGACGTGGGCTTCGTGCCCGCGGAAACCCTTATCGGCGAGAGCGACCTGATCTTCATCGGGGCGCCGCATGCGCGTTACAAAGCGATGGATTTCCGCGGCAAACCCGTGGTGGACGTATGGGATTGCCTGCCCTTCCCGAGCTTCCTGCGGGGGGCCGCATGAAGGCCCTGGTCACCGGTTCCAAGGGTTTCATCGCCGGCTACCTGATCGAGGAACTACTGGAGCGCGGCTGGGAGGTGATCGGCCTCGACAATGATTCCAAGTACGGCGAAGTGGAGAAAAGCTACGACGGGCATTCCGGCTACCGCCACGTGCGGGGCGACGCCAAGGACGCCGCCCTGCTGAAGGATCTCATCGCCGAGTGCGATCATTTCGTAGCCTGCGCCGCCATGATCGGGGGCATATCCTACTTCCACGCCTATGCTTATGATCTCCTGGCGGAGAACGAACGCATCACCGCGGCGTCCTTCGACGCGGCCATCTGGGCCCATAAGCTCGGCCGCCTGAAGAAAATCACCGTCCTTTCCTCGTCCATGGTTTTCGAGAACGCGGTCCGCTTTCCTTCCCCCGAGGGCCATCAGAAGGAATGCCCGCCGCCTTTCTCCACCTACGGTTTCCAGAAGCTGGCCACCGAATACTTCGCTCTGGGCGCCTGGCAGCAATACCAGCTCCCGTACACGATCTTAAGGCCCTTCAATTGCATCGGCACCGGCGAGAAGCGGGCCTTGGGCGGAGCGGACGTGAAATCGGGAAACGTCACCCTGGCCATGACCCACGTCGTGCCGGATCTGGTGGCCAAGGCCCTCAAGGGCCAGGATCCCTTGCGCATTCTCGGCGACGGCAGCCAGGTGCGGCATTACACTTATGGCGGGGACTTGGCCCGCGGCATCTGGCTTGCGATGGAATCGGAGCGCGCCCGGAACGATGATTTCAACCTTTCCATCGGGACCAGCACCACGGTGCTGGAACTGGCCCGTATGATCTGGGGGAAGATCAATCCCGCTAAGCCATTCCGCTACGAAAGCGACGCGCCCTTCTCCCATGACGTGCAAATGCGCGTTCCCGACATCGCCAAGGCCCGCGACCTGCTCGGCTTCTCGGCCACGACCGGCCTGGACTCAGCCCTGGACGAGATCATCCCCTGGATCCGCCGCCAGATCGCCGCGGGAGGCATGTAATGGCGGGTTCTATCGAGATCATCATCCCGGTTTACAATGAAGGCGAGAACATCGTCCGGACCTTGGAGGAGATCGAAAGCAAGGTGGACCATCCCCACCGCATCCTGGTGGTCTACGATTTCGATCAGGATGATACCTTGCCGCCGTTGCGCCGCTATGTCGAGAAGGGCCATGACGGCATCCGCACCGAGAAGAACCGTTACGGGCGGGGGGCGCTGAACGCCATCCGCACCGGCTTCGAAGCCGCCGAGGGCGAGCTCTGCCTGGTCTGCATGGGCGATCTTTCCGACGACATGGCGGCCGTGCGGGACATGCTCCTAAAGATGGACGAGGGCTGCGACGTGGTCTGCGGGTCCCGCTACATGAAGGGCGGCCGCCAGATCGGCGGTCCCTTGTTCAAAAGGACCTTGTCGCGCTTGGCCGGGGCCACTCTGTATTGGCTGGCCGGCGTGCCCACCCACGACGTCACCAACAGCTTCAAGATGTACCGCCGCGCCTTGCTGCAACGGATCCACATCGAGAGCAGCGGCGGTTTCGAGATCGGGATGGAGATCCTGATTAAGGCCCACCTCTTGGGTTGCAAGATCGGCGAAGTGCCTTCCACCTGGCGCGATCGTTCCGGCGGCGAATCCAAGTTCCGCCTGTGGAAGTGGCTGCCCAATTACCTGCATTGGTACGGGTTGGCCCTCAAGTCGCGCTTTACGCGGGACAAGGGCGGCCTCTTGCGTACGGCTCCCAAGGCGGCTTGATCGCCGTGGGTTCTCGGCCTTACCTGTGGGGCTGGGCCGCCTACGCCCTCCTCTACTTCGCGCTCGGGTTCCATCCCGGCCTGGTCTCCAGCGACGATTTCGGTTACTTGCGCAGCGTGCTGGGAACTCTCGCCTCCCATCGTCCTTACGCGTACGATTGGCTGGAACCTTACGCGGCCAGCTTCTCTTCGGCCTGCGCCCTTCTCTACGCCCTCACTGGAAGCTTTCTGGCCACCACCTGGGGCTTTCAAGCCTTCTGTGCCATGGCCTTTTATCCCTTGCTGGCCCGCCTGTTCGCCGCACGCCTGCGACCGGGCCATGCCGCCCTGCTGGCCCTGTCGATCGCCGCCTGCCCGCTGTTCTTCGCCAAGGCTTCCGATTTCCACGCCGCCTTCTGTACCTTGGATCTGGTCCTGATCGCCCTGCTCGCTTTCGAGGCGCGGCGCTGGGGCTTGTTCTTTATGGCCGCCTTTCTGGCTTTCGCCAACCGGCAGAACCAGCTTTGCCTGCTGGTCCTTCCTTGGGCGTTGGCCCTGAGGAATGCGGGGCGGGGGAGGGGAGTAACCCGGGCGATACCCTGGGGGACCGCTCTCTGGTCCCTCGCCGCCGGCGCTTTGGCCATATCCATGAACCGAACTTTCGCGTCCGCGCATGCGGCTTATCGCAGCGAGCCCCTTGCCGCTCTGGCCGGCCATGCCGTCTTGGCCCTGGCGGCCGGCGGCTACCTGGCCTTGGGATGCCTTTCCATCGCGTCCTGCCTGGCCGGCCGCGCCTCCGCCGGCCCTGTCTTAAACGGTCGGTCCCTTATAGGCCTCACCTTTGCCGGCCGCCCGGCTCTGCGGAGATGGCTCTGGCCCGCCGTCGCGGCCGCGGGCCTCTTGGCCCTGATCCCTTTCTGGGGCCCGTCCTTATTGCTCACCGACACGCCGCTGTTCGGAATGGCCGGCTGGCCGCAGATTAACCATACTCTTCCCTGGATCCTGCTGGCCCTTTTGCCCGCCCTCGATTTCCGCCTCTTGCGGCCCTCACCGTACTTGGCCTTGATCGCCGCCTATGTCTTCCTCGCGTCCTTACGCGGGGTATGGTGGGACTATTACTTCCTGGAGATCGCCGTGCTGGCCTTACTACTGGCCTTGGACGGCGCCCCCGCGCCCGCCCTGCCGCGGTACGCCGTGGCCGTACTGACACTCGCCCTCGTCGCCGACTGCGGCTATGCCTACTTATACAAGGTCCAATCCGACAAGCAGCGGGTGGTGATCAAGGAGTTGGAGCGTCTGGAGCGGGAAGGCCGCGCCCGCCCCCAGGAGTTGACCGGAGCCCCGTTCGGACTCTTAGGCTGGAAGCTTTTCGATTACTACGCCTCCCATGATGGACGCAAGGACGGGGTGCTGTTGGGATTCCTCGGATACGTGCGGCGCGACCGGATAAGCGTTGAGACGGGGCTACCGTGGCGGCACGGGTATAAGGACGATCTGCCGGCCGGGGCCGATTCCCTCGCCGGGGGCTTATGCCGCATCGGCTTCGCGACCGTGCCCTACCGCATTATCGACTACCATGGGACAGCCTCGGAGGAATCCGTTTTGGGCCCGGCCTCGCGCTTGGATCCGGATTTCCATTCTCCCCGTTACCCGCTGAACGATGAGGAATGGAAGCAGTATATCCGGACCCTGAAGGGAAAGTATTCCGGAAACTAATGAGCGCGGTGGAAGAGGAGCACTCCGCTTTGAGAATATTCTAGCGACCATTGCCGGGATGCTGAAAGGCGCAGGACCGCTTGCTCCAGTGAATCCGCGTTCACGAGCCAGGTCGGCTTGAAGGCCGTATCGAGAACGGCGTAGTCATAGGCTTCCAGGGGACGATGGTTCCAGCCGAAGGCTTCGGCCCGCGCGCGGGCGGTGAAGCGAGCAGTAAAGGGGCCGTTCACGATCACCGCGGCGGAATCCGGGATGACGGCTTCCAAATGCGCTACCGCTTCCCTCGCGGGGTTGGGCCGGGGTAGACTGAAGCCCTCGCGCCAGAGCGGGTAGCTGAGCAAGGCGGCGCAGGCCCAGGCCGCCAAGGCCCGCGTGGGAACGCGCCGCGCGGCGTCTTTTTCCAGCATCAGGCCAGCCGCGGCCAGGAACACCAAAGGGAAGGCGTAGCAGACCCACATCATCATGAAGGCGGGATCGGGGAATACCGCGTAGAACAGCATCAGGGGAACCGGAAGGATTAGGTAGCGCCGCGGCATATGGGCCAACAGCGGCAGCATGGGCCCGTAGAGATGCAGGAAATAGGCCGGCGTACGCAGGTTGCAAAGATTCCCAGGCAGGCTCCGGATCGAGACGGGCATGAGGTAACCGAGCTGATTCCCATCCGGCGCGAAGGCGGGGACGATGATGAACCAGTAAAGGCCCATGATTGCGGCGCAGATCAGGCCAGGAAGGATGATCCATCTCCAGCCCCGTCTTTCGATCAAGGCCAGCAGCAAGAGGCCGCCGACGGCCAGGGTAAAGACCTCCTTGCTGCAAGCCAGGAAGAGGGTGCAGGCCAGGAAGCGCCCCAGCTTTTCCTCACGATAGGCTTCCAGGGCCAGGACCAGGACGGGCGTGGCGATGAATTCCGGATGGAAGCCGTAGAAGAACTGCGACCCCACCGCGGGGGTGAGGAGCAGCGCGGCGGCGGCCCAGGCGGCGAACTCCGGGCGGGAGCGATGACGACGGACCGCCAGCAGGGCCGCGGCCGCCAGGCAAAGGCCCTGGCCCAGTTTCAGGCCCGCGGGCCCCAGCCACAATAGAACCGGGATCCACAGCACGCTGGTGTATTGCGCGTGCACGCCCCACATGTTCATCCCGTGATAGGCGTAATGCAGGTTCCCATGCGCGATGTTCCACAGGTAATTGGCGTAATGGGATTGGTCGAGATCGCCCTGATCGGCGAACTGGGCGAATTGCCAGTAGCCCAACCCGAACAGGCCGGACAGGGCCGCGGCCAAAACGACCGGGCCCATCCAGGGCCGGGACCATCGATCCCAGCGCGTATAGAGGAAATAGAATGCGGCCAGCGCCAGCAAGCCGGCCGCGCCGTAGGCGGGGGAATGGTATTTGATCAGGAAATAGGCATAGCAACCGGCCGGCGTAAGGACCGCGGGATCGGCGCGGAAGCGGGGCGCAGGCGAAGGGAAGGGCGAAGCCGGCGGGGAGTGCGAAGGCGCGGTCATGGTTGGGTCCCCCGCCATTGTCGCATCCGTCCGGAACGCCGCGCAACGCATGCTCCTTGATCCGCGGATGATCGGGTCCTACAATCACCCCATGCCGGAGAATGCCGCGCGGCCGCGCTTCCTGGAACCGGCCTTCCTGGCCGCCTTCGCCGCCTATCTCGCCCTCTACCAGGTCCTTTGCTATCACGGGACCTATACCCGCGGGGACGATTTCGCCTACATGGAAAGCGTGGTGGAGTCCTTGGCCCGCGGCCATCTTTACACCCACGATTTCATCGGCCCGCATAACGCCTTCCTCACCGCCCTCAGCGCGGCGGCCTATCTTCTCACCGGGAACTTCTATCTCGCCACCTTCAGCCTGCTCGCCCCTTTCGCCGCGGTCAACTTCGCCCTTTTCTACGCCCTGTTCCGCGATCGCTTCGATCCCTGGCCGGCGGCAGGGTGGACATGGGTAACTGCGACGTTTCCCTTCTACCTGCACAAGTCCCTGGATTACCACGGCGCCCTGCCCACATTGACCTGCTTCCTGGGCGCCCTGTTCGCCTTCCGCTCCGGCCGTATCGCGCTTTGCGTCCTGTTCTCCGCCCTGGCCGTGTCCAATCGCCAGAACAGCCTGGTATTGTTCGCCCTGCCCATGTATGCCATGGCCGAAGAATTTCTGAAGGGCGGAAAACCCGGCCTGCGGCCTTTGCTCTACCTCGCCCTCGCCGGGCTCGGCCTTGGGGCACTGCGAGCTGTCATGAACGTAAACTGGTTCAACGCCAATCTGCATGTCCTTCCATCCGACATGGCGCAGGCGGGACTCATCGGGAGGCAAATCGCCATCACGTTTTCCTTGGGCGTCTTTTTCCTTTCCTTGTCGAACCTGGCGGTAGGCAATGCCCGGCCCCTGGATCTGTTGCGCGCCAATTTCCGCCGGCCCCTGTTGCCCTTCATCGGTAGTCTGGTCTTCGCTGCGCTGGCCTTCGGATCCCATGCCGCCCTGGTCTGGTTCCAAACACCGTTGATCGGCAGCCTCGATCATGGGGGCCGCATGCAGATCCTCCTCGCCCTCTGCGCCTTGGCTTCCTTCTGGTTCGTCGATCGCGAACTCTTCCGGCCTAGCCCTTATCTGTTCCTGGCGGCCGCCTACGCGGGCATCTCTTCCTTGCGCGGATTCATGTGGGACTACTACCTGGCCGAGCTCGCTCTGCTTTCGCTGTGGATCGCCCTGGCGCGCCGGCCTCTCCATGCCCCGCTTCCCTCCTTCGCGCCCGCCCTATTCGCCGCGGTCCTTACGGCCCAGGGCGCGTACGCTTATCTCTACAAGGTACAGATGGACAAGAACGCCCTGGCCGATATCGCCTTCGAACAACTGGAGCGCCGCGGGGCCTTAAGCCCGGAACGCATGACCGGCGGCACCTTCGGTTACATGGGATTCAAGGTCTTCTCTCTCGTGCGCGACGATCATCCCGCCCATGACGACGATGATTTCACCTGCTACGTGCAGGGGGATGGCGCCGTCCTGGAAACGGGGCTGCCGTGGCGCCGTACCTTGCGGGTTCCGTCGCCCGGCTCCGTCATCCTGGATTCGGGAACCTACCGTATCGGCTTCGCGCGCGTGCCCTGGCGCGTGGTGGACCACGGCAATCCCGCCGGCGAGAACACCTGCCATGGCCCTTTCCGGCCCGATCCCCGGACCCGGGAACGCTCCCGCCGCTATCCCCTCGACAATGCCGAATGGCGCGAATTCATCGGTTCCGCCCGGGCCCAGTTGACAGACTCCCGGGTCCCGGTGTTACATTGATCCGCATGCGCCATCCTTCCGCCCTAGCCAACATCCGAATTATTATTCGCAGTTGCGCGTGGAGCGGACGGTAGGGAATCATCCCATCGCCCAACGGCTAAGCCCGCTCCCCAGGAGGCGGGCTTTTTTATTGCGTTCAATCGCAAGGCCCCTTCCGGAGCGGTCCCGGCCCAGAAAGGTCACATGAAAAAGGTCCACATCTACGACACCACCTTGCGCGACGGCAACCAGGCCAAGGGAATCTCGTTTTCCCTCGAGGATAAGCTGGCCATCGCGCGCAAGCTCGACGCGTTCGGCGTGGATTACATCGAAGGCGGCTGGCCCAATGCGACCAATCCCACCGATATCGAGTTCTTCGCCCGGGCGAAGAAGATGGAATGGAAGCACGCCAAGATCGCCGCCTTCGGCAGCACCTGCCGTCCCAAGGGCGATCCCGCCGACGATATGGTGCTGAAGTTCCTGGTGGATTCGGGCGCCCCCGTGATCACCATCTTCGGGAAGAGCTGGGATCTGCACGTAACCGAGGTGTTACGGACGACCCTGGAAGAGAACCTGCGCATGATCCGCGTTTCGGTGGAATACCTGAAGAAGCATTGCCAGGAGGTCGTTTACGACGCCGAGCATTTCTTCGACGGTTATGCCGCCAACCCCGGCTATGCCCTTAAGGCCATCGAGGCCGCGCGCGACGGCGGGGCCGACGTCATCGTCCTGTGCGACACCAACGGCGGGCAATTGCCTTGGGACATCGAGAAGACCACGACCCTGATCCAGCAAAAGCTGGGCGTGCCGGTGGGCGTGCATCTGCACAACGACACCGGCACGGGCGTGGCCAGTTCCTTGGCGGCGGTGCGCGCCGGCGCGGTGCAGGTGCAAGGCACCATCAACGGATTCGGCGAACGCTGCGGCAACGCCAACCTCACCGTGATCATGGCCGCCCTGCAATTGAAGATGGGCGTGCGCCTGGTCTCCGACGAGCAGCTCAAAGGCCTACGCGGCCTGTCCCTGGCCGTCAGCGAAATCGCCAACCTCTCCGATGACATCCGCCAGCCCTACGTGGGCGAAGCCGCCTTCGCCCATAAAGGCGGGGCCCATATCGACGGGGTCATGAAGATAGCCCGCAGCTTCGAGCATATCGATCCGGCCCTGGTCGGCAACGCGCGCGACTTCATCGTCTCCAACCAGAGCGGCAGCAGCCTGGTCTGGGATAAGATCCACGCCATCGTCCCCGACTTGGACAAGCGCAGCCCGCAGGTGGCCGCCATCCTCGCCGACGTCAAGCAGAAGGAGGAAGAGGGCTACCACTTCGAGATCGCCGACGCCAGCTTCCAACTGTTGGCCCGCCGGCGCCTGGACATGTGGAAGGACCGCTTCGAGTTCCTGGGCTTCCGCTCCATCGAGGAACGCCGCGAGAACGGCGATGTCTATTCCGAATTCACCATCAAGCTCAAGGTGGGCGATGAAATCGAGCATACCGCCGCGGAGGGCAACGGTCCCGTGGACGCCATGAACGCCGCGGTCTGGAAGGCGCTGAGCCGCTTTTTCCCGGCGCTGAAAGGCATCGAGGTGATCGACTACAAGGTGCGCGTGCTCGACAATAACAAGGGCACCGGGGCCAAGGTGCGCGTCTGGATCCGGTTCCACGATCGCGCCAATCCCGAAGGCGAACCCTGGGGCACCTTGGGGGTCTCGACCAATATCATCGAGGCTTCCTGGCTGGCGCTACTCGACGGCATCAATTACAGGCTGTTGCAGGGCTGAGGCGGCCATGGAAGACGCTCTCCCGATGCCCCAGACTTGGGACCCGGACCGCTATATCGCCAACGCCCGCTTCGTCGCGGAACTGGGCGCCCCCGTAGTCGAATTGCTCGCGCCCGTACCGGGCGAACGCATCCTCGACATCGGCTGCGGGGACGGATTCCTGACCAAGAAGCTTGCGGACCTGGGTTGCGTCGTGGTGGGCGTGGACGCCAGCGCCGCGCAGGCGGAAGCCGCGCGTAAGCTGGGCCTGGACGCTCGGGTCGCCGATGCCCAGAGCCTGTCCTTCGACCGGGAGTTCGACGCGGTGTTCAGTAATGCCACCCTGCATTGGATGAAGGATCCCGGTGCCGCCATCGACTGCGTTTGGCGCGCCCTGAAACCGGGCGGCCGGTTCGTGGGCGAGTGCGGAGGAGAAGGATGCGTGGCGAAGGTCCGCGGCGGCCTGGAACGGGCCCTGGCCCGGCGGGGCCTGCGTATCGAAGACCATAATCCATGGTATTTCGCCTCGGCATCGGAATACTCCGCCCGATTGCGGGCGCGCGGCTTCGCGGTGGAAAGCTGCGAGGTTTTCCCGCGGCCCACGCCGCTGCCCAAGGATCTCCGCGCTTGGCTCGAGACCTTCGCCGAGAATTTCATGAAACCCATCGTGCCTACGGAGCGGAACGCCTTCCTCGACGAGGTCCAGGAGGATCTGCGCCCGGTCCTGCAAGGTCCGGACGGCAAGTGGAGCGCGGATTATACGCGATTGCGATTCCGGGCGGTGAAGCCGGCAGGGAACTCCCCGGAGCCGGGTTCCGGAGGACGTCGCGCGAAAATCTAGCTACATTCCCCTCATTCCTATGCCCGAATCCCCGGTCCCTTCCGCATTGATGCGTATCGTCAAGGTGGCGTCCCTCAAGCATCCGGACGTAACCAAGATCACTAGTCGCGAGCCCGCCCCCACGCCCGCCATCGCCGCCATCGTGCAGGGCATTCTCGGGGACATCAAAAAGCGCGGGCACGCCGCCGCCCTGGAATACGCGCGCAAGCATGACGGCCTCAAGGGTCCGCTCGCGGTTTCCCGATCCGAAATCGAAAAGAAGGCCGCCGGCCTCGATGCGGGCCTGAAGCGCGCCCTCCGCCAGGCCATCGCCAACGTACGCGGCTTCCATGCGCGCCAGGCCGAGAAGTCGTGGGAATTCAAAGGCAAGGACGGCGAGATCCTGGGCCAGATCATCCGGCCTTTGGCCCGCGTGGGTGTGTACGTTCCCGGCGGCGCCGGAGTCTATCCTTCCACATTGATCATGAACGCCGTGCCCGCCCGCGTGGCGGGCGTGAAGGAAGTCGCCGTCGTGACGCCGGCCCCCAGGGGCTTGCACCCGACCCTCGCCTTCGTGGCCCGCGAACTCGGAATCACCGAGATTTACAAGATCGGCGGGGCCCAGGCGGTGGGGATGCTGGCCTACGGTACGGCCAAGGTCCCGCGGGTGGATAAGATCGTGGGACCGGGGAACGTATTCGCCGCGTTGGCGAAGAAGGAAGTATTCGGCACGGTGGATATCGACATGATCGCCGGGCCTTCGGAAATCCTGGTCATGTGCGACGATAGCGCCGACCCCGATTGGGTGGCCGCCGATCTCCTATCCCAGGCAGAGCATGGCTCGGGCTACGAGGCGGCCCTTTGCATCACGACCTCGGTAGACGTCGCCCGGGCAGTGGCCGATTGCATAGCCCAACAGGTGGAGGTGTCACCCAAGCGGGCCATCCTGGAAAAGTGCCTAAAGCAATTCGGACGGATCTACGTGGTTCCGGACTGGGATCTGGGCTGCGCCCTGGCGAACCTCATCGCCCCGGAGCATATGGAAATCCTCACGCGCAGGCCCGACGCCCAGGCCGCAAAGATCCGTAATGCGGGTGCATTGTTCCTGGGTCCGTATTCCTCCGAGCCGGTGGGGGATTATTTCGCGGGTCCCAACCACGTGCTGCCTACGAATGGATCGGCGCGTTTCTTCTCGCCCCTGGGCACGTACGATTTCTACAAACGCACCAGCCTCATCCGCTATTCGCCCCGTGCCCTCGCCCGCCACGGGAAGGGCATCGCCGCCTTGGCCGATGCGGAAGGCTTCCACCATCATGCCCAAGCGGTCCGCAAGCGTTTGTAAACGGCGCGGTCCGTTCGCTCCGGACCGGATTACTCCGTCTTCATCCAACGAATCCATTTTTCCGGTTTGCCGTCGGAAGCGGCCAACAGGGCTTCGTAGCCGGTAGCTTCCACGCTACGGATGGGAATCACCAGCTTGGCGGTATCCACGGACCAGCCGGGCAGGGAATCATGGCAGGTGGGGCGATTGCGCGATCGGGCATAGCTCAACTTCAGCTTTCCCCCCTCCTGCGCCCAGGTCCCAGACAGCTCCAGCAACAGGCAATGGTCGACCACATGCCGCTCCTCGAAACTCCCTTCCGGCATGAGCTTGCGCTCCATGCCGTAGTTCTGGCTGGTGTATTCCTGATCGGCGACGTCGTAGGTTCCGGCCCCCAGTTTACCGACGCGGCCGCAATGCATCAATACCAGCGCGCCTGCCAACGAGATGAAACGCAAGTACCTCAATCGGATCCCTCCTTTGCCGAGATCTGACCCGGCGCTGGAGATTATCGCAATTCCGCCGCCGCGCGGGAAGTTGTCATGAATTGTATTTGCAAAAAGATGTAACCTTCCGCCCGCTCCACTTCCCGCCTGCCCGAATTCTTCGTTTAATTGATAAGCAGAAAGGCGCCTCGACCCGGCGCTGCGCATCCAGGTAAGGACAAAGCGAATGGCGACTCCGAGTACCCAAGCCCCTTCATTAATCAGCAAAATCGTAGCCTGGTTCGATACGCACGCCCAGGGCCAAGCTAAGGCCCAGGAAAGCGCGGCACGCCAGAACCAGTACGTTATCCCGTGGCCCTTCTTGTGGCTCAATCTCGGCGTGGTGCTGATCCCTTTCGTGGGCTTCAGCTGGATCGCCTTCGGGGTGGCGCTATTCCTTTATTTCATCCGCATGTTCGGGATCACCGGCGTGTACCACCGTTATTTTTCCCATCGCACGTACAAGACTTCGCGGACCTTCCAATTCTTCTTGGCCGTGCTGGGCAACTCGGCCGGACAGCGGGGACCCCTCTGGTGGCCGGCCCATCATCGCCACCACCATGCCCACTCGGACGAACCCAGCGATATCCATTCGCCCAAGCATCACGGCTTCTGGAATGCCCACATGCTCTGGTGGAGCCGCCGTAAGAACATCCCGCCGCGCCTGGATCTCATTAACGATTACGCCAAGTTCCCGGAATTGGTCTTCCTGGATCGTTTCGATTCGATCGTTCCCATGGCCCTCGGCGGCGCCATGCTGTGCCTGGGCGCCTTCTTGCATCGCTACTTCCCGCAGCTCGGAACCAGCGCCATGCAGATGTTCACCTGGGGCTTTGTGGTTTCCACCGTGACGCTATTCCACGGCGTTGCCACTATCAATTCCCTCTCCCACGTTTACGGCCGTCGCCGTTTCGCCACTACCGATACCAGCCGGAACAATTGGCTGCTCGCCATCATTACCCTCGGGGAGGGCTGGCACAACAACCACCATCATTACTGCAATTCCACCCGGCAGGGATTCTACTGGTGGGAATACGATGTCACCTATTACATGCTCAAGGGATTGGCGATGGTCGGCCTGGTCTGGGATCTGAAGCCGGTGCCCGAACGCATTCTGCATCCCCGTCCCGTGGCTGTCCGGCCCCATGAGCTGGTTCCCGCCTTGGCGCATCGCGCGGGGGGCGTGGCCAGCAGCCAGAATGCGCTCAACCATCCTTCCGCCGCGGCAGCTCCGGTGCGCAGCCCGGAGCCTCCCAGTCCTTAGGGTTCAAGCGCCGGAGCGGGGTTATGCTCCCGCCCGTCTTGCGGATCGAATGCTTGGGGTTCAGTCGAACAGGTCGCTATGACTGCCGGTGCGGACGAAGCGGATTATTCGTTCTTCGGGCACCTTACAATAGATAAGCAACCAATCGGGCTTGATATGGCATTCGCCGAAGCCTTCGTATTCGCCTTTTAAAGTGTGGTCGCGCTGCTTTTCGCCAAGTGCCTTTCCGGCTATCAGAAACTTCATGACGGTTTCCAACTCGCTGATCGGAAGGCCGCGTTTATCGCAACGTTTGAAGTCTTTTTTGAATTGCTTGGTGTATTCCGGAGCCCACATTAGTCGCGAAGGCTTCCGAAAAGATCATCCGCGCCGCGAAAGCCTTTGACAGTTCGGCCGGCCTTCGCGTCCTTCATGGCCTTTTGCGTTGCGGCGTTGGGAAGCCGTACATCAAAAGGTAAGCCGTGGCTTAACAGGACCTGCTTGTAAAAGATGTTGATCGCGGAGGTGGCGTTGAGGCCGAGATCATCGAAAATCTTTTCGACCTTCTCTTTAAGATGGGTATCAGTGCGAGCGCGAATCATAGCGGTCTTGGACATGGGTCTTGGCTCCTAGCAAATAGGCAAACTAGCGGAGTACCAGGCTTACAGCATGCTTTGAATATACCCCATTTGGGGTACAGGGTCAATCCGGGCTTTTGTGCGGTTTGCGGGTATTGAGTCCATACCGGACGAGGTAGCGAGCGGTAGGAGCCCGGCTAGACCCTGCACGGGGCAGAAACGGATATTGAGCCCGGCGGATTCTTACGGTCTAGGCCCGCCAATCTTGGCGGGTTTTCCTAGTTTTCCCGGGCATCGGGGCGTAGCTCAGTCTGGTAGAGCACTTGCTTTGGGAGCAAGAAGTCGCAAGTTCGAATCCTGTCGCCCCGACCATTTTACGGGAACCACCCCATAAGCCGTCCGGTACGGCCTCCGATCCGGAGGCCCCGATTCGGCCGACTGCCTCCACGATTGTTTGAGATTAAGTTCTTGGCAAAGCGCCCGCGGGACAGGGCGCGGATATGGAGTAAGGGAAGATGGACACGCCGAAAATTCGTGGGCTCAAGTCGCGGACTTCGCGTAGGTACGGAGGGCGGCCCTTCTGGGTTCCCTTGGCGGCGGCCATCGCCTGCGCCTCGCCTGGAAAGGCCCGTGCGCAATCCTGCGCCGAACCCAGCGCATCCGATTTCAAGAAGACGATCCTGCTTTCCGACGTAATGGATCATCCCGTCCACATGGCCATCGCTCCCGACGGCCGCATCTTCTTCGGCGAGATGACCACGGGTAACATCCAGGTTTACAAGCCCGGCCAAACCGCGCCGACGCTGGCCGGCAACGTGCCCACCCGCTTCGACAACGAAGATGGACTTTTGGGCGTGGCCCTCCCTCCCGATTTCGCCACTAGCCAATTCCTCTACGTATTGGCATCCGATCCCGACAAGGTCAACCGCTCCCAGGTCCTGTGGCGCTACATGCTGAACGGGGACAAGCTGGATGCGGCCACCAAGACCGAGATCCTTCGCATCCCGCGCTGGAAGAGCGGGATCTACCATGACGCGGGCGGACTGCACTTCGACAAGAAGGGCAACCTATGGCTCAGCTCCGGCGACGATTCCAACCCGCACGATACCCATAACGCCGGATTCGGATCGCTGTACACGCCGGATGCGGGTTCCGACGCGCAGAAGTCCGCTTCCAATACCAACGATCTCCGCGGGAAAATCAGCCGCATCCATCCCGAGGCCGCCCAGACCGGCGGGAAGTGGTATACCATCCCCGCGGGAAATTTGAAGGAAACCATGGCTTCGTTCTGGAGCGCCGCGGACCTGGCCAAGGTCCGCCCGGAAATCTTCGCCTTCGGTATGCGCAACCCCTACCGCTTCACCGTGGACGATCAGACCGGTTGGCTGCTATGGGGCGAAGTGGGGCCGGATGCCAACGCCGACGATCCCAACCGCGGTCGCGGCGGTCATGACGAATTCAACGTCGCCATGGACCCCGGCTTCTACGGTTGGCCGTATTGCAACGGGAACCAATTCGCCTATAACGCGGTGGATTACTCCAGCAATACCACCACCGGCGTGGTCGGCGCCAAGTTCGACTGCGCCAACCTGACCAACACCTCGCCCAACAATACCGGAGTCAACAAGCTTCCTGCGGCGCGCGCGCCCATCATCTGGTACGCGGTCGCCAATAAAACCGACTTCGTCGCGCAAATGGGCCAAGGGGCGGAAACCGCCATGGGCGGGCCCATGTACCGCTACGACAAGAACCTGAAATCGTCCACCAAATTCCCGCCCCAGTACGACGGCCGCTGGTTCATTTGGGATTGGTCGCGTCACACGCATAAGTTCATCTCCTTGACGAAGGACGGGAAGCTGGACAAGTGGTTCGATTTCCCGGCCACCGGGATGAACAGCGACATCGCCGCGGATTACGGGCCCGACGGGGCCCTGTACATCCTGCAATACAGCCAGTCCGATTACTCGGACACCAAATCCGCCTTGATCCGCATCGATTATACCGGCCCCATCGACGATGCTTGCGCCCCTGCGACCACCTCCCTGGCAACGTCCCCGTCCGGCCGTTCCGGGGCGACGGGGGCCATGGTTTGCGGCTTCCAATCGGTCACCCTGCCGGCGGGAACGGAGGGCCTGGAAGTGTTCGATTTGTCCGGCCGTAAGGTCTGGTCCTACCGGCGCAACGGCGCTTCCGTCGCCATGCGGCTGGAATTCCCCGAACGCCTGGCCAATGGCCTGCTTCGCGTGCGCTATCTCTGAAGAGATGAAATTACCGGTTTTACCCAAACCCCCGCGCGGACTCCGACGACTAAGGGGTGCATGTCTTTTTCCCGCCCTGGTTTGCTTTACCTTTATTTGACGATCATTCCCATGGCGCCCCAAGCCTACTTCCTCCCCAATGCCGGCTTGTTGCCGCGCGTTAACGATCCCCGCTTGGACGATGCCCTGCAACGCACCGCGGCCGGCATCGTCCGCCACAATATCGACGCCTATTCCGATGGGCTGGTGCATCGCCCTTATTCCGAAGACCCCGGCGACGCCGTCTCCGAGGCCCAGGCCTACGGCATGATCGTGACCCTGTACGGGAACGACCAGGATACCTTCAACAAGATCTGGGATGCCGCGGAAAACAAGATGTGGAATTCCGGGACCAAGCTCTACGATTGGCGCTGGGCTTCCAAGGGCGGCCTCAGCGGCACGGGCATGGCCACCGATGCCGATCAGGACATCGCCTTGATGCTGCTCTTTGCCGACTCCCTGGCCAACAAGGGTATCTGGAAAAAGCATACCGGCCCCAAGGGCGCGGCCTACAAGGCGCGGGCCATGGATATCATCGGGACCATTTGGTCCCATGCGGTGGGCGAAGGGAAATATCTGGCGCCCGGGGCCGATTGGGGCGGGAAGGACTTCGTCAATCCCAGCTATTTCTCGCCCGCCACCTACCGCATCTTCGCCAAGGTCGATCCCGGCCATGACTGGAACGGGGTCGTGGATCAATGCTACCGCACCATCGCGGCCAGCCCGGGAGCGGCCAAAGGCCTTATCCCGGATTGGATGGTACCCGACGGCAATTACTTCAATGGTTCGCTCGGATACAACGCTTACCGGCAGGGCCGGTCCATGTACAAGGACGGGATCCGCGTGGCCTGGCGGCTGGCCCTGGATTGGCTATGGTTCAAGGATCAACGCGCGAAGCAATGGCTGGATGCCGCGTCGGCCTTCGCGCCCACGCCCGATCGCGCCAACTTCTACACCATGGACGGCGTGCTCATCCCGGCTTCCGATACCTTCACCTTAGGCAGCGGGCAGTATCGTTCGCGCCAGGAGCATAGCGAATTGACGGTGGGGATGTGGGCCTGCGCGGCTTTCTGCTCCCAGGGCCCCACGGCCTCCCGCCCTTGGTCGGACAGCCTGGTCGCCTTCCTGCCCGCGGGCGCCGATCAATGGGGCCGGCCCGAGGATACGCAAATCCCCGGTCGTACCGGATCCACCCCCAACGAAGGCTATTTCGAACAATTCCTGGCCTGGTTCGGGGGCGCGGTCATGGCCGGCCGGTTCACCAACGTTTGGGACGAGATGCAGCACCCGCTGGCGTTGGCGCCGGGCCGGAACGCGCCCGGGCCCGCCGGGCTCGGTAACATGCAAGGGACGTCCCTTCGCGGTTACGAGTGCGACGGGAGGCGGGTATCTACGGTTCCCTGGGAACAGGGGCAGTTTCCCGCGCCACGGACCACCGGGCCGGTTTTCCTTTTACCTGACCTGAAGAATCCCTAACCCAATGGATAGTTCCCCGGGTTTGCTTGAAACCAGGGGGTTCCGCGTAGTAATTTCGGATCTGGATTTTGGACCGCTTTTGACTGAACCTAAAAATGGAGACTTCGATGCCGTTTAAGCCTTCGTCCGTCCTTTTCGCCCTCACCTTGTCCTTGGGCGCCATGCTGGCCCAAGCCGATCCGAAGGCGAAAGCCGCCACCGTCCCGGCCAAGAGCGCCGCTGCTGCGGCGCCTGCCGCCACGGCCCCGTCGGCCCCGGCCAACGGCGCCGGCGCACCGGCCGCGTCCCCCACCACTCCGGGCGAAGCGAGCGCGTCGACCGTCGTCTACCTGGGAAAATCCGGCAGCCGCTACCATCTGAAGGGCTGCCGCTACTTGAAGGGCGCGGGCAAGGAAATCACCGTCGGCGAAGCCATGAAGAAGGGCTATGCGCCTTGCAACGTGTGCAAGGCCCCCCGCCTGAAGCACTGAGACCCCCGTGGCGGGCAGCCCCTTCGCCGGGGCGCGCCCGGCCTTATCGAATGCCTCTCGGGATAATTTCTGCGGCTACCTTCTGCGGCTACCTTCTGCCGATAGCCTTTCCGGTTAGCGGCGGCTTTCCGCCATCTTCCGGAAGAATTCGGTTTCCTCCGGCTTCAGGTTCTTAGGAAGGCGCAGGCGGACCGTAACGAACAAATCGCCATGCTCTTCGGATTTACCGTAGGCCGGCATGCCTTGTCCCTTCAGGCGGAAAACCTTCCCGTTGTCCGTCTCCGGCGGGATGCGCAGCTTGACGCTGCCTCCCAAGGTGCGGATTTCCTCGCTCTTGCCGATCACGGCATCTTCGACCTCCAGGTCCAACATCAAGTGCAGATCGTCGCCGCGCCGATCGAAAACGGGATGGGGCACTACGTGGATGCGCAGATGCAGATCACCGTCCGGTCCGCCGTTTGCTCCCGGCCCGCCCTTGCCCTCCATGCGGATCACCCGGCCGTCGACGATGCCGGGCTTGAAAGCCAGCTTCAACTTCTTGCCGTTGATCTCGAAAACCTTTTTCGCCCCCGTGTAGGCTTCTTCCAAGGTGATTTCCACGTCGGCCTGGTAATCGGTCCCCGGCTGCGGAGCGGTCCATGCGCCTCCTTGCCGGCCGGCCCCGGCCCCCCTGCCGCCGCCCATCCCCGCGCCCCCGAAGTAGGTCTCGAAGAAATCGGAAAACGATCCCCCGCCGCCGAAGATGTCGCCTAGATCCTCTTGCGAGAAGGTTTGCGAGCGACGCCGTCCCCCGGACGCCCCTTCCCGTTCGCGGCCGCCGGCCCCGCCCGGGTAACCGTCCTGGAACCCCGGGTCGTTCCAATGCGCGCCCAGTTGGTCGTAGCGTTTCCTTTTCTCCGGATCGGAAAGCACTTCGTTGGCCTCGTTGATCCCTTTGAAGCGGTCTTCCGCCGATTTGTTGCCGGGATTCTTATCCGGGTGATACTTCGCGGCTAGCTTGCGGTATGCCTTCTTGATGGCTTCCGCATCCGCATCCTTGTCCACCCCGAGGAGCTTGTAGTAGTCCTTGAATTCCATCGCTTGTCGCCCGTCTTCCCTTGAAAATGAAAAGAGGCCCGGTAGGGCCTCTTACAAATTAGGTCACGGGAGGGCGACAGGCTAGTTGGAGAGGTATTGGTGGGCGATGTTTTCCACCTCCACCTCGGCTTCGGTTTTGGCGCCGAAGGCGCGCAGGACCCGCATCGCTTCCAATTGGCCCATGGTAGAGGCGGCCAGATAGGGGGTCCATCCGTCCTTGTCCTTGGCATTGACGTTGGCCCCGTTTTGCAGCAGGCGGTAGATCTGATCGGTTTGCCCGCGTTCGGCGGCCTTGATCAGGGCCATGTCCGCATCGGTGCGCGGCGGCTTAGTAGCGGAGCATGCGGTCAGGGCCATCACTGCCAGGCAGAGGACCAGACCCAGGATTTTCGTGCTCATCGCTTTTCCCCTTTTTCGGCTCTTCTGAGACACACTTAATTGTCCCAGTTGCGCATTAATCTTGCAATGGAAGGGAAGCTCCCGGGCTTGAGGTAATTCTTCCCGAACGCGGGATTTTGGGACGTTTCAGGACCCTAAAATGGACCGATAATTCTTGACTTGCCGCAGTTGCAACCCATTAGTGAATAGGTCAAAGAACGGGCAAATATTCCGAGGGGAAATCGCTTATTTCGGATCGCCGGCCAAGGCGCCCGGATCGGCAATGGATTCGTCCACCGGCGCGGTTCGCGCTTCCATCCGTTCCGGCCCGATGGCGGGCTGCTGGAAGGACGGGATGCCCATGGCCGGGAAAAGATCGTCTTGCGGCCAGGCCTTTATCCCGGCCGCCAGGCGCGCCAAATCCCGGCCTTCATGCGGGCCATCGGGCTGGGGCGACAGATCCCGGTTCAGGAACATCACGAAGGACCATTTTTGAGGGTGATAAAAAACCAGGGTCGAGGTGCCCGGGAAAAGGCCGTTATGCCATTTGGCGACGGCGGTATCCCCGTTGCCGTCCGGGAGCTTGAGGGCGAACCAGCCGCGCAGGGCCTCGCCGAAGCCGGACCGGCCCCACATGGTGGCCGTGGCCTGGGGGCCGAGGATGGGGTTGGCCGCGCCCAGGTCGAAGGCGGCGAGCACCTTGGCGTAGTCCGGGGCCGAAAGCAGCCAGGCCCCGGCCGCGTCCATATTGCTGACGTCGAAATCGCCATAGCCTCCGGCCACCCAGGGCGCTCCGCCTCGGGAGGGGTTGGCTTGCAGGTAGGGAACCGCAGTATGGTAAAGGACTTCGCCCGGGGCGCGTTCTTCGTAGCGGCTGCCTCCGAAGCGCGGGCGCGAAAGCCCGAGCGGCTTGAAGAGAAGGTCATCGGCGATGGACTGATAGGTCTTGCCCGCGCCCATGGGCAGGCTTTCCAACATGCGCCCCAACAGGAAGTAGCCGAAATTGTCGTACACGCTGCGGCTGCCGGGCGCGAATTGCAGAGGCTGCCTCAGCATATAGGCAAGGAATCCGCGCCGGTCGGCGGGTAACCGCTTGCGGATATCGGATCCGGGCGGGTAATCGTTGAAGACGGGATCGGGATTCGCCTTGGAGCGGACCCATCCCGCCGAATGGGTCAGCAATTCGTCCACGGTGATGTCGCCGAAGCGCGGATCGGTCGGGGCATCGGCGGGCTCGCCGCCGAGATGCAGCACGGAAAGGATTTTCCCTTTCAGGGACGGGCTACCGGAACGTCCCTCGCCTCCGCCCTCGCGCAACATCTTATGCACCAGGATGCTGGTGAGGGGCTTGCTACAGCTGGCCGCCCGGAAAAGGCTGTTGGGTCGCGTGATCGGATAGCCCGCTTCGCCCCAAGTGTATCCATGGGCGAATACCAATCGGCCGTCGTGCGCTATGGCCAAGGCCCCGGCGCGTATGCCCCGCGTCCGCATCAGATCGCGCATGTAAGCGTCGAACGCCTCCAGGTCCGGCGTCTCGGGCCCGGTCACCGTCCACGCCTTCGGCGCCGTCGCATCGCTCTCGCTCGTCAAAACCGAATACCGGCCCGGAGAACCGGGCCAAGCTCGCGCTTCCGTCGCCTGCGGACCGAATTCGCGCGGGGCCGTCGCTTTCGCGGCATCCGCAGCGGGCAGGAATTCCCATGCGCCCGCGGAATTCTCTTCCCAGACGGTGGCGAAAAGGCCCCCGGGCATGGGCGCCACGCGCGCGGGACGCACCCAAACGCGCGCGAAAATATCCTGCTTCGTCTTAAGCGAAGCGGCGTCATCCCCTAGGCTGTAGTTCCAGGGCGTGCCGGAAGTATCCCGGGCGAAAATCGCGGCGAAGCGCGGATGCGCGGCATCGCCGTAAGCCTCGATCCAATCGCATTTGGAATGCGCCAGGCGCGCGGAATCGCAAGCCGCTTGGAAGCGGTCCTGATCGAGGTCGAAAAGGGCTTCGGCGGCGCGGCCGTCCTTATACAAAAGGACCGCGAAGGCGGGCGCGGCCTCGCCGGCAGGCGCGATTTCGTTGGAATCGGGGTTGGTCAGGGCTGCCAATGCGAAGGGCCGGTAGCCCTTGGCATCCCAGCGGCCCAGCGCGGAAAGCAGGGACGGTCCCGCGGCGGGCCCCGCCAGGGCCCAATCGGGCCCGGGAGAATGCGTCCATACGGTCGCGAAGGCGGGATGCGCCGGCGTCCCTTCGGCATCCAGGGAAATCGGCCGGTATCCTTGGGCCCGCAGGGTGTCGGCGGAAAGCCTCCATGCCGCGAGGTCCTGCCCTAAACGGATTGCCCGCATGGCAGGCCGGATTGCGCGCGTGGTAGTCGCGATTTTCCGCGGGAGATTGGAGAAGGCCGGGGTGAGGGCCAAACAGGCGGCGGAGGTGAAAGTTAAAAGCGTCGGGAACAATTACGGAACCGGTCTCGTTGGGGTTTGAAACTACCGACATTATACGAATACTCGCCGAAACATGTCCACCGATGGCCGCCAGACCCGTATCTGCGCGGGTTCGGGGGAGGGTAGCATCCATGTTTCCCGAAACATATCTTCAGATAGACTCTCGCTTCAGTTCCGATATCAGGGTAAAAAATGACCCTGGAATTTAACCCGCCTCGTAAAGGGGCATCGGGAAAGGATTTTCCTATGGCCAAGAAACGCGTTCTCTTGAAATCCATGGCCGTGCTCGCCTCCGCAGGCTTGATGGTAGTCGGCTGCAATAAGGAGCGTAAGAACCAGTATGGCTCCCAAAGCGGTTCATCCTCATCGCAAGACTCCGTGAACAACGGCGCCGGTACCGGTTCCCCGGGCTCGGGCATCGGCGGATCGACCTATGGGTCGGATTCCGCCTTTGGAAGGGGTCCGGCGACCTATGGCGTCGGCGCTTTGGATACCCAGGGTTCCGCCGGGGCGCCGAGCGGCCAACGCAGCGATAATCGCGGGACCGGCATTTCGGGCAGCAGCTCAGGTATCGGCGGCACGGGCGATACCGGCATGACTTCGGATACGGCTAAGACGAAACACCACGGGAAGTCCAAGCCCCATAAGAAGGGCAAGCACCATGCTTCCGATACGACCACCACCAATAGCACCGGCGCCGATAGCGCCAGAGTGCCCGCCACCGGCCCCGGCGCGCCCGGAGGCACGGGAGGATCGGGCTCGGGTACGGATATCGGAACCGGTACTGACATGGGTAATGGCACTGATCAGGGCACGGGAACCGGCGTTGGCGGCATAGGCACCGACGGGGGCTCGGGGACTGGAACCGGAGGAGCCACGGGCACCGGGACCGGAACGGGCGGGAACAACGGATCCGGCAGTGGTATGTAGGTCCGTTTCCATATAAGGCCGGACTCATGGGGTCCGGCTTATTCTTTAATCGACAAAAGGGCTCTTAAGAGCCCTTTCTCCATTTGGATAAAACCGCCTCCGCCGCGCGGCAGCCGGTCTCCGCCCCGCCGTTCATGTAGCCCTGGAAATCCCGGCTGCAATGTTCGCCGGCGAAGAATAGGTTTCCCACCGGTTTGGATTCTTCCCCTGCCAGAGTGGTCCATTGCCCGACCTTATAGGACGCGTAGCTCCCCAGGGACCAAGGGTAGGTGGGCCAGTGGAAGGCGCCCGTATTCCCGTTGCGCGCCGCCTGGCTGCCCGGAAACATGACCTCCACGCCTTTGGAGAATTCCTCCGCCTGCGAGGACGGGCTTCGCTTGCCCAATTCCAATCCCGCCGAACCACCCTGAAAGATGGTGATGCCTCCCGCCGGGCCCGGTTGCGTGCGCGTATGATCCCATCCGTTCTGGATCAGGCCGTCGGTGTAGAACGTACCGGAATATCCGGCCTTGCGCCAGGGGCGCGCCGCGTAACCCAGGAAAAGCTTGGCGTTCGTTCCATAGCCGAGTTCCGCGATGGCTTTCCGTTTGCCGGGCGGCAGATCGATGCGCATGTCCACGCTGCGCAGCAAGGTGAATGGCAGGGTCAAGATCACCGCATCGGCCTTCCGCTCCACCGCGCCGCTCCCGGTCTGGAAGGAAAGCCGATAGCCGCCGCCTTCGGCAGTGATCGCTTCCAGCCGGTGGGCGAAGCGGATGCGGTCCGCGTATTTGGCGGCCAGCGCATCGGTCAAGGTCTGATTGCCGCCTTTCAGGCGATAGCGCTCATCGCTTTCCCCGAAGACCTTGAAGCGTCCCCCGGACACGTCCCAGGAAACCATGGTCAGCAGATTGAGGCAGGACTGATCGCCCGCGTCCAGGCCGAACTCGCCCACGTAGGCGACCTCGATCAGATCCCGTAACCAACCGGTTACCCCTCGGCTTTGCAGGTAAGCGGATAGGGATAGCTTGTCGAGTTCCGCGGCCGATCCTCCCGCACCCGCGGATATCCCTTGCGGCAAAGCGGCGATGTCCCGGGCCATGGCCCCGGAGGCGTTCTTAACGGCCGCGGCCACCTCCGCTTCGCTGCGCGCCTTCCCGCCGAAAAACCAGGCGTTCTCGATCAGGCCGGCGCGTTCCCCGCCCATGGCGTCTTGCACTTCGATGCCGAACTCCTTGGCCAAGGACAGCATGTCCGCATGGGAGGAATCGATGAACTCGCCCCCGGCTTCGGTCCAAAGCCCGTCGGCGACCAAGCCTTGCAAGGTCAGGATCCGCCCGCCGGCACGCGCCCCAGCTTCGAAAACTTCGGCGGAAACGCCCCCTTTGGAGAGCACATGGACGGCGTGCAATCCCGCGATCCCGGCCCCGACGATGGCGATGCGGGGCGCACCGGAATCCTTCGGCCGGCAGGCGGGGACCAGGGCGGCTGCCCCCAAGGCCAAGGCCCCTTTTACGAATTCACGCCGGGAGGCCGATTCGGGCCCTAGGGGAGGTGGCTGCGATCCAGCCTCAAAGCCGGAATCGTGTGGAAAGGCGGAATTCCGGAAGCATCGCCGCAGAGAAGCCATGAGAGGCGTCCGGGCGGAAGACGAAACGCGCATGGGCCGTAAAGGTACATTTTGCCCCCGGCCTCCCCGGGCCGCCCGTTCCTCCCTGGGATCCCGATCTGTGGGTATGCTAAAATGGGACCATGAAATCGGTGAAGACCATCGACAAGAGCGCCTTAGTCAACCTCTACAACATCGGTGGGAAGGATTTCCTGCTCCGCATGATCGACAACTTCGTGGCGCAAGCGCCGAAGCGCATCGAATCAGCGCGCGCCAGCTTGCAGATCCCCGATCTGAAGGCGATCCATTTGATCGCGCATTCCCTGAAGGCCAGTTCCGCGAACCTGGGCGCGACCAAGGTTCAGGAAACCGCCGAGCGCCTGGAAGAGATGGCGAGCATCGGCCTCAAGGAACATATCGGGGAAGCCTTGGGCATTCTGGAGACGATCCTGGAAGAGGCGATCAAGAGCCTGAGGGCGGAGCGGGATCTGTGGGGGCAGGAAACTCCAAACCCGCATTAGATCACGCCGCCGAGGCCCTTAGGCAGCACGCGAAGAAATACTCATCCATGGCGTCCCGCATGCGGCCCAGCAATCGCGCCGGCCCTGGCGGAGTCGCGGGCATGCCCGCATAAGCCGGTCCCACCGTCCAGTCCGTGGCTTCCAAGACATCACGCTCGGTCAAAAGCAGGGAGGGGATTTCCGGACCCAGAAAACGCATCTGGCCCATCCATTCCCCTCCGGTCATATCCGGCAGCTCTGGCGCGCATAACGCCATTTGGATGTCGCAGCCCCATTCGCAAAGGACTTGCAGGCCTTCGATGCCATGATGGGCTTCCGCTACGCGGTAACCTTGCAACTCCAGCAGGAACTTGAGGCTGGAGCGGGATTCTTCGTTGCCGTCGACCAGCAGTACCGTCTCCACGACCTTGATCATCCGTTTCTTCGCCAGGCCGCCGACGCGGGCCACCGATGTCCATTCCGCCATCTGCTTCTCCATCTTTTCTCCTCGCGGCCGGTTCGGGGATTGCGGCCGACGATGAAAGAATAGGTTGACGGGAGGGACAAAAATCGTCACTCGAGAGGGCTAAAGCGCGGTTACGGGCCCGTTCACCTTTCCCAACGCGTCCAGGACCACTGCGGGAGTGATGACTTCCGGGAGGAGGATATGCTCGTCCCCACGGCCCGTGTACAGTACATAAAGCGGGATGCTGTTGCGGCCGTACTTGGCCAGGGCCCGGGAAATGGATTCATCGCGCAGGGTCCAATCGGCCTTGAGCGCGGTAAGTCCCAACTCCTTGATCTTGCCCGCCACCTCCGGTTTGGAGAGCGCCACCCTTTCGTTCACCTTGCATGACAAACACCAATCCGCGGTGAAATCCACCAAGGTCGGCTTGCCTTGGGAGATGAGATCGGAAAGCCGGGCCTCGGAGAACGGCTCCCAGGCAATGCCATGCTCCAGCATGGCGGCTCCGCCTCCCGCGGCCGACACCGCCCGCGGCTTGGCGTCGCGATACTCGTCCAAATGGGCGGCCACGTAGGCGAAGCCCGGCACGAAGACCACGGCCGCCGCCAACATCCCGAGGATGCGCGTGCGGATGTCATGGTAGATCGGCGTCCATTTGCCGAGGATCCAGGCGGAGAGCCCGCTGAGCAAGAGGACGAAGAGCAGAGCGGTGAGCGCGTCCACGCCTGCTTGTTGGCCGAGCACCCAGGCCAACCAAATGGCCGTACCCAAAAGGGGGAAGCCCATGAACTGCTTCAAGGTTTCCATCCAGGCGCCGGGCTTGGGGAGGAATTTCATCAAGCGGGGAAAGCCGGAGATGATGAGATAGGGCGAAGACATGCCCAGGCCGATGGCGGTGAACACCAGCATGGCGAAATAGGCCGGCTGCGTGAAGGCGAATCCCAGGGCCGAGCCCATATAGGGCGCGGTGCAAGGGGTGGCCACCACGGTAGCGGTCACGCCTGCCAGGAAGGATCCCCACCATCCGTCTTGCCCCTGGGCCGAACCCAAGCGCGTGAAGGTGGCGCCGATCTCGAAGACTCCGAATAGGCTTAAGGCGAAGAAGGTGAAGAGCACGCATAGGATCATGAGGAAGACGGGCGACTGCAATTGGAAGCCCCAGCCCAGGCCCGCGCCGGTGCTGCGCAGGATCAGCAACAGCCCCGCCAGGATCCAGAACGAGGCCAGCACGCCGGCGGTAAACACCAGTCCGTGGGAGAATACCTTCCAGCGGGATTCCCCGGCTCGTTTCACGAAATCGAAAATCTTGAGCGAGAGGACCGGCAACACGCAAGGCATCAGATTGAGGATGAGTCCGCCCACGAAGGCGCCCAGCAATGCCAGGAGCAAGCGGCCGAATCCCGCGGGAGCCGCGGCGGGAGCGGAGTTGGAGCCAGTCGCGGAGCCCAGGCGTACGCCCGGAGGAGTGCTTCCCGGCGTCGAAATCGCGGCCGAAATCGCGGCTCCGGCGGCGGGAGAACCTGTCATAGAATGGGAGGCGGCCGAGGGCGGCAGGGCGATGGCCTCTAGCGCTCCGGAGGTAACGCCCGAGTTACCCGAGCGGGGGGCATTGCCCGAGACGACGATAGGCGCGGCCAGAGCCTTGGGAAGGGCGCCTCCGCGCTGGATGGCCACGCGGAATTCCATGGCCTCGGCCTTGCCCAAGCCCGCTTTGGCTTTTTCGAAGCCCGGCTCGGCCACGGCCACGCCCGTCAGGCTGTCAGGGCCTTTGCCGCCTTCCTCCGCGGGAGGCGCCAGTTTGGTTTCCACCGCGAAGCCGCCCGCGACGGGGTAAAAGTTTTGCGGAGCGGGGTTCTCGATCTGGTCCCCTTGATCGGGGAAGAAGGACAGCGAAGCCAAGGTAGCGCCCGGGGGACCCTTGGCGATGAGAACGACCTTTCCGCCGGAAGCCTGCGCCGAGAAGGACCAAGCCGAAGAGGGGGCGGGAACGGCGGCCAAGGCTTTGGCGAAAAGGGCCGCATCGGTCGGGGACAGGGGGGCGGAAGAAGTCGTGGATACTTCGAGAGTCAATTCCGCGCTGCCGGGCAGGCAAATTTCCTGGCAAACCACCCATTTGGCCTTGGCTTTAAGCTCCACCGATCCCGAAGCGTTCTTGGGAACGTGGATGCGGATCGGCAACAGCACTTCGTCCCCGTATCCGTAATTCATCAAGGGCGGTAAGGAAATGCGTTCGGGATAAGGCCACTGGATCGAATCCGCGGACCAGCCGGCGGGCAGGGTCCAAGCGAGGGAAACCGGGAGCCCCGCGTCCCCGGGGTATTTCCAATAGACATGCCAATGGGGATCCAGTTTCAGATGGAGGCCGGCTTGGAGGGACTGATCGGGAACCGCTCCGGAGGATGCCAGCAACTCTGCGCGTACATGCTTGGCTTCTTCGGCGCGCGGCGAGACCGTGCACAGGGCCAACCCCAATAAGCAGAAGATGCGGATTCGGAACGGCACGGGGAGACTCCTTTTCATTAGCCCTCCTAATATACCCAAGGATGACCTCTCCTTTCTGTCTCAAAAAAGGACCAGACGCTACAAACCGAGGGCTATATTTCGCTGGCGGGAGGTGTAGCATGCACTGGCTTTGGATTGCCATCGGCGGCGGATTGGGCTCCGTCTTGCGGTTTTGGCTGCAAGGACGCGTCCAAGGGGCGTTTCCCGGGCTCTTCCCGACGGGAACCCTGGCGGTAAACCTGATCGGTTCGGCCGTGATCGGTTTTCTGGGAGGTTGTTTCGGCCCCGCCTCCCCGGCAGCCGGCCCGGCCCACTTGAGGCTGTTCCTGATGGTCGGGATCCTGGGAGGATTCACGACCTTCTCGTCCTTCAGCCTCGAGAACCTCTATCTCTTCCGGTCCGGCGAGGGGAGGCTGGCCGCGATGTATCTCCTGGCCAGTAATGTTCTGGGGGTCGCCCTCGCCTTCGGGGGATTCGCCCTCGCCAAGGCCGTCACCCGTTCCGGCGTAGGGTCTTAAGATAGGCCACTACCGCGTCCAACTCGGCGCGCGGTATTTCCTCCGCCGTGAAAGCGGGCATGGCGCCCAGGCCATGGCGCGCCTGGAAAGACACCATGAAACCGGGTAATGGCTTGTTGTTCAGGGAAGGCCCCAGGCCCGCATCGCCGCCGGGATGGCACTTGTCGCAACGGGTCATGTACACCCGTTGACCATGGGCCACCTGGGGATCGGAAACGTCCACGGCGCCTCGTAGCGGCTCGCTGCGGCGGCCCGAGCAGCCCGCCATCCAAGCCAGGAATAAAGGCACGAACACGATGACGATGCCCGCTTGTCGCAGGCGGGGTTTCAAATGGCGCAGCTGCGGCCTCATTTTCCGCCTTCCTTCCAGATGCGCCAAATCGCACCCGTCCGCTGCCGCGGATGGGAACCTTTCGCATCCATCATGAGCTGACCGAAATCGGCCACATAGAGTGATTTTCCATCGGGGGAGAACCGCACCGAAACCGGCCGCTCCAGCCCTTGGGCGCCTAAGCGCGATGCCGGTCCCGCTCCTTTGCGGTTCACGGCGAAGTCCTCCGCGACGCCGCGGGAGAGGTCCACGCGCGCGATCTTGAATCCTACCGGTTCCAATACCTTTCCCGCTACTGGGGCCATGTCCCCGAATTCAGCCACGAAGGCTTGTCCCTTGTATCCAAAGCCTTCGGAGGTCGAGAAATCCATTCCGTCCGCGGAGGCATGCACGGGCAGAATCGCGGCGGGGACGGGAGGCAGATCGGGAATCGCTTCCGGGACGGATTTACCGGCGGCGGCCTGGGTCGCTAGCCAAGGCCCCGGCGGCTTCTTTAACAACCGGAGCGGCCTTTCCCCGTGGGGGGGAGTGAATTCGGCATGGTCCACGGATTTATCCCCGGAATAATCCGGCCACCCGTACCATCTTCCCTGGTGTACTTCCCAAACCAATTCCCCTGCGCCCCAGATGGGCCTGGAACCGCGCTCATCATAGCCGTTGTCGATGGCGAATAAACGACCGTCCGGCGCGAAGCCCAAGGCGAACGGATTCCGGAAGCCCCAGGCCACCAGTTCAATCTTCCCGACGGCGGCATCGTTGGAACCCGGCTTTCCGCGGCTTCCCAAACTGGAAATGCGCAGAATGGCGCCGTTGCAAGGGATTTCCCCGCGGATGATCTGCCCTTCCGCGGTTTTGGTCCCATAGGCGCTGAAGGCGCCGGTCTCCACTTCGCCCTTGCCTCCGCGCGCGTTCTGCGAGCGATAATTCACGCCGGACAGGGTAAGGTCCTGACAGGGCGTGTCGTGGACTTCAGGGTGATCTTTCAACCAACCGAATTCGGCATTGTCTTCGCCCACCACCCCGGAATTGGTGGCCGTCCCCTGGCTGAAATAGATCATGCCGTCGGGACCCAAGGCCGGGCCGTTGGTCTGGTGATCTCCGAAGCTGGGCAGATTCTCGACTAGGGGCTGAATGCTACCGTCGGTGCCCACGCGCAGAATGCGGCCGCCTTTCTTATGTCCGCCTTCCGCGACATAAAATGAACCGTGGCCTTTGCCTGCTCCTCCCGGAACGTATACGGCCCCCGTCCAGGGCCCATTGCTGTCAGGCGAAGCCGCTACCGCGGCGAAAAGGTTTGGGCCTAGCAACTTTAACAGACGCGGGACTTCGTAGGTTTCGCCAGAAGCATAGCCGCTTTCCACCACGTAGAGCCCACCGGTATCATCGAAAACGATTGCGGTGGGAAAGGTGAGGCCGGTAGCGACAGCCTCGATGCGGTAACCCGCGGGCAGGGCGATATCCTCGGCGGAGTAGGCCCGCACCTGGTCGCCGGAACGGGTTTCGCCGCCGCCTCGGGTCGGGCGCACCGCGTAGCAGGAAGCCAGCAATGCGGGCACCAGAAGCCGGAGCACGACGGAAGCCAGAGCGTACGGGGAGGGCAGTTGCATGAGGGATAAAGAAATCCCCGTTGCCCTCAGAGTCAAGGACCCATTCCGTTCGGGGCCCCATAGAATCCGCAGCTTTCGCTCTCAGCCATAGCTGTGCTGGTGGCTCCGTTCCGAGCTCATGATCTTGGATGGGATGGTAGCGGCGGTCCGGTCCCATCGCCAAGCTCCATAGCCCAAGACCCAGCCATAAATCACATGCCCTAGAAAGCCCAGGTATGCCGTTTCGGGCGTGGGTACGAATAGATACTCTTGGCCGTGGGGCGACAGGAACAGGGTGGCCAGCAAGCAAACATAGATGCTGACCCCGTAAGCAACTCCCAGGAACGGGGAGGGGATTTTTTTCCCGATCAGCGGATAGACCGAGTAAAAGGCCAGACCCATGCCGCCGCCGTTGCCTAGGTAACGCCAGAGATACCCAACCGACCAATGCACATCCTTTCTGCGCAGGAGATGATCGCCGATGCGGGGAATGAAATCATGCCAGACCCCCATGGCGACGAACGGCAGCCGGCAAACAACATCGTAGACGAAAACGGCCAAGATCCCGAGCGCCAACCCGCGCGCCGCCGCGCGTGGCGCCCGAGTTGCGACAGCCAGCACGGTGATGATCGCTGGCGCCACCAATACCGTTGCGCCCACCGAAAGCGGCAGCGCCCCGAAGGCTGCCAAGCATAATGCGCCGATAGGCGCGAAGCCGGCGCAAAAAAGCATCAGACGCACGCTAGGCCCCGGATCACGGGAACTTTCCGAACTCCCCATGCTTTCCCCTTCGATTCTTTTCCCCGTCAGTCTGTCGGTTGGCTACGATCCGTTTCAAAGAAAAAGGCGGCCGGAAAGATCTGGGAATTATCGCAACCACACGATTGGATAAATCGAATTGGAAAAATCGGAAATTCGGGGTTTAGGCAGACTGTTAAGGGCGATGCGATTGCCGGCGGTAGTCGCGCGGCCCGGATCCCAGATGCCTGCGGAACACCTTGGAGAAGTAGAGCGGATCGGAAAAACCCACCTCGCGGCTGATTTCCTTGATGGGGCGGCTGGTGCCGATGAGTAGTTCCTGCGCCTTCCATACGCGCAGGTTTTCGAGGTAACGTAGCGGTGACGTCCCGGTAACGGAACGGAACAGGTGGGCGAAGCGGGAGACGGAAAGGTGGCAGGCCCGCGCCAAGGATGCCGCCGTATGCGGTTCGGTGAAACCCCGCACCAGGATGGCGACCGCCCGATCGATGCGTTCGTCGCTGCCGCTGCCGCTTTTGAAGGGGTTCTGGGTATCGCACCAAAGTAGGGCTTCTTCCAGGGCATTGGCGCAGAAGGCGAGGCGATTGGGATGGGGCGAACGGTACAACTCAAGGCAGCGCTCCATGGCCAGGCGCACGGCTTTGCGCGCGGCGGAATCCGCCAGGCGGAAGCCCAGTACCCCGCCGCCCCGGACCGGCCAGCGCAATAGGGAGGTCAGCCGGCCCCCGGGATTGAAATAAATCCAGGCATGCGTCCATTGGCCCGCCGCGGGGGCATGCGCGTAATCGTGGCGGACCCGGGGGGGGAACAGCAGAACATCGCCGGTTTCCGTAAGAAACTCCCCCTTGCCCGGGTTCACGCGCCCTGACCCATCGAGAGTGAGGTTGAGCACCCAATTATCCAGCCCCTGGAGACGAATCGTGGGCCCATGGGCTTCGGGAGCGTAATGGCTGGTGCCAGCCACGAGTTCCGGGCCGAAACGCGGGCGTAGGGATCTCATAGCAGAATTATACATGTTTTCAGCAGCGGAGGCCGACCTCAACGGGCGGTTCCTCGCGTATTCTTATGCATGTGCCGGATTGGACCGGCGGCGAAAGGGGATTGGCCAGATGAGCTTGCTAGAGAAATACCATAAAGAGGCGGAAACCTTCCTGAAGGTTTGCCATAAGTTGTCCAAGCTCATGTACGTGACCGGCCATGGCGGCAATGCCGCATGGAAGCTGGACAAGGACCTGATGATCATCACCCCTACCCAGATGAACAAGGGGGATATCCAGCTCGAGAACCTTTGCTTCCTGGACCTCAAGGGGAACAAGCTCGAAGGCACCAATCGGCCTACCGGCGAGACTCCCATGTACATCAATTTCTTCAAGCGCCGTCCCGACATCGTTTCGGTACTGCATTGCCATCCGCCTTACACCAACGCCTTCGCCATCACCCAGCAAGAGAACCTGCTGATGCGCCCGATGTTCCCCGAGACCACGACCGAGGTCGGGCCGGTACCGGTGGTGCCCTACGGCGAACCCCTCACCCAGCGCCTGGCGGACAACTTCAATCCCTTCATGGATAAGTACAACGCCTTCCTGATGGAGAACCACGGCCTCGTCATCATGAGCCCCTGGGACATCAACTGGGTCATGATGACCACCGAGCTCCTGGAAATGACCTCGATTACCCTCACCGCCGCCGCGCCTCTTGGCAAGATGAAGGACATCAGCGTCCCGGATCTGCGCAACCTGGACAATATCATGTCCCGGCGCGGGCTGCCCATGTTCGGCGCCCCCGGCGTGAACAAGTCCCTGGTCGACCTGTACTATCCGGAATTGGCGGGTAAGGCCGTGGGGGAAAAGGCGGCGGCACGATGAGCGGAGCCTCGGCGCAAGCCGGTGCCCAGGGGTTCCCGAAGGCGGGAACCTGGCTGGGCCTGCAAGGCAAGGTAGCGGTGGTGACCGGCGGCGCGTCGGGAATCGGCCGCGCCTGTTGCGAAGCCCTCGCGGCCCATGGGGCCAAGGTGGTGGTCGCCGATCTCGATCCGGCCAGCGGGGAGGCCGCCGTGGCCGCCTTGCGTTCGTCCTTCGGGATCGAAGCCCGCTTCCGCAAGGCCGATGTGACCAAGGCCGACGATGCCGCGGCCCTGTTCGCGGCCACCCTGGAAGAATGGGGGCGCGTGGACGTCCTCGTCAACAATGCCGGCATCAACATCCCGCGTTTGCTCGTCGATCCCGCCGGCAAGGAGGAATTGACGGAAGCCGTATGGGACAAGATGGTGAACGTGAACCTCAAGGGCCTGTTCCTGTGCGGGCAGGCCGCGGCCCGCGCCATGCTGCGCGGGGGATCGGGCGTCATCGTCAACATGTCCTCGGAATCGGGGATGGAAGGCTCGGAGGGCCAGAGCGGCTACTCGGCGACCAAGGCCGCCGTGTACGGGCTCACGCGTTCCTGGGCCAAGGAGCTCGGGAAGCGCGGCATCCGCGTGGTGGGCATCGCCCCGGGTATCCTGGAAGTTACGGGCCTGCGGACCCCGGCCTACGAGTCGGCGTTGGCCTATACCCGCGGGATCACCGTGGAAGACCTGCGCAAGGGGTATGTCAACAAGGCCATCCCGCTCGGCCGGGACGGCAAACTTTCGGAAGTCGCCGATCTGGCCGCCTTCCTGGCGTCGGAACGGGCGGGCTATATCCATGGAACCGTCATCAACATATCCGGAGGGAAGTCGCGTGAGTGAACGAGGAACGGGAACCCGGAGCGCCGAGGGCGCGGCCGGGGCGGACACCCTGGAAAGCCAACCCAGCCGCACCAAGCGGGTCTTCGAGGCGCAAGTGAAGGATCTGGAAAGCCAACTGAGCAGCTTCGATTCCGCTGCGCGCGGCGAGGCCTTGGGGAAGTTGATCGCCTTGCGCATCCCGGTGACCGCCGAGCGGCAGCTGGTCAACGTACATATGCACACTTTCCATTCCTACAACGCCGACAATTGGTCGCCCTCGCGCTTCGCCTGGGAGGCCCATAAGGCGGGCTTGTGGGCGGCGGGCATCATCGACTTCGACGATATCAACGGGGTGGAGGAATTCCTACAGGCCTCGGAACGCTTAAGCCTGCGGGCCACGGCCGGCATCGAGATCCGTACCTTCATGGAACCCTTCGGCAACGTGGACATCGACTCGCCCGGGGAGCCGGGCGTGCATTACATGGCCGGTTCGGGCATGATGAAAGCCCCCAAGGCAGGCTCGCCGGAGGCGGCCTACCTGGAAGGGCTGCGCAAGACCTCGGAACAACGCGCGCGCGACCTGGTGGCGCGCATCAACGCGAAGGTTCCGGAGATCGCCGTCGATTTCGATCTCGTGAAGCGGACCAAGACGCCGGCCGGCTATATCAGCGAACGGCATCTGGTCACGGCCTACGTGGAGCGCGCTCAGGCGGCGTTCCCCGTGGCCGACCGCTGCGCGGAATATTGGGCCAAGGTTTTCGGCATGGAGAAGGCCGCGGTGGCGGCCCTGTTCGCCACCCCCGCCGCCCTCGAAGAAAAGGTCCGCGGCAAGTTGATGAAGAAGGGCGGCCTAGGATACGAGCAGCCCGGCCCGAGCACCTTCCCGCCCACGGGCGAAGTCTACGCCTGGGTGAAGGCCTGCGGCGGCGTGCCCATGGATTCCTGGCTGGACGGGACCTCGGAAGGCGAGAAGCGCGCCGTGGAGCTATTGGAATGCAATCGTACCTTGGGCGCGCGCGCGCTCAACCTCATCCCCGATCGCAATTGGAACCTGAAGAATCCGGAAGATAAGAAGCGCAAGCTCGAGAACCTCGCGCGCGTGGTGGCTTTGGCTGTCGAACGGCATATGCCCCTGCATATCGGGACCGAAGGCAATAAGGCCGGCCTCCCCTTCGTGGACGATTTGGAAGGCGCCGATCTGGCTCCCTACAAGCCGCTCTTCCTGGAAGGCTCCCGCATCCTCATCGGCCACGCTTTGCTCGCGCGTTTCGCGGACTTCCCCTATGCCGGGGACGCCGCCGAGGACGCCTTCCACCGCGATTACCGCGCCATGAATCTATTCTTCTCGTCGGTGGGGGCCCTGCCCCCCCTGGACGCCGAACTTTCCCGCCGGTTGCGGGATGCCGGAACCAAGACGGCCCATGACATCCTGCGCGCTTCGGCGCAAGCGGGACGCTGGACCGGCCTCGGTACCGCCGGCTGAAACCTTAAAGGAGACCCCACGCCATGCTGGCTGCCCTGTTGAAATCGCCCGGAAACCTGACCATGGAAGAAATCCCCTCGCCGGAACCCGGCCCGGGCGAGGTGGTGCTGCGCGTGGAGGCCTGCGCCCTCTGCGGCACCGACAAGCGCGTACTCACCGGCGAGAAGCCGGTTTCGGTGCCGATCATCGGCCATGAGATCGCCGGCGTCATCGCGGCGGCAGGCAAAGGCGTCCCGCCCGAACTCCAGAAAGGCACGCGCTACGCAATCCAGACCGTGATCGGCTGCGGCGAATGCCCGATGTGCAAGGTCCACCAGGAAAACTTGTGCGAAAAAGGCTTCACGGCCATCGGCTACGCCTATAACGGCGGCTTCGCCGAGTACCTGAAGATGCCCGCCAACTCCGTGGCGCAGGGCTGCCTGATCCCGATTCCCGCCAGCATGCCCGCCGAGATCGGTACTTTGCTGGAGCCGCTCTCCTGCGGCATCAACGGCCTGCGCTATATCCCGCTGGAAGGCATGGATCACGTGGGCATCGTCGGCGCCGGCGTCATCGGCGTGCTGAACGGCCTTATCGCCAAGGCCCGCGGCGCCAAGCGCGTCACCATCTTCAATCGCTCCAGCGCCAAGCTGGACGTGATCAAGAAGCTGGGCCTGCCCTTCGACCATCTCGTCGATTATTCCAAGACCGATGCCGCCAAATGGATCTCCCAGCAGACCGGCGGCCGCGGCCTGGACGCCGTCGTCCTCTCCGCCTCGGAAAAGGATTTGATCCCCATGTCCATGCCTTGGCTGGCCCGCGGCGGCCATATGTCTTTGTTCGCCGGGCTTCCGAAATCGGATCCCGTCGCGCCTATCGATCTGAACGTGATCCACTACAAGGAATTGCACCTGCACGGGGCCAACAGCTCGGTGCGGCGGGATTACGAGGAAGCCTTGCAGATGTTGACCGACGGCCGCATCGATGGCCGGGCCCTCATCACCCATCGCTTCCCCTTAAGCCAGTTCCCGGAAGCGGTGAAGACCCAGAACGATCCCAAGTCCGGGGCGTTGAAGGTTATCGTCCTGCCGGAATCCAGGTAAGGGGTAACGCCGGGGTTACCGGGCGGAAAATCCGGGCTTTAGGGCCCGGAGCTGAGCCGGCGAGGGGGCGGCTCAGGCCGCCCGGTTCTCCGCTTCCATGTGGAATTGCCGATCCGGCAATTTCTTTCCCAAGCGGATGCGGAACACGCATCGCCCGTGGCCGGATTGGAATTTCTCTTCGCGGATCACGGGATGCCCCAGCAATCGCTCCAATGTCGATACGCTCAAGCTGCACAGCGCCGGGTGCTCCAGCGCCACGTTCAAGAAGGGGCAATTCCGTTCGATGAGGATGAGATCCCCGTCGCGTTTCTCTACCGACATGAACGGATCGTCTTTTAGGTAAAGGCCCTTAAGGCGGTCCAACCGGGCCTCCGGGGAAAGGCCCGCCAGTAGCGGTTCCCAGGCCATCACCTGCATATCGGCCAGGGAAGCCAACAGCTTTTGGATCATGGCCGGCCCTCCGGCCGCCGCGACCCCGGCGATCAAGTCCGCAGCCAGGCGATCATAGGCCTTGGGAAAGAGCCGGTCCCCGGCGGAGGTGACGCGATATGCTTCCATGGGACGGCCGCGCCTTCCCGTACCTGGACCGGGCTCCCTGGCCACCCAACCGCTCGCTTCCAGGACCGCCATCTGTTTGCGCACGCCTTCGTGGGTGATACGCAGACGTTTGGCGGCTTCGCCGATCGTGCCCGCGCCCCGCGCTTTCACGAAGCGCAGAATGCGCATGCGGATGTCATCCTCTAATTTCGGTTTCTTCGCGTCCACTCGGCCCTTCATCGCTGCGCCCCGCTCCGTGGCGGAAGATCAGCTCGCCCCCCAGCCATCCGCCCCAGGAAAGAACGGCGGTCCCGATCAGGGTCATTCCCAAATTAACAAATGCCCTGGGCAGGGGAATCGCCGCGCCAGGGGAGTGGAAGCAAAGCTCGCCCCCGAACAACGCCGCGGCGCTGAGCATGGCCAGCATATGCGAATTGGCGGTCCGTTCCGCCGCGGGACCTCGCTTAAGACCCACTAGATCGATCAATCCCGTGGCCGCCGTAGGCAAGGCGGTCAGGACGGCGAACGCGTTGATCCAGAAGGCCAGCCGCCATGCCATGGCCCAGCCGAAGCATCCCGCCACCTCCATCGGAAAGACAAGCGGCCACAATCCCAAGGGGAAATGCACCAGCAGCACGTGCATGGGATGGCCGAAGGCGCGTAAGGATCCGTTCTTATAGACGATTGGCGAAGTCATGCCGGGATCCACGCGAACCGAAGCGCGGTTATGTGAAGACCGCCGTCGCCAGCAGAATGAATGCGATTACGGCCACGCCCGCGTGGATGATGACCACCAGGGAGGGCAAGGGCTTCTTCTGGAGGTGGAACGCGAAGAGGGTGAACCCGCCCAGGGCCGCGGCCACGAAGAGGGCGAGGGCCGTCTTGGCGAGGGCGGGAATCCCGCCTGTCAGCACCGGCAAGAGCAACAGTATCAGGCCCGTGGCTCCCAGCAGGCCATGCAGGATGGCCAGAGGCCACGGGCGGTCCTGTCCTTTGAAATGGCGAACGGCCAAGACCAAGCCCCCGAGGGCTGCGATAGCGAAGACGAAAACGGCGATGCGAAGCATAGGACCTCCGGGTTAATAATCAAACTAAATGGTTTGATAAATATATGGTTCCGATGACGGTAGTGCAAGCCCAGAAACATCCGTTTTGGCCGATAAATGCGAATTTCTAGATTACCTTTTGAACCCGTAACCCGGTTTTTGCCTCTGAAATGAGGCAATGCCCACCCGACGGATAGTTCTAGGAGTTTCCATGCAGGCCCAAAAATCCGCCGACCCGATCCCGTTCCGTAAAAGCATTTTAGGTCAGTTTGTGATCTCCGTATCGATTTTACTCGGAATCGCTCCCTCGGCCCGGGCCATGCCGTTTTCGGACCGCGTCACCCTGCCCTCCGGCGAGAAGATCTTCGTAGCGGGATTCAACCTGGCCTGGATCAATTTCGCGGGCGACGTGGGCGATGCGCCGCTCAACGCCACGGCTTTCCAGGCTGCCATGAAGGCGGTGGCCGATTCCGGGGGCAACACCATGCGGGTATGGCTTTCGACCAATGGATCGAAGGACCCGGTGTTCGGGGCCGATGGCTTGGTGAGCGGCCTGGGTTCCAAAACCATCGCCAACGTGCAGCAGATGCTCGCCATCGCCAAAACGAACAAGATGATGATCGTGCCCACCTTGCTGACCCACAATTTCCTGCAGAGCCAGTCGGGAGTGAACCTCGACAACAACAAAAAATTGCTCGCCACCGACGCCGGCCTTAAGGCGTACATCGACAATGCCGTGGTGCCCTTGGTAACGGCCATCGGCAAGGATCCCAATCTGCTTTGCTGGGAAGTGGCCAACGAGCCCGAGGGCATGGTGGAAAGCATTGGCTGGACCAGCCAGAGGATCGCCAAGACCGACGTCCAGAAATTCACCAACCGCATCGCCGGCGCCATCCATCGCGCCGTTCCCGGCGTGCTCGTATCGACCGGGACGGTGCAGGCTTCCTACCTGGGGTGGTATACGGACGACGCCCTTAAGGCCGCGGGCGGCGATGCCGATGGCGTTCTCGACTTCTATATGGTCCATTACTACGGCTGGAACGGTACCGGCAACAGCCCTTTCCACAAAGGCGCGGCGGCTTGGGGCGTGGACAAGCCTTTGGTGGTGGGAGAGTTCGCATCTTCCAGCTGGAGCCCGAGCACGGCGTCCACCAGCAAGATGCAGGATGCCGAGTCGGTCGACACCTTGCTGGAAAACCTGTTCAATAACGGGTACGCGGGGGGCATGTTCTGGCAGTACCAACCCGATGCAGGCGATACCTGGATGAAGGGCTTCGCGACCGCTTCGCCTTCCTTGGCCAAATTCGCCCGCGCCCACGTCGCCGACGTCAAGTTCGACGGCGTATCCGATGGCAAACTTTCCGTTGTGGCTTCGGCCACGGCGGGCGGCAAGGTGGCGGCGACGCCCGTGGGCCGCGTGGATACCGGCACCACGGTTTCGATCATGGCCACTCCCGACGCCGGCTATGAATTCGCCGGCTGGGGCGGCGACACGGTAGCCGCGGCCACGGTAAACCCGATCAAGGTGAAGGCCGTTAAGGATCGTTCCATCCTGGCCAACTTCCGCCCCGCGGCGGGAGCCAACATGCTCAAGAACGGCGATTTCGCTACGGACGCGAATTGGACATTCAACGTACATACGGATAGCGGCGCCTCCGGGACCGTCTCCTACGCTGCGGGCCAGGCGGATATCAATATCCCGACCGCCGGTAAGCAGAACTGGTACGTCCAGCTGATGCAAGGCGGCTTTCCCTTGCAAGCGGGAGCGACCTACGTGGTTTCCTTCGACGCCTGGGCCAGTGCGCCCCGCGACTTCCAGGTGGGACTGACTACCAGCGATTGGGTTTGGCAGAGCGGGAACAACGTCAGCGTGACCGCGACCAAGGCTAATTACCAGGTGGAGCTGACCGCCTTGACGACCGTAACCGCTGGGGCCACCGGCGTGATCCAATTCAACGTCGGGGACGTGGCGTCCACCCTGCATATCGATAACGTGATCCTAATCGCGAAAGGATCTTCCCCGATCAGGGCCGGAGCTCCCGTCCGTTCCGGCGCGGAGTTGCGTTTGTTCAGCTCGGCAGGTTCGCTGTTTTGGTCGGCCCGGGCGCCGCTTTCGGCGCCGACCGATTTGGCGATCTTCGATTTTAAGGGCCGCGAAGTCGGCCGCTACCGGCTTGCCGCGGGGAAATCCCGGGGTTGGCTGTCGGCGAGGCTGCCTCCCGGATCGTATCGGGCCCAGATCGTCGCCCAATAGCAGAAAACCCGAAAGCCCGGTCCTCCCGGATGTGTAGGCCTTAACCTGCATCCGGAGTGTTCCCCAAAACCAATCTTCCGCCCACCCACGTGCAAGGACGCCGTCAAGGCCAAGGCTATCGGGTACCAGTGGGGACCTAGATCCAAATTCCAAGTGGACAGCACGCCCACGAGCCCGAAGGCCGTTCCCACCAGACCCAAGATCCAGACCTGGCGCATGGGCGACCGGGCCGAAAGGCGGTTCTCGACATCCTGCCCGAACTAAATTTTGCATCGGAAAATCCCCTCCCATGTCGAGAAGCCGGCTTCGGCTCCGACTTCAAGTTGAGGCGCCATTTCGCGCCTCGCCAAGCAAGGAAACGAAAATGAAGTTCATCCTGATGATGCATACCCCCAGCGGAGGACCCTACCAGATCGCGAAGTGGCCGCAAAAGGATATCCAAGCCCATATCGGATTCATGATGGGTTTCGCCAAGAAGCTGAAGGACTTGGGCGAATTGGCGGGCGGGGAAGGCCTGGCCGGCCCCGAGCAGGCCAAACTGGTGAAAGCCGGAGAAGATGGCCGCCCCGTGACCGACGGGATTTTCCCGGAGACCAAGGAATTCCTGGCGGGCTACTGGATAGTGGACGTGGAGAACGCGGCGCGGGCCTATGCCATCGCGGCCGAGGCCTCCATGGCCCCCGGCCCCGGAGGGAAACCTTTGCGGATGGGGATCGAGGTCCGCGAAGTCATGAGCGCGGCCCCGAAGGAATGGACGCCCTGATCCCATGACCGCGTCGCTGGACGGCCCGGCGTTGGCGCTCTTGCGGGATCTGGCCCCGCGGGCGCTGGGCGCCGTCCACCGCAGGTGGGGCGATTTCGCCGCGGCCGAGGATGCGGTGCAGGAAGCCTTGGTGGCGGCCGTGGATCAATGGCCTAAGGAGGGGGTCCCGGATTCGCCTCTGGGCTGGCTGATACGCGTGGCCTCGCGCCGGCTGGCGGATCATTTCCGTTCCGAGGGCGCGCGGCGCCGTCGCGAAGAGTTGGTCGTGAGCTTGGTTCCTCACGACGAGCAATGGGCGGCCATCGACGCTGGCGCGCCGGATGCGGACGATACCCTGGACTTGTTATTCCTTTGCTGCCATCCTGCCTTGACTCCATCTTCTGCTATCGCTCTCACCTTGCGGGCGGTGGGCGGCTTGACCACGGCGGAGATCGCCAAAGCCTTTCTGGTGCCGGAAGCCACCACGGCCCAGCGCATCAGCCGGGCCAAACAGGCGATCAAAGAGTCCGGATCGGCTTTCGACCCTCCTTCCCCGGAAGAAGCGGCGCGCCGCTTGGCATCGGTCCAACACGTCCTCTACCTGATCTTCAACGAGGGATATACGGCTAGCTCGGGGGATGCCTTGGTTCGTGTCGATCTTTCCGCGGAGGCCATCCGCCTTACCCGCATGCTTCGGCAGGCGGCTCCCGGGGATGCCGAAACGGAGGGCCTACTGGCCTTGCTGTTATTGACCGATGCGCGGCGCGCGGCGCGCACCGGTCCCGGCGGGGAACTCATTCCCTTGGATAAGCAGGACCGCGCCCAATGGGATCGCGCCCGGATAGCCGAAGGTACGGCCTTGATCACCGCCGCGTTTTCCCGCGGGCCCGCGGGAACGTATGCGATCCAGGCGGCCATCGCCGCCTTGCATGACGAAGCGGAAAGCTTCGATGCGACGGATTGGCCGCAGATCCTGGAATTGTACGGATGGTTGTTACAAGCCTCGGACAATCCGATGGCAAAGCTGAATCATGCGGTTGCGACCGCCATGGTGCACGGGCCTTCGTCCGGATTGGCGCTCATGGACGGGATGGAAGACGATCCCCGGTTGGCGGGGCAGCATCGCCTCTTGGCCGCGCGGGCGCATCTGCTGGAACGCTCCGGCGACAGGCAGGCCGCATGCGAGGCCTACCGGATGGCTGCGGAGCGGGCTACCTGCATCCCCGAACGCGATTACCTGCTTCTGCAGGCGGCGCGAGCGCGGGAAGAGGGTTAGTCTGATCCTTTTCCACCAAGGGTCGCGGAGGCGGGTACGCTCATCCCGAGTGGAACAGATAAACCGACACGCGCATCCAAGAGATTGAGCGGGGAGTGTTTCCCCTCTTCACGGGAGAACTCCAATGATCAATTCAATGAAATTCCTCGCCCTGGCCCTCGCCTTGGGCACGGCGCAATTCGCTTCCGCCGGTTCGACCACTTTCGATTTATCCGGTAATTCGTGCGTTTCCACGACGGCGGGCGTTCCCGCCATCGCGACGCGGTACGGTATTTACAACGCCAGCGTCGGACCGCTCCATGTCGCATGTCCGATACAGGTTCCGTATGCGAAATATACCCAAGGGTATATCGGGATATCGGGTTACAACCGGAATCAATATGATCCATTGTCTTGTAGCCTAAGCATGTCCACCGATGACGGCGGTTATGCGAGTGGCGGGGCGGCGACCATTGTGAACGCCAGCCCCTACGTTCAATACGCCAGCCGGTCCATGGTCCCCTCGGTCGCGAGCGAAGTGGTTTGGGCCGATTGCCACATTCCCGGAGCCGTTTCGGGGAGTTATTCCTATCTCACCTCCATTTTGATCACCGTAAACTATTGATAGGAAGACCCGGCCGATACCCCGTATCTCCCGGGTTACCCTGCGGCCGCGCACACCCACGCCCCGGTCTTCCGGCAACCGAAAGTTCCATCCCCGATGCTGACGTTATGTTGGGGGAAAAGTCGGCGATTCTGGACGGCTAAACCCGGCCAAAGCGGGATTTAGGAAAACTCCTCCAGACCTTGGATCCGAAAATGGGTTAGGTTGAAGTTGGCGATCGGCTGGATGGACCGGAAAAGTGCTTCGAATTGCCTTTATCCTGAGAAGCATCTGTATTCCCAGACCAGCGGTTCTCTAACGAAAGGTTGCGTATGAGCGGGTCCGGTATCGCGGTAAGGCTTCATGGGTGGCGGTGGACGATTTTAGCCCTCGCATTTACCACCCTGGCTCCGCAGGCGAAGTGGCTGACCGTGCATAACGATTTTTTCCAGTACGACCTCGATGGGAATCCGATCCGGACCCGGAGCGGATGCTTGAATAAATTCGGCAGTACGTATTACTGGTATGGTTGCGATCAGGCCATGACCAACCAAACCTGCTACTCGTCCACCGACTTGCTGCACTGGACGAACCACGGCAACATGCTCACCGCTTCCCGCGGGTCCAACCGGATGGACGTCTTATATAACGACTCGACGAAGAAGTACGTCATGGTCGTGAAATGGGAGACGCCTGGGGCGGAATGGTGCAACCGGGCTATCGCGATCAGCGATAGCCCCACAGGTCCTTTCACTAAGCAGTTCGACAGCACCGTATACGGCGCGAACACCGGCGACATGTCGGTGTTCAAGGACGATGACGGGAAAGCCTACTACTTGTGGGAAATATGGGATAACGGGAAAACGACCCAGAGTTTCGCCCTGATGACGCCGGATTACATCAATCTGCAGAAACAGATGCAGGTTTGGCCCAATAGCGATCGCGAAGCCGAGATGATGATGAAGCGCCACGGAAAATACTACTACATGACCTCGCATATGGCGGGAATCGACCCGTCCGAAACGCAGTACTTCACGGCCCCGAGCATCGATGGCCCCTGGACGACGAACCTGGTCCCCATCATCGCTCCCGGCGACGCGAACAAAAGTTCCTGGGACACCCAATGCGATTTCGTGTACCGCTTCAAGGGCACGGACGATACCGTGCAAATGTATGCAGGGGATCGCTGGAAGCGGCCGCATCCGGCCCGGAACGGGGACTACGCCTGGTTGCCCATCGCGTTTACGCCGAAAGACTCGGTGGTCGTCAATTATTACCAGGACTGGGAAGTCGATCCGGATCGCGGCGTATGGCGGGCCATCGACGATAAGCGGAACCTGGCGCTCAATAAGTTCGCGACGGCATCATCGACGAGCGGGACCAACGTACCGGCCAATGTAACCGGTCCGGCGACCTGGCAAAATTATATGGACACGAAATGGGTGAGCGGGGACGGCGATCCGCAGTGGATAACGGTCGATCTCGGTTCTCCTACTCCGATAAACCGGGTGATCCTGAAATGGGATTCGACCTACGCGAAATCTTTCAAGATCCAGGTATCCAGCGACAATACGGCCTGGACGGACGTGTTCAGTACGACCAAGGCCGGGGCGCGTTCGATCACCGACGAGACCTTCGCGACCACCTCCGCGCGGTATGTGCGGATGTACGGCACGGAACGCGGCGGTACCGGGACCGGATACACGCTTTTCGATTTCATGGTGCTCAACGATTCCGGGGCGACGGTGCCGATCGTCAAGCCCAAGCAATTCATGGCTGCCTCGGGCGTATCCTTGTTCTGTAAGAACAAAGCCGTAACCTATTCCATCGCCCGTGGCGTCGCTGTGAGGGTGGATGTCGTGGATATCCGCGGGAACATTGTCGCCGTTCTCGCCGACGGCTTCAAGCCGGCGGGAATCTATACCGCCGGTTTTCCGGCCTCCATAGGCCATGGTACCTATATCCTCAGATTGGATGCGGGCGGGATGAAGGTGACGCGAAAGCTGGTCCGGTGGCAACTTCGCGATTGACCGGCCTTAGCCTTACGGCTTCGGTCGATTTAATCCTGCGATAGAATCAACGCGGAATATGGGCCGATGCCGAGAGTGGCTTGGCAAGGCATTCCATCCATGCTCCCATCGGTAGCCACCGTGTCGAAACCGGGGAAATCGCCGAAATCCTTGCCGTACGCGCGCGCATCGCTGTTGAAGCGAACGCGCCATGCGCCTGGGCGGGGAAAGCCGACCGTATAGTACCCGAAGGAACGGCTGGAAAAATTCGTGAGCACCAGTACGTCATCGCCCGCGCCGCCATTCTGCCAGCGATGGTAGGCCAATACCTTATCCGCATTATTGACATGATGGACGTTGAGGCAATGGCCGCGCAATCCGCCCGTGTTATTGAAACCGTTCCGGCGCAGGCGGATAAGGTCCGCGTAGAGACGGTGGATGCCGGAAAAGGTTTTCAGCTTCGACCAATCCAGCGGGTCCGTATCCTTGAAATAACCGTCTTCCAGGAATTCCTGTCCCTGGAAAATCATGGGAATGCCGGGAGCGGTGAACGCCAAGATAGCGCCCAAGGTCGAGCGCTTGCGCGAATACCAACTCGAGGCGTTGCCCGGCCAAATCTCCTCCGGCACGCGCGCGTGTCCGTTGGCCACCTCGTCATGCGATTCGGTGTAGACGACGCGCCGGGTGGAATCTTCGCCATAGGCATGGGTTAAGGCATCGCGAACGGCGTAGAGATTCCGATCGGAATCGTTGGCGGTTATGATGGCGTCCCGGATGGGGTGCACGAAGGCGGCGTCCCATTGCGATCCGAATCCCGCGCCGCCGGATTCCGTGTCCTGGGTGATCCATTCGTTGTTTTGCAGGTCCTCCGCGATGGTGATTTTCCAGGGTTGGGTCGATCGGATCTCGTCGTTGATCCACTGCAATAGGCTCCAACCTTCGGGCAGGTCTTGCCCGCCGGCCTGGCGGATATTGCTGACCGAATCGAAGCGCAAGCCGTCGATGCGGTATTTGTTGAGCCAGAACAACGCATTGTCGCGGATGTATTGCCGTACCTCGCCGCGCCCGAAATCGGGCCGGGTGTCGCCCCAATCCGTATGCGCCCGCGCATTGTCGAAGAAGTAAATCCCGCCGTTGTGCCCGGGGTCGCTCCATCCGTCGAAGCGCCACAAATCGAGATCGCCGGGGCCGAAATGGTTATAGACCACGTCGAGAATCACGGCGAGCCCATGGGCATGCGCCGCTTTCACGAAGGCATATAATCCCTGCGGGCCGCCTAATCCCGATTCCACCGAAAACGGATCGGCCGGGTTATAGCCCCAAGAGTCATCCAAGGGAAATTCCATGACCGGCATGATCTCGATGACATTGACCCCGAGGTCGCGCAGGTAGGGCAGTTTGGGGAGAATGCTTTTGAAGTCGCCGCGATCCTTCTTCGGCCTTCGGTTAAAGGTGCCGACGTGCATTTCGTAAATCACCAATTCATTCCACGGAGGCATCGCGAACGTATCGCCCTTCCAGTTGAAAACCGGATCGTGGATCACGGCATTGCCGGAAGAGTTGGTGACCTCTGCGGCATAGGGATTCTTATGCCACAGGATTTGATCGTCGTGATGCAGTACGAATTGGTATTCGTCGCCGGACTTGACTCCCGGTACGTCGACGGACCAATATCCATTGCCTTCCGAGGCGAAGGGGTGGCTGGCGGGATCCCATTGGTTGAAGGTGCCCGCGACGAACACCTGGGATGCGAAGGGCGCCCAAACCCGGAAGGCCACTCCGCCCGGGAACCGGATGCTGCCCATGCCTGGCAATTTACTCGGGACGGGGATCACAAGCGGTAAATTAAATCAGCGACGGATCGGATGGCTAGAGGGTTTTTTCGGGATCTCCGCGCCGCGCCGCGGAGACCGCCTGTCTTAAGCTTCAGAACTGCGTGAAGAACTTCCAGGATTCGGGGGGGATCCAACTGTTCTTACCGGCGTTACCGGTTCCGCCGTCGCCGACGCTCGCTTCATGGGGGCCGTCGAAGGTGCACACCTTGACCGGGTATCCCTGCTTGCAACCGCTGAAGTCATAGCACAAATGCGTTTTGCTCCCCACCGTGGTCGTGGGGATGTCGGCGGGCACGGTGCAGCCATTATCCTGGCCGCGCTGCAAGCCGATGAATTTCGATCCCAATTGCTGGCTCGCATCATTGATCCATTTGCAATTCGGATCGCTCATCCCCGTCGTTTGCATCCAAGCGATGGGATCGCGCGGCAGGGGACTAGGCAGCCAGATGTTCCAATTGGCCGGGGCGATGCCCACGCCGGCGCGGAACTGCTTTTGATGATTCGTCGAAAGCGAATAGGTGAACATGCCGCCGAAGCTGAATCCGGTCGCGAAAACGCGGGTCGTATCGATGCAGAGGTTGTTCTTGGCCAAGGCCAGCATGTCGTCGACGAAGGCGTGATCCTTTTCCCCTCCGCCCCAGCCATTGCTGATTCCTTGCGGCGCGATGAAAATCGCCGGGTCGCTCGCCTTGAGGGCGAGGGGTTTGAGTCCGTAGTACGCGTAATTGTCGGGGCCGCCCACCGAGGCCGGGGCGAATTCGACCTGGCCGCTGGCGATGCTATCATCCGTTCCGCCGTACCAATGGAAGCAGAAGAACAACCGGTAGGGATGATTGGGTTTATAATCGGCGGGAATGTCGATGATGAAATCCCGCTGATCGCTGCCGCTGGTGATTTTGTTATGGCCGGTTTTCAAGCTTCCGATCGGCTTGCCGCAGCCGATGCTCGCTCCCGCGGGATTCCCGGGGCCGCCCCAGCGATCCTCCGAAGCGGTAAGGGTCACGTTCACCGTCGTATCGTAGGAAGAAATCGGCACGTTCTTTACGGCATAGCCGGAAGCGGAAACCTTGAGGGTATCCACGATGGCGGAAACCTTCGCGAGCACGGCTCCGGCTTTCGGGAAGAAACCCGCGGACGCGATCGCGGGCCGCCCATCCAAGGCCGCCGCGAAGTAGGGGATGGATTTTGTCTCCTTGCCGATGGAAGCCTTTACGATCAAAAGGTTATTCGCAGGGATCCGTCCGGCCAGGTCGAACCGGTAGCTTCCCGCCATGGCTTTTGCGATGAACGCCTTGTCCAGAAGGTTTCCCTTGGCGTCGAAAATCTCGACCCGGATGGGAGCGGCCTGGACGAGTGCCAATTCCAGTACTCCCTGGTTTAGCCGGATATTCCCCGTGAGCCCGGGCGCGAGCGGCCGGATTGCGGTGCTGCCGGTCAGGGCATACGTACCGTCCGCCCCGGAAGTGGCCTTCTGTTTGGCGTGCAACAGTTCCACGGTCGCATTCGGGACGGCCAGATTCGAACCGTCAGAGATTTTCCCGCGTACGTTTATCGATTGGGAATGGACGACGGAGACCATAAAAAAGGGTAAACCGATCATCAGATGTTTGTGCATTACTTGTCTCCATTCCCGGGAAACCCGGAGGGGCCGGAACGCTCCCCGCCCTTGACCGGATTCCCTGGAAAATTAGGGAATCCGCGACGGATATTGTTGAAGAAATTAGGCTTGCCCCATCTTTCCGGTTTTGATGGGAACAATCGGCCGAATACGACTCGGGGAATGGGGGCGCCTCGGGCTTGCTCTTAAGATGCTCCGGCGCTACCCAGGGGGCGTCCGCTCCGATCAGCTTCCCCCAAGCAACCCTGGTTCCGATTTGGTTTCGCGTTTCCAAGTCAGCAGACGGAAAGGACCAAGATCTCTTCGCCCCGCCAGGGCAGCCGGTTCCCCGCCTCGCGGCCTTTCAATGCCTGTCCCAAGGGGCTCGCCAGCGACAGGGTCCGGATCGTCATCCCATCCACTTCCACCTCTCCGAGGCTGGCTCCGACCAGCAGCCAGCCCTGGGAGGTTTCCAATAGGCTCCCCATACCGCAGCGGGCCTGCGGCGCCGCCGCGGATATGCGTTCCAGGGTCGCCAGCGTTGCGTCCACCACGGCCAGGTTGCCTTCCAACAGGCGGCGGGATTGGGCGATCATCTCCCGGGCGGTCTCGTATTTGTCGCCGGCGCTGCTCTTGGTTTCCCGCGCGGATGCCTCGTCCAGGCTCGCCAGCTCGCGGCGGTAATCCGTCTGACGGGCGAGAAGGATTGCGCGGCACTGGGCCACGACACGGGACTTGTCGGTCGGCATGTCCTGAAACATAGCCACCGGTCCTCCAATATTGAAGGAAATGGAAGATCAGGGCCGAGCCTGGAACGGGGGACGGTGAGATGGAAAAAAGGTTTCGATTTATTTATCTCTCACCCATGTCCGACCAAATTCTGCTCGCCACCAAGAAGGGTACGCTCATCATCGATCGCAAGAACGGGCGCTGGACGCTACGTCCGATCGCACAACCCGGCATGGCGGTCAGTTACGCCGCCCGTGATCCGCGCGATGGCACGCTCTGGGCCTGTATGGACAACGCCCACTGGGGGCCGGCGCTGATGCGCTCGAACGACGGAGGGGCCACCTGGAAGGACGCCAGCCGCGTGGTCTATCCCAAGGGCGCGCGCTACATCGAACAGCTCATCCCCGATCCCAAGGCGATGGAGGAAGCGGGCAAGCCGATCGCTTACAAGCAAGCGGCGCTCATGAAGATCTGGGCGCTCGGTTTCGCCGGTAAGGATCAGCCTGGAGTGATCCACGCCGGCACCCTGCCCGGCGGCCTCTTCACCACCCGCGACGGCGGCGAGAGCTGGGAGCTCAATCGCCCGCTGTGGAACCACGAGAGCCGCGGCGGTGATCTGTTCGCCGGCGGGGCCACCAGCAAGAACCAATGGGGCGGAACGCCGGCGGCGATGGCCTACGGCGAGTTCGTGCCCGGCATCCACTCGGTGGTCGTCGATCCCCGCGACTCGAACCACTTCTACGTGGCCATTAGCTGCGCCGGGGTGTTGGAGACCCGCGACGGCGGCAAGAGCTGGGCCGGGGCCAATCGCGGGATGCTGAACGATTACCTGCCCAATCCGGAGGCGGAATGGGGGCACGATCCGCACCTGGTGGCCCTGTGCCCATCGCAGCCTGACCGGCTCTGGCAGCAGAACCATAGCGGCATCTTTACCAGCGAGGACGGCGCGCGCAATTGGAAGCGGGTAAGCCAAAAGGATGTAGGCGCGCACTTCGGTTTCCCCATCGCCGCCGCCGACAAGGACGCCAGGATCGCCTGGGTGGTGCCGCTGCAGAGCGACCAGGCGCGCATGACTCTCGGCGGCGGGCTCTTCGTCGCCCGCACCAGCGATGGCGGCGCCACTTGGCAGAGCTTCCGCGAAGGGCTTCCCCAGGAGCATTGCTACGACGTGATCTACCGGCATGCGCTCGACGCCTGCGGGGATCGGGTCTGCTTCGGCAGCACCACCGGAAACCTTTACATCTCCGAAGACCGAGGCGAGACTTGGCTTTGCATCGGTAACAACTTGCCCCCGATCCATTCGGTGCGCTTCGCCTGATGCCGCGCGTAAGCTTCACCAGGCATCTGCAAACCTTCTTCCCGACGCTGAAGATGGGGGAGGAGGTACCGGGCGCCACGGTGCGCGAGGTGATCGCCGAACTGGAGAAACGCTTCCCCGGATTCGCGTTGTACGTGGGCGACGAGACCGGGCGGCTGCGCCGGCACGTGAACTTCTTCGTGGGCGAAGAGCCCATCTGCGACCGCGAGTCGCTGAGCGACGCGGTTTCCCCGAGCGACGAGTTATTCATCCTGCAGGCCCTGTCCGGGGGATGAGGGTGCCGGGTTGGGTCCGAATCGGCTTGGCCCTCCCCAGCCGCCGCCGCCCGGCGTCTTTGTGATAGGCCTGTCGCCCCGATTCCCTGCTTCCGGCCTAATCACCTTCCTGATATTCGTCACCTAGGGTAGCACACACGTTACGGTAAGGCTTCCGAACGTTTTTCGCGCTGCATACGGCTTTTCCTGCTTGTAATTCGGATGCGGCACCTACTATTCCTTGGGCTCCGAAAGGTTGGGAAATGAACTACTTTTCCTGTTGACTCTTGGAAGGGTTGGATATGGGAAAATGTTTCTTTCCTTTGTTAACCGCTTTGGCGGGACTTCACACCGCCCTCTTCGCCCAATTGATCCCGAACGACGCCCAGTTCTATAAGCAATGGGCGCTTAACAATGACGGGACGTTCCGGCCATTCACGGGAAATCCCGTGGTTAAAGCCGGGGCCGATATGTCGATGCAAAAGGCTTGGGAAATCCAAACCGGCGACTCCTCCATCATAGTCGGAATCATCGATACCGGGTGCAAATGGAAACACAAGGAGTTCGAGGGCCGCATATGGAAAAACCGCAAGGAGATACCTGGAAACAACATCGATGACGACGGCAACGGGTATATTGACGATTCCATAGGGTGGAATTTCGTTTCCAATAACGGCGATATCACCGACAACGATGGCCATGGTACCGGAATGGCCGGCATAATCGGCGCCAATGGCAATAACGGCATCGGCTTCGCCGGCATGGATTGGAAATGCAAATTGATGATCCTGAAGGTAACGGACGATACCGCTCTCGCTCTTAACCAAAACGTCGCCAAGGCAATCCATTATGCCGTGGACAACGGCGCCCGTATTATTAACTTCTCCCTTGGCGGTCAAGCTAATTCGAGCGTCCTTAAATCGGCAGTCGATTACGCCGAATCCAAGAACGTCTTGGTGGTGGCCAGCACCGGCAATGACGGGGTTGATAGCATTGAATATCCGGCTCGTTTCGAATCCTGCCTTGCGGTCGGTTCCACCGACCCGGACGATACCCGAAGCAAAACATTCTTTTGGGGCGGCGGGAGCAATTACGGGGACGGGATCGACGTGGTGGCTCCGGGTAATTACATATACGCATTGGATTACCTCACTGATACCGAATACGAAAACCTAAGCGGAGGTACCTCGAACAGCACGGCCTACGTGTCCGGTCTTGCCGCCCTGTTACTGGCGCAGGATCCCACCCGCAAACCGGCCGATTTGCGGGCAATCATCCAGGAAACCGCCGATGATCAGGTAGGCAAGCCCGAAGAGGATACGCCGGGGTGGGATCGCTTCCATGGTTATGGGCGTGTCAATGCCTTTCGCGCCTTGAGCAAGAAAGGCGAATCAATCCGCATCGTCGCGGGCGGGAGAAACGCCGTTGAAAGGAACGGCATATTTTTTCCGCCCTCCCTTTACGCCGGGGCTGCGAGTTGGCGGCCGGGTGCCGAGGCCCGGTTATGGGATGTGCGAGGAAAAGCCCTCGACCGGGTGGGGAATGCCCATGGCGGGTCGATGCCGGACCCCAGTTCTTGGTCCCGCCTTGCGTGGGGAACCCCAATCATTTACTCCACCGAAGCGCATCGCAAATGATTCGGGGCGATTCCCTTCCCGGTCGGCGCGCGAAAAGGTGGCTTTTTCCTTTCATCGCTCTCGCGCTGGCCCTCACTTGCGTACCCGCCCGGCCGTCCGGTCCGGCGGAGCCGGACCTATCGCCGCCCGAACGCGTGGTACTGGAGGAATACCGATTGGTCTGCCAGCCAGGCCAGTACTTCGAGGAAGTCCGCGCCAACCTGGATACGATGCAACGCAGGCATCCGGAATCGGCCTTCCTACATGATTCGGTCTTCTTGGCCGAAGTGCATTACTTGGACAATCGGTACATACGGGACGGCAATGGTAAGCGATTGCGGGAATGGGGACCCGACGTTGACGGAACCATTTTCGCGAAGTACCCGCCGTCCAAGGAGGCATGGCGGCAGTATGAGATCAATAACCATAGATCCTGGGCCTATTTGGGGCTGGGGATGATATTAGCTGTGAGTGACGTTTTTTTCGGCTTCAACAGCCTGGTCAATGGGCCCCCGGAAGGAAAGGGCGCACTCATTTCCTACCGCTTCGCCGAATTCGCGCTGCCCGTCGGGTGGATGGCCAGTTTCATTTACGGCTGGATATGCGCGGCCAAGGAGGACCGGGCTCTCGACGATGCCTTCTTCGAGGCGAACGGCCACGCCATCGCCAAGCGACTCGCCAAGGATCCTTGAATCCCTCACCCTCAAAAAAAGGCCGCCCCTCCCTGCGGTGGCCTTCGCTGCCCGGGAAAATGGTCTCATCATTGGGCTTTTCGCCGGGGAATCCCCGCCTTTATCCAGGCCTAGCTCCCCAACCGCCTCCCCCCGGCGTCTCGATGACCAACCCTTCGCCCGCTTTTGCCGAGTAGGACGCGGATCCGGGCAGTTCCATTCGTCCGCCTGTCTCGGTAAGCCGGAAGTTCTTTCCTTTTTCCCCGGCCATCCCGCCTTCCATTCCGAAGGGCGAGAGGACCCGCCGCTGAGTGAGGAGGGAGACTTCCACGGGCTTTAGAAAACGAAAATGGCGGATCAACCCGTCGCCACCGCGCCATTTCCCCTCGCCTCCCGATCCCCTCCGGATCGCGAACCGCTCCAGCCTTACGGGATACCGCGTCTCCAACACCTCCGGATCGGTAATGCGAGTATTGGTCATATGCGTATGCACCGCGCTCGCCCCGTCGGCCCCCGGCCGATACCCCGTATCCCCCGGGTTACCCTGCGGCCCCACCGCCCCCGCGCCTCCCGCCAACGTCTCGTAATACCCGAACGACCCGTCCCCGAAGCTGACGTTGTTCATCGTCCCCTGGCTCGCGGCCGCCAACCCCAGGGCCCCCAGCAGCACGTCCACCACGCGCTGCGAGGTTTCCACGTTCCCGCCCGCCACCGCGCGGCCCGGCGAAGGATTCAGGATGCTTCTTTCCGGGATGAGGATGCGCACCGGATCCAGGCAGCCTTCGTTCATGGGGATGCGTTCCGCCACCAGGCAGCGCAGCACGTACATCACCGCCGAACGCACCACGGCCGGGGGCGCGTTGAGATTGCCCGCGCTTTCCGGGCCCGTGCCCGCGAAGTCCACGATGGCACCATCCCCGTTCAAGGTCACGGTCACCCGGATAGGCGTACCATCGTCCAAGGCGTCCGCGAATGTGCGTACCCCCTGCGGCAGGCGGGCCAGGGCGCGGCGCACCTGGTAGGCGGCGTTCTCGCGCAACAAACCCATGTGCCTTCGCACGCGCTCCCAACTGTGCTCGGCGATCAAGTCCAGCAACAAGCGCGCTCCCGCGCGATTGGATGCGACCTGGGCCTCGAGATCGGCCAGGTTTTCCGAAGGATTGCGGGCCGGCAGCGGCCCATGCACGAATAGCTCCCGGATGTTTCCGGTACGAAAGCGATCGGCCTCTGCAAGGAGCTCGGCATCCAGCAGCACGCCTTCCTCTTCGAGCCGGGATGAAAAAGCGGGCATCGATCCAGGCGTGGTTCCGCCGATATCGGCATGATGGGCGCGGTTCGCGGTGAAGAACGCGGGCGCCGCATCGGCGGCGTCGAGGAATACCGGCGTAACCACGGTGATGTCCGGCAGGTGCGAGCCGCCCCGGTAAGGATTATTGGTTACGTAGGCATCGCCGGGGCGCGGCCGGGGAAACCGGCGCAGTACATGGCGTACGCTCTCGCCCATCGCGCCCAGATGCACGGGGATATGCGGTGCGTTGGCGATCAGATTCCCATCGGCATCGAAGACGGCGCAGGAGAAGTCCAGGCGTTCCTTCACGTTGGTCGAGATCGCGGTGCGCTGCAAGACCATTCCCATTTGCCCGGCGATGGACATGAAAGCGTGGTTGAACAATTCCAACAAGGCGGTTCCGGCCGGATCCGTATGCTTACCGGCGCCCGCAATCGGTTCCAACCGTAGCATACCCTCCGCATCCGCGATGGCCCGGAAGTCCTCCTCGAGCACCACGGTGGAGACGCGATCCAGGATCAAGGCAGGACCCATGAGCGGCACGCCCGCGGGCAGGTCCTCACGATGGAAGACGGGGATCTCCATCGGGCCCTGGCGGCCGTGCAGTACGGAATGGCGCACCGGGCGGGGGAGAGGGCTGCCCGACGCAGATCCGCGTTGGAGGGCCAACCCGGATCCGGGTTGGCCTTGGGATCGGGCCGGCAACGCAGGCCAATCCGCCTCGGCCGCGCCGAGGCTTTCCACCCGGGCCTGAATGATCTCTACCGTCCTTCCCGGACGGGTATATCCGTACAGATCCCGATGCTCCGCTTCGAAGGCGCTCCGCCAGTCGTCCCCGGCCGGCCGCGCCACGGAAAGGGCGTGTTCGGTCCCGGCGTAACGGAGATCCAGCCGTCTCTTGTGGGTTACCGAAGCGGCCGGGTTACCCTGCTCAGACAAGGCGGCGAGACCGCGGGATTCCATGCCGGCGAAAACCGGTTCCAGGACGGCCAGGGAGTCCGCGTTCAAAAGCAAACGGTCCACCGGCGCCGAGCTATCCCAGCGGGCCTCGGCCAGCCCCATCCCCAGCGCCGAAAGCACGCCTGCCAAGGGATGGATCAAAATCGCGCGGATCCCCAACAAACGGGCCACCGCGCAGGCATGTTGCCCTCCCGCCCCGCCGAAGACCACTAATGCGTGTTCGCCCGGCTCATGCCCCCGGGAAAGGGAGATCTCCTTGATGGCTTGGGCCATCTGGCGATCCACGATCTCCCGGAAGCCCAGGGCCAATTCCACCGTAGTCACGGAGCCTCCGCCCTCCGACTCCCAGCTCCGCATAAGCTCTTCCAGCTTCCGTTCCGCCGGCTCGCGATGCAAGGGAAAGGGAAAATAGTCCTCCGCCAGCCGGCCCAGGAAAAGGTTGACGTCCGTTACAGTCAGATCCGCGCCTTCGGTGGCTTTCCCTTTGCCTTTGCCGTCATCTTCGCCGTCATCTTCGCCGTGGCTTTTCCCGTAGCACAAAGGGCCAGGATCGGCGCCTGCGCTTTCCGGGCCAACGGTCAGGCGTCCCGGCGCCAGGCGGCAGAGCGAGCCTCCCCCCGCCGCCACCGTATGGATGTCCAGCGAAGGCGCGCGAATGCGCATTCCGCCGACGGCCCATGCGTAGGCCTTGCCCCATTCGCCCCCGGCATGGCGCGAGACGTCGGTAGAGGTGCCCCCCATGTCGAATCCGATGGCCCGGGGGTAACCCGCGCGTTGCGCCAGCCGCGCGCAAGCCACCACTCCGCCCGCGGGGCCGGACAGGATGGCGTTTTGTCCGCGCAGAAGTTCCGGGCCGCATAGGCCGCCTCCCGACTGCATCAGCAGCAGGGAGGAGCCCGGCAAATGCTCCCGAAGTCCCGTGAGATACACCGCCAGTAGCGGGGTAAGGTAAGCGTCCACCGTGGTGGTGTCGCCTCGCGCGACGAAGCCGATGGAGGGATCGGCCTCATGCGAGCAAGTCACCCGGGCAAAACCCAGTTCGCGCGCGAGGTCCGCCGCCTGGCGTTCGTGCCGGGGGAAGGCGTATCCGTGCAGGAAGACGATGGCCAGATCGGCATAACCCCTTTGAAGCAGGACGCGCAAATCCCCGGCAAGGGTTTCCAGATCCAAGGTTTCGATTTCATCGCCCCCGGCGTCGAGCCTTCCCCGGGCTTCCACCACGTCGGAATAGAGCGCGGCGGGCTTCTCGATCCGTAAGGCGAACAGGTCCGGACGCTGTTGGGTTCCGATGGCCAAGGCATCGGCGAATCCGGAGTTGGTCAGCAGCGCGTGCCGCCGGCCCCGGCGTTCCAGCAGCGCATTGGTCGCCAGCGTCGTCCCCAGGCGGATTTGGGCCGGGGGGATGGGATCTGCTTCCCCAAGCCGCAGGATTTGCCTGATGCAAGCGACCGGGGCCATGGGACCGGAAAGCAATTTCGCCATGCGGACGTCCCCGGAAGGGGACAGGCCCAGGCAATCCGTGAAAGTCCCGCCTTGATCCATCCAAAATCGCCAAACGGCGGGAAGGACCTCGGCGCCGCTGCGCGATCCTATCAAAGTAAGGTAAAATCTAATGTAAATTTAGGACTTCAATGATGTCCCTGCCGAAGCATTCCGTCATCGGGGTCCCCGAAAGGGTCCCGAGGCTCCTACCCCAACCCCACCCCCCGGGAGTTTCCTCTCCGTTGGTTCCTTGCCCATGCCTGATGGGCAGGATGGACTGGACGTGAGGATGGCGGGTGCTTCGGCTTCGCGATACGTAACGCGCCGGTAACCGTCGAACCGGTCAGCCGGCAGGCGATTCAGGCCGGCCGGGCTTCAGAAAGGCACGCATAGCGCTCGCGTAAGGGCGCGTACTCCGGATCGGAGCGCATGCGCCGGAGCGCCAGCGCCCGCAGCTGACGGACTCGTTCCGCGGAAAGGCTCAGGTCCCTGCCGACTTCCTTCAAGGTGACCGGATTTTCGTTCCCCAAGCCGTAGGTACGCTGCAAGATCCGCCGCTCGCGTTCGGGCATGGCGGCGAGCATGCGTTCGGTAAGCCCGGATCCTACGGCAAGCTCGGCCTGGATTTCGGGATCGGGGGCGGCAGCATCGGGCAGAAGGTCGGACCAAGAGCGGCCGGTGCCCGGATGGGGCGAGTGCAGGGACGCGCATCCTTGGCTCAATTGGCGTATGACGCGCAAATCCTCTTCTTCGAATCGCCCGTTGCGCTCGGCCTGAAGGGCTTTGCGCAAGCGGAAATATTGATTCGCCGGCAAGCGGATGAGATAGCCCTTTTCATTCAGGGACTTGGTGATATGCGATCGGATCCACCATACCGCATAGGAGATGAATTTGACGCCGCGCCCGGTATCAAAGGTCTCTACGGCGTGGATGAGGCCGAGCGCGCCTTCGGAAATGAGATCGGACATGGGCATGGGGCAGGCCCGGTATTCCAGCGCGACCTTGACCACGAAACGCATATTGGCGGCGATCAGGCGTTCGCGGGCGGCGCGGCTCCCCTTGTGGAAGAGATGGAAGAGTTCGGATTCATCATCGCCCCGCAATTGCGGAGCCTTCCGGATGTCTTCGAGGTATCGCTTCAGCGATGCGTCGGAGACGAGGCCGGCCTGAGGCCTGGTATCTTTCGCCATGCGGAGGATCTCCCGCCAAACACAGGGCAAAGAGGATGCCAGCGCCCTTCCGCTCGCGCGATCCCGAATCGGCCCCGTATGGTGCGTCGGCCCGGGGGCTAACGCACCAAATCGTTTACGGCTCCGTACCAAAACGTAAATTTCAGGTTCCCCATTTTAATCCGGAGATTAAAACGTGAAGACCATCAGGCTGCTTTCATGGAACGTGAACGGCTTCCGCGCCGCATACAAGAAAGGCTTCATCGACTGGCTGCACAAGGAGTCTCCGGATATCCTATGCCTGCAAGAGACCAAGGCCGAAGAGGCGCAGATCCAGAAGGAGCTCAAGGAAGTCGAAGGCTACCATTGGAACTTTTGCTCTTCGAAGGCGAAGAAGGGCTACAGCGGCGTCGCCTTGTTCTCGAAGGAGAAGCCGCAAAGGGTGACCGAGGGTTTCGGCAAGGATGCATTCGACATCGAGGGCCGCACCTTGGTGGCCGAGTACCCGAGCTTCGTGCTTTGCAACGTGTATTTCCCGAACGGTAAGTCCGGCGACGTGCGGCAGCAATACAAGATGGATTTCTATCGGCATTTCCAGGATTTCACGACGGGCCTCCGTAAGCAAGGCAAGAGCGTGATAGTATGCGGCGACGTGAACACGGCGCATAAGGAGATCGATATCGCGCGGCCCAAGGAGAACTCCGGCATTTCCGGATTCCTCCCCGAGGAAAGGGCGTGGATCGACGGTTTTCTGGCGAGCGGGTTCATCGACTCCTTACGCATGTTCAACCAGAAACCAAACCAATATTCCTGGTGGGATATGAAATCCGGCGCGCGCGCGCGTAACGTGGGCTGGCGCATCGATTACTTCTACGTGAGCGAGGATTTGAAGACGAAGGTGAAGAACGCTTGGATCAGCCCCGAGGTGATGGGTTCCGACCATTGCCCGGTGGGCGTGGAAATCTCCGTGGGTTAGGTTTGGAGTCGGCTTGGAATAATTGATTTCAGGGTCCGCAGGCCGGCCGTTCGGTCAAGGAAGGGTCAAACCGTCCTTAATCGCTGGGAACGGGAATAGACCGGTTGAAAAGCGGATCTATATTTTCCCACCAATTATTCGCTGGTCCCTTTCGATCGATGGAAGGCGGCAGGAGGAATTCTTGATGGAGAGTTTTCCGGACTTCGGATGGGGCGGACAAGCCGCCGGGGCCTTTCCCGGCATCGCCGAGATGGAAATCTACGACACCGTCCACTTGCGCAAGATGGCCCAAGCCTATTTCGAAACGGGTCGGGTGGGCGAAGCCATCGACGTTCTCAAGGAGGCCCTGCGCTACGACAACGCCGACCCTGAATTATGGAGCAGCCTGGGATGGGCGTTCATCCATCTGGGGCGCTATGCCGAGGCCATCGATCCCCTCAAGCGGGCGCTCTCGTTGAGGCCCGACGACATCCAATGCATCAAGAGCCTGGGGCTCGCCGCCTTCGCGCTGGGCCGTAAGCAAGCGAGCTTCCAATCCTACCAAATCGCTTTGAACCTCAATCCCCGGGATGAGGAAGCCCTCTTCGGCTTGGGCATCCTTTTCGTCTCCTCCGGGGATCTCAAGTCCGCCTACCGCCAGTACGAGCTTTTGGTGGGAATGCCCTCGCCCCTTGCCGAAGATCTTTACTCCAAGATCGTCGAGCGCAACGAACTCCGCATGGGCTGAAAGGCTTGTAGCCGCGGCCCACAGTCTTTTAATTATGAGTAGGTGCCTTCGAGGCGCCATTGGAATCGGAACCTCAAGCTTATTCATGACGGTCCGTATCCAACGGCTCCTTTCACCAGGCGCTCTGCATGGAGGATATATGGGCAAAACAGCCAGGATCTTGACCGGTCTGGGCCTAGTGGCCGGAATCTCCTATTTCGGACGTAAACACATGTCTTCGCAAGAACTCGCCGCGCGCGGTGGGGGACTGCTTGGCTACATCAGGGGGATGGGAAAGGGATTCTATTACGGGGTGAAGCAGGCCATCCGCTTCGGCCGGGCCTGAATTCATGGACTGGGCCTGCCATGACTAGGGCCCGGACCATCTGTTGATAATAACGTGCAGCCGGAAACATCGGTAGAACCGGTGTTTCCGGTTTTTTTAGCCATTAAGGGGTTTTAAATTGTCTTGACAACGTTCGTTGTAACGGATAGTTTGATGCCCACATTCAACCCGGAGGTTTCATGTTCAAGATGCTCAGAGTTCCCGCTTTCGCAGTCGTAGCGTGCATGGGATTGGCCGCGGCTGCGGCCGAGACCTATAACGTGGATACGGCCCATACCGACATCACCTTCAAGGTGCGGCACATGGGAATCAGCAACGTGACGGGCAAGTTCGAGAAGTTCGGCGGTTCGTTTAACATCGATCCCAAGAACGTAAAGGCGACCACCGGAACCCTGACCATCGACGTGAACAGCATCAGCACCGGCAATCCCAAGCGCGATGCGCATGTCAAGAGCGAGGAATTCTTCGACGCGGCCCATTTTCCGGAAATGAAATTCGTCTCCAAGGAAGTGCGCGACATCAATGAAAAGGACTCCACCTGCACCCTCATCGGGGATCTGACCATCCGCGGGACCACGAAAGACGTAGCGCTCAAGATCAAGGGCGGCGGAATCATCAATGATGGCTGGGGCAATGAACGCGCGGCTTTCACCGCCAACGGCAAGATCAATCGCTTCGACTACGGTCTGAAGTGGAACAAGACCGTGGAGGCCGGCGGCCTGGTGGTCGGGCAGGATGTGGAATTGAACCTGGCCTTCGAAGGCATCCGCAAGCTGGCTCCCGATGCATCGAAGCCCGGCAAGGCGGAAGCGAAGCCCGCGAAGGCGCCCGCCAAGTAAAATTACCTATTTGGTAAGATGGATGAGCAGGCCGGCTACCAGTCGGATGTCCCGCGAATACCACGAGCCGATGTCGCCTACCGATTTGTCCAAGGCGTTGGTGAAGCCGTGGGAATAGCGGACGTCCCCGGTGAGGTAAACGTAGTGTTGCAGCTGGAAGCCGGCTCCCACGCCGATATCCCCGGAAATGGCGAGGTTGGCCGCATGGTCCTTGAAATCGCTGGTGAAGTCGCCCAGGCTGCCCTTCGCGTTCAGGTTGATCCCGAAGCTGGGGCCGGCGATGGCATAGACATGGGCCTTTAGGGCTCCGAATTTGGCTTTCACCAGTACGGGGATTTCCAGATAATCCAAGTCCCCTTCCGCGCTCGTGATGTTGCCGAACGCGCCGAAGCTGGCGCCTTTCTGGACGTAGGTCGGCTCAATTAATAGGCTATAGGGATTGGTCACGCCGAATTCGGTGCGTAGGCCGACGGCCAGGCCCGTGAGCCCGTCGGTCTTGCTGTGGTTATCGACGCTTGCATTCGCGAATTCGACGCCGGCGATGGGGCCCGCCCCGAAAGACAGGGCCTGTACGGCAACGGGTGCGGCCAAGAGGGCGGCGGACAGCAACAGAGAGTACGGTATCCGGTTGGGAAGCATTCATTCTCCTTCATTTCGATCTTGTTCCGGTCCCGATGGAACGGGGCCGGGAGGGGATGCCGCCCCGCGCGTCGGGATGAACCCTGCCCCGAAAATAGTTAGTATGGCTCCGGACGCCAGGAGGATTTTTTATTCAAGCCCAAGCTGAAAAAGCGGCCGTCGGTCGCGCCTTTCCCTTGCCTGCCAAAGAGGAAAAGTTCCTCCTTTACGTGCTGGCCGCGATCCAGTTCACGCATATCCTGGATTTCATGATCGTGATGCCCCTGGGCCCGAGGTTGATGGGCATCTTCGCGATTACTCCGGCCCAGTTCGGATTTATCGTTTCGACCTACACCTTCAGTGCGGCCTTGTTCGGGCTGATTGCCGCCTGGTTCCTCGATCGCTTCGATCGCAAGCGGGCGCTGCTTTGGCTGTACGGGGGCTTCGCGATCGGGACCTTGTTATGCGCGGTGGCCCCGAACTATTACGCCATGGTGGCCGCGCGTTTCCTGGCCGGCGGTTTCGGGGGGATATCCGGCGCCACCATCCTGGCGGTGATCGGCGATGCCATCCCGCCCAACCGTCGCGGGGCGGCGATGGGCACGATCTTCTCGGCTTTCTCCCTGGCGTCCATCGCCGGCGTTCCGCTGGGGCTGTTCCTGGCCAACCGCCTGGGTTGGCATGCGCCTTTCTTTATGCTGGCCGGATTGAGCGCAGTCATCCTCATCCTGGCCGCGAAGGTTTTGCCGCCGGTGCGCGATCATCTGTCCCGGGAAAAAGACAGCCCTTGGACGGAGATGAAGGCCATCTTGCGGGGCGGCAATCATTGGCTGGCCTTCGGCCTTACCACCACCATGACCATGGCGGGGTTCATGGTCATCCCTTATATCAGCCCCTCCCTGGTGGCCAATGTCGGCCTCACCAACGATCAATTGCCGCTCATCTATCTATTCGGCGGGTTGGCGACCTTCTTCTCTTCTCGATGGCTGGGACGTGTGTCTGATCGGATGGTAAAGCTGCGCGTATTCATCGTCGTGAGCCTGCTCTGCATGGCTCCCATCCTCATCCTCACCCGGTTGCCTCAGGTCCCGATCTGGGCCGCCCTTATCGTCACCACGTGCTTCATGGTCTTCTCTTCGGGCCGGTTCATCCCGGGCATGGCCATGATCACCAACAGCGTGTCGGGCCGCTACCGCGGGGGCTTCATGAGCCTCAATTCGGCGATCCAGCAATTCGCTTCAGGGCTGGCCTCCCTGATGGCGGGCGCGATCATCGCGGAAGGCGCCGGGCACCGCTTGGAGCATTATGGGACGGTTGGATTGATTGGGGCGGGATGCGCTCTGGCGAGCATCGCATTGGCTTGGCGGCTGCGGGCCGCCGTTTAACGGGCCCTTAAATTCTTAGATCTTTACCCATGGAGCCCTCCCCGCACCGCCTCTGCATCGCCCCCATGATGGAGTGGACGGATCGGCATTGCCGTTTCTTCCTGCGCCTCATTACGCGGCAGGCCCGGCTCTACACCGAGATGGTCACCACCGCGGCCATCGTGCACGGGAAAGCCGAGCGCTTGCTGGTCTTCGATCCGGCCGAGCATCCAGTCGCCTTGCAATTGGGCGGAAGCGACCCGAAGGATCTGGCGACGTGCGCGCGGATAGGCGAGCGCTTCGGCTATGATGAGATCAATTTGAACGTGGGTTGCCCGAGCGATAAGGTCCAGGAGGGGCGCTTCGGGGCATGCCTCATGGCCGAGCCCGGTCTGGTCGCGCAAGGCGTGCGGGCCATGCGCGACGCGGTCGCGGTGCCGGTTACGGTCAAGACGCGTATCGGGATCGACGACAAGGATTCCTATGCCGAGTTGGTCCATTTCATCGGCACGGTCGCCGAGGCCGGATGCTCTACCTTCATCATGCATGCGCGTAAGGCATGGCTGCAAGGATTGAGCCCGAAGGAGAATCGCCAAATCCCGCCTTTACGCTACGATGTGGTGCGGCAACTTCAGTCCGGCTTTCCCGCGTTGGAATTCATCCTCAATGGCGGCATCGTGACTGCGGAGCAGGTGGACGGCCATCTTACGGAGTTCCCCGGCGTGATGCTGGGACGGGCCGCTTATGAAAATCCCTACCTACTGGCCCAAGCGGACGGGCGCTGGTTCGGCAAGACAGGATCGATTCCCTCGCGGGTGGATATCGTGGAGGCATTCCGGCCCTACGTGGCGGCCGAGCTCTCCCGCGGGCAAAGGCTGCACTCCGTAACCCGGCACATCCTGGGCCTATTCCAAGGCGTGCGGGGCGGACGGGCTTGGCGGAGGTATCTCAGCGAAAACGCGTGCAAGCCGGGAGCTGGCTTGGAAGTCCTCGACGGGGCTCTGCAAGCCGCGCAGGGCCTGGCCGCGGCCGCCTGAGAAAGCGCCGCGCCTTCTATGCGGCATCAGCGCGGGAAGAGGTCCGCCTCACCGCGAGGCTACATACGCGGCGAGCGCTCCGCCCAGGAATACGGCCGCCAGGATCCAGATCAAAACCCGCTCGCGCCCGGTGGTATGCATGACTTGGCGCCCCTGGTATTCGCTGACGCTGGAGCCCAGGTTGCGTTCCATGAATTGCCCCAGCCGCTGGAAGGTGCTGGAATCGGCCAGATGCCGCGCCTCCCGGGGCGCTTCCGTGCCAGCGCTGAAAGCCGAGCCGGATTGCACTCCTTGCAAACGCACATGGCAGAGTTCCGCCACTTCCCTCCCGGTGCGAGGCCTTAAGGCGGGATCCTTGGCCAGCATGGCCTTCAGCAGCTTGACGGTTCCTTCCGGGAGCGGGGCCCTGGCGGTTCCCACCGTAGCCACGTAAGCTGGTTCGGCATGCAGATGGCCGGATATGACCTGGCTGAGGGTGCCGGAAAAAGGCGGCCGGCCCGTAAGCATTTCGAACAAGATGATCCCGAGGGAATAGAGATCGGCGGCGGGTCCCACCTCGTGGCCGGGCTTTAAGGACTCGGGAGCCATGTAGTACGGCGTGCCCAGCACGGTATCGAGGTTGGTGAGCTCGCGTACGCCCATATCCTTGGCCAGCCCCAGGTCCGAAAGCTTGAGCCAGCCATCCTTGGTGATGAGGATATTGCCCGGTTTCACGTCCCGATGGACGATGTTCTGGGAATGGGCCGCGTGCAAGGCGGTGGCCAGCCAGGCCGTGACCCTGAGGGCCATCTCCTCCGTCATCGGCCCGCCCTTGCGCATATACTCCGATAGGGTATGGCCGTTCACGAATTCCATAACCAGATAAAGATTGCCCGCCTCTTCGCCGAAGTCGAGCACGCGGACGATGCCTTCGTGGTTGATGCGCGCGGCCAGTTGGGCTTCGCGGCGGAACCGATCGCGATAGGTGGTCAAGTGGGAGGCCAGGGAATCCTGGGGGGCGGGCTTGAGCACTTTCACCGCCACCGGGATTCCCAAAGTCTGGTGGGTAGCCTTATACACCCAGGCTGACGAACCTTCGCCGATGAGGGATTCGATATGGCAATGGCCTACGACCTTGCCGGTGGCGAAGATCATGCCCGGGCCTCCGCGGTGGGCCGCTCCAGGGAGCGCGTATTCGAGAACAGGGCCGAACCCAGTCCCCGCAATTGCTCCCAATAGAAGGAGACGTTGCGGCCCCCGGCCTGCATCTCGGCCAACTTCTCGCGCACTCCCGCCATGACTTCCGCGGCCAACGGCGTGATGGCGCCGGGCATGCCCTCGCGGCGGCGCAATTCGCCGTCCACCATCTGGACCTTATAGGCGATGGCTTCCAGGCGCTTGGATTGCAGGCGATTCTCCTCCTCGCAGCGACGGATGATTTCATAGAGGCGATCGGCGTCCTGGCCCAGGCCGGCGCGCGCGCGTTCCAATTCGTCCCGTTCCTTCGCCAGCCCGTCGGCCCAGCCCTGCGCGGCCGCTACGATGCGCGCGAATTCGCCCCCCTCCAAATCATAAGGCCGTTCGGCCTCGCGCCCGGCCGCGCGGGCCAGCACGTAGGCCACCACCTCATCGCTGGGGCTGCGTACCTTGTGCTCGGAATAATTGAGTCCCACCAGCTCTTCGTCCTCGGTGACGCGGAGCCTGGAGATACGATCGATAATGCTCCATATGATGAAGCCGACGAGGAAGGCCCATAAGGCGCAGACCAGGCCGCCCAGGATTTGGATCCGGATCAGGCCGGCGCGGGTGACCGGATGGCCCACCAGGGCGGAGACCGATTCCAGATGCGCATGGGTCGAGAAGATTCCCGCGCTCAGGATGCCGGAAAGGCCGGCGGCCCCATGCACCGGCACCGCGCTCACGGCATCGTCCAGGCGCATGCGGACCAGCAGTTCGTCGGCCAAAAGGTAGGCCAAGCCTCCGATGCAACCGATGATGCACGCCGAAGGCGCGGTCACGATATCGGCCGAAGCGGTGATGGCCACCAATCCGGCCAGGATGCCGTTCATCTGGGTGGCGGCGCCGGAAATGCCCTTGAGCGCCCAGCCCACCAGCAGGCAGGTAATGCCTCCGAAGATGCCGCCCAGGAAGGTATTGAGGACGATGGAAGCCGTACGGACCCCGAAAGGGGCCGATCCGCCATTGAAGCCGATCCAGCCGAAATAAAGGATGAACACGCCCAAGGCCACCATAGGCACGTCCGAAGCGTGGATCTCGTTCACCTGGCCGTCCGCGCCGAAGCGGCCCCGGCGGGTCCCGATCTTGACGATGCCCGAAAGGGCGATAAAGCCGCCGCACATATGCACCACCGAGGAACCGGCGAAATCATGGTAGCCCAGCATATGCAGCCAGCCCGCGTCGTTCCAGGCCCAATGGCCGAAAACGGGATAGATGAAAACGCCGACCACCAAGGTGCCGATGATATAGGGGAGGAAACGCATGCGTTCGGCCACCGCGCCGGAGACGATGGTGGCGGCGGTGGTGCAGAACACGAGCTGGTAGAGGAACGGGAAATAGCCTTCCCCGGAAACGTTCCGCAGCATGGGCACGGGCATACCCGCGAAACCGGCGATCCAGGGTTTTCCGAAATGCAGCGCGTATCCGATGACGTAATATCCTGCCGCCGCGACGATGAAGGTGACCACGTTTTTCAAGGCCACGTTGACGCTGTTCTTGGAGCGGACCGACCCGGCCTCCAGGCAGGCGAAGCCGGCTTGCATGAAGAACACCAAGCCGGTGCAGATGGATAGCCAGAGATATCCGATTTGGGTCTGAAGATCCATCGTTCCTCACGAGTTGAAAATCGCCATGGATGCGATCGCTGCCCCGTTGGCTTTACGATTGCTGCTCGCGCAGATAATAATTTTTTCCGGATTGGTTTGGTAATTCCCGAACGTACTTCGGGAAGATGACAATTCGGGGCGATTGTCATTTAAAGCTCCCACTGCCCCAGGGCCGCCCGCGTTTCCATCCGCTTTCTTTCCCATGGGTAACATGCAAGTTACCTTGGCGGGGGACAGAACCTGACCCGCGCAGAGGGGTATCTTTGCATCGGTCCCGGGGGAGCGGCGATGCCGCCATACCCCGGGGCCGGAAACCAGAATGGAACGCGGGAGGATAGGATGTGGGTGTTTACCAATAAGGCCTTTTTGTCCATCGTGGAATATCCGGGGGATGCGGGGATGCTCTGGGTGCGGGCGCGCTTCCCGGGCCATATCGAGGCGGCTTTCCCCGGAGCGGAAATCCGGGAAACGCCGGAAAGCGATTATCGCTATCGCGCCGTGGTGGATCGGGATGCCGCCGCCAGGTGGCTGGCCAAGGAAGCCCAGGAAGTGAGGTACGGGAACTTCAAGCAGAGCATCGGAGAGGCCTTCTACCGCGATGCCTGCATTTCGGTCTGGACCGAGATGTTCATCTGGTCCAAGAAGCTGATGGGGATCCTGGGGCCTATGCGCTCGGCGGCGTAGTCCAGGTCATCCGGACGGGATCCGGTTCCGGGCCGCGCTCTTAGCCGGCGTGGTGTTGGGGGCGGATCCGGTTCTTCGATGCGCCCGGCCGGGCGCGGCCTTCCGGGATGTTCCACCATTCGCGATAAGCGAGCATACGGTCCACGAGGCCGGAGGAGGGTTGCCAGTCGGCTGGGGGTCCCAGCCGGGGCGCGTCGCTTCGGTTGGTTTGGGAGGCGGAGAAGGAAGATTTGGATTCCATCTTTCCATTAAACAATTTCGGCTTTCGCAGTGCAAGCATTCCGGTCCCGTTTCCTTTTTCGCATTGGACGTTCCAAACGCGCCGGGAGTGAATACTTTTCCATCGGGGGTTGATCGGGACATGCCAATTCTTTCCAATGACCAGTGCGATATGCTCGAGAAGCATTCCGATGCCTTCGCGGATTGGCTGAAAAAGAATCTCGTGGTGAAGCTACAGGCTCAGATCGGCTATAAGCTCCCCTCCGAGGTCGACTCCATCCTCGCGAAATTGTCAGCTCTTGGCAATCTGCTTAAGAAGCGGAACGCCGGTTCGGGCCGAGGGGACACGGCCATCAAGGAGCAACACGAAATCCCGGACGAGTTCACGCCCTTGCTCAAGAGGCTTATCATCCATCAGCGTCGCATCGTGGCCAGCAGGCTCGAGGAGCCGATGGGGAAGACCTTCCATCCCGAGTTGATCGACAACCTCGAGAAGGAACTCGAACCGATCAAGGCCATCATGGCCGCGCCCTGGTTCCTGGCCGTCCCCGCCCTGCGCGTGCCGCACCTGACCGAATTCCTCTCCATCAAATTCGTCGAAGACATGCACAAGTCCGATCTGAAACTGGAGCCGCGGGATTACGACGAGAAGTTCCACATCCTGCAGGCGCCTTCCCTGTTCATCAAGGATTTGCGCTACTTCCGGGAGAAGTGCGAGCTGCGCTCCAACGGGCTGATGGTGGCGTATCTGGACGTGGACGATTTCAAGTCCTTCAATACGCGCTATACCGAGACCAAGATCGATCGCGACCTCTTGCCCCGCTTCATGGAGCTGATGGAGTCGCACTTGTATTCCCATGGCTTCGGCTATCGTTACGGAGGGGACGAATACATCCAGCTATTGCCTAATTTCAGCCTGGCGATGGGCGTGGCCTTCATCAAGGAATTCCAGGCCAAGCTGCGCATGATCGCATACCGCGGCATCGCCGAGAAGACCACCGTCTCCATCGGCGCGGTCTGGATTTCCTCCGACTGCTTCCTCACCGAACGGGAAATCGAAGACCGGGCCAATCGGGCCAAGAACTTCGCCAAGAAAAACGGCAAGAATTGCATCGCCACCTACAATGGCCAATATTACCTCGAGTCCGAACTCGTGATCGTCAAATAAGGATAAGGCCGCAAGGCCGGGAAGGAATCCATGCTGTTCACCGTCGAGTCCTATATCTCCACATGGCGTAAGGAAAGCGGAATCTGTATCAACTTGGCGGGCAAGATTCCGCCGGGAGGCCTCGATTACCGGCCATCCGCTGGCCAGCGCAACACACTGGAGCTGTTGCGTTACCTCAGCTACGGTCCCTATAACGGCGTCCACCGTACGTTGGCCGGGGACTGGGCCGCCGGTCGCCCCACCGCCGAGATGATGGCCATGATGGCGGCCTCGGATTTCAAGGCGCGCATGGCCTGGCAGGCCGATGCCGTGGAACGCGAACTGCGCGCGGCGCCCATGGGCGATCTGCTCCATAAGGACATGACCTTCCCCTGGGGCGAAACCGTGAAGCGGACCGAGGCTTTGCTCACGCCTATGCGTTGGTTGATCGGGTACCGCATGCAGCTTTTCCTCTATCTTAAGGCCGCGGGCAATACCCAGCTCGGTACGGCGGATTGCTGGCGCTTACCGGCCCCCTGAAGCCATCGGAGAAAGCGCCCTTTCCCCATGCCCCAGGCCCCCGGTCACCGCCGTTTCGTGTGCATGCTCTGCATGTACGTGTTCGATGAAGCCCTAGGGGATCCCGATTCCGGGATCGCTCCCGGCACCCTCTGGGAAAATATTCCCGACGATTGGGTATGCCCCCAATGCGGGGCCGCCAAGGCGTATTTCGAGCCGGAATCACGGTTCGATCCGCTGGCATAGGTCCCCTAGGGGAGTGCGGTGGAGCGGCCCGCCCCTTTTTTTCCCCCCACTCGCAGTGCAAATATTCATGTGATCCACGTTATAATCCGATGAATACATGGTATTTCCGCTTACGGAGGCGATATGACGGGAGACGAGGGAATAACCCCTATTGTGACGGAAGCGCCCAAAGGAGCGGCCGCTGCCTTTCCCCCCGTGCCTGGCGAGGATGGCAAGGTCGTGATGCTGTTCCGATCCCAGGGGGAATCCGGGCCGAAGTTGCGTGGTGACGGGACCGCGGACTTCCGCGAGGTGGAAGCGGTGGTACAGGTCAAGGCAGGTACGCTCCTGGCCAAGTTGCAGCCCCCCGGATTGGGGAGTCCCGGTCGCGATGCCCACGGCAATAGCCTGCCTGCGGCGCCGGGCAAGCCCGCGCAATTCATCCCCGGCCCGGGAACCAAGGTTTCCCCGGATGGGCAAAACCTGTACGCGGAATGCGATGGGGCGGTCGTCGTCAGGAATGGCGCGATCTCCGTATCCGCATTGTTGGAATTGGGAAAGGACGTGGATTTTCATACCGGGAACATCCGTTTCGACGGCGAGGTCCGGGTCAAGGGCAACGTGTCGGAAGGCTTCCGGATCGAGGCGGGCGGGAACATCCGGGTCGAAGGCGACGCCGAAGGCGCGACTTTGATCAGCGCCCGAGGTAACGTGCAAGTTACCGGGGGATTTTTCGGCCAAAGCAAAGGTTCGATCCAGGCGAAAGGCGAGGTGAAGATCGCCTCCGCCCGGCAAGCGGAAATCCGCTGCGGGAGCCTGGTGGTGGAAAATTCCATGCAGGATTGCCAAGTGGCCGTCCAGGGGATCTCGGCCTCCAAGGCGGATTGCCGGATATTCGGCGGTAAGATCTCGTGCTTCGGCAGCGCCCGGCTCGCGCATGTGGGAGCGGACGGCAGCCGCACGGAACTCGTCTTTCGCGACGAAGAGGAAGAGGCGCTGCGCGCCGAAAAGGCCCGTCTCGAAGCCCTCGAGGCGAAGGAAAAGGACCACTCCGCGGAGCTCGATCGTAAGCTTCGGACGTTCAAGGCTTGGATAACCAAGGCGGGGAATGCCGTGATCCCTCCTAAAATCGCCGCGGATATGAAGGCCGCCGCGGAGGAATTCACCCAATCGCGGCGTAAACTGACCAACTTCAGTTCGGAACGCGCCATGGTCGACGGGCAATTGGCCAGCTTGGGCGATCGGAAACAAACCTTCAGCGCGGCCGGGAGCATCGAAGGGAACGTCCACCTGGATCTCCTGCATTTCCGACGATTACTCGATTCCCACGACGGCGGGAAGGAGTTCCTGATCAGCAAGGAAAAGGGCCTGATCGATCGGACCGCGCCGGCCGTCGTCGGTTAGGGACTCGTCCCAACGTTTGCATAAGACTCCTCCGCGCCGCTGGATTATCTTTCCCCCGGCGGAACCCTGGGCCATCCAGGGAGGAAGCGGGAAAGGAGCGAATCTTCGAATGAATAAGGGAGGCGACTCCGCGGAAGCGGAATCCAAGGTTAGCGCGAACGGGATGACCGAGACGGTGTTGGCGACCTTGGCCTCGGGCGCGATGGCGATCCTGATCGCCTATATGCGCGTACGGGGTTACGGTTATTGGCTGGCTGGCATCGCCTGCTTCTACGCGCTCTCCCTGCGGTTGTTCTTGCGCATCTACGCCTTGACCTATCGCAACGGAATCTTCCGCGGCGAACCTTTGCTCGGCAAGCCGATCGAATTCCGGGGCATGGCCATTGCGGCCCTCGCCAACGATGATCGCTCGCGCCCTCCGCGGGCGCGCATTGAATTAAAGGATGGCCGGCGCATCCTGATCAAGAAACCGCTGTGGATGGGGCCGGTGGCGGCGGAGGAATTCGAAGCCAAGGTCCGCTCCCGCCTCGAAGCGGGAAGCGCATAGAGAGACCCCCGGTAGGGTCTCCCAACGCCTTATCAAAACTCCAAACGCAATGCTCCCGCGGGTTCCCCGCGTCGCGTTTCGATGCGCGGCCAAAGGCGCTCGCGCATGGCGGCCGCCGTCTTCGCGTCGATGAGCCCGGCCAGTTCGAAAGCCCGGGTCAGCACCGGCCAACGCGGCGCCGAGGCGCCGTCGGCCACCTTCATCGCGAAGCCCAGCCCCGGGCCGGGCACCGCCGCGCAGTGGACCCCGTTCGCGCCGAGCTTGGTCACGAAGGCCGCCGGCAGGGGAGCCGCGCCTCCCCGCAAGGCGAATCCGCGCATATCCGGCTCGCCGGTATGGGCCGGATGGCCGACCATCGCCCGTAACAGCCGTGCTACCGGCCCCGGATCGGCCGCGGCGCGGGCCAAGCGGGCGAAGCCCAGGGCCATGTTGTAAATGGGGAGGGAGAAGGTAGGCGCCGAGCAGCCATCCACGGCGAGGGGAACGGCCTCGGCGTCGGCGGCGCACCATTCGCAGGTTACGGCCAGCATGCGTCGCTGCCAGGGATGATCGCGATGGAGATAGGTATCCAAGGGAAGTTTCAGATGGCGGCAAGCCGTGAGCATACCGGCGTGCTTGCCGGAGCATTGGTCGGCCAAGCCATCCCCGCACCCCAAGGCTTCCGGCCCTAATCCGCTTTTGGCCAGCAGGGTACGGACCCGTTCAACCTGGTCGGGCCCGCCGGCATGGGAACCGCATACGATGGCGAGATCCGCATCGTCGAGACCGGCCGCATCGGCGGCGCCGGATTCGACCATGGCGAGGGCCTGCAAAGGCTTGGCCGAGGAACGGAAGAAGGCGCGTACATGGGGATCGCCCAGGGACCATAGGCACTTGCCGGAAGCATCCACCAGGCAGGCGAAGCCGCGATGGGAAAGATCGGGTTCGCCCCCGCGCAATTGGGTCAAGAGAGGCGCCGCGCCTTCGTCCCAGCGATGCCCGCCTTCTTCGTTGGGCCCGGTCATTTCCATGGAGGATTATCCGACAACATTAAGGACACTTAGATCATGATACGATCCCGCACGCAGGGCTCCAAGGAAAAGCACGCCCGGGGATTCCCGATTATTTATTTTGACCTCCATCCGCCTGGAGGAATATGGCAAATACCTATCGAGCTTTGGTCCTGGATTCCGTCGGCGCGGCCTTGCGCGTCTCCAAGGAAAACCTATCGGCTCCCAAGCCGGGGGAAGCCCTCGTGCGATTGCGTGCGGCGGCCTTGAACCACCGGGACCTCTGGATCCAGAAGGGCCAATACGCCGGCCTGAAATTCCCGTTGGTTCCCGGCTCGGACGGGGCCGGGACGGTGGAGAAGATCGGCGCCGGGGCGGACGCGTCGTGGCTGGGGCGCAAGGTCATCATCAATCCCAGCCTGGATTGGGGCCCGTTGCCGGAGGCCCAAGGGAAGGACTTCCGCATCCTGGGGCTGCCCGAGGCCGGTACCTTGGCCGAGTTCGTGCGCGTGCCCGCGGCCAATCTGGCCGCCATGCCCGAACATCTGTCTTTCGAAGAGGCGGCCGCCTTGCCCCTGGCCGGTGTCACCGCCTACCGGGCCCTGTTCGCGCGCGGCCAGGTGCGCGCGGGCGAAAAGGTGCTTCTCACCGGCATCGGCGGAGGCGTGGCTTTGTTCCTCTTGCGATTCGCCTTGGCGGCCGGCGCGCGCGTTTACGTAACCAGCGGTTCGCCGGAAAAACTGCGGCGCGCGGCCGAGCTCGGGGCGGCGGGCGGCATCGAATATACGCGACCCGATTGGGCCGAAAGCTTGCAAGCGCAGGCGGGCCTCTTCGATTGCGTGATCGACTCGGCGGGCGGGCCCGGCTTTCCCAAGCTTTGCGATCTCACCCGCCCAGGCGGGCGGTTGGTCTTCTTCGGCGCCACCGCCGGCAATCCTTCCGAGCTTCCCTTGCGCAAGGTTTTCTGGCGCCAGCTCAATCTGTTGGGGACGACCATGGGCTCGCCGGAAGATTTCGCCGCCATGGCCCGCTTCGTGGCGGAGAATGGAATTCGCCCGGTCATCGACGGGGTCTACGCCTTCGAGCAAGCCGACGAGGCCTTACGGCGGATGGATGCGGGCGGTCAATTCGGGAAACTTGTGATCCGGATCGCGGAAGGATGATCCGTCGCTCGCGTTCCGTCAAGGAGCCGAAGGCTTTTCATCCGCGGAGATTTCGTAGCCCTCTTGCCTGAGCACGAAGCCGATGGCCTCGTCCCGGTCCACGGGGCCTCGCGTCAATTCCATCAAGGCCCAGAGTCCGTCGGTGGAGACGGGGTAGACGCGACGGCGGAATGCCACCAAAGCGGTTTTCGCTTTTCCGATGGGCCGCGCCGCTTCCGAGCCGGTATGGGTCGCTTTGGCCGCGGGTTGCATGGGCGTTAAAGTAATTGAAGCCCCATGCGCCGACAAGAGATGCGGCCTGGAACGGAAGCCAGGTCACCCCTGATGGGTTTAATCCAGGGGCTTCTTCTGCCCGGCGGGGTCGATATAGAACCAGCGTTCCCCGATGCGGACGCGCGCCAGGCCTTTGAAAAAGTTGTAAGCCTCGTCGAATTCGGGTGCGATGGCGATCTTCCCGCGGGAGTCGATATAGCCCCATTTCGTCCCGACGCGGACCACGGCATGGTTTTCGGCGAACCAGGAGACGTATTCGAATTGGGGTTTGATGACGTATTGTCCGGTTTTGTCGACGAAGCCCCAGCGCCCTCCGCGGATTCCCGCCGCCGACGCCTTGCCCCCCATGTTCACGCGGGCCAATCCTTCGGCGAAGGGATAGGCGAAATCGAAAGCGGGTTTGATGACGATGCCGCCGCTTGGATCGATATAGCCCCATTTGATGGACAGGCCCAAGAACCCGTTCACTTTCACCGCGGCCAATTTCTCGCTGAATGACCCGGCCATCAGGAAGCGCGGCGCGATGGCGATGGCGCCATCGGCATTGACGTAGCCCCAACGCGGTTTGGCCGGGAGTTCGCTGCGGGGCATGTCCAGATCCGGATCATCGCAAGGACGCGCCGCGTCCATCTTGACCGAAGCCAGGCCTTGGTAGAAATGCCCGGCCTCGTCGTAGCGCGGCGGGATCACGAAGCCGTAGCTCCTATCCACGAAGCCCCATTTGCCGTCCACCAAGGTGCGGGCGCGGCCCTCCGAGAAAAGCAAATGGTCGCGATGGCCGGGGTGGATAAGCATACCCCCGGTAACGTCCAGGTAACGCCAATCGCCCCCCAGGAATTTCACGCGGGCCATGCCTTGCTGGAAGTCCTCGGCCTCGTGCCACCGCGGCGGGATCACCAGGGCCCCTTTTTTATCGATGAAGCCGTATTTGCCGTGGGGGTAGATCCCGATCAACACGCGGGCGCGGCCTTCCTGGAAGGGATGCGCCTTGGCGAAAGCGGGCGGGATGACGGGGAGGCCGTCGGCGTCCATGTAGCCCCAGGGCCCCTCGGCGGAAAGCTTCACGGCGGCCAGGCCCCCGGAGTAGGACTCGGCCGCGGGGCATCCGGGATGGCGCGGGCGGCCGTGCCGATCGATATGCGTCCAGGAGCCGTCGGAGAGGCGCACGCGCGCCAAGCCTTCATGGAAAGGATCGGCATGGGCGTACTGCGGCTCGATGGCGGTGGTTCCGTCGTGATCGAGGTAGCCGGCCTTGCCATCCTTCCAGACCACCGCCAGGCCCTCGGAGAATTCGCCCACCTTGTCGAAGCGGGGCGCGATGACCAGCGATCCGTTGCGATCGATGTAACCCCATCCCGAATGACCGCTGGTTTCCGCCGGTTCGGGCCGCACCGCGGCCAGATCCTCGTGGAAATCCATGGCCTCTTGGAAGCGGGGGGCGATGGCGATCTCGCCGCTTTCGCCGATGTAGCCCCAGGACTTGGCGGTGGGGCCGGGAACGGCCACGGCGGCGAGGCCTTGGGAAAAGCGCGAAGCCAAGGCGTAGCGGGGCGGAATGACGGCATGATTATGCTCGTCGCAAAAGCCCCATTTGCCTTCTTTTTTGAACGGTTTGAGCATGGTGTCTTCGGCGGCCGCGGTGAATCGCTTTCATATCCATCATAGGGCCGGCGCGGCGGAAGGGGCAAGAGGCGCGGAGCGTCGAAAAAAGGGGCCTCGTCCGGGAGCGGAACCACCGGGTCCGAAAAGCCGGGCGCTTGGGGCTTGGAGGGGCGGCCGGGAGGGCCGAGGCGCTTAGGCCGCGGGAGGATTCGTGGTTACGACGCGGGCGGCAGTAGGCTCCAGGCATTTGCGGACCGCGTCCAGCAGTACGGTGGGGGTGAACGGCTTGCGCAAGAGCGCGGCCTGGCCTCCCGTGGCCTCCTTGAGGACGATTTCACTGGCCGGGAACCCTGTCATGTAGATGATTTTGAGGTCAGGGCGCTCCTGGCGCAGCAAATGGGCCAGACGCGCACCACTCATATGCGGATCCATGCGCACGTCGGTAAGAAGAAGATGGATGGTTTCGTCGCGGCGGCTCTTGGCCCGATGCAGCGCGGATTCGCTTTCCGGCATGGGAATGACCCGGTATCCGGCCATTTCCAGCACGTGGGTGGAAAGCCTGAGCAAAGACTCGTCATCTTCCACGACCAGGATGACGGTCTCGGAAGGCTTGCGCGTTCCAGAAGGTTTTGTCGCTTCCATTTGGATTTTCCCTTAGGGATGCTAATTGCGAAGATAAACTTTGCGGCGGGCGGAAGCGGATTTTGTGGATCCGCGCTTCTGCTCGATCACGGATGCCCCTCCATGCTATGCTGTACTCATGTTCGTAACCGTACTGTTGGTAGAAGACGAAAACCAGGTCATGCGCTTGATGACCAAGGTCCTGGAAATGGGCGGCTATGCCGTACTGGCCGCCGAATCGGGCGCTCAAGCCCTGGAAATGAGCGCAGCCCATGCCGGCGACATTGATCTCTTACTGGCCGATGTGGAGCTGGAAGATCGCATGAACGGCCATGACCTCGCGAAACGACTGCGCCACGATCGGCCGCATATGCGCGTCCTCTATACTTCGGGCTATCCGCTTGAATACTGCGAGGAACGCGGCGGGGCGAAGATCCAGAAGGAAGTACAAGAGCTGATGGCGGGCTTCCTCCAGAAGCCGTTCACGCCGTCCATCCTCAGGGAAAACGTGCAGAGGGCCCTCGAGGACTGGTCGGTCGGGACCGACCTCTAACAGGCTGCTAAAGCGCGATCCGGCCTTTCGGGCCGGCCCCGTTCCGGGACGCGCCTTCAACCTACCAGCAGATTGAATCCCCGGGATTGATCCGGCAGCCGCGGGATGCGGATGGTGAAGCACGCGCCTCGGCCCTGCTGGCTCTCCACTTCGATGGTGCCCTTATGATCCTTGATCAGCCCGTAACTGATGGATAATCCCAGTCCGGTTCCCATCGGCTTGGTGCTGAAGAAGGGTTCGAAGATGCGTTCCTGATCCTCGCGGGCGATGCCGACGCCGCTGTCGCGCACCGTCGCCACCACCATGCCGTCCCGCTCCGCGGTGGCGATTTCCAGAACCCGCGGTTCCTTTTCCATGGCATGGATGGCATTCATCATCAGGTTGATGAACACCTGCTTCAACTGATTGCGGTTGCCCAGCACGTACGAGCCCTGCGTACCGCCCAGGGATAAACGCACTTCCACCTGGTTCGAAATCAGTTGGTGGCGAAGCAAGGCCAGCACGTCCTTGATGGCATCGTCCAGGCTGAGGGGGGAGAGCGCCGCCTCGCGCTTGCCTTGCCGGGAAAAGTCGAGCAGGTTGCGTACGATATCGCGGATGCGCAGCACTTCATCGGTGACCAAGCGAAGCTCTTCTTTGATCTTCTCCGGATCGGCCCCCGCCTTCTCGTCCCCTGCCAGCATCTGGATCATCTGGATGCGGCCCAACATGATTTGGAGGGGGTTATTGATTTCGTGGGCCACGCCGCCGGCCAATTGGCCCACCGCGGCCATCTTGCCCGAATGGACCAGTTGCCATTGCATCGAGGTGAGATTGCGATTGGCCGCCAAGAGCGAATCGTACAGGTCGATGTTCTCGGCCACCACGCGCGCCTGCGAGGCGACCGCCTGGAGCAGGTTTTGCAGGGCCGGGATGCGTTGCATTTCATCCCCGGACAAGGGTATCAGGAGGAAGGCGCCGCGCCCCGCGTCGGGGGAAAGGGAGAGGATGGCCAAACCGTGCGAGGCCAGGGCCCTGGCCATGCGGGGGTAGGCGGACTGGAAGAAATCCCCCGCCTCCAGGCGCAATTGTTCCGCTTCCGCCAGGCGCAGTAACTTGCGCGTTTCGGCATGTTCGAGGAAAGGCGCTCCGTCGATGGGCGGAGGCGGGAAATCGTCGTCGGGCGGGTTCGGCGCCGCGGATTCCCCGGAGGCCGGCACGGGATTTCCGGAAACTGCGCCGTCGGGGAAAAGCAGGAACCCCGGGTCCAGCCTGAGTTCCCGGGCGATAAGCTTCCGGAATTCCCGGAAGAACGTACGCAGGGCGCCGGCCGCTTCCGCGCCATCCTCGCGCCCGTGGCCAAGCGCGTTGATGGAGGTGAGCAGCTTGAGTTCGTTCAGCTTCTCTTCCATGCGTTGCCGGTGCAGGCAATTCATGATGGCGATCGAGGCGTGGGAGGACAGCACCCAGACGAGGTTGACGGTCTCGGCGGTCACCTCTTCCTGCTTGAGCGTGCAGGCGATCCATACGAAGCCGTGGTTGCGATCGTTGTCGTGGAGCGGGATGACGGCGAAATCGCCGCCGCTTTCGCCGGGCCGATCCTCGAAGCTGGGGATGAGGCAGACGCGCCTTTCTTGCAGGATCCAGCGGATGATGCCTTCCTCGTAATGCTGGGCCAGCACCTGTTGCAACTGAGGCGTGAAATTGCTGGCGAGCAGGGGAGCGGCTCCCGGGGTGGCGTAACCGCTGTCCCCCACGAAGACGGCGCAGCCCCGCGAAGGGATGATTTCGCTCAGCAGGAAAACCAGATGGTGGAGGATGTCCTTCAGGTCCTGCGAACTGGCGATGACCCGGCAGAGGTCCAGGATTTTCTGGAGCTCGGAAAGCGAAGACTTGTACTGATCCTTCTCGATGCGGACCTTGTTCAGCGAGGCGCCCGCGGCGCGGATGCGGCGGCGTTCGCGGGAATCGCGTTTGGCCAAGGCGCCGGCCAGCGCCGAGACTTCCGGCGAGTCGAAGTTCAGCTCGGCGAGATCCCGTCCTTCGGCCAATCCCGCCTTGAGGCTATCGATGTCCTTGAGCAGATCGCTCACGCGGCCTCCGCCATGAAGCTGCTGGCCTTATCGTATTCGGCGTACAGGCTCGCCTGGAAGCCCTCCAGGCTTTCGGGGGTGAGCCCTAAGATCCGGCGCGCCATCTCCGCGACCGGTTCCGGAAGGGAGGCGAGACCGGGCGATCCGCTCTTGCCCAGGCCGCACTTGGCCGACAGGTAATCGCCCAGGTAGACCAGCAAGGGCAGTTCGGGGTTGCGCGGGCATTGCTCGGGATTCTGGTGCCAACGGATGCCCTCTACCAGGGCCACGGGCAGGTTCCAGCGCTCCGCCAGCCATGCGCCCACCTCGGCGTGGGTCGCCCCGATCACCGCCTTCTCGGCTTGCACGCAGTTCTCGCCGCCTTCGAAGACGCGGGCCTGGATCTCGGCGAATTCCTTGGGGAGGTATTGATTGAGTACGATCTTGCCGATATCATGCAACAGCCCGGCCACGAAAGCTTCTCCGGCCAGGCGGTAGCAGGTTTCGCGCGCCAGCATGCGCGTGCTGGCCCCGACCGAGACGGAGTGCTGCCAGAACAGGCTGAGATCGAAATGCTTGTTGTTCTCGCCTTTGAAGGAGCTCAACACGGAAAAGGAAAGCGCCATCTCCTTCACGCTTTCGAAACCCAATACGATCAAGGCCAGCTTTACCGTGGCGATCTGGCGGGGAAAGGCATAGAAACTGGAGTTGGCCAGTTTCAGGATCTTGGCGGTGAGAACTTGATCGCGGCTGATCAGGTTCGCCAGGGAAGAGGCCGAGGTCTTGGGGTTGTCCACCAACTCCAGCATCTTGGCCACCACGGTGGGCAAGGTGGGCAGGGAGATGAGGGAGTCGGTGATCCGCTTGACGCGTTTGGCTTGCTCGACGGACATGGCTTAAGCGCCTCAGGCGTTGATCTTCTGGAGGAGCTTGGCCTTGAGCTTGAGCATGGCTTTGGAGTGGATCTGGGAAACGCGCGATTCCGTGAGGTTCAGCACCTCGCCGATTTCCTTCAAGGTCAGTTCCTCGTAATGGTAAAGGGCCACCACCAGCTTTTCCTTTTCGGGAAGCTGCGCGATGGTCTCCTTGAGGATCCGCTTCACCTCCTGGTAGCCGATCTCCTTGAGGGGATTGGTCCCTTGGGGATCCTCGATGGTATCGATAAGGCTGAGGGACTTGTTCTCATCGCCGCGATCGGGAAGGGCCTCTTCCAAGGAGAGGATGGTGGCCGGGGCCACGTCGGTGAGCATCTCTTCGAACTCGGCAGGGGAAAGGTTCAGATGCGCGGCCACCTCGTCGTCGTAAGGCATGCGGCCCAGTATGTTCTCGAGCTTGGCATAGGCCTTCTGCAGCAATTTGTTCTTCTGTCGCACCGATCGGGGCACCCAATCCAGGGCGCGCAATTCGTCCAGGATGGCCCCGCGCACCTTATGGGTAGCGAAGGTTTCGAACTTGAGCCCGCGCTCGGGTTCGAACATCTCCACGGCCTTTACCAGGCCCATGATGCCCGCGCCCACGAGATCGTCGAACTCGACCGAAGCGGGCAGGTTCATGGAAACGCGTTGGGCGACGTATTTGACCAGGCCGGCATACTCTACCAGGAGCTTGTCCTTCGCGGTCTTGCTACCCGTGGCCCGGAATTCGGTCCACAATCCGTTCAAGTCGGGCATTAAGCGGCTTCGTCTTTCGGGTTCGGATCAGCGCCGAAGGTCATGCATTGCCTTTGGAGGCGGAAACCGCATTAGGTGGATCCGCCTTAGCCGGCGTCCTCCCGTCGGCCTCCAGCAGTTCGCCCGGATCGGGCTTAAGGAAGTAGAACAACATCCCCCCATCCTTGCGGGTGGCGCGGGCCTCCAGGGCCGAGGAGACGATGGATTTGACGAGGGTGTCCATGAGGATCAGGATGAAGATCCAGCCGAACATGAAGGTGAGGAGCCCCTTGGCCAGGGCGAAAACGATCTGGGTCGAGTCGATCTGCGGAGCCAGCAATAGGGAGAAACCGATCACGGCCAACACCAGGGCCATCAGGACGGTTCGCGTTATCGCTTTGGCGATGGACAAGGCGTCCATTCAAGTTCCTCCAAATCCGCTTACGGTTGATTATGGACCCCGCCCGACCGCTTTGGCAAGGGGCCCGCGTAGCGGGACCCGGCATTAGGTCGGGTTTGAGTTTTTTCATGCATGCGCGCGGGCGGCAAAGCGCGTCGCGCCCGCGACCAAGGTGGCCGCGCCTGCTCCGGAAGCGGCCATGGACGCGACGGAACGGGTCGGGCCCGCGGTCGGCAAGGCGGCGCGGGCGGCTTCCGCCATGGCGCCGGCCAGCAAGTCCGGCCTCGCCAACAGGATATGATCGGGAATGACCTGGCCGTTGCAGAGGTACGCGACGGGCGCATCGGCCCGGCGCGCCAGGTTATACAAGCAGCCGAGGGAAAGGCATTCGTCCAGCTTGGTGAAGATGAGGCTGGAAGCGCCCAGATCGCGGTAGAGCCCGTACTGGTGCCACAGCTCGCGCATGCGCGTAGGCCCGGACAATACCAGATGGATTTCGTCGGGGGCGAGGCAATGCAGCAGGCCCTGGAGTTCGCGCCACATTTCCTTATGGCCATGGCTGCGGCCGGCCGTGTCCACCAGGATCAGATCGCGATCGGCGAATTCACGCTGGGCCTTGGCCACGTCCTCCGGGGAGAAAACCGATTTCACCGGGATGCCCGCGGTCCGTCCGAAGATTTCGAGCTGTTCGTTGGCCCCCATGCGGAAGCTGTCGGCGGAAATGATGCCGACCTTTTTGCCTTGCTGGATTTTGGCCAGGGCGGCCAGCTTGGCCAGGGTGGTGGTCTTGCCCACGCCGGTGGGTCCTACCAGCGCCACCGTGGTGGGCCGCCCGGCATGCAAGCGGATGCCGCCGGAAACGCGGATGCGCTCCGTCAGGGCCCGGGTCAGGAATTCGATTTCGCGTTCGCCGGCGGGGGCTCCGGCCAGCTCGGCGGGCGTGGCCGCGCGCATGGCCGCGAAGGCCGTACCGGCGGCCTCGGCGGCCAGGGACGGCTCCATCTCCAATTCGATCAGGCCGTCCTGGAGGGCCTGCATTTCGGCGCTGGTGATCCAAGTCGCCGCCGGTGAGATGGCGCGCCCGAATTGGCGCGGGGCGGGAGAGGGTTGGGAGTGGGAAGCGGCCACGCGCGTCGCGGCCGATTCCATCATGGCCTTGATTTCGTCCTTGAGGCCCTTCATTTCCCGGGCCGGCATTTCGGCTTTCGCCTGCAGAGCTTTCAACTCGTCCCGGAGCATCTCGATCACCTTGCGATCGGCGTCGGCCTCGGCTTCGCTCCGGGAGGCCGGACCCTCGCCACGTTGGGCCGGGCGCGTGGGCGCGGCGGGGGCGCGGCGTTCCGAGCCGGGAGGGGCCGATATGGGGGTGACGCGGCGGTCGGATTCGCCGGTACGGGCGGTGGACCGGGCGGCGCGAATGGCCTCGGCCGGACTCGAAGGTTCCGCGCCGGTATCATTGTCCACGCGGCGCAGGCTGCCGCGCCAATCGTATTGATCGGCGGGAGGGATGCGGCCCGCCAAAGGCCGCATAGGGCCGCGCGGGGCTTGGGCAGATTCGGGGCGCGCGGGCTGGGCCGGCGCGCGGTTGGTCAGGGGCTCTTCCAGCGCGGCGGTCACCTCGAAGCAGGCTTGCATCTTGACGCCCACCCTGCGGGTGGCCCGCCGCGATTTGAGGATCACGGCATCGGGCCCCATCTCATCCTTCACGAGGTTGAGGGCTTCTTGCATGGTGTCGGCTTGGAATGTCTTCATCTTCATGGGATTTAACCTTCGCTATCCTTCGTTATCGCCCAGGATCACGGTCCCGGTCGCTTTCACGTTCACTCCGCTGGCGATCTCGCTGTAGCTGACCACCGCCAGGTTTGGGAAAGAGCCTTCCAGGATCTTACGCAGCTGGAAGCGGATGCCCGGGGAGCAGAGGAGCACCGGCTGCATGTTCTGGGCCACCATGCGTTCCACCAGCGCAGTCAGGCGCCCCACCATGCGCCCCACCAGCTCGGGCCGGATCACCAGGCGGGGCCCGCGCTCGGTATTCTGCACCGAAGCCTCGAGCATCTGCTCCAGCTTCGGCTCCAGGCTGATCACGTGGATGCAATCGGCGGCATCCTTATAGACCTTGCAAAGCTGGCGCGCTAAGGCTTGGCGGCATTGTTCGGTGAGGAAGGCTTCCGACTTGGAGATCTTGGCGGCATTGGCCATGGCTTCCAGGATGGTCCCCAGATCGCGGATGGAAACCTTTTCGTTGAGCAGGTTGATGAGCACGCGTTGCAATTCGCCGATCCCCAAAAGGCCCGGGATGAGTTCTTCCACCACGGTGGCGTTGCTGGCCTTGGTATTCTCGACCAGCGACTTCACGTCCTGGCGGGTGAGGATCTCGCCGGCATGGTTGCGTATGATTTCGGTGAGGTGGGTGGCGATTACCGCGGGCAGTTCCACCACGGTATAGCCCGCGATGTCGGCGGCTTCTTTCTGCGAACTGGTGATCCAGATGGCCGGCAAGCCGAAGGCCGGCTCCACCGTCGGGATGCCTTGGATCTTCTGGCTGGTGCCGCCCGGGTCCATGGCCAGAAAGCAGCCGGTCATCAGCTCGCCGCCCCCGACTTCGATGCCCTTGATCTTGACCACGTACTGGTTGGCCTTGAGCTGGATGTTGTCGCGGATGCGGATGGGCGGGACGATGACTCCGATCTCGGTGGCGCACTGGCGCCGCAGCATGGTGATGCGTTCCAGGAGGTCGCCGCCCTGGTTCACGTCCACCAGGGAGATAAGTCCGTAGCCGATCTCCAGTTCCATCTGATCCACCTGCAGGTACGATTCGATCTTGTCCGACGCGGAAGCGTCCTTCTCTTCCGCCTTCTTTTCCTTGGCCGTGGCCTCGGCGGCCTTGGTCACCGTCTTCTTCTTGGAGACCAGGAAGGCGGCGCCTCCCACGGCGCAAGCCAGCAGCAGGAAGGGGAAGGTGGGCATGCCGGGGATGAGGGCGGTGACGCCCATGAAGCCGGCTCCCGTATACATGGCCTTGGTGCTTTGGGAAAGCTGCGCGATTACTTCTTCGCCCAGGTTCTGCTTGCTGGCCGCGCGCGCCACGATGATGCCGGAGGCCGTCGAGATCATCAGGGCCGGCATCTGGGTCACCAGGCCGTCGCCGATGGTCAGGATGGTAAAGCGCTTGAGGGAGTCCTGGAAGGACAGATCCTGGATGGTCATGCCCACGATGAATCCGCCGATGATGTTGACCACCGTGATGATGATGCCGGCGACGGCATCGCCGCGCACGAACTTGCTGGCGCCGTCCATGGCCCCGTAGAAATCGGCTTCGCGCCCGATGTTGCGCCGCCGTTCCTTGGCTTCGGCTTCGGTGATGATGCCGGCGTTCAGATCGGCGTCCACGGCCATCTGCTTACCGGGCATGGCATCCAAGGTGAAGCGGGCGGCCACTTCGGCGATGCGCCCCGCGCCCTTGGTAATGACCACGAACTGGATGATGACCAGGATGATGAAGATGATGGTTCCCACCACCATGTTGCCTTTGGTAACGAAGGTCCCGAAGGTGTGGATGACGCTGCCGGCCTCGCCTTCGGTCAGGATGAGCCGGGTGGTGGCCACGTTGAGCCCTAAGCGGAACAGGGTGATGATCAGCAGCATGCCCGGGAACACCGAGAAATCGAGCACGTTTTCGATGTACATCGAGATGAGCATGATGATGATGGCCAGCGAGATCATCACCGTCAGGAGCACGTCGAGGATGATGGGCGGAAGGGGGATGATCATCATCGCGATGACGGCGATGAGGATCATGGCGATGATCAAATCCTTGTTGGCGACAAGGACCCCGCCTACCTTCTTGGTTTGTGCCGCTGCGGACATATCGCTCAAGTTCCCGTGGCTAACAGCCGATGATCGGAAGATCGACCCACAGCCCGTTGAGCAAACCCGATGCCGGACTTGGGGCTTGGGGGTATTTGGGGAGGGCGGGCCGGCCGGGAACCCCGGAAAGGTTCACGCGATCCTTCAACCGGTTTGTTTTGGGCGATCCCGCCCTTTGCGGTAAGGCCGCGGTCAACCGACGGGGGTGCCTTTCAGGCTATACACGTAGGCCAAAATTTCCGCTACCGCGGCAAAGAATTCCTCGGGAATCTGCTCCCCGGGCTCCGCCAAATCGTACATGCCGCGCGCCAAGGGCTTATCCTCCACGATCGGGATATCATTCTTCCTGGCCATGTCGCGGATGCGTTCGGCGATCAGGCGCATACCCTTCGCCACCACCACCGGGGCCTGGTCCTCGCCTTGGCGATACCGGATGGCGATGGCGATGAAGGTGGGATTGGTGATCACCACCGTCGCCTTGGGCAACTCCTTCATCATGAAATTGCGATGCATCTGCATACGCAGCATTTTGATCTTCCCCTTGATGTGGGGATCGCCGTCGGATTGCTTGGCCTCGTCCTTCACCTCGGATTTGGACATTTTCAGCTCGGTAGTGACCTTCCGTTTCTGGTAAACGAGATCGGCGATGCCGATGGCCAGCAGCACGAGCGCGGACTTGATGACGATCTCCACGCTTATGGAGAAGAGCATCTGGCAGAATTGCCCCAAGGACATGTCCGCGAGCATCAGGTATTTCCCGTAATGCGACGCCACCACCTTGTACGCGACCAATCCGATGACGAACATCTTGGCCACGCTCTTGAGGATTTCCACGAAGGAGGAGGGCGAAAACAGCTTCCCCAGGCCGCCCAGGGAGAAGATCTTCCCGAAGTGGGGCCCGAGCGGCTCCCACGACCACAGCAGTCCCACCTGCGCGACGCTGGAGGTGAGGGAAACCAGGGTGATGCCCGCGACCACGGGAATGAGCAGCTTAATGATCCCGATGAGGGCCTGCTCGCCGAGAGAGAAGAAGCGTCCCGGGATGGATTCGAAATCCCCGATGGCCATGAAGCTTTCCACCATGGTATTGCGCATGCCGGCGACCAACCGGTCCGAATACATCCAGATCATGCACGTCCCCGCCAGCATGACCAGCGCCGACTGGAAATCCGAGCTCCTGCCGATCATGCCCTTGTTGCGGGCTTCGGAGAGCTTTTTCCCCGTAGGGGCCTCTGTTTTCCCGTCGTCTTCGGCGGACACTTACGCGCCTCCCATCAGGTGCATGAGCCCGATCCAGTAGGCTTGCAGCCCGGCCTGCTGCTTGACGAAGGCCTGCCACATCATGGGCAGGGCGAACATGAGGGTCAGCATCCCCAGGGCGATCTTCATTGGCATGCCCACCATCCACACGTTCATTTGCGGCATGATGCGCGCGATCATGGCCAAGGCGATGGAGGATACGAAGAGGGTTGCCACCACCGGAGCCGCCACCTTCATCCCTAACAGGAAGGATTCGCCCGTCATGACGGCGAAAACGGAAACCAAGCCCCCCGAGGCCATATGCGCGCTCGTAAGCGGGATGAGCCGGAAGGACTCCGCCATGGCTTGCAGGTAGAAGACGTGCCCGCCGCCGGCCAACAATATCATGATGAACAAGATGAAGATCAGGTGGGCCAGCGGGGTATCCTCTTCCCCCGCCATGGGGTTGAAGATCTGGGTCATGTTGAACCCCGTCTCGGAATCGATCCACGAACCCGCGAAGCGCAAACCCGCGAAGATGAACGTCCCCGCGAATCCCATTACCGCCCCGATGTAGATCTCCTTCAGGGCCATGAAGATATAAGCCGCCAGGTTGCCGGGAATGGCGATGGCGGTTTGCGGCAGGGTGGGGAAGAGGATGATGCTGAGGAAGAAGGAAAGCCCCGCCTTGAAGCGCGTAGGCACATCGTCGGTCATGAGGATGGGCATGAGGAAAACCAGCACGCTGACGCGGATGAGGACCAGCAGCCAAACCTCGATTTGGCCGGTCGTGAAGTCCTGAAGGGCGGGAATCCCTTCGAGGGGCGGGAGGGAAGGAAGGTGGGGCGCCATGGGATCCCGATCAACGCAATAGGGTCGGGATCATATCCAATAGCTCTACGAAAAAACCCTTGAAGAGCTGAAGCATCCAGGGCAGGAAGATAAGCAGGGCCGCCCCCATGGCCACCAGCTTGGGGATGAAGGTCAGGGTCATTTCCGAGATTTGCGTGGCCGCCTGGAAAACGCTGACGATAAGCCCGACGACCAGGGACAACACCAGCATGGGGCCGCTCAGCAGCAACACCATCATCAGGGTCTTACGCCCCAGATCGATGATCATGATTTCGCTCATCAAAACCTCAGCGGAAGCTCGTCACCAACTGCTGGATGACGAGGTTCCAACCGTCGACCAGCACGAAGAGGATGAGTTTGAACGGGGTGGATATCATCACGGGCGGCAACATCATCATACCCATGGACATGAGCACGGAGGAAACCACCATGTCGATGACCAGGAAAGGGATGTAAATGAGGAAGCCGATGATGAAGGACGAACGCAGCTCGCTGATGCAGAAGGCGGGAATGAGGGTGGTGTTGCTCAACTCTTCCACGTTCTTGGGGGTGGGGGAGCGGCTGATGCGCACCATCAGGGCCAGATCCTTCTCGTTCACCTGCTTAAGCATGAATTCGCGCATGGGCGCCATGCCCTTATCGATGGCCACCTTGTAGTCGATCTTCTTGGCCAGGTAAGGCTGCAAGGCCTCATCGTTGACCCGGTTGAAGGTCGGACCCATGATGAAGAAGGTCAGGAACAGAGATAGGCCCATCAGCATCTGGTTGGGCGGCGCGTTCTGGGTGCCCAAGGCCTGCTTGAGGAAGCCCAGCACCACCACGATGCGGGTAAAGCAGGTCATCATGATGAGGATGGAGGGCGCCAGGCTGAGCACGGTGAGCATCGCCACCAGTTCGAGGGTGACGGCCACGTCCTGGGGACCGGAGGCCTTGTCGAATCCGACGGACAGCTTGGGAAGGACCTGGGCACGGGCGGAAAGGCAGGTCAAGGCGAGAACGGCGAGGGGCAAGGCGACCGGCAGCCATGAGCGCGCGGATTTGCCCGGTGCGGCGCCGGTAGCCCTGGCGGCAGCATAGCTGATTCCGTCCGCGGCGCTTCTGCTTCCGTTCGCGGCCGCTTCGGTTCCGGAAATCCCGCTCAAGTTCCCTGCGGACCCAGCCGATAATCCCGATAGGCCCGGCCTCATGCCTGCGCCTCGTCGAGCAAGTCGGAAACCTTCTTCGGTTTCTTGAAACGTTCCAGCAGCTTGTTCAGATTGTCCGAGAAAGCCGCGGGATTGCCTCCCTGGCGGGCCAGGCGGACCTCCTCGGCGGGTTGCTTGAGTACCGTCAAAAGGCGGATGCCTTCCTTGGTCACCCCCAATACGCCAATCTCGTCATGCATGCGTATGGCGACCACTTTTTGTTGTGGGCCAAGATGGCAGGTTTCCAGCACTTCCAGCAGATCCCCGCTGGGGCCGGCCCGCGTGAGCAGGCGGCCCTGCAATCGTTTGAGGATGCGGATGGACACCACCGCCAAAAGCAGCACGAAGGCCAGGCCGAAGAGGATCTGCAAGGCGAGCCCCCCGACGGATCTGCTCTCGCTCGCGGCCGGGGCCTGGGCCCCGGATGAAGCCGGCGACGCCGCGGGGTTGGACTGCATTTCCTTCTGGAGCTTGCGGAATTTTTCCTCCATGGCCGGGGTGGGCGCGGAGGGTTCTGACGAAGAAGACCCTGGAGCTTCGGCTACGGCCTCATTGGCCGCCGGCGCGGAGGCCCGGGCGGGCGCCGCGTACAAGGACCGGGGTCCCGGGCCGGCGAAAACCGGAAGGAGTGCGCCGAGGAGCGCGAAGGTGAGAACGGCACGGGCACTCGTCATTTGAGCTGTTTGATCCTCTCCTCCGGGGAGACCAGGGAGATGATGCGGATGCCGAAATACTCATCCACCACCACCACTTCGCCCTTGGCCACGATCTTGTCGTTCACGAGCAAATCCACCGGTTCGCCCGCCAGCCGATCGAGTTCGATGATGGACCCCGGGCCCAACTCCAGGATCTTGCGGATGGAAAGGCGCGTGCGCCCGAGTTCGATGGTGACGTTGAGATTGATATCCAGAAGCATCTGGATGTTGGGCGGGCTCTCCTCCATGGTACGCGCCAGGGACGTGTCGAAGCCGCCCAGGCTGGCCAGCGGGTTTTCCCCCGCCGCGGACGAGGCCGAAGATCCGCCTCCCGCCAGTTTGGCGGCCAATTCGGAGGATACCAGCAGCCGGAATAGGGCGTCGGGGGCGCCTTCCAAGGACAAGTCCGCATCGATTATGGCCGCGCCGGACATATCGAAGGGCGGGGTTTCGGGAGAGAAGGCCGCGGTCTGGGCCTGCTTGCTCGAAACCGTGGTCCCATGGCGCGCCCCCAAGGCGGTGCACAGGGCCCCCATGAACTGGTTGCCGAATTCGTTAAGCGCGTCGGAATCCTCGTCCTTGTACGGGGCGTTCCCATCGCCGCCCATCATCAGTCCGGAGAGCCGCGCCGCGGTCTCCTTCCGCACCAGCAGGCAAAGCTCGCCCGGCAGGCCGTGCTCGAAGGCGAGCCTTACGATAAGGCCCTTATCATCCAGGCCCTGGGACAGGGCGCCCGCGTCGGCCTCGCGGATATCGCGCACGGCGATGCTGGCATGGCGGTTGAGCAAGGTCCCCAGCACTGCCGAAGCCTGCTCCATGATGACCTCGGCTTCGGGCCGTAAAGCGTCGGAATTGAATGCGGAGCCTCCGGCGTCGCCCAGCAGACCCGCCGTGAGCGCGTCGATGTCGGCCTGGCTCAGCGGTCCTTCTTCAGCCATCTTCCCCTACCTCCCGGTCGATGAGGGCGTTGATCTGGATGCACTTGTTGCGTCCCACGATCCCCACCTTTCCCAGGAATTTCGGTTTGTCCCCGACCTTCACGGCCAGGTCGGTCTGCGCCAGCTTGTCGAGCACAACCACGTCCCCGTTCTGCAATTGCAATAGATCGCGGATGGAAAGGCTGGTGTCGCCGATCACCGCCGTCACCCCCAGCTCGGTGGTGCCCAACTCGGTTTCGATGAGCCGGCGCGTTTCCTGGGTGGTGGTGCGTTGGCCCGAGATCCACGATTCGCCAGAAAGCTTGGTGATCACCGATTCCAACAGCATGTAAGGGAAGCAAAGGGAGATGAGGCCCGAGCCGTGCTTCATGCGCACTTCCAGCGAGATCAGGATGACGGTCTCGTTGGGCGGGGCGATCTGCACGAACTGGGAGTTGGTCTCGTAGCTCTCGATCTTAGGGGTGAAGATACCGACGTGTTCCCAGACTTCCTTCAGGTTGAGGAGGGCCCGTTCCACGATCTTGGTGAGTACGTTCTTCTCGATGTCGGTGAGCTCGCGGTTGTGTTCCGACGGCTTGCCCTGCCCGCCGAACAGGCGGTCCACGATGAAGAACACTAGGCTGGGATTGACTTCGAAAATGGCGGCGCCTTCCAGCGGTTCCATCTGGAAGACGTAGATGCAGCTGGGGTTGCTGATGGACATCATGAATTCGGAATAGGTGAGCTGATCCACGGAAACGATGTCGATCTCGACCAAGGTGCGCAGGTACGAGCTGAGCGTGGTGGAGAGCAGGCGCGCGTACCCGTCGTGCAGGTTCTGCAGCGTCCGCATCTGATCCTTGGAAACGCGATCGGGGCGGCGGAAGTCGTAGAGGATGACGGATTTCTCGCTCGGCTCCTCATCGGAAGACCCGGACGATTCGCCGCCGGAGGCCTTCTCGGAGCCGGAGTCCGGCACCAGGCTCCCGGTGGAAACCGCGTTGAGGAGGGCGTCGACCTCTTCCTGGGATAGGATGTCGCTCATGGTGGCCTTACGCTCCGTCTACTGTACGATGAACTCGGTGAAGAACGCGTTGCGCAATTTGCCCGTGGGGGGCGGCTCGGCGTGCGGATCCTTCTTCCGCTTCTCCTCCTCCTTAGGGTCGATATGCGGCTCGGGCAGGATGGCGTTGATCTCGGTAACGATGGCCTCTTTCATCTTCTGCTTGCCCGCGGGACGGAGCAGTTCGTCATAGGATTGGGCGCTCAGGATGTTGATGATGATGTCGGTGATCTTGGGCATGCGCTTCTCGATTTCCTTGCCGGTTTCGTCGAGGGCGGGGCCTTTGCCTTCCCCGCCTCCGCCGGCCGGTTCCAGGCCGTCCCATTCCAGTTGGATCGAGCATTTCAGGTAATGCGATTGGCCCGAGGCGCCCGGGACGTTGACCGTGAAAGGCAGGGGCTTGGGCAGGACCATGCCTATCTTGGTGAGGCTGCGCTTCTTATCCGCCTCCTCTTCTTCCTGCTTCTTGAGCGCTTCGATGGCGGGATCGGCCTCGGCGGGCTTCTTGAGCTTGCCCACGATGAACATCCCCAAACCGGCCATGATGAGCAGATCGGCCACGATGACCCCGGCGATGATGGGGATCTTCTTGTTGAAGGGCTTCTTGGCGGCCGCTTTCTTGTCGCCCTCTTCCTTGCCCTTCTCTTCCGTCTTCGCTTTCTCTTCAGCCATGCCGGATCAAACCGTCCCTTCGCCGGGGCCGCCGCCCACGTCCATTCGCGGTCCCGTACGGATGCTCCGCTGGTACTCGATGATCTTGCGCACCACCTCCGTCACGGAATCCTTGATCACGATCCGCTTATCGTTTTGGAGCACCAAGGTGGTATCGGGATGCGCCTCCAAGGTTTCGATAAGGTCCGCATTGACCATGATGGTATCGCCGTTGAGTTTCGTTACTTCGATCATGGCCGCGGTTTCCCGGTTCCCATTCTACCTTAGCGGGGCGCGCGATTTCAATGACCAGAAACGCCAGGCCCCGCGTAAGGATTTCCGGCGGGAATCGAGCGACCAAACGTCCAGGCCGGGCAGCGGGAAGGCGCCGGGCGCCGGGGAACGGGGCGATGGCCGCCTGCGCGCCGGGCTATCCGCCAGCGGCGGGCAACCCTCGGGGGCGGGGCGGGGGGTAAAGGGAAGGGAAAACGCGCCGGAGGAATTCCCCGGAGGCGGCGGCCCTTCACCTAGATGCGGGTCCACCTGCTATTACCTCTTCAGCGACACGAGTTCTTCCAATAAGCTATCGCTGACGGTGATCACGCGGGCGTTGGCCTGGTAGCCGCGCTGGGTGGTAATCATGTCCGTGAACTCCTGGGCCAATTCCACGTTGGAATCCTCCAAGGCGCCGGGCTTGATGACGCTGGAGCTTTGCGCCCCGGCGGCCCCGTAAATGGGATCGCCGCTGTTGGAACTGGTCGTGTACACCGAATCCTTGACGCTCTGCAAGCCGCCGGGATTGGTGAAATCGGCGACCATGATCTGGGCCAGGTTCTTGGTGGTGCCGTTGGTGAACGACCCCGAAATGACGCCGTCTTCGCCGATGGAAATATCCCGGAGTTGGCCCATGGTGTAGCCGTCCTGCGAGACCGCCGTCGCCGTGGTCGCGGAACGGAACTGGGTCAGACCCGTGAAATCGCCCGGTCCGCCGGTACCCATATGCAAGGTCACGTCGGGGGCGCCGTTCTTCGGATCGAACTCCATGGCAGAGCTGCCGTCATCGAAGGTGAAGGAGGAAACCGAACCGTCCTGCCCGAAGGTGAGCTTACCCTTTTGCCCCTTGATGACGGCCTCCTGGCCGGCGAGTTTCATATCCCACAGCCATTGGCCGGGCGTGTTGGTCGGGGTGAAGCTCATCGTGGCCGTGTGTTCCTTGCCGATGTTGTCGTAAACCGTGATGGAGCTTTGAGCCACCTGGCTGTCCGTCGCGTCGTGCAAGGACGTCGTATTCATGTTGGTGTTGAAGAAGGTGGGCGAAGGCGCGGTGTTGTTCGCGTCCGTGGAGCGGATGGACACGTCGCGGATGGCGAAGGCCGATTCCGGCTGGCCGCGGATCACGATGGATCCGTCGGGGATGTTATCGTCGCTGCCGGCCGAGTTCATGGCGACTGAGAGGTTGTTTTGGATGGTCCCATCGCGATCCGGGAGCTTGAAATTGTCCTTGATCTTGTCCAGCAAGTCCGACATCTTGGTGCCGCCCGCCCCGCCTACGAAAGTGAGTGGCGTGACGTTGTTGGCGGGATTTCCGCCGATGGATCCTCCGAAGCTAATCTGGTCGCCGGGCTCCAGCCCCAGATCGTTGCCGCTGCCATCGTATAGTTGGCTCAAGGGATCGGTCGCAACGGCCGGTTCCCGCAGGGTATCGGTTACCACCGCGAGGCGCGTGGTGCCGGCGGCGATGGTGGTGGGAACGGCGAAGGCCTTGGTGACCTCGGGGCCGGAGACCGGACGGCTGCTGGTCACCTGGAAATTGTTGATGGGGGCCGTGTTTCCGTAGATGGTAAGCGCGCCGCGCGCCGCGTCGGGCACGTCCACCAGATCCACGGTGGCGCCCGGGCCGCCGCCGGCTCCGGCGCTGCGGAGGAAGGCCGTCATCGCGTCGGAAATGTTCTTCATGGTGGTCGCGGAGGTAACGTTGAAGGTCGTGACCGCCGTGGAGCCGCCGTTGGTGGCGGAGAAGGTCAGTACGTCGCCATCCTGCATGCCCAAGCTGTTGCCTGCATGATCGGACAATCCCACCGCGAGATCGTTGGCCTGGGCGTGATGGAGGAACTTCTGCGTATACAGGACCGATCCCTTCGCCATCGAATCGGAATCCAGGTTGCGGGCGAACTTGACTTCGGTGGTAGCCTTGGCGGGGGCTTGGTCGTTGAAGGGCACGCGAATGTTGCCGATCAACGAGCTCGAAGTGAAGCTGCCGGTGGAATCGGCAATCTTGCCCTGCAATACCATGCCGTTGGTGGGGAGCACCATCTGGCCCTTCGAGTCGAACTGGAAGGCGCCATTGCGGGTATAATAGGTCCCGTTCCCATCGGAGACGGCGAAGTACGCCTTGCCCTCGATGGCAAGATCGGTAATCAGGCCGGTCGATTCCAGGTTGCCCTGGCTCAAGCGGGTATCGATGGATCCGACGTTCATCCCCAAGCCCACTTGCATTGGGTTGGTTCCGCCCCCGCCGTCCACCCCGCGGGACGCGCCCTGGAGCAGCTGGGATAGGGACTCTTCGAAAGTCACGCGGGAGGACTTGAAGCCGATGGTATTCACGTTCGCGATGTTGTTACCGATGGTGTCCATCCGAACTTGGCTATTGCGCAAACCCGATATCGACGAGTAAAGGGACCTTAACATATCATTATCCTCCGAATGCTTTTCATGCGCTGGCGTCCCTGCCGTTTCTAATCAATCCTGCGATGCCAAGGGCTGATCGCCCACGTGTAGCACCTGATCCATGCTGATCTGCTGACCGTTGATCTCCAACCGCACCCCGTCCTTGGTGTACGAAATGCCGTCAACCTTATTCTCGAAATAGGCGTAGCCGGCCTGGCTTGTCCCGTCGCGCGAGGTCACCTTCAAGGTGTAGTTCCCCGTCGCGGCCTTGGTGCCGTCCATTTTCGTTCCGTCCCAGCTGACCTGGGCTTCGGTGCCGGACGTCAAGGGTACCACGTTCACGATGGCCCCGTCCTTGTCCAGGATGGAGAGCACCGGATCCGTGCCAGCGTCCGTATGCACGTTGAGGGTGATGGGGCTGGCCTGGCCCGAGACGTACGCGATGTTATCCGCGTTCACGCGCGCGTATTTGCCGATCAGATTTGTCGCCGAAGCGTTGGTGATGGCGGAGGAGCTGTTCGTCTGGTTGCCCACCAGGTCGGTGATCTTCTTGCTCAGATCATCGATAGAGGTATTGATGTTCTGGGTGCCTTCCAGTTGGGAGAACTGCGCCAGCTGGGCCACGTACGCCGTATTATCCTGGGGCGACAAGGGATCCTGGTAACGCATCTGGGTCACCAGCAAGGTGAGGAAGTCTTGCTTGCCGAGCGTCTTGCTCGCGTCGGTGAAAACCGATTGATCCCCGGCGGAGGAAACCGTGCTATTCACGTTTCCGCCGGTTACGTCGGCGGTGACCGTACGGGTGGTAGCCTTGGTAGGATTCAGGATGCTGTTGACATCCGTGGTGACGCCGGTGCTGGCTGTGGTACTGCTGATGGGGTCGGCCATGGCTTCTCCTTACCCGATGTATTCCATAGTGTTGTAACCCCAGCGCCGCCCGGTATCGGACTCGGGGGCCGAATCGAGGCCCGCGTCATCGGTCCCCGGGCCGCCGTTGCCCTGCCCGTTCCCGCGCCCTTGGCGGCGGAAGAACGATTCGGCATTGCTGCCGTCGGGATTGAAAAGGGACGCGTGGCGTTGATCCACGGAGACTTCCATGCCTTGCAATTGGATGCCTTGGTCCTTCAGCGCGTCCTTGAGCGAGGAGATGTTCTCCTCCACTTGCTTGCGGACCGAATCGTTTTCCACCGAGATGCGCGCGGACATTCCGTCGTCCTTCATTTCGAGGGTGACGTTGACCTTTCCCAGGTGCTCGGGAGTAAGCTGGATGTTGATTTCGTCGCCGGTCTTATGGGTCGTGAGCGACATCTTGCGAGCGATCTGATCGAGCACGGAGGTATCGTGGAGCGGGGAGCGCGGCGCGACGTCGGCGGCGAGGGCGGCGCGAGGATCGATCGCGCGGGCTTGATCCAAAACCTGGTTGAACTGGGTCCCGGCCGCGCCGTCCTTGACGGATAGCGCCGCTTCCTTCCCCAGTATCTGCGCTCCGCCGGCCTGATCGCCTTTCCCCCCGAAGAGGTCCGCCTGGGCGTCCTGATCCTGGGACGCGGCCGCATCGCGACCGGCCTCGACGTGGGACGCGCCCGCGGCTCCGGACGCAGGTTCGACGGAATCGGATTCGAGCACCAGGTCGGTGCGCGGGGCCGAGGCGTCGTTCTTGGCGGGCGCGGCCTGGAGCGCCGAAGCCTGCATCACGCGCAGGCGATCGAGATCGGCGATGGGCATCGGATCCGGGCTCGGGCCTTCGGCCTGGGGCCGCGCTTGCACGCCCTGCCATTCCTTGGGGGTCACCGTCGGAGCCTGGGCCGAAACCTGGATGCGGTCGGCTTGGCCCTGGGCCGCGCGTTCCAATCCGCCGATGCGGTCTTCCAGCATACGGGCGAGGTCTTGGCGCGAAAGGGCTTTGGGGACTTCCACCTGAGGCTTGGCATCCGCGGCTGCGGCCGCTTGCGCCTGTCCCATGATTTGGGTCGCCTGGTTATCCGGATTCGCCGGCGCCGCCTGCGCCCCTGAGGCCGCCGTGTTTGCGGCGGCGATCGTGATCGCGGCGGCCGCGATTTGCCCTGCGCCAGCCGTGGCTTCTCCGGTTTCCGCCGTTCCGTCCGTTCCGCCGGTTCCGTCCGTCGCGTCGCTTCCATTCGCGGAGGTAAGCTTGGATTGGCTACCGTCGGAGGGCAGGGCCTGGGCCGGCATGGCTTGGAGCATGCGGACGATGTTCGCGAGGAAGGCGGGATCCTGCAATTGCTTGTCGTCGACCTGGATGCCGAGATCGGCCAGGCCTTTCTTGATGGCGGCTCTGGACTTCTCGTCGAGGCCTTGCGGGTGATCGTTCTTGCCGGCATCGGCCTGCTGCGTTCCCGGAGCATCGGGAGCGGTGTTATCCTGATCTTCATCCTTGGGCTTCACCGCATTATCGCGATCGTTTTTCGCGGTGGCCGCATTCCGGGCCTGGACCCGCGCGGTGCGAGCATCACGCGCATCACGAGCGTCGCGAGCGTCGCGAGCGTCGTTGGCGCGCTTCGTCCCGTCGTCGCGAGACGCCGAAGATTCCGTCGAAGTTTCCGATTTGGCCTTAGGGGCGCGGGATTCCGCAGGCGCCTGGCTTTGGGGCTTGGGCTCCGCGGGCTTCTGCGCCCGCTCCTTGAGCGTCCGTTCCTTGGCCGCCAGCATGGCGGCGCTGTTCTCCATATTGGCCTGGAATGAAGAGGCCTGACGGGAAACGCCCAGGTTACCCCCGCGCGGCGCGCCCGCATCCATGGGCAGCAGATCGCCCTGGCTGCGGCCGGACTTGCCCGCCGTACCCTGGCTCGTAACCGTCCGGGGCGCGGGTTTCGCGTCCGCGGCGGCCGAGGCTTGGGCATCCGGAAGGCTTTGCCGGAAGAGATCGAGGAGGTTTTGGACCTGGGCCATGTTTTCTCCGCTGGATTCCTATTTCTTGCTCGTCGGGGCCGACGCTACGCTCGGGGGCTTGGCCGCCGTATCGTTGGCGTTCTTGGCCGCATTACCGGGCTTCGCCCCGTTATCCGTCTTCGGCTTCCCGTTGCCGGGCTTGGGCTCCACCTCTTCCGCCGACTTCGGCGTCTTGGCTTTTCCGCCCATCAAAACCGTAATCGCCGCGGCCCGCTTCACGTCCAAGGCCCCCAATGCGGCCATTAGCTTGGAGGTGGCCCGGGCCTCGGGAATCTTCTTCATGATGCGGACTACCATGGCATTGTCCAGGCTCAAAAGGATGGGCGCCGCTTCGTCCGGGCGCATCCCGCCGTAAACTTCCGCTAGCGAGGCGATCAGCTTGTCCTGCGCTTCCGAGTTCTTGCTTACGTCTTCCTCGATCTTGCGGCGATCCGCGGCGATCTGGTCCTTGGCCTGCATGGTTTCCAGCTTCAGGTTCTCCAGGCGCTCCGTCTCGCGGTTCACCTCGGCTTCGCGATCCTTGAGTTCCTTTTCCTTCTGTTCCAGCGCCTTGTAAGCCTTAAGCTGCTTGGCTTCCGCTTCTTCCTGCTTGGCCTGGTCTTCGCCGGTGTAGACGGGCTTCAGGCGCTCCTTGTCCTTCCCGTCCCCGGTCTCCAGATGCACCACGCCGGCGGCGAGCATGATCCCGATCAGCAAGACCGGGAACAGGAAGACCGATACGAGGGAGATTCCCAGGAGATCTTTGAGTTTCATGTGCGATTCCGCTTCATGGCAAAGCGGAAGCTATCGCAACCGGTATGCCAAAGCGGAAAGGGCCGGATTACGGGGGAATCGGGCGCGGGGGAAGGGAACGGGAAAGGAATTGCTGCCGGGGGGCAAGGATGCCCGGGAAGGAATTGCCAGGCTGAAGCGATGCTTTAACTTCGACTTGAAGGGGCGGGGAAGGAAGGGAAGAGGGGCCGTGAAGGCCCCTCACCGATCACTTTTTCGCGTGCTTATATAGTACCAAGCCGCTGAGGATCTTGGGCGCGAAGAAGGTGGACTTTTCCGGCATCACGATCTCGGAGTTCTTAAGGCCGGCATTGGCGACGTCCATCAGCTCGTCGATGGAGACCGGGCACAGGGCCACGGCCAAATCGTATTCGCCCTTGTCCACCAGCGCTTTCATCGTCCCCAGATCCGATTCCGGATAATAATCGAAATGCTTCTTCTGCAGGATCATGGAATGGTCCACGCCGAGGGCCGGGTAGAGTTCTTTCTCCAGGATGCTGCAATCCAGCCGGCCCACCACGTCGCCCGGCACCTGCTTGGCCTTGAGGGTGAAGGCGCCTTCCTTGGTGTACAGCCGGAAGGCGTGCTTGTCCGGGGTCGTGAAAGCGGCGGCGGGCTGCAGATCGAGCTTGGCCTTGATGTCCTTGAACTTCGCCTTCCCGTTGATGACGCGGTTATAGGCGAGGATGCGGGCCTTCTCCACGATGTAAGCCATGGCATGGGTTTGCCCGTTGAGCAAAGCCGCATGATAACGATGATGCCCATCGGCGATGTAGAGGGGGTTTTCGGCGACCGCGCGGCGCAGGGCCTGGCCCGCCGGCGATGCCTCGGGCACCCGCCACAAGCGGCTGGCGATGCCGTGCAAATCGTTGTACCCGCCGAAGTCGCTGTTGAGGACGTACTCGGGCGCTTGTTCCGCCCGAACTTTTTCCAGGATGGGCTGTATGGGCGACTTGGTCAACAGGAAGATCGGCTCCAAGGTATACCCGGTCTCGTTGGTCACCTTAAGGCGGCCCTTCACCTTTTCATCGAAAGTCTTCTCATGACGCACGATGTTGCCCTCGGCATAGGCGCTCACCGCCACCGCGCCGAAGAATCCCAAACGCTCCGAAGGTCCCTGCAGGCCTTTCCACTTCTGCTCGTAGACATAAAAGCAGGGTTCGGCATCGGGAACCAGGGCCCCCGAATCGGTCAGTTTCTTCAAGGCGCCGGGGGCATCGGGCCCCAGGGTGACATGGAAAAAGGAATCGGGATTGGCGGCCAGGATACTTTCCAGCGGCGAACCCTCCTTGATAACGTCATAGGGCGGAGTCGCCACCGCATCCGCCTTGTTCTTCGCCGCCCGCAATCCCTTCAGTCCCGCAATCTCAGCCATGTTCCATCCCATTCTTGCGCGAATCCCGCGCGCTCCCGGATACCCGGATTCCCAAAAATAAATCATTCCCGCCGCCAGGTCCCCCCGGGCGGGGGAGAACCCCGAAAAAGAAATGTTTATTGTGGATCCACCCGTATCCGGGCGAGGTAAGATAGGCTTATGCTACTGCAATGGTCGGGAATTGTCGTCTTCACCTTCGCTTACATGGCCGCCCTGCGCAAATGGATTTACCAGGGTAACCTGGCGCTGGGCCTGCTCGCCGTCTTCGTCTTCTTCCCCGTCCTCATCGCCTTGACGCCAGCCTTCCCGGCCACCTTATTGCGCGGGCTTCCTCTGGTCGGCGTGGGCATGTTCCTGCACCATTACGGCCGCCGCATCCTGATGCAAATCAAACTTCTGTGGTTCACGACCCTGAGCGTGCTGGTGGTGCAGGGCTATTACGTCTGCTACGCGCATTTCGTGCTGGGCCGATAGCCCCCCGCGGGTTCTCCCCCCAAGGGCTGAGGGGCGCTGACTTCGTTTCGTTGCCGACTTGATGGGCAACTGAAACCTCGGTCGCCCTCCGCGGATCGGCTCGCAACTTATCTTCCAGCCCATGGATCACCTGGACGCGAAGGCGCCTTCCGTCCGCGTGCCGTTGCCGCGGCGCGCAGCACCTAGCCCCATGAAAGGAAGTTCCCCATGAAGACTACTTGGAAAATCGTGAACGCGCCGATAGTACTGGTTTCAGCGTGCGCCATGCTGGCATCCGCCGACGGCGCCAAGCCGGAGAACGAACGTGAATGCGATCGGGGCGTCCGTCTCGATCGCGCATTCGTGATCGTTCTGGAAAACCACTCGCAACAGGGCGTGGTGGGCGATGCGAACGCGCCGTACATCACCAGCCTCGCCGCCACCTACGGCAACGCCACGGGATACTATGGCGTCACCCATCCCAGCGAGCCCAATTACGTCGCGATGATCAGCGGTTCGAACTGGTGGATCAACGACGACAATCCCGCCAACCGCTTCGACCACGATAATCTCGCCACCGAACTCGAGATGAACCACAAGACCTGGGGCGCCTACATGGAGGCCCTCCCGGCCGACAACGTGACCGCGGACTACTGGCCGGCGAGCGCGAATCCGCTGTACGCGTCCAAGCACAACCCGTTCGTCCTTTTCAATGATATCCGGAACAACCCGGACCGCCTCGCGAAGGTGCGGCCCTACACGGATCTGGCGGCGGACCTGCGTTCGAAAAACGCTCCGGATTTCGTTTTCATCGTTCCCGATCAGTGCAACGACATGCATGGCGGCGTTTACAGCCCCGTCCCAGGATTCCCCGAGACCCCGTGCCCGTACGGCAGCGTGAATGATGATGCGAACGATATCGCCCTCAAGCGGAAGGCGGATGCGTTCGTCCAGACCGCGGTTGCGACGATCATGAACAGCCGGGCCTGGACCCCGCATTCGGCGATCTTCATCGTGGGTGACGAAGGGGACTATACCTCCAAGGCGGTCAACGGCGGCTGGGACTCGCCGGCCGGTTGCTGCAATTCCCCGGCCATGTCCGCGGGCGCGCCGCAAATCAACGCCGCCTGGCCCGGAGGCGTCTACGGAGGCGGCCGCGTCCCGGCCATCGTAATCGCTCCGGCAGGCCCGCGCCATTTCGAGAGCTCGCAACCTTACAACCACTATTCGCTGCTGCGCACCCTCGAGGACGCGTGGAATCTGCGGGAGCTCGCATATACCGCCGATCACTCGCAGGTGACGACGATGAATGAATTCCTGAAGTAATTTTCTTCATCGGGCCGGCGGGCTTTTGCGGCCTCGCCGGCATTTCCGGGGCCGGTTTCATTCTCCCGGGACGATTTCCCCCGGATGGTTATCGGGCCGCCCGCACCTTCACGAAATACACCTTCGCCGGCAACCCCAAATCCTTTTGCAGATCAATGCTGTTTTTCTCGATGATTTGGCTGCGTAGCAAGCTCCCGGAAAGACCGTACACCTCGACTGTTTTCGGCTTCCCCGCGAACTCCGGAGCGAAGGCGACCTGGCCCACCGCCATACGCGTCTCTTCCGAATAGGGGTTCGAGAGCGGTTTCGATCCGCGCCCGATGCCCGCCGGATCCAGCGAGGCCGCGAAACGCCACGTCCCCGGATCCACGTTGAATTTGATATCCAGGCTGTCTTCGGACGCGTTGGAGACACCCGTTACTCCGGCGACGAAGGTGCCCTGATTCCAGACCGTAAGGCCGTTCGCCGAGATCGATTTCCACGCCCGCTTCTTGGGGATTCCCACCAACGCCTTGGTTCCCGGAGGGGAAACCAGATTCATGCTGAACTGGCTGGAGGATAGGGAATCGTTCACCGTGATGTTGCCTTTGACCGAGGGGACCACCGCGCTGACGGCGGTCAATTGCGCCATCTGCGGCACTACGCTGTAGCTGCTCCAGCCCGGGGCGGTCGGCGATACGCCGGCGATATATTGCGACAGGACCGTGTTGGGCGCATTCCAACCATGATTGATGGTTCCTTCGCTCAATCCGTTCCATACCTCCCAAAGGGTCGTGTAATTGGCGTTCACCATCTTGGTATACCGGGTTTTCATGCGCGCCAGGGCCAATGAGTCGCTATTCATTTTGCAGAGCGCTTCCAGCACGTACTTTTCCATGTAGGGGCTGGCGAAGGTCCTTTGCGTCAACACGGTCCGGATCCCCGCATAATGTTCCGGTTGCGCGAGTCCCGATATCACGGCCATGGCATTGGCGCGATCATCGGGCGTGGTGACCGACGAGGACATAAAATATTGGCCAGCGCTTTTCCAATAGCTGGAAGCGAACTTGGAGGCGATGCTGTTCATGCGCGACCGGTAATCGGCCGTATCCCCGGCACTCCCGCTCATCGCCGCCATGGGGATGGCCGCCTTGAGCGCCAAATAATACCAGCAATTGTCGAGGACGTTGATGTCGATATTGTCGCCCCAGTCGCCCCAGTTCCATCCGCCGTCCCGATGGGTAACCAGCCCGTTACTGCCCATGCTCCAAACGCCCAGGTACTTCTTGATCGCCGGATAGGCGGCGCGGATGGAAGCGCTGTCATTCGTGTTCCAGAAATAATTCCAAAACCCATACCAACCCACCGCGGCCAGCATCTGATGCGGAAGTTCCTCGGTCCAGAGCGTGGTGGGAGGGGAGAGCAGGGTATTATCGGACCGCTGCCAACCCGTCAATACGGACATGTCTTTCCGGATCAGGGCATGGGCGTTGGCATCCAGCGAGTAGAAGACTTCCCCCAACTGGTTGGTTACGTCCCCCCACCACATGCCCCGCTCCCGATCGGGGCAGTCCATGAAGTCATCATGCATGCTGACGTAAAGCGTCCGGGTCGCCTTCTGCCAAAGCTTGGTATAAAAGGCGTCGCTACTGGAAAACTGCCCCGTCATTTCCGCCGGATACCCGATTTCCCGGTACTGCAAGGCTTGGATCGTGACTCCCGCCGGAATGGTGTACTTCACCTCGTCCCCGGAAATCCACATCAGGGTTTCGAACTCCTGCACGCCCACTTTGGTGATGTATTCCGAACGCAAGGAAGGTCCGTCCCCGAAGAGATACATGCTGTCGTACATATCGGTCTGGATATTGATCAATTGCCCGGCCGTGGCCGTACTGATGCGCATATAGATCGACACATGCGCATCGTAGGGAAGCCGGGCGTCGATGACCCCGCCCGGAGCCGTTGCCGGCAAGGACGCCGAGTTCGTGTAGTTCAGCAGCCCGCTATTCTTGAATTGCGGATACGGACGTTTGATCAGGTTATTCCAAGGCGCGCCCGGAGGGATGCCCTTTTCCGTAGCTGCATCCCAGCCTGCGTCGTCATAACCGGGCTGCTGCCATCCGTTGATCGCGTCGTTCTGGGCGTTGAAGCGGACATTGTATTCCGACAACCGGAAGTTGGGCTGCCCTCCCGTGGTCGAATTCTCGTAGGCCGGATGCGCCTTCAGTTTCCAGGTCGCATCGGATCGCACGGCGGTCCCGCCGAAATCCCCGTCGAACAGGAACCCGCCTTTGCCGCTGCTATGATGATCAAAACCCTCTTTGCCCCAGTACCAGACCTGCGCCGCGATGGTATTCGCCCCCGCCTTCAGGTACGGAGCCAGGTTCAGGGAATCGTAATAAGTGTCGTTGTGATTGGCGTTGCGCTTCAGCTGTCCTTCGAAGACCACGAGCTGGCCATTGATCCACAGCCAGTATTTCGAGTCCGCGGCGATCCGCGTATACGCCGTGGCCGGCGCCGATGCGAGCGTAACGGTTTTCCGGAAACACATCCAGGTATTCACCGGGCCGTCGGCGGTCTGCCAGATCCAATTGGCGGTCCATTGGGAATAGGACGGAGCGGAAAACGCGCCGAGCATGATCAATGCGAACAATGCTGATTTTTTAAAAGACATTTTACCCCTGGCCCCCGTAAGGAAAGTCCGGCCGCAGCCCCCCGCGGCATCGGTGGGGACGAGAAAATCCCGATCCCGGGATAGAATATACCCAAAGCCCGTTTTAGGCGAATAGCCTTTCGAGATAGGCGTCGCAAAAATCCGCCATCGCTTCCGGCGCGGCGGGCATTCCGTCGCGCACCCAACGCCAGAGGACAGCCACCAGGCCCGCGGCGGCGGCCTCGGCCAGCAGGCCTAAGCGCATGCGCTGCTCCCGCGTGCCCGGGCGCGCGACCTGGGCCTCAAGGTTGCGCCGTAGCGTGTCCCTCAGGAAACCGGAAATGATCTCGCCCGCCGGCCCGCGCCCCAAAGCCCGGGCCATGGCCCCGCTCTCGGCCAGATGCCGGTACAATCCCAAAAACCTCAGACGCGGCGCTCCGCCCGACGCCGGGCCCGCGCCCCCCAGAATCAGCTCCTTGAGATGATCGTGGCCCCACAGCATCAACTGTTCCTTGTTCTCGAAATGCTCATAGAAGGTGGACCGCCCCACGTCCGCGCGGTCGACGATAGCCTGGATGGAAATCTTGGCGTAAGGCCTTTCGCACAAGAGCGAAACGAAAGCGTCGGACAGAGCCTTGCGGGATCGGACCGCGCGCCGGTCCTCCCGGGCCGGCGTCTTTCCGGACATTCGGGCGCGTTTGTCCACTATCGGCCAATCCCTTTCCGCCGCGCGTAGGCGCGTCCGCGCCTACGGCGTAGCTTTGCGGACATGAAAAATACACTCCGCGCCGCCGTCGCCTACGGCCTGTATCCCATTCTCTTGTCCGCCACCCTCGCTTATGCCTATCTCGCCATCACGCGCGGATGGGATCTCCCACGGGCGATGACCCGCTTTCTGCCGGCCCTATTGGCCATCCTGATCCTGGTTGAGCGCATCTTCCCCCTCGATCCCGCCTGGGGCATGACCGCCCGCAGTTTCGGACGCGATCTGCGCTACCTGATCCTCGACGGCGCGGTGATCGCCGGAACGCGCGCGGCCGCCGGATGGCTGGCTTTACGGTGGTTGGCCGCCCACCCGGGCCCTTTGGCCCATATGCCCACTTGGCTCGCCGTACCGTTGGCGCTGGTGGCCTGGGATTTCGTCCAATACCACGTGCATCGCTATAGCCACGAAGGCAAGGGACCCGTGGCGCGCTTCCTTTGGCGGGCGCATTTGGCTCATCACCTTCCCGATCGCGTTTACGTCGTGATGCATGGGGTGTTCCATCCGCTGAATGCCTTTTGGCTCGCGGCGCTCTTGCAGTTGGTGCTGATTGGGCTGGGATTGTCGCCGCAGGCCGCTTTCGCGGCGATGTTATTGATTGATTTGCAGACGCTGGTTTCCCATTTTAACGCGGAGATACGGACGGGGTGGTTCAATTACCTGTTCGTCGGGACGGAGCTGCATCGGGCGCATCATTCGGCGGAAGTTGCCGAGACTGGGAATTATGGATCGGTTCTGAGCCTTTGGGACATCGCGTTCGGGACTTTCCGGTATGGGCCGGGTCTGAAGCCGTCGGCGTTCGGGGTGAAGCCGGAGCCGGGGGTTCCGCGGTCGGAGGAGGTGGGGCGGGTGCTGGCGTATCCCTTTTCGGATTGGAGGCCGCGCAACTCTTAAGCGAAGAAGCATATTTTCGACTATGGAAAACAAGGCACGGTATGTTCAGCTTGTAGTAAAAACGGTTTTGCTCGGGACCATTTTATTTGTGGCTTTCAAGCTTCGCATACCGCTGGACAATAGCCCCGACGACTCCGTCGGAACCATTGACAGGGACGCCCCGGACTTGAGTACGGGGATTTCCCAGGTTCTTTATTTGGCGCCTTCACTCTATTCCGGTTTAATAGCCTTATCTGATTTAGGCCGACACCCTTCGATAAGGCTGAACAAATTGCTCCGGTATTCCGCGTATTTTTTGGCAATTTATTTGAATTCCGAGGCCATCAGAACAAATGAATGGAATAACATTTACAATTGTTCGCTTCCCATCTTGAAGGAGATCAATTCTACTACTGGCTTTGACTTTTCAAGTTTAATCACGTCCGCCGCCGCCGCTCTGCTCCTCATCTGTTCCATTTTATCGCTTGTATCTTTTCTCCGAATCCCGGAACGAGTTGCATGACGATTTCAGCGGAGGTTAACGATCGTGATTCAGATCAAGATCGAGAAAGAAGAGGGTCCCTCAGACTGTAAAAATGGAAGAACCGGAAGAAGCGCATAGGGCGGAGGTGGGTTGCCGGCTTTGAAGGGCGCCTTCGAATACCTATGCTCTTAAAAAGTGCGTTCGATTTACCGACGCACGATACCCTGGAGGATGGCATGTCTAATCGAGGGACTTTTCGGACGCTATCGATTCTCGCGGCTATGGCCGTGTTCTGGGGCGTCGAAGCGAGGGCTGGAAACGTACTGACCGTCACGAGCTCAGGCGACGGGCTCAGCGGGCCCGGCTGCACGCTTCGCATGGCGGTGACGGCGGCCAACAATGGCTCGGCCAACGCCTGCGGGCAAGGGACGGGAAATAACGACGTCGTGCAACTCGGAGGTTCGGGCGCGACCAGCATCACCCTGACCCCGAGTCTCGGCGCGATCGCCGTCACCAGTTCGATGACGATCCAGGGGAATTACCAAGGCGGCCATCCTGACTACGCTACCGTCACGATCAGCACGACCGGAGCGGCGATGCTGCAGGTGCCCGGCGCGAGATCGAAAAACGTAACGCTCAACCTGAAGTGGTTGAGGCTCGCCGGAGCCCATGGCAACAGCGGCTTTGGAGGATGCCTGGCCGTGAACGGAGCCGCCTCGGGCTTCGCGAACGTAACCAACCTTACCACGGTCCAGATTGACCACTGCAGCGCTTGGTCGGGAGGGGCCGTGTATTCCGTGGGGCAATTGAACGTCACTTCGAGCTTCCTGCACGATAACCACGCCAGCTTCGGGGGCGCCGTGACCATGGACGGCGGCAGCGGCGGCTTAAGCTTTTCCCTGACCGCCAAGAGCACCACATTCTCGAACAACGCGGCCGACCAAAACGGCGGTTCGGGCTTGGGAGGGGCCGTCTATATCTTAGGCGGGACGGGCCAGTTCACGGGCGATGTCGCGAACATCGGCGCGACGAGCTGCACGTTTTCCGGCAATGGGGCGCCCAATGGGGCCGGCGTCTACTGCGTGTTCGGGCATATCCAGATGGACGGTACGACTTTCGATTCGAATTCGGCGACCGTCGATGGCGGCGGATTTTACATAAAGGGGGGCGGGGGCGTTATCATGCATAATGTCACCTTCGGCAAGAATTCCGCGAGCCGCAACGGAGGCGGTATTTACCACGATGGCACCGCCGCCTATTGGGAGGTCGGCAGCATTACGGTCGCCCAGAACTCCGCGGGAAGCAGTGGCGGAGGCCTGTACGAGGCCGTCAACGGCGGCGGCACGAAGGAAGAAGGCAACAACATCTTCGCCTACAATTCGGCGGCACAGGGCGCAGACCTCTGGGGCGACTTTACGTTCTGGAGCGGTCCGGACGTCGTTCTCGCTTGGGTCGGCACGCCTCCCTCGAACTTCTACGACAACGATCCGCAACTCGCGAAGTTCCAGTCGGTAAACGGGCTTCCGAAGGTTTTTCCTCTTCTGCCGGGCAGCGTTGCGATCGACGGGGCAAGCACGGGGCTGAGTTATGATCAACGAGGAGGTTGCCGCCCCCGCGGCGCGGGGTACGACATCGGCGCGTTCGAATACGATTCCACTTCCACCTACCTGCTCGTGAGCGTCAACAGCGGGATGGCGCTGGACGATCCGGGTTCTTCGCGTACGGCGGGCCAGCAGATGGAACAATGGACCATAAACAATGGTTCGAACCAGGCGTGGAGCATCAATCTCATGCAGAGGATGCGTCTGGGCGGAATTCTGCGGCTGGTGAACCAGGCAAGCGGCATGACTCTGGGGGTGCGGGGAAGTTCCACGGTAGCCGGAGCCGCGGTGGAACAGAACGTGTGGACGGGCGGGGACAACCAGCAATGGTCCTGGTTCCCGGCAGGTACGCCGGACTACCTCAACCTGAATAACCTCCACAGCGGCATGGCGCTGGACGTGACCGGCGCTTCGATGACCGCCGGGGCGCTGATCGAACAGTGGCAGCAGAACGGGGGAGCGAATCAGAAGTGGTCGACGACGGTTCGCTCTGCAGCGCGCTGCTCTACTTCTCCATACTGATCCGTTGGGAATGGAAAGAGGGGCCGTGGAATTGCGTTCTTTTTGGCCCATTCGGAAATTTTGGACACACCTTCTCGGGCAGTAATTTCCTTCTCAACTTCCTTTACGGATAATATTTGACCGTCCTCGATCAATTGATAGAAGTTTTTCCATAGGCCTGGAAATGTTGACTCATAAAAATACGAGAACATTTGGATAAACGGCCCGGAATCGAACACGTAAACTGAGGACATTACGCTGCATTTCTCAGGAAGGCAGATTCGATCCCGGCTACACTACTAACCTTGACGTTTAGAAATTCCGCTAGTTGTCCGACTGTGATTTTGCTCGAAAAATATTTCTCAAACGCCAACCCCAAGTAACTTTTCCCGAGATAAGCAACCTGTGTATTGTAGTAATTCCCCCCCGACTTTCCTGCTTTGGCATCCACAGCTTGAATCGCCCATTCCTTGGATTTTGATTCGTAATAGGCTTGAGTAACGAGTTTTTTGTCTAATAACTTTCTTAAAATCACCTCTCTGCTTACGCAGAAAATCGAGGCAAGGTGTTCGATTTTCGCTTCGTCAATTTTACCAATTGCTTTCAATTGCTTATCGAACTCTTCGCTCGGAACCAACAGCTCAGAGGCAAATTTATTACAAAAAGTTTCTATTTGACGTCCTTCATCGGACATCTCATCTATGTATTTGAGATTGTTTTTGTCAATTCCACCAAGTTTAAAAAGGAGGTGGCAGAGTTCGTGGAATAAGGTGAACGTCTGCCTTGTTTTTGGCATGGAATTGTTGACATAGATAAGTGGAAATTCATCGTTATACAGGCAAAATCCAGATAGGTCGTCGTATTTGAATGCATCTTTGAACACAAATATTCCCGACGACTCAATTGCCGAACGCCAATTGTCCAGCGCCTCGTCAGTCGAATTCCAACTTTTTTGATCCTCGACGCTAATCTTCAAAAACGAGCGAACTTTTTTTGCCGAATTAATAACGTCGTCATTTCGGCTAAGTTTTAACAACTTGAAAATGACTCTCTCCGCAGGGTTCTTATTCCCTGCGAGCTCTTCAAGATTCAATTGCATCGCTTGCGCTCTGCGAAATAACTTGTAAACACTAGAAGGAAGTTCACTCAGAACAGACTGAGGAAGAGTGCGCATCGATTGCTTTGGATCCAAATCCGTCGGAGCGCTTGGAAAGAAAAAAACCGCGATTGGGCGCTTGTAAATTTGGTAAGCGAGCTTTTCGAGCTCGGCATATGTCGGAATTTCTTGGCCGGCTTCCCAGGCTAGGATTGTTTCCGGAGACTTCCTTGTTTTTTCGGAAACTTCCTCAATGGACAAATTGAGGCTTTCACGAGCCCATTTCAGCAATAAGGGGTTAATGCTCGAAACCTTCATCTTTCCTATAATTTAGCATATCCTGTAAAGAGAATGTTCGATCGGTTAGGCTTTTAGGTTCTTCGATTTTGATTTTTCTTTACCCCCCCTAAATATTCGGCCAGAAATTGTCCCCGAAAGGGAAAGTTTCGAAGCAACTCTTTAAGAGTCGAAAAATTACACTCAGCATCAGCCAACAGCTGAAGTGGGTTTTTTAAACCAAGTCGTCAACGCCCCATCCAGCCCCAACCAGCTCCCTTCTCCCACCCAAGCCACATACCCATCCGGCCTAATCAACACCGCCCCCGGAGCGTCTACCACCCCCAGCGCCGGAAGCTCCCACTTCCCCTCATACTTCGCTTCGATCAACTGCACACGATCCGCCCAAGCCCCAATGTTAATCGCCCCAGGCTCCCCAAGGTTAAGCAGTACCGCAGACGCATCATGCAGTAGTGTAAATACCCGCACCGGCCCGCTAGCCGTTATCAAATCGAGGTCCGGCATACGGCGGCCGAGTAGTGGATGTCCTTCACCCAAGTCGTAATGAATACCCAAACCAGACATCTCGGCAGCAATTCTTTTCCGCGGTTCCTCCATCACAACGAGTTCGGCAAGGATGTCGCACAAGGCCTTGGTGCGCTCATCCGGGCGGCGGAGCGCCACCTGCGCCATCGTCGCGCGCAGCACGCGGGCAGCCACCGGATGGCGTTCAGAGTGATAGGTCTCCAAGAGGGTTTCCGGCGAAATCCCTTTCACCACTTGGGCCAACTTCCAGCCCAGGTTCATCGCATCCTGCACCCCGATGTTCAGGCCTTGCCCGCCGATAGGGGGATGCACGTGCGCGGCGTCGCCAGCCAGCAGGATGCGCCGGTCGCGGTAGGCGGAGGCCTGCCGCGACATATCCGTGAATCGTGAGATCGAGGAAGGATTGCGGACCCCGAAATCGGCTCCGTAGATGCCGACGAGCGCTTCGCTGAGATCGCGCAGCGTAGGCTCGCCGGCATTTTCCGTTTGCCGCTCGACCAGGACCACGCCCATTCGTCCCGCTTCCTCCGACCGTCCCAGGGCGTGGGTGCCGGTCGCATCCTGGTGGAAGCCCCATTTCGGTTCTTCGGCATATTCGACGTCCGCGATCAGCCAGCTGGTCGTCGCGTCCCATCCGGGGAAGGCGATGCCGGCCGCTTTGCGGACCAGGCTGCGTCCGCCATCGCACCCGACCAGGTACTTGGCCCGCAGAGAACGGCCGTCGGAGAGGGCGATGTCGACGCCGGAGGCGTCCTGGCTGAATGCGACCACTTCGCATCCGCGATAGATCGTCATCGGCAGGCCTTCGATCCATTCGGCCAGGATGCGCTCGATGTGCTTTTGCGTCAGCGCGAGGCCATAGTTATGCCGGGTGGGGAGGTCGCTCATGTCCAGCCGGACCATGTTGAAGCCCACGATCTGCATCACCTTCCCCTGGGAGAGGAAGCGTTCGGCGATCCCCCTTTGATCGAACATCTCGATGGTGCGGGAATGCAGTCCGCCCGCGCGTCTGCCTAGGACATCCTGGCCCGCGCGCCGCTCGACGATGGCGACGTCTACGCCCGCCAATGCGAGCTCGCCCGCTAGCGTCATCCCCGTTGGGCCTCCTCCCGCGATGATCACCGAATGTTCGGTCATAGCCTCTCCTCGATTTTCCTTGCCCACGTCCAATGTAAGGCTTAGTTTTGTTTCCTTGCATCTTATTTATACGAGTTAGGGGTCGTTCATGCAACAAGTGGAAACCGTCCCGAAGGTGACCTTGAACAACGGCGTGGAGATGCCCCTGTTGGGATTCGGCGTCTTCCAGGTGCCGGATGCCGCGGAGTGCGAGCGTAGCGTTTACGATGCCATCGGCGCCGGGTATCGCCTCATCGATACCGCGGCCTCCTATATGAATGAAGAGGCTGTTGGCAAGGCGATCAAGCGCAGCGGCGTGCCTCGGGCGGAGCTATTCATTACCACCAAGTTGTGGATACAGGATGCCGGGTATGAGAGCGGCAAGCGCGCCTTCGAAAAATCACTTAAGAAACTGGGCTTGGATTATCTGGATCTGTACCTCATCCACCAACCCTACGGAGACGTGTTCGGCGCGTGGCGGGCGATGGAAGAGGTCTATCGCGAAGGTCGGGTGCGGGCCATCGGCGTGAGCAACTTCCATCCGGATCGGGTCATGGATTTTATCGTCCATAACCAGGTGGTTCCGGCCGTGAACCAGATCGAGACGCATCCCTTCCATCAGCAGATCGCGTCGCAAAAATTCCTGGTTGAGAACAAGATCCAAATCGAGTCGTGGGGGCCCTTCGCGGAAGGGCGGAACGATATCTTCAAGAATCCGGTGCTGGTTTCCCTCGCCGCTAAGCATCGGAAGAGCGTCGCCCAAGTCATCCTGCGATGGTTGATCCAGAGGGGCGTGGTCGCCATCCCCAAATCCGTGCGCAAAGAACGGATAATTGAGAATTTCAACATCTTCGATTTCGAGCTCGCGGCCGAGGACATGGATGCCATCAAGGCCCTGGACACGGAAAAAAGCCTTTTCTTCGATCACCGGGATCCGGCCATCGTGAAACGCATTGGTTCACGGAAACTCAACCTATAGGGTCCGGTTATGTCCGCCCCTGAAGCCAAGATCCATAAGGTTCAGCTTACGGAAGAAAAAGCCACCCTGCTGATCACCCTTTACGCGAAGGCTCTGGACAGCCGGCTGGAGAAGTCGATCCTGCGTGACGAAAAGGCCAATGCCATCGTCGGCGCGATCGATTTCGATTTCGGGAAATTGAACGGCCCCGGTTCCGGCCTTTAGGAACATGCTTCGCTTGCTCCGATACCGCTTCTGAACCTAAAAAGGCGCAAAAGAGAGGGGCATGCCAAGGCGGCAATGCCCCCCGACGTGGTCTACTTGCCGGCCTTCTTCGCCTTCTTATCGGCCTTCTTTTCCTTCATGGTCTTGACCGGGGTCTTCTTGGTTTCCTTTTTCGTGTTTCTTTCTTTGGACATATCGGCTCCGATAGGTTTGTGAGGTGATGCCGCAAGCGGCGACTAGGAAGGTAGCATACCCTTTCTTTTTAGCGATGAACTTTGTCGATTTTCCGATCGGCCTTCGACAATGGGTCGGCGAGCGAGTTTTGCCCTTACCGCCTATTAAAGGAGGCTTCTATGAAGTACTTGTGCCTGGCCTACGATAAGGCCCATCGATTTTTACGAAGTGACCGAGGCCGTGCGGGCCTGAGGTTCCGGGCGGCGGCGTAGGGCGTAGGAGCGGATGAGGATGGATGTGCAGGAGGCGAAAACCGAATCGGCCCTGGCTAAGGTGGACGAAGTCTACCGCTTGGAGTCGCGCCGTATCCTGGCCACCTTGATCCGGCTTTTGGGGGATTTCGATCTCGCCGAAGAGGCGGTGCATGAGGCCTTCCGGGCGGCCGTGGAGCAGTGGCCAAACGAGGGCGTGCCTGGTAATCCCCGGGCCTGGCTGGTGTCCGCGGGACGCTTCAAGGCGATTGATGGGATAAGACGGCGGGCCCGGTTCGATGAGCGCGCGGAAGAATTGGCGAAGCATTTCGAAGGGGAAGCGGAGGTGCAGGGCGAGGACGGCGAAGCACCGGGGGGGCAGGGAAGCGGGGACTCGCAGGTCGCGGGCGGCCCGCGAAGCGCGGGCGGCCCACGAAGCGCGGGCGGCCCACGAAGCGTGGGCTTGGAGGATGATCGGCTCCGCCTCATTTTCACTTGCTGCCATCCCGCCTTGGCGCCGGACGCTCAAACCGCATTGACCTTGCGCGAAGTCTGCGGCCTCACGACCGAGGCCATCGCCCGGGCCTTCCTCACGGAGGCCACCACCGTGGCCCAGCGTATCGTTCGGGCCAAAGCCAAGATCCGCGAGGCCCGGATCCCCTACGAGGTGCCGGCCCCGGAGCAACGCCCCGAACGGCTGGATGCGGTCTTGCGCGTTCTCTACCTGGTCTTCAACGAAGGGTATTCGGCCTCCTCCGGGGACGCCGTGGCCCGGCCCGACCTTTCCGGCGAAGCCATCCGGTTGGGACGGTTGTTGGTGGAGCTTCTCCCGGAGCCGGAGGCCAAGGGCTTGTTGGGCCTGATGCTGCTCCACGAAAGCCGTCGGGTCGCCCGCGTTTCGGGCGCCGGCGAATGGATCCTGATGGAGAACCAGGACCGCGCCCTCTGGAACCAAAACCTCATCCGGGAAGGATCGGCCTTGGCGGAAGAGGCCCTATTGTCCCGGCGTTTCGGGCCCTATACCTTGCAGGCGGCCATCGCCGCCGTGCATGCCGAGGCCGCCACGCCCCAGGCCACCGATTGGACGCAGATCGCCGGGCTATACGATGTGCTTCTGCGCGCCGACCCCTCTCCCATCGTCGAGCTGAATCGGGCCGTGGCCGTGGCCATGCGGGACGGCCCGGACGCGGGCCTCCGCGTCATCGACGGCTTGTTGGGGAACGAATCGCCATCGCGCGAAGCCCTGGTCGATTATCATCTGACCCATTCGGCCCGGGCGGATCTACTGCGTCGACTGGGCCGCAAGCCGGAGGCCGCCGCGGCTTATCGACGCGCCTTAACGCTGGTCGGCCAAGGTCCCGAGCGGCGCTTCCTGGAACAACGGCTTTCCGAACTCGAACCATCACCCTGAAGGAGTCCCAATGAAATTCCTGGCCCTCGCCTATTACCATGAAAAAACTTTCGACGCTACCTCTCCCGAGGACTTAAAAGCGGTCGAGGCCAAATGCGAACCGCTGGATCGGGCATTGAACGCCACGGGCAAAATGGAGATGGTGGCCTCCCTGGCCGCCACCAAGAACACTGTGTCGGTGCGGCCCAAGAATGGCAAGCCTTCCGTCACCGACGGCCCCTATGTCGAGACCAAGGAACAACTGGGGTCATTCTTCCTGCTGGAGGCCAAGGACATGCAGGAGGCCATCCAGCTCGCCTCCATGCATCCGGCCGCCAACCTCGGCGAAAACATGGGCTGGGGCATCGAAATCCGCCCCATCGAATTTTGCCGGGCCAAAACCATCGCGATGTCGAACTGAGCATCTTATTTTCTGGGTAGGATGGGAGGAATGGCATGGACGGAAAGCAAACGGATCTGAACAAGCAAATCGTGAGAAGGTTTAATCTCGAAGTGATCCAGAACGGGTCGCGCGAGGCGTTCGATGCGTTGATGCAGGGCGATTTCGCGAACCACTCGGCCGTCCCCCCGCGGAACGATAAAGAAAGCATGTGGAATACGTTCAACACCATCCTTCGGCCCGGCTTCAGGGATCTCCAGGTGGAGATCCACGATCAGGTCGCGGAAGGCGATCTCGTAACGACGCGGAAGACCATCCACGGGACGCATACGGGCGCTTTCATGGGCCTCCCTCCCACCGGCAAGCGTGTCGCAATCCAGGTGATCGATATCGTCCGTTTGAAGGACAACCGCTATTCGGAACATTGGGGGCTGAACACCTTCGAAAAGGTCCTGTCGGAATTGAAAACCAACTGAAGGAGAACGAACATGGGTACCAATACCATCCGCTTGCACCGCGTCTTTACCGCGAAGCCCGAACGGGTCTATAAGGCCTTCGTGGACCCCGACGCCAAGGTCAAATGGCTGCCGCCTAACGGCTTCACCGCCAAGATGCATCACCACGAGGCCAAGGTCGGCGGCACCTACAAGATGTCGTTCACGAATTTCACCACCGGAAATGGTCATTCCTTCGGAGGGACATTCGCGGAATTGTCGCCCGAGCGCATCCGCTACACGGAAAAGTTCGACGATCCCAATCTGCCCGGGGAAATGCAGGTCACGGTCACCCTGAAAAAGGTGTCCGTGGGGACCGAAATAACCATTACGCAAGAAGGCGTGCCGGACGTGATCCCTCCCGAGGCCTGTTACCTGGGCTGGCAGGAGTCACTCAGCCAACTCAAGGCGCTGGTAGAGCCGGAAATCCCGGACTAGGAAGCCCGCCTCGTTAGCGCGGCGTCCGGTGGCTATTATTATTTCCCCATGCGGGTCCTATTGGTAGCCGTCGGAACCCGGGGCGATGTGCAGCCTGCCATCGCCTTCGCCACGCGGATGGGTCGCGATGGAGCCCGGATAGCGGCAGAGCGGCTCGCGGCCGAATTCGGCTCCTCCGGATTCTGACGTATCCCAGAAATCGTACTCGAGGCCATGATGGCCGAATGCAAGGTTCTTACAGCTTCTCGAGTTCGATTTATGAAACCGCCCTTTTCCATATGTTATGGGCATCGGTTTTGGACATGGACTTTGCGCGCATCCCGGGCCATGAATAAAATCCAATCCCTAGTCGCTTTCGCTTTTTTGGGTTCCACCCTGGCCGGTGCCGCGGCCATCTCGCTACGGTCCGCAACATGGACAAGGATATGTGGATCTATTCGACTTTCAGCAGTTGTGGCGGCGTCAACCGCGCGCTGTGGATTGGTCTGACTGATCAGAACGCGGGTGGCGTCTGGGATCCTGCCCTGGGCCATGCGACCGGAACCTTCTCTTGGGCCAGCGGCGAAGCGGTGAGCTTCACGAATTGGAGCGACGGCCAGCCGAACAACGTATTGAATACCACCACGCCGACCGAAAACTGGGCGCATATGTGGGCGCCTGGCGGTTATGGCGCCGCGCCCGACGGAAGCTGGAATGATTATGTCAACAGCGCCTCCCTGGACGGCGTGGCTCCGCCCGACGGGGTGGTGGAAATCATTCCCTCTTCGGACTTGCCGGCTGTTCCCGAGCCAGGCATGCTCGGCCTGATGTCTCTGGGCCTGGCCCTTGTCGCATTCGCCTCCCTCCCCGCGCGCCGCCTGATCAACGTCCGCAGCTAAATTCCGCATCCGCGCGGCCCGTCCAGGGCCGCCTCGCGCCCATCGGGCTGGGAAAAATTCCCGGGCTTTGGTAACCTTTGCCCCTCATGCGGATTTCAGGTGGTCCGCCACTTTAGCTCAGTTGGTAGAGCAACGCTTTCGTAAAGAGTGAAGGGTGGGGGTGCTGGCAACCGCCCACCCACCAAAAAAAGTGGCGAATCGGCCAATTCCGAGAAATTCCGGCAAGATAGGGGAGGTTGCTTTGGGAGCCTCTGACGGCTGCCTCCTCTGAAATACCCCCTCTTCCTCCGAAAAAGTGGGCACAAAGTGTACACCCCGTATACGTTCAACCGGGTGCCTTGGGCAGGTTCTCAGTTGCGCATTCCTTGAATTGTTCCTGATGGAGCCTGTGCCACCTATTCCCTATTTGAAAGGCAAATACTCTGTCTCTTCACGGAACCGCGGCGTTCAGGGGGACTGGGGAAATACGGGGTCGGTCCAACGCTACTCGCACCGCATGGGCAAGACTGGCCGGGGTGAACGGCTTGTGGATGAAGCGTGCGGCTTCTTGCTGCGCCCCATCCGGACCGAACAGCGAATCCTCAGCATAGCCGGACATGAACAGCACGCGGCTCTCAGGACGCGTCGCCAGGAAGCGGCAGGCTACTTCGCGCCCTCCGATACCGGGCAATGCAATGTCCGTGATCAAGAGATGGATTTCCAGATCCCTGTGCTGCTCGTTGACGAGTCGGGCGCTCTCGCCATTATGCGCCTCCAGAACCCGGTATCCCTGCATCTCCAGGATCTTCCGCGTGAAGAGCCGCACCGTATCTTCGTCTTCCACCAAGAGTACGGTTTCGGTGCCCCGGGGATCGGAAACCTGCCGCTCGTCCTGAAGAGCTGAAGACATGGCCGTTGCCGCATCCCTGGGCAAGTAGATGGAGAACTCCGACCCTTTTCCCGGCGCGCTTTCCACCGAGATATAACCTCCGCTCTGGGTGACGATACCTTGGACCACGGACAGGCCGAGGCCGGTACCCTTACCGACGCCTTTGGTAGTGTAGAAGGGATCGAAGATGTGCTTCTTAACCTCGGCATCCATGCCAGTTCCATTGTCCCGTACGGAAAGCACCACATAACGTCCGCGAGGGGGGAAAGGTGGGGGGCCAGGATGCTCTTTCCCGTCCACATCGGCGTTGCGGGTCTTCAGGATGATTTCACCCCCGTTCGGCATCGCGTCCCGGGAATTAACGACCAGGTTTACCAACACCTGCTCCATTTGCCCCTCGTCGGCCTTGACCATGCCTAAATTCTCGTCCAGGGAAAGCGACAGTTGGATATTGTCGCCAACCAAGCGCGCCAGCAATTTATGCGTATTCGCGACGGTGAAATTCAAATCCAAGATCTTAGAGGTGAGAATCTGCTTGCGACTGTAAGCCAGGAGCTGTCGCGTTAGGGAAGCCGCGCGCTCGCCGGCTTTATTGATCTCTTCCAGGTAGCTATGCAGACCGCTTTCCGGAGCGGTCTGGGCCAGTCCTAAGACGCTGTATCCATTGATGGCGGTCAAGAGATTGTTGAAGTCATGGGCGACTCCGCCGGCCAGTTTCCCGATGGCTTCCATCCGTTGGGACTGGCGGAGCCTCTCTTCGGCCTGGTGCAGAGCCTCTTCCGCGCGTTTGCGTTCGCTGATATCGCGCGCGACCACCAGCACCATGGTTTCCCCCTCGAAATCCACCCCGGTCACCGAGCACTCCACGGCAAAGCGGGAGCCGTCCTTGGCGACATGCTCGGTTTCGAAGGCGGGCACCCTTTGGCTCCGGATTTTCTCGAACAACGCGGCGAAAACCTCCTCCGTACAGGCGGGCTCCACGTTCACCATGCCCAGGTTCAGCAACTCCGGCCCGGAGTAGCCGAGACGGTCGCAAGCGCTCCGGTTCACATAGATAAGCTTACCGGCCCGGTCCGCCAGGTAATACGGATCGGGGCTCTGATCGGAAAAGAATTTGTGGAGCCTAAGATCCCGTTCCGCGATTCTCCGCTCGGTGATGTCCTCTATGGCCAGCAGAGTCAATTTTTTGCGGCCGTCTTCCAAAAGGAGGCGGCGCGCGTTCAGCAGTAAATTCCTGACTCCTGCGGGCAGGTCCAAGGTCGCCTCGAAATCCTCGAATATCCCGCCCGACTCCGGCGGGATTTCGAGAAGCGCAAGCATTTCCCGGGACTGCCAGCGGGCGCCGCCCTCCACCTGGGGCAGGAGCCGGCCCTCGGTGACTCCAGGCCCGATGCCGAACAAGTGGTAGAAGGATTTGTTCGCCGAAAGGATGCGCATTTCCTCGTCCAGGATTATGAGGGGTTCCCGCACCGTATTCACGATGGCGCGGGCATAATCGCCGCTTTCCTGAAGACGCTGCTGGGCACGCTTGATGGCGTCGATATCGAGGAGAACCACCACTGCCCCGTCCACTCTTCCATCGGAGGAGCGATAGGGATGGATGCGCACGGAATGCCAAAAACCCGACGAGTCCAGCGCTTCCTTGGCCATGGGCTCTTGGGAGGCGATCACGGCTTTGACGTGCTGTTCAAAGTCGAAATCGGGGATGACGAAACGGATATTTCCGATGGGGCGGCCGATTTCCGATCCGTCCAGATGCAGGATCTTTCCGGCGGTGGGCGTGAATCTCCGGATGCGTAGATCGCCGGCCAGCATGATGATGGGGATTTGCACGCTACCGAGGAGATTGGACAGGTCGTCGTTGACCTGAACCAGTTCTCCATTCCGCGTCCGGAGCTCCTCATTGGTGCTGGCCAACTCCTCATTGGCGCTTTGGAGTTCCTCCTTGGCGGTCTCCAGCTCCTCGTTGGCGCTTTGCAATTCCTCGTTGCTGGACTCCATCTCCTCGCTCGAAGACTTCAACTCTTCGTTTACGGCTTCGTATTGCTCCCGGATCGTCTGCATGTATTCGCGGGAAGCAGCGAGGCCGATGCGGAGCATGGCGATTTCTTCATCCACGGCCGGGCCGGTCGCGGCGCGGTGCGCGGGGGCCGCCGGCGTGTAAGCCGGTTCATCGGCGTTTTCGAAGAGGACCAGAAAGCAGGTCTCCGTGGCATCGGGAAGTTGGACGGGCAGGATGCTGAGGTTGACTCGGAGGACCTGTTGGCCGTCCAGGATGCCGATTCCCTTCTTCCGGACCGGGGCGCTCTTCGCCAGGCTTTCTCCGACGGCGTTGCGGATTTCCAAAGACAGGCTTTCTTGCGCCATGACGGCGATGTTCATCCCCATCCCTCCTTGCGGAGGTTCCAGGAAGGGGCTGGTGCGCCCGCGGAACTGGAGTACGTCCATATCCTTGTTGACGAGCACGCCGGGCGGGACGAAGGTGCGGAGGACAAGGCGATCGGCGGCCTGTTGGAAATCGAGCGCGACGGCAGGGGTTTGGACACGCCTTGCCTTATTTCTCGGAAGCCCGGCTGCGTTCCCACCGGCAGGGCCGTTAGGTGGCACAGCCAACAAGCCCTTGGCCACTAGGTTCGGCAACCGGAGCGATGCGGCCTTCTTGACGTAGATCCGGAGGCGGGCGTTGACAGCGCTGAAGAGATCGGTATCCTTGCCGACGGTTTCGGAATTCCCCAACAAAAGAAAGCCGCCGGGGTTCAGGGCATAGTGAAAGGAGGGGATAATCTTCCTCTGGAGTTGGCTCGAAAGGTAAATAAGCACGTTCCGGCAACTAATGAGATCGATGCGGGCGAAGGGTGGATCGGCCGTGATGTCGTGCTTGGCGAAAAGGATCATTTCCCGGAGCTCCTGGTTGACCCGGTACCCTCCCGCTTCCTTCACGAAAAAACGCGCCAACCGTTCCGTTGAAACGTCCCGCTCGATGTTCTCGGGATAGAGCCCCGCCCTGGCCCTCTCTAGCGCCGGCGATTCGCTGATGTCGCTGGCGAAGATGCGGAGATCATGGCGCTCCTTCAGGGTAAGCTGGAATTCGGTGATCGCGATCGCCAGGGAATAGGCTTCTTCCCCTGTCGCGCAGCCGGCGACCCAGACGCGGATGCCGTCCTTCGGGCCCTTCGCCTTCATGATTTCCGGCAGGACGGATTCTTTCAGGGCCAGATAAGCCTCCGGATCGCGGAAGAACCGGGTGACATGGATGAGGATGTCCTGGTAGAGTGCCTTGAGTTCCGGCGGGTCGCTCTCGAGGCGGTGAACGTAATCGGCAAGCGTATGGCTTTTTCCCAGCGCCATCCTGCGCAGGATGCGACGCTTGAGGGTGGAGTCCCGGTAGTGGGTGAAATCGACGTCGCAAGAACTGCGAAGCAGTTGGATGATCTGGCGGTAGCCGCCGGCCGAATCCGCGAATGCCTGTTTGGAGTCCTCGGAAACCGCATGGTCGAGATAGGGATGGGTTCCAATCCGCGCCAGCTCCCCGGCGATATCCTCGGGGGGCAGGATGATATCAACAACGCCCGCCGCCACGGCGCTTAAAGGCATTCCTGGAAACTGGGCGGACTGCTCGTCTTGGGCGAAGGTGATGCCGCCTGCCGCCTTGATATCCGCTAGCCCCAAGGTGCCGTCGGAGCCGGTTCCCGAGAGGACCACCCCGATGGCATGCCTTCCACGGTCATGCGCCAGGGAGCTCAGGAAATGATCGATGGAAAGGTGCGCCCCGTGGGACTCGACGCGCGGCGAGAGCCTAAGCCGTCCCTGGACCAGAGCCATATTGGCGTTGGGGGGGATGACATAGACCTGGTCGACGGCGACCGCCATGCCGTCTTCCACTTCGACAACCGGCATCCGGGAGGCTTTGGAGAGGATGTTCGCGAGGAGGCTGTCATGGGTGGGCTCCAGATGCTGCACCAGCACGAAGGCCATCCCGGGATGTTCCGGCAGGGCGGCCAGCAACTGCGTAAACGCTTCCAAACCCCCGGCTGATGCGCCGACGCCTACGATTGGGAAAATCGGATGGGAATGCAGATCCTGGGAGTCCACTTTCCGGATTCCTCCCCGATCATAATCGGGTCCTGGCGTATCCACGATTCAAAATCATTCTCAACCAACGAAAGGAGTACAGGTTTTATTTGTCATTTCGACAGGTAAAGCGGGACTTGATTTTCGAAGGCGTCATCATGTAATTTTTGTCACAACATTATTGCAACGTCATGATTCATCCGGAGCCTGATCAGCATTCTTTCTGGGTTACGAATTCGGAGTAATACACTTGCAAGCAATCCGGGCAAATGCCATGGCTGAACTTGGCTTCGGTTCGCGCGTCGATGTACGATTCCATCGGTTGCCAGGCATCGCTTTCATCGCGAATCTTCTTGCAATGGGAGCAGATCGGCAAAAGGCCGCGCAGTACATGGTTTTCCCTCAAAGAACGTTCCAGGTCGCGGATCAGTTGCGCTTGCTTTTCTTCCCCCGCCTTCCGGTCCGTGATATCCAAAGCGACTCCCGCGAATGTCTGGAGCGCCTTCTCGCCTTCCTCCATGTAGCGTCCCAAGTCGGCTACCCAGCGCTGACTCCCGTCGGGGTGGCTAACGCGGAATTCGCTTTCATACTTGCCGTGCTTCCTAAGGCTCGCGAGGGAGCGCCTGCGACGTTCTTCCCGATCTTCTGGGTGGATCCGGTCCTCCACCGCGCCGAGGTTCGGGAAGTCGGCGGGACGCCCGCCGAACAACCGGGCGAAGCTTTCATCGCACCAGAATCGCTCGTTTTCCTCTTCGTATGTCCAGTATCCGACCCCGGCGGCCTCCGAGGACATCCGCAAGTGCCCGAGCAATTCCCGGAAACGGGATTCCGAAGCTTGCTTCTCCGTTATGTCCCTCAGCACGGCAACCACCATATCGCCTTGGGGAGTGGAAGCCGGGCTCAGCAGGATTTCGACCGGGAATTCCGATCCATCCTTTTTGCGGGCAGTCAGGGGTGTCCCTGCCCCCGGGGATCGGAATGCGTGCGACCGGAAATATTTGTTCAAATTTCCGGCATGGACGGTCCGAAGACGTTCCGGTACCAGGATTTCCACCTGCGCTCCGATGAGTTCACTGGGTTCAAACCCAAGCTTGGTTTCGGCTTGCCGGTTGATGCGCAGAATCTTCCCCTCCTGGTTCACGCAGACGATGAGGTCTGGCGAGTTTTCGAAGGCCGAGACGTAGATGTCCATGGTTTACCTCTTCGTAGCCCGAGGTGGGTTCCACGCATATCTACCTTTTTCGACCTGGGTTTCCGGAAAAGTCGGCCGCATCCGCCCCCGATTTCGATTGCAAGTTTGGCAACGACAGGCCATCCAAGGACGCGGACCCCATGAAAACAAAACGCAAAATCCATGCACGCGATCCGATTTTGGAAGCTTACATGGCTGAGATCTTCAAGATCCCCCTCCTCCACGCTGAAGAGGAACGGGACCTTTTGGCGAGGGCCAGGACTGGTGATCGGGACGCGACGAATTCGATCGTCTCCGCGAATTTGAGATTCGTCGTCGCCTTGAGTTGGAAGTACCGTAAGCGGGGTTTGCCCTTGCCCGATCTCATCAACGAAGGGAATCTCGCGCTGTTCCGCGCCGTGGAGGGTTTCGAGCCGCGCGAAAATTTACGGTTCATGTCCTATGCGGTGTGGTGGATCCGCCAGGGCATCCTTTCGGCCCTGGCCCGCCAGGCAGGTTCCATAACTTACCCTCCGAATCGCGTGTACCAGGTCATTCGGATGCGCCACATCGAAAACCGGCTGACTCAACGTCTTGGCCGCGCCCCGGCCTGGGACGAAATCGACGCGGAGTTGGGGGGGGGGCTCGCGGACCACGGTCGGCTTTTCCGCGATATTGGAAGGCATGAACTCTTCCCGCGGATTCTGGGGACCATCCCCGGATATAGACAAGCTGACGCTTTCCGACGACGAGGATGGTCCCGAAGCATCGGCTAGCCTGGAGCTTATCCGCAAGGCACTCAAGCTGCGGATGGAAAGGCTTTCAGGGAATGAACGGCGTGTCCTTTCCCTGCGCTACGGCCTAGGCGATGGCGAGCGGCTCAGCTTTTCCGATGTGGGGTCGATCTTGGGGATGTCCCGTGAGCGTGTGCGCCAAATCGAGGAACGTGCCTTGGCATTGCTCAAACGATCGACCCGTGCGCTGGGCCCGATATGATACATGCCGTCTTGACGTCCTTCTCAAGATTGCCGCAATGGCAACGTAATGGGTTGGCGATGCCCAGGGACAGAATCCAATTTATTTCCCATCACGGTTCTATTTAAAGGCCGGGAATCCGCTCAATTCTTCGAGGCAGGAAGGGAGTGGAAATGGAAAGCGTAAGGGAGTGGATATTTCCCGGTGCGCGTATCGTGGATGTGGTCAGGTTCAGGCCCGCATCCTTGGAACTTTTTTACCGGCTCGGCCACAATCCATGGAAACAAGGCAGAACGACCCTCGAAACGCTTAGCATCATGAGCGGTTTGGCTAGGGAACAATTGCTTCAGAAACTCGCGGAGATGCCGGTTCCCGGGCCCGATTTCCCTTGGGAGGAGCGACCTTTGCATTTCCTGGTCGATTACCTGACAGCGCAGCATCGCGAATTCCTCATCTCGGATTTGCCTTCGTTCAAGGCCCTCCTGGAAAGACATACGAGCAAAAAATCCGGAATCGAATCCTTGTGCCTCTTTCGAGAAGCGTTCTACCGCTTTGAAATGGCGTTTCGCGGACAAATGCAAGAAGAGGAGGACTCCCACTTCCCGGGCATACTCATGAATGAATACGCTTTGCGCCTCGGGGTCTTCGGTCAAATCCGTCCCATGGCCAGCGAGATTCTGACTTCCGACCATCTAATCGATAGCGAAGACGAGATATCTTACGCCTTGGAGGAATGGGTGCGATCCATGGATCAGGCCGATCGCCATGGCCTAGGGCCAGGAGGGTCAGGCCACGTCATAGAGGCCATGAGTGATTTGGCCCATAAGATCCGTGCGCACATACGGTTCGAACAGGAGCGACTATACCCTTTGGCCGCACGCCTCGAAATGGATCTCGCCGAAATCGCGTGACTTCGAAGTTTAAGGCAATTGGAAAAAGTGATTCAAACCCAAGGCCAACTTCAGTAGGTTTAAATCCGGCCTAGAATTCCGAAAAGGCCGCCCCCCAATTTCAAAAAGGCCTTCCTTTGTATGGCCTTCCTGAGGTTCGCTATCGCCCTTTCTTCGACTTGCCGAACCCTTTCACAGGAAATGCCCATGATGGAACCGACTTCCGCAAGGCTCTGCCGCACGCCATGGATCAGGCCGTAACGTAGGGCAACGATACGTTTCTCATTGGGCTTAAGCCGTTCAAGGAGGGACCACAAGGTTTTGCGTAAGAGGTAAATATCCGCATCCGCGTCTGCGCCCGCAGCCTTCCAGTCCTGGTCTGTACCTTCGATGGATGTGGCGAGGGAGGGCCCGTAGCCGCGCGTGGAAGAAATCCCCTCGACGAAGGCACTCAGGGTTGCGGTGGACTGCGCGCTATCGCCGCTCTTGGAGGCGACCTCCTCCCAGGTCGGAAGCCTTCCCAATTTCTGGGTTAATATGGCTTCGATGCGCCGGTACCGGATGGCCTTATGCATTCGAGCCGGAGGAAAAGTTATAGAGCCCGCTTGGCGTGCCAATGCGTCCATTACGCCTTGGCGGATCCACCATACGGCATAGGACATAAAACGGACGGGGTTACCCAAGTCGAAATGTTCGGCCGCCCTAAAGAGCGCGAGGTTTCCCTCATTGATAAGGTCCGGTAAGGGCAGGCCCTTGTGTCGGTAATTCCAACAGACCGCGACAACGAACCTGAGATGCGAAGACACGAGTGTGTTCAAGGCGTCGTTGTTTCCCTCTTTAACCTCCTTAAGCAAACGGCGCTCCTCTTCAACCGCTATAAGGGGGATCTTCAGGATTTCCGCCATATAGGATGCGAGAATCGGGTCTCTCATCGCCATGGAAGAAGGTGATTTCGGATTTGACATTAATTCTCCACTACTCATCCAATCGATTCTTGAAATAGATCACTTCTTCGGAGTATTCGAAATCTTCGTCATCCCTTATCAAACCAAGCTATGCTTATTGCGGGTCGCGGACCCGAATTCGCGTTGACAAGAAGTCGCGATAAATCGCGATGCAGGATTAGATCAACCGGTTACCCGAATCTATTTTGTCCCACGCGGAGGAGGAATGGCCTTGGACCGGATCACCGAAGGGATATTTTCCTCCATGCGCGTTTCCGAGGCGGTGAAATTCCGTCCCGCTTCCCTTGAAATCTTCCGCCGGCTTGGATGCGATGCTTGGAAAGAGGGCGGCGAATTCGTCGCGGTCGTTTGCCAAAATCGTGGATTGCGGACTCAGGATTTGCTGCAAGAATTTTCCTCTTTGCCCATACCCGTTCCTTCCAGCCCATGGGAGGAGCTGCCAGCGCATTTCCTGATCGATTACCTCACGGTCGAACATCGGCAGTTGCTCCATTCCGACTTTCCCGCGTTCCGCAGCCTCCTGGAAATTCCATTCCGGGAAGCTTCCGGCGGGGAATTGTTCCGAATCCTGCTCGACGTATTCCAGCGTTTCAACGGCATTTTTCGCGACCACATTCAGGAGGAAGAGGACTTGCTGTTTCCCGCCATCCTGATGAACGAACACGCCTTGATTAACGGTGGCTGGGTAGATCCTGCCGGCCCGGATTCTGGACGCCTCCTGATGTCCTGCAGGCTCTTTAGGGAGGAGGGCGACATGTCCCTTTACCTGGAAGAATGGACTGATGCTTGGAAGAACGCCGAGGAAATAAGGAATCACCCGAAGGTGGCGGACATCGCAGACCAGGTTCTGCGACGGTTGGAAAACAAGATTCGGTTTCATTGCGAATTGGAAAGGAACCGGTTATATCCCATCGCTTCCAGGATCGAAGGCGAGCTGGTAGCCACCTCGGCCTTTTAGGGTCATTCGCATCTCTATCGATTCCAGGATAATTGGCCTGCGATAGGAAGGCCGATCCGGATAAGGGTGCCTGCTCCAAGGGCGCTTTCGGCGGCGATGCTACCTCTGAATTGGCGCACGATTCCCTTCGTACAGGCAAGTCCGAGGCCTTGGCCATGCGCATTGGAGCGCGGCTTGGTGGTGAAATAGGGATCGAAGATCCGATCAAGCACCTCCTTGGTCATCCCATGGCCCGTATCGCGGACGCTGATTTCGAGCCACGGCTCCTCGTGCCGGATATTGGCGGAATCCGGGCTTCCTTCCCGGATGAATCGCGTGGCCAATTCGATGCTGCCTCCATTGGGCATCGCCTCCTTGGCATTCATGAATATGTTCGTCAAGGCCCAGTGGAAGAGGCCTCTATCTCCGCCTACGAATGCGGGCTCGCTGCATAACCGAAAATTCAAGGAAATGGATTCGCCCAGGTACAATGAAAGGACGTCCCGCATTTTTTCCAATTGTTCGTTAATATCGAACGTCTCTTCCCACATCGATTGTTGACCGGCGTATGCAAGGACCAGGTCGACAATCTCGGCGGCCTTATCCCCAGCGCGGAAGATTTCCCTGCCGTATTCCCTGAATTTCCGGATATCCGGATTTTCCGATATCAGAAGTTGGCCATATCCGTTGATGATGGTCAGCAAATTATTGAAGTCATGGGCAATGCCGCCGGCGAACCGGCAGAGGGAATCCGGGGTAGTCACGCCGAATCCGTATACGTCACCTGCCCATTGGCGTTGTTGTTTCATCGGGTTTTCCAACCCTGTTTCAGAGGCCATTGATCGGCTCCAGTCAGATGAGGGGAGAAGAGTCCGAGGATGAATTATTAAGTATTCCGAATATTCGTGATAAAATATATGTGATCACATTCCCTAATATCAAGACCCCAGGTCCTTTTTATTTCATCTGATCGATCCTTGATTGATTTCCCGAACTTCCAGAATCTTTCATCCATGAATCCGAGGCATGTAGGAATGTAACATGTGAGTTACCATATCCCGTTTGGAATTCCCCCTCGACATCCGGGTCGGAAAAAGAGAAATTACACCGGCTCGAACCTGGAGATCGATATGCCGCATCGAATCGAAGAGCGTGACGGTTTGCACGTAATTCTGATCTCCGGTGAAATCACCGCGGCAGAATCCCGGGAACGATTCCGCTTGATCGCGGAACTTCTCCAGCGCGGTCCCGCTTTAATCCTACTCGCTTATGGCCAGGGAAGCCGCTTTCTGGCAGGTCCGGGCGAAACCATGCAACTGCAACTATCGCTCTCCGAATCCATCGGGGATTCGGAGAGCGGCGCCATAGCCTTCCTTTGCCCCGACGAGGTGCTATTCGGCATTTGTCGCCAATTCCAACTTCTTGCCGCCGGGTCCAGAATCAAGTTGGCCGTATTCAGGGACGGGCCCCAAGCGGAAGAATGGCTCGCCGATACGCGTAAGGAGAATGCTTTCGATACCCTATTTCGATACTAGTGAAGGATTGCTCTGCTAGGCGCCATTTTGTCTGCGTTGATGTCAATGTGACATGAATCGCGGGAGGCATGTGGAGTAGTTAAATCCAGTCGCGATTGTAAGCGTCTTTTCGGCGGAATATCCTCCGCCGTTCCTGGTATGGAAATTGCCGTGACATGTCTGCAAGGAAAGGCGGTTTAGATGATCCTCTCCAGTTCGCAAACCATCAAACAAGTCCTCAGGCAAAGGCCGCTGGCCGCCGAAACGCTGGAACAGGAGTTCGGCTCCCTTTTCTGGGACAAGATGGAATCGCCTCTCTTCAACCTCTGCTCCTCTGCAGGGCTGGACTCCTATTCCTTGCTGGAGAAGATCGTCGCGCTTCCCGTTCCTCCCAAGGACACCCAATGGGAAAAGAAACCGATCTATTGGCTGGTCGATCGCCTTACCCTGGATCATGTCGCCTTCCGGGAAACCGATATGCCTTCCATTTTCGCGCTCTTGGAAGAGGAACGGTTGCCCGCATATCCGGACGGCTATGTAGTCAAGCTCCTGCTCCAGGAGTTCCGCCATTTCCAAGCGGAGTTCACCAGGCATATGGCCGAGGAGGAGGAATTCCTTTTCCCCAAGATAATGCGCAACGAAGCCTGTTTCCGCTATCCCGAGCTGGGGCCCCAGGTTTTCCGGGGTTCGGTGAATCTGTATCTCAAATTGGAAACCCACAAGCCGGAGGAAGAATTCAAGAACATGATCGTTTCTATCCGGGAGAAGCTCCGCACCCAGCATATGCAACGTCCCGCCTTGGAACTGGCGCAGCGGGCGCAGGCCGCGATGGACGGGTTCGCCGAACGATTGCTCGCCCATGCGGCACTGGAATCCGACGTCTTATTTCCCCGGGCCGGGCGCTTGGAACAGGAGTTGTACGAAACCTCCGCACCGGGGATTTCCAGGTATTCCGAGGTGCGGAAATAAACGGGAACGAGGGCATCGCCCCAGTCCATTCGCATTTGTTCGTCGCCCAAGGCGGGTAGGCGGAAGCGTCGACGCCCACGATCGGGAAAGCCGGGTTCACGGGCCCCTCCTGCTTCCGATCGGATTGCCGGCCATCAGGTCCAGGGCCATTTGCCGGATATCCAGGAACCGGAAATAGGGCTTTCCCGAAGGAGACGGAACATCCGGGGGAAGCAGGGCGAAGCCGTGCACTTCCTCCCTCCCGATGCCCCCATGGGAGCCTGATTCGGGGAAGAAGGAAAGTGGATCCCCTTCCGGCCGCCACCCGGAAACGATCAAAGGGCCGGCCAGGGGATGCTGGCACAGGGCGATGAGGTCGGCGATACATTCCTCGGGAAAAGGATGTCCGGATCCGAGGATGGCCGGGCCTTCGTCCGGGAGGTTCCTCCAGCCCTCCGGGGTGCAGGCCCGCACCCGCCCCTTCTCCGGCGAATGGAAGACCAGGGGCGTTCCCCCCCGGGACACTAGGGCCTTGCTGATCGCCTCTTTGCGTTCGAGCGTAAGGGGCGAAGAGGGATACAAGCTCACCAAGGGGCCGGGGTTGGAGACGAGCCAAGCCTCGGCCGGGACAGCGGGGATAGGCCGGGGTCCGAAGGGATCCGGCACGCGGATGACTCGTCTACCTCCCGTCGCTGCTTCGATGGCATCCTCCAAGGATTGCCCCGTCGCCGATTCGAACGATCTCACCTCTTCCTGTCCATGATCGGAATAGATCCAGCATCGATAGGCCCGTCCCGATTCGCGCATGGCGCGATCCAAGCGGAAAATGGCGGCATCGATTTTCCGGAGTTGGGCGAGGGCGGTCGGGGACGCGGGTCCCCTCTGATGGGCATGCTCGTCGTACCCCATGTAGTTCACATGGACGACCGGCAGTTGCTGGCGGATGTCGCGGGCGGCGAGGAGGGTGATAATCTCCCGGAGGAATACCGAAACGAAAATCCGGTTCACGAAAAAGACGGCCTCACGGCGCCAAAGGCCGGGGGCCGGATTGGCACGCAGGATGTCCCTGAGCCCGAACAAGCTTTCCAGGGACATGAGGCCCGCGATCCGGAGCAGACGCGCCGGGTGTCGGAAGAAGAGGAGCAAGAGCCCTAAGGATCCCAAGTTGGCCAGAATGCCGCCCAACCCCATCTGGCAGGCGCAATAGGAGGAGCGAAGCGCGCCTCCGTCAAAAATATTGGAGTACGAGGAACCGCCGGACAGAAGGGATCGTCCCCGCTTGGCCAGTTCCTTTTGGATGCCGGCGGCGGCCTCGTGGGAAAACATCTTGACGATCCTGCCCGTGCCGGGATCCAGGAAGGCGAAGGAGGGCACGGCATTCTTGACTCCATAGAACAGCTCGGCCTGGGAAGCGGGAGTGCAGGAAGGCAATCCGGAATACAGTGAATGCAGCCGGTATCCGTCCGTATCCATCAATCGCCGCAAATGGGGCATCCTGCCCTCCGCTAGGCTTCTTTCCAGGCGGCCCCTGGAGAGGCCGTCGATCTGGATCATGACTAGGCCGGTGGCGACCTTTATACGCGGATTCACAGTTGAAGGCGTTTCGAAGCTCCTTAAATGTCGCGTACCACCTTTGGGGGAAAGGCAGCCCTGAGCGCATTGAAAATGGATAGGACGTCGATGACTTCCTGGGCAATCGCGCCTTCAACGGGACTCAGGGAACCGATTGCCGCGAAGCACATTCCGATTGCGCTCAGCGCCATCCCGCCTATGGCGCTTTGAAGCGCGATTGAGCGCATCCGGAGGCTGATATGGATGAATTCGTCGACCTTCTTGAGGGAGTTATCCAAGATGACGACTCCGGCCGCCTCCGCCGTCACGTCGCTGTTTTGCCCTGACGCCATTCCGACCGTCGCCGCCATCATTGCCGGCGCGTCATTGATGCCATCGCCTAGGTACAGGGTTTTGGCGGTTGCCGTTTCTTTGCGAACGATCGCCAATTTTTCCTCAGGGCTTTGCTGGGAATGGATTTCCCAGATACCTACTTGATCGGCCAGATACCGGACTTCGGATTCCCGATCGCCCGAAACAATCATCACCTTTTTGAAATGGTGCCTGGGGCCCAGGTGAACGATGAAGGAGCGACTCTCCGCACGCGGCGCGTCCCTGAACCTGAAGGTCGCGGAATAACGTCCATCGATGGCGATGATGCATTCCAATCCTCCTCCCGGAGGGGGCATCTGGTCGCTTCCTTGATCCGGTTTAGTTCCGAAAAGCTTGCGGCTGGTCACCAAGATGTGCCGGTCGGACACCGTGCCGCGTAGGCCCTGGCCCGGAGCCTCACTGACTTCAGAAGCTTGCAAGAGTTCTACGCCTTGCGATTTCGCCTCGGCAAGAATCGCCCTCGATAGGGGATGCTTCGAATATCGCTCCAGGCTGGCCGTATAGGCAAGCACCTTTCCCGGTTCCATGCCAGGAGCGACCAATTGTTCGGTCAACTTAGGTTCACCGTAGGTAAGCGTACCCGTTTTGTCGAAAATGGCCGTCGTGCATGATGCAATCTGCTCCAAGACAACCGGATTTTTCACGATGATCGCGCGTTTCGCGGACAAGGAGATGGCGCCCATTATCGCGATGGGAATGGCCAGCAATAAGGGGCACGGCGTGGCGATTACCAAAACGGCAAGAAAGCGGGTGGGGTCGTTGCTTAGGGCCCAGGCGATGCCCGCGAACAACAAGGCAAACGGAGTATAGAAGGCTCCTAAGCGGTCGCCTAGCCGGCGCAAATGGGGCTTCTGTTGTTCGGATTCGCGCATCACTTCCATGATTTTGGAATGCCGTGAATCGGCCGGTAATTTCGTTGCCGATATCGTGAGCGGGGATTCGCCATTTACCGCACCGGAAATGACCGTCGAGCCGGTAGTCTTGGTGATTTGGAACGGCTCTCCCGTCAAATAGGATTCGTCCATCATTCCATGCCCTTCGGTGACCCTCCCGTCCACGGGGCATATTTCATGGGGAAAAATGATGAGCGATTCGCCGATCGAAATTTCCTGGATCGCGATATCGACGATTCCGGAATCCGCTTTCCGATGGGCGATCGATGGCATTCGCTTCGCAAGCGCGGCCAAAGCCGATGATGCGCGACGAAGCGCATAGCTTTCCAATGCGGCGCCACCGGAAAGCATCAATACGATGATCGTGCCGGCCAGGTATTCGCCCATGACCAGGGAAGTTATGATGGATACGGCCCCCAGCATATCGGAACCGAAATCCAGCTTGATGAGCTTTCGAGAAGTTTCGTAAAGATGGGATAGGCCGCCGAAAACCAAAATGATCAACAATGGCGCCTGAACAAGGGACGAACCCAGGTGAAGGCCGAAGCGAAATGCCAGATGCGATAGAATCGCCACAATGGAAACAACCGCTATCGCATTGTTTCTCCTGGCCGAAAGGCCCGGATGGGAGATATCGGCGGGAGCTGGCACTCCCTTTTTTTCAGGCATTTCGATTACCTCTTGATAGTCTACGATTCCATCCAATCATCCTTTTCATCAGAAGGGACTTCTTCGGGACGATTTCCGCTCCTACGGCGGATGAGATAAGGATGAAATAAGACATATTCTCCTATCCCATAAATCGAAGCCGATTATCCTCTTAACTAAAATCCCGGATACACAGGTGCAATCTTGCTTTCGTGCCAAATTAACCATGGCAAGAGGGGACGGAGATACTTGTGGACGTGATGCTTAGAACAGCGACGACTTCGGGGGGCCATGCATTCACCGCCTTGCGGGAGTTTGCCGGAATGGCACGGCAACGGAATGGCGACTTCATGGGGAAGAATCATGTTTTAGTTCATACCCCAGGGTGGACGAGATCAGGGGCCAGCCCGATTCTTTTGGGGTAGGGCGGGAGTAAAAATGGAAGCGATCAAGAATTGGATTTTTCCTACCACCTGTCTCGCGGAGGCGGTCAAGATCAGGCCCGCATCATTGGCGTTTCTATACAGGCTCGGATGCAATCCCTGGGCACAAAGCGGGATGACTCTCGAAAAGCTTGGTATCCTGAGCGGATTGACTACGGAGCAAATAATGCGGGAACTAGAATGCCTTCCGATTCCCGAACGCGATACTCATTGGGAAGAGCAGCCTGTGTGTTTTTTAATCGATTATCTGACTGCGCAGCATCGAGAATTCATCTACTCGGATTTGCCTGCCTTTAAGACCCTGCTGGAAATGCCCCCGGGAAGAATATCCGGGTCAGACCTGTACAGGCTTTTGCGCGAAGCGTTCCTTCACTTTAACATCGAGTTTCAGGAGCATATGCAGGAGGAGGAGAATCATTTCTTCCCGGGCATACTTAGGAATGAATATGCCTTGCGCCATGGAGGCGGCGGACTTGTCCGTCCCATCGCCGAGGATTTTCTCGCTTCAGAACGCTTAATCGATAGCAAAGATCAAATATCCCTCGCGTTGGATCAATGGATGCAATGCGCGGAGATAGGCGACCGTTTCAGGGCGGGAACCGGGCGTTCGGATATCGCCCTGGAGGCTATGCGGGAATTGGATTGGAAGATCCGCACCCACGAAGGCCTTGAACAGGAACGGCTCTACCCGATGGCTGCGCGCATCGAAAGCGAACTCGCCGCCAACGTGGTGCATTGAATCCGGAGAGTACCTTGCGAGTTACGGTGTGGATGCGCCCCGAAAAACTTTATCACCCCCCATAGACGCAGTTTATTTTAAGGATGCTCTCCGCATTCCGGATGTAGAAAGGCCCCGCATGTCTATGTCAATACCACTCCGCGAGATCGATATGACCCACTTGAGGACGATTCTCTTGTGCATTGGACTGGTCATTGTCAGTGCGGTTGCCGCTCCGTATCATGGGGACACTTTGACGGTGCAACAGCCGGAAGGCGCTTCGGAATCCAAATATGCCACCCTCGACATAGGCAATCCGGGCGTGGCGGGCACCATCACCGAGTCCGGCGGAACGGTAACCCTTGAAGGCGGAGGCACGGATATCTGGGGTTCCGCGGATCAATTCTTCTTCCGGTACGGAAACCTACAGGGAGACGGCGAGGTCATCGTCTGCATCCAGAGCCTGGAGAACACCAATACGTGGGCCAAGGCCGGCGTGATGATCCGCGAGAACACGAACACGGGATCCAGGAACGCCTTCATGGCCATCGCTCCTTCGAGCGGTATCCGGTTGCAGAACCGCTCGGTGGCGAACGGACCGACCGTCAGCGTAGTGGCGTCGGGCGCACCCCCGCGCTGGCTTAGGCTCGTGCGGCGCGGCAACAGCTTCGCGGGCTATCGTTCCACCGACGGCATCGCCTGGAACGCTTTCGGCACGGTCGATATTCCCATGGGCGAATCGGCCTTGGCAGGTGTGGCGGTAACTTCCCATGCCAATGGCACCTTGGCGACCGCAGTAACGACGGGGTTCCAACTTCTCCCGTCCCCCTGGAAGGCGTCCAACCTCGGATCGCCAACCTTGGCCGGTTCCTACGGCTCGGGGAGCAGCAACGATTCCTGGATCGTACGCGGCGCCGGGACGGATATCTGGGGCACTTCGGATCAAGGATTCTATCTGCAACAGCCCTTTTCCGGCGAAGGGCGCCTTGTCGCCCGGGTGAACTCCCTGGTCAATACCGCCTCCGGGGCCAAGGCCGGTTTGATGATCCGGTCCTCTCTGGAAGCCAACTCGGCCAATGTTTTCATGGGCATCTCCGCCGCCGAAGGGGCTACCTTCCAATGCCGCGCCGCCAACGGGGGAACCACCACCTCCTCCAAGCAGGCCGGCCTGATCGCTCCCCGCTGGGTCAAATTGGAAGCCCGCAACGGATTCCTGATCGGGTCCCAAAGCGCCAACGGAACCACCTGGACCGAGGTGGGCCGCATCTCAGCTACGTTCCCATTCGCCTTGGGAGGGCTGGCACTCACCTCGCACAATACAGGGCAACTCACCACCGCCGTGTTCGACAAGGTGGATATCCAGCGCGGCTTCCCCAACCTGGTCGTCTCCTCATCCCCCTTGATCGAAGACTCATACTACTTTACCGAATTCTCCGGGAACGGAGATCAGTTTTTCAATCCCGGCGAAGAATTCAACTTGAACATGGAATTGGGCAATACCGGGACGGCCGCGGCCAAGGGAGTCGTCGGCGAGCTCAGCTCCTCGCTTTCCGGCCTGACTTTCGTACCCAAATCCGCAACATTCGGAGACATCGCCCCGGGCTCCCTCTCTTCAGTGCAATCCTTCCGCATACGCGCATCCACCGGAGCCCCCGGTGGATTCACCGAACTACACCTGAGCTTGACCGATGCCTTCGGCGAACGCACGGAGCGATCCATCCCCCTCCTGATCCTGGTTCCCTCCACCGTGAGCGGGACCGTGCGCTCTCCGGCCGGGCCCCCGCCCCCGAACGCCTCTGTCGAATGCCAAAGTTCCGTCTTCGCTCTCCCCCCTGCCTATGTCGGACCTGATGGCAGTTACAGCATCACGAACTTTCCTCCCGGCGATTATGCCTGCTTTGCCCATGCGCCCGGTTATCCCGGCACCCCGGATGTTCACGTGACGGTTCCCCCCTCGAGGACCGGGGTGGATTTCCTCCTGGCCCGCGCCTTGGTGAAGGAGGACCCCGCCGCATTCGCCGAGACGCTGAAGTCCGGAGAGAGCCGCACGGTCCCCCTGACGGTTTCGAATTCCGGCGACGGGCCTCTGGAGTTCAAGGCTTTCAATCTTCAGGCGGGATACCTGTGGCGGGATTCGGATGCCCCGGGCGGCCCGATGTTCTCCTGGATCGACATCCGGACCACCGGCGCGCGCCTGGCCATGACCGATGGCGTGAGTGGGCGGGTGGGATTCAAAACCCTTGGATTCGCCTTTCCCATTTACGGGAGCGCATACAAAAGCCTGGTGATCGCCCAAACCGGTTATGTCTCGTTCGCGGACCACCTCCCCCTCACTTACAACTTTCGCCTGCCGAACCCACCGGCGCCGGCGAACATGATCGCGGGATTCTGGGACGAGATCGGGCTCAGCGGATCCCAGGGCGCCATTTACTTCCAGGACTTCGGCGATCGGGCCGTGATCCAATACGATCAAATTCCCCGCCTCTTCGATTCCGGCGCGTATACGTTCCAAATCGTCCTGTACCGGGACGGGATAATCCGGTTCTTTTACAAGACCATGCAGGGGCCGACGGACAACGCCACCGTGGGAATCCAGAAAGCGGCCGACGACCTCGGCGTGAACATCGTTACCGATGCGCCTTTCGTGAAGGACGATTTCGCGGTGGAAATCACGCCGACGACGAAGGACTGGCTCACGGTTTCCCCCGCTTCCGGCACGGTCGGCCCCGGGGCTTCCCGGAGCCTCTCGGTGACCTTTAACGCGTTGGGACTGAATGCGGGTCCCTACAAAAGCGAGGTGATGCTGGCTCATAACGGCTACGATGCCCGACCGTTTATCCTACCCGCGCAGATGACGGTGCAAGCCGCCGCGGGAGGCGTGCGCCGGGAGGTGTGGACCGGAATCGCCGGAAGCACCTTGGCGCCGTTGCTGCACCTGAGCGCATTTCCCAACTCGCCGAACCTCACGGAAATCCTTCCCGGTTTCGAGTCGCCGCGCAACTATGCGGACAACTTCGGGGAAAAATTGAGCGCCTATATCACGCCGCTTGCCACTGGCGACTACACCTTTTGGATCGCCGGGGATGATCAAAGCGAACTCCGCCTGAGCCCGGACGATCTTCCGGGGAAAGCCGTACTCATCGCCAGGACACCCAATTATACGACCTTCCGGAACTGGGACGGTTGGCCTGAGCAACGCTCCGCGGTCATTCGCCTGACGGCGGGCCGCAAGTACTATATCGAGGCGCTGCACAAGGAAGGAATCAGCGCGGACCATCTCTCGGTGGGCTGGCAAGGCCCGGGCATTACGGGGGATGCGGAGCGGCCCATTCCCGGAACGCGGCTTATCCCGTTCGATCCGGGTATTTACTATTCGTCTCATTGATATGGCTGACGCACCCGATCCGTCTCTGGCCATGGCACTTTAGACTGGCCGTCAGCCAATGCCTTCATTTCTGCCGGATCCCAGGAATTGTCATTCGTCCGGGGTCGGAGACTGAGTCCTTCGGAAAAGATTTGAATTAGGGTGAATATCCGCGAAACTCTCGTTCGTGCTAATCCAGGTAGATTCGATGCTGAGGATTCAATATGTCAACGGGACCGAACCCAATGCGAAGCTCTTCACGGGGGTTCGGTCCGGCTCATAACCCAAAGGTGTCAGGTTCAAATCCTGACCCCGCTACCAAAATTAGGCCCTCTAAGTTGTTGGTTCTCCTAGAGACGAAAACCTACCGAATCCTACCCAGTCTTACGCGAAAGGGTACACTTCGGGGTACACTTGGCGACCTCCCGAACATGAACCGGGCATCCTGGGCGGATGCAAGTTCAGTCTTGATTGTAAGCCGATTCCTAACCGGTGTAGGGACACCTCTGCTTTTTCCCCCGACGACGGATTTATTTTCGGGCTGATGCTCGTGGGTTCGAGTCCCGCCATCCCGACCATTTCAAAAGTCCGGTCCTTTGCGAGAGGGGCGGGGCTTTTTCTTGGCATCGCTTGGTAACCACCAAAATCATTGGCTTGGCTTGGGTGTGATTCCTGGTAGATCTCTTCCGGCTGTCGTTTTGGTTCCAATCGTATTGGTAGCGGAAGTTGCCGGGCTTGGCCTGCAGTTGGTTCTTAGTCTTCGCATCGGCACAACGCTTGATGAAGTCCAGCACGGCCGAATCGGACTTTCCGCAATCTTCGCGGTCCCGTTCGAGCAGGGGGGGCAGACATGTCGGGGGCAGGGATAGGCCGATAATGATTCTCCACATCATAGTTGTTTATTAAAAAAAGGATAACGGATATGCGGCTAAAAAAAGCCTATAAATAATCAATATGAGCATTTTAAAGGACTTTGATTAAAGTCAATAATTATTGAAAAGATAACGATTTGTTTGCTATCCTTTGCTTAAGGCCGGATCGTGCAGGTGCCAATCGGACACCGTTCCTTTGGGAATAGGGATGCGGGTCGATAGGTTGCAGCACACTTTGAAAGGAAACGATATGAAAAACATTCTCTTCAGTGGATTGGTCTTGGGCGCCTTGGTATTCGCATGGTCGGATGAACCCGCCACGACCCCGAATCCGGAGACGAAGGAAATTAAGCAGGACAAGAAAGAGATTCGCCATGACCGCAAGGAAGTGAAGCAGGATAAGAAGGAGATCCAGGGCGATAAGGAAGCGCTCAAGGATGATCACCAGGAGATCAAGGCCGATCGCGCCGAGGTCAAGGCGGACAACAAGGATCTAAAGCAGGACGGGAAGGACGCGAAAGGCGATCGCAAGAAGCTGCGCAAAGACCGCAAAGAGAAGCGTCAGGATCGAAAGGAGCTCCGCCAAGACAAGCATGAAGCCAAAGCGGAAGGCAAGTAACGCTGCTCGCCCTTCTTGTGCTGCCTTTTCTGTTGGGGATTCCTTCCGCCGGGGACGCCGTCCCCAGGGAAGCGGAGTCCGATTCCGCCGCCCCGGGAACATCCGGAGCCCCGCCTCGACATTTTCGCTTCTTTTTTGGCCAGGGGCTTGACTTCGGGCACGGCCGGAAATCCGAGAACGGCCTTCATCCCAAGGACACGCTACGGCTTTCGTTGCGGCAATTCCCGGACGCCGGCCGCTTTACCGAAAACCTCACCGCCGTTTCGGATGTCAACGTACCCAAGCGGGATATCCAAACCACCGAAGCCCTTGCAGGGCTGCGGTACCGCCGGGGAGGGCTCTCCCTGGGCGGCGAAGCAGGATACGCTTACGCCCTGATCGTTTACAACCGCGTGACCCGGAAGGTGAAACAAAAAACCGCCGCCTCTGCGGATTTCCAGGGCAATGCAGACATCTCCCAGACCTTTACACTCGACGCGGACAGCACCTGGGAGTGGCGCACCGGAGGCGGGTACGAGGATATCAGCGGCAGCTTCCGGACCTGGAGTGGGAGCACCACCGTTACCAAAACCCTGGGCGATTTCGAGTTCGCCCTGGAGGCCAGCGGCTACGACCAATCGCAAATCCAGAGCGTCCGGCATTGCACCGGCAAGAACGGCAGCGGGAACGCGTGCACGGATTCCGATTCTACTTCCAAAGTTCAAGGGATAGCCTCTGAGGCGGACGCCAACTGGTATCCGGGGGACCATGCGGTGTCTTTGTCGGCCGGCCTCGAATTCCCCTCGCAACCCGCGCCGGCGCGCATCCTGACTCTGGGCGCGGGTTACGCCTATTCCTTCTACGAGTGGCTGGATGCGGGCGTCCACGCGCAATGGGAACGCGAAACCGGCGGCACGGCGCCGTACAAGTTTTGGCTCGTGGGAATGGGGCTGAGCGTCAACCTGTGACGTGGGGCGGGCGGAATGTTCCCGGTTTCCGGGATGCGACAGGGTCTAGGTAGCGCCGGTGTTACCTTGAGAGTGACCGCAAGGCGCCCGAGCGGAACATGTATCAGGTATTTTTTCGCCTTGATTGTTTTTGGATCAAATATCCGCGTGTTCCCGGATTGGTTTTGAGCTAAGCCCATTCACTATTTACGGTGTATTTTGGTGCGGTTGCTGGTCGGGGGTTCGAATCCCGCCATCCCGACCAACTCTTCCCCTTGTCCTTCAAGGGGTTGCAACGAACCCCCGATATCGTTGCCAATCTTTTGCCAAGATTGATTTTCGGATTCCTCCGGCGACTTCCCGTTTTCCGGAAACACCTCATTCACCAATAATCGCTGCGCACCGCGGACGCGTTTCAGCCGTTCACGGAGATAAACACTGGTCGTGTCCAAGGTGGCATGCCCCATCACGTCCTGGATGGCAAAGGGGCTTGCTCCCGCCTCTTCCAGGTTCGTAGCGGTCGAAGCTCCCAGCCCATGGAAAGTGCGCTCCAAGCCGTCCTTATCCCGGAAAATGTTGGACCGCTTCAAGTCGCGACAGAAATACTTGATCGCGTTGTTCTTCGAGATGGACGTAAGAGGCTCGTCGAGGCCGCGGCCAAGCAATCCTCCCAGATCCATCCGAGTAGCGGTTGAGGGACGGGCTATCCATATTGTATTTCCTCCAATGCCTTAAATGGGTATAAACCACCATTTTATTTGTTTATACGAATTGATACGGAGCAATACACCGATATAAAAAGAAATCCAAAGTGGACGGGGGAATTTTTTCCGGAGGACGATTTTAGATTATAGCCGCCCTATAGGGACTTAAAACTTAAAATCGGATTTTGCTTTGAACTGGGCGCGACGACCTAGGCTGTTCTCTCAACCTCATCATTGAAAAAGGATTGACCTGCCGGTGTCATAATGAGTCCCCGAGCCGACTCTTCAACAAGCCCTTTCTCTTTCAACCCTCAAGCATCCCCTCATTTTGATAACATGTGAGTTACCCCAGACTGGAGCCTTTATTTCATCGGGGTTTTCGGGTTCGTGGAATATATTCGCGACGAATTTTACCCACTCGGCATTTCTATTGGACTCAATTGGTTACAAAAAATGAGGGGATCTCTGAGCTTTCAACCAGCCGACAACGGAGGAGAATTCTGCCTCGGGTATGCGAGTCTTTGAGCACAAATCAGGTTCCGGAATAAACCTCTCATCTGGAAGTAAGGCGAGTACGCGCATGCCCTCGGAGGGGCATCAGCTTTGGAGGTGGAGGCCTGCTATGGGTGCCGGTCTTGAAAACCAGATGTGCCAAATGGGGCCGGGATCGATTCCTTTGGTCTCCACTCAACGATAAGGCCAGGAAAGGGGGGGCCCATCAGGCGCATATAGTACTCTGAAGCGATCTTTCGATTCAGCCTCTAAGCGGTGGGCGCTGACCGGCAATAACCGATGGGAGCCGGAATATTTAAATGCCAGGGTTTGGGTAACGGTAAGGATCCAGGAGGAGCGGGCCGGCCAGGAGGCCTATCTGGAAGCGTTGGTGGCTGAAAGGAAGCGCCGCACCAAACGCTCGGGCAAGGGCAATGGCCACGTCTACAGCATCGCGGTAAAACCGGTGGAGGAGGATGGGAACGCCTCCACCCCCAAGGTGACAGTGAACTTCCCGTTCAACCAGTCCCAAGAGGCATACGCTTTGACCGAACCTTGGATTCCGGGGCCGATTTTGCAACCTTCCGGGATCGTGCGTTCCGAAAGCCCGAATCTGGAGACGGTATGAATCTGCGACTGGCGTGGGCCATGGTCCCGCTCTTACGAATCTTGGCCCTGGCCTCTCCCTTGGACAGTTTCAAAGCCGAGGAAATGCCCGACCCGATCACCCAGCGCGCGTACGCGACCCTGGCGGACTTGGATGGCGACGGCTTCCTGGACATGTCTTCAGCTACCAGGATTCGGCCTATGTCCCCCGCCTAGGCGTCTACATGAACGGTAAAGGAACCGGGTGGACCCACTTGGACACCGATTCCCTCAACTTGAGGAATACGGCGACGATCATTTTCGGCCAGTCTTGCGTCGGGGACCTGAACAACGATGGCAAGCTGGACATCGTACTCTTGGCGGACCCGCGATTAACCGATTCGAGCGGATGGTTTTTCTTGGATCCGGCCCCCGCCCGGATCCCCGGTCTGGGTAAGAACGATTTCCGATCCCTGACAGCTTTGACGCATGCCGACCTTCCTGGCCGAGGTGCGGTCCTATTCACGCAAGGGGGCGAACGCGGGATCGGCTGGGACCCGTACACACCTGATAAGATCTACGCCTCCAGCTCCGGTCCTTCCCTCCCCTCCCTGGTCGCTGACCTCTCCCCGAAACTGGGAACAGGAGCCTACGGCATCAGCGGCGATTTCAACGGGGACGGCATTCCCGATGCCATCGCCTTCGCCGGTTACGCCGCCAAATCCGATACCGCGATCTATCGCATGTCCGGGCCGGCAGGGTATACCGACATCCCCATTTCCACGCACCCTTTCTGGGACGGAAACCTGGTGGCGGGGGACTTCGACAATGACGGGGATTTAGATTTCATCGCTACGGGGATGACCCGTGGCGGATTAGGCAATAGCCCTTTCTGGGCCTTCTATGAAAATAAGGATGGTATCTTCACCGAGACCCTATACAAGGATTCCGGCCCGGGCTACGGCGTCGCCCTCCTGGGCGACATCGACAACGACGGGGACCTGGATATCGTCTGCATGGGGCGGTATGTCCACACTACCTTATTCCGCAACATGGGCGTTAAGAAAAACCTACCCCCGTCGGTTCCGGGCTCAGCGCGCATGCGCACCGAAGGGGATTCCCTGACCTTCACCTGAAACAGGTCAACCGACGATCTCACCCCTTCGGCCGGCCTCACCTATTATTTCTGGCTTCGATCGCAGCACCATTCCGAACTCTGGGATTTTCCCCCAGGAGCCGATACCCTCACAGGGAAATTGCTGACGCCCCATTTCGGGAATTGCGGCGGCGATACCTCCATCGCGATCGCTTTGTCGTTCCTGCCCGCGGACCATTATTACTGGGGAGTGCAAGCCATCGATAACGGGTACGCCGCTTCGAACTTCACCGCCGGGGAATTCGAAACCAGTGCCACCGGAGTACGAGCCATCCATCCCGGATTCGCCCAAAAATCGACGGCAAGCAAGGGACGTGGGACTTTCGCGGTGGGACATCGAAAAGGCTTCCTAGCCGCCGATGGCAGGCGCTTTTAACTGCCCGTGGTTCCGTACTCGACTTGATACCCCGTGCTCGCCTGCCCTCCCCGTTATCATTTGCAGTCACAGGCCGGATTCCCATCCGTCCAACCTAGAGGGGGGCCTTGATTCTCCCCCGGGCCTAACCTTATGCTTCAAAAAGGCCTGGGCGAAATGCCTGAGGCTGGCAGGGATCTCCGACTTTCGATTCCACGACACACGGCATATCTCCGCCACGAACCTCGTGGACAATGGAACGCCCGAGCGAGTGGTGATGGCCGTGGCCGGGTGGAGGACCAATATGCTGAGCACCTATTACCATCGGGCTGGGAAAAATTCCCGGGCTTTGGTAACTTTTGCCCCTCATGCGGATTTCAGGTGGTCCGCCACTTTAGCTCAGTTGGTAGAGCAACGCTTTCGTAAAGCGTGGGTCCTCGGTTCAATTCCGGGAAGTGGCTCCATCTCCCCACAAGCTGCTTTTCCCGCCTAGTCGCCGTACGGTTCCGCCATGCGCTTCGGACCCGCCTTCGCGGGCTCAGGACAATAGCTTAACCAGCCAATCCGGATGGATGGTCCAGCCCAATAAACCAGCCAGGCCCATCAGCAATCCGAATGCGCCGAAGGACCAGGATAAGCCCAGGAGCCATATTTTCCGGGTCAAAGCAGCTACGCCGAGCACTCCCAGGGAAATGGACAGCGCGGCGTCGGAAAGATCGAATTGATCATCCCGGCTGTTCAATTCATCGTAGCGGGATTCGAAGGCTTTGGCCTTGGCCTGCAATGCCTTTTCTTCTTGTTCGTACTTCCGGATATCGATCAGATATCCCGCGATTTGTGTTTCCATGGAATCCTTGGCGATGCCCGGGGAGAGCAGCGCCATGTCCCGGGTCTGGTTCCTCCCCATTTCAACCAAGTGCTGTTTGATTTTTTTAGACTGGTATTCGGACCAGGTGTCGACCGCATCGGACTTCGCCTGCATCATGGCTTGCACGATATTGTCGTCCTTGACCTTGGTCACGGCCATGAAGGCGGACAAGAGGGCCACGGTTATTCCGATCAAATTGCCCATGTCCCTGGGGGTACGATTTTCCGGCATTGGGTTCCCAGCAGATTGATTCAAACCTAGGCCGGAAATTTATAAAGACGCCATGTAAAGGCTACCGCAGATTGACGGTCCTTTTTACGGACTCCACTTTCACGACCTCCAATTCCTCTTTCCATAAGCGATAATTTTCGAGGATTCCCGCTCGCGACTCGTTAGCGGGACATTTTTGGCCGGGCATGCTAATTGCGAAACCTGCTCCCGGAGGTGCTCCATATTATGAAGTTGCTTATTTCCGTCCTCACGGTTGGTTCCATGGCTTGCCTGTCCCGCGCTGACATCATCGTCACCGGCGGATGGCTCAATACGATTTCCTCGGCTTGGGGCCCGGGACTCACCGTCAACGATATTAAGTCCGATGTGCCGGCAAATTCCCTGGAAAAAACCGTCACCTCCACTTTAGGCGGCGTGGTGGATAATACCACATACGACTTCGCGGTATCCGGAAGCACCGGCCATCTCGCTACCTCCTTCAACACCACCGCGGCCGCGGTCGCTGGCCAATACGGAGAGCCGCATAACCAAGGCGAAATCGATTTCACCGTGACGGGCGCGCCGGTCAACTATTTCATCTCCGGTAACTTCGCTGTTACGGGCGCTTCGGGCGAAGCCATAACCACGGGACTGTGGACGGGCAAGACCAACCTCTTTAATAATTTCCAATCCAGCAACAGCACGCCCGACGAGAATTTGATCCTAGGCGAAATGGGCGGCGATGTATCCAATTCCTTGAGTGGAAGCTTAACCGGCGTGCTGGGAGTCGGATCCTATATATTTGCTTATTCCACGGACGCTCAAACCTACCAAGGCGGTTCACTGACCGACGACGGCGTGGTACGCATCGACTTCGGCTCTCCGGCCCCGGCGCCCTCGCCGGAATCGGTGCCGGAACCCGACACCGTGGCGTTCCTGGGAATAGGCTTACTGGGAATGTTCGCGATGCATCGCCGCATGCTGGCTCGCCGCGGCGCTTGAGCCCATCCGGCTTTCAAGACACGGAAAATCGAATCGGCCACCTGTTCGCTAGGTGGCCAACCCCATGCGTCGCAACCAGCGGAAGTGCGAAGCCAGGCCCGCGCGGAAAGATTTGTGTTCGGAGTACTTGACCCCGAAATCCCGGCAGGTCGCTTCTACCAGGCTCGAAATGGCCGGGTAGTTGACGTGGCTTAGGCGGGGAAACATATGATGTTCGATTTGGAAGTTCAACGCGCCGACCAACCAGATTACGCTCCGGCTGTTCCTCGCATAATCGACCGTCGTTTCCACTTGATGGACCGCCCAGGTATTTTCGATGCAACCCGTATCGGGCCGGGGCATCGGGAAGCCCGCCTCTTCCACGACGTGGACCACTTGAAAGACCATGCTGAGCGCGATTCCGGTTACCACCGCCACCACTCCGTAAAAGAAAAGCACCGTCATTACCGGATGGATCAGCATGGGGATGACGAAAGCCAAGCCGTAGAAAACCAGCTTGCCTCCGAAAAAGAGCACCCATTCCCAGCCTCTCGGCCGCGGAACCCGGTGTTCCCCGATTCGCCCCTTGATCACGTCGTGGAAATCATCGAACAAATGCCACTTGACCGCGAGGACTCCGTATAAGGGCCACAGGTAAAAGTGCTGCCAACGATGGAACGGGTAACGCTTCTGATGCGGGCTCAAGCGGCCGAACACCCCGATGTCGATGTCGGCATCGTGGCCGGTGATATTGACATAGGTATGATGGAAAATATCGTGCTTCCAATGCCAGATATAGGAACTGCCGCCGATCAGATCCAAGGTCATGGCCATCAGCTTATTGATCCACTGATGGTCGGAATAGGCCCGATGCGAGCCGTCGTGCTGGATGTTGAAACCGATTTCCGCCGTGGTCAAACCGAGGAGAATGGCCAAGGGAACGGCTTGCCACCAAGCGGAGGCGTAGAACACCAGAAGGACGTAGGCGGCAGCGTATACGGAAAGGATAATCCCCGTCTTCGCGTACATCCGCGGGCAATCACGCTGACGGCGCCCGGTCGTTTGGAAGAACTCTTCCACTCGCCGCCTTAGTTCGATCTGAAAATTATCGGCCTTGCCGAATTTGAGTTTCCCGCCAATTTCCATCTGCCGAACCTCCATGGTTCAGCGGTATTACCGGGGAATCCATTGTTCTTGTATACCTTATCGGATCCGGGCTCTTACGCCATTAAGCGATTCAGAGGGATAACTTCGAAGGCATTAATATTATACCAAAGTAATGGCCAAAGTAACGCAAGCCATTCGTCCCGGTCTGATAATTCAACGACCCTCAATTTCGCCCCAAGATGTTAAATGGGCCCGTAACATCCCTTTGCCATGTGGGACAAATGCGCAGCGGACTTGATTTACCCCCGCACGAAAGGAATCGTCCCATGAAGCCCCAATCCTTTTCCCTTAATTCGTTCACCCAACTCGCCCTGGCCGGCATTGCCGCCGGCTATCTCGCCAATGCCGCCTTCGCCGAGGACAAGGCCCCCGCGGCCAACAAGCAGGAAGCCGGCGTCAGCGCTCCCGCCTCCGGAGACTCTTCGGCCGCCATGCCCGCCAAGCACGGCTGCAAAGGCGAGAACGAATGCAAGGGAATGGGCGGATGTAAGATGTCCAAGAAGGATCTCAAGGCTGCCGGCAAGAAAATGGGGATGGATAAGTCCAAGATGGGCAAGGCCCATGATTGCAAAGGGAAGAACGAATGCAAGGGCTTGGGAGGATGCAAGGGAGCCTAAGAGTCCCTAACAGAATGGGGGCTCGGCTGCGGCCGGCTGCGCGGCCCGCGGCCTCCCGCGATCAAGGTTCTTTCTTCGCCTTCTTTTCCGCCTTCTTCGCGTCCTTGGGGGTGATGCCTGCGTCTTTGCCCCCGCTCACGTCCAAGAAGCTCACGGAGTGGGTCAGGCTGGGGCTTAAGGCGCGGATGAATCCGTTGCGAAGCAGGTTGCCGACCGAAGCCCAGATGCCTGCGCTGGGATTCTTGAATTTCCCCGCCAAGGGGATCTGGGTGGCCAATTGATGCTTCTGCTTGTTTTCCAGGAGTTCCTCCACGCCTCCGACCAGGGCCTGCCAGGTCGATTCCAATAAACCGCCCTCGTCCTTCTTGCCCGGGGAGAAGATCTTCACGTCCTTCAGGATGGGTTTCACATAGCCCTTGAAGTTGCCTTTGTCCCCGGCCATCTCGGTGTAGAGGGAGAAGGTACCGCCTTCGGCGTCCACCTTGGCGTAGGCCATGAGGAAGTCGTTGAGCGTCTTCAACTCCAGCCCGGTCAGCTCGCCGTCCATGTCGAAGGTCGGGTTGCGGGCCCAGGGGTCGAGCTTCATGTCCAGGCGCAATTGGGCCTTGTTCATGGCCCGGCCGGTGGCATGGAAGGTCGCGGGCAGGGCCTCGCCCCCGCGTGGGCGCGTCGTCAGCCCTTTGGCCAAGGCGTCGATTTGATCCAGGTGGACATCCACCTTGGGGGTGCGGGTCAGATCGCGGAAATGTATTTCGCCGTTATGGACTTCGAAGCGGTTGATGTCGAGGGGGAAGAGTTCCCTGCTGCGATCCTCCCAAGAGGAATCGATGCTGGTCTGGGAGGCCTTCTTGGTTTGGGCCACCACGAAATTCAGGCGCGGGCCTTCCAGGTCCACCTCGCCCACCAGTTTGCCGTGCAGCAAAGCGCCCCATTCCACGGAAATATCCACCAAGTCGGCGGCGAAGAAGGGCACCGCGGAGGCGCCTTCCACCTTGCGCAAGGAAACGTCCTTTATTTGGTAGGCCCCGCGCAAGAGAGCCAGCTCTACGCCACCGATGTGGCCCCGATATTCCGGGATTTGATCCAGCTTCCGGTTCGCGATATGCAAGATGACCGGCGCGAGGGCGAGGCGAAGGCCAATCAGAACCACCACCACCACGGCCAAGGCGATCAGCCACTTACGGCCCCGGCTCCCGGACTTCGACCGGACGCCGGTACTTTTCCGGTTCTCATGGGGGATGATCATCAATACAAACAATGCATCTAACCTGCTTATCGCAAGGGCAAAGCCCCTTCTCCGGGCCTGGCTCGGCTTGGAATGCCGTTTTGACGGTCGAGGCAACTTTTTTAGGCTGTTCCTTCGTCAATAAGACACCAAGGTTAATCCGGAACCTATTTGAATGAGCCCCATTTCTTGTTAAATATGGTGGTCGATTCGGGCGGCCCGCCCGTGGTTTCCGATTTTCCGGTCGGGCAACTGGAAGGACGACGCTGAATGCTCCAAGGCCTTATTTCCGACGCTGAGACGCGCCGCCGGCTGTTGAAGGCTTTCGCCATGGGCACCTTCAACTACTGGTTCGCCTTTGTCGCCGATTTCTCCACCGCGGCCTTTTTCCTGGGTTGGGAGCTGACCCATGGGGTGCACCTCTGGCAAGCCTGCGCCGCCTTTACGCTCGGCTTCATCCTATGGGGCTTCACCGAATATGGCTTCCATCGTTGGATCTACCACCAACCGGAGGGGATTTTCGGGGAAGGCCATCATATCCACCATATCGATACCAAGCAGCTAATCGGCATGCCCTGGTTCATTACCACGGCGACCATGCTCTCCTTATGGTATTGCGTCACCGTGCGCGGCGGGGTTCCCGGATTCGCCAGCGTGGTGGCCGGCTGGCTGGTCGGTTTCGTCTGGTATTCCCTGGTGCATCACAGCCATCATCATTGGGCCATACGTTCCAGCTGGTCCCGTAAGCTCAAGGCTTACCACCGCGTGCACCACCAATTTCCCGATCGCAATTATGGGGTTACCATGCGGCTCTGGGATCTGGTTTTCGGCACCCGCTATCGCAAGCCCACGGCCACCGTGAGGTCCGAAGAGCAACTGGAGTCGTTGACTTCCGTCGGCCAAGAGTAGCCGTCCCTCATTCCCCCAGGCCTGTGGCTTGGCGGGAGTCCGCTACTTAGGCACTCCGGCGACCAGGCTTCCAACCCAGGCTTTCCAAGCCCTCGATTAAGAGGAACAACGGGGAGGTGAACACGGCCTGGAAGAAGTTGTCGACCAAGGCGGGGCGTTTCCCTTCGAGGATATGGCCCCAAGCCTGAAAACCCACGCCCGCGGCCAGGGATCCTAAGAAAACCCAAAGCGTGCCCGGAAACGGCAGTCTCGAGGCCCAATCGGCGGCCCAAAGCACGGGGATCATGATCAGGGTCATCAGGGTTGCCAAAAGCGGATCCAGACGGAAATAATAGATCAGAGTACCCAGGACAAATACCATCGCCCCCGTGAAGCGCCCTCCGGGCGGGAAAGACAGCCAGCCTAAGGCCACCAGGATCGCGAATGTCACGAGCGGAACGCCGAAAAAGTGAGTAGCCTTACATCCCGAGGACCGGTGGTAGGAACGATAAAAAGCCAGTTGCTCCCTGAGCGGCTTCATTCTATGAGTATACCCTTCGACGCATGCGGATCAAAGCGATAGGCATAGGCGCGCTCGCGCTACTCCAAATGGAACTTCCGAAGGCGGCGGAGAATGCCTTTTCGGCCCAGGATCCGGCCATCGACTTCGCCTTCCTGGAGTTCGAGCCCTATCCCGCGCTGGGCGGTTCCCGCTTTCAGGGTCCGGCCTTAGCCCCGGCCAGGGTGAATCGCGCCTGGCGGGTGGCCAGCCAATTGTCCTTCCCCGCCGGCAAAATCGGGAATACGGAGCTTTTCGGCGAGATGAAGAGCACCCTCCTGGATCGCGATATCGTGTACCGCGGCGCTAAGCTGAACGATGGGGTACTGCAGCGCTATTGGCTGAGCGGCGGCGCCACTTGGAACGGGCGCGATGGGCAAAGCTCCCTGGTGATGGGTGCGGTCGGGATCAACAGCGATTTCGCCGACATGGGGCCGATGGATTTCAACACCGAATGGATTTATTCGCATTTCTGGACCTTATCGACGGCATTCAATTGGGGCTTGGGCCTGGACGTGCAGCAGTATTTCCATAAGGCCGTTCCCTATCCGCTGGTCTTCATCGAATGGCGGATCAGCGATCGGACCAAACTCAAGTGGGATGCCGATTACCTTGAGATGAGACGTTTCCTGTCGCCCGGATTGTGCTTCACCGCCGGCGTGCGCTTCAACCTCGAGTTCTTCGCTCTTAAGGACGACGCCAGCTATGAGTACGATACCATGGGACTGGAAACGGGATTCCAGTACGCGATCGGAGCCAACACTTACCTGCGCCTCAAGTACAAGGAATTGGTGTGGGGAGAGGAAGAGGTGGGGCTACCCAACGGCTCTACCCATTCGGCGCCTTTGAGCGCGGGCCGCTCCTTGCGCTTCAACGTTACCTACGGAATGTAGCCGGGCGGCCTCGTCCGCGTTCGCGGCCCGGCCTAACGCCCCGACCTAACGCATGTTCTGCCCGAACCAGAGGCAGGCCAAGCGGGCCAGCTTTTCCGACGTGCGCGAATCTTCCCGTCCCAACGAGCATCCGGGGATGATTTCGATGCGCTTGCGCACCGAGAGTAAACCGCAGGTTACGCGCGCGGCCTCCGATTCCGGACCTTCTTGCTCTCCCGCGATGATGAGGGCGGGCGATCGAACCGCGCGCAAGGCCCGGGCCTCGGGAGGTACGTCCAGCCCCGCGGCCACCAAGGCGGCGATCTCCACGGGATGGGCGGCGGCGGCCGGGAAAATGGCGCGGGCCCCGGAGCCGATCCCGAACAGGCCTATCGCCAGGCCCATGGTTTCGGGCTGGTCCCCCAACCAAGTGATGGAATCGTCCAGGCGCTCATCGAGCATAGCTTCTTCGAAACACTCGGCTTCGCCCGAGTCCTTGCCGATTTCCGCTTCCTCCTCGGTAAGCAGATCCATGATCAGGATCCCGTAGCCTTCCTTGAGCATGCACTCGGCCAAGCTCTGTACTCGTTGGGCGTAGCGCGGACGCCCGCCCGCTTGCGTCAGGACGATAAGGCCGGTTGCGCCTTCCGGAATCTGTAATTCGGCATCAAGGATGGAAGTGCCCGCAGGCACTTGGATCGGCATTCCTTCCGAAAATCCTTCCTGCATCAACATTGGGCAGCCCCCTTGGAGGACCCACGCGGGAATTCCTCCGATCACGAATACGGACGACTCCGGGCGGGATCTTTACATACAATTAAAACACAGGAAGCTTCTTCCCCAAAGGATTCCGGCGCCGAGATCAGGGCGGATGGGAATGCTATTTTAGGTCGGATGGCCGAAGACGTCCTTTATCCCGAAATCGAACCTTACCGCACCGGAACCTTGCAGGTATCCTCCCTCCATGCCCTTTATTTCGAGGAGGTCGGCAATCCCCAAGGCGCGCCGGTGGTGTTCCTGCACGGCGGACCCGGGGCGGGAATCGGCCCAAAGCATCGACGCTTTTTCGACCCCGCGCATTACCGCGTGATCTTATTCGATCAGCGTGGGGCCGGGCGCAGCCAACCCTTGGCGGAATTGGAAGAGAATACCACCGAACATCTCCTGAACGACATCGAGATGTTGCGGTCCACGGTGGGCGTGGAGAAGTGGTTTGTGTTCGGCGGGAGTTGGGGAAGCCTGCTGGGGCTCTGCTACGCTATCCGCTGGCCGGAGCGCGTTTCCGGCCTTATCCTGCGCGGGATCTTCCTGGGTCGCCCGCATGAAGTCCACTGGCTCTACCAGGAAGGCGCCTCCCGCATCTTCCCCGAGGCCTTCGAACGCTATCTTCGCTTCATCCCGCCCGCCGAACGCGGCGATCTCATGGCGGCCTATCATAAACGCCTCGTTTCCGAGGATCCGGTGGAGCGCATGCGCGCGGCCCAGGCCTGGAGCCTATGGGAAGCTTCGGTCTGCAAATTGATCCCTGACGAGGCCTTCCTGCGGGAAATGTCCGCCGACCGGCAGGCGCTGTCGCTGGCGCGCCTGGAGAACCATTATTGCCGCAACGGGTTGTTCCTTCCCGCGCCCAACCACGTGCTGGAAAATGCCGCCCGCCTGGCGGGCATCCGGACCCGTATCGTCCAGGGCCGTTACGACATGGCCTGTCCGGCCGAGTCCGCATGGGATCTGCATCGCGCCCTGCCGCAATCGGAGCTCCGCATCGTCCCCGATGCCGGGCATTCGGCCACCGAGCCGAGCCTCATGCGGGAACTGGTGCGCGCGACCGACGACTTCCGCCGCTGAATCCTCCCGGCTCGGAACCCTCCCGGTTCTCCGCCGATCCCCGCTCCCGTCAAAACTTTATCTTCAAAGGAAGGGAACACCCGAAGCCAGGGAGGATTCACATGCCCAGAGGCGACAAATCCGCATACACCGATAAGCAGCAACGTCAGGCCGAACACATCGAAGAGGGTTATGAAAAGCGCGGCGTGCCCGATAAAGAGGCGGAACGGCGCGCCTGGGCCACGGTGAATAAGACCACGGGCGGAGGCAAGAAACGCGGATCGGGCCGCGGTAAAGCCGAGAATAAAGCGCCGGCCGGCACGCGCGCCGCGCATTCGCATTAGTTTCGCCTACCCAGGCTTTGCCCGCGGCCTTCCGGCGAAGTACAATTGGGGCATGCCTCGTTTACGGAACGGAAGGTTTGCCGCCTTCGCTTCTGCGGCTTTATGCGTCGTCCTCTGCGTCATCGCGGACTTATCCTTAAGCGCTTGCGATAGCCATGATCCTACGTCGCCTTCCCCTGGGGAGCCGCCGGGACCTTGGATCCTCGACACCGTTTACACCCTGGATGAATTCCCGTATAGCGCCGAGGCCTGCGCCGAAGTGTTCCCGACGGGTTCGGCCAGCGCGGATACCCTGCCGGCGGGCAGCGCGGCTTCCATCCGCATCGTCACCACCTCCTGCTATGCCCTGACCGTTCGCGTGGTCAACGCCGATAGCGATACGGTGCGGACCTTCTCCACGCGTTTCTCCATCTTCAACCGGACCGAAGGCGAGAAAAACCGCGGCGTAAGTTCCTACGTCGCCTGGGACGGCAAAGACGATCAGGGAAAGCTGGTCGGGCCCGGCCGCTTCTTGTGGCATATGGATTTCGATTTCGGACTGGGCCGCCTGCGGCGTTATCGCGGCGATATCATGGTGCCTTAGCCTGCGCCAGCAGGCGGGCGAGCAATTCCGGTAAGGCCCGGGTATCGATGGGCTTGGCCAAATAGGCGTCGCAGCCGGCCTCGCGGGCCCTTTCTTCATCGTGCTTCATCGCGAAAGCCGTCAGGGCCACCACCGGGATATGCCGCGTATCCGTGCGGTCGCGGAGCGCGCGGGTGAGGGATAGCCCATCCATTCCGGGTAAGGCCAAGTCCATCAGGATCAGGTCGGGGTGGCGGCGGGCGATGGCTTCCAAGGCCCGTTCCGCGCTTTGGGCCCGGTCCACTAGATAACCTTCGCACTCGCAAAGATCGCCGGCCAGTTTCAGGTTCGCCAAGTTGTCGTCGACAACGAGGATGCGGCCGGGCAAATCACTCCTCACCGGGGACGGAGGGGAAATGCGCCGAGAAAACGCTGCCTACGTTCGGTTTGCTTTCCACGGAGACCGTTCCCCCGTGCAGCTCGACCAGTTTTTTGGTGATGACCAGGCCCAGGCCCGTGCCCGGATAATGCCGGGCCGAACCCGAATCGAGTTGTTGGAATTGCTGGAAAAGCTTGCCCATGTCTTCCTGGTGGATGCCTATGCCCTGATCGGCTACGTGCAAGGAGAGGCCGCCGTGGCCATCGGCGCGGGAGCGGACCTCGACGCGGCCGCCTTGCTTAGAGAACTTGATGGCGTTGGAGACCAGATTGTAAAGGACCTGGCGGATCTTACGGCCGTCCAGGAAGGCCTCGTCCGCGCCGGGACCGGCCTCGTGCCGTACCAATACGCTTTTCCCCAGGGCCATGGGCATGAGGATGTCGCAGACTTCCCGCATGGCCTGGGCCACGCTGATTTCCTCGCGGTAGAGTTGCATCTTGCCGGCTTCGATCTTGGCCAGGTCGAGTACGTCATTGATGAGGCGGAGCAGATGCATGCCTCCGTCCAGGATATCGCCCATGTACTCGGTCTGCTTCTCGTTCATCGGCCCCACTTTGCGGTCGATGAGCAATTGCGAAAAGCCGATGATGGCGTTGAGCGGGGTGCGCAGCTCATGGGACATGTTGGCCAGGAACTCGCTTTTCATGCGGCTGGCCTCCAGGATGCGCAGGTTCTGCTCTTGCAACTCCTGGTTCTTGCGGGCGATCTCCTCCTGCCCATGGCGCTCGACGGCGATTACCGCCAGATCCGAAGCCGTTTCCATGAGCTGGTTATCGTATACGGGCGGTTCGCCCCCCTGGGCATAAAAGAATGCGAAGACTCCCAAGAGCTCCCCGCGGGAGCCCAGGATCGGCCGAGCCGAGCAGGCGCACAGGCCATATTCCTTCGCCGGGCCCAAATGGCCCGATCCATCCGGCGGCAAATCGGCGGACACGATTGATTCTTTCCGCTCGGCGGCAAGGCCCAAGGGGCCGCCGGCTTCGCCCAACGGAATCGGGCCGCATCGGGATCGGAAACCCTCCGGAAGCGCCGTCGCCGCCGTCCAGGCCAGGCTCCCCGCCGGGCCATCCAGGAGCAGCACCGCGCCCATCCCGCCCGCCGACTCCCGCTCCACCGATTGCACCAGGCTTTCCAGCACGTCCTGCAGGGGAAGGCCCGAAGCGATGAGGGCCAGGGTCCGCTTTTGGCAGGCCAACAGGATCTCCGCTTGCTTGCGTTCCGTGATATCCGTGATGGTTCCAACGAAACCGATGGGGGTGCCATCGGAGGCCTTGTCGGCCAAAGCGTTGCCCATCACCCAGATGATCCGGCCGTCCTTGGCCAGGACCCGGTATTCGGCATGGAAAGGCCGGTTTTCCGTCTTGGCGGAATTCCAGGCTTCCGTCACCCAATCTTTATCGTCGGGATGCATGATCGGGGGAGCTTCCGTCCCCACCAATTCCCCCGGCTTGCAGCCGAGGAGACGGCACATATGCTCGTTTACGAAAATCCATCGTCCTTTGAGATCGACCCGGTACAAGCCGACCGGGGAGATGGCGGCCAGGGTGCGGTAACGTTCCTCGCTATGGCGTAAGCGATCCAAGGCCTCCAGCTTGTCGGTGATATCGTTAGAGAGGGCGATAACCGCGTCTTGGGCGGGAAACCGGGTGTCCTGGGCGGGGAAGCGGATGTAATGATAGAAGACCTCGGCATGCACGACGGTGCCATCCTTGAGCCGATGCCGGCGCACCCCGCTGAGCGAGCGCTTCCGCCGCAGCTCCTCGGTCATTTGATCGAGCAGGGGCCGGTCTTCCTCGACCCAAATGTCCCGCAGGGTGAGCGCGAGGAATTCCCCGCGGGTGTAGCCATAACGGGCCAGAGCGGCATCGTTCACGTCCAGGAAGCGCAGAGTCCCGGGATCGAACAGCCACATGGATTGGGGGTTGTTCAGGAAGAGAAGCCGGTACCGTTTTTCGCTTTCGCGGACGGCCGCCTCGGCTCGCTTCAAATCGCTGATGTCGAGCATGGCTCCCAGCATACGCATGGGCTTGCCTTCTTCGTCCCGCAGAGCGTAGCCGCGCTCGTAGATGTGCGCGATGGAGCCGTCCAGCCGCGAGATCCGGTATTCGCGCACCCAGGTATGGGCGCCGTCTTCCAGGACTTGGCGCAAGGATGCCAACGCCCGTTCGCGGTCCTCCGGGTGCAGGCGGGCCTCCCAGGCTTCCATGCCGGGCAGGGTTCCGGGCGGGTACCCGAAAAGCTGGTAGAGGCGCTCGTTCCACCAGGTTTCCCCGATGGCCGGAGTCCATTCCCATACCGCGTCGTTGGTGGCCCTGGCGATTAGCTCGAAGCGCTCCACGCTTTGCCGCAGCACTTCCCGGTTGCGCCGCTCTTCCGTGACGTTGTCGAAGACCACGGCCACGGTATCGTTGGGCAGAGGGATGACTTTGGATGTGTATAAGGAGCCAGGTCCGCCGCATGGGGCGTCCCCCAACTCGAGGGGTTCGCCGGTGGCGATTACCTTCGCGCAGGATTGGGCCAAGCCGGATCGGTGGACCCCCGGGAAGGCTTCCTGCATGGTCTTCCCGATGAGATCTTCGATGGAAAGCTTGGTCATGCGGGCCGCGGCGGAATTGGTGGCCAGCAGGCGGAAGCTGGCGCTTTCGACCGGGCCTTCCAGCTTCCACACGAAAACGGCCACCTGGATATTCCGGAAGATGTCGGCGAAGACGCGGGTGCGGGCCTCCGCCTTTTCCCGTTCGGTGGTTTCCAGGCCGATGCCGCCGATGAGCCTTTGCCCGTGCCGGCCCGTGAACGGGAATTTGTTGACCCACCAAGTGCGCATCGCGCCGTCCGGGCCGGGGAATCTTTCGATGTTCTGGACCGGCTTCCCCTCCAACACCTGCCGATCGCTTTTGGCCATTTCCCGGCGGATGCTTTCCGGGAAGGTTTCGAAGAAGGCGTTGACGTCGCCATGCGCCGGAGCGCCGAGGAACTCGCGGAGGCTCCGGTTGGCGTATACGTAGCGCCCGTCCTCGTCCTTGGTCCAGGCCGTCAACGGGCTTTGGTCCATGAAAGCCTGGAAGCGCTCTTCGCTCTCCCGCAAGGTCTCGGCGGCCTCGATGCGGCTGGTCAAGTCCCGGACCGCCACCAGGCGGCAATCCCCGCTTTCCAGGCGGATGGCCATGGAGGCCAGCTCCAAAGGGATTTCCTTCCCGTCGTGGCGCCGGAATTTGCAGGTGCGCCGGGCCGTGGGAAGGCCTTTCTGGTAAGCCTCCTCCAGGCGTCCTTCGGCGGCTTCGCGCGATTCCGGGGCGAAGACGCTGGTGACCGGCATCCCGACCAAGGCGGCCGCGTCCTTGGCGCCCGCCAGGCGGACCATGGCCGAGTTCACGTAGAGGATGCGGCCTTGGGCGTGCAGCAGCATGGCATCCGGTATGAGCTCCAGGATGTCCCGGAACTGCTCATCGACGTGCGGGGCTTGCGGCCCCGGGTCTCGGCCCGATCCGGCAAGGTTTCCGCCCAGTTCCAGCAATGCCCCGGCTTGCCGGGCGAGACCCTCGGCCAAGCGCAGCTTATCCGTAGCGAGGGCGATGGGGGAGCGATCCAATAGAATCAGATCGCCGATGCCAACCCCCGGATCATTTGATACAGGTATCACAAGACTATGGGGCAGGTCCGAGGCCTCGATATCGCCGTACTCGGCGATGGGCTCGAAACCCGAAGCGGATTGAAAGCGGATGAGGGAGGCGGGAACCCCGCAAGCCCGGGCGGCCAGGGCCGCGAGATCGGAAAGCGCGTCCAGCATCCTGGAAGAAGCGCCGGAAGGCGGCAATCGCCGTTCCTTAGGACGGGTCGACCCCTTGGGTGGAACCGGCGCCGTCACCTTGTGCGGCCCTCAGTTCTCGAAGCGATATCCCAACCCTGGAACGTTCACGATCTTCTTCCCGAGCTCGGGGCCGAGCTTGCTTCGCAGGGAGGAGACGTGGACCTTGACCGTATGCGAGTCGACGGGCGCCGACGCGCCATAACCCCAGACGGTATGGTAGAGCTGGGTGGTGTAAACGACTTGGCCCCGCTTGCGTAGCAATGCCGTCAGCAGATCGAATTCCTTCCGCGTGAGGGCGATGGGTTGGCCCGAGACCAGCACCTTGCGGGCCTTCACGTCCAAAGCCAGGCCCTCGGCTTGCAGCACGTCCGCGAGTTCCTCGGCGGAAGCGTAGCGGCGCAGCACGGCGCGCACCTTGGCGACCAGCAGCTCATTGGAAATAGGCTTCAGGATGTAATCGTCCGCGCCTTCCTCGAATCCCTGCAATTGGAATTCCTCGTCGGTCTGCGCGCCCGACAGCAGGATGACGGGAATGGAGCTGGTGTAGGGCTGGGCCTTCAGCTTCTGGGTGAGGTCGATACCGCTTTGTTCGCCGAGCACCACGTCCATGAGGATGAGGTTCGGCTGATGGGTCTTGGCGAGGTTGAGCACATCGTTGAGATCCTCGGCGGCGATCACCGTGAACTTTTCCTCTTCCAGGACGACTTTCACCATCTTCCGGAAGGAAGGATTGTCCTCGACGATCAGGATCTTGGCATCCGGGCGGGTGGTGCCCTCCTGGGTGGTGCTGCTTCCTTGGGGGTTCTGCGACATTCTGGTGTCTTTCTTGATCCTTCGGGGCTTCAGGGGGAAAGGATCGGAATTCTGCCGGCCCGCCTGCAACGCACCGAAATCTAGTTGATGAACAGCCGCCGCATCAAATAATCACCCCGGGGCAGAGCCGAACGGTGTTTCACGGGCGCAACAGAATCAAAATTCCTGATTCGCCAGCGTCTAGATAAATTCGCAAAAATCGGAAGGCTCGGCAACTTAGGCGTTCTCAGGAGGCCGACTTCAGCCGTAAGGCCATCGTCCCATCCAGTACATGTCCGGGGAGCTCGCGCAGTTCGCCCGACTCCAGCACCGCGATGGGTTCACCGTCCCGGAAAAGCACGCGGTTGGCGCGCGTCGCGGGCACGCGCGGCCCGGGCGTGAGGATGCCCTGCAAGTTGGCGGGATCGGCGGCGCACAGGGTTACCCAAGCCCCCGTCTTCTCGCGCTTCCGCAACAATCGTAATGCGGCCAAGGCTTCGGGCAAGGCGAACTGCTCGCCGTAGAAACCTTCTACGAAACGACCGCCGCGGATCTCGCCGCGGGCCTCCATCAGGCGCAAGGCCCGCACCAGGTCGCGCCATGCCGGGGCCAGGTTCTCCCGGTCGGCCAGCTTGCGGAAAAGGACTCCGTACCGCCGCAGCAAGGTGCGCGCGAGAGCTTCTACCGAGTTCCCGGTGGAAGAAGGCCCGGCGAGAAATGTTTCGCCGCCTTCGGGAGCGGCCTGGGACCCGGCGGCCACCCGCAGCAGCGACCATCGACCCGCGCGCTCCAGGCCCGGGCCCTTGTCGGGCGGGGCGAGCAAGGCGCGCAAGCCCCGGAACCCGTCCGACGTGAGCCATCCCAGGGAGACCAATTCGGCGATGGCCTCGCGGGCTTCGGGAGCGGTCAGGCCGGTCTCCCATAGGAGATCGCGCCAGTAGGACGCGCCGCGGGTGCGCAGGTGGGCCAAGACGCGCAGGGCCCCGGGGGATTCGGGTTCGGGGGCGAGGCGGCCTTCGCTGCCCGAGGTCGCCAACCAGGCCTCCAATCTTTCCCGTCCGAGAAAGGCGATGGGGCTGGCCTTCACGGGACCCGGCTTACGGCCTTCCACGCCCTGCGGCTGTACTCCGGGCCGGACGCGGCCCCAGATATAATCGCCGGTCAGGGATTGCAGATCGAGCCAGGCGGGTTCGTAGCGCGCCAGGCGCGCGGGGAAAATCTCGCTTTCCCAGGCGGCGCAAGGCGCCTCGAAGCCTTCCAGGCGCGCGAGCACGGCTTCCACGCCTTCAGGGCCGGATGGCTTGGCTGGATCGATTCCGCCGGCCGGGCTTCCCGTATCCAGGCCCTGCCATGAGAACAGGAAGCGGATGTAATCGGCGGCGGAGACGGGTTCGATTTCCCGGCGCAGTTTGGCCAGGGTGTAGCGGTGGATGCGCGCGAGCAAGCGTCGCTCGCACCATTCGATTTCGGGGCTATCGGGCGTGAAGCGGCCGCGCAGGACGAAGCCCTCTTGTTCCAGGGCCAGCAGGGCGTAATCGACGTGGTCGCGCGCGAGGCCGTCCGAGGCCAGGCGGGCGGCGGTGACCGGACCGAGGGATTCCATGCGGCCGCGCAGGATTTCGACGAGGGCGGCTTCGGACTCCCAGGCTTTACCGGGGGGCGGCGAGAGGGCGCCGACCCAGGCGGCTTCCCCTCCGGGCAGCGCTGTGAGGGCTTGCTGAAAGCGTTCGGCGGCAACCCATAGGGAATGGCCGTCGGAGGTACGCAGGCAAGCCGCGCGGCTCTCGGCCTGCAAGTTCCCGAGCAGGGCGATCCAGGGCGCGATTTCGGTTTCGGTAAGGAAGCCGGTGAGCATGAGGGCATCGTGTAGTTCATCCGCGCTGCGCGCCTGGGGCCACGCCTCCGCGCGCACGGCTTCGATGGCGCGGGGATCGAGGCGGCCCAGATCGCCCGCGTCCGCTGGATCGAGATAACGGCGGCTTTGGATGGCGCGGGTGCGGCGCTCTTCGAGAGGCGCATCGTCGAGGAAGGCGTAGGGGCGGGCGTTGATGATTTCCTGGGAGAGGGGAGAGGGCTCTTTGAGATCGCGGGCTTCGATACGCAGGCGGCCGGTTTCGATGTCGGCCAGGATGCGTTCCAAGGCCTCGATGTCCATGGCCTCGGTGAGGCAGTCCCCGATGGTCTGCCGCACCAGGGGATGATCGGGGATCTCGCGTTCGCCTTGGATGTTCTCGAAGCAGGCCTTGCTGTCGGGGAATACCAGGGCCGCCAGATCCTCGGCGGCCATGCGCTGCAATTGCGGCGGCACCTTCTTGCCGTTGCGGTTGCGGACCAGGGCCAGGGCGCGCGTGGCGTTCCAGCGCCAGCGCACCTCGAACATGGGAGCGTCCAAGAGGGCCTGGATGAGGATGTGCCGCACCGACCCCGAGCGCAAGTACTGGAAAACCTCGTCCAGCGGAAAACTGTGGGTGGCGCCCAAGGATAGGATGAGGCCTTCCTCGGTGGCGGCGGCCTGCAATTCGAAATTGAACTTGCGGCAGAAGCGCTTGCGTAAGGAAAGGCCCCAAGCGCGGTTCACGCGGCTGCCGAAGGGCGCATGCAGCACCATGTGCATATCGCCCGCATCGTCGAAGAACCGCTCCAGCACCAGGGTGCCGACGCTGGGCATGACTCCCAGGGCCAGCTTGGCCGAGGCGAGATAATCGATGAGCTGCTCGGCGGCGGCTTCGCAAAGGCCCAACTCGCCGACGAGCCATTCCAAGGCGGATCGCTTCCATGGTACGCCCGGACCCGAGCCTTGCGTCTCCACGGAAGACTGCAATGCGGCGATGTCGCCCAGGCGATCGGAAATCTCTTCACGTACCCGGGAGACGGCCCGGGAGAAAGCCTCGCTGCGGCCGGGCGCTTCGCCCAGCCAGAAGGGAAGCGTGGGCGGCTGGCCGTGGGCGTCGGCCACGCGCATGACCATGCCCTCCAGGCGGATGATCTGCCAGCTGTTGTTCCCGAGCAGGAAAATGTCCCCCGGCGTGCTGTCGATGGCGAAGTCCTCGTTGACCGAGCCCAGGATCACGTTCCCCGGATCCAGCCGCACCTCGATGTCGAAGGTGTCCGGAATGGCGCCGCCGTTGGTCAGGGCGGTGAGGCGCGCGCCTTGCCGTCCGCGTAGGCGATCGTTCACGCCGTCCCAATGCACATGGGCCCCGCGTCGCCCGCGTCGCGTGGTGAAGCCCTCCGAAAGCATGGCGACGATCTCGTCGAATTCGGCGCGGGCCAGATCGCGGTAAGGATAGGGCCTGCGGCAGAGGGCGTACAAATCGGATCCGGACCATTCGCGGCAGGCGGTTTCTGCCACGATCTGCTGGGCCAGGATGTCGAGCGGTTTTTCCGGGACCTTCAGGACGTCGAGTTCGCCGCGGCGGACCGCGTCCAAAAGGGCGGCGGCTTCGATGAGTTCATCCCGCGTCAACGGGAATAGGCGGCCCTTGGGCGTACCGCCCACGGCATGGCCGGCGCGGCCCACGCGCTGGAGGAAGGCGGCGATGGAACGCGGGCAGGCGATCTGGATCACCAGCTCGACCGATCCGATGTCGATGCCGAGCTCCAGGGAGGCGGTGGCCACCAGGGCCCGTAGTTGCCCGTTCTTGAGGCGCTGTTCGGCGGTGAAGCGCCGTTCCCGGGAAAGGCTGCCGTGGTGGGCGGCGACCTTGTCTTCGCCCAGGCTCTGGCTGAGGCGGTAGGCCATGCGCTCGGCCAGCCGGCGCGTGTTCACGAAAATGAGGGTGGTCTTGTGTTCGCCGATCAGTTGCTCGACGCGCCCGTAAACTTCGTCCCACACCTCGTTCGCCATCACCGCGGTCAACGGCGATGCCGGTATTTCGACCTGGACGTCCAGCTTGCGGCGATGCCCGGTATCGATGATGGTACAGGGTTCGCCGGCGGTGAGGAAGTCGGCCACGGTTTCGATGGGCTTCTGCGTGGCCGAAAGGCCGATGCGGACGGGATTCCCCCCGGTCAAGTCGCGCAAGCGTTCCAGGGAGAGGGCCAGATGGGCGCCGCGCTTTTCGCCCACCAAAGCATGGATTTCGTCGATAATGACCGTGCGTATGCGCTTGAGCATATCGCGTCCGCGCTGGCTCGTGAGCAACAGGAACAGCGATTCGGGCGTGGTGATGAGGATATGCGGATTGGCCTTTACCATGGCCGCGCGTTCGCCCGCGGAGGTGTCGCCCGTGCGCACGGCGACGCGAATGTCCACTTCGCGGAGTTCGCTCTGGAACAGCGCCTCCTGGATCTCCTTCAGGGGACGGTTCAGGTTCTTCTCCACGTCGTTGCTCAAGGCCTTGAGCGGAGACACGTAGAGCACGGTGGTCGCGCGCTCGAGTTCGCCCGCGCAGCCTTGCGTGACCAGGTCGTTGAGGATGGTGAGGAAGGCGGCCAGGGTTTTGCCCGAGCCCGTCGGCGCGGCGATGAGGGTATGCATGCCGCCGCGGATGGCTTCCCAGGCGCGTTCCTGCACCGGGGTCGGCTCGCCGAGCCGCTCGCGGAACCAGGCCGCGATGGCGGGATGGAAGGCGGCCAAGGCATCGGGAGGGCGGACCGTGGCGATCATGGCCTTATAATCTAGACATTACTGTTCAAATGTACAGCAGTACCCGCCGGGAACCGGGGGGGAGGGTTCAAGCCATCCGCTTTTCCAAGGCCCGTAGGGCAGGGTAATTGTCTTCGTAGAACAGCTTCAGCAAAACCAAGGCGTCTTCCAAGGGAACCACGCCGAAGTTGAGGGTGAAAGACTTGTCCCGCTGCATCATGCCGAGGAGGTTCCACTTGTCGATGACCCGGGAAGTCACGCGCAATCCGCCCTCCTCGGGCATAAGCATGAAGAACGATTCGACTTCGTCCAGGAAAAGCATGAAGGGCGCGCGCGGCTCGGCCTCCGGAGACTCGCTAGGCTCGGTAAGCTTCCAGTCCATGCCGCGGAGCAAAGTCTCGGCGACCGTGAAGGAAATGGGGGCTTCGTCCCGATGCTCGACATCGGTAAGCTCCAGGTAATATCGCAATTCGCGCATTCAGCACCGGGATGGGTGCCCTCATTTTCGCTCGCGATAACCGTTTTCGTCAATGGAATTCGCGTCATGCTTACCGTCATCGCTGGGCCGCTTGCCCGGGTCGTCGTCGAAGATTTCCATATCCTCGATTTCATTGCTTGATTGGTAACCGTGGCGGGAGCCGCCCTGGCCCTCGTGTTTGCGCGACCCGGCGGTTTTTTTCGGATGCGGACGGTGCGTGGATTGCTTGGACATAAGTCCTCCCCGTCGCGGGACGCGGTTGTCCCGCTAGACCTAAGATAGGCTGACGGAGGGTCCGGGGAAAGCGCCGCGAAGTGCCGGAATGGCGCGCGATCAGGGGGAAACGAGGGCGGCGAGCCTTTTCGGGGCGATGGCGCGATAGCTTTCCGCGAGCCAAGCGATTAATAGGGCCACGGGGACGGGATCTTTGCGGGAAAAGGAGGCGCTGACCCAACCGGCTCTCCCCAAGCCGTATCCCGTGGGCTTGGCGAAGGGTTGCATCAAGGCGAAGTCCGCGGATTGCGGCAATTTCACCGACAGGCCGAACGCGCCATCCTCATTACTCATGAAGATGAAGGCTTTGCCTTTCACCTTGAGGGCGCGATGGCCCCAGGGAAAGTCCTCGGTGACTTCGGGGAAGGCCATGCCTGCCTTGCGCAAAGCGGCTTCGGCGGCTGCGAGTTTGTCCTTGGGAACGGATTCGGATCCGGATTTGGAGGGGCTTATGCGAGGCTTGGTGCGAGGCATGATTTAATGCCGGTTCATGCGATTGAAAATCGCATCGAGCTGATCCCGCCCGGCGCGCACCGCTTCCGCCGCGAAGCCGTGGGCGGCTTCCTGCTTCCCTTCTTCCAATTGTTTCCAGATCCCGTCGGTGAAATCCTTCAGGGGCGCTCCGAAGCTATGCAGCCCGGGCCCGCCCAGATCGGTGTCCACCGCGGGCGGGATGATTTCGACCACCTCGATTGGTGTGCCCGCGAACTGATGCCGCAGGGAGAGGGTGAATGATCGCAGAGCCGCTTTTGTGGCGCTGTAGACCGGCACGTTGGCGAGGGGCGAAAAGGAAAGGCCGGAGGTGACGTTGACGATGGCGGCTTGGGGCTGCTTCAGGAAATGCGCGGCGAACAAGTTGGCCAGGTGGATGGGCGCGTCCAGGTTGATGGCGAGTTCGGCGCGCAGGGCTTCCCAGTCCTGGGGCGCGCGTAGGTCCAAGCGTTGCTGGACGCCGGCGTTGTTGATCAGCACGTTCACCTGCGGGAATTCCTTCACCGCCCAATCGCGCAGGGCGATGCGTTGCCCTGGATCGGCCACGTCGCAGGCCCGCACGTGCAGGGCCGGATGCTTGGCCTTGGCTTCCTCCAGCTTGTCGCGCCGACGCCCGACGGCGATGACGGTATTGCCGGCGGATAGGAAGCGCTCGGCGAGCGCGAGGCCGATGCCCGAGGCGCCACCGGTGACGAGGATGGTCTGCGCAGTGGTCTTCATTTCGGGAATCCCTTCCTTGAGGTCGGGCTAAAGATAGGGTTTCCCGGATATAAAGGAAACCCTGTGCGCCGGGGGAATTGAGGGGCAGGGGGTAGGGCCCCTAGCCCGGTCCGGTCCGCCACTGGACGCGCAGGGCCTTCCGGGGCATGTCTCCCGGCAAGGCCACTTCGCTTCCTTCCCTGAGGTTCCCGGTTTCGAATTGCACGTGGCCCTGGACATCGAAGATGCGTAGGGCCCTGGCGCCCTGAGGCGTTTGCAGCGGCGTCCCCCAATTGACCAGCCAGCCGTCCGAACTTCCGCTGCGATGCGATGGGCGCGAAAGCACCTTGGATTGGTAATCGATCCAGCCTTGCTCGCGGGCGAGGACCAATGCCCATTGGCCTTCGGCCAGGTTCTCGCTGCCGTTGACGACGGTCTTGAATATATCCGCGTAGCTTTCGCTGCCGGCGATAAGGCCGCTTTTGGCATAGGGGTACGCCTGGGGCACATCCACCATATGCTCCGGTTCCCATGAAAAGGTCTCGGAGGTGTCCCCCGGAAAGCTGAGACTGAGGCTGGACGTGTAATGGGGCGCGCCGGAGAAATCCTCCGGGTTGTCGAGAAGGTAGATGTAGTCGGTGCCATACCCTTTCCGCGATCCCTTCATGGCCAGGAAGGAATGGGCATAGCGCAGGTTCCATCCCTGCGCGTCGCTCCAGGCGGAATCCTTTTCCAGGTCGCTCCACTTCCTTCCGGTCGGCTCCGCTATTTCGGGCGGGGCGTCATATTGGGTCCAGATGACCACGGTATCCAGGATCTGTTTCCCTTTCCCGATTTGGAGGCGAAGGGTTTCCTTGCCGGGAAAGGCCACCGGTTTGTTCGCCGAATCCGGCCGTTCCCTTCTGCGGGTCAGGAGCAGGGCCCATTGGCCCTCGGCCAGGTTTCCGCCTCCGCTTCCATTGCGCAGGATGACCGTCCCATGCTGAGGGTAACTGGAGACGAATTCGGTTTCGCCGTGGGGGTACGCGTTGGGAAGCTTGCCCATATGGACCGCCGGTCCCCAGGAATACTGGATAGTCGTGTCCCCCGGGAAGGTGAACTGCACGCCTGCGGAGTACGTCGGCGTTCCCGTCCCGGAGTCATCCAGCACCGCGGAGTCGCTGCCGTACCCTTTGCGCGATCCCAAGGTCGCGGCGAAGGAATGGTTATAACTGTAATGACGTCCGCTGCTGTCGGTCCACGCGGAATCTTTCTCCTGATCGGCCCACTTGCGCCCGTCCGGTTGATCGATCTCCGGGAACTTCCCGTACTCGGCCCGGATGATCACGGTGTCCAGGCCCACCTGGTCCTTGCCGATTTGGATGATCAAGGTTTCCACGTCGGAATAAGCGAAAGCCGGCAAAACGGCCGCGACGAGTGTCGCAACCTTGAGGCGGTGAAGTCGGAGCATGGGATTCCCCCTGGCGGGCAGCGCTTCCCCTGAAAGAATCCTTTACGCTTGTCCCAGTCAAGTTCCGCGGGAGCCGCTATCGGGCCAGGTTTCCTGGTGAGAGCGCCGGTTTTCGGCTTCTCAGCGCGCCGGTCGGGGGGAGTTCCCTTGCGCAGCAGGGCGGATGAAAAGGGGAACCCGGGCGGCTTTAGTCAGGGAGCGGTTGCGGCCCAGCAGGTCGTATCCCATCCCTAATTTCGCCTGCGCTCCTTGCCGGGCGTTCGCATCGCCCAGGGCCAAGGGGAAATCCGGATCGACGGTTCCGATCAAGACGGCATCGAAAAGGTGGGTGGCGGTATCGGCCAACAGGATCACGGGCAGGCTATCGCCCTTGGCTTGGACCAGGGATTGGAATAAGGAGAGGCTCACTACGTAGTCACCGTTATAGTATTGGAACTCGCCTACCCCTCGCAAGGTCAGCTTGAGGACGGTTTGAACGTACCCGTTTTCGTCCGGTTTGTCGTTCATGCCATAGTAGACGTTGGCGATTTGGGCCCCTTGATGGTCGGAGGGGACCCAATCCAATGCGTGGGCCCCGGCGCAAGCCAGGGTCAAGGACAATGAGAACGTCTTCAAGGAACGGAATGATGGAAGCATGGAGGGTCTCCCGAAAGGAAGGTGTGGCGCAGGTTTAATCTAACGCTTATCGCCTCGCCACTGTTGGCCATCCTACCAATTTATTTGCCTCTTTTTCTCCCTTTTCCCGGCCGCTGCTTCCGTAACCGTTCCTGGAATGTCGAGAAGCGCTCCGGCATGCCTTCCTGGCGCGCCCAACGCTCCAGTTCCTTCATGTCCACGTCTTTCTCCCGCGCGACTGCGACCATCGTCGCTTGTTCCAGGCATTGCAGATCGTTCCAGTAGAAATACCCGCACAGCCTATCCTTTACGCAATCGGTAGGGGAAAGCATTTTCACGGGCATTTCCCCTAAATCCGTTTTCAGGACGTTTTCCACGATGGAGCGTGGAGGTTCGTTGCCTACCGAGATAGGCGGTGGCGGAAACTCGACGAAGAATCCGCTCTCGGGGTGCGTGAAATGCCGTCCCTCCCTTTCGAATCCAAGGCCTTCCATGATGCCTGACACCTTCTCGAATCCATCGTGCAACTGCCGGATGAAATCGAGATCACCGGATTGGTACGCATTGTCCGTGTAGATGGATACGCAGGCGCCTCCGGAGAGCGTCACGTCGATTCCGGCCTTCTTCAACCCGCTATACGCGTACTGGGCCAATTCCTCCAGGCCCATCTTCTTTTTCACAGCGGCTTTCCGCTTCGGCGCGGCCGTCGCCTGGGCCTGTAGTATTCCTGTATCTCCTTTTCCGGTATCGCCTCCATATTTTTCTTAAGCAGGGCGATCAATTCGGCTTTCAGGAAGTACCTGGGATTGATGGAATATATGCGCGTCTTCCCGGCGTTTCGGCTGACGAGGATGCCGGCCTCTTCCAGCTTCTTCAATTGGCTTTGCACCGCGAACAAGCTGGCGGCGAAATTTTTCGAGAGTTCCGAACTGTACGCTTCCCCGCACTCTTCGAGATACAGGAGGATTTTCTCCCTCAGTTCCGAACCGAAGAGGACTGATAGCATAGGCTCAATATACCAATAGGTTAGGTGATATCACCAATATCATAGGTGGATAACCTTTTCCCCCGCCGCGTCCCGCTTCGACCCTTTTTTGCGGACTACTCAAACTTCCGAACCCGTTTCAGCGAAATCGGCGTATTCTTGCCTTGAATTCCCTTCTCCAATTACTGTACATTTGGGCAGTATGCCTTTTGTCCATCTCCACGCCCGCTCCCATTTCTCCTTGCTCTCGGGCCTGCCTTCGCCCGAGGCCCTGGCCGCCCGCGCCGCCGCCTTGGGGATGAAGGCCTTGGCTCTGACCGATACCAACCGCATGAGCGGGCTCATCCTCTTCTACAAGGCATGTCGCGCGCAGGGGATCAACATCAAACCCATCCTCGGCATCGAAATCGACGAGCCGGAGCGCCCTGGCGAAACCATCGTCGCCTTGGCGCGCAACGCCAAGGGTTACGGGGACGTTTGCGAGATCGCGACCTTGCGCCAGCGGGATAGGGCTTCTTTCGCCCGCATCTTCGCGCGGGAATGGCCCGATCTGATCCTGCTCACCGCGTACCCGCGCGCGCTCAAGGCCCTGCATGAGAGCCCCAATCGCGTCCGGACCTACGGCGAACTGGTCCGCCATTCGGCGGAAGCGCGCGCGCGCGGCAAGGCCGTCGAAGCCTTGTGCGAAGCCTGGAAAATGCCCGTGGCCGCGTCGGGGGATTGCAGCTTCCTGGATCCCGCAGAGCATGAGTTGCATCGGGTCTTACGGGCCATCGATCTCAACTCCACCCTGTCGCGCCTCAAGCCCGGCGAGACCGCGCCCGAGGGGGCCTGGCTCCGCTCCGATGCGCAAATGGCGGAGCTTTTCCGCGATCGCCCCGATGCCCTTGAGAACGCCGGTTGCATCGCGGACGCATGCCGCGTCGAGTTGAGCCTGGGGAAATGGATCATGCCGGATATCCAGCCGCGGAAGCGGGGTTACACCGCGGACGTCTGGTTGTCGAGGCTGGCCTGCCGCGGGCTCTGGCGCAAGTACGGGAACAAGCCCGAATTCGCCGAGGCCCGCCGCATCCAGGAAATGGAACTGTCGGTGATCAGGAAGCTGGGCTATTCCTCGTACTTCCTGATGGTGAAAGAGGTGCGCGATTGGGCCACGCGTGCCCTGAGCTCACGCTTCCGCCGCGCCCGCGATTGCAGCATCTTGCGCGGCAGCGGGGCCAACTCCATCACCTTTTACAACCTGGACGTGTGCAACCTCGATCCCATCGCGCTTAAGCTGTACTTCCAACGCTTCCTCAACGAGGATCGCGCGGCGCCGCCGGATGCCGATCTCGACTTCGGCTGGGACGAACGCGATCGCGCGCTCAAATGGATGGTCGAGCGCTTCGGGCGGGACCGCGTGGCCATAACCTGTACCACCAACCATTTCCGCGGCCAGGCCGCCTTCCGCGAGGTGGCCAAGGTATTTGGTTATTCCGACGGGCAGGCGACCACGGTACTCGATAGCTTCAACACTGACTCGCGCCAAATCATAGACGACGAGGTGCTGCGCATCGGGGAATGGGCCAAAAGGGTGAAGGGCCGGCCGCGTTTCCTGGGCCAGCACCCGGGCGGCCTCATCATCACCAACGAACCCATCTTCCGGCATGTGGGGTGCGAGTGGTCGAGGACCGCCGCTGAAGGCGGCGGTCCTTTAGGAGTTTCCCCGGCAAGCCGGGGAAACTCCACGGAGAGGGCGGGGCGGGAGTTGCGCGAGGATGCCGACGGGCCCGGGGGGGCGCGGCTCATCACCCAGATCGATATGCATAACGGCATCGATGATCTGGGCCTCATCAAGTTCGATCTGCTCGGCAACGGTTCCATCTCCGTGCTGCGCGATTCCTTGGCCCAATTGGAAGAGGCCGGTTATCCCGATCCGGAAGTGTGGGACGTAGGGAAGTGCTTCCGCGATCCCGCCGTGAACGACATGATCAAAAACGGCAGGACGCGCGGCATCTTCTACATCGAGAGCCCGGCCCAGATCCGCCTGAACCAACGGGCCAAGGCGGAAAGCTTCGATGAAATCGTCATCACCTCCAGCCTGATCCGCCCGGCGGGGACGGCTTATTGCGACACCTTCGTGGAAAGGCATCGGAAGATGAAAAGCGGCGTGAAGGACTGGGAGTTCCTGCATTCCTCCCTGGAGGGCCTGCTCTCCGATACCCATGACGTCTGCGCCTTCCAGGAGGACGTGATCCGCATCTGCCATGAGGTGGCGGGCCTTTCCTTCAAGCTGGCCGATCGCATCCGCAAGATGATGAACAGCCAGCACGAGGGCGCCCCGGACGAAGCGGAATGGGAAAGGGTGAAGGGGATGTTCATCGACGGATGCATGGGCCGCGTTCCCGATCCGTTCACGCGGCCCCAGGCCGAGGCGCTGTGGAAACGCGTCTCGTCGTTCTCGGGCTTTTCGTTCTGCAAGTCCCATAGCGCCAGCTACGCCGAGCTCTCTTTCCAATGCTCCCATCTCAAGGCCCATTACCCCGCCCAATTCCTCTCGGCCGTCATCACCAATCGCCATGGTTTCTACACCCGCGACGTCTACCTCGACGAGGCCCGCCGCTGGGGCATGCGCGTTTTGCCGTTGGACGTGAATCATTCCCGCCTCGCCTACTATGGGCGCGACAAGTGGATCCGGCCGGGGCTTTTGCCCGTGCGCGATTGCCGCGAGACGGCCCTGAAGGTACTGGTGCAAGAGCGCGAAGCCAACGGATCCTACCACGATCTTCCCGACCTGCTACGGCGCGTGCCTTTGCACAAGCGCGAGGCCGAGAACCTGATCCTGGCGGGGGCCATGGGCGGCTTCGGAATGACCCAGCCCGAGCTGCTGTACCAACTGGATGCCGCCTATGGCCATGCGCGGGGGGACCAGTTCGATCTCTTCGGCGAGGCGGCGGGGCCGGGGGCAGAGGCGGGCGGAGGGCGGCGCGCGGCGGGGTTGCCGGGGGTTGCGGCGGGACCGGGCCTGCGCGAATACTCGCTGATGCAGAAATGCCTGAACGAGCTGCGCATGCTGGGCTACGTGCTCTCGGCCAACCTGCTGGACGTGGTGGAGAATCATCCGTTGGCGCGCGGAGCGGTGCGCGCCGCCGATCTGGGAAGGCATGTGGGGCATCGCGTCAAGATACTGGGCATTCCCGTCACCGATCGCCTGCACCCGGTGGCGGACTCGGGACGCTACATGAAGTTCCTCACTTTGGGCGACAAGACGGGGTACTTCGATATCATCTTCTGGCCCGATATGCTGGATAAATGGGGCGATACCCTGGCGGGGCAAGTGCCCTTCGCCGGCAACCTGCTGGAGGTATGGGGCAAGGTCGGCGAACAAGCGGGGACGTATTCGCTGGAGGCCGAGCGGGTGCGCGTGGCGGAATGGCTGCCTAACCAGGTGGACTTCGAGTTGGCCTCGCGCCGGTTGCACGAGGGCATGCGCGATTATCCGGCCTACGCCGATGGGGTGGAAGCGATGGCGGCCTGATCAGAAGCCATCGGGGCGCTGACCCGTGATCTCCGTGGCGGTGCCGGAAATGTCCCCGGAATCCCCATCCGGATCCGGGTTGGGCATAGTTACATTTGGCCCACCCATAATCCAGGATATGCCCATGCCCATTACGCGTTCCCGATCCGCAGTATGGCTCCCGCTCGTTACGTTCATCCTCGTCGCGCTTTCCGTTCCCCTGCTCGTCCTGCAGGGATGCATCTTCTCTTCCGGAGGAGGCAACGGCAATTCCGGCCAGTCTAACCGCGGCTTCTATACGATCACCAATCCCACCGCCTTCAGCAGCTTGAGCCTGGATTCAACCTACCAGGTGCAATGGTCGGCTTCCGATACGGCGGGCGCAGGCTTGGTGCGCGTGTCCGTGTATAAGGGCGATGCCTTCCTGGGCAACCTATCCTCGTCCCAGTCGGGCACCGGCGCTTTCGTCTGGAGCCTGCCGGGCACGCGCTCCCTGGGCGGCTACCGCCTGGGCTCGGGAACCGGCTACCGCCTGCGCGTCACCAACATCGCGGATAGCTCCAAGTGGGATTTCAGCCAGTCTTTCGTCATCTATTCCACCTATTCCGGAAGCCTCGAAGTGACCGCGCCCGCGAAAGGCGCCATGGCCAAGCTCGACTCGACACTGCGAATCACCTGGTCCATGACGGGGGCGGTGGGATCTTCGGTGGGGCTGCAATTGTTCAAGGACACCGTCCTGGTTTCCACTTTGACCACGATAGCCTCCGCGGCGACCGGTTCATACGCCTGGACGAGCCTGACTTCATCCTTAGGTTCCGGTGACGATTATCATATCCGCATCTTCGCCTATGGCGATCCCTCCATTTCCCAGACCGGGCCGGCCTTTGCCATCTCTTCCAGCTGGTCCGGATCGTTCGCTTTCATCTCTCCCCGGGCCGAAGACACCCTCACGGCCGGGATGTCGGCGGAAGCCGTTTGGAGCGTCTCCGGGAATCCCGGCACCTACGCGCAGCTTTCCCTGTGGCGCGATTCCACCATGGTCTCCCTTTTCGGCTATAGCGTCGCCCTTTTCAGCTCCAGCGTCACGGCCTCGGTCGATTCGGTTATTTCGACCCTGCCTGGCGGCCTTTCCAGCGGCCGCTATCGTTTGCGCGTGGCCAGCACCTCGGATGCGGGCATCTTCGCGTTCTCCCCGGCCTTTTTCGTCCGCGGAGCCGATCCCGACGATTACGAGAAGGACGATACCCTGGCCTTGGCCAAGCCCATCGACGCGGACGGGACGCCGCAGCGGCATACCTTGACCACGGGAGATACCGATTGGATGCGACTCAAGGCTCTGGCGGGCAAACGGTATCTGATGGGAATGCGCGCTTCCGGATACCTGTATCTGGACGTGCTCGATAGCGCCGGGCGGCAACTGAAGCAATCTTATGGGACCAATTTCCAGATCATCTTCGCTCCCGGCTACGCGGGCACGCATTACCTGCGCGTGCATAGCACCGGTTCGGCGCCGGGACCCTACCAGGTCTCGGTGCTCGAATACGATTCCGCCAGCGCGCCCGCCAAGGTCGCCTTTTCCGCGCCGGATGAGAAGACCACGTGGGCGGCCGGCTCCAGCTACAACATCTATTGGACTCCCGACAGCGTGCTTTTCGGGACCAGCGTTAACCTATCGTTGTACAACGATACCACCTTGGTCCAATCCATCGGCAGCTATGCGGCCAACGGCGGAAGCTTCTCCTGGACCATCCCCAGCGGCATTTATACCGGAAGCAAATACCGCATCCGCATGTCTTCCACGCTCGGCAGCGACATCTTCGCCTACAGTTCCTACTTCGCCATCAGCGGTTTGACTCCGGACGCCTATGAGCCCGATAATTCGCGGGGGGCGGCCAAGTCCATCGACGTCAATGGCACGGTCCAGCAGCATAACATCGTATATGGCGATACCGATTGGGTGCGTTTCGATGGCGCGGCCGGCACGACCTACCTGGCCACGGTGAACGCCGGAGCCGCTTCCGTCTATCTCTACGTGACGGATAGCGCGGGCCTTTCGCAGTCCTCGCAATACGGAAGCCGCATTTCGCTGACCTTCGCTCCGGTCCGGGACGGGAAATACTACCTGCGGATACAAGGATCTTCCGGCTCCGGTCCTTATACCTTGTCCCTGACCGCTTATGATCCGGTTAAGGGCGGCTTGCCGGTGAAATTCACTTCGCCCGATTCCGCCGCGGTCTGGTCCGCGGGATCGAGCTACCCCATCAACTGGGTCCCGGACAGCGCGACCTTCGGTACTTTGATTTATCTCGATCTCTATAACGACACCGTTCTGGCCCAGGGGGCCAGCAGCTACCTCTCGAATTCCGGCACTTATTCCTGGCCCATCCAGGCAGGCACCTACACCTCGGATAAATACCGCATCCGCATTTCTTCCTACAATAACCGGGCCATCTACGGATTCAGCCCTTATTTCACCATCAGCGGGATTTCGCCGGATACGTACGAGCCGGACAATCTCCGGAGCGCCGCGAAGGCCATCACCGCCGATGGCGTGGCCCAGCAGCGCAACATCGTCTATGGCGATTCCGATTGGGCGCGCTTCGACGGCGTGGCCGGCAAGACCTACCTGGCCACCGTGAATTCGGCTTCGGCCAGCGTCTACCTGAGCATCACCGACAGCCTGGGATACAGCCTTTCATCCGTGTCGGGAAGCCGCGTCTCGGCCAGCTATACCCCGACCCGCTCCGGAAAGTATTACGTGAGGGTCCAATATTACTCCGGCTCCGGCAATTATTCCCTGATGCTCTCGGCGTACGATGCCAGCCAAGGCGGCGTGCCCGTAAAGTTCACCGCTCCCGATTCCGGAGCGGTCTGGTCCTCCGGTTCCGCCTACAGCGCCACGTGGATCCCCGATAGCGCTTTGTTCGGGAATTACGTGTCCTTGGCCCTGTACCAGGACAGTACGCTCCTCTATAGCCTCACGAGCTCCAGCTCCAATTCGGGCACGGCCTCCCTCTCGATTCCCTCCGGCCTCGCCTCGGGCAAGAACTATCGCTTGCGCATTTCGAACTATTCCAATCCCTCCATCTACGGTTCCAGCGCGCCTTTCACCATCGCGGGCATCGCCCCGGATTCCCTGGAGCCGAACGATTCCATCGCGACCGCCAAGGCCATAGTCCCCAACTCCCCGCGCCTGCCCCTTTCCTTGAGCTACCACGATAAGGATTGGTTCCGCTTCGCGGCGCATGCCCAAAAGCTGTACCTGATCCAAACCGTTTCGCAGTCCACCGTTCCCACCCTGTTGCGCCTATGGCCCGCGGGCGGGGCGACGACCCTGCTCAGCAGCACCAAGTCTTCCCTCGACAGCGTGAACAGCCTGGCCTGGGTAGCCCCCGCCGACGGCGATTATTTCATTTCCGTGGAAGCCTCTTCGACCAGTTATTATGGCGCCTATGGTTTCGAGGTGAAAGAAATCGATCCGACCGCTTATAAGTTCACGGTTTCCGCCCCGGCCGCCGGCGCCGGCGCCAAAACGGGCGCTTCCCTCCCCATCCTATGGAGCGATCCCTCGTCGGTGAAAGGCTACGTGGATTTATTCCTCTATGACGGGGACGGGGTGGTCCAGACCATCGCGGCCAATGTTTCCAATACGGGCAGCTATGCGTGGATCGTCCCGGCAGGCCTGGCGGCCCGCGCGGATTATTCCGTGAAGGTCATCAGCCGGCTGAGCTCCGGCATCAGCGGCGTCAGCGGGGCCTTTTCCATCGGGCCGTGACGGAGCGGGGCCGGGCGGGGCGCTTCATCCGGCTCGGCTTGCCCGGTTTGCCGACATGCTGTACATTTGGGCATCATGTCCGCCCATCCGCCGCCCCTGTTCCTGGCCCTGGAGGCCCCCGAGTTCCCGGCCCAGGCCATCGCCGCCTGGGACGATCGCCTACGCGGCCGCCCCTTCGCCGTGGTGGAACAGGATCCCGACAGCCATAAGACCTATGTCATCGCCGTCTCGCCGGCAGCGCGCGAAAGCGAAATCTTCGCGGGCATGCCTTTGGCCGCCGCGCGCCGCCGCCTGCGGAGCCTTGAGGTCGCGCAGCGCAACCCCGCGTGGGAAATCGCCCTGGGCGATGAACTGCGGGCCTTAGCCTTACGCTACACCCCCGAGTCCGAAGTGCGCGGGGGCCGCGTGCTGCTGGACATGACCGGCACGCCGAGCGCGCGCGCGTTGCGGCCCCTGTTCCTGGCCCGCAAGCTGCTTAGCGATGCCCGCTACGTTTCCGGCCTGGGGGAAGTGTACGCGGGCGCGGCCGCCACGCGCCTCATGGCCCAGGTGATGGCGCGCCTTGGCGCCGGCCGCGGCGAGGACGCCGCGGCCTGTCCGCCGGGATCGGAATCCGCCCTCCTCGATCCCCTGCCTCCCGCTTGCCTCCCGGGCTTGTCGCCGCAATGCCGTGCCCGCATCCGCCGCTATTCCCTGGAGAGCGTGGGCCAGGTGCGCGCGTTGGGCCGCGAGGCCCTGGCCGCGCGCTTCGGGTCCGAAGGCGACAAGCTCTTCACCTTGGCCTGCGGCCTCGATCTGGAGACCGGGCGCGCCGCGATCCGCGATCCGTCGGCGGAGACCGTGCTGGCCGCCGACGGCAACGATGACGACGCGCTGGCGCGCGCGGTGCGGCTCACCGCCGACAAGCTGGTCTTCCAACTGCGCGCCCGGGGCCTACAGGCCGATCGCCTCACCTTGGCCATCCGCTATGCCGACGGGAAGGCGTCGCGCAAGACCGCGTCCGTGCGGCCGCGTACCGACGCCTTCCCGATCCTGGCCGCCCTCGCCAACGATCTCTTCCGCCTCCTCTATCAGCGGCGCGTGGCGTTGCGCGCCGTCTCCCTCACGGCGCCGGCCCCCCAGCCCGATACCGGCCAGACGGAACTCTTCGCGACCGGGGACGATCGCCGCCAGCGGGCCCTGGGCGATGCGATGGCCAAGATCCGCGCGCGCTCCGGTTTCGGGGCGATCCTGAGCGGCGGGAACGCGGGGGACGCGTAGGACTTCCGTTATGCCGGGAATCGATATGTCAGGAATTGTGAGATCGCTACGAGGCGGTTTCAGGGGTCGGATCGCAAGCGAAGCTTCGCTACATTGACGGGAGTCGTCCGCATCCCGAGAAAGATGCTTATGCCTTCGCTTCAGTCTTTCGCCGCCGCCCTCGTGTTCGTATTCCTGTTCGCGAGCGGGTCCGTATCCTCCGCCGAATTCTCGCGGTCCGATTGGTCCAACCCCGCCCAGGCCGGTAGCGCCCTGTGGATCAAGAACCTCCGGAGCCGGGCGGTGACCCTCGATAGCCTGTACGTGCGCACCTTGGGCTTCCGGGGATTCTCAGAGGTGGCATTCAGCGTCGGGCCGCGCCGCATTTGCTTCACCGTCCGGGGAGATCCCCGCGGCCATTGGGCCCGCCTCGTACCGAAGGATGGCCGCCGTCTCCGGGTGCGGGCGCGCGATAGCCTGATGATCACCGGCTTCGAATGCGGGGCGCGTCTCCGGGCCGCGCAAGGCGCCAGGCAGGCGGCCGAGGAGTTCGTGCTCGACCTGAAGCTGGTGGACAATCGGGGCAAGCGCTCCCAGGTTAAGATCATCCAGTTGACCCCGAGCTACCCGATCGGGGATACCCCGGAAGTCGTAGGAATGGATCCGGGCCGGGACTAAGCGGTCTTCTGGTTCCGGGAAGGCTTGAATATATTGGCGCTTGGACCCCGCATGGGCATCGCCAAGGACAAGCTGACCGAGGAACAGAAGCGCGAAGTGGAGCGCTTGCGGCAGTTCGTTGCGCGCAACCGGCTCAACGTGCTGATGAATAGCACCAAGTGGCGCGCCGCCATCGACGCGGTCGCCGGCATCGCCGGTTACGCGGCCCGCTTCCGCGTGCGGCAGATTACCGACCTCCAGGATCCGCCCTTATCCTGGTCGACGGGCTTCCCGGCGGGCCTACCCTTATACAACGCCATCGAATGGATCGAGCTGGACGTGCGGCCGGAACGCAAAGGACCTGATTTCACGGACCCGTTGCAACGCGCCCTGAAGGCGGCGGGCGTCCCCATAGCGATCGAAAAGACGGGGCTGCGCATCCTCGGGCATTCACGGCAGGGGAGGGGCTGAGAGATGGGCGCCGTTCGAATACGTGATTTGCAGCCGGGCGATGTGCCTGCCTTAGCCCGTCTGTTGGCTTCGCTGGACTTAGGCCTATGGGCCCAGGGAAGGGATTCGTCCGAAGTGGAACGCGCGCTGGAATCGCGCATGGAAGCCAGGACGGAAACGACCACGATCCGCGTGGCCGAGGCGGAGGGGAAACTCGCCGGTTACGCTTCGGCGCATTGGCTCCCGAACCTGTTCCTGGCCGGTCCGGAAGGTTACGTCTCCGAATTGTTCGTGGCGCAGGAAAACCGGGGCCAGGGCATCGGCGGGGCGTTACTGGACAGCCTCGAAGCCGAGGCGCGGGCCCGAGGCTGCGCGCGATTATCCTTATTGAACCTGCGGGATCGGGAGTCGTACCGCCGCGGGTTCTACCTGAAAAGGGGATGGACGGAACGGGCCGATGCGGCCAACCTCATCAAAAAGTTGGGGCCATGATGATCGATGAAAAGAACGCCGAGTATTGCCAATGGGGCGACGGCTGCGACCGATTACAGCCGCTCACCGACGAGGCCGTGCCGAACGTAAAGGCCTTGATCGCCGATGCCGTGCTCGAATTCTACGGCGACCTCGAATTCCTGCCGAAGGACCGGGATGGGTTGCTGCTCCATTACGAACGGACAGGCTATCTACGGGATCTCGACGACCTGCCACGGTATACGGCCCTGGCGACGGCGTATTTCTGATCCTTTACCAAGACGGCGCAGTGATCGGATGCGGAGGTCTGCGTCGCCTCGCGGAAACGGACGCGGAACTGGTGCGGTTGTGGCTCAGGCGGGATCGCCGGAAGCAGGGCCTGGGCCGGATGGTTTTCGAGCGATTGCTGCGGGAGGCCGCCGCGCTCGGATATGCGCGGATCTTCCTCGATACCTCGCATCGCTGCGCGGATGCCGTACGGCTGTTCCGCCGGAACGGCTTCGTCGATTGCGTTCCGTACAAGGAGAGTATCGGAGAAGTATTCATGTGCCGGGACCAGCTGTAAACCGTCTCGATGATCGCCGGAAAATTTTCCAGGATCCGCCTCGGGTTCCGCATTCGGACCGGAATTTCGGCCTCCTCTGATTGGTCCGGATTTTGCAATCGGGAGAGCCGAATCCCACATCGTCAACCCGAGGAAACAGCAAACAATATGTCGCTAGCGCGCCTTTTCTTCGCTTCCGGCCTCTTAATGGCCGGCCTTTTGCACGCAGCCCCGATCACCTACACCGCTTACTCCGCCTATGCTGACGTCAATTGCAGCTACGATTTGAGCACCACCAATGACGGGCTTAGCGATCCCGCCGCGCACTTGTCCGCGTCTTCGGCTTCCGGAGGATGCGCGACGTCCGTGAACGCTCAGGTGACGGAAACGGCCGATGCCCTCGACTTCAGCATCGCAACCACTACCGCGCACGGGCCCGATATGTGGACCTTGGGTTCCGGCAGCGCGTTTCTTCAGATGACGATGACTCAGGATATGGTTCTCACCGCCAGCGGGGCCATGGACGCCTCGGCTTCGGCGCAGTACCTGATCTATAACGGCGGCGTCTACGACTATACCGTTGGCCAATACCTCTACAACAGCGTTCAAATCAGCGGGAATACCCCCGGGGAGCATTTCGACTTGGGCGGTAACGGCGGCGATACCCACGCTACCGACCCGTGGGGCAACCACGAGCAATTGCTCGCTCCCGCCTCGGTCACCCTTTTGGCCGGCCACAACTACGGGATGTGGGGCGCCATTTGGAACCAAACCCTGGCAGGAGACGTGCCGACTTGGAACATCTACAATCCCGGTTCCGGTAGCGCCGTGTCCACGTGGGATTATCACCTGGAAGCCGTCAATCCCACCCCGGCCGTTCCGGAGCCGGGCTCTCTGGCTTTGTTGGGCCTCGGCTTGGCCGGATTGCTCTTGGGCGCGAACCGTTTCCGACTCGGCGCCCTTGGCGCGCGCTCGCGCGGGAACGTCGGCTAGTTAGGCCGGCTCGGGCTCGTACACATCCCGGATCGAAGGGTCCTTCGCGAATTGCGCCTTGGCATAAGGGCATGTCGCGGAGACGCGTACGCCCTTCTCGCGGGCCCAGGCCACTGCCGCGTTCAAGAGGCGGCGCGCGACGCCGCGGCCCTGAAGCCGTAGCCCAACCTCCGTATGGACGATGTTCACGCGGTCCCCGCCTGGGCGGGCATAAGCCAATTCGGCGACGCGGCTCCCCTCCAGCTCGATGAAAAACGCGCCATGGCGGTCGGATTCCTGGTGCTGGATCTGCAAGTCCTGGTCGGCATCATTCATGAAACGGGCTCCGGTGGGAGGGTTCGGGAGCGATCATGGGATTCGTTCCGGAACCCAAAATAGCAATAGGCCTAATGGCCCGGGTTGTCGGCCTGCTTCTCCGCGGCCTCTTCCTTGGCCTCTTTCTTCTCGCGCTTCAGATCCGCTTGGTTCTGCTTCTGATCCTTCTTGTCTTTCTTCAAATCCTTTTCATCCCGCTTGACGTCGGCCTTATCTTCGGTGATCTCGCGCTTATCGGCGCGCACTTCCTTGTTCTCCACGGCTTCGGTATGCTTGTCCTTCGCCAAGGAGACCTCGTTCCGGGTTACCGCGTGGTTGTCCGATCCGTCCTTCTTCGATTTCGCCAGGCTGTCTTCCGAGGCTTCCCGGTTTTCATGGGCGGCCGACGCGTCCCGCTTATCCTTTTTCAGCTTGCGCTTGTCGCCCTTCTTTTCGTGCTCGGCGTTCTGGACGTCCTTCCGGTCGTTCCGGATATCGACGCTATCCTTCTTGACCTGGGCGGTTTCGCCGGCCACGGTGCTTGCGGCTTTGGCGGTATTGAACATGAGGCCGGCGGCCAGGGCCGTAGCGGCCAGGGAGCGGATAACTTGATTCTTCATCGGGATTCCTTTCGAATCGGTATGCCTGCAAGGTATGGTTTGCAGGGTCGGGCGCAAGGATAATCGTCATTTTTCCCGTCACTCCTTTAAATAGCCGTAAAATATGGATACCAATCATTTAGGTAGACTAAATATTATGTCGTTAATATATTTGAGTCTTGGAATATTTGAATCTCCTCGAATTTAACCCCGCCCGTCCCGCGAATCCGGAGGTCGAAATGGTTCTTGCGAAGCGAAATCCCGGCCGCCACCCCTCTCCCAAGGGTTCCACGACTTCGGATGCCGAAAGGCTCGCGGAGATTTTCCCCAGGATGATGACCGCCTTATCCCAGATTACCCAGGCCGAAGAATTGATCCACGAGAACCTCACCCCGTCCCAGATCAAGGTCTTGAACGTTCTCGGCTTCGCGGAAGGCCCCAGGCGGATGTCGGAAATCGCCAAGGAGCTGGGGATCACCCAAGCCAGCCTTACCGAGACCGCCAAGAAGCTCGCGGCCCAGGGGTACATCAGCCGTACCCGCAAGGCCGAAGACGATCGGGTGGTGAACGTGGCCTTGACCCCGCAGGGCGAAGAGCTGACGGTGGAGATGAAGCGCAAGATCCATAGTTATTTCAACTTCGTTTGCGAGGGCCTCGATCCGAAAGACCGGAAAAGGCTGGTGGAAAGCCATCAATTCATCTTCAAGACATACATGGATGCGGTCATTAAGAAATCGCGGCAGGGAAAAGGGTCGTAGCATGTCGGGCATCCGCATCCTGCTTATCGAGGACAATCGCATCCTGCGCGAAGGCATCACCGCGATGATCAACGAGCAACAGGACGTAGAAGTCGCTTCGGTATCCGATGGCAGGGATAATACCCTTTCCAAAACCCGGGCCATCAAGCCCCACGTGGTGCTGATGGATTTGGGATTGAACAGCCAGAACAGCCTGGATTTGGTGCAGTCGGTGAAAAAGGAATTCCCGGACGTGAAGATCATCGGGATGGGGCTGGCGCCGGCGCAGGCGGATATCCTGGAATTCGTGCAGGCCGGAGCGGAGGGATTCATCCTCAAAACGGCGACCGTCGACGAGATGCTCGAGACCATCCGGGCGGTAGCGGCCGGCGCGACCGTGCTGCCTTCCTCGATGACGGGATCCCTTTTCTCGCAAGTGGCCGAACATGCGGTTCGGAAAGGGAAACGGAACCTCAAGACCGCCATCCGCATGACGGAACGCGAGAAGGACGTTATCGCCCTGATCGTGGATGCGAAGAGCAACAAGGAAATCGCGGACGAATTGAATATCGCTACTTTCACCGTCAAGAGCCACGTGCACAACATCATGGAAAAGCTGGCGCTGCATAGCCGACTGCAAATCGCCAATCACGCCCGCAGCGGGGCGGATGGCTTGAGTTCCCTCCGGCGCCATTCCGAGGCCGCCTGACGGCCCGAAAGCGTCTTTCCTTAGATCCGGGGGCGCCGGATCCGGGACCCCTCCCAGCTACTTATTCCATTACTTCCGAAATTAGTCGAATCGGCAATACCGTGATTATCATGATTGCTACTCGATTATGGAAAAGGATTAACTCTTTTTTCATCCCTTCGGAGTATATCTGCGTATTCCCCGCCGACATATATTCCCTCTCAGACAACTGAAAGAGGATATGAGAAAAATCAAAACGACCAAACGAATCCTGATCGCGGGCACGGCCATCCTGGCCCAGGCGCATCTCTGCCACGCGGCTACCGCCGACGTGGACCCGGCTGAAACGGATTCGATCGGAGCCAATACCGAAATCAAGGTGATCGCCCCCACCAATACCTTCTACGGCCTCCGCGGGCTATCCCAGACTTCTTCCGCGGAAGCCTTGGGCCAAGGCCGCCTGATATTCAGCGCGCAAGGCTCGTTCTATCAGCAACAAAAAGCCTTTCCCGGCGCCCCCGATAAGGGCGCGAATATCTTTTCCGGCCGCGGATCGGTATCCTTCGGCATCAACCGCCAGATCGACGCCTACGCTACGCTGGCCGGATACGGCTCCACCGACTATACCAGCGACAAGGCTTCCGGCATGGGATCGCTCGGCGGCGGATTCCAGGGAACCCTTCCCTTCGAGCCTTCGACGCCGATCCGCATGGCGGCGCAGGTGGGCATCTACCAGGGGCTTTCCGATAACCCGATCGATTCCAACCGCGCCGACGGATATGACTACTTCGAAACCCGCACCGGCCTGGATTTCATGGCCAAGCTGATCCAATCCCTGGTCTTGGGCAGCGAGAACCAGTCCTTCAAGATGCATTTCAACGAAGGCCTGATGACCTCGGCCGAGTCCGGTACGGACCCCTTGCTGCTGCTGGCGACCGGGGCGCAGATCAACATCTACAATACCGTATTGGGGCTGGAACTCAATTCGCGTACGCCCATAAACAAAATCGACGTCATGGCCGACCCCTTGTGGTTGACGCCTTCGGCCCAGTTCCGCACGCCGTACGATTTGAACGTGACCTTGGGAGGCGACATCGCGCTTTCCCAGGATCGCTCGGGCACGACGGAACGGGCCCTGGAGCCCTATCGCCTGTTCGCCGGGTTGGCCTTCACCTTCGATACGGAAGCGGCCAGCCGGCAACGGACCAAGGACAGAATGCGCCGGGAGGCGCTGGAGAAGGGCCAACTCAAGAACGACAACGCCCAATTGGCGCAAAACCTGGCCAAGAAATCCAAGGAAGATTCGCTGGCGCAATCGCGGCAGAAGGGTCAATCGGATTCCCTGGCGGCGGTGATGGCGGAGAAGGCGCGCGCCGATTCGCTTCGCATGGCGTCCAAGTCGAAACAGGATTCCCTGACCCTTCTCGAATCGCAGCGGAATCTGGCGGAAGAGAAGGCCAAACGCACGGATGCGGAGAAGCAGCTCCTCTCCACGGGAATGCTGTTGATGGATGCCGTCTATTTCGAAACGAACAAAGCCGATATTTCCATCAACTCGAAGCCGTACCTGAACCTGATCGCCAAGATGCTGACCAAGTATCCCAAGCTGCGCATCGAAGTGGCCGGGCATACCGACGACGTCGGCAGCGATGCCCGCAACCTGACCCTGAGCCAGGCCCGGGCGGAGTCGGTGGCCAACTATATGGTCCAATCCGCGCCGGAGTTGAGGACGGCCCTGTCTTCCAAAGGGTACGGCGAAACCCAGCCTAAGGCGGACAACAAGACCGCCGACGGCCGCAAACTCAATCGTCGCACCGAACTGCAAGTGCTCAACAAGGAAATGCTGAAGGAGTATAACCCATGAACATGGTACAAGAAACAACGACCCGCATCGTCGGGACCGTTAAGCCGGCCAAGCGGACCGAGCGTCTGGAATTCGTCGATGGGGGCGATCGGCTCGCCTCTTATTTCAGGGAAATCAAGGAGATCAAGGGGTTGACCCTTGCCGAGGAACGGGTGCTTTCGGCCCGCATTCAGCAGGGCGACAACCAGGCGGTGAAGACCCTTGTCGAAGCCAATCTCAAATTCGTCGTCGCCGTTTGCCGGAATTACCAGTCCCGGGGATTATCCATGAACGACCTCATCAGCGAGGGGAACCTGGGATTGATGCGCGCGGCCCGCCGGTACGATGGTTCCATGAATTTCAAATTCATATCCTACGCCGTGTGGTGGATCCGCCAGGGGATCCTCACTGCCTTGGCGGAACAATCCCGGGTCTTGAACGTATCCGCCGGCAAGGTGGAGGTTATGCGCAAAATCGGGAAGACGAACCGGAAGCTGGCCCAAACCCTGGGACGGCAACCGTTTTCCATCGAGGTGGCCGAGGAGATGGGGATCACCGAAGGCGAAGTGGATGATTGCGATTACCTGGCGAGGCCTTCATTGTCCCTGAGCCATCCTGCGCCTTGGGAGGAGGAGGGCGGATTCGAGAACAACTTGCCCGACTCGCATTCGCCCGGAACCGACGCCGCCGCCCGTTCATGGGTTGTGGCCAAGTCGATGGCGGGCATGCTCGAGGTCTTGTCGGATCGGGAAAGCCTTACTCTCAAGATGTTTTATGGCATCAACCGCGAGGACACCTTGACCCTGACCGAGATCGCGAAGCGCTTCGGCGTGACGCGGGAGCGGGTCCGCCAGATCAAGGCGGACGGACTGCGGAAGCTGCGGCATCCCGTCCGGGAGGAAAAACTTGCCGCGTTGCGGTAACGCGGTATCCTGGATTATTTGTGGTGCGCGGTAGGGCGGGGTCGAGCTCGGAGGGTGGCGGGAGCTAAGGCGCCAACTCCACCTTGTCGATCATGTACTCGGTGTCCCCTCGCCACGGCACTTTAACGAACATCTGGCGATAGAAAATCTTGGCGCGGTGCCCCCTCGCCATCGCCGTGTCCAGCTTGTTAAGCACTTCATGGTTCGAGGCGGGCACGGAGAAATCCCAGAGGTTCGAGACCGAAGCGCCGCTATTGTCGCTCAGCACCATGCCCAGATTGAGCTCCCCTTCATAGGTCTTGAACAGGAAGCCTTTCCGGCTCAGCTTGATCACCGTGCCGGCGCGTTCGCCTTCGCTGAAGGTTCCGAACAGGTAATAGGCGCCCCCCGCCAATGCGGCCAGGACGATCAAAACGAAAAAAAGCTTTACGGTTTTCATGCCCGGAAAGATAGCCTTTCCCGCCCGGACTCGGAGAAATGGCCCGACTTAGTTATCTGATTGCCATGCTTCCTTTCGACGCCGCCGTTTTCGATTTGGACGGGACCCTGCTCGATTCCCGCAAACGGATTTCCGGCAGGACCCGGAAGGCTTTGGAAGCGACGCGGGACGCCGGATTGCATGCGATCTTCGCCACGGCGCGGCCCCCGCGGGACATAGATCACCTAGGGCTCGAGGAGTTCGGCGCGCGGGTTTATTATAACGGGGCCATGGCGCGCTGCGCCCTTACGGGCCTCGCGTGGAGCCGAACCCTGGCCCCGGATCTGACCGCCCGCATCCTGCATTTCCTCGATGCCCTGGGCGGCCCGTCCCTGGTGAGCGTGGAGATCGAGGATCGCTGGTTGACCCATCAGGACGGAGATCATTCACTGCGCTTCCATGTCTCAGACCCTCCCCTTCGGGTGGCTCTCGAAGAAATCACCGGTCGGGGATGCAACAAGATCCTCGTACAAGATTGCGCCGGGTACGAAGCCTTGCGATCCGAATTCGGAGACGGGTGCACCATCCTCAAGACGGACGCAGGAGCATTGATCCAGATCATGGCGCGCGCGGCGACCAAGGAGAACGCGGTCGCCGCCCTTTGCGCCCACAACGGATGGCGGCTGGATCGGATCCTCTGCTTCGGCGACGACTTCAACGACTTGGGGCTGTTCCGCGCTTGCGGGCATCCGGTCGCCATGGGGAACGCCATTCCGGAATTGAAAGCCATCGCTCGCGAGGTGACCCGCGTCAATGACGAAGACGGGGTGGCCATCGTGCTGGAACGGATATTGGATAATGCCTGATGAAGGAGGAGGAACGATGACCGTGCGCAATCAATTCGACATCGAGGCCCTGCGCCGCGTAGGCCAGGTGGTGGCCGAGACCTTGGAGCTCATGAAGGCCGCCATGGAGGAAGGCATCGAGACGCGCGAGTTGGACGCCATCGCCGCGCGCAATTTCGCCCGGCATGGCGCGGTTTCCGCCCCGCGCAAGACCTACCGGTTCCCGAGGGAAACCTGCATCAGCGTCAACGAGGCCATCGCCCACGGCATCCCCGGCGGGCGCCGTATCCGCAAGGGCGATCTGATCAACCTCGACGTCTCCGCCGAGCTGGACGGCTATTACGCGGACACCGGCTACACGGTGGCCTTCGAGAGCGACGACGAAGAGTTGGCGAAGCTGTGCGATTGCTCCCGGCGGGCTTTGCGCAAAGCCATCGCCCAGGCGCGGCCCGGTAAAAAGCTGAGCCATATCGGCCGTGCCATCGAGAACGAAGCGCGCGCGAACGGCTTCGCCGTGATCCGCAACCTGACCGGGCACGGGACCGGCGGCGCGCTCCACGAATACCCGGATGAGATCCGCAACTATTACGATCCGCGCCAGCAAGGCGCCTTGGCCAAAGGCATGGTGGTGGCGATCGAAACCTTCGTATCGACCGGGGCGGAATGGGCCGAGGAAACCGGCGATGGCTGGACCTTGACGACGGAGGACGGCAGCCGCGCGGCCCAATACGAGCACACCCTTATCGTCACCGAGGGGGAGCCGATTATTACCACGAGGCTCGGCGCCTAAGCGCGATAGGTTGGGTTTCTTGCGGTAGGTGAGGGCTTTCCCCTATAATTAAGCCTAGGATCCCGCGCAGCTTGGCCTACCCACTTTGGGCCTGACCTACGCGTAATTCATCTAATCCCAGGTATTACGGGCTTTTGGGGCGGTTCAGGATTGCAGGTCTTGATCTTCCCCCGAAGCATTCTATACATTTGTGCAGTATGAGTGATTGGTCGCCCGCTCCGGATTCCACCGCCCCTCGGCCCGAAGGGGTAGCCTTCGTGTTACCCCAGGTACGGGTGGGCACGGGCGGCTACTCCTTCGACGATTGGGACGGACGCTTCTACCCTCCCGCCGCGCGGGAGCGTTTGCCCTTCTACCAGCTTTACTTCTCCTTCCTCGAGCTCAACCACACCTTTTACCAGGAACCGCTCTTGCAGCAGTTCGCCGAATTGGAGCGGCGCAGCAAGGTGGGCATGCTGTATTCGGTCAAGGTCCACCGGGACGTGTCCCATAAAGGCACTTGGGACGCGGAAGCGGGCCGCTCCCTGATGCTGCGCCATGCGGCCGCGGTTTCGCCCTTGGCCGAGAGCGGTCGTTTCTATTCCTTCCTCATCCAATTGGACGAAGGCGTGGAGCGCGGGCGCAAGGCGCTCGATTACCTGCTGACGGCGGGCTCGGCCGCCGTGTCCGAAGGGCTGGACGTGCATATCGAGTTCCGCAACCGCACCTGGCACCAGGAAGCGGTGCTGCAAGCCCTGAAGGACGCCGGCATCGGCATCTGCAACACCGATCTTCCCCAGTTGCCCCATATGTTCCCCCTGCGGGCCTATGCTACAACGGCCAAGGCCTATGTGCGCTATTGCGGACGCAATCTGGGCGCCTGGCGGCCCGACGGCCATGGCGCCGGAGGTTCGCCGGCGGAACGATCGCGCGCCCGCAATGCGCGCTACGATTACCTCTATTCGCCGCGCGAACTGGAGGAACTGGCGATCGGCCTGGAGGTGATGCGCAAGAAGACGGATACGGTGGCCGCGGTATTCAAGAACCACGTGGGGGCGCAGGCGGCCCGCAACGCTTTGACGCTGATGCGCCTGCTGGCGAGGTCAGGCGGCGATGCCGGCCGGTAAGAATAACTCCCAACAACGCCCTAGGGGCCTAATAGCAACTTTTGGTTGAATACACTTCCGGATCGGAATACGGATAGGAAATAGATTCCACGCGGACCGATTGATTTCAAATCATAATCGCGGCTTCCCCGTCCCTGACGGCTCCAAACGGTTTTACCGGAGAGATCCGAAACTTTCACGGTAAAGGCTTCCGGAATATTCAGGAATAATCGGCGACGGGTCGGATTAAAGGAAATGCCGTTGGAAAAAGGCGCCCTATTTTCCGCCACGGTCACCGCATTACAAGCCTCCGCGCTGTCTTTGACGAAGTAATTCCGATAATTGGGCGAGGCGGGGTTGCTCTTGCAGCCCACTAAATTCGCCACCTCCAAGGTCTGAAAACGGATGGAGGCACCTTCGCCTTGAATCCCGACATATCCCCCCGTAACCGGGGTGTTATTCGCAATCGTAATGGTGTTGCCGTGAATAAGGCCGTCATTCCATTGCACGGGTTTGTAAAAGGTGATTACCGATTTGTTCCCCGCAAAGAAATCGATGAGGGAGTCCCCCAGTACCAGCGCGGACACGGTGGTCCAGGTGGGCGCTAAGGTCATGGGATTGGCAATGACATTGGTGCAATGGGTGTGGTTCAGCGCTCCCGTAGGGTTGTTTTGGAATGCCATGCCGTCGGCGCAAAGGTTCGAGGTTCCTACGGCGTTGAGTTTATTGTCGGGTCCGACAAGTTGATCTTCGATGGCATTGGGCCAATCCTGATTCAGGCCCAAGCTGGCCATGGTTTGGGAATGCAGCAAGATGGCGTCTTGTTCCATCGAAGAGTTCGGCGTGCCGGGCGTCTGCGTTCCAAAAAGTTGATATTTCGCTAGAAGGTAGTAGTATGAAAATGGCCGTAGCTTGTAGGCGGCGCGCCCCCAAGGGTTCCCATTCCAATTGGTATAGTTCGCATAGTTCAACTCAAGGCAATTCCCCGTGTCATTCACGCAAGGGGCCACCCGAAAAGTATTCAGCGAGTCCCAATTCAAGGGATGCCCCGTGATCTTCACGTCCCAGTCCTTTTTATCCGAACCATTGAACAAAGGTGTCCAAACCGTGTCGGAAGGTGCTGCTTGGGATTCAAGCAAAAAGCAGGCTGCGAAAAGGAAAGAGAGGAGAAAAAATAATGGTTTCAATGGCGTCTCCTATTTGGGCAAATATCAGCTACACAGCGCGATAAATCAAAATAATGGACCGGTTTTCTCCAGCGGTTGCCATTCGCCAAAACTTACATTGCGCCCGTATTAATTAACGTGAGAATACATCAAAGAAGCTGTTTGGGACGTACGCCCGCGCGGGGCGGAGGTTTACAGGACCAGGGGCCGGCTGGAAACGGTTTTGCCGCCCATTTCGAGTACGGCCCGGTAGGCACCGGAGGGCAGCCGGTCCCGGCCCAAGGTCGCTTCATAACGTGGCCCCGCGAACCGGAAGGTATGCAGCCGCAGCGTGCGGCCTTGGGCATCGACGATGCGCAAAGCCGCTGTGGTCCCGATCCGGTTTCCCGCTTCCAGGATCCAGGTGATGCGATCGGCCGCAATCCGGACGTCCCGTAAACCAGGGCCTCCTGTCGCTTCCCGCGGCGCGATGGCGGTGGGCGGAGGTCCGTTGACGCTGGCGGTGATGCTTTGCTCCTGCGTATACAGGCTTTGCGCCCCGTTGCCGTCCACGGACGCGGTGGCCACGTAATAGGTGGTGCCCGCCTTGGTGTCGGGAAGGGTAAAGGTCGTGCCGTTCATGGCATAGACAACGGCGAAGTCGTTGCCCGTGACGCGCACGGCCGCCTTGTACTGATCTACCGGCGAGGTGGGTGCGGTAAGGGTCGCCAGGATGTAGCGTTGCGGCTGAGGCTCGGTCAAGGTGAAGGCGGGCGGTTGTGGTCCCAACGCTCCGCCAATAAGGCCGATGCCGTTGATCTGGGTGTTGCGGACCAGATAGTCGTAGTTCACGTAATACTGGTCGATGTTCCCGTCGTTGTTCAAGTCATCGCCGATCACGTCCAGGGTGGAATGCTGCCGTCCCGCCGGCGGCGGCGAGCCGTTCCCGTTCTCGAAGGATTCTGTGAAGCGCAGGGCGGGGATGACGGGCTCGACGACTTCGCTGAAGGGTTCGTGGTCCCCGCCGCGGCCGGTGCGATCGGTCGGATCCATGATATTGATGGTCATGGGCACGGCGGCCGAGGGCTTCAGCCATTGCTCGTACTGACCCTTGATGAAGCGGGCCAGGGACTTGTTCATGGAGAAATTGATGGCCGTGGAGAAGATGCGCACGTGCGTGCTGTCCAGCGCCCCGGGGGTAGTGCAGCCCGGCGGCGAAGCGGTGGGGCCGCAAATGATGCCGCCCACCACGTCGTTGTTCTGCACCGCCGTCACGGGAATCTTGGCGTTCACGCAATAATCCCGGAAGGCGTAGGCGCCATACAGCCCTTGCTCTTCGGCCGTGGTCACCAGGAACACCAAAGTGCGGTTGAAGGTATACTTGGGCAGCACGCGCGCCAACTCCAGGACCAGAGCCACGCCGCTGCCGTCGTCATCGGCCCCCTGTGCCTTGCAGGTGATATCGCAGTTGTTTTCGCAGCGGCTGTCGAGGTGGCCCTCCACGATGAGCACGCCGTGGTTGGACGTGTCGCGCCCGGGCAGCACGGCGAATACGTCCTTATGGCCGTTCATGCCGCAGATGGCCTGGGTGAATTGGAGGTAGGAGGGCAGCAAGCGCCCGCCGTACTGCGCGCCATAAGCCTGGAATCTGGAATACACCCAACGACGCGCCGCGCCGATGCCCTGCGTGCCTGAGACCGTGTCCGTGCCGGTGTTACGGTTGTAGTAGGTGGCCAGTTTCGTCAGCGTGGCGGCCAAAGTATCCTTGGAAATGCGGGCCGCCATGTCCGGCGCGATGACGGCGATGTTGCCGATCTCCGTGGCGGCCTGGTAATCGGCCGGGTTGTAATTCCCTTTCAGCACCGCGTCTGCGGCGGCGTTGGTCACCGAAATCTGGGTGGCTTGGGCGAACGCACTGGTGGTGAAGGCGAGGGCGAAGCAGGCCAGAGCGGGAAAGCGGGACGGCATTGCATTCAAAGGTATTGAGATTTATCCGACCCTGCCGGCCTTATCGGCGAGACGGATTTCCCCGCACCCGGAAAAAGCGTGGAATTCCCTTCCGCAGGCGTCCCAGGAAATCAAAACCCGCCTTTGCCTCCGGTGGTGGCTTACGCGGCGCAAACGGGATCCACACGCTGTCGCGCGTGCCGGGGTTTTCATAATACTTCGCGGCCTCTCAGGGACGGGCGCAAACTAAAACATCGGGCCATGGTGCTTACTCATGATTTTACCCTTTAAGCCGGGTGATGTCTGTGCTCCGGGGAGTTCCACCTCAAATGGATCCGATGACGGCTTGCGTGCTCGTTAAGGTTCGATATATCTCCAAAACCCCGCGTTCCAACATCCCGCTACGATGATGTGATGATTGCCGTCAAAGGTGACGGTCATCCGTTTGGCGCCATAGGTCATGGCAGTCGGAGTAGGGACATCGGACCATCCCGTTGTCCCGGGCATCGGGGCCACCTCGAAGTTTGTCGGGATGGTGCATGTGGGGCCGCAAGGCCAGGCCTCCGTGGCGTAGAGGTGGGTCGGAGTGCCGACCACGATTTCCTCGGCGCGGGTTAATCCCACATGCGTCCAGCTTACGCCATAGTCGTTACTGCGATAAACGCCGTTACCTTGGGTTCCATTCACTCCCGCAATGAAGACCACCCCGCCTCCGGGTTGATACACTTGCCATTGGCCGTGTTCATGCTCCACGGATTCCACCCGTGTCCAATGCGCGCCTCCATCGGTTGTCCGGTTGGTGCCGACATCTCCGGCCTGAGGCGAGGCAATCCAGGTAGTGCGCGTGGTCGCCGGGTCACCGGTGTTGATGAAGGAGACATACCACGACGTACCAGTGGAAATATTGCCCGTCACATCTTTCCACGTTTTTCCGCCATCGGTAGATTCCGCGATTCCCGCGCGCTCGTGGAAACCCACTACGAGATGGTCGACGTCATTGGGATCCATATCTATCGAGTACACGTCTTGGCTCAAGGTAGACGGAAAGGTTTGATATTGCGTCCAACTCACGCCGCCATCCGTCGATTTCCAAATCCCCATATCTCCGCTGGCCCCGTTGGCCGTGTACAGCGTCGGCGGGGACGCTGGGCTCGTATTCGATATGGCCGCCATCCACTGTTTTCCCGAAGCGAGCTTTGACCCGTTCGCGCCGGTATTGATGGGCCCGGTCCAGTTGACGCCGTAGTCGATGGATTTCCATACGCCCTGATGGCAGGTAAAGGCGTAGAGATCGCTCGGCCTCTGCGGATCGACTACTACATCCTGCGCTCCATAATTGTCCTGGATGGAACTGTCGAGCACAATCGGCGAAGGCGTAACATTGACCCAAACTCCCATCTGCGCGGAAGCGGCCATCAATTTGATGACTCCGGCGGAACCTGTAATCGCGGGCATAGCCACGCTTTTTGCGATGTAGCCGGAAGCGGTCACTTGCAAATTGTAGGCGGCCGCGGATTTCCTGAGCGCGCTTGCCGTAGCCGATCCCGGGGAGAACATTGTTTGACCTTCCCGCGCGATGGCGACCGTGTATTCTTTTCCGTCCAGCCGGACCTTGGCATAATAGTTCCCGGATTTTTTCCAGCGCGGATAAAACTGCGCGCTGCCCCTTGGCGATAAGGCGCGATCGGCATGGAAGACGTGTCGGCCATTTCCCGTGAAAATGTCGACGGTGACGCGTGCCGCTCCCACCACTCCGAAAATCGTGAGCATATTCCCCTGCACGCGAATCACGCCACCCGCGCCCGACACGTTCTGAGGAGTAGCGATTTCTACCGGAACGCCCGTGAGGGAAAACGCGCCGTTCGCAACTGTGGTTGTGGTAATCTGGGGGAACTCTGCCAGCTTGACCAACGCACCCGGAATACCTGTTGAGGTCGTACTATCCACTACGGAACCGGTTATGTTGATCGTCTGAGCCACCGCCCATCCCGTGGCGAGTAAAAATGCCAAAGCGCAGCTTAGCGATCCCTTGCCTTGTCTATTCATAGGGAGATCCTTCCAACACGAATTCGATTCACTAAACCTGATTGATACCTTATTCAATCATAACTTCGAATCGATAAGGGGTGCCGCCAAAGTATGAGATTATTTGACATTCCAATTTCAAACCCTGAGCGCTAATCAGGATTAGGTTAAAACGGGGGTGAGTAAACCCCGCTACGCTCACGCCCTAGCGGCTTTAAGGGCACAGGAATTCTAATACTTGATTAGAAACCAAATTAATTGGTGTAAAATGGTTTACGATGTCCGGCGTGATTCCTTGGACGAGCGCGGCGGGATCCGAACACTCGGGACGCGGTTCCCCCGGCGTCGATCGCGTCGGGAAAATGGCGGACGCTTCTCCGCGGCCCTCAAAACCTTGCGTCGCCGCGCGGGCGAATTGGGTTTTCTGCTTTGGCCGGGGGAATGGCAGGGCCTTCCCGAAGGCGGGCGAAAATCCTGGAAATCCTTTCCGTGCTGGCCGCGTCGAAAAGGCCCGTTGCCGTGCTGGACGAGATGGGCGGATTTCCATCCTTCTCCCTGGACTATGGCCGCCAGTATAACCGGGTGTTGCAAACGGGCGCATTCGCGACGGGATTGACCGCTTACCATTTCCGCGTCACCCGTTTCGCTCCCATCCTTCTGGGATACTTGCTGGATTCCGGGCTCCGCGCGGGCGCCAAGGATAGGGAAGAGGTGGATGGGGTGCTCATCGCGCGCCGATCCACGGGCGCGACGGGCTAATCCTCCTCAATAGCGATCGGCCGCTCGAAGAACAGGCACACCGATTCCATAAGGGCGTCGGTCTCCGCGTTCAGGAACACCCAACCTTCGTCCCACCATTTCTCCACCTCGCGCTCGATGACCCGGGCCAAGACCTCGGGCTTCCAATCGGGGGGGAGGGGGATCAGGGATTCGCGTCGCTCTTTCACGTTCCTATTATAGGCCGCTCGCAGGGACGGAATCAAAGGGGAGGCGCTAGTGCGCGGGGGGCGTCGGATTGGGGGGCTCGGCCCCGAAGGGTTTATCCTCCTTCATCAGCTTCGCGATCTTGCGCGTGCGCGGGCCCGACTCCCGATTGGCGGCCAATTCATCGGCGAATACCTCTTCATAGATGTTCCAGATGGCCAGGAACATGGCCGCCGTGACGGGCCCCAGGATGAAGCCCGGCAGGCCGAAAAGCTCCAGGCCGCCCAAGGTGCTGAGCAACACGAGCAAGTCGTGCATCTTGATATCCTTGCCCACCAGACGGGGCCGCACCACGTTGTCCACGCTGCCGATCCCTAGGCTTGAGAACGCCACCAGGATGATGGCGGCGATCCAGCGGCCTTCGACCAAAAGGACCAGGGCCGACGGTCCCCAGATGCAGGCGCTGCCAACGGCGGGTACGATGCTGGCGAACACCATCAGTACGCCCAGGAAGACCGGCGAGTTCATCCCCACGGCCCAGAAGATGAGGCCTCCCAAAAAGCCCTGGATAAGGCCGATGACCAGGATGCCCTTCAGCGTTCCCTTGCTCACTGAGACGAACTTCTCGATCAGGATGCGCTCGTATTCGTCCTTGAGGGGCGACCATACGATGAGCTTTTCCAGGATGCGCTTCCCGTCGATGTAGAAGTAGAACATGATGAAAAGCATCAGGAAGAAGCTAAGCAGGTTGTTGGCCACGGTAAGGGAGATGTCCGCGCTGTGCTTGAGCATGAACTGGAAGGCGTCCTGCAAATGGCCGATGGCCATCTGGGTGAGGTTGCCCGGATGCATGCGCTGGAACAGGGTGGGGAAGCGATCGCGGAGGCCTTGGGCCATCGCCTCGATGCGCCGCCGCCATTCGTCCAGATTCGTATGCGTGAAGAAGCCCACCGCCTCCTGGTAGGCCAAGGTGCCAACGGCGATGAGGGGAAGGACCAGCACCAGCAATATCGAGAGCAGGGTCAGCAAGGCGGAGATAACGGGCTTCTTCACGCGGGCCAGGAAGGCCTCGTAGATGGGAAAGGAAAGGGCGGTGAAAACCGCGGCCAGGATCACCGGCATGACGAAGCTGCGTAGCACGTAGAAGAAGGCCGCGCTCGCCGCGAGCAGGTAGATGAGGAAGGATGCCTTCTGGAAGGGGGTAGGCGCGTCGTCCCGCGATGCATGGTTCATGCCTCCAAAATGCGTAACAATGCCCGGCATGGCAATGCGCATGTAGATCTGTCCGCAAGTCCCCCGTTCCGGCGAGGCTTGCTAGATTTGGTCCTATGCCGATCGATGCGCCGGAGGGCGCCGCCCCGGTTTTGCGGCCGGTGGATTACGTGAAGAAGGTGGGAAAGGGCAAGAACCTCTCCGCCGATCTGGACGCCGCCGAGGCCCGCGCCGCATTCGAATCGCTGCTCGCGGGCGCCTTCGCCCCGGCCCAACTCGGCGCCTTTCTGCAAGCGCTACGGATCAAGGAGCTGACCCAGGACGAGCTCGACGCCCTGGCCGACGTCTTCCGCGCGCGTCTGCGGCCCCAATCACCCCTGGCGGGCGAACGGACCCTGGTCCTCAACTTCGCTTCGGACACCCAGCGTAAGGGCGGTCTCGCCTCGCTCCTGGCCGCGCATCTATTGCCCGCATTCGGGATCGGAGTCGGCATCGTCCGCAGCGAGCCGGTGCTGCAAGGCAACCGGGCCTCCTTCGAGAACAGCTTCGCCTTAGGCCGGGCCCTGGCTGCCGAATTCGTACCGGGCGCGGATGCGCCGCGGGTCGCCGCCTGCTCCGATCTGATTCCCGGTCTCGTATCCCTTGATGGTATACGGGGGGAATTGGGATTCCGTTCCTGCCTGCATACCGCCGAGAAGCTGGTGAACCCTTGGCCGGCCTCGCCGATGCTCTTGGGCATTTCGCATAAGCATTACGCCTTGCGCCTGGCCGCGACATTGGCGCACCAGGGCCTGGCGGGCCGCATTCTGTTGGGGAACCATGGGACGGTCGATCTGGTGCTGCATAAGGAAACCGAAATCGTGGCGGTGGACGCGCAAGGGGCCATCCGCGAAGAAAGCTTGTCGCCCTCCGCCTTGGGTTTGGAAATCCCGTCGGACGTTTACGCCTTGGGGAAGTTCCCGGCCTGGGCCGGATGGACCGCGGCCATGGGCGGCGCCGATGCGGCGGCGCGGGACAATGGATTGCGGCGCGCGGTACAATACCATCTGGGCTTCCTGTTGTGGACGGCAGGCGCTGCGGACGACGCGGCGCAAGGCCTGCAAGCGGCGCGGCGCCGTTTACCTAGATTGTTCTCATAGAGTTCTTAGGAGGAAATGGCGAGATGGAAGGGAACGGCAAGAGGCGGAGCGCGAAGGCGGCGGGACCGGCCCAAGCGGCGGGAACTTTCCCCATGCAAGCCATCCGGGAGGTCTTCGGGTATCTCCGCCGTTACCGCGACCACGTCTTCGTGCTGAAGATCGACGATCAGCTGATGGGCAAGCCGTTGTTCTCGCTGCTCATCAAGGACATCGTCTTGCTCCAGAAGATCGGCGTCAAGATCGTGCTGGTGCCGGGGGCCAAGCACTCCATCGACAAGGTGCTCAAGACCTACCGGGTGAATTCGACCATGAAGGACGACGTCCGTATCACCAGCGAAGAAGCCATGCCCCTGGTCAAGCTGGGCGCGTCCAACGTGACCAATACCTTGATATCGCTTCTGACCGAGAACGGGGCCAACGGGGTGGTGGGCAATTGGGTGCGGGCCCGCGCGATGGGCGTGCTCAACGGGCTCGATTACCAGCACACCGGCCGCGTGGAGAAGGTGGACGTCAACCTCATCAACAACATGTTGGAGGACGGGCTCATCCCCATCGTCCCCAATATCGGCTGGAACCTGGTGGGCAAGGATTACAACCTGAACAGCAGCGAGCTGGCGGTGGCCATCGCCAAGGCCTTGCGCGCCACCAAGCTCTTCTTTATCGGCGTGGATACCGGCATCCCGGTGGTGCCCGAAGCCGGCTTCGCTGACGAAGGCGAAAAGGCCAGCGGCTTCTTCTCCAACCTCGATTTGCAGGAGGGCGCCCTGTTGCTCAGGGATTTCTCCGGCTCGCTGAAATCGGAGCATCGCGAACTGGTGACCTTGGCCATGGACGCTTGCGCCGCCGGTGTCGATCGCGTGCACTTCATCGACGGCTCCCTGGACGGCATCCTGCTGCAGGAAGTCTTCTCCAGCGCGGGCCACGGAACCATGTTCTACGCCAACCTTTACGATAAGATCCGCCCGGCCAAGCCCTCGGACATCCCGGAGATCTTGCGGATCATGCAGCCCTACGTGGACGATGGGATCCTGATTCAGAGATCCGCTGAAACCCTGGCCGCCGAATTGGAGAACTTCGTGGTCTATATGGTGGATGCCACCGTGCACGGCTGCGCGGGTCTCAAAATCTACCCGGACAAGAAGGCCGAACTCTACGCGGTAGTGGTGGACGGCGCCTATACCGGGCAGGGAACCGGGCGCAAGATCATCTCGTACTTGCAGGATAAGGCCCGTAAGTCGGGCGTGAAAACCCTATTCCTGCTGACCACCCAGACCAGCGATTTCTTCATGCGCAATGGCTTCCGGGAAGCGCCCATCACGGTAATGCCTCCCGAACGCCAGGCCGCATACAATCCCGACCGCAATTCGCGGGTTCTCGCATTGCAGTTATAAGATTCCCGACGATCGCCAATCGGGAATACGTTCGTGGAACCTCTTAACCGCGCCAGATGTCTGATTCAAGTAACAATCCACCGGTCAGGAGTCCTTGACCCAATCGGAGATTCCGTGTTCCAGGGATTATTCCATCCCATTCGGCGCAACCGGATTTGCGGTTAATGGCTAAGCAAATCGGGACCGGTTTTGTCCGGGATTTTTAACGGTAAATTGAACCAAAGTTTCTTTACCTGCCCGCGGCGGATAAACTACTATGAATCATGTCGATCGACATAAGCCCGCTATCCAATAGATCTCTCTTGCATCGCCTCCGTGAAAAACCGCTTCACGACGTAACTGATTCCGGGACGCGACAATCAATCCAGTATGAATCGACCATGAGGATTTACCTCCATGTCGGACTTCACAAGACTGCTACAACTTATTTACAGCATCGCGTTTTTAACCTCTTCGATCGCGATGTCATCGAATTCAACCCACCCGGATTGATGGCGCCACTCAATCAGCTGTTTTCCAACCTCGATGCCGAGCGTGGGAAACGCGAGGCTTGGATTGCGCAAGCGAAGAGAAAGGTGGCCGAGATCGCGGCTTCCGGCACGTGCAAGAAGCTTCTGATCTCAGAAGAGGACTTCAGCCAGAAGTTTTTGCGCTTTAATTTCGAGGAGAACGCCGATCTCCTGAAGAGGATTTTCCCCAAAGCTGAGATCCTTCTTTTCCTGAGGTTTCAACCCGATTGGCTTGTATCGGCATACAAGCAAAAGATCAAGCATTGCCCGGATTTGAAGATCGGTCAATTTCTGAATTACACGGGAGGCCTTTTCCATCATGATGATTCGGTCAACGCCATAGATGCGATGGGTTTGGACCATTCCCGCTTGCTTTCAAAGTATGTGCATGAGTACGGCAAGGCGAATGTGCACGTGTTTTTCTACGAGAATTTCAAGGCGGATAAGAAGGGTGTCGTAAATCAGGTGGCCGGGGTCATAGGCGTGGAAAACCGTACACAGTCCTATACACCGGTATACAAGAGCGATTCCGCATTGATCATCGTGGCGCGGATCTTAGCGATTAAGATCATGAAATCCCTATTTAAGGGTTATCATGGCCCTTCGCCTAAACGGAACTCGGCTAAGCTTCCTTCGTTGAAAGAAGCCTGGGAGAAAGAGTCGCTCCCAACCATCATGGCACTGGTGTTCCGAAAAGCGAGAACCCGATTGTGGAATCGCATAAAGGTCGCGAACATCCTGGACTGGGATCTGCTAGGTCGGCGCCAAAGAAGGATATTGGAGGAGTTTTACCGGGAGCAGAATCTGAACCTTTTGGCGTATTTGGGAGAGGCAACCCTTCCGCCGCAATATCTAAAGAAAGGGGAAGCTGCGGCCATTCTCCAAAACGGCGCCCAGTCGCGTACGCCGGTTAGATCGACCGGATCGTTGGCCCTTCCGGGAGACGAACGGGTCCGGCGAACCACTTTCCGCTAAGCGAGCGTTCGAAGCGATCCCGCCCGCGCCATGGGCGTGCTCAACGGGCTCGATTACCAGCACACCGGCCGCGTGGAGAAGGTGGACGTCCGTGGCCATCGCCAAGGTCTTGCGCGCCACCAAGCTCTTTTTCATCGGCGTGGACACCGGCATCCCGGTGGTGCCCGAAGCCGGCTTCGCCGACGAAGGCGAAAAGGCCAGCGGCTTCTTCTCCAACCTCGATTTGCAGGAGGGCGCCCTGTTGCTCAGGGATTTCTCCGGATCGCTGAAATCGGAGCATCGCGAACTGGTGACCTTGGCCATGGACGCTTGCGCCGCGGGAGTCGATCGCGTTCACTTCATCGATGGTTCCCTGGACGGCATCCTGCTGCAGGAAGTCTTCTCCAGCGCCGGCCACGGGACCATGTTCTACGCCAACCTATACGACAAGATCCGACCGGCCAAGCCTTCGGACATCCCGGAGATCCTGCGGATCATGCAGCCCTACGTGGACGACGGGATCCTGATCCAGCGATCCGCCGAAACCCTGGCCGCCGAATTGGAGAACTTCGTGGTCTATATGGTGGATGCCACCGTGCACGGCTGCGCGGGTCTCAAAATCTACCCGGACAAGAAGGCCGAACTCTACGCGGTAGTGGTGGACTGCGCCTATACCGGACAGGGACCGCGCGCAAGATCATCTCGTACTTGCAGGATAAGGCCCGTAAGTCGGGCGTGAAAACCCTATTCCTGCTGACCACCCAGACCAGCGATTTCTTCATGCGCAATGGCTTCCGGGAAGCGCCCATCACGGTGATGCCTCCCGAACGCCAGGCCGCATACAATCCCGACCGCAATTCGCGGGTGCTGGCGATCAACCTGTAGGTCTCAAGGGAAACGCAGCCGCGCCGCGGCCGGGGATCCGAGCGGCGCAGGCCAGCCGGCCGTAGGATTCAGTCGGACAGGCCCAATTGGGAATCTTCCAACGCCTCGGAAGGATTATGGGAATGGATGTCGCGCAACACTTCCCGCCGCGAATCCAACCGCTCCCGCAGCGATTTCCCCGGATACTGATCCGGATGCGCCGGGATAACGTCGTCGAGGGTGATGACTTTCTTCTTTTCCGCCTTCTTGCCGAACATAGGTTCCTCCTGGTTGGTCCTGCAGTAAGGTAAAGCAACGGATGTGCCACCCCCGGATCTTCGCGCGAACGCAACCGCCATCGGATCAAAATGCCATCAAACGCGCCATCCGCGAAGAATCCGCGCCAAGATGTCCAACCCCAAGCCAACCTGTCACGACAACATCCTTCCCGGCTTCTCCCGCCACCGCGTAGAGAGGCTCCCGGCATAACGGGGTGCCCATCGCATAAGGCCTCATCGCCAAAGCGCCCCACCCCATAAGACCCTCCAACGTATAAGGTGCCCTCAGCCCGGATCTGTCCCATAGGCTATAGTTCAAGGGCTTTGGTTAGGATGGGGAATCGCGTTCGATGGGGCGATGGGCGGTGCGTGTGTGCTTTGTGTCGCATTCAAGGCGGAGCACGGTCCGGGGAAGGGAATCGAAACGAAGTCAGGCTAGCCCGCGTCAGCCGGCGAAAGACCCACAACCCGGTTACGCGGGCGTCCCCTTCCCCGGACCGTGCATCGACCCAACTCACCGGCTAGCCTTGTCGCGCCACAAAGCACACCCGCACCGACCTTAGACCAACTTAACGGAATTCCCTCTCCAAAACAGAAGCAATAAAACGCTCCAGACTCACAGGATAGAACCGCGGCTGCGGGCACCAGATCACGCCCATATTGATGATCTCCGCCCGCGACAACTCGTTCAGCACCTTTTCCATCAGTTCGCGATCGGTATCGGGGAACTCCTCCACCGACAGGTGCTCGTTGCGGATGCGGTAATTCTTACCATAGGCAGCGCTGAAGGAGAACATGCGCGCCACCAGGCTCCGGTCCATGAACGGTTCCGACTCGGGGAACATGTCCGCGAAGCGTTCGTCGTGCGGGGATATGGGAATCACCAGCTTGGGGCTCACCTTGATCTGACCGGTGAGCTTTACCGAACCCGGCCGATCCGGTTTATCGGATTCATCGTTGGGGCCCACCAAGGTGAAAGGCAGGGTATGGTATCCCGCTACGATTCCGGTCATCGGCAGACGCTTGATATCCGTCTGCTTGTAGACGGCCTTGAGCCGCTCGGGATCGGCTTCGTGCAGGGGTTCGGGCATGGGGTTCCAATCTACAATTTTGCACCCGGCGTCCCGCCGCCCGATGGCCCGGATGCCACAGCCCGCGGGCTCGCGCGGGCGTGCCGCGGAGGCCGCGGGGGCGCCCGCGGGATCAAGGACGTATCGGATGGCAGGAAATGGTTCCATGACGCGTCCTCGTTCAAGACCACCGCGCCGTCGCGGGCCGTGCAGTACAGCCGGGAACCCAAGCTCCGCAAGGCCGCCACCGTAACGGGCCCAGGATGCCCGAAGCGATTGATGCGTCCCACCGACAGCAAGGCTTGCGGGGGATGCACCGCTTGCAGGAAGGCGGCCGGATTGGACTTGTCGCTTCCGTGATGGGGGACCTTGAGGATGGCGCCCAGAAGACGCCGCGGTTCCAATTCCATTAATCGGGACTCGCCTTCCGGCCCCAGATCCCCCGTGAACAGGGCTTTCCCGTTTCCCAGCCGCAACAAGGTAGTCACCGAATTATCGTTGCGATCCGCGTATTGGGCGGCCCGCTCGGGCGAAAGCACCCGCAGGGTGTCTTCCGCCCCGGCATACAGGATTTGCCCGCGGCGGGCCGTATCGACGGGGATGCGGCGTTCGGCCAGCACCCGCTTAAGGCCGAGCCACGCGTGCGTATCCGCATCGACGCCGGGATAGAGGAATCGCCCGATGGCCATATGCCCGGCCACGTAGGCCAGACCTCCGTAATGATCCAGGTCGGGATGGGTCACTACGGCGATATCGATACGATCGATCCCTTGCGAGCGTAGGTAGGGCAGAATGACTTCACGGCCCGCGGGTTCGGGTCCCGCATCGATCAGGATCACCGCGCCTGGCAAGCGGAGTACGGCGCCATCGCCCTGCCCCACGTCCAGGAAGACGACTTCGCCCCGTGAAGCGGCTGCGCGGAGTTCGCAGTAAGCCCATCGGCCCGCGAATAGGGCGGCGCAGGCCAAGGCCAGAACGCGCCCGCGACGGACATGGAGGGCATAGGGGTAGGCGAGCACCGCGATGATGAGCAAGAGGCCGAAGGGGAGTGACATGCCGGAAACGGCCACGGCCGCGCCGGGCAAGCGCGCCAGGGTATGCACGCAAGCCGCCAAAGCCGCTCCCAATCCCCCGGCGCAGGCTCCGAAGCAGCCGGCCACGACGGCCACGGGCGCCGCCAGTAAGGCTAAGCAGGCCGATGCCAGCATGGCGGAACTGATGCCGATGGTGGCTATGTTGCCGAGCAGGGAAGAAGGCGCGCACAGGTGGGAAGCGGCTGCGAGTACGGGGTAGGCCCCCAGGAAAAGGGCCAGGGAAAGCAGGGGCGTGGAGACGAGATAAGCCGGGAGGGCCCGGCGGATTCGCCAGCGCACCATCAGGGTCGCCAACGGACGTGAATAAAGGATGAGCAGAAAGGTGGCCGCGTAGGAAAGCTGGAAGCCCATGGAGAGGATGTCCCAGGGCATGACGAGGAGGGTGAGGGCGGCGGCCCATCCCAGGTTGTTCAAAGCCGATCCGGGCCTTTCCCAAAGGACCCCGGGCAGTCCGCACGCGAACATGAGCGCCGCCCGCAGGACGCTGACTTGGCCGCCGCATACGGGCACGTAGAGCGCCAACAGGGCCGCCGTCGCGAGGAAAGCGGCCTTGCGCGGCAATCCCAGCAAACCACCGATCTGGAGGAATATCAAAGCGATAATGCCCACGTGCTGGCCGCTGATGGCCAGGATATGCAGCATGCCGCTGGATTTGAAATCGTCCACCAAGCCGGGATCGATCCCGTCCGTGTCCCCGACGAGGGCGGCCTTTAAGAGAGGACCCTCGCCCGGCGGCACGGTACGGTCAAGCCCATGCACCATAGCCCTGCGCGAGGCTATCACGAGCCTATCCCAAAGGCCCGGCCCCGCCAGGACGGAAAGGGATTCGGCTTTGAAGGTCCCGCGCAGGTTTTGCGAGCGCAGGTAGGCCGGAAAATCGAATTGACCGGGATTGGTCGGGCCTTCCGCCGGGGTTCGACGGGCGCGCAGGCGCAACTTTTGGCCCGGAAGCACTTCGAAGCCGGGATCCTCGGCCCGGACCCGGAAGCCGCCCCGGTCCGTCTCGATGTCGAATTGGACGCCGCGTTGCCGCGAGGGGAAGCCGCGCACCGTGCCTTCGATAAGGAAGGATCCCTCCGGCAAGGCCGTCGGGATCGGCGGCATGCGCGCGGAGAAGAGAAGCGATGCACCTACGAAGGCGCCGGCCAATGCCGTCAGGCGAAGGCCCGGCCGGGCTTCGAGGAAGAAGGCCATGGCCGCGAAGCCCAGGTAGGACCAGCCGGGCCAGACGTAGGCATCCAGTGCGGCCCAGGCGATGGGCAAGGCCGCGGCCAGACCGTAACGCCGATGATACCCCTTCCGGGCGGCGGCCCGCAGGCCGCGCGCGAACGAGAGGATTTCCCGCGGGACGGCGCGCATGGAGGGAAGATAAGCGGGGAGCAGGCGGATAAGCGGGATGGCGATCACGCGGCAAGCGTGGGGGCAGATGCGCTGGGGAGCCTGATTTTAAAGGGCGGGAGAGGGGGAGGACGGGGAGGGAAAGAAGGGGCCGACGATGCCGGCCCCGACCTTAGAGCCCCATTGAAGAAGGGGCTCTTGAGCTTACTTCTTCTTCTTGGCCTTCTTCGGAGCGACTCCGCCGATGGCTTCCTTGGCGGCCTTGGCCACGCGGAACTTCACCACCTTCTTGGCGGGGATCTTGATGGCTTCGCCGGTGGCGGGATTCCGGCCCATGCGGGCCTTGCGGTTCACCAGCACGATCTTGCCGAGGCCCGGAATGGTAAACCCATTCTTGGCGTTCTTATAGGCCAGCGCGGACTGGCTCTCGAAGAACGAACGAACCTGCACCTTGGTGAGGCCGGTCGACGTCGCGAGCTGATCCACGATTTGACTTTGGGTTAGGGCTTTGTCTGCCATGTGGCGTCCTTTCTAGGGGGTGAATAACGAGAAGACAGAGGAAACGGCACAGCCTTTATATAAAAAAATCCCGTCGGGCTTCAACGGGAAAACGCTTCTCGATACGATGGAGATTGCTTCCGGACGAGGTCCGCGGAGATTCACTTCGATGCGTCCCCGGTAACGCGCGCGACGGTATCCCCCTTAAAAGCCATGCCCCGCTTGATCGAAACGCTATCGGGGCCGAGATAATTCCACATCGAATCGTTCATGTCGGCCAGGGCCGCGGTGTCGTTCGCGCCCATCCAGCCTATCCCGTAGCGGTTCTGCTCGGTGCGATCGGGCTGGCCATAGAGGAAAATCACCATCTCCTTGCTCATGCCCGGGGCCGCCCGGCCGGAGACGAAATCCTCCTTAAGACGTTGTGGTATAAGGGCTCCCGTCTGCTCCACGTACTCCCGGCGCTCGTCCGTGGAGAGGGCGCCCTTAACGACCGAATGGTTGGCGCAACCGGCGCAAAGGACGGCAAGCAGGCTGTATACGGCGTAGCGGCGCATGGGGAACTTGATCATTCTATCAATTTTTCCCCGCGACGCTTGCCATTTCTTCGCTCCCTCGCATCTGGGAACCTGTTACTTTTCTTCCCATGGAACCACGATTGGACGTCTCCGCGGCCCCGATGGAAGCCCTCTCCAAGCGGGTCGTGGCGGTCCTCGTATCCGGCCCGCGGCCCTCCGAGGCCCTCTGGGCCGATCTGGAAAAGAGGTTCGGCCCCCTCGATTTCAAAGGGACTTTCCCGGCTTTCGACTCCACCCAATACTACCGGGAAGAGTTCGGGGACGGCCTCCATCGCGGCTTCGCCTCTTTCCGGGGACTCTTCGATCCCAAGGGATTGGCCGGGTTCAAGCGCGAGGCCGCGGATATCGAAGCCGCCTGGAGCGCGGGCGGAATGCGAACCTGCAACCTGGACGCGGGTTACCTCGATACCGATAAGCTCGTCCTCGCTTCCTATAAGCGCGGACCCTGCAAATTGTATCTTACGGACGGCGTATATGCGGATTTGCTGCTTAAATACGCGAAGGGCCGGTTCGAACCTTTGCCTTGGGCCTTCCCAGACTTCAAGGATGGAAGGTATGATAGAAGCCTCCTCGCGATTCGGGAGAAACTGAAATCGGAACTGCGCAAAAGCCGGGACAGCGAACCGGAAAAGGATCAGGCATCGCCGCCTTAGGGCCGCTTTCCCCCCGAAAGCCGCTTTCGCCCAGTTTGGCCGCGGCCGGCTGGGTGACCGCATGCGTATTGGCGCTGTCCCTGCAAGGGTGCGGGAGCCTGTTCTACGATTCCCCTCCCCAGAACTATTCGATTAGCCGCCGCCTCTACGTCAACGATATGGCCGCCAACGATTCCCTCCCCCAGGATCTGGTCCGCAAGGGAATCAAGTTCGTACTGCAACCGGGCCGGGACTACGAATTCTCCATCGACAGCACCAATCGCGCATCGGACAAGCTGGCGGTCTATTACTTCGATTCCAACGTGCCGCGGGACTATACCACCTTGTCGGCTACCAACGCCGGCGGTCGCGAGACGTTTTCCCTGACCTCGGATCAAACCGCCGCGCAATTCTTCATGGCCCAAATCCAGGCTCCCGAAGGGGAGAGAGCCATTTCCTTGCTTCCCCATGTCTCCTTGCTTTCCCCCGCCACGGTCGTTTCCGATACCCTGCACGTGCATCTATTTTTCATCCGCCAGCTGCGCAATTTCCCGGACTCGGCCTCCAAAAGCACATTCGCGAAAAGCCTTTTCCAGCAAATGGGCAAGATTTACGCGCCCTTCGGCATCACCCTCGTGGGCACCTACGAACTCGTGGAACCGCTGGCGGCGCCCATGACTTTTCCCTTCAGCAATACCTATGTATCGCTCCCCGGTCAGCGCATTCCCAACAATGCCCATCTGTACCTGGTGGACAGCATTTCCATCGGCGATCCCAATTCGGGCCTGGTGGGCGAGGTGCTCGGGTTCGCCCCGCGCGAAGTGGTGGACCTGGATACCCATAGGGAAAGCCGGGTTCTCCTTTCGGGCCGGGTGCGGGACCCCGCCAGCGTAGCCATCACGGCGACCCATGAATTAGGCCATTTCTTCGGCCTCCGCCACACGGTATCGACCCGCAATGACATCCTGCAAGACGACGACGAATCCAATATCGAAGACGGATTCACCGATACGAAATTCTGCCAACTGGACATCGCCTTGGCAAAGCGGGCCGCTGTTCCCACCTGGTTGGAAAAGACCGGCACGAAATACTGCCTGCGCATCCAAGAGAACTCCTGCGCCTCCAACAACGGCTGCGATCTCCTGAACCTGATGCATCCCGTAGATTGCGGAACCAGGAACCAAGTAAACCTGACCCCGCAGCAAATCGCCTTCCTGAAGAAGAACCTAGGCTCCTACAAGCACTAAGCCGCCGAGCCGGATAATCGATCCACGCTCTCAGACTTCCCCCTACAACAAAGGTTTAAACTCTTTCCCCCGCTCCACCGAAACACTCTTGCCGCCCCTACCCCCCCTTGGTCCCACGCGCCTCCCGGAGCCCCCCGGGACAGCAGTCGAACGGCAGGGGGCGGGCGGGTCGGGGCGCGGGTTTCGCCGAATCGAGGCGGAGCGGCTTCCGGGAAAAGGGGATGATAACGAAGCCAAGCCAGCCCGCGCTCTTCAAATGCGCGGGCGACCCTTTTCCCGGAAGCCGCATCGACCCCACCCGTCGACCAGCCTCGTCTGAGGCGAAACACGCGCCCCGCCCCGCCCAGACCCATCCCGATCGCCTATCGAACCAGGGGAGCCCCGCGAGCCGCGTTACTCCAAAGCCAAAGGCTGCAACGAATTCACGATATCGTAAAACGCCTGCACCTTCGCATCCATCCCCTCCTGGCGCAACCCATGGTAGCGTATGAAGGCGCAGTAATTGTTCCAGAAGGCATGGCATACGATCCAGTACCGCTCATCGCTGCCGATTCCCCGCGTCACGATGGTGACGATTTTATAGGGATTCTCCGTCATCATGGTCTTCAACGGTTGGATCTTCTCTTCGCGCAGGTAGTTCTCATGGAAATCGGAGATCTCCATGTCCTCCGCCTTCTTGATTTTGCGCGCCGCGATCAGTTCGATGAAGCAGGATTGATCCCTGGCCGTGACCGTGGTCTTATCCGGCAAGTCCTTGACCTCCCAGAGGGAGGAGCCGGCGAATTCGAAGCAATACCAAGCGCAGGGGGAAATATGCACGAATGGTTCCTCGCTAGGGAGTTCGCTGCGCGAACTCCACGCTACGTCACTTTCTGCGGGCGCTACTCGCCCGCGTTCCCACGACCCGTGGGATGTTGGTCCAGCCAGTCTTGAAGAATATAGCAGGCCGCGACGCGATCGATCTCGGCCTTGGCGCGCTGCCGTTCCCGGACCAGGGCTTTACCGGTCTTGCGTTTGCCTTTGCCGCGGGCCTTGAGGCTGGCCGTGGCCAGGGCGCTCGTAAAGCTCTCGTCCTCGCGGTGGATCGGAAGCCGGAAGGCCTGCTCCAACTTGGCGATGAAACCGTCCACCGCCTCGGTCTTGCCTCCCGGCAGGGATTTCCCATCCGTGCGGATCGGGTAACCCACCACGATGGCCTCCACCGACTCTTCGCGGATGATATCTCCCAGGGCTTCCAGCCAACCCGGATTGGCCCGGCAATCGATCGTGGTAAGGCCGGTCGCCAGGGTCTTTCCGGGATCGCTCAGGGCCACGCCAATGCGGCGTTCCCCGAAATCAAGCCCGAGAACGGTAGTTGCTTTCATCCTTAGCCCTGGCCCAGTCCATCAGCATCTTCTCGGTATTTAGTGCGCCCTCGGGCGCCGGTCCGGAGGGATTCTGCTCGTGGAATTCGAACGCGCCGGCGGTCAGGTTCAAGATAGACTCCACCGCGCCCGCGCCGGCCAGATCTTTCCAAGATCCCTTGGAGACGTTCCCATCATGCAGCAATACTTCGCCTACGGTTCCTCCCGAAGTCGCGATCAGCTGGCCGGTTTTTTTCACCGCCGCCAGGAAATGCAAGAGCTCCAGCAAGGTCCCCGCATGGATGGCGCCCTTCAGCGCTACCGGCTTCACCGAATAGAGGATCTTCTCCGGAGAGCGTTTCAGGCAGGCCGAGAGGGTCTCGGTCAGATCCCGCTCCGTGGCATTGGGATCGAGGAATGCGCGCACCCGGCCGAGAGGGGTGGCCGGGGTTTCGCCGCAGCGTAAATACACCACCGGGGTATTGATCAGCAGGGCATCGGTTTCGACCAGCTTCTCAACCTCGCCCTGGAAGGCGTAGTCGGATACGATGAGGTTCGGCTTGAAGGTTTTGCACGAAGCCATGAAGCGTTCCGGGTCGCTTTCGAGATTCGCCACGTAGCCGATGCCCTGGAGGAAATCGCGCAGGGCCAGCTCGTCCATGGCCAGGTGCGAGCGGATGCGCGGTTCATCGGAGAAGAGCAGTTGCAGCTTGTTCTGCAGGCGGCGCTTGGCGTCGGCCAGGGCCTGGCGGGCCCTCTCCTCCGCATCGGCCTTGCGCTTGCGTCGCAGGGATACGGCCAGGAACAGGAATGCGCACAACCCGAGGAGGAGGATGGCCAGGAACACGCTCTTCACCGATCCGGGGTCGAGATGCACGGGGGGGCCGGATTCGACCATCGACGAAGCGGGCACCCAGCCCTCAAGCGTATCGTTGGACCTTATTTTCACCCAGTGCTCGGTGGACCTTTCCACCGCTACGACCTGCCCTTTGCGGAGGAAGCCCCGGATCTCGCCGTTACGGGAGATATCCGCGCGAATGGGAACGACGGTCTCGTCGGTGCGGACCCAGCGCGGGGCGGGAGGGGAAGACGCGGCGGTGTCGGCCCGGACGGCGACGGCCAGGAGCAGGCCTAAAGCCAGCGCGGCGAGGGATTTCCTCATGCGCACAGCCTGGGAGTCGCGCGCGGAGCGGGAGCTCGGATGCAGTCGCGGCCTTGGGCGATGGACATACCGGAAAAATAACACTCTGGGGGCATTATACCCCAAACGCCGCAAATGTGCATCCGGCGGATGCCGGATTATCCCGCGCGCTTACGCTGGTTCTCGTCCAGCAGGATCTTGCGGATGCGGATGTTCTTGGGGGTGATTTCCAGGGCTTCATCGTCGTTGATGAATTCCAGGGCCTCTTCCAGGGACAACTGCCGGTGGGGCGTCAGCACGGTGGCCTCATCGGACGACGTGGTCCGCATGTTGGTCAATTGCTTGCCCTTGTTGATGTTGATGACCAGATCCTCGCCGCGGTTGTTCTCGCCGACGATCATCCCGGTGTAAACTTCCACCTGCGGGCCGATGAACATGGTTCCGCGTTCTTCCAGCTTCCAAAGGGCGTAGGCGACGGAGACGCCGCGCTCTTTGCAGATGAGGGCGCCGTTGGGCCGTTGCTCGATAGCGCCCTTCATGGGCTCGTAGCCCTTGAAGATCTGCTGGAACACCGCGTAGCCCTTGGACAGGGACATGAGCTTGGAGCGCAGGCCGATAAGGCCGCGGGCGGGAATGTCGTAGATCAGGCGGTTCTGCGTGCCTTCCAGCTGCATGTCCCGCATGTCGCCCTTGCGCTTGTTGATTTCGTCGATGACGGCGCCGGAGTAGTTCTCGGGCACGTCGATGGTGATGGTTTCCACGGGCTCCATCTCCACGCCGTCTTCCTCATGGGTGATGACGCGGGGGCGCCCGACGGTGAACTCGTAGCTTTCGCGGCGCATCTTTTCGATGAGCACGGAGAGATGCAGCACGCCGCGGCCCGAGACGATGTAGGCCCCGTCGCCGGACTTGGCGACGCGCAGGGCCACGTCCGAAACGGCTTCCCGCTCCAGGCGCTCGGCGATATGGTTGGAAGTCAGGTAGCGTCCGCCGTCCTTGCCGCAGAAGGGCGAGTCGTTCACGGAGAAGCGCATGGAGATGGTGGGGGGATCGACCTTGATGCGGGGGAGGGCCACCGGGGGCTCTTCGCCGGTCAGGGTATCGCCCAGGGTGAAGTCGGGAATGCCGGCGAGGCAGACGATTTGGCCGGCGATGGCCTCGTCGATTTCCTTCAGCTTCACGCCTTCAGGGAACAGGATCTTGGTGATGCGCACCTTCTTGGCCTGGCCGGCCTCGTTGATATGCGTAACGGTCTGGTTGGTCTTGAGGCTGCCCTGGCGCAGGCGGCCCACGGCCAGGCGGCCCATGAACTCCTGGAAATCCAAGCTGGTGATCTGGACCAGCGGATTGGGCGAGGTGCCGATGGTGGGCGCCGGGATCTTGTTCACGATCATCTCGAACAGGGGCATGAAGTTGGAATCCGGATCCGTCATCTCACGGCGGCAGGTGCCGTTGCGGCCGGCGGCGAAGATGTGGCCGAAGTCCAGCTGGTCATGGTTGGCGCCGAGTTCGACGAACAGATCGAAAACCTTGTCGAGGGCCTTGTGGGGCTCGCAGCCGGGGCGATCGATCTTGTTGATGACCACAGCCAAGGTAAGACCCATTTCCAGGGCCTTCTTGGTGACGAAGCGGGTCTGCGCCATGGGTCCTTCCCAGGCGTCCACGATCAACAGGGCGCCGTCCACGGTGCCCAATACGCGCTCCACCTGCCCGCCGAAATCGGCATGCCCGGGAGTATCCACGATATTGATCAAGTAGTCCTTGTACTGCACCGAGGCGTTCTTGGACAGGATGGTGATGCCGCGTTCGCGCTCCTGATCGTTGGAGTCCATGACGCGTTCGGTCATGACCGAGCCTTCCCGGAACACGCCGCTTTGCCTCAGGAGGCCGTCCACCAGGGTGGTTTTCCCGTGATCGACGTGGGCGATAATGGCGACGTTGCGGATATGCGAACTTTTCATGGGACTAACTCTGCGATGCGCCCGGGGCGGGCGTGGATGGGCGAAACTTAAGTTGCTGGCTTTGGTCGGGCGAGGCTCAGCGCCTCTAGTGTACCGTTTCTGGAAAAGCCGTGCAAACTTGAGCAAAAACCGCGTTTTCTGTCAACCTAATAGCCGAAACGCGCGTGTTTCGGGGCGATTTCCAATCTCTCGATTCGGGTCGCTTGGGAAACCGACGTAATCCGTTGCTGCCTTGCGAGCCAAAAGCCATTCGCCATCACCCTTGGGCTTCTTGCGGCTGCCGGAACGAAGTCCTGCAATTTTCCCGTTGGTATTTTGTTGGCAACAGGGTCGGCGTATCGGGGATAGATGGTGGATAGAATGTCCCGAAAGGCACTAACGCATTAACCTCGCAGGATTTGCGTCATCATCCCTCTAAACCCGCTCCAAGCGCCGGTTTACGGGGCCCCAGAGACTATCTTTCCCCGATTAGCATTACCGGGCCTCTTCCATTTCCTGGCAGACGGGGCGCCCTTTCCTAAGGATTGGCATGTACTTATCCAAGCTGCGGATCTTCGGATTCAAATCCTTCGCCAATAAGGTGGAAGTCAATTTTCCCGGCGAAGGCATTACCTCGGTGGTGGGCCCCAATGGCTGCGGCAAATCCAATATCATCGATGCCATCCGTTGGGTGTTGGGCGAGCAACGCGCCAAGGCCTTGCGTTCCAGCAAGATGGAGGACGTCATCTTCAGCGGCACCGCGGAGAAGCAGCCGCTCAACATGGCCGAGGTTTCCCTCCTCATCAACAACGATTCCGGCGTGCTCCCGTCGGAGTACACCCAGATCATGATCACCCGCCGGGCCTTCCGCAATGGCGAAACCGAGTACCTGATCAACAATCAGCCCTGCCGCCTGAAGGACATCCATAACCTGTTCTATGATACGGGAATGGGCGCGGCCAGCTACAGCCTTATCGAAGCCAAGATGATCGACAGTATTTTGTCGGAGAAGGCGGACGAGCGGCGGACCATGTTCGAGGAGGCCTCGGGCATCTCCAAGTACAAGCAGCAGCGCAAAGAGACCTTGCGCCAATTGGAACGCACTGCGCTGGATTTGGCGCGCGTGGAAGACAACCTCAAGTTCGTCCAGCAGAACGTGAACATGTTCGAGCGCCAGGCCAAGAAGGCGGAAAAGTGGCGCGAGCTCAAGAAGGCCTATGTCTCCTTGGAGCTGAGCTACAACCTCGATTCCTTCGTGGAGCTGGATGCCCGCTACCGGTCCATGCAGGCCGAAGCCGGCAAGGGCCAGGACCTCATCGACAGCTTGCAGTCCCAGATCACCGCCCGCGAGACGGAACTGGAAGAGGGCAAGCTGATGATGGTGGAAGAAGAGCAGGAGCTCTCCCGCCTGAACCAGGTGGTGGCCGCCACCAACGCAGAGGTGGTGCGCCTGGAGAACGAGCTGGACAAGTCCAAGGACCGCATCCTGCACCTGGGCGAATCCATCAAGCGCCTGGACGTGGAGACCGAGCAGGCCGGCCGCCGCTTGGGCGAGATCGCCCAAGAGAAGCATAAGGATCAGGAAGAGATCGTACGGCTGGAATCGGAGAAGGGCGAACTGGCCGGGATGACCACGGGCCATGCCGAAGAGAAGGAACGCCTGTACCGGAATTACTCCGAGACGCGCCGCCGCGCCGATGAGTTGGCCGAAGAGCGCTTGCAGGCCCTGGAAGAGCTGTCGGCCCTGCGCAATCGCGCCGGCAGCGCCAATACCCAATTGCAGCACCTTAAGGAAGATGAGCAGGAGCTCGACGCCGCCTTGCAGGAAGTCACCGAACGGGTGCTGGGCTTCTCGGACGAGAAGGCGACGGCGGAAGAGCAAGTCAAGATCCTGGAAGCCCAGGTGACCGAGCTGGGCGGACGCATCGGCGCGGGCTCGGCCCGCTTGGTGGATATCGCCCGGGAATGGGAGACCCTTCGCCGGGAAGAGCGCGAGGCCGCCTCGGAGAAAGTGGCCCTGGAAACCCGGCACGCGATGCTGAAGGGATTGCAGGAGAGCATGGAAGGCGTGGACGGGGGCGTCCAGCATCTGATGGCCAAGGCCAAGGATCGCATCCAATCCCTCCTGGCCGACGCGGTAAAGGTGCCGGAAGAAGCGGTGCTGGTGGCCGAGAAGTGCCTGGGCCGTTACTTGCAGGCCATGCTGGTTCCCGATCAAGGCACCCAGCTCGACCTGCTGCGCGAGCTGAAGGAATCCCAGAAGGGTGAGGCCATCCTGTTCGCCTCGCAAGGCGCGGGGTCGCGCTTCGTCCGTCCCCGTCCCGATTTCTCTTCAGTTCCCGGCTTCCAGGGCTGGATCATCGAAAAGGTCTCGGCGGACGCGGGGCTCAAGCCCCTGCTGGAATTGGCCCTGGGCAATTACGCCCTGATGGAAAGCCAGGACGCGGCCTGGAGCGCGCTGGCGCGCATCGAAGGCCAGGATATCTGGCTCGTGACTCCGGCCGGGGAAATGGTCCACGCTTCGGGCCTGGTCCTGGGAGGCGCCCGCAAGGGCGAAAAGACCGGCCTCTTGCAGCGCAAGCACCTGCTGGAGCAGACCGCCGCCCGTCTCGTGGAAGTTACGGTCAAGGCCAAGGACTTAAGCGAACGCCTGCTGGCTCTGGAGGCCGAGCGCAAGCAGTTGGACCAGGGCCAGGCGGCCATGGGCCAGGAACAGAAACAGGCCGAACGCAAATGGCAGGAGCAGAAATCCAAGCTCAACTACATCCTCTCTTCCATGGAGACGATGGACAAGGACAAGAGCCAGAAGCGGCTGAAGCTGGAAGCCGTGCGCGACCAGCTGGAATCCACCGAGCGCGATCAGGCCGAGATGGCCGGAAGCCTGGAAGAGAGCGAAGAAGCCCGCAAGGTGCTGGAGAACCAATTCCACCAGGCCCTGGAAGAGGTGCATAAGGCCGAGGCCGAGCGCGCACGCTTCGAGGAGCGCCTGCGCGACCTGGACAAGCTAAAGGCCCAGAACGAGTCCCAGTCCAAGGCCATGGTCCTGAGGCTGGAATACTTGGACCGCGCCCAGAAGGAGCAGCAGGAACTGGCCGCCAAGAACGCGGCGCAGAAAGCGGAATGGGAAGCCCTCATCGGGCAGATGAACGGCCGCATGGAAACGGTGATGGACCAGATCGAGATCCTGCATACGCGCATGGCCGGCGAGGAAAAGCTTCGCGATCAGGCCAAGGAGGTCTACGATTCCAAGGTGGGACGCCTGGATGAGATCCGCGTGCAGATCCGCAACCGGAACGACGAACTGCGCGCCGTGACCCAGGGACGGCACGATGCGGCCATGAAGATGGAACAGGCCCGCGCGGCCATGTCCAACATCCGCGAACGCATGTTCGAACTCCACGAAGTGGACCTCTCCAACCCGCACAAGCTGAACGACGAGGGTGAGCAGATACTGGTCTTCGAGAAGGCGGCTTACGACGCGGCCACGGCCATGGAAGAGATCGCGGCCTACAAGGACAAGCTCAAGAACCTGGGGAACATCAATCCGGGAGCGCTCGAGGATTACGAGGCCGAGAAGGCCAAGCTCGACGAGGTGAACAGGCAATTCACCGATTTGGATCGCGCGCGCCAGGGCCTGGAGAAGGCCATCAAGAAGCTGGACAAGGTGGCCCGCGAGCAATTCCTGGCCACCTTCGCGGTGGTGCAGAAGAATTTCCAGGACGTGTTCTCCAGCCTGTTCGAAGGCGGCGAGGCCCAGTTGGCGCTGGAAGACAACGTCGACCCGCTGGACGCCAAGATCGAGATCAACGCCCGGCCCACGGGCAAGAAGATGCGCGGCGTGTCGCTGCTTTCGGGCGGCGAACGCGCCCTGACCGCCATCTCCCTGTTGTTCGCCCTGTACCTGGTGCGCCCTTCCCCTTATTGCATCATGGATGAAGTGGACGGCCCGCTGGACGATGCCAACATCGGGCGTTTCGTCAATCTGTTGCGCCGTTTCTCGCACCAGACCCAGTTCATCGTGGTGACCCATAACAAGCGCACCATGGCCGCCTCGGATATGCTATACGGGGTGACGCAGGAGGTGAAGGGCATTTCCAAGCTGGTGAGCGTGCAGCTCGACGAAGCCAGCCGGATCGCCGCATGAAACCGATCCCGAGGCGGGCGCCTCTTCCGAGACGAGCGCCTCTTTCGAGGCGGGCGTCGTGAGGGTCCTGAGGGATCCCTTCTACCGCGCGGTCAATCATCTCACCCGCTCCAACCCCATCGAGCGGCGCAGCAATATCTGGTTCCAATTCGAGGCCAAGGGCGAACGTTCCTCCAACCTCATCCGCATCGGTTACGTGGTCTTGTGGTTCACCTGCACGGTGGTCCACGCCCCCGGGAACGCTTACTGGTCCAACGTCGCCAACCTGGGCGTAGGCGGGATCTGGCTGACCTGGTGCATCGGCTTCCAGTGGTACCTCCTGAAGCGCCCCTACCGCAAGTCCTTCAAGTACCTCTCCACCACCATGGACATGCTGGTCATTTCGGCGATGCTCTTTATCTACCAGTACGCGGGCGGGCCCGCCTATGCGCTGAAGGTGCCCACCTACCTCAACTATTTCTGCTGCATGGGCCTGGCGGCCATGCGCTACCGTATGCATTTGGCCGTCTACGCCGGCGTGGCCGCCGTGATCGGGTACCTGGGGAACTGCCTGTGGTTCTGGCACGTCTACCACTTCGCCACCGGCACCGGACTGGAACACACCACCTCCGCCAAGATCTCCATCTCATACCTGGGATTCACCGTCCTTTATCTGGTCGTCTTCACCATGCTCATCTACACCTTGATGTACAACGTGAAACGCTTGGTGAACGTCCGCGTGCGCGAGGGCGAGGCCGCCTTGAAGGCCAAGGAACGGGCCGCCATCGCCGCCAACGTGGCGCACGAGATCAAGAATCCCCTCGAAGGGATCTACGGCGCGGCGCAAATCCTGCAGGAAGAAGGCAAGGGCAATCCCAAGTTCATCGGCATGATCCTCAAGGATTCGGTGCGCCTGAACGGGGTGGTCCAGCAATTCCTGCAATTCTCCCGGCCCTTCCAAGCGCGCATGGCCGATTTCGATCTGGTGGAGGCGGCCTCCGCCTTCTGCCGGGAGCAGGCCTCATTGGCGGAGGAAGGCGCGGTGGATTTCCGGGCCGATCTCGAGGTGGCCCGCGTGTCCGCGGACCAGGAAGGCCTGCGCCAAATCCTGCTCAACCTGTACCAGAACGCGCGCCGCTACCAAGTGGCGGGCAAGCCCGTGGCGGTAAGGGTGAGGGCTGGGGAAGGGTGCACCGAGTTGGCTGTGGAAGACGATGGCGAAGGGATTCCCCAAGCCAACCGCAACAAGGTCTTCGACCCTTTCTTCACGACCTCCTCCAAAGGCACCGGGCTGGGGCTGGCCATCTCGCGTAAGATTGCCCAGGAAATGGGCGGCGATTTATATTATGAGCCGAAAGTGCCGGGCACCCGCTTCGTACTCGCATTGAAGCCCGCCAAACCCGCGGAGAACGCCGCTTGAACCAGCCAGAGACGCCCCGCGGTCGCTTCCTCATCGTGGACGACGAGGAGCATATCCGCGAGATCCTGAAGGCCACCTTAGAACCCCTGGCCATGGGGGTGTACGTAGCGGGGTCGGCGGAAGAGGCCCTCGATCTGGTCCGCGAGGAGAACCTCGATCTGGTCATCTGCGATATCCAGATGCCGGGAATGGACGGCCTGGCGTTCCTCGCCAAGGTGAAGGCGGAACAGCCCGCCATCAAGTTCCTGATGATCACCGCGCATGGGACCATGGATACCGCGGTGAAAGCCCTGCGCTACGGCGCTTCCGATTTCCTGACCAAACCCTTCGAGAACGAGGCGGTGCGCCAGATCGCGCGGCGGCTCATGCGCGAGCGGGCCAGCGCGGGCAGCATCAATATCCCTCCGGTACAAGAGGCGAGCCGTAGCGTGCTGGAGGGCATCGTAGGCAAAAGCCCCGCCCTCGTGGCCTGCCTGGACAAGGCCCGTAAGGCCGCCGCCGCCGATTCCACCGTGCTCTTGTGCGGCGAGAGCGGAACGGGCAAAGAGGTGATGGCGCGCGCCATCCACAACCTCGGCAAGCGGTGCGAGAAGCCTTTCATCGCCGTGAACTGCGGCGCCATTCCCGAAAACCTGCTCGAGAGCGAGCTCTTCGGGCATGAGAAGGGCGCCTTCACCGGCGCCATCGCTTCCAAGCCGGGCAAATTCGCCCTGGCCGACGGCGGCACTATCTTTCTCGATGAAATCGGCGAGATGCCCTTGCTGATGCAGGTAAAGCTTTTGCGCGTGATCCAGGAACGCACCATCGAGCCCGTGGGCTCGACCGGAACGCGGAAAGTGGACTACCGCCTGATCGCGGCCACCAACCGCAACTTGAAAGAAGAGATCAAAGCCGGCCGCTTCCGCGAAGACCTCTATTACCGTCTCAACATCATCCCCATCGATTTGCCCCCATTGCGCGATCGCGAGGGCGACATCCCCATGTTGGCCCGCAACTTCCTCGCCTACTATAACGATCGCTATGGTTGCCGGTATGAATTGACTCCCGCCAACGAGGCCGAACTGTTGGCCTACTCCTGGCCGGGCAATGTGCGCGAGTTGGCCAACGCCATGGAGCGGGCGGTGGTCTTGGCCTCGGGCGAGGGATTGGCCTTCCAGTTCGAAGGCGCGGCCCCCGCCGGCGTTCCGAAGCCTGCATTGGCCATCAAGGAAAAGAAGCAGGCCGTGGAACGGGAGGAAATCTTGCGTGCCCTCGAGGCCCATCGCTGGAACAAGACCCAGTCGGCCGAAGCGCTGGGAATGAGCCGGCGGTCGCTATTGTACAAGATCAAGGAATATGGCATCGCCTGAATGCGGGCCCGTTCGCGTCGGGGCTCTATAGACCTTCCGTCTCCACATCGTAGGTCGTCGCCGCGTACCTGTATTCCATTATGTATGTCTTTCCCTGCAGGATCCAACCATCGAAAGCGAGCCGATAGTATGCGGCCTTACGGGCCATGATCCGGCTATGCGTGGGCAGCGCGGGAGCGAATGCGGAATCGAAAGGGATGCCTACCAGGATCAGCGACAGGCTATCGGGCGACACCACCAGTTGCATTGGCGCACCCGACACCCGTTCAAAGCGCTGAATCACGACCTCGGGCTGATCCGTGTCGTGTACCTCGCCGCGCAAGGACTGAAAACGAAGGGAGTCCCCGATAGCCGGAAGGCGATGTGAACGGATGGTGAAACTGTATGGCGTAGTGTTAGTCAGGGAGGGGATGTCGATCTGGATTCCAGCCGTGTCCAAGCTCCAATCATCGGCCGTATCCGCGAGGGCCTTCAAATCCCGGCCTGCCAGGGTGGATTTAATCGTGGTCTCCGTTGCCGGGGAGATGGAATCCCCATGCTGAAGAATCAGGTCCCGGTGCAGACTGATTTCCTCGAACCATTCCCTATGCACTTCGGTCTTCCGGGGAGCGCACCCTGCCAGGCCGGCCAGCATGGTTATCAAGGCGGTTTTCAGCATGCGCATCCTCATTCTATTCCTCATTTAGAGTTCTGCCGAGCATGCGGCAAGATTTTCGGTGACCGGGATGCCGGTTGGATGCGGAGCATGACCCCCCTGCGCGGGTACCCCCGGCGGACCAGGGGGCGGGGGGCCATGTCCGCGATAGGCCCGGACGCCCGGGGGAGGGGTGGCCGCCGGACCTGGGACCGTTCAGAAGCGGGCGGGGCCGAAGTCAATCCTCGCACTCGTCGGAGATCGCCACCCGGCGGCCGACGTCGCACTCCAGCGAGTCCAGCGAATCGGAAAGCTCGGACTTGAGCAAGACCACCTTGGCCTGGAACTTGGCCAAACGCTTGGTGATGGCGACGCGGGACACCCCGCAGATTTCGGCGATCTCTTCGTGGGTGAGGCCCACCTCGAAGCGGAGGAATACCACTTGGCGATTGGCCGGATCCAGGCCCTCCAACAGGCGGCGGAACAGACGTTTGGCGGGATTGTCGGGCGCGGCCTCGGGAACCCGGCTGGCCGCGAGATCATCGCCGTAGCCGACCATCAGATCGGCTTGCCGCTTCTTCCAACGTAAGTGATCCAGGCAATGGTTGGACGCCACGCGGTAAAGCCACGTGGAGGTCTGCGAATTGCCCTCGAAGGTGGAGAAGTTCCCGTACACCTTAAGGAAGACCTCTTGAGCCAAGTCGGCCGCCTCTTCGGGGTTTTTCGTATATCTGTAGCACACGCGATAGACGAGCCCATAATGGGTCTCGTACAGACCGCCAAAGGCATCCGGCGCGAGGGTCTTGGCGGGAGCGGGAGTCGGTTCTGCGATGACGGTTGTATTTATCATGACCGGAGAGAAAAGCAACGGGTGTGCCATGCGCGGAATTCCCCGAATTCGCCCAGATTGCGGCAATTTCGCCCGTATCCTAAGTGCGGTGCGCAAGGCCTTGCGCACCTCGCGCAGAGTCCGCTGCGCAAGCGCTTTACACGCGATCCGAATTTGCGCACTGGCCCGGGTCGAAACCCTCAGGGCGATGCTTGCCACCCCGCGCGCGGAAGATCCACAATGAATGGTCGGGGGCCGAAGCATATGGGTTGGAAGCCGCTTGCCGGACGGCGGGCCTTTTTGATGATGGGGATGATGGGGATGATCGCATCCGCTTTCATGGCGGCATGCGTGCCGCCTCCCGTGCGTACGGCGGCAGGCGCGGAGCCGCGCTCGCTGATCGATGCCCTACAGCCCGCCGGGCGCGCGCTCTTCGTTTTCGATTTCGCGCGGGCGCGCTACCAAAAAGCCGCCCTCGCCCAAGGACCGATCGATAGCCTGGGCGCCTGCCTTCTGCTGGACAGCATCCGGGCGGGCTTTCCCGATCCCGGCCGTTGGTTGGCGTTGTCTTCCCCCATGCGGCCATTCGCCCCCATGCAATCGGCCTGGGGCCCCAGCGGCGACTTTTTCCTGCTCGACCGCGCGGGTCCGCGCTTGGAACTGTACGATAGCAACGCCCAATTCCTCTCGGGGGTTCCCTTTCCCCCGGAATTCCGCGGCCGCAACTTGGACGAATTCCAAATCTTCTGGACCCGGGACGGCTCTTTCTCCTTCGTGGATCTGGGAGAGGGCGTGGTGAGGCAATACGCGGAACTGCGTTCCTACTCGGACCAAGGGGATTGGCGCTTGCGCAATACCATCCGCTTGCCGGTAGGCACGGGCGCTTGCGTTTGGGAACCCTACACGCGCAATCCCTGTTGCCTCTCCGCGCAGGGGCCCGCGACCTGTTTCGACGCCTACTTCAACGCGGTTGGGCCATGGAAGTCTAGCGGATCCGGCGCGGCGGGAGTGAAACCCAGGCCCGCCCCCGATGGAAGGGGTTGGCTGTTGGAGGTGAATGGCGGGCCCGCCTGCGCGGCGGCGCCCGTGTGCTTCGATCCAGGCAAGGGCTTTTCCGCCTGTCCCCCGGGGCCGGCGTCCCCTCAGTAGCATGCGCGTTACCTGGGTCCTTGTGGCGCTCGCTTTAGCCGGAGCTTCCCTCGCGCGGGCGGGCGAACCCGGTTGGGTGTGGGAACGGAACTGCATCGCCGGGCCTCCCGTTCCGGCGGCGGCCCCGCGAACTCCCGGCCCTCCGGATTCGGCGGCCCGGACCCCGGTGCTGACCAGGACCGGCCCCTGGCTTTCGCCCGACACCTTGCGGCCTGCCGGCGGGATCGGTTCCCCTCGGCGCCTACACGTATTCCTGGGCGGACGGGCGCTGCTGGCCGATCAGGACTTCCGCCTGCCGCCCGGGGATTCCCTCATCGCCTTCGCCGCGCCGATGGCCGCCGGCGATTCCGTGTGCTGGGAACGCGCGTACACTCCGCTCCTGCCTCGTCCCATCCCGCCCTTATACCGGTTGGAATCGGTCCCCATCTATCGCCGCGGCCTGCAAGACACGACTCACTCACTGGCCTGGTCTACCGGGCCGGCCGGGGCGGATACCGCCTATGGCAAGTACCGGCTGAATTATTCCGGCAGTAAGTCCATGGCCGTAACGGTGGGGAACTCGGGAGGCCTGGGGCTGGACGCCTCGCTGTTCCTGAACCTCAGCGGGCAGGTGGCCGAGGACGTGTTCGTGGAAGGACAGCTTTCGGATCAGAACGTGCCTATCCAGCCCGAGGGGAATACCGCCACCTTGAAAGAGGTGGACACGAAGTTCGTGCGCGTGTACGGAAAGCATTATGCCTATACCTTGGGCGACTACATGCTCGACTACGGGGTGGCGGGGGAGGACCGCTTCCTCGCCAAGGTGCAAGGGGTGGACGGAAAGTACGGGCGGGGGGGATACCAGGCCCACGGAAGCTGGTCGGTGAGCGACGGGCAATACCAGAGCGATACCTTGCGGGGCGTGGACGGGAAGCAGCGCGGATATTACCTGCGCGGCCGCGACGGACGGACCTTCATCACCGTGCTGGCGGGCACCGAGCGCGTGTGGCGGAACGGCGTGCCCTTGAAGCGCGGCACCGATTACACCATCGATTATAGCGAAGGCCGCCTCGATTTCCTCCCGCCCATGGTGGTGACCGGGGAAAACCTCTTCGCAGCCGAGTACCAATATACCGAGCAGGATTTCCCGCGCAGCCTGGCGGCCGGGGAAGTGCGGGATACCGCGGGGGCCTTCACCTGGTCGCTGCGCGCCATCGACGAGAGCGAGGACAAGGATAATCCTTTGGGTCTGAAGCCGGATTCGGCCTTGGCTGACACTTTCCGGAATCTAGGCGACAAAGTTTACCTCGATTCCCTAAACCGGCCCGTGGCCATGCCGCACCGGCAATCCTCCGCGGCCCTCGATGCGGGCCTCAGGCTTCCCGGTTACGACGGCCATGCCGCCCTGCTCTTCTCGCGGCTCGATCGCAACCTGTACTCGCCCAAGGACGACGACGACAACCTGGGGTATTCCACGCGTTACCTGGGGACGCATGCCTTCGGGAAGCCGCTTAACCGCGGGGGCCTGGGGCATACCGAGGTTACCCTCGACCATGAATCGAGGTCGCATGATTACGAGGCCTTCAAGCAATTGATCGAGCCGCGCGCGTTCCTGGAGACCTGGAACCTGGACGCGGGCGTGGCCCGGCGGGGCTTTCTGGCCGATCGCGTCCTTTTGGTGGAAAAGCCCTTCTCGGCTCTGGCCTTGGGCGGGGAGTTGGGTCGCGCCGAAGCCGATTCCGCCGCGGACGCGTCCAGCCCGCAGGCCTTCCGGGGCAGCCTGTCGCGGCGCGGAGGCCTCTCGGCGCGATTGGGGGACGATCGATTGTTCGCCGAGGCTTCCAGCGAAGCCAAGCTGGCGCGTTCCCCCGAGCGGCAGGATAATTACAAGCAAACCGCCGGCGCGGGGCTCGATGCGGGCGGCCTGATCCCGTCCTTCCGCTACGCCCGCAACGAATGGCTTGCGGATCTGCCTACGGGCGGAACGGCCCGCAGCATTAAGCAAGAGCCCGGCTTCACCTTGGCCACCGCTCCCATCGCCCAACGCCTGACCTTGACCTCGGGCGTGTCCCTGCTTTCGCAACGTTCCGATTTCGGCGGGGTCGCGGGCGCCTTGCGGGACTCGGTTCGCGATTGGGGCGTCGACGAAAAGGCCGTCCTCTCGGGCTGGGGCCCCTGGACCTCCGATATCTTCTACAGTTTTCGCGATCATCGCGCCTGGAGGTTGGATGCCACGGGAGCCTGGTCGCCCCAGCCCGAAGAAAACCAATATAACCAGGTGGAATGGAACAGCCATCTGGCCGACGGCCGCAAGGGATACAGCCTGATCTCGTCCTACCGCGTGAGCCAAACCGCCGAGTTCCCGTTGGTGGAAGACTACCGATTGCTGCCGGGCCGGGGCGATTACGAATACGATTCGACGGCAAAAGCCTATCATAAGGTGGAAACCGGAGGCGATTACGTCCTCGTCGGCCTGATGCGGGACACCACGGTGGGATCGCGACCCTACCAGGATCTTTCCTTCACGGCCAACCTGGATTTGACCCCGGCCCGCTTCCCGTTCCACGTTTCCGGGGTCCTGGCCGATCTCGAATTCAGCCTCGACCTCGCCTTCGACGCCCAGGACACCAGCGCCCATCCCGCCCTGCTGCCGCAACTGACCGATACCGATCTGGATCGCATGCGCAGCGGGCATGCGCGCTATGCGCCGGCCTTGCATTGGAAGGCGCCCGGCGGCGGAAAGGCGGCCAACCTGGAGGTGGATCGATCCTATAGCCGGGCCGCAGGCATCTACGCCTATCGCGAGATACTTTGGTCCCAGCGGGCGGATTTCCGTGCGGAAGCCGGACGGGCTTGGGAGTGGTACCTTGAACAATCCTATGAGAACCGGGACCGTAACGCGGGGAATACCCCTGAATCCGGAACCTTGAACAGGAACCAACTGTACGGCGCCCGCCTGACGCGTAAGCTGCCGAACAACTACCAGGTGGAGACGCGCTCGCAATACCTCCTGATCAATGGGACCGGGCCGGAAGGCTCGTCCGATCTGCAAGGCGTGAAACCCGCCCTGAGATTCGAGAAGACATCGCTCTTCAACGGCCGCGCCTTCGCGGAGTATGGCCTGGTCTATTTCTGGGGCCAAGGCGATGGCGGCTTCTATTCCACTGGGGATTTCTCCAAGGGACTCACCCATCGATTCGAGGCCAACGCCAATTTCCAGGTCGGGGCCAACATTTACCTGAACTTCGATTACGTGGCGCGCGTGGAGCCGATCGGCGACCGGTTGGTGCAGAAGATGACCGCCGAAGCGAGGGCGGTATTCTGATGCGGATCCATATCCTCATGCGGAGCTTATTCGGTATCGCATTGCTTGCGACCGTCGCATGGTCCGATCCGTCCTCGGTCGATACCGTTGCCCGCCTCATGGCCCAAGGCCATCTGGCCGCCGCCCGCGGTGCGAACGGATCGCTGGAAGCCGGACCGCTCTATCGCTTGGGGCGGATCGATGTGGCGGGCGGCCCCTTCACCGCCGTGGGACTGGGCATCGCCGAATTCGCGGGATCCCCCGCCACTGCGGCGTACGTTTCCATCGTAGGCGAACGCGCGCGCGCCTGGCTGGTCGACCATGGGCGGCCCTTCGCGTCCGTCTCCGTGGATTTCGCGGTCCGCCCCGGAGCGCCAATCGCCGATCTGATGGTGACCGTGGACGCGGGCGAAGGCTTCCGGCACGGGGGCTTCAAGGGTTACGGAAGCCGCACCACCGCCGAAGCCCTCGATCGCTTATCGCTACTCCGCTTCGGGGAGGAGTTCAGCGAAACGCGCTTACGACTGGCCGAGGCGCGCCTATCCCGCACCGGCTATTACGAAGCCGTCGTGCCCACGGCCCTATACAGAGATTCCGTCCGCAACCTGATCTATCCCGGGCTCGCCCTTACGGACCTGAAGGGAAACCGCCTCAGCGGAATCCTCGGGTACGATTCCGAGAAAAAAAACGGGGACGGGCTGAATGGCTATCTGGACATCCACCTGATCAACCTGCGCGGCACTGCGCGCGATCTGGACTTTTCCTTCGATAGCCGGCCTTCGGCCGCGGCCGCCGCGGGCAGCGCAGGCGACGCGGGCGCCGCTGGCGCGGCGGGCCGGAAAGACGCCAAGCTCGGCTACGTCGAACCCTGGCTCCTGTCCACGCGCGTCGGCGCGCGCCTCGACCTTTCCGCCGCCATCGAGGATTCGGTCTACCAGGAATTGCGCGGCGATCTCACCCTGTTCCAGGATCTCGATTTCCGCTCGCGCCTTTCCATCTCCCTGGGCCGGCAGTACAACCGCGATTACCTGGCCGGCACGCGGTCCGACGCGCAGATCGCCGGACTGGGTTTCCAATACGATGCCCGGGATCGCGTGCCGTCCACCCTGAACGGGGCGCGCTGGTCGGCGCGCCTCAACGCGGTCCGCCGCCAGGCTTCCGATTCCTCCCGCTTCCTGGCGCAATCCATCGACGAACTGGGGCTATGGGCCAATGCGGGCCGTTGGGTCTTCTACTCCCTGCTTTCCGCCGCGAGCGATTGGCCATTGGAGATCCATCCCGATCGGGGCGATCTCTTCGAACTGGGCGGGGCCAACACCATCCGCGGATTCCGCGAGCGCGAATTCCTGACCGATGCCTACGCCTACGCGAACCTGGAGATCCAATTCCTGCTGGCTCCGGGCAGCCGGGCGGCCATCTTCGCGGTGCCGGGGCTCATCGATCGGGTCGGGACGGGGGATATCTGGTGGCGGCGGATCATCGGTTATGGCGCGGGGCTGGAGTCGGGAGGCCGGGATTGGACCTTCGGGATCAGCTATGCCTTGAATCCCGAGCGGGCCATCGCCGACGGGTTCGTGCACTTAAGCGTAACGAATAATTTCTGAGGCCGAGTCGCGGGAGTCCGGGGGCGATCAGCGCCGCCGCATGGACTCAGCCCGCCAGGGGCGTCTTGCTTCGCTCCCCCGCGACTTCCCGCACGTACCGGGGCACGGCGTAACCGGGAAGTTCCCCCCTAAGGTCCTCTATTAGCAGGCGCCCTTGGGCCTCGGCGACTTCGAAATGCGCCGTGCCCTGCACGCGATCCAACTGGTGCAGATAGTAGGGGAGCACGCCGCGGGCGATCAGGGCCCGCGACAAATCCGCCAGCGTTTCCGCATCGTCGTTGACGCCGCGCAGCAACACGGCCTGGTTGAGCAGCACCGCGCCCGTGGCGCGCAAGGCCGCCAGGGCCGCGTCGCAATCCGGGCCCAATTCCCGGGCATGGTTGGCGTGGATGACCACCACCAGCGTTTGGCGGGAAGCCACCGTGCGCAGCAGATCGAGCAAATCGGATTCCAGACGGGAAGGCAGCACCACCGGGATGCGCGTATGGAAACGCACGGTGCGGATGCGCGGAAGGGATGCGGCCCGCTCCAGCAGGGAGGCCAATTTACGATTGTCCAGGAAAAGCGGATCGCCGCCGCTGAATACGATCTCGTCCACGCCTTCGGCATCGGCCAGATAGTCCCACGCCTTATCCCAATCATCCCGTCCGCGCGGGAGATCGCCGTAGGGGAATTCGCGGCGGAAGCAATACCGGCAATGCACCGCGCATTGGTGCGAAACCATCAGCAAGGCCCGGGAGGCATACTTATGCAACACGCCGGGAACGATTTGGGCGGGGAGATCGCCCACGGCATCGGCGGCGAAACCGGCGACTTCGGCCGCTTCCCGCGCCCGGGGCAGCACCTGGGCCAGCAGGGGATCGGTCCAATCGCCCTTGGCCATGCGCGCCGCGAAGGGGCGGGGGACCAGAAGGGGAAAGGCGGGATCGGCGGCTAAGGCCTCTGGGGCGGCATCTGGGTCTAATCCGAGGTAGATGAGCAACGACCCCAGGGTCCGGAAGGCCGCTTGCATTTCCTTTTGCCATGCGAGAGGGCCCGCGACGGTTGCGCTTGGTTGGATTCCCATGCTTTTGCTAGCTTATGGCCCCGATTTCGAGGCTGGGCGCGGAAGCCGCGCCATGGAGTTCGCGTGAATGACAGGTCGAAGACCTGTCATTCACGCGAACGTCCGCATACCTCGCGTAGTATATTTGACACGAATATAGCCATTCATTCCGGAGGCCGGCATCATGGGCATGGTAAGCACGAACGAATTCAGGAAGCGCATGAAGATTATGTTCGATGCCCAGCCCTGCATGATCGTCGAAAACGAATTCGTTAAGCCCGGCAAAGGCCAGGCTTTCAATCGAGTTAAACTGAAGAACCTCATCACCGGGCGCCAGCTCGAGAAGACCTTCAAGTCCGGCGATACCTTCGAGGAAGCGGACATCGTCAATACCACCATGCAATTCCTCTACACCGATGGCGTGAACTATACCTTCATGGACACCAAGTCCTATGAGCAGGTGGAAATCCCGAAGGAAGCCATGGACGGCGCCGAGAAATGGCTGCTCGAGAATACCGAGTGCGACATTTCGTTCTGGGGCGATAAGCCGATCTCGGTGACCCCTCCGGTGTTCATGGATCTCCTCATCACCTACACCGAGCCCGCCGTCAAAGGCGACACCTCGAACAACGTGACCAAGGCGGCCACCGTGCAGACGGGCGCGGAAGTGCAGATCCCGTTGTTCATCAGCACGGGCGACAAGGTCAAGATCGATACGCGGACCGGCGAATACGTTGAGCGGGCCAAGTAGGCCGAACCTCGAAGTCCTCCGCTACCGAGCGGAGGCCCTGCGCCGCGTGCGGGAATTCTTCCGCGAACGCGACGTGCTGGAAGTGGAAACCCCGAGCCTATCCCGCGGCATCTCCCTGGATTGCCACATCGACGTGTTCTCGGCGCGCTGGCGCGCGCTCGGCCATGCGCATTCGCCCGCCCCCGGGGATCGGGATTATTTCCTGCAAACCTCGCCCGAACCGCATATGAAGCGGTTGTTATGCCTCGGCTTCCCGGACATCTACCAAATCTGCAAGGCCTTCCGGAATGGCGAACGCGGCGACCGGCACAACCCCGAATTCACCATGCTGGAATGGTATCGCAAAGGCTTCTCCCTGGCGGACCTGATGAACGAGGTGGAAGCGTTGTGCCGGATGTTGCGTCCGGATGCCCAGGTCCAACGCCTGGAATACCGCGAAGCTTTCCGGGCCGCCCTCGGGGCCGATCCGCTGGCCCTCGATCGCGATTCCCTCTTGGCCCTGCCCGCGGCCCAAGGCCGGCTGCCTCCGCCGGAGACCCTGCCGGCCCGCGCCGACGTGCTGGATTTCCTCATGGCCCATCTCGTTGAGCCCGGACTCGATCCTGCCATGCTCACCTTCGTCGCGGGCTTTCCCGCCGAGCAGGCCGCCCAGGCCCAAGTACGCTCCGACGATCCCCGTATCGCCGAGCGCTTTGAGGTTTATGGGGCTGGTATGGAATTAGGGAACGGCTACCTCGAGCTGGCCGATCCTCGGGAATACGCCCGTCGCTTCCTTGCCGAAAACGGAAAGCGCCGCGCCCATGGGAAACCGGAACTTCCCGTTGATGCCGCGCTCTTGGCGGATCTGGAACGAGGGCTACCGCCTTGCGCCGGCGTCGCCGTGGGCTTCGATCGACTGATCCAGTGGGCGTTGCGCCTGCCGGAAATCGATCCCGTGCTCTCATTCCCGTGGGAGAACGCTTGAGGTACGAGGCGAGCTTGCTGAGTTTTCGCGCCTGAACCCGCCCGGACAAATCGGGGCCCGAAGCCCCATGCGGCCACCCACGGCGGAGCCGATTTACCCTCCTTAAACACGGGATTTATCTATCTTTGCAGGGGTTTCCGGAAATCCTTGCTTTCCGGCGACTTGGAGCGATCCAGAGGCGTTTTGTCCGAGCCTCGGGATCTCGCTGGGGATAGGGCGAACCCTTCGCTTGAATGCTGGATTTTAAAAATCATTATTGATGCCGATTCTCACTGGAGACAACATGTCTTATCGCACGTTCAACCGCAAATCTTCCTTCTTCTGCCTGGGACGCGCGGGCGCGCATGCTTCCCTGATCCTGGCCATGGTGCTCGCACTGGCGGGCGCGGGTCGGGCCGAAAGCCCCAAGACCGCGGAAGAGTGGTTCAAGCGCGCGAACGAAATGTACCAGGAAGGAGCGGTGGATGAAGCCATCGGCTCCCTCCAGGAAGCCATCAAGCTGAAGCCCGATTACGCCGAGGCCCTGAACCTCTTGGGCGCCGCTTACGTCGAGTCGGGCGAGTTCGCCAAAGCGGTGGAACCTTACAAGAAGGCTTCGGATCTGAAGCCCAACGATTATTCCATCCTGCTCGGTTATTCCAACGCCTTGGAGGGCGCGGGCCGCCAGGACGACGAACTCCCGGTGGTGAAGAAGCTCTTCAATCTGAACAAGAACGACATGGTCACGGGCATCAAGTTCCTGACCTTGATCGAAGCCGCCGGCCGCGAGAAATACGTCGCCGATTATATTGCGGTGCTGGAGGATCTGCGTAAGCTTCCGAACTTCGATCCCGCCTATACCGCCAAGCTGGCGCGCGCCTACAATAAGACCGGCGATTACGCCAAGGCCGCGGGCGTCTACCAGGAACTGGTTAAGGATCATCCCGATAACGGCGAATACTGGACCGGCCTAGCGAACGCCCAAGCCAAGATCGATCCCGATGCGGCGCGCGAATCCTATAAGAAGGCCATCCTCTATACCGATCGCGCCGACGAACGCGCCAAGTTGGAAAAGTCCCTGGCCGCCCTCGGTAAGGGTTCCGGCAAAACCGCCGCCGCTCCCGCCCCGGCCGCGGCTCCCGCCCAACCCGTTGCGCCTCCGGCCCCGGCCGCAACGCCTGCCAAGCCCGCCGCTGCCCCCGTCGCAGCCGCGCCGTCCGCCGCCGAAAAGGCGAAGGCGGAAGCCGATGCCCAAGCCGCCGCGAAAGCCCAGGCCGCCGCCGCCGAAGCCGATAAGGCCGCGATGGCCAAAGCCCGCCAGGACAGCATCGCGCAGTCCCTGGCCGAGAAGAAAGCGGCCGCCGAGGTAAAGGCCGCCGCTGAACGCCAAACCAAGGATGAAGCCGCTCGTTTGGCCAAGGCCCGCCAGGATAGCGTCGCGCAAGCCCAAGCCGAGAAGAAGGCGAATGCGGATGCGGAGGCAAAAGCGAAAGCCGAAGCCAAGGCCGAATCCGATCGGCTGGCCAAGGAAGAAGCCGCCCGGCTGGCCAAGGCGAAGCAGGATAGCATAGCCCAGGCCAAGGCGAGCGCCGAAGCCGACAAGACCGCGAAGGCGGAAGCCGCCCGCCTCGCCAAGGAAGAGGCCGCGCGAGTGGCCAAGGCCCGTCAGGACAGCACGGCCCAGGCCCAGGCCGAGAAGAAGGCCGCCGCCGAAGCCGCCGCCAAGACCAAGGCCGATTCCGATCGGCTGGCCAAGGAGGAGGCCGCCCGCCTCGCCAAGGCGAAGCAGGACAGCATCGCCCAGGCCAAGGCCGAGGCGGATGCGGAGCGCCAAGCGAAAGCGGAAGCCGCTCGCCTGGCGAAGGAAGAATCCGCGCGCCTCGCGAAGGCCAAGCAGGATAGCATCGCGCAAACCCAGGCCGAGAAGAAAGCCGCCGCCGAAGCGGATCGCCAGGCGAAAGCGGAGGCCCTCCGCTTAGCCAAGGAAGAAGCGACGCGCTTGGCCAAGGTGCGGGCGGACAGCGTAGCGCAGGTGAAGGCCGAGCGTCTCGCCCAGGCCAAGGCCGACAGCACCGCGAAGGCGGAAGCCGCCCGTCTGGCCAAGGAAGAGAAGGCGCGCCTCGCGAAGGTCCGCGCCGACAGCATCGCCCAGGTCCAGGCCGAGAAGAAAGCGGCCTTGGAGGCGAATCGCCAAGCCAAACTGGAAGCGGCCCGTTTGGCCAAGGAAGAAGCGGCGCGCCTAGCGAAGGCCAAGGCTGATAGCATCGCCCAGGTCCAAGCCGAGAAGAAGGCCGCTCTGGAGGCCACCCGCGTAGCGAAGCTGCAAGCCGATAGCCTGGCCCGGGAAGTAGCCAAGGCCCGGGCGAAAGCCAAGGCCGATAGCATCGCCCAGGTCGTGGCCGAGAAGAAGGCCGCCTTGGAGGCCGCGCGCGTAGCCAAGCTGCAAGCGGATAGCCTCGCCCGCGAGGAAGCCAAAGCCCGCGCGAAGGCCCGCGCCGACAGCATCGCCCAGGCGCTGGCCGAGAAGAAAGCGGCGGCTGAAGCCGCACGTATCGCCAAGGTGAAGGCGGACAGCGTCGCCCGCGAAGAGGCGAAAATACGCGCTCAGGCCCGCGCCGATAGCCTCGCCAAGGTGGAGGCCGAACGCAAGGCCGCCCGCGAAGAGGCCGCCCGTTTGGCCAAGGAAGAAGCCGACCGCAGGGCCAAGGAGCGTTTGGACAGCCTGGCCCGGGTGGAAGCCGATCGCAAAGCCAAGGCGGAGGCGGAGCGCGTGGCCAAGGAAGAAGCCGCGCGTTTGGCCAAGGAAGAGGCGGAGCGTAGGGCCAAAGCCAAGGCGGATAGCCTCGCGAAGGTGGAAGAGGATCGTCGCCTGGCCGCCGAGGCCGAAAAGCAATTCCAGGGTCAGGTCACCGCCCTCATCGCCGAACAGCCGTCCCAGCTCGATACCGCGGCCGTGCTGGCCAAATTGCAGGATCGCATCGCGCGCGCCAAGACGTCCGATGCCCGCCTGATCGAAGCCGAGGCCGTCATCCATTTCAAGCAATGGAATTTCCGCGGCGTGGTGGACGACTTCCATAAGCAGAAGGTCCTTTCCGCCAACGGCAATCGCATGATGGCCCTGTCCCTGTTCGAATTGCAGGACTATAAGACCTCCCTGGGATATTTCCGCAAGATGCCCGGCGTTTCCGCCAACCGCGCGGATTGGGGCAAGTACATCAAGACCTTGCTCGAGACCAAGAATAAGGTCCTAGCGGTCGGCCAGTACGAGCAATACCTGGCCAAGTACCCCGACGCGGACGATGCCCTGGCATTCCTGATCGACCATTATCGTCAGCCCCTCCAGAAGGACAAGTTGGTCCCCAAGTTGGAGCTGCAACTGGCCAAGACCCCTAAGGATGTCGCTCTGCTTACGGAGCTGATTTCGCTCTGTGACAAGAACAGCCCCAAGGCGATCGAGTACCGCGAGCGTCTGCTGAAGGAGAATCCGGACGATAGCAAGCAGGCCCTGGCCCTGGCCCAGGCCTACGAGGCCAAAGGCGCCGTCGCCCAAGCCCTGCCGTTGTACCAGAAGCTGGCCAAAGACGCGCCCACCGACAAGGCGGTCAACCTGAAGGCCGGCGAAATCTCCCTCCAGGCCAAGAAGCCGGACGATGCCCTGCCTTTCCTGGAGGCCGCGCATACCGCCGATCCCACCGATAAGAAGCTCACCCTGCGGCTGGCCGGGATCTACGAAGACTCGAAGCAGCCGGACAAGGCCGCCGAGCTCTATTCCGCAGTCATGGGAGCCGATCCCAAGGACAAGGCCGTGCAAGCCAAGCTGTTGCAGCTCTATACCGCCAAGGGAGATAAAGAACAAATCCGCTCCTTGCTGATGCGCATCGACGACGCGGATGCGACCGCGCATCAGGCCCAATTCCAGTTGGCCAAGACCTTCCTGGCCGATGGCGACAAGGACAAGGCCTACGCCTATCTGGCGAAGGCCCTACGCAACCAGCCCAACAACCTGGAATATCTGGCCCTCTTGCCCTCCGTGGTCCAAAGCGACGATCAGGTCGATGCCCATTTCGGGGCCTTGGAAAAATCCGCCTTCCTGCCCGGCGCCAAGCCCGAGCTGCAAGCCATGGTGGCCCGCGGTTATGCCAAGCGGAAGAACAACCTGATGGCCGCCCGGCTTTACTCCGAAGCCTACGCCAAGGATCCCAAGGTCCTGGACGGCAAGCGCGAGGCCGTAGTCTCGGTCTATGATGCCAAGAACCTCGAACTCGCCGGCGCCCTGGCCGAGAAGTATCTCGCCACCGACGATAAGGATCGCCAGATCCGCGAAATCGAAGTCAACTCCTTCACGGCGACGAATAAGCCCGCCGACAAGGTGCGCGAAGCCATCAAGGGCCTCGCGGCCCTGGACGCCGAGGGCGCCGCCAAGTGGTCGATGAAGCTGGCCCAACTCGATCTGCAAGCCCAAGATACCGCATCGGCCATCGAGCATGCCAAGGATTGGCTGAACCGCAATCCCAAGGACGCCGCCGGTTGGCGCTTCCTGGCTCCGCTGGTGGCCAAGCGCCCCGGCCAGGAGGATACGCAAATCCAGGTGCTGGAGAAACTCTCGCAGTTGGAGCCGGCCAATAAGGGCCGCTATGATCTGGCCCTCGGCGATTTGTATCTCGGCAAAGGCGATTTCGAAAGCGCAGAGAAGTCCCTTGCGAGTGCGACCAAGGCCAGTCCGGCCAATGCGGCCCTGTTCTTCAAGCTGGGCGAAACGGAAACCAAGCTGCGCAAGGATAAGGAGGCCGCGGCCGCCTATCAGCGCGCCTATATGCTCGACCGCGCCAACGTGCAATACGCCCGCGCCTATTCGGCTTCGGTCGATACCAAGGACGAAATCAAGGTCAACCTGCCGCTCTTCCAGTTGCTGTCCAAGAACGGCCCCAGCGGCGACGAGCGCAAGAAGCTGGCCCAAGCCTATTTCCTGAATGCCGACTACGCCAATGCGGCCAAGGAATTCGAGGCGCTGCTCCCGGGCGATCCCGACTTGGCCGTGAAAGAGCCCATGGTGGCGGATGCTTACATGAAGTCCGGCCAGGCCTCCAAGGCCCGCGGCCTGTACGAAGCGCGCCTGAAGGACGATCCCAACAACCTGCAATTGCTGGAGACGGTGGCCAACATCTACAAGGCCGAGGGGAACAACCAAGGCTACGTGTCAACCGTCGAAAAGATCGTGGCCGCCGATCCGAAGTACAAGAATTACCAATTGACCTTGGCCCAGGAGCGGGAAAAAGCCAAGGATTATAAAGGCGCCCTGGATCAATATTCCGCCTGGGTGGCCCGCAACGGCGGCGATCTCGCCTCGGTGAAAGCCATGCATCGCCTGGCTACGCAGACGGGGGATACCGCCGCCTTGATGGACGCCTTGGTGCGCCTCAACCGCGAAAAGGTGGTGGACCCGTCCTACCGTTTCCAATTGGCAGAACTCGACTACAAGCGCAGCGGCAACGTGGGCGGCGTCGAGCGCCTGGTCAAGACCCATCCCGAATGGAAGGTCGGCAAGGGTATCTTGGTAAAGGAATACCTGCGCATCCATGCCATGACCAAGCTGGTCCCCTTGCAGGGTTTCCTCTTGGCCGAATCCAAGACCAACAAGGAATTGCTGGAGCCGCTGGCGGATTTGTACGCCGTGCAGAAGAAGACCTTGCAGGCCAATATCGCCTATCATGATCTGCTGTTGGCGTATCCCAAGGACCGCGAGACTTACACCAAGGTCGTGAAGTACTCCGAGGCCAACAAATCGCCTTACCTGCCGGATGTCTACCGCATCGGATACGAGGCTTTCCCCGACGATATGGACGCCAAGCGGTCCTATGCCGCGACCTTGGGCAATACCCCCAAGGCGTTGGCCATCTACCAGGAAATCCTGGAGAAGGAAACCGACGTCAAGATCATCAGCAAGGCCCTGGGGATCGCCCTGGCCCTGAACCAGACCCAAGCCGCCGCGGCCTTGCTCGACAAGTGGACCAACGTCGAGCCGAAGGAACCGAAGGTGTGGCAGCAGGCCTTGGCCGTGCATACGCAGATGCACAATGTGCCGCGCATGATCGAGGATCTGGAGCAGCTTTCGCGCTTCTTCCCGAACAATAAGGACTATCCTCTGCAACTGGCGCGGCTGTACGAGGACGGCAAGCAGCCGGACAAGGCCGCCGACATGTACCAGAAGGCGCTGGCCCTGGATCCCAAGAACAAGGCGGTTCAGAACAAGTTGATTTCCCTGTTCACGGCCCAGAACCGCCAGCCCGAGCTGCGCGATCTGCTGCTGTCCATCGACAAGAACGATCCCACCGCGCATGAAGCCCAATACATGTTGGCCAAGATGTACCTGGCCGACAACGATCGCGATCGCGCTTACGTGTATGCGACCAAGGCCCTGCGCAACCAGCCGAACAACCAGCTTTACCTTTCCTTGCTCCCGCAGACCGTGGTCAGCGACGAGCAGGTGATGGCCAACTTCCCCGCCTTGGAGAAGTTCGCGCTGCTCCCCGGCGCCAAGCCCGAGCTGCAAGTCCTCGTGGCCCGCGGCTACGCCAAGAAGAAGAATTGGATCTTCGCGAACCGCCTCTTCGCGGACGCCTATGCCAAGAATCCCAGGCTGCTGGACGGCAACCGCGATGCGGTGATCGCCATGAGCGAAGCCAAGAACTGGCCCATGGCAGGAAAGCTGGCCGATGCCTATCTGCAAGGCGCGCCCAGCGCGGGACCCGCGAATCCCCCCGGCGGCGTGACGGGCAATCCGCCCGGTAACGCCCCGGTTAACGCTCCCGGCACGGACAAGGATCTCGTCATCCAACAGATCCGTTACAACGCCTACGTCGCCACCGCCCAGCCGCCCGAGAAGCTGCGCGAAGCCCTTAAGGGCCTGGTGGCGGTTGATCCCGACGCCAACAAGTATTACATGCGGCTGGCCCAACTCGATTTGGCCGCGCACGATACGTCCGTCGCGGTGGCGCATGCGCGCGAGTACCTGGCCAAGAATTCCAAGGAAACGGCGGGCTGGAAGTTCCTTCTGCCTCTGGTGGCCAAGAACCCCGGCCAGGAGGACCTCTACATCCAGACCTTGGAGAGGTTGGTCGTGCTGGATCCCGGCATGCGCGCCCGCTACGATCTCGAATTGGGCAACCTGTACTTCGAGAAGGGCGATTTCGAAGGCGCCGAGAAGTCGCTTTCCAACGCCGTGAAGACGAGCCCCGCCAACGCTTCGCTCTGGTTCAAGTTGGGCGAGACCCAGGTCAAACTGCGCAAGGATAAGGAGGCCGCGGACAAATACGCCCGCGCGTACCATCTTGAACCCAACAACCTGACCTATGCCCGCGCCTATGTCCGTAGCGTGGATACCCGCGATCAGATCAAGGCGAATCTGCCGCTCTTCAAGACCCTGGCTGCCAACGGGCCCAGCGTGGATGAACGCAAGAAGCTCGGCATGGCCTATTACCTGAACGGCGATTTCGCCAATGCCGCCAAGGAGTTCGATTGGCAGGTGCAGGGCGATCCCACGGTCGGCACCACCGATCCCATGTACGCCGACGCTTACATGAAGACCGGGCAGACCAAGAAGGCCCAAGGCCTTTATGAGCAGCGCCTGGCGACCGATCCCAACAATCTGGCCATCCTGGAAACCCTGGCCGGCATCTACAAGGCCTCCGGGGATCAGAAGGACTACGTGGCCACGGTCGAGAAGATCGTGACCGTGAACCCCAAGTACAAGGGCTATCAGCTTATCCTCGCCGTCGAGAAAGAGAAGGCCAAGGATTATAAGGGAGCCTTGCAGGAATATTCCGAGTGGGTAACCCGTAATACCGACGACGAGACCGCCTTGAAGTCCATGCATCGCCTGGCGGAAATGCAGAAGGACACGGCGGCCTTGATGGACGCCTTGGTGCGCCTCACGCGCAAGAAGGGGGCGGACCCGGTCTACTCATTCCAGATGGCGGAAGTGGACTATGTGCGTTCTGGGAACGTTGCAGGCATCGAGCGCCTGGTGAAGACCCATCCCGCTTATACCCACGGCAAGATCATCCTGGTGAAGGCCTACTACAAGAAAGGCGCTTATTCCAAAATGGCCCCGTTCCTGCCTTTCCTGTCGGCCCAGGCCAAATCCGACAAGAGCCTGTCGGAACCGCTGGCCGATCTCTACGCCTCGATGAAAAAGACCGGACCGGCCAATGAAGCCTACTTCGACGCGGTGCATTACGATAAGAAGGATCGCGACCTGTTCGACAAGGCTTATAAGTACGCCAAGGACCACGATTCGCCTTATCGCCCGGCCTTGCTGAAGCAAGGTTATGAGCAGTTCCCCGACGATGGCCAGCTTAAGCTCGACTACGCGCTCACCTTGGGCAAGACCCCGAAGGCCTTGGATCTCTACAATGAGATCTTGCAGAAGGACCACAACAACCTTGCCGTCGTGCGCAATGCGGCCGAGGTGTCGGTGGCCCTCTTCAAGCAGGCCGATGCGATCGAGCACCTGACGCATTGGACGATCTTGGAACCGGAACAGCCCCGCCCATGGAGCTTGCTTGTGGATATCTATACCCAACAGCGGAACGACACCAAGCTGGCGGACGCGTTGGAGCATTTGTCGGCGTTGTCGCCCAAGAACGGCGACCTGGCCTTCAAGGCGGCCCTCGCGGACAAAAAGATCGGCAATAAGGAAAAGTCCTTGGAGTTGCTGACCAAAGCGGTCGCGCTCAACGGCTCCAATCCCCTCTATCAGAAGGAATTCGGTTTGGCCCTGTTCGCTGCGGGACAGACCGCGCGCGCCAAGGCGCCGCTCCTGATCGCCGACAAGTCGCTCAAGAACGACGAAGCCATCAACACGGCCCTATACAACATCTACGTGGCGGAAAAGAACAAGGGCCTGGCCCGCGAGCGCCTGCGCTTCTTGTTCGCCCTGCGCCCGGCCAACAAGGAATACGCCTACGGCCTGGCCCGCCTGGAATCGGATCTCAAGAATCCGGCCGGTGCGGTGAGCATCCTGGAGCGCCCGAACCTGAAGGACGATTTGAACGCAGATATGTCCTTCCTGCTCTTGGACGGCTACTTCAAGCTCGGCCAACGCGACCGCGCCGCGGCCTTGGGGCCGGTTCTCATCCGCAAATTCCCGGAGGATGCCAAGCAGTCCCTGCCTTTGGCCATCCTGTTCTACGAGACCAAGCAGCGTGCCAAGGCCAAGGAGATCCTCGAGACCTACGTGCGTAACACGCCGAGCGAAGAGGCTTTCTACTACCTGGGCAAATGCTATTACGACGAGAAGAACTGGGAACAGGCCATCAATAGCCTCGATCGCGCCGACCTGAACCGGCCCGACGTGCTCCGCATGCTCGGCGAGTCCTACATCGCCAACAAGGAGCCGGAGCGCGCCATCAAGGCCTACGAGGACTACTATGCCAAGACCAAGGACATCAAGGTCCTGGCCGAGTTGTACACGCTTTATAAGAAGACCCAGGATGCCGAAGGCACACGCGCCATCCTCGAACGTCTCATCGCGGCCGAACCCGGGAACTACGACTACCGGGTGGAGCTGGCCGAATTGTACCGCGGCAAAGGCGATACCAAGAAGGCCGAAGCGCAGTACGAGATGATCCTGAAGAAGATCCCGAATCATCCGGCATCCAACATGAACTACGGCATGATCCTGGCGGCCCGCAAGGACTACGCCAAGGCCACCCATATGTTGGAAATCGGCTTGGCCAAATTCCCGGACAGCGCCATGGGCTGGCGTTACCTGGGCGATGCCTACCGCTCCGGGAAGCGCTATCCGGCGGCCCTGGCGGCTTATAAGAAGGCCTTCAAGCTGCAGCCGAACAGCCTGCCGTTGGCCGTGGCCAAGATGCAAATGACCAAGGAAGCCGGGAGCACCGAGGACCTGCCCTCGGCCTACTCGGACGTGGTGCGCCTGGATTCGTCCAATGTCGAAGCCGCGGGAGCCCTGGCCGACATCCGCTTCAACGACCGCAAGTACGCGGATGCGGCGGCCCTTTACGCCAAGGTTACCGCCGTGAAGGGCAACGACAAGAACCTATGGGCCAATTACGGGAACGCCTTGATCGAGACCAAGAACATCGAGGGCGCCAAGCGCGCCTTACAGCGCGCGGTGGACCTGGGGGAGAAGAGCCCCAAGGTGATGACCAGCTTGGCCCGCATCTATAAGGAGGAAGGCAACAGCGAGAAGGCGGAAGCCATCCTCTCCGAGATGGTCAAGAAGGATCCCCGTAATCACTTGGCCTATTACTGGTTGGGCCAGATCGCGCTGGAACGCAACCAACCCGGCGTGGCCGAGGATTACCTCAAGAAGGCCCAAGTGCTGGCTCCGACCAACCCCGATTACGTCGAGGCTTTGGCCCGGATGCAGTACAACAAGGATGAATTCGCTTCCGCGGCCAAGCTCCTGGAACCGGTGAAGGCAAGCCTAAGCACCTCGGGCCATCTCATGTACGGGGATTGCTTGATGAAGCAAGGCAAGAACGAGGCGGCCTTGGCCGAGATCAACGCGGTATTCGTCAAGGATCCTTCGGCTCCGGTATTGGCCAAACTGGCCGAGTTGCAGATCAACAAGGGCAACGATCGCGAAGCCATCCGTTTGATCGAGGCCTCGGATTTCAAGGGCGATACCACGGTCCAATTCGCCCTCGCCAAGGCGCGCGTGGATTCCCGCGAGACCGATCGCGCCCGCGAGATCCTCGATCGCTTGATCAAGATGAACAAGTACAACGCCGGCTATTGGCATTACCGCGGCCTCAGCTATTACTATGACCACAACTACGGGAAAGCCAAGAAGGACTTCGATCAGGCCCTGGACATCAACCAGGATTACATGGATGCCGTCTACCATATAGGCCTGTGCCTATTGAAGGACGGAAGCTCGACCGATGCCAAGAACTACTTCAAGGAGTTGTCGCAGCACGCCAACGCGAGCTGGCAGGCCAAGGGTTTCCTGGGCCTGGCCATGTCCTTCGAAGCCGAGAAGAAGTACGAAGCGGCCGAGAATTTCCTGCAGAAGTCGAACGCCGCGGAGGAGAACCCCGAGGCCCTGAGCCTGCTGGCCAAGGTGTTGCTGAAGCTACGTAAGCCCAGCGAAGCCGAGAAGAACGCGCGCCGGGCCTTGGAATTGCAGCCGGGCAACTCGGTGGCCGTGGCCGCCATGGGCGACGTGCTGCTGGCCCAAAACCGCAAAGCCGAGGCTGTGTCCCTGGTCAAGAAGGCGCTGGAAGGCAATCCCAATTCCTGCGATCTGCTGATCGGATCCGCCAAGGTCAACTTCGCGGCGGGCAATTACGAAACCAGTAAGCAGAACAGCACCTACGCCATTTCCATCTGCCCTGAGGAGGCTTCTCCCTACTACTACGCCGGCGTGGTCGCCGACAAGAAGTACGATAAGAAGCAGGCCAAGGACTATTTCAAGGCCTTCAAGAAGCACGGTGGCGATGAAGGCATGCTCCCGGCGGACTATCGCTAGGCGGGCGCCACCTTGGGGTAGGACCAATTCCATTGGTCCGGAGCCGCGGCGATGGATTCCTCGAGGAACCCCCGCAGTTGTTCAGGACCGGCCGCGTCCCATGCCCCGTGGTACCTGAACACGGCCGTCGTTCGCTCAAGGCGGACGGAGACCGGCACGAATACGCATCCCCGCGTTTCCAGGAAGCGTAATAGCCGTCCGGGATAAGGCGTGCGGATGCTCCCCCACAATTCCATGTATTCGCAATCTTCTTCGGGTCCCGGAACTTGATCCACCATCAGCGCCAGTACGCCATTGGAGGCGAGGATTTCCCGCAGGCCGGATTCCAGCCCTTTCGAGCCGGCTCCCCCTACCCATAGGATCCGCTTCCCTTCGCGCTCCCGGCCTTCGGCCATGTAAGCGGTCAAGGCGGGCGCGAAAGCCGGCGCCGTCGCGATCGCGAAGGGCCGATCGGCAGGGGCCTCGGGCAGGCGATGCAGCAATTCCCAAGGCCCGGCATGCAGGCCCAGCAATGCGACGGGCCGGCCTGAAGCCAGCGCCCTAGCGTACAATGCTTCCCCTAGCACATCGATCCGGGGAAACGTGGCGGTTACGGTGCGGCCGTGGGCGCGCAGGCCATGCAAGAGAATCCCCAGCCGGAGGCGGTAATAGCCCCTCAACGAGAGTCGATCCGCGAAAGGGGACGCCCTAAAGCAAGCCCGTAGCCGCGCCGCATGGCGTCGGCGCAAGCAGTGATACGGGAGCAGGAGCGGGGAGAGCACGGCGCGGGAGAAAGGCATGGGAAGCGCCCCTACGGAGCGCAGCAAGCAGACGGCGAGGGAGCCGGCGGAGCGGACGAATATGGATGGGGGAGAGGTGGAAGGCGGCGGGGAAACGGGCCCTTGCGAACGGTTTCCTGCCACCTGGCCGATGGGATGCGCCGGGGTCAGGCCCAGGCGCTTTTCCGCTTCAATCGAGTCCACGATAGGCCAGGCTGGCCGTTACGCGGCCCACCGCGCCCAGGCTGCCCGCCGAACACTTGTCCGGAGTGTCGCCTTGCGTATGCCAAGGAGCGTAATCGAAATCGATGATGTCCACCGCGGGGATGCCCACGGCCTGCAGGGGCATATGATCGTCCCACACGGCGGGCCCGGGCCGGGCTTCGAATTGGGCGATCCCCAATTCCTTGGCCCGCATCCAAATCTTTTCCACCACGGCGGGGCTTTGCTTCAGGGAGTTTTGCTCGATGGGCAGATGCAAATCCTTGTCGCCCACCATATCGAGCAGCAAGGCATACTCCAGGCCGCCCACGGTCGGATTCTCGGCGAAGAAGCGCGCGCCGAGGAAGTATTCATCCAGGCTGCCCTCCTTGCCGTAATCCTCTCCGTCGAACAAGGCCAGGTACACGGTTTGCACCGGCGGTTTCGCTTTCATACCGTTCGCCAACTCCATCAGTACCGCGATCCCGGAAGCACCGTCGTTGGCGCCGAGGATGGGCCGGGAGGCGAGCATCTCGCTTTTTTCCTGGTCCGCGCGGGGACGGGAATCCCAATGCGCGCAAAGCAGGATGGGCTTGCGCCCCGGTTCCCTCCCGGCAATGGTTACGATGACATTCGTCATGGGTACCTTGGCCCCGCTGGCCATGTCCGTATGCATAAAGGGTTGTTCCGTGGTCGGAAAACCGAGGCCGCGGAAATGCGCCAGGAAATACTCCAAGGCCTTGCGATGCGCTTCGCTCTCGGCCACGCGCGGCCCGAAGGCGCATTGCTCCTTCAGGTAACGGTAGGCGCGGGTGGAATCGAAGGCGGGCTCGGGATTCTTGGCGGCCCGGGCTTTGGTGGCTGAAGACTTGGCCGCGGGAGCCTTGGCTGCGGCAGCCTTGGCCGCCGAAGGCTTGTCGGGCGCCGCCTTGGCCGTCGCTGCGGAGGAAACGGTGTTCCCCGCAGCTGGAGAGGCCGCGGAGGGGGAAGAGGCCGCAGAGAGGGAGGACGCGAGTATCAAGGCTGCTAGCATGGGGCTAATCTAGCAATCCGGGATTTTAACGAGCGAGCGCTGTCCATAAAGCCGGGCTTCCCTCGCGGCCCATTCCGATTGCCCGGCGGGAGTGGATCGTCTGCCGCGCCGGAATCGCGCTAAAGGATCAAGTTCGCGTCCCCGAATTCGTGCCAGAGGTAGCCTGCTTCCAGCGCGGCATCATAAACGCTTTTCAGACTCTCCGGGGGTAGGAAAGCAGACAACAAATCCAGATGGCTCGCCTGGGGTTCATGGAAGCCGGTCAGCAGGCCGTCCACCGCGTTCAGGCGATGCGATGGGGTGATCCGCAAACAGGTCCGGCCCTTGCCGGCGCTCACGCGCCCATCGGCCCCGGCGGTCTCCAGGGCCCGCACCACCGTGGTACCCACCGCCACGATACGACCGCCACGCGCCTTGGCCGCGTTGATGCGGGCCGCGGCCTCAGCCTCCAGGCGATAGGGCTCGACGGAAGCGGGATGGCCGGCATCGAACTTTTCGTCGAGGTAAGAGGACAGCCCTGCATGCAGCACCAGGAAGGCCGTATCGATACCGCGCCGCCGCAATTCCAACAACAGCTTCCAGGAAAAGGCCCGGCCCGCCGAGGGCATTTCCATCGAGCCCGGCTCCCGGGCATATACGGTCTGGTAGAAATCCAGATCCCACGGCGCGGACGAATACCAATAGCGCACGGGATTCCCCAGACGCGACAGGCATTCCATCCATGCGGCTCCGTGGAGGGAAAAACGCAATCGCCACAGCCGTTCCACCAGGGGATCGCGGCCGACGACCTCCGCGCTCAGGCGCGCTCCCGGGTTCCCCTGCGGCATGACCCCGGCGGACCGGAACTGCAAACGAGCGCCACCCAGTTCTCCCAACCAAGGTTCATCCTCGAGGGTCAAAGGCAATGCCGACCAGGTACCATCCTCGTTACCCCGGGCCAGGCGTAACTGCAGGGTACGGCCTGCGTAAGGGCCGTTGGCTATAAAGGCCTGCAATGAGGCCGGCAAGGTGCGGCTGGCGTTGAACACCAGGCAATCGCCCGGCCGCAACAAATCGCCGATGCCATCGAAACGGGTATGCTTAAGCGCTCCGGCTTGCCGATCGACCGCGAGCAGGCGCACTTGATCGCGCTCCAGGCCCCGTTTTTCCGGGGGTTCCCGGGCCAACAGGGCATCCGGCAATTCGAAACGGAAAGGGGCCGTGGCGACCATGATTTAACCCTCCTCAGTAGCCAGTGCGGCCTGATCCACGGAAGCTTGCGCCCGCCAATCTTCCTGGGCCTGGAAACGCCGCCCCGTCGTTCCGCGGGACGCGTCAGAAGCCAGCCAAAGGAACACCTCCGCTACGTCCGCGGGATCAGCCCATCGGGAGGGATCGCCTCCGGGATCGGCCGCGCGATGCATGTCGGTATTCATATCCCCCGGATCCACCCAGTTTACGCGGATGCCGGATCCCTCCAGCTCGGCCGCCCAGGTCTGCGATAAACCCTCCAGTCCGAATTTGGAAATACCATAAGCCCCCCAGCCCGGATAGCCGTTCACGCCCGCATCGCTGGTAACGTTGATGAGCGATCCCCCGTGTTCCAGCATGCCCGGAAGCAGCTTGCGGGTCAGCAGGAAAGGCGCGATCAGGTTGGTGTCCAGCACGCGCCGGAATTCTTCCAAGGGATAGTCCAACAAATAGGGCATGGGCGAAGGTCCGAGCACGGAGGCGTTGTTCACCAGCACGTCCACGCGGCCCTGCAACTCCGCCAGGGCGGTGGCCGCGAAGCGTTCCACGGCTTTGGAATGCCGTAAATCCGCCGGCACGGCCAACACCCGCGTTCCCGGCGCCAAAATGCGGATCTCCTCTTTCACTTGGTACAACCGGTCGGCGTTGCGGGCCGTAAGGACAAGGGCTGCCGCCCCTTCGCGGGCGAACTCCATCGCCAAGGTCCGGCCCAGGCCCTTGGACGCGCCCGTCACCACGATATGTTTGCCTTCAACGCGTTTCATTTTCCGTCTCCTGGTTTTGCTTTTGGTTTGACCTCTCTCTGGGCCGCGGGCTTGATCGCGTATACGCAACGGCGTCCGCCGGAGAGCAGATGTTCCTCGCGGGTGACCACCGCGCCGGGGCCCATCAATCCGCTGAAGACCTGCCATTCGCTTTGGCAAAAGCCGCGGCAGGTCTTGGCCGCGGTGCAGATGGGGCAATGGTTTTCGATCAGGAGCCAGCCGCCTCCCGGCGCGGCCTTCACTTCGGTCATGTAGCCTTCGCGATCGCGCAGGCGCGCCAGCGCTTTCACCTTGCCCTTCAAGTCCGCGAGCTTCGGCACCTCTCTCGCATATTCTTCCCGCTGATGGCGCGTGCGTGCGTCCAACAGCTTCTGCATACCGCCTTCGCCGTACACCTCTTGGAGCGAGTCCAAAAGGCCCACGGTCAAGAGCGCATGCGCATCCGGGAAAACGCGGTTGGCCGCTTCGGTCAGGGCCCAGCGATGGACCGGCCGCCCCCGCCGGCCGGGCGTGGGCGGTTCCGGCCGGGATGCCACCATTTTCTCTTCCTCTAGCGCGGACAACTGAAGCCCTATCGCCATGGGGGTGATGCCCAATCGGGCCGCCAGGGCTTTCGCTTCCTGCGGGCCTTCCCGTTTCAGGATGTCCAGGAGGGCATGTCGGGTGCTTTTGAGGGGCGCGGCAGGAGCATTCGGTTTGGGCGGGTTCGTTGGCATGCTTTCAAGATACCATGCTCGGGATATTTAGTAAAGAATAAACTTTATTTAATCGGGCGGAATTCCTTTTCCGTGAGGCTGATCACATGCCCCAAACTGGACCACTTTCATGTTGCTAACTGCGGTAAAAGCTTTCGTAAATGCGATATTGCAGCGGGATACTTTGGGGATTGCGACGCCTGATCATAAGGCGCCAACGCATGCGGACATGGGGCCAAGGGGCCGGAATGCCGGTTTCACCGAACCCAGCAACACGGAAGTAGGCCAGTTTAAGCGTTAATCCGCGCGCTTTGTCACGATCACGCCGACTATCGTCGCGATTCCCAGCAGTCCCGCCGCCAAGACGAACGGGGTTCCGGGTTTGGGATCGGGTATTTTCAGGGACCAGGCGAAGGCGGAAGTAAAAAGAGTGGGACCCAACATGCCTGTGATGCCGCGAACCCCGGCCAAGGCCCCTTGCAGCCGGCCTTGTTCCGAGGCATCGACGCGCTGGGACATCAGGGCCTGGGCCGAAGGCCCGGCGAATCCCCACAGGGCCCCGAATGGGATGCCTAGGAAAAACCAATAGGAATTGGGGGCCAATCCATAGATGGCGAAACCGATCGCGCCGCATGCGAGGCCGAAGAGCAAAGCGCGCCGCTCGCCCATGCGGGCGACTCCGGTGCGCACCAGGCCGCCTTGCACCAGCGCGCTGAACACGCCCACCAAGGCCAAGGTGTACCCCACGGCGCGCGCGCTCCAATGATAACGATAGTCGGTGTAGAGGACCCACATGCTGGTCAGGACCTCATGGGACAGGTAGGAGAAGAATGCCACCGCCGCGATGCCGAGCACGAGCGGATGCTTACGCAAAAGGCCCATGGCGCCGACCGGATTGGCGCGCGACCAGGAGAACGCCCCGCGCTTTCCGGATGGCAGGGATTCGGGCAGGACGAAGAATCCGTAGGCCGCGTTCGCGAGGCTTAACGCCGCGGCCACCCAGAAGGGCAGGCGCGGATCGATGCTGCCCAGCAAGCCCCCGAAGGCAGGGCCGATGATGAAGCCCAGCCCGAAAGCGGCCCCCAGGAAGCCGAAGCCGGCCGCGCGTTTTTCCGGGGTCGTCACGTCGGCGATATAGGCGCTGGGGACGCTGAAGCTGGCGGCGCAGATGCCCGAGATGGTGCGCCCCAGGAACAACCACGATATGGAGGGGGCGAGGGCCATAAGCACGTAGTCGGCGCCTAAGGCGAAATTGGAAAGGAGGATAGCGGGCCGGCGGCCGAAGCGATCGGAGACGGCGCCCAGGAAAGGGGCGAACAGGAATTGCATGGCGGCGAAGAGGGTACCGAACATCCCTATGATATGGGCGGCCCTGGCGGAGTCCCCGCCTTCGAAGCCGAGAACCAGTTTGGGCAGCACGGGCACGGTGATGCCCAAGGCCAGCATGTCCAGGACCACGGTGACGAAGATGAAGGCGAGCGCGGCCTTGCGAGGCGCGTTCCCGCCGGCTTCGTTAGAAGCGTCCGCTTGCGCGGAAGCGCCTGCGTCGTTGGGAGCGCCCGCTTCCCCTTGAGCGCCGGTCATGACACGTGGATGATGGGATTGCCGAGTTGGGAACGGATGATGGCGGGATTGACGCCTTCGCCGGCGTAAGAAGCCAAGGGCGAGATCTCCACGATCTTGCCCCGCAGTTCATCCTCGGTGAGGCCGGCGGCCAGGGCCCATTTGCGGTGCAGATCCAATACCATGGCCCGGGCGCTGGCGGGGCTGTCCACGCCGTCCTTGTTCTTGACGGGAGCGAATTCCTCTTCGCGGCTCACCAGCAGGCCGGCCATGGACCCGGCCAGCGGGAAGAGATCGAACATGAAGAGTTCGAACTTCCAGGCATTGGGCTTATCCGGCGAAACCATCGAGCCGGAGGCGTCCACGTGGGCGATCTTCTTATGCGCGACGTGGAAGGGAAGGGCCGCCGCCGCATGCCGTTGCAGGAATTCCCGCGTGAAGAGATGCGTGGCGATGTTGGCCGAGTCGTACATGTACCGCCCGTCGTCGCCCTTCGCGTAGATCATCTCTTCCGTCATCTCGGAATATTCCAATACCGAAGGCTTGCCGTCCCGCAGGCAGAGCACGCCCACCTTCTCCTCGGGTTGGACCTTGACCACCGCCTTGCTGGCCGCGGGATGGCCTTCCGCCATTGCGAAGCCGATGAAATGGGGATCGCAGACGCGCACCAGGGCATTGTCCACGCCGTAGAAGAACACGTGCTCCACGCCGCGACGCATCATATCCTCCAAGGCCCCGCTCTTGGCCAGGGCGAGGAAGCAGCCGCCATTGCCGTTGGGCCCCATCGAGAGCCGGCCCTTGGAAGCCAGCAGCACCTTGCCATCCTCATCCACCACGGGCATCTCGCCCTGCTTGAAGAAGAAGATGTCCCGCTCGGGAAGGCCGAAGAAACGGCGATCCTTGAAGAAGCCGGTGGTCTCCGCATGGTTCTCTTCGCTGGTCATGATGTACCAGGGGATCGCCTTACCGGCCTGGCGCGAAAGGCGCAGGATGCGTTCGGCCTGGAGCTGGAACAGGGATTTGCGCGAAGGCAGGCCGATATCGAATACGCCTTTGGGCCCGTTATGCCCCAAGCGCGTGCCTTGGCCGCCGGCCACCAGGAAGGCCGCCACCTTGCCTTCCCGCAATGCGCGCATGCCCATATTGGCGTAAGCGGCGCGCTCGGAAATGGAGAAGCCGTCCCAAGGCTTGGCCCGCAAGGGGGAGACGGATTCCGATCCGGCGGCGGTTTGGGCGGAACGCCCTTTTACCAAGTCGCGATGCAAGGCCGCCACTTGGGCGAAGTCCACCGCCAGCACTTGGCCGGCCAATAGATCTTTCTCCGCCTCCGTCAATTCTTCCCAGAAACGGAAAAGATGGTCCTGCCCGTGGGAATGGGCGTGGGCGCGCGCTTGCTCGTGCATGTGGGTCTCAGCCATTTTGGGGAAAGATAAGATTCTTCGCCCGGAACCGATTATCTCGGAACCCGCTATCTCACTTTGAAGAAGATGAGGCTTCCGATGATAAGCGCGAGAATGCTGACCAGATGGAAGCGCCAGATGATTTTCGAGTTCAAGGCCTGTCCCGATTCGAAGCGTTCCTTCCACTTAAGCTGGAAATGGTGGTGCAGAGGGGCGCGCAGGAACAACCGCCGCCCCGTCTTGTCCTTGCTCAGGCGCTTGGTAATCTTGAAGCCGGTGATTTGCAGCAGTACCGATAGCGCCTCGCCCAGGAAAACCACCCCCACGATGGGGAGGAACAGCTCGATCTTGAGGAGCACGAACATCATGCCGATGGCCCCGCCGAACCCGATGGAGCCGGCGTCCCCCATATAGATTTCCGCGGGCGGGCTGTTGTACCACAAGTAGGCGAGCAATGATCCCACGATGGCGGCGCAGATGGGAAAGAGCTCGTCCCCGCCCGGGATGTGGGGGATGAGGAAGTACTTGGACAGGATGGCGTTGCCGGAAATGTAGGCCACCACGCCTGCGAAAATCGAGGTGGTGATGATGGGGACGGACACCAGCGAGTCCAGGCCATCCGTGAAGTTCGCGCCGTTGGCGTTGGAAGTGGTCACCAGGACGATGAGCAGGATGAAACCCCAGCGCGGAAGGTAGGGGAACCAGACTTCCGGTTTCACGAAGGGCATGGTGAGATGCCCCGACAACCCCGGGATGAGCTTATACGCGAAGACGGCCACGAGGAGGGAAAAGAGAAAGTAAAGGAACAGGCGCAGACGGGCGGAGATGCCGTCGGCCTTGGCCTGGTAATCGGCCTTGGAGAGCTTGCCCTGTCCCACCAGTTTCTTGTTGCGGATCTTCATCACGTCGTCCAGGCCGCCGATGAAGGCGTAGGCCAACAGGATCACCAGCGCCGAGATCGAATAGGCGTTGAGATTGGCGAAGCAGACCGAAGCGATGGCCACGGCTGCCACCAGCAAGGCCCCGCCCATGATGGGAGGCGCTTTGCGTTTGCCATGGTCGAAGTCGGAAGAGGCATCCATCTTGTTCAGGAAGCGGATCCAGTGGGGCATCAGGAGGAAAACCAGCAGGGCGGCGAACAGGGAGGCTATGCCGGCCCGGAACAAGCGGTTCTCGAAAAGGGCGTAATGGGTGGAGACGTAGAGCCAATGGGAGAGCATTATGCAGGCGTTCCTTTCGCCTGCAATCTTACCTTAATTTCGCCATACAAATCCTTCAAGGAATCTTCGATGGAGATGATGGGCTTCCAGCCCGTCAGGCTCATGATCTTCTCCGGGGACCCCACCAACAGGGGGATGTCGATGGCCCGTTCCAGGGACGGGTCGATGCGGGTTTCGATGGGGCATCCCGACAACCCGATCAGGTAGTGCACCAGGTCCCGGATGGTACGGGCCTTCCCGGAACACACGTTATAGACCTCGCCGGTCCCGGCCCGCTTGGCGAGCATGGCGATGGCGCGGGCCTGGTCGCGCACGTCCAGGTAATCCCGCGAGACGTCCAGGTTGCCGGTGTAGATGGCGGTCTCGCCGTCGTACATCTCGATGGTGGCGATCTGGGCCGCGACCGAGGGCAAAACGAACTTCTTTTCCTGGTAGGGGCCGGTGGAACTGAAGGGCCGCACCGTCACGATATCCAGGTTATGCGCCGAAATGTATTGCTTGGCCAGGAGTTCGCAGGAGGCGACGGCCGTGGCGTAAGGGGTGAAGGGGATGGCCGGATCGGACTCGCGATGGATCAAGTCCACGATGCCGCGGCCGGCGCCGTAGATTTCCGACGAACTCACCAGCAGGATGCGGGCCTTGGGCACGGTCAGGCGGACGGCTTCGAAAAGGTTCTGGGTACCCAGGATCAGGAATTGCAGGATGGCGTTGGGCTTGATCTGGGACGAGCCGAGATTGAACCCCTGGGAGACCATGTGGTAGATCTCGGTGGGCCTGTGCTCGGAAAGGACTTGCACCAGGTTCTTGAAGTCCAGTAAATCGCCGGTGATATAGGTGACATGCTGGAGCGTCATGTGCGGCTCGGGGTCCTCGCCGGAATACGAGACCAGATCGCCTTTTCCGTGGGAGAGCAGGTTGAGCAGATGGTATCCCAGGCAACAGGTGCCCCCGACCAGGAAGATGCTCAAGGCAGGGCCCCGCGGTCCACGACGGCCTCGCCGTCTCCGGCCGCCCCGTGCCCGCCCTCGCTGCGGGCCGCGGACAAGGCCCGCAACACATCCGCTTTAGGGACATCGCGCACCGGTACCACTTCGCCAATGCGGGTAGGCAGGATATAAACGCGGCTGCCGGCGTCCACCTTCTTGTCCAGGCCCATGGCTTCCCAGGCCTTGGTTTCGTCCAAGCGCTTCGGGTAGGCCTTGGGCATGCCCAGGCGATCGAGCAGGGCGTTCTGGCGTTGTTCCGCCTCGGCGCCGAGCATGCCGAGGGAGACGGCTAGGCGCGCGGCCACGCGCATCCCCAAGGCTATCGCCAAGCCATGGGGCAACAGGCCGTAGCCGCCCAGCACCTCGAAGGCGTGTCCGAAGGTATGTCCGTAATTCAGGATGGCGCGTCCGCCCTCCGCCGTCTCGCGCTCGTCGTTTCCCACCACTTCTGCCTTGATGGCGCATGAACGCAGTACGATTTCCCTCAAGGCTTCCGGCGTGCGGGCCAGGATGGCTTCCGTATTATCTTCCAGATACCGGAAAAACGCCTCATCGCGGATGACGCCGTACTTCACGACCTCGGCTAGGCCGGAGAGGAACTCCCGATCGGGCAGGCTGGATAAGGCGTCCAATCCGATGGCAACGGCCTTGGGCTGGTAGAACGCGCCGAGCATGTTCTTGCCCAAGGGATGATTCACCGCGGTCTTGCCGCCCACGCTGCTGTCCACCATGGAAAGCAAGGTGGTGGGGGCCTGGAGGAAGGGAATGCCGCGCATGTAGACGGAGGCGGCGAAGCCGGCCATATCTCCCACCACGCCCCCGCCGAAGGCGACCAAGGTGGTCTTGCGCGCGTACTGGTGGCGGAGCATGAAGGTGAACAGCTTATTCAGGGATTTAAGGTTCTTCTCCTCCTCTCCGGGCTTGAAGAAGAAGATCCGGCATTCGCCCAGGCTCGTACGCAATTGCTCCAACATGCGCTTCTGATGGGCTTTCAGGTTCGTATCGGTGACGATGATGAAATCCGCCGGGCATCCGGCCTTGGCCGCGATGGCGTCCATATGGCCGGAGAGATCATTCTCGACGTAGATGGGATAGCTGCGAGGGCCCAGATCCACCTTGAGGGGAGTCATCTCCTCCACCTGCAAGCGATGGATGATACGGCGGGTGAGGACGTGATGGGGAATCTTCTCATCCGATTCGAACTGGAGATCGGCGAGTTCGTAAAGGGGCTTGCGGGCCGTCAAGAGTTCCTTGATCTTGACCATCTTGGCCGCATCGTCCAGGCCGGCCAGCAGCGGCCGCGAGCCTTCTTTGCGATTCACCCTTTCCAGGATCACTTCGGGCGAAGCGTACAAACCCACCAGCACCCCGGTTTGCCGTACTAGTTCGATGGCTTCGGGATTGGTGAGGGTCCCTCCGCCCAAGGATGCCACCATGGGTCCTTGACCGGCCAGCTCGCGCAGGGCTTCCACTTCCATGCGGCGGAAAGCGGCCTCGCCCTCGTCTGCGAAGATCTGCGGGATGGTTTTGCCGGTTTTTTCTTCGATCACCTTGTCCAAATCGGCGAACTTCCAGCCCAAGGATGCGGCCGTGAGAGAGCCGATGCGGCTTTTGCCCGAGGCCATGAAGCCGGTGAACCAGATATTGCGCTTGAGGGGGAAGGGCATCGCGACGCTACGGATCCTCGGCTACGCTGCGGCCGGCCGCGGGGGAGGGGACGGTTCGGGACGGACGCGGTTCCCCGATGCCGCGGGACAGCTTTTCCCGGGCGGCGGCATAGTAGGCCCGCGCTTCCGGCTTGATACCGGTCCAGATTTCGAATGCGGCGCGGCCTTGGTGCACCAGCATGCCCAGGCCGCCCACGGTTTTCAGGCCGCGCGCCTCGGCATCCCAGATCAGGCGGGTGCGCTCGGGCGCGTAGACGATATCGTAAACTACCTGACCCGCGTTCAAGTTCTCAGGCGCCAGGGGGCTGGCCTCCACCATGGGATGCATCCCCACCGGGGTGGTATTCACCACCACGTCGATCCCATCGCGAACCAAGGCATAGTCGGACAGGGCGATGGTTTCCGGCGCCGGCAAGGCCCCGCCTTCCCCAAGACCCAGACGTTCGGTGATCTCCGTCGCCAAGCGCCGTGACTTCTCCACATCGCGGGCCACGATCACCACGCGCTTGGGCCGGTCCCGCATCAGCAGCGAGTAAGCGATGGTGCGCGCCGATCCGCCATTACCGAGGATAGCCACCGCTTGCCCGATGAAGCTATGGCCCTGTTCCCGGTAGCCTTCCAGGAAACCCTCGGGATCGGTGGTGGTGCCGACCAGGCGCCCATCCTCGTTGACGATGGTGTTCACGGCGCCGATCACGCGCGCGATCTCCGACAGCTCATCGAGGTGGGGAATGACGGCGGTCTTGTGGGGCAAGGTGACGTTGGCCCCGCGGAAGTTGAAGACGCGCAGGGCGTCCAGCGCGGTCTTGAGTCCCGAGCCCGCCACGCGCAGGGGAACATAGGCGAAATCCAGCCCGTATTGATCGAAGGCGGCGTTATGCATGGCCGGCGAAAGGGAATGGGAAACGGGATCCCCCAGCAAGGCGATGAGACGGGTGGTACCTAGGATTTCCATGCGTAGTGGTTTAGTTAGGCGTCCGTCGCGCCGAGAACCGGGAAGAGAGCAAACCTTCCAGGAAAAGTAACAATAACGCGCCCAGCAGGAACGCGGGCCACAAGCGGCGCACCGAGGTCCGGGCGGCCATGGGATCGTCCTGCTCCAGCACGGAGATCCTTCCGGAGAAAGGTTTGCACGCGGCCAGGAAACCTTCCTTCGCGGCCGCGTCGGCGGAGGCCCATTCCTCCGAAGCGGGCGTGGGAGCCCCCATCCCCGCGGGGATCAGGTTCACCGCGAAGGCGGTCGTATCCTTGCCGCGGATCACCCGGTACAATCCGAGCTTGTCGAAAGGCCCCAGGCGCATCCTGCCGCCTTCGATGCGGACCCGGGAGAAGGGGCGGCCTAAGGGATCGCGCGCTTCCGGCCGGGAGTTTTCCTCCCCATCGGCCAGGCTCAAGGCGTAGATCGAATCCGACGCGACCGCCAGGTTGGCCGCGCGTTCGCCCGCGGCCGCCTCCTGGAAGGCCTGGTGCAAGAGCGGAACCAAAGGGCTCACTCCCAAATCGGTCCATTCCAGATCATCGATGTCGGTGGTCCAGAGCAACGCGTGACCTTGATGGAAGTCCCGCTCGGCCAGCACCGCGGCCCCTCCTTGCGATAGCAGGATGGCGGTTCCGGAATCGGGAGCGAAGGCATAACGTTTTCGCACGGTTCCCAGGTTTCCCGCGGCGGCGGCGGGATCCCCGGATGCCCTCCCAACGCGGGCCAGGGCCGCGCGATCGGCGCTAACCGGACCGGAAGAGTCCACCAGGTTGCCCAGGCGCCCCAAACGTAAGGGTTGCAGCAGGAAACGGTTGAGCCCGGGGATGTCGCTTTCGCGGCCCGCGGCCACGATCAAGCGGCCGCCGCGCTTCACGAACTCGACCGCGCGGGCGTAAGCTTCCGGCGAAGCGGCGCGCTCGGCCGCCAAATAGACGAGACGCAGCGGGGCCGGGGCGGAAGCTTTGGCGCCCGAGGAAGGGGAAATTCCTCCCCAAGGCACCTCCCCGACCGAAGCCACGTGGACGATGCGCCGGAAATAAGTCTCCCGACCCAGGCTGGGCAGGGAGACAAGGGCGTTACCGGCATGCGCCAGAGACCAGGCTCCCGCTTCGGGAAAGCAGAAATGCAAATCGGCCGCCGCGAAGCCGCCGGTGAAGGCGAAGCGGCCCTCGGTGCGCGGTCCCGCGCCCAACGGCAGGGTAATCTCCACGCGACCCCCGGTGGCGACGGCCTCCTGGAACAGGCGGCCGTCGAGCCAGACCTGGGATTTGCCTCCCCCAGCGGCGGCGGCAGGGGAGAGGCGAGCCGAAAGGGAGACGGTGGGCGCATCGGCGGCGGGAGTCGCATGCAGGCCCTCGAATGCGGAAACGCGGGGGGCCAGGGCCGAAAAGTCGGTAAGCGCCAATTGCAGCCCGGAATTCTCCTGGAGCGCGCGCAGGAGTTCGGCCTGGCAAGCGGCCACGTCCTTCCAGGCGAAGACGGGAAGGTTGATCAGGGCCGTGCCGGGCCCCAAGGCCGACAACAGGCGGCGCATCGCCTCGCCATAATCGCCGAAGCGCTCGGCGACTTCGCCGGCTCCGGGGCCGTCCTCGATCACGGGAAAGGCCCGCGTACGGGTCCCTTGCGCCGAATCCAAGGCATTGATGCGCATCCGCTGGGTTTCCAGCAGATCCTTTCCGCGCGGCGCAGCCGCCCCCGCGAAGGCGGCAGGCGCGCCGTCCACCGGGGGCAATTTGCCGTAGATGCCGTTATGGATCAGGGCCAGGCTTTGATCGGGCTTGGCGGCCGCCCGCTTCGATTCCATGGCGGGATTGGACAAGGCCAGCAAGATGCAAGCGATCAGCAAGGTGCGGATGATGAGCAGGAGCAGATTCTTGAGGCGATGCCGCCGCATGGAATTCGCGAAGCCTTCCTTCACCAGCAACAGGCTGGGGAAGGGCTGCCGCTCCAAGCGCTGCCGGCCCAGGAAGTGGATGGCCAGCGGCACCGCCAGAAATGCGCCGAACCACAGGCTGATGGGGCTAAGCAGGGAGAACACGGATCAGGACCGGTGCAGCAGGTCGCGCATGGCGTGGTAGTAAGGCCGGGTCGTCTCCGCCCGCAGGAACTTCACGTCCAGATTGAAGCACTCGGCGCGTAGTGCCTCGGTATGCGCCCGCAAGGTCTCCAGGTACTGTTCCTTCATATGCCGGGCCGACAAACGCACCGATTCCTTGGTCTCCATGTCGATCAGCTCCATGTTGCTGCCGTCGAGGAACGCGATCTCGTTCGGCGCCAGGATCTGCACCAGGGAGGCCGCCTGGTTCTTGAAGCGCACCTCCTTAAGCCCGGTGATGATAGCTTTGGGGTCCTGCCACAAATCGGTGAAGAGAAAGGTCATGCTCCCCGACTTCAGGCGGGCGGCCACCTTCCCGAAAAGCGATTCCAGGTCGGTGCGGCCATTAGGTTTCATGTCTTCCAACATCTGGAGGGCCAGGCGCAGATGGGCGGCATTGTTCCGCGGCGGGAGGAAGCCTTCCGGCCCGTCGGCCCCGAAGGCGATGGAGATGGCGTCGCGTTGTGAAAAGGCCATCATGGCCAGGGAGGCCGCCAGCACGGCGGCGTACTCCAACTTGGTCACCGGCCCGCCGCCCGCGTAACCCATCGATTCCGAACTGTCCAGCACCAAATACACGCTGGCGTTGGTCTCGTCGCGATACTGCCGGGTCACCAATTGATCGTTGCGGCCGTACACCTTCCAATCCAGGAACTTCAGATCGTCCCCGGGCACGTAGCCTTTGTATTGCGCGAACTCCGAAGAGAAACCGTGGAAAGGGGAAAGGTGCCGCCCGGCCATGGTCCCTTCCAGCACCATGCGCGCCTTGAGGGCCAGCCCCTTCAGGCTGGAGAGATAGGCGGGGCTGAGAACCTGGTTCAAATCCAAAAGATGTACCTAGCCGAGGCCGTCTTCGCCGCGGGTCCCGCCCGTTGTCCCGGGCGCTTCATTCCACGGCGTCATGCCGGCAGGCGCGGCGCCCGCGGCCTGGGACGCTTCTCCCAGCGCCTCGGCGAAGCGCCCGGCTTCGTAATGCTCCAGCATGCGATCCTTAAGCGCGTCCAGGCCCAGCTTGGCCTCGGCGGAAACGAACACCGCCTGCGGATGATGGGAACGCAGGTATTCCAGACGTTCCGGATCGAGCAGATCGATCTTGTTGAAGACCGTTACGCGCGGAACCGACTCCGGGCACAATTCCCCGAGGATGCGGGCGGTGATCTCCATTTGTTCCTCGAAATCGGCCGCATGGGCGTCCACCACGTGCAGGATCAGGGTGGCCTGGGCCACCACGGAGAGCGTGCTCTTGAAGGACGAGACCAGGCCCACCGGCAGCTTACGGATAAAGCCTACCGTATCCGAGATGACCGCGGGCCGCTTGGGCCCCAGATAGACTTTGCGCGTGGTCGGGTCCAGGGTGGCGAACAGCTTGTCGGCCGCCTCCACGCCCGCCTTGGTCAGGGAGTTCATCAAGGTGGACTTGCCCGCGTTGGTATAGCCCACCATGGCCGCATGGAAAGTGGGAAGGCGCCGATCATGCTGGGCCGCGCGGATGTCTTCCATCTTCGCGAGCTTCTTCGTCAATTCTGCGATGCGTTTACGCACCAAACGTTTGTCGGTCTCGAGCTGCGTCTCGCCCGGCCCCTTCATGCCGATGCCCACGCCGCCCGCCTGGCGCGATAAATGGCTCCAGGCATTGGTCAAGCGCGGCAACATGTATTCCAACTGGGCCACCTCCACCTGCACCTTGGCTTCCGCCGTCTTGGCGTGCTTGGCGAAAATGTCCAGGATGATGCCGCTGCGATCCAGGATCTTGCAGGCGATCTTGGTCTCCAGCTTCTTCACCTGCGAGCCGCTCAGGTCCTCGTCGAAGATCACCAGGTCCGCCTGATGCGCCGTCACCATGGTCGCGATCTCTTCCACCTTGCCCGCTCCCACCAGGGTGGCGGGATCGAGGGTCTCGCGGCGCTGCAAGGTGCTGTCCACCACCACCGCGCCGGCGGTTTCCGCCAGCCGGCCCAGCTCTTCCATATGCTCGCGGGCCATCTTGATCGTGACCGACTTGGTGGCCACCCCCACGAGGATGGCCTTTTCCTTCTGCTTGCGGATGTCCTGGGACTTGGTCACGGTGCGGTCGCGATGGCGATGGCCGGGGGCGGAACGGGCATGGGCGCCGTTCATTCCCATTCGATCGTCCCCGGGGGCTTATGCGTGATATCGTAGAGCATGGCCCCGGCCCCGGCGGCTTTGAGCGCCGTCCACAGCTTGTCCAGCGACGGGAACGGCAAGGCAGCGAAGCGCGCGGTCATGGCTTCGGAGGAGATCACCGGGCGCAGCACGAAAACCGGCTGGCCGCCTTTTTCCAAGGGAAGCAACACCACCGGCATTTGCCACAAGGTGGCGTACAGATTCTCCGCTTCCAGAAAGCGCGTGCAAATGTCATCGGCCTCGCGCAGCAGATCCAGGCGCGCCTTGTCGCATTGCGCAGCCACGGTTTTATAAGGCCCAGGCAAAGCGCCCAACTCCAGGACCACGCGGTTCACCTCGCGAATGCGGTTGGCCAGCGCCACCGCCAACTTATCGGATTTCTCCCAGTCGCGCAGGCCCCGCAGCAAAAGGGGATGGGCGTAGGTGCGGGCATCCCCCTGCACGCCCACACTCTCCACCGGCAACACTTCGCCTTCCAAGCCTTCGGGGGCCAAGATGGCCAGTACCTTTGCGGTTACCCCGGGGTCGACATTCCGATCGGCCTTGGCGCTGCACAATAGGCGCACGCCCAGGCCCGGGCCCGGGAAGGGATGCCGCCACACCAGCCGATGGGGAATTCCCAACAGCTCTCCCAACTCTCGCACCTCGTCCTTATAGAGATCGGCCAACGGCTCCACCACCAGGCCCTTCGCCAGCAGCACCAGGATGGCGCCCACCCGGTTATGGTGGGTCTTGATGACCGCGGCGTTCTTGGTTCCGCCGCTCTCGATGGTATCCGGATAAATGGTGCCCTGGGCCAAAAGCCATCCGTTCGGATCAAGGTTCAGCGCCGCCAAGGCGTCGTCCTTCACGGTCAGAAAGGTCTCGCCGATGATTTTCCGTTTGGCCTCGGGCGCATGCACGCCCTCCAGGGCCTTCAGGAATTCCTTCGAAGCGTCCCTCACCTTGAGGTTGCGGAACCCCTCCTTGTTCATGAACTCGATCACGTCGGCGCTTTCGTTCTTGCGCATCAGCCCGTTGTCGATATGCAGCCCCAACACGCGCTCGGGCCCCAGGGCCTTGTTCAAAAGCGCGAAGGCCACGGTGGAGTCCACGCCCCCCGAGACCAACAAGAACACCTGCTTGCCCTCGCATTGGCGGCGCAACTTCTCTTCCAGGCCCTTGAGGTAATCGGCCACCTTCCATTCGAATCCGCATCCGATATGGTTCAGGAAATTCTTGAGGAGAATCATCCCCTCTTCCGAATGTGTCACCTCGGGATGGAACTGCACGCCATAGATCCTGCGCGCATCGTTGGCCACCGCGGCCAGATCGCAATTCACCGTATAGCCGATGCGGCGGAAGCCCGCGGGCAGCTTGGAGACCTCGTCCCCGTGGCTCATCCACACGATGGAGGTGTCCGACATGCCCGTGAAGAGCGGATGGCTGCGATCGGGATGCAGTTCGGCGGGCCCGAACTCGTGCACTTTGCCCTGCTTCACTTCCCCGCCCAGATCGCGGCAGATCAATTGGTGCCCGTAGCACAGGCCCAGGATGGGCAGTCCGGATTTCAGCAGCGCGGGATTGGCCTGGGGCGCGCCCGTCTCGTACACGGAGGCCGGCCCGCCGGAAAAGATGAGCCCTTTAAAGCCCTTCACCTCTTCGGCGCTTGATTGAGGGCCCACCACTTCCGAATACACTCCCAACTGACGCACGCGGCGGGCGATGAGGTGGGTGTATTGGCCTCCGAAATCGACGATTCCGATCTTTTCCATAGGCTATCCCAAGATAGAAAAGGCGGGGCGCGCGGGGTCACCCGCTGGTGGGTCGTTGCGCGCTCCTGGGTCGGCGGGCTGGAGCGGGCGCGAAGAACGTGGGTCCGGGCGGGGGAGGGGCTCCGGGCCGGCTGCGGCCATTCGCTTTCGGTGCCCTGCGGTCGTTGCGGCTTCCGGGAAAGCGGGTCGCCCGCGCATTTGGGGAGCGCGGGCTTTCGATTCCCTGGGAACGTTCGCTTTCCCGAAATCCGCGCGCTCATAACTC
>Ga0265324_10000008_pt1 | contig 259947 bp, 229 predicted proteins | sample 41419metaG_FD_198634 | JGI IMG/M metagenome (GOLD analysis project Ga0265324, IMG submission 198634) | Rhizosphere microbial communities from Carex aquatilis grown in University of Washington, Seatle, WA, United States - 4-14-19 metaG | ecosystem: Host-associated > Plants > Roots >...
CAGGCGGTATCGCGGGTGTCGGTCTGGCTGGCGAGACGGCTGCGCGTGATGCTTATGCAGTTGCAGGTGCGGTCATCGGGTTGTTGTTGGGTTTTATTCTGGCAAGGTTTTCGCCCGGAGTCGGGCTGGCCATTGCCTCATCCATTCTTGTATCGCGGTCCGTTTCTTAATCATCGATCCATCTGGAGGGTAGGAGTAATTATGCTAAGAAAATTAGTTTTTTTCGCATTGTTCGGGTTGTTTGCGCAAACGGTATTTGCCAATAACCTGCCTGATTTCACCGACCTGGTGGAAAAACAGGGCCCCGCTGTGGTTAACGTAAGTACCACGCAGACCGTTCGCATCCCGCAAATGTTTCAGGGGGCGCCCAACGTACCGGAAAATGACCCGTTCTATGATTTCTTCCATCATTTCGCTCCCCAGGTTCCACAGGAACAGGAGTCACAGTCGCTTGGCTCGGGCTTCATTATCAGTGCTGATGGTTATATTCTGACCAACGCCCATGTGGTGGATCGCGCAGAAAAGATTACGGTCCGCCTGACCGACAAGCGTGAGTTCAAGGCCAAGGTGATAGGTGCCGACAAACGCACCGATGTGGCGCTGCTCAAAATCGAAGCGACCGGGCTGCCCAAAGTGACACTGGGCAATGCAGACCAGGTCAAGGTGGGCGAATGGGTGCTGGCGATCGGCTCCCCCTTTGGCTTCGATAGCAGCGTGACTGCGGGTATTATCAGCGCCAAAGGACGTTCCTTGCCGCAGGAGAATTTTGTTCCCTTTATCCAGACCGATGTGGCGATCAACCCCGGCAATTCTGGGGGGCCGCTGTTCAATATGAAAGGTGAGGTGATAGGCATCAATTCCCAGATATACAGCCGTTCAGGCGGCTATATGGGCTTGTCGTTTTCCATTCCCATCGACGTGGCGATGGACGTGGTGCACCAGTTGCGCACTACCGGCAAGGTCACTCGCGGTCGTATCGGTGTGACTGTTCAGGAAGTAACGCGTGAGCTTGCGGATTCCTTCGGTCTGCCAAAAGTCGGTGGCGCGTTAATATCATCGGTGGAGAAAGGTGGCCCGGCCGATAAGGCTGGCGTGCACCCCAGCGATGTGATTCTCAAGTTCGATGGCAAGGCTGTGAACTCATCCGCCGATTTGCCGCGTATCGTTGCGGCCACAAAGCCGGGCAGCAAGGTCAATGTTCAATTGTGGCGCAAGGGCGGCACCAAGGATATTTCTCTTGTGATCGGAGAGATACAGGACGAAAACGCTGTTGCCCAGCGTGGCAATCGGAGCGGCGGCAGTGCGGCAGGTTCCTCGGAAAGCGAAACCCGTCTTGGACTGGTGGTTAGTGAACTGAATGACCAGCAAAAAGCCGAGTTGCAGGTTGAGGGCGGCTTGATCGTGGAAGATTTGAAAGGATCAGCTGCACACAGTCAGTTGCAGCGCGGTGATGTGATCCTGGCTGTGGGGAACATCGAAATTCACAGTTTCAATCAGTTCAATGAAGTGCTGAAGCAGGTTCCGCATGGGCGCAACATTGCATTGCTAGTGCGGCGCAGTGAAGGCACCGTGTACGTATCAATCAAGATGGACGAGAAGTAGGCAGCAGCTGTAGCTCAGCGTATCCCGTCAAAATCGGCTAGAATTCGCGTTTTGCGAAACCGCCGTTCCCTTTCCTCAATTTTATTCCGCCGGGAGAAAGTTGGGTGAGGGAACGGGATTCTTTACTATGAGCCTCATGCAGCATATCCGTAATTTCTCCATTATTGCCCATATCGACCACGGCAAATCCACATTGGCAGATCGCATCATCCACTTGTGCGGGGGCTTGTCAGACCGCGAGATGGAAGAGCAAGTACTTGATTCAATGGATATCGAGCGCGAGCGTGGTATTACCATCAAAGCGCAGACAGCGGCGCTGAGCTATAAGGCGCGCGACGGGCAGGTGTACAACCTGAATCTCATTGACACACCTGGGCATGTGGACTTCTCCTACGAAGTTTCACGTTCGCTTTCTGCCTGTGAAGGTGCGCTACTGGTGGTGGACGCGTCGCAGGGGGTGGAAGCCCAGACGGTGGCCAATTGCTACACAGCGCTCGATCTGGGCGTTGAAGTGGTGCCGGTTCTGAACAAGATCGATCTTCCCTCGGCTAATCCGGAGAACGCCATCACCGAGATTGAAGATGTCATCGGTATCGGTGCGCAGGATGCCGTGCGCTGCTCGGCCAAGACCGGAATGGGAGTGGAAGATGTGCTGGACGCACTTATCGCGAAAGTGCCACCGCCCAAAGGGGATGTCACTGCGCCTTTACAGGCACTGATCATCGATTCCTGGTTCGATAACTATGTCGGCGTGGTGATGCTGGTGCGCATCATGAATGGCACACTCAAGCCCAAGGACAAGATATTGCTTATGGCGACGGGCGCACAGCACCTGACCGAGCATGTCGGGGTGTTTACTCCAAAATCGCAGGACCGCGAATCGCTATCTGCCGGCCAAGTGGGTTTTGTGATCGCCGGCATCAAGGAATTGAAGGACGCGAAGGTTGGCGATACGGTCACTTTGGCGGCAAAGCCCGCCAGCAGTCCGTTACCGGGATTCAAAGAGGTGCAGCCGCAGGTATTTGCCGGACTGTTTCCGGTCGAGTCCAATCAGTATGAAGCGCTACGCGACTCTTTGGAGAAGCTCAAGCTGAACGACGCATCGTTGCAATATGAGCCGGAAGTCTCGCAGGCATTGGGCTTCGGTTTCCGTTGCGGCTTCCTGGGGTTATTGCACATGGAGATCGTGCAGGAACGACTGGAGCGCGAGTTCGACATGGATCTGATTACCACTGCGCCAACTGTGGTTTATGAGGTAGTGCAGCGCGACGGTACACTGTTGATGGTGGATAATCCGTCCAAATTACCGGATGCATCCAAGATTGAGGAGATCCGTGAACCCATCGTGCATGTCAATTTGTACATGCCGCAGGAATATGTCGGCTCGGTCATCACGCTGTGTACGCAAAAGCGCGGTGTGCAGATTGACATGACTTATCACGGCAAGCAGGTGCTGTTGCAATATGAGATGCCGATGGCGGAGATCGTCATGGATTTCTTCGACAAGCTGAAGTCGGTGTCGCGCGGCTATGCTTCCATGGATTACGAGTTCAAGGAATATCGTCCTGCGGACGTGGTCAAGGTGGACATGCTGATCAACAGCGAAAAAGTGGATGCACTTTCGATCATCGTGCATCGGGCCAACAGCATGTATCGCGGGCGCGAAGTGGCTGCCAAGATGCGTGAACTGATTCCGCGCCAGATGTTTGACGTGGCGATCCAGGCTGCGATCGGCGCCAACATCATTTCGCGAGAAAATGTGAAGGCATTACGCAAGAACGTGCTGGCCAAGTGTTACGGTGGTGACATCTCGCGCAAGAAGAAGCTGCTGGAGAAGCAGAAAGCGGGGAAGAAGCGCATGAAACAAGTGGGCAGCGTGGAAATTCCGCAGGAAGCGTTCCTGGCGATTCTGCGAGTGGACGACAAATAACCGAATAGGAAGTAGAGATGACCTTCGCTTTGATCTTGTTTTCTTTGCTGGTACTGACCGGGGTGATCTGGCTGCTGGATCGTTTCATGCTGCGTGCCAAGCGTCCGGCAGGCGTGAACGAGCCGTGGTGGGTGGAATACGCCAAGAGTTTTTTTCCCGTGATCCTGATTGTTTTCCTGCTGCGCTCCTTTCTGGTCGAACCATTCAAGATTCCTTCGGGGTCGATGATTCCAACCCTGCACGTGGGCGATTTTATTCTGGTCAATCGTTACACCTACGGCCTGCGTTTGCCCATCATTAACAAAAAGTTTGTCGAAATCAACCAGCCAAGGCGCGGCGATGTGATGGTGTTCCACTATCCGGAAGACCCTTCGGTGGATTATATTAAGCGCGTAATCGGGGGGCCGGGGGATGTATTGGTCTATCACAACAAGAAATTGTTGATCAATGGCGAGGAACAGGGATTGTTGCATGATGGCGATTACAATTACTTCGAGAGCGAATTGCGCTTCGTTCACACAGAGCGATATATCGAAAACCTGGGTGGTCGAAAGCATGCGGTGCTATTGAATCCGGAGATGCCGCAGGTTCTTCTGGATAATGTGGCCAACTTTCCGCTACATGAACAGTGCAGTTACACTGAAGAAGAGGTCCGCTGCACTGTCCCTGCCGGGCACTACTTCATGATGGGCGATAATCGCGATAATAGTCGCGACAGCCGCTACTGGGGGTTTGTGCCGGATGAAATGATTGTCGGCAAGGCGTTCTTCATCTGGATGAACTTGGGCGAACTGGAACGTGTCGGTTTGTCGATCAATTAGACAAGAAAATAGAAAGGAATGGAGATGAAAGCATTGGCAGGCAGGCAGCGCGGCGTCAGCATGGTTGGCATGATCTTCATTGCAGCCGGGATTATCCTGGTCGCGGTATTGGGCATGAAGTTGGCACCACCATATATGCATAGTGCCCAAATAGCGCAGATATTTAAAGCGATTGCCAGCGATCCGGAGATGCGGAGCGCGTCAATCAAGGAAATCAAGGACTCTTATGATAAGCGCGCCAACATCAACTATATCAGCGATATTACAGCGGATGATATTGATGTCAACAAAGACAATGGACAGTTGATAATTAGCGCCAGCTATTCGGTCAAGATTCCGATTGCGGGCAATATCACGTTGTTGCTTGAATTCAACCCGAGCAGTTCATAATTTTTCCGATGAAGCATGCGGCATTGTGTAAACAACTCGGCTATCAATTTGTGCAGCCGCAATTGTTGCAGCGTGCGCTAACCCATCGCAGTTACAGTGCGGCGCATAACGAGCGGCTGGAGTTTCTTGGCGATAGCGTGCTGAATTGCACGATTGCCAAGCATCTTTACGACGCTTATCCCGATTTGCCGGAAGGCGATTTATCCCGGCTGCGTTCCAATCTGGTCAACCAGCAAACCTTGGCGATTCTGGCGCAACAGTTGAACCTGGGTGAGCAATTGCTGCTGGGCGAGGGGGAACGCAAGAGTTCCGGACATCGCAGGCCTTCGATTCTGGCGGATGGTCTGGAAGCCTTGTTTGGTGCGGTGTTACTGGATGCGGATTTTGCGTCTGCGGAAAAAGTGATATTGGGACTGTACGTCCCATTCATCGCGCGGACCGATCTGAAAACGCTGGGCAAGGATGCCAAGACCTTGTTGCAGGAGAACCTGCAAAGCCGCAAATTGGCCTTGCCGCAATATAACGTGATCGAAATCCAGGGCGAAGCACATGCGCAGACCTTCGTGGTCTCCTGCGAGATCGCACAACTCGGCCTGACCACCCAAGGTGAGGGTGCCAGCCGCCGTATTGCCGAACAAATCGCCGCCGAACGCGCTTTTCAACAAATCAAAGGAAACCCATGACCGATTCCCAAAGTTTCCATAGCGGCTTTATTGCCATCGTCGGGCGACCCAACGTCGGCAAGTCGACCCTGCTCAATCATCTGATTGGGCAAAAAATCAGTATTACGTCGCGCAAAGCCCAGACGACACGCCACCGCATCACCGGTATTCTTACCGAGGACAAGACCCAATTCGTCTTTGTTGATACCCCGGGTTTTCAGACGCAGCACACCAATGCACTGAATCGCGGCATGAACCGTGTGGTGACCGGCAGTCTGCGCGAAGTGAACGTGGTGTTGTTTGTGATTGAAGCGCGTCAATTCGACGAACGCGACCAGCAGGTGATGGAACTGTTGCCGCAAGACCGACCAGTGATACTGGTCATCAACAAGGCCGATTTGCTTGCTGACAAGACCGAGTTGTTGCCTTTCATCGAAATAATCTCCGCTTTGCGCCATTTTGCAGCCATCGTTCCAATCAGCGCCCGCCAAAACAAACAACTCGATACCTTGCTGGACGCCATTCGCCCCTATATACCTGAAGGTGAACACCTGTATGCAGAAGACGAGATCACCGACCGCAACGAACGCTTCCTTGCCGCCGAGTTGTTGCGTGAAAAAGTGTTCCGCTTCACCGGTGAAGAGCTGCCGTACTCGGTCAGTGTGGTGATCGAACAATTCAAGCTGGAAGGCAAGCTGCGCCGCATTCACGCCGCCATTCTCGTGGACAAGGAAGCGCACAAGGCCATGCTCATCGGCAGCAAGGGCGAGAAGCTCAAGGAAATTGCCACTCAGGCGCGCCTGGATATGGAAAAACTGTTCGATGGCAAAGTGTTCCTTGAAGTGTTCGTCAAAGTCCGCAGCGGTTGGGCGGACAGCGCCCACATGTTGAAAACGCTGGGGTATGAGTAACGCGGCATCCAAACAACGCATTCAGGAGGAGCCGGGTTTCGTACTGCACAGCTACCCGTTCCGCGAGACCAGCCTGATACTGGAAGTGTTCAGCCGTCAGCATGGGCGCGTCGCGCTGGTGGCGCGCGGAGCCAGGCGGCCCCGGTCGGCATTGCGCGGCTTGCTGATGGGTTTTCAACCCTTGCTGTTGAGCTGGTTCGGCAAGCACGAACTGCGCACTTTGCACGGTGCGGAATGGCAGGGAGGCCAGCCGCAACTGCAAGGTACCGCGCTCTTATGCGGCTTCTACCTGAACGAATTGCTGCTGAACCTGATGGCACGCGACGATCCGCACGAAAGCCTGTTCGATTACTACCAGCAGACCATGCAGCGGCTGGCGCAGGAAGACGATCATGCGTTCACGCTACGCTGTTTCGAGAAGCATATGCTGCAAGAGCTGGGTTATGCGCTGCTGCTTGAGAATGAGGCAGACGGCGGCAAGCCTATTGTGCCGAACCGGAATTATCGCTATATACTTGAGCGTGGCGCGATTGCTGAAACGGCGGACTCGTCGCAAGGCATACCGGTGTGCGGCAAGACGCTATTGGATATGGCGGCAGACGATTACCGCGATGTGAACAGCGCGCGCCAGAGCAAACATTTGATACGCATATTGCTCGATCACCACCTTGCCGGAAAGACTTTGCACACACGCGAATTGATGAGGGATTTGCAGAAACTATGATCAAGTTAGGATTGAATATCGATCACGTCGCCACGTTGCGCCAAGCGCGAGGTTCGCGTTATCCCAATCTGGTGCGAGCAGCGCTGATCTGCGAAGAGGCGGGTGCCGATGCCATTACCATCCACCTGCGTGAAGATCGCCGCCACATACAGGATGCGGATGTAGACATCCTGCGCGGCATGTTGCAGACGCGCATGAATCTGGAATGTGCGGTGACGGATGAGATGATCGCCAATGCGCTGCGGGTAAAGCCGCATGACATCTGCCTCGTGCCGGAGAAGCGCGAAGAGCTTACTACCGAAGGCGGGTTGGATGTGATCAAGCATTTCGACGCGGTGCAGCGTGCCACGCAGCGCTGCATGGATGCGGGTATTCGCGTGTCGCTGTTTATCGATGCCGACGAGCGCCAATTGGATGCGGCGAAAAAGGCGGGGGCGCCGGTAATCGAGATCCATACCGGTAAATATGCCGACGCTGATAGTGTTCCCGCACGCGAACAGGAATTGGCGCGCATTCGCCATGCGGCTTTGCATGCCCATGCGCTGGGGATACAAGTCAATGCCGGACATGGTTTGAATTACCATAACGTGCGTCCCATCGTGGAGATTCCGCACATCGCCGAACTCAATATCGGTCACGCCATCATTTCCGAGGCCGTGTTCATCGGGCTGGAACAAGCAGTGAAAAACATGAAGGCGTTGTTGGTCGCATGATATTCGGTATCGGGACCGACATCGTCACGGTGGCACGTATCGAGGCGGCCACGGTCCGTCACGGATCGGCATTTGCAGCGCGCATTCTGAGCGAACAGGAAATGGTTGAGTACGCCACCCAGGCTCATCCGGCGCGATTTCTGAGCAAGCGTTTTGCAGCCAAGGAGGCGTTTGCCAAAGCGACCGGACAGGGTTTACGCCATCCGGTGAGTTTGCACCACATCACAGTCAGCCATGACGAACTGGGCAAGCCCGTGTTTTTGTTCGATGCGAAACTTGCCGTGCATTTGCAGCAACTCGGCATCGTTGGATACCACCTGAGTATCAGTGACGAGCGCGATACTGCGGTCGCATTCGTAATCCTGGAAGGAGAAGGCTGATGGGCAAAGGGCCAGTGATGCTGGATGTAATCGGCAAGACGCTTACCGAAGAAGATGTGAAGCGCCTGCGCCATCCGCTGGTCGGCGGCGTTATCCTGTTTGGGCGCAACTATGAATCGCCAAGCCAGCTCGCCGAACTGACGGCAAGCATTCATGCGTTGCGCACTCCGCCCTTGCTGATTGCCGTCGATCATGAAGGTGGTAGGGTGCAGCGTTTTCGCGAAGGATTTACCCGGCTGCCGCCCATGCGCGAACTGGGTAAGGTGTGGGACGAACACCCGAAGCGAGCCAAGCATCTGGCGCAGCAGGCGGGCTATGTCCTGGCTTCCGAGCTGCGTGCCTGCGGTGTGGACTTCAGCTTTACGCCGGTACTGGATGTGGATTATGGGGCAAGCTCTGTCATTGGCGATCGCGCCTTTCATTCCGACCCGCAAACCATTGCCGAACTGGCGCATAGCCTTCTGATGGGCTTGAAGCAAGGCGGCATGCCGGCCGTGGGTAAGCATTTTCCGGGACACGGCTTTGTCACTGCCGATTCGCACCTGGATATCCCGGTGGACGAGCGCAGTTATACTGATATCGAGCTGAGCGACCTCATTCCGTTCCGCCAGATGGTCAATTACGGCCTTACCGCTGTGATGCCTGCCCACGTCATTTATCCCAAGGTTGATCCCAGGCCGGCGGGGTTTTCCAAGGTATGGCTCAAGGATGTGTTGCGCGGTGAACTCGGGTTCGAGGGATGCATCTTCAGCGATGATCTCTCCATGGAGGGAGCAACGGTCGCTGGTGGCATCGTGCAGCGAGCTGAGGCGGCTCTGAATGCGGGGTGCGATATGGTGTTGGTGTGCAACAAGCCCAACTCCGCGGACGAGTTGCTTGCCGGATTGAAGTGGGATATGACCGCACAAAGCAAAGCAAGACTGGCACAAATGCACGGACATTCGCATCCCTGGACGCTGGTGCAATTGCATGAAAATGCAGACTTCATCAAGGCCTTACATGAGGTTGCAGGCGTCGGCATGCGCGAGGGTGAGCTACCGCTGGTCTAGAAAGCACTTCCCTTCTGTCCGGTGAAGTCGTTTTTTAACTTCTCGAACAAGATTCGAGGAGCTATGATGTCCCACAACCCGGTCAGAATAAGAGGAGAGAGGAATGCAGCAATTATTGCGTATGCAGCATCCGCTGGAGAAAGATTATTCCCATTTGTCCGTGCGCTTCGATTCGGAACGGGGTGCATTGTGGACACTTCTTGATCCCAAGAATATTCCTTGTTTCAATCTGGACTTATTGGGGCAACTCAGGGCACACCATGACGATATTGAAAGTCATGGGAATCGCCCTGTGGACATCGGTCATAGGCAGGAAGTTCGCTACTCGATATTGGCGTCGCTTACTCCCGGAATCTTCAATTTGGGCGGACAACTTGCGCTCTTCAGGGAATTGATCCGCAATGGCAATAGAGAAGCCTTGCTGCACTATGCGACCAAGTGCATAGACGTAATCAACCAACGTGTTCATCACTTTGATTCGCCATTGGCTACCATCACTTTGTTGCAAGGAGATGCGCTGGGCGGAGGTTTCGAGGCAGCGTTGACCAGCGACATCATTATTGCCGAGCGGCGCAGCCAAATGGGTTTTCCGGAGATATTGTTCAATTTGTTCCCGGGTATGGGGGCGTACAGTCTGGTCGCAAGAAAAGTGAACCCGAAATTCGCCGAGAAGATGATTTTGGGCGGCAAGATGTACAGTGCGGAAGAACTATATGAAGTCGGCCTGATCGACATTCTCGCTGAAGATGGCAAGGGAGTGGAAGCAGTTAACGAATATATCAGGAAACAGGAACGGCGTTCCAATGGCTTCCTGGCGCTGCAGAAAGCGCGTCATCGCTACAACCCGGTTACTCTTCAAGAGTTAATGGATATCACAACGGTATGGGTTGACGCGGCGCTCAAGCTCAATGAAAAGGACTTGAAGGTGATGGATCGGTTCGTTCGCTCCCAGGAAAAGCTATTCCTGCAACCGCAAGTTCTGCAACCACTTGTGTCCAGCGCCGCTTGAGTTTTACACACTGGCTTGGTTGGCTCCGTTAAGATAGCGCAGCAATGAAGCGCGGGTTGAGGGGTAACAACCCAGCATTTGGCCCATGAAGTCAGTGGCCGAAGATTCCAGTTCAGTGTCGCTGAGTGCCAAGATCTGACTGCAAACGTTGAACAATACTTCAGCACCGACGTTACCTGAGCTTCCCTTTAAAATGTGCGCCAGCTCCCTGAATGTGGAAGACTCCCGCTTATTCAGGGCAATGCGCATGGCTTCAAGCAGCTTGTCTGTTTCAGACAGGAAACCATAGATCACAGTTCTCAGGAAGTCTTCCTGGTTTCCTCCCAATAGCGCCAGATGGTGGAGTGTATTTTCATTAATGATCCCGGATACGCTCTGTTCCTTGAATTGATGGGCGGGATAAGCCAGTTCCGGTGTATCAGTCTTGGCAGGGGTTAACGTCAAGCGCGCAACAGTATCCAGCAAGGTCAATGCATCAACGGGTTTGGTCAGGTAGGCATCAATGTGGGCGCGTTCGCATTCCTGCCTGGCTTCCAGGGTGGCATTGGCAGTCAGAATGATTACCGGCGTATCCAGTGGTTGTCTGGACAGGGCGCGGTGCACCTTGACGACCTCAAGTCCGCCCATATGCGGCATGTTCATGTCCAGTACCAACAAGTCGTAGGTGTGCTCTTCCAGTCTATCCAGTGCCTGCTCGCCATTTTCAACAAGATCAACTTTGTGATTCCCGTGCGCCAGGATCTTCTTGATGATCTGCCGGTTGGTGCCATTGTCTTCCGCAACAAGTATGCGGACACCTCGCTTACCTGCCGTGCTGCGCTCGTAGTGTTCCTTGAAAGAGATCACGCCTTCCGACGGGCGCGGCGTCATGATTCCGTGCAGGGCGTTGAACAGCAAAGTCTTGTCGAACGGGGTTCGCAACAGGCAAGAATATCCCTCATTGAGATAGTCATCTTCGCTGTGGTTGTGCAAGTCCGGGTTGATCAATATCGTGGCGAGCTTCTGCTGTCCTTGCAGCTCACGTATGTTCTGGGCGAAGTCAGTTGCAGTCATCCCGATGTTCTGAGGGATGCACAGAATTGCCAGATGTTCCGGTCGCGCAACTTCTTTGTTGATCAAATAGGTGAAGAAATGCGTTAGCGATGCGGCATGTTCGCAGCGGATTCCCCAGGTGTTTGCATAACTGGCAACAGCGAGTTGTTCGTTGGCAGGCAAGCCTATCGTCAGCAAATACAGTTGATCCAATGCCGGTTTGGACACACTGAGGACGGCAGGAGGCTGTTTGGGGAAAGGCGCCTCAAACCAGAAGATGCTGCCTATCCCCAGTTCGCTCTGTACCCCCATCTTGCCACCCATTAACTCAACCAGCTGTTTCGAGATCGTTGTTCCCAGTCCGGTGCCACCGTAGGTCCGGGTGATACTCTGATCAGCCTGGGTGAAGCTCTCAAAGATTTTTGCCTGGTCGTGCTGGGAAATGCCGATACCAGTATCGATCACTTCGAAGCGAAGACGCGTTTGGAATTCATTCTGTTCGGCCGTGCTGATTCTGAGTTCTACTTTGCCTTTGCTGGTGAACTTGATCGCATTGCCTGTCAAATTGATGAGGACTTGTTGCAGATGCAGGGGATCGCCTTGCAACATGAAGTAGGTTTCCGGCGTGAACCGGACCGATAAACTGATCCCTTTCTTTTCGACCTGAGGCAGGAACATCTCCAATGTGCTGTTGACCAGCTTATGCAAATCGAAATTAATCTTCTCGGAAACCAGTTTTCCGCTCTCGATCCTGGAAAGATCAAGGATATTGTCGATCAGTTTGAGCAAGAGATGCGCCGACTTTTTCAGTGTTCCAACAAGATCCTTCTGTTCATCGTCCAGGCGCGTGCTGATCAACAGGTCGCTGGCGCCAATCACGCCGTTGAGCGGCGTCCGCATTTCGTGGCTCATGTTGGACAGGAAATCGCTCTTTGCCTTGCTTGCACGCCTGGATTCTTCCAGTGCAAAGTTTAGTTGGTTGCGCAGTTTAAGGATGTAGAGAGGAATCAGGATTAGCGTGAGCATCAAACCAATGGAAAGACGCGGATTCGAGGACCAGTAACTATTAAACAGAATTACCAGTGTGAATCCAATCAGGCTGCTTACATAGGACGTTATGAGGGACCCTGTGCCGAAGCGGATTCCATTGCCGACGATTACCCAAAGATAGATACCAAAAAATATAGGGCCGGTTTCATGGGAAATGAACATCACATATGACGTGGCCCCCAGATCGCAAATCATTGCCATAAATACTCTGCGTTTTGATTCTTTGGGATTGAACAAAACATAGGTGGCCAACATTAGCGAAAACACCAGATAGCTGGCGGCGAAAACGATCTGGTGACTGGAGATCGCGTCGGGATTGCCCAGCAAAAGCTCGATGAACAGGTATGCAAGTATCAGCGTGGTGAAAGCGATCCTCAGCAGAATCTGCTCATGTTCGCCATTTTTCAAGCGCACACGCTGGACGAAATGTTCGAGTTTTTTCTTCATTGCCACACCTGCCCTTTCTGCGAGGGCGAAACATCCTGCAACTGTTGCTGAACCAGACTGATCTTGCTGAACTGCAGCAAGAATGCTTCTACGCATTCCGGGTCGAAGTGCGAACCTTTGTTGGAGCGGATATATTCCAGCGCATCCTGGTTTGACCAGGCCTTCTTGTAGGGGCGCTCTATGGTCAGTGCATCGAAAACATCCGCTACAGCCACGATGCGAGCGTCCAGCGGAATGGCCTTGTCCTTGAGACCGTTCGGATAGCCGCTGCCATCGTAGCGCTCATGGTGCGAGAGTGCGATCTCGGCGCCGAGACTGATGTATTTGGAGTGGCTGCTTTTAAGGATATGGTAGCCGATCAGGGAATGCGTCTTCATGATCGAAAATTCTTCATGATTCAGTTTGCCCGGTTTGAGCAGGATATTGTCCGGGATGCCGATCTTGCCAATATCGTGCATGGGAGCCGCCATTTCGATCAGACTGCAACGGTTCTCGTCCAGCCCCATCCCTTCGGCGATCAGCCGCGAGAATCGTGCCATACGCAACACGTGGTTGCCGGTATCCGAATCGCGATATTCGCCTGCCCTCGCCAGACGGAACAATGTCTCCTGTTCGCGCTCAAGTATTCTCCGTGTTGCCTCCGAGACCGCCTTTTCCAATTCCTCCGAACGACGCAATACTCCCTTATGGTGCATACGCAGGGAAAGCAGATTACTGCAGCGGATCTGGCATTCGTAGTGGTTGAACGGCTTGGAGAGAAACTCAGTGGCACCGGCTTCCAGCGCCTTGAAACGTATTTCGTTATCATTCGACACGGTGACCATAATGACGGGGACGTGTTCCAGATGAGGGAGTTGCCGTATCTTCCTGATCACTTCAAGTCCCGACATTTCCTCCATCAGATGGTCGACCAGAATCAGATCGGGATTGTTGAGACGCAACCAGTCAATTGCCCCCAAGGGGGAAGCAAACGACTGAACGAATACGTCTTTGCGCAAGCCGCGCACGATCTTGTCGAGTATGATGCGGCTGGTGAATTCATCGTCAATAATGGCGATGGTCGGTTGAGTCCGGCTGTTGTCGTTTTGCCCAATGATTTCGAATGACATGATTCGTTCCTTCATAAACGCGTCGTGAGATACTCAATCCGCGTCTGTCGCGCGGTTCTCATATTTGGAGTGTTGCAGGTAAAGATGACGGCTCGCGGGGCTGAACCGACACCAGTAGAGCTCCCCTGACTCACTTCGTCAACTGCCGGCGTGACAGAATGGCCAATATTATGGCAAGTGACACTCAGTTTAGACTTCAAGATATGCCATTTTAAGCAAGGATTTGAGATAATTCACGTGTATTTATGATATGACGCGCCCCGGTATTCAAATATGAGTGAATTTCAGCTGAGCCTGTTGACCATTGGACTCATCGTTGTGGCGGGAGTCTATCTCTACGGCTTCTGGCAACAATGGCGTTACCGTCGCAGTCAGGGCGAATCATTCAAGTCCCAGTTCGCCGAATCATCCATCAAAACCGCGCCAGACAAGGCTTCAGCATCGGGTACGCAGCTTGAAGACCAGAACGATCCGCTGATCGGACTTGAGGGTGACTCTGGCAGCGGCGCGACGGACGAAGTCTGCGGTCTGCTCAATGATGCCACGGACTATTTGGTCACTTTCCTTCTAAAAACTCCACTTTCGCCAGAAGCGCTTGAAGCATTGTGGCAGCGCCGTTTCGATTTTGGCAAGACTGTGCATGCCTGCGGATTGAATACCGGCAGCGGCCTTTGGGAGCGCATGATCCCGGACAGCGAACAGAGCTACCGCGCTTTCCGGCTAGGCCTGCAATTGGTGGACAGAACCGGTTCGGTAAGTGAAATGCGCCTGGAGGGGTTTCGCGATTTGCTCAGCGATATCGCCAAACAATTGCAGGTCGAAGTGCGCTTGCCCAAGATCGAACAGGTAGTGCAACGAGCCCAGGAACTGGATCGCTTTTGTGCCGATGTGGATCAAATGATCGGCATCAACCTGCTGACCAGCGGCGACCGGAAATTGTTCGGCACCGAAGTGGCTAGCGCGGCGGAACGTCAGGGATTGAGCCTGCAATCAGACGGCACATTCCATTTTGCCGATGAATTCGGAGTGACCCTGTTCAATTTGAGCGCCTCCGACGGCACGTCCTTCCAGCACCATACCCTCAACCAAGTGCGCGTGGACAGTTTGACCCTGCTGCTGGACATTCCGCGAGTGAGCGAACCCGTTCGTCGTTTCGACGAAATGGTGGCGCTGGCGCAGGAATTGGCCAGGACATTGCGCACGACCCTGGTCGATGACCAGCGCGTGGCGCTGAGTGACGGGGCTATTGCGCAGATTCGTGCACAAGTCGCCGCTACTGAAGATCTAATGCTGGTCGGGCACATCACGCCGGGCAGCGCACAAGCACTGAGATTGTTCTCCTGATGATTGGGCAAGAAGTAACACGTCGCGCAGCCCTGTTGCGCAAGCAGATTGCGGAATACGACTATTGGTATTACGTGAAGGACCTTCCTCGTGTTCCGGATGCGGAATACGACAAGTTGTTCCGTGAGTTGCAAGCGATCGAATCACAACACCCCGAACTGTTGACGCCTGACTCGCCCACGCAGCGCGTTGGGGGCAAGCCGCTGGATATGTTCCAGCCGGTCCGTCATGCGGTGCCCATGTTGTCTATTCGCACCGAAACCGATATCAGCGACCAGGGCGCAGTTGCCTTTGATGCGCGGGTGCGGCGAGAGTTGGGACTAAACGAAAATGATCCTCCAATTGAATACGTCTGCGAATTGAAATTTGATGGCCTTGCAATCAATCTGCGCTACGAACAAGGAGAACTGAAGCAGGCTGCAACCCGGGGTGACGGCGAAACGGGCGAGGATGTGACGCTGAACGTACGCACTATCCACCAGATTCCATTATCGTTGGAAGGTGTGTGTCCCAGCGTCTTGGAGGTGCGTGGTGAAGTCTACATGGCTCGTCCTGACTTTGAGCGTTACAACGAACGTCAACGCGAATTGGGCCTGCCCACGCTGGTCAATCCACGCAACGGCGCAGCGGGCAGCATTCGCCAGCTTGATTCGGCGCTGGCTGCGCGCCGCCCGCTGAAATTTTTTGCTTACGGGCTTGGCGAAACGGTGGAAGGCTGGGACTGGCGTACGACTCACAAAAAGGTGCTCGATCAATTGGAAGCATGGGGATTTCCGGTAAACCATGAGCATAGAGTTGTGCAAGGCGCGCAGGGGCTAGTGGAATTTCATCGCCGCATTGAAGCTATGCGCGATAGCCTGCCATTTGACATTGACGGAGTGGTATACAAGGTCAATAGCATCGCGCGGCAAGAGGAGCTTGGCTTTGTTTCGCGCGAGCCACGCTGGGCTGTGGCGCACAAATTCCCTGCGGAAGAGCAGCTCACCGTTGTGCGCGACATCGAGGTGCAGGTAGGACGTACCGGCAAGCTCACGCCGGTCGCCAAGTTGGAGCCGGTATTCGTCGGCGGGACTACCGTCAGTAATGCCACCTTGCATAATGAAGATGAGATACGGCGCAAGGACGTCCATATTGGCGATACCGTGATCGTGCGCCGCGCGGGCGATGTGATTCCGGAGGTGGTCGGTGTGCTGCCGGAACGGCGGCCTGCCGGGGCCAGAGCTTTTGTCATGCCCGCGACATGCCCGGTGTGCGGAAGCAGGGTAGTACGGGAAGAAGGCGAAGCGGCTGCGAGATGTACGGGAGGGTTGTTCTGCGCTGCCCAGCGTAAACAAGCCCTTCTGCATTTTGCCGGACGGCGTGCCATGGATATCGAAGGCCTCGGGGATAAGCTGGTGGACCAGCTGGTGGATGGGAACGTTATCCGGTCCCTGGCTGATCTGTATGATCCGCGAGTCGTGAATCTTCTGACTTTGGCCGGGCTGGATCGCATGGCTGAAAAGAGCGCGCAGAACATCGTGGATGCGCTGGAGAAAAGTAAACGCACAACACTCAATCGCTTTCTGTTTGCGCTGGGGATCCGCAACGTCGGCGAAAGCACGGCGAAAGACCTGGCGCGCCATTTCGGCAATCTGGGCGCCATTATGCAGGCTGGCGCCGAGCAGTTGCTGGCCGTGCCGGATGTGGGGCCGATCGTGGCGCAGAGTATCGTCGATTTTTTTGGCGAGTCGCACAATCAGGAAGTGGTGCAGCAATTGCGCACACTGGGAGTGCATTGGGAAGAGTACGAAAGTACAGCTACACAAACCTTGCCATTATCGGGTAAAACCTTCGTTCTTACCGGAACGCTCGCCAGCATGAGCCGCGATGAGGCAAAATCACGCCTTGAAGCGCTGGGCGCGAAAGTGGCAGGTTCAGTATCGAAAAAGACCGACTACGTTGTGGCCGGCGAGGAGGCAGGCAGTAAATTGATTAGAGCGCAGGAATTGAATGTGCCGATTTGGAACGAAGCGGAATTAATTCAACAATTGAAAGAGTGCGAAAAATCATGAAGAACAAAATTACGAAAGCAGTGTTTCCGGTTGCCGGTATGGGTAGCCGGTTTTTGCCAGCCACCAAAGCCACGGCCAAGGAAATGCTGCCCGTCGTCGACAAACCGCTTATCCAGTATGCGGTAGAAGAAGCGGTAGCTGCCGGTATCACCGACATGGTGTTCATCACCGGCCGCAACAAGCGCGCCATCGAAGATCATTTCGACAAGGCTTACGAGTTGGAAGCAACACTGGAAGAGCAGGGCAAGAAAGAATTGCTGAAAGTGGTGCAGTCCGTTGTGCCCAAGAACGTTAACTGCATCTATATTCGCCAAGCCGAACCTCTGGGGCTGGGGCATGCCGTGCTGTGCGCCAAGCCGGTCATCGGGGACGAAGCGTTTGCAGTGATTCTGGCGGACGACCTGATCGATGGCGAACCGCCCATCGTGAAACAAATGGTGCAAGTATTTGCCAAATACCAGAGTTCGATACTGGGCGTGCAGGACGTGCCGCGCGAACATACCAAACAATACGGTATCGTTACCTGCACCAATCTGGCCAAGGATATCGAATGCGTGCACGGCATCGTGGAGAAACCCAAACCCGAAGTCGCTCCCTCCACGCTGGCGGTGGTTGGACGCTATATTTTGACACCGCGCATCTTCCATTATCTGGAAACCATCAAACCCGGTGCGGGTGGCGAGATACAACTTACGGACGGCATTGCCGAGTTGCTGAAAGAAGAGCAAATGCTGGCTTACCGCTTCCATGGCATTCGCTACGATTGTGGTTCCAAGCTGGGTTATTTGCAGGCGCAGGTCGCATTTGCTCTCAAGCATGAAGAAATCCGCGTCGGGTTTGCCGAATATCTGAAAACAGTCGTCTGATGCTCAGCAACCAGCAAGCCCGTACCATGCTTGAGGAAGCCGAAATGATCCGTTCGGCAGAGGAGGTACAGGCTGCGGTGCATGGCGTCGCGCAGGCAATCAACTCTACCCTTGCCGATCAACATCCACTGGTGCTGTCGGTGATGGGCGGTGCAGTTGTATTCACCGGTCAGTTGCTGCCGCTGCTCGATTTCCCCCTGGATTTCGATTATCTGCATGTTTCCCGCTACGGGAATGAAAAGCAGGGTGGAGAGCTGCACTGGAAGGTAGCGCCGCGCGAGAATGTGCGCGGCAAAGTCGTGCTGGTGGTGGACGATATTCTCGATGAAGGGCAGACTCTGCATGCGATCAAACAGCGCGTGATGGAACTGGGTGCGGTCAAGTTCTACAGTGCCGTGTTTGCCGACAAGGAGAAAAGCAGCGACAAACCAATCCGGGCCGATTTCGTCGGTATGAAATTGCCGAACCGTTTTGTATTCGGCTACGGGATGGATGTACATGGTGCGTGGCGCAACTTGCCCGCGATCTATGCATTAAAGGAAAGCTAATATGCTGGCAATTATCGGTGGTACCGGTCTGACGCAACTGACCAACCTGAAAATCACCCATCGGCAGGTGATGCGTACACCCTATGGTGAGCCTTCCGGGCCGATGACCTTCGGCACCCTTAACGAGCGCGAAGTCATGTTTCTTGCGCGCCATGGTTATGGACACACCATTCCTCCACACGAAGTGAACTATCGTGCCAACCTGTGGGCGTTGCGAGATCAGGGCGCCAAGCGCGTCATCGCGGTAACCTCGGTTGGCGGCATCCGTTCAGACCTGGTCCCCGGCACGCTGGTCGTGCCGGATCAGATTCTCGACTACACCTATGGACGTTCCTTTACCTATTTTGACGGCAAAGACAAAACGGTCACGCATATCGACTTTACAAGGCCCTATAACGAAAAAATGCGCCAGCAAATATTGACTGCGGCAAAGCGAGCAGGCGAAAAATACATGGATGGCGGTGTGCATGCCGTCACTCAGGGGCCACGGCTGGAAACTGCGGCCGAAGTCAATCGTCTGGAACGCGACGGTGCTGACATGGTTGGCATGACTGGCATGCCTGAAGCGGCTTTGGCAAAGGAGTTGGGCTTGGCTTATGCCACGATTGCAGTGGTGGTGAATTCCGCTGCCGGTCGCGGTAACAGCCGCGACAGCGTCCCGCTTGAATCGATCAGTGTTGTGATCCATCCCGCGATGGAGCGGGTAAAGGCTATTCTTGAATTTGCGGTGGCAGGTGATGGCGATTAGGGCCGTCTTGCGCATGGGCGATGTGCACCTGCTACAGCAGGCGGAAGAGCTTCGCGTGTTCGACACTCCGGAGTTGCATGCCTTGCTGGCGGATATGCGCGACACCATGCATGCACTGGATGGTGTCGGCCTGGCTGCGCCGCAGATTGGTGTTGGCCTGCGCGTGGTCATTTTTGAGGTGAGCAGCAATCCGCGTTACCCGGATGCCGAGACGGTGCCGCAGACAGTACTCATCAATCCGGTTCTTACGCCGCTTTCAGACACAATGGAAGAAGGCTGGGAGGGATGCCTCAGTGTGCCCGGCATGCGTGGTCTGGTGCCGCGCTATACCCATCTGCGCTATCAGGGACGCGACGAATATGGCGCGCTCATTGATCGCAGCGTGAGCGGTTTTCATGCACGCGTGGTTCAGCACGAATGCGACCATCTCGATGGCATTCTCTATCCGATGCGTATCCGCGACATGAGAAACTTCGGCTTCAACGAGGCCATGTTTCCCGGTGAAGAAGTGCAAGATGAGTAGCATGGTTGAACATCAGGATTCCAAAGTAATCCGCAATTTATTGATTGCGATGCTGGCGCTGGTGTTGGTATTCATCACCGGTACGGTTGGTTATCGCATCCTCGGCGGGCCGGAGTATTCCTGGCAGGACTGCTTCTACATGACCTTCATTACCATTGCCACCATCGGCTTTCACGAGGCGGTCGATGTTACGCGTTATGAATACGGACGCATGTTTACGGTGTTTATGGGCATTGCCGGTATCGGGGTTATGGGCTATGTGCTTTCTACCCTGACAGCGTTCATGCTGGAAAACAATCTCAATGTCTCTCGGCGGAGAAGGAAGATGCAAAAGAAAATCGCGCTAATGAAAAATCACTACATCGTGTGCGGCGTAGGGCTGGTGGGCACCAATGTGGCGCATGATCTGGAACTGACCGGACGCCCATCCGTCATCGTTGACAACGACTTGAAGAACATTCATCGTTTTGTGGAGTCACATCCGTCACAGTTGTACTTACATGGCGATGCGACCGATAACGACGTGTTGCTGGCGGCGGGAGTGATGAGTGCCAGAGGCGTTTTTGCAGTGGCGCATGATGACAGTGCGAATCTGGTGATCAGTCTGAGCGTCAAACAACTCAATCCGGCCTTGCGCGTGGTGGCGCGATGCCATGACGTGAAGAATGCCGAAAAGACCCGGCGTGCAGGAGCTGACGAGGTTATTTCCCCCGACTTCAGCGGCGGGCTGCGCATTGTCTCTGCGATGGTGCGGCCCAACGTGATGAACTTTCTGGATGAGATGCTTAAGTCGGACAGCCATCTGCGCATGGAGGAAATTATCATTCCGGACAGCCTGTCCGACAAGCCGTTGAGCGTGCTGTATCACGGTAATAAAGACTGCATGGTGCTAGCCTTGCAGCGAAATGACAAATGGCAGTTCAATCCGCAGTCGAATCAGCGTTTGCAGGACAAGGACGTGCTGATGGTCATGACTACGCCGGAAGGTCGTTCGCGTCTGGAGCAATTGATACAGGGCATCGATTGATTTTGGATGCAAACATGGGTATTTTTCGAGTAAGCAGTACGCCTTGAAACGAGCCAGGCCAGTGCCAGGCGCCAGTTGTCGTGATAGAGTGCAACTAGTCAAGAACTGTCGGGGGCTGAGATGGAACGTACGCTGTTACTGGTTGACGATGAGGAAGAAGTTGGCGCCGCCCTGGAGCGTCTGCTCAGGCGTGACGGATACCGGATTTTGCGTGCGACCAGCGGCCAGGAAGGCTTGGCAATCCTGGCGCAAAACGAAGTCGGGGTCATCATCTCGGATCAACGCATGCCCGGTATGACCGGCGTCGAATTCCTCACTCAGGTCAAAGAACTTCATCCCCAGACGATACGCATCATATTGAGCGGCTATGCCGACCTCGATTCAGTGACGGCTGCAATCAATCAAGGCTCCATATACAAGTTCTTCGTCAAGCCATGGGACAGCAATACCTTGCGCGCTGATCTCGTCGAAGCGTTCTGGCGTTATGACATGGCGCGGCAGAAAGAGCATCTGATGCAGGAAATCCAGAGTGCCAATGTTTTGCTGGCGCAGGTCAATCTGGATTTGGCAGCCGCGGTTGAGAAAAAAGACAACCAGATCGATCGCGTCGTACATTACGATACGCTGACCAATCTGCCCAACCGGTTGCTATTTCTCGATCGGCTCGATCAGGAGCTCACCCGTGCGCAGCGCGATAACAGCATGATGGCAGTCTTGACGATCAACCTGGACCGGTTCAAGCAGATTAACGATTCATTCGGTTTTCCAGTCGGGGATCAATTGCTGCAAGCCGTGGCAGGAAGACTGTTCAGCCAGATTCGTGCTTGCGATACTGTAGCGCGTGTTGCTGGCGACGAATTCTGTATTGCGCTGACGGGTGTCAAAACTACGCACGCCGCCGGGGAAGTGGCGCAGAAGTTGTTGGACTCCTTTGCGCGCAATCCCATTTCAATAAGCGAAAGTGAAATTTTCGTCACCCTCAGCATCGGGATCAGCATTTATCCGGTCGATGGCGTAAATACGACGACATTGCTGAAAAACGCGGATGCGGCTTTGCACCAGGCGAAAAACGAAGGGCGCAATAATTTCCAGTATTACGAAGCTCAGATGAATGCCTCTGCTTGGCAACGACTGAAACTGGAAACCGAATTAAGACGGGCACTCGATCGCGAGGAGTTTGTGCTTCATTACCAGCCCAAGGTGGATATGGAAAGCGGAAAGATAGCCGGGGTGGAAGCGCTGCTACGCTGGCAAAGCCCGGAGCGCGGTTTGGTTGCTCCCGGCGAAATTATTCCGTTACTGGAAGAGACCGGCCTGATTCTGCCTGTCGGCGAATGGGTGTTGCGTGCGTCCTGCAAGCAGGCCCGCGCATGGCAAGCCGCCGGTTTGCAGGATATCCATATTGCGGTCAATCTATCGACGCTGCAATTCAAGCAGCCGGATTTTGCCGGCTTGGTATTGAATATCCTGGAAGAAAATAATCTTGATCCGTCGCTGGGAGCAATTGAGCTTGAGTTGACGGAAAGCCTGCTGATGAACAATGCAGCAGGGGCGGTGGAGACGCTGGTCAAGTTGCGTGAGGCGGGGATACAGTTCTCCATCGATGATTTCGGCACCGGCTATTCAAGTCTGAGCTACTTGAAACGCTTCCCGATCAGCAGTCTCAAAATCGACCAGTCTTTCGTGCGCGATCTTTCAATCAATAACGAAGATGAGGCGATCGTGGCCGCCATCATTGCACTAGGCCGCAGTCTGGGATTAAAAGTCATCGCCGAGGGGGTTGAAACGACAGCGCAACTTGATATGTTGCGAAAGAAAGGTTGCAACGAAATGCAGGGATACCTGTTCAGTCGGCCGGTGCCCGCCGCAGAAATGACGCAATTACTACAAAGTGGTGAAAAACTGAATTTCTCTCTGGAGGCGTGATGGAACGCACTCTGTTGCTGGTCGACGACGAGGAAAATATAACCTCCGCCTTGGTGCGCCTGCTGCGCCGGGACGGCTACAACATCCTCCGCGCCAATAGCGGTGCGGAAGGACTGGCGTTGTTGGCACAGAACGAGGTTGGGGTGATTATTTCCGACCAGCGCATGCCGGGAATGAGCGGGGTGGAATTCCTGAGCAAGGTGCGCGAACAATACCCGGATACCGTACGCATCGTTCTGAGTGGATACACCGAACTTAATTCGGTGACCGATGCCATCAATCGCGGCGCGGTCTACAAATTTCTTACCAAACCCTGGGAAGATGACCTGCTGCGGGCCAACGTGGAGGAAGCTTTCCAGCGCTACGAAATGCGGATGGAGAATGCGCGGTTGGCGCGGGAACTCGAGGACGCAAATGAGGAATTGACGCGGATTAACCATGAGCTTGAACAGCGCGTGGAGGAGAAGACGCGTGAGGTGATGCGCAACCTGAATATTCTTCAAGTATCGCAAGAGGTTCTCGAACGGTTGCCGGTGGCGGTAATCGGTATTGGGGACGACGGCATCATCGCCATTGCCAATCGAAGTGCACTGCGCCTGTTTGCAAAGGATGGAACCCGACCCTTGCTGGGAGAGAATGCTGGCGATGTTATCCCGGCTGAATTGCTGGATTGCGTTCTTGGCGATACTACCCGCAAGCTTGACAGGAAACTTGCTTATCATCTTGCCGATGGACGACAAGCGAAATGCTGGTGCTGTCCCATGGGTGAAATTTCGCAATCCAAGGGTGTGGTTCTCGTGATTGATGCCGATATCTAGACCAATGGTTCCGTGTCAGCGATACGGCTGATCAGGAATGGGAGAAAAAATGCCAGTCACAATTACCAAGAACACAATTCTGGATAAACTGCATCAACTTCCCGCCATGCCCCAGGTAGTGCAGGAGGTGATGGACAGTTTCAAGAACCCTAATGTTGGCAGTGCCATTCTGGCTCACAAGATCGAACTCGATCAAGGTTTGAGTTCCAGGGTATTGCGGGTGGCGAATTCCTCTTTTTACGGATTGGCGCGCGAAGTTGGCTCAATACAGGATGCTGTAACGGTGCTGGGATTTGACACAGTCCGTTCGCTGGTGGTGTCGGCTGGGTTTATGCATGCTTTCTTCGAGTCAGGTTCAGCGGACCAGTTTGATCGCCATGCTTACTGGATGAGAAATTTTCGGGTCGCGTCTTATACCGAGTCGCTCGCGCAATGCCTGGGAGGCATGCGGCAACTGTCGTTTACCTCAGGCTTGTTTCATGATGTCGGCCTGCTCGTGATGAGCATTTGCGTACCCGAGAAATTTGCCGAATTGCTGGTACAGCAAAAGGCTTCCGGATTGAGTCTTGTTGAGGTTGAAAGGGCCGCGCTTGGTTTTGACCATGCCGTGATCGGGGCCGAAATGGCCAAGCGGTGGAACTTTCCGCCGAAGATAGAACATGCCATTCATTACTGGCGCACACCGGAGAGTACTGCGTTCGAACCCATTACCGGCATGGTGTATGTGGCGGTGTTGCTCGAGAGCGGCCTGACTGGTGAAGCCTTGATAAACCGCGTGCCCAAATCGTTGCGTGACCGATTGCAACTGACTTGGGATCGCATCGAACCCTGTATGCCGGAAACTGAAGAACTGGATGCGGCGGCCAATCTGATGTTGGCAGGATAGTACAGTGCGGTAAATCATATCGGTGGACATGCATATGAGTGAAAAGCAGGAAAGTCAGGCATCACAGCCAGAACTTGCAGCCAATGCAACGTTGTTGTTTGTAGACGATGAGGCCAACGTGCTGTCATCGCTCAAACGCTTGTTCCGTCCATTTGGTTACCGCATATTTACTGCGGAGGGGGGAGCGCAAGGGCTGGAAATCATGGCGCGCGAGACTGTTGATATCGTGGTTTCTGACATGCGCATGCCGGAAATGAACGGGGCGCAATTCCTGCAGAAGGTCAAAGAACAATGGCCGGATACTGTTCGCATACTGCTGACCGGTTACGCCGAGATTGGTGCAACCATCGATGCCATCAATAAGGGGCATATCTACCGCTACATATCCAAGCCATGGGAAGACAACGACATTGTTCTGGCCATCAAACAGGCTTTGCGGCAGAAACAGTTGGAGAAAGCAAATCAAGGCCTGGAAGAATTGACTCGTAAACAAAATGAGGAACTTAAAGACTTGAATGCCAACCTTGAACAGAAGGTCAAGGCGCGTACCGAGGAAGTGCGCCAGACCATGGGATTTCTCGAGGTTGCCCACGAGAAACTCAAGAAAGGTTTTATTACTTCAATTAGGGTTTTCTCCAACCTGATCGAAATGCGCGAAGGTGTCATGGCAGGACACTCGCATCGGGTTGCCGAACTGTCCAGAGCGATTGCGCAACAGATGGACATGCAGGAAACAGAGGTGCAGGATGTCTTCCTTGCCGCGTTGTTGCACGACGTTGGCAAGATTGGATTGCCGGATTATCTGCTGGAGAAACCGTTTGCCAACCTGACCAATGAAGAGCGGCTGGAAGTGATGAGACACCCGGCCAAAGGCCAGACGGCATTGATGGCGCTGGAACAATTGCAGGGAGCGGCGAAACTGATACGCAGCCACCATGAACATTTCGACGGCATGGGATTTCCGGACAAATTGCATGGGCTGGAAATTCCGCTGGGGGCGAGAATTATCGCGTTGGCGAACGAATACGATGCGGCTCAGATTGGCACGTTGTTGAATAAGCGTCTGAAGCAGTCCGACGCGGTGTTATACATTCAGGAAGGTAGGAGTCGGCGTTACGATCCTGCGGTGGTAGATGCATTCCTGAAAGTGATGGGGTCAAGCAGCGCTGCCCAAGCCATTCAGGAATTGGCCCTTCGCCTGGATCAGGCAAGGTCGGGCATGGTGCTTTCCCGCGATTTGATGAGCGCCAACGGCGATTTGCTGCTGTCGAAAGATTTTCGGCTGGACGCATCCCTGATCGGGCAGCTCAAGAGCTTTGATCCACAAGGAGACAAGTTGATCATCTATGTATATGACAAGAAGTAATGCACCCGAAGAGATTCAGTCTGTATGAGAAAAGGTATTTCCCGTTAGCCAACGTATTGATGGGGCTACATGAAAATCGAACAGCAATACTGGACTGCCAGCGAAGGCTGGCAACAAGAATCGGCCTCGTTACTCGAAGGCAATGCTTCACTGGTGCTGGTTTTTGGTGCGCGGGAAATACTGGGTGATGACACAAGAATAAATGAGATACATGCACGTTATCCAGGTGTCCCTGTAGTCGGTTGTTCCACATCGGGCGAAATTTGCGGCATCCGTGTGCGTGACAATTCACTTGTCGTCACGGCGGTGCGTTTCGAACATACCGCACTCAAACTGGTGCATGTGACCCTCGCAGAGGGCGGTGACAGTCTGGAAGCAGGCAAGCGTATAGCGAAGGAACTTCCACAACAGAAGCTGGCGCATGTGTTGGTACTTTCCGACGGTTTGTTGGTGAATGGTAGCGAACTGGCGCGTGGCCTGCGCGAGAATTTACCTGCTGACGTGGCTGTCACCGGCGGGCTGGCAGGGGATGGAACTGAATTTCAGCAAACCCTGGTATTCTCGGACGAAGCACCGTGCGAAGGAGTGATCTCTGCGCTAGGGTTCTACGGTGATCGGATCAAGATCGGCTACGGTTCACTTGGCGGATGGGACTCCTTCGGCGCTGAGCGTCTGATTACGCGCTCCAAAGGCAATGTACTGTACGAACTGGATGGACATTCGGCACTCGAACTCTACAAGAAGTATCTGGGCGAAAACAATGCCAGTCCGGCTGATGCTTTGCTGTTTCCTTTGGCATTACGCACCGTCGATGAGGGGTATGGTCTGGTGCGGTCTGTGGCATCCGTTAACGAGGACGACCAGAGCATGACTTTCTTCGGCGATATGCCCGAAGGCGGTTATGCGCGCCTGATGAAGGCCAATTTCGATCGTCTTATTGATGGCGCCGAAGGTGCTGCGCAAGCCAGTTACGAGATGCTGGGCTCAACTGAACCTGAACTGGCATTGCTCATCAGCTGTGTCGGACGCAAGTTGGTGTTGAAGCAGCGCATTGAAGAGGAAATCGAAAGTGTACGCGAGGTGCTGGGAAAAAACGCGGTATTGACCGGATTTTATTCCTACGGGGAAATCTGCCCGCATGGCGTCATCACCCAGTGTGAGTTGCATAACCAGACCATGACCATCACTACTTTTTCGGAACGATGACCTATGCACAAGCTGCTTGAACGCCAGGTCAAACGGTACCTTGGTGAAAGCGCAAAGTTGCCTCCCGAGTTGGCTGCGTTCATCGCTGCGGTGGACGATGCCTACAAGGGTGCCGACGCAGACCGACTGCTGATTGAACGTTCTCTCGACTTGATGTCAAAAGAACTGACTGAGGCCAATGCCGGGCTACGCAAAGAATTGTTGGAGCGCAAGCATTCAGATTTGGCGTTGCAGGAAGAAAAAGTAGAACAGCGAGCCCTGATCAGGAAATTGGAAGATGTACACAGCCAGTTGCTGCAATCCGAGAAAATGGCATCAATTGGTCAATTGGCGGCGGGCGTGGCGCATGAAATCAACAATCCGATCGGTTTTGTCTATTCCAATCTGGGCACGCTGGAGAAATACGTACAGGACGCTTTTCGACTGATCGACTTATATGAACGTGCGGAAAAAGCGATTGCAGATCCAGAAGTGCTTAACCAATTACAGGCCGCCAAAAAGAAAATGGACTTGGCCTATCTGAAGACAGACTTGCGCGCTTTGATGGACGAATCCAAGGATGGCATCACCCGCGTCAAGATGATTGTGCAAAATCTGAAGGATTTTTCTCATGCGGATGCTACCGATGAATGGGTTACGTCAGACCTGCACAGTGGTCTGGACAGTACCCTGAGTATCGTCAACAACGAAATCAAGTACAAAGCAAACGTCGTCAAGGGATACGGTGCCATTCCCGCAATTGAATGCCTGCCCTCGCAGCTTAATCAGGTGTTCATGAACCTGCTGGTGAATGCCGCTCACGCCATTGATGAGCGCGGCACCATTACCATCCGCACCGGCTGTAAGGGAGAAGAAGTGTGGGTGGACATTTCCGACACCGGACATGGTATTCCCGCAGAGAATTTGCAGAAGATATTTGATCCGTTTTTTACCACCAAGCCGATCGGCAAAGGAACTGGACTGGGGTTGTCGCTGGCCTACGGGATCGTTCAAAAGCATCATGGACGGTTGGAAGTGAAAAGCGAGGTGGGAAAGGGCAGTACGTTCAGGCTGTGGTTGCCGGTAAAGCAGCCAACGCAATAGTGCTGCTGCGGAATCTCGGCCTAAATGTTGGCGGGTACAGGCCGATATACAGATTCAATCAAGGCGGCAGGATGCGCGCATACCAGTTTTGTCGTTTACTTTAAAAAATTGGTGATACTGAAGGGAGCCAGGAATGCAGATGGCGACTGAAGAGAAAATCGAAGCCTTCATTTGGGACAATAAGTTCAACACCGGCGTTGATGTGGTGGATGAGCAGCATCGCAAGCTGGTTGATCTGATCAATCGCCTTGGCTCCATCAATGCTCGCTTGACCAGCCCGGCGGAGCTGGGAGAAATCCTGACTGAACTGGCGAATTACACGGTGTACCATTTCAACACTGAAGAAGAGTTGATGAAAAAGTATGCTGTCGATGCCGCCCATCAGGATACTCATATCAAGGCGCATCATCATTTCACCGAGCAGGTGACTGTCGCTGCAAAGATTCTGTTGGGCAGTACTGATGTGACCATTCAACTCGTGGCGCCGTTGTTGAAGTACCTGACCAACTGGCTGGTGCAGCATATTCTGGGCTCGGATGCGCGCATGGGAAAGGAGATCCTTGCATTACAGGCTGGATCGAGCCACGAAGAAGCTGTCCGTATCGCGACCGCCTTCATGACCCAATCGGCAAATGTGCTGATGGAAGCCTTGAATGAGATGTACGGAAAACTGGGCGACAAGACACTGGAGGTCATACAAAAGAACCAGGAGTTGAAAGCCGAGCATGAGGCGCTGCGCGTTCTGAATGAACAATTGGAAGAACGTGTAAAACTGCGTACCGCAGACTTGGAGCAGGCAAACCAGCAACTGGTATCCAATAATGTCGAACTGAAGCAACTGAATGAAAAACTTGAATCCGCCCACACCCAATTGCTGCAATCGGAAAAGATGGCTTCCATCGGTCAACTCGCAGCGGGCGTAGCCCATGAAATCAATAATCCAGTCGGTTTCGTCAATTCCAATCTGGGAACGCTGGGTAAATATATTACGAGCATGTTCAATGTGATTTCAGCCTATGAAACCGCAGAGGCCAAAGTCGGACCCAATACTTGTCCCGAAGTGTCGCAGATCAAGAAAGCCATGGATTTTAACTATCTCAAGGAAGACATTCCCAGTCTGTTGAAAGAATCGCAGGATGGATTGGCTCGGGTTACCCGCATCGTTCAGGATCTCAAGGACTTTTCCCATGTGGACGAGGCTAACTGGCAATATGCCAATCTCGAACAGGGAATGGACAGCACGCTCAATGTCGTATCGAATGAGATCAAATACAAGGCAGATGTAGTCAAGCAGTATGCCAAGCTACCGGATGTGGAGTGCATGCCGTCGCAACTCAATCAGGTGTTCATGAATCTGTTGATGAATGCTGCTCAGGCGATTGAAAATAAGGGCACCATCACGGTACGTACCGGCAGCGCCGGGAATGAGGTCTGGGTGGAAGTGCAGGACACAGGCAAAGGCATTCCGGCGGAGATCCTCAACCGAATCTTTGATCCGTTTTTCACTACCAAACCCATTGGCAAGGGCACCGGTCTGGGATTGTCGTTATCGTACGGTATCGTCCAGAAGCATCATGGACGTATCGAAGTGAAAAGCGAAGTGGGTAAGGGCACCACGTTCCGGGTATGCCTGCCGGTGCGGCAACAACAGGCGAACACGGCATGAATACGCGAATTCTTGTTCCGTTGGGCTGTTAACAAAGTACGCGGAAGCAGCGTGAATATCGGCGCACTGAGACTGCAAAACCAGCATATATCCCGGGCTGGATACAAAACACCCGAACAGGTTGTTTCCTGGTTGGCAGGAATGCAAGGCCAGGACTTCCCCGGCGTGAAATGGTCTATCGGTTTGCGTCTGCCAAAGACTACCGATGACGACGTCAATCGTGCCATAAACGAGCGCAAAATAATCCGCACCTGGCTAATGCGCGGTACCCTGCATATTGTTGCAGCGGCCGATGTGCGCTGGATACTCTCGCTGACCTCGCCCGGAAATATTTCCGGTAGTCGGCGACGGCGCGAGGCGCTGGAACTGGATGACAAGACGCTGGCCCGTTGCCGCGACGTGTTCACCAAGGCACTGCAAGGTGGAAAACAAAAATCCCGTGAAGAGTTGTATGCAGCGCTGGAAAGCGCAGGAATTTCCACTGCAGGCCAGCGCGGTTATCACATCCTGTGGAATTCGGCCATGCACGGCCTGATCTGCTTTGCTGCCACATCCGGCAAGGAACAAACCTTTGCATTGCTCGATGAGTGGATCGCTCCAACCAAAGGAAAAACACGCGACGAAGCATTGGCCGAGCTTGCGCGGCGTTATTTCACCAGTCGCGCTCCGGTAACCCTGCAAGACTTTATCTGGTGGTCAGGCTTGAGTGCAGGTGAGGCGCGAGCAGGATTTGAAGCGATCAAATCGGATTTGATACAGGAAACGGTGAACAAACAGGTTTACTGGCTGCCTCCGGATATCACCTTGCCTGAAGAACACGCGAGTGCTTTCGCACTGCCCGGCTTTGATGAGTACCTGCTCGGCTACAAGGACCGCAGTGCAGTGCTGGATAGCAAACATGCCGAGAAGGTCTGCCCCGGAGGCAACGGTGTGTTCGCATCCACCATGGTGATCAACGGGCGGGTGATGGGGACCTGGAAACGCACGATCAGGAAAAATTGTATCGAGATCAACACGCTGCCTTTTACCACCCTGAAAAAGGCAGAGCGACAGGCGTTTTATGAGGCTGCGGAACGCTACGCATTATTCATGTCCCTACCTTTGGCATTGTCTTGAGCTGTATTTATCTGGAGACGATATCCATGGTGTTGGTGTAAAGTTTGTCCAGTGCAAAACAAGAAGAGGTTGAAATGAATAAACCCGTCATCAACATAGCCGATGTTGAATTAAAGCCGCGTCCCCCCGGTTTTACCCCCACAGGAGGATCTCCCGAACGTTACGAATCGCGTATGGGCATGGTTGGCTACGTGCTTGGATCGAGGAAACTGGGTTATAACATCACCGCTGTTCCGCCTGGAAAACGCGCCTTCCCTCCGCACAATCATCAAATCAATGAAGAAATGTTCTATGTGCTGGAAGGTACCGGCGAGGTGCGCATTGGCGAGATTACCTATCCGATCCGCCCCGGGGATATCGTCGCGTGCCTGGCGGGTGGCAAAGAGAAGGCGCATGTCGTGACCAACACAGGTAACGTCGAACTTAAATATCTTGCGATCAGCACGAAAATTTCACCCGAGATATGCGAATACCCGGAAACCGGGAAATATACAACCTACTCGGAACCCACTGCAGGTGCCGGTGGCAAATCGGACGCTACAAGCGTGGCAGTTCACGAAGGAGAGGATATCAATTACTGGGAAGGCGAATAGTCCAAACACCGCATTTAGTGCTGACACCACGTTGTCAGCAGTGGTCACGTAAATTTCCCCTGCCGGACGTCCCGGTGTGCATACGCGAGGAAATCAAGCATGTGGCAAGCCCAATACGAAACAACAACCGATGTGGCGGCGGAAAAACTATTCCGCGCGATCACGGATATCAACAACTGGAACAAGTGGGATGTCGGCCTGGAATCGACCAAGCTGGAAGGTGTTGCCAGACAAGGTGCAGTTTTTTCGCTCAAGCCCGAGGGCGGGCCGCAGGTTAAACTGACGATAGACGAAATTCACCCGTATTGCCTGATAGATACGGCGCATCTCTTTCTCGCCAAGATGCGCACCTCGCACGAGTATGTGCAAAGCGGCGGACAAACAACGATTCGCTTTCAGGTTGAGGTTTGGGGATTGCTGGGGTTCTTCTGGCGCAAGGTGGTGGGCGAGAACCAGATCAGGGAAGCGGCAGCCCAGACACGGGCGCTCATCGACTACGCACGCAAAATCTGACCCAAATTGAAAGCCTGCTGCCATCACGTTGTCAGCAGCAGGTGCGTAAGCTTCTTTTGCCGGATGTCCCGGCGCACGACAAAGGAGAAGAACATGTCCGACACGATAGAGCTGGTGCGTTTTCGCCTGAAGAATGACAAGACAGCCGCCGACTGGCTCAAGGCGAACGAAAAGATCAACGACTGGATCAAGATACAACCCGGCTTCCGTTTCCGCAGCCTGTCCGAGACCGATGACGGCGAATGGATAGACATGGTGTATTGGGAAAGCCTGGATGCCGCAAAAGCATCCGGGGCGAAGTTTGGTGAGGAGATGGGGGCATGCTGTGAGCCCTTGATTGATATGACGAGCGTCGTGGTCAGCCACAGCAAAGCGCACGTGATGCAGCGCGGTTAAGGAGCGGCGATGATCAAGATCAGCATCCTGTATCCCAACACCGGCACGTTCGACTGGGACTATTACCTCCACACCCACATGCCGCGCTCCATTGAACTGCTGAGCAAGGGCAAGGGCTATCGCGGCGTGTCAGTGGAACGCGGTTTGGGCGGAGCATCGCCCGGTTCGGCACCGGCCTATGTTGCCATGTGCCACTACCTGTTCGATACGGCAGATGACTTCATGGCGGCGTTTTTGCCACATGCCGCCGAATTGCAGGGCGACATGCCGAACTACACTAACATCGCGACCACTATTCAGATCAGCGAAGTCGCCATCAGCCGCTAGTCAGCCATTCATTTTCGGAGTACCTCGTCATGCAACCCGGGTTAATTGAGCTTCAATCTTTCATTCTTTCCGGCATTTCCATCCGGACGTCCAACAGCGAGCAAACCCAACCTTCCAAGGCGACTATCGGCGGTTTGTGGCAACGATTCATGGGACAAGGCCTTGTCGACAAAATCCCCAACAAGCTGCCTGATTCGCCGCTGTATGGCGTGTATTCCGACTACGAGTCGGATGCCACCGGGCAATTCACGGCGACGGTCGCCGTGGCGGTTTCCGCGGCAACGCCGGCATTCGATACAATCGAGGTTGGCGGAGGGCTCTATCTTGTGTTTGAAGCAAGTGGGGCAATACCGCAATCGGTCATTGAAGCCTGGGGCAGAATATGGCCGTTCTTCGAAGCGTCGAAAGAATGGAAGCGCCGATTTGCAGAGGACTTTGAGGTATATCGCAATCAGGACAAGGTCGAAATCTACATCGGCGTCGAATAGATTGTGGGTTTGAGTAAAGGGCACGACAACATGGCATCCAGTCAAAACACAGTCGATTATTTGCTTGATCAACTTTCCGGCGCCGGACAAATGTCGGCCAGGAAAATGTTTGGTGAATATTGTCTGTATCTGGCAGGAAAGCCGGTGGCATTGATCTGCGACGATCAGTTGTTTCTCAAGCCGACAAATGCGGGCAGAGGCATGATGACGGAAGTGACCGAAGGTTCGCCGTACCCGGGAGCGAAGCCGCATCTGCTGATTTCCGGCGATTATTGGGAGGACAGGGACTGGCTGTGCGAACTGGTGCGAGTGACGGCGCGCGAGTTGCCGTTGCCAAAACCCAGGACCAGGAAGCCCAAACCGTAATCCATGCGCAAAACTGAACGCCTCTTCAAACTGGTGACCCTGCTGCAAGGTCGTCGCATGGCGATGACGGGGCAGGCGCTGGCTGAAGAGTTGGGCGTGGCGGTGCGCACGGTGTATCGCGACATTCAGGCGTTAATTCTTTCCGGCGTGCCGATCGATGGCGAGGCCGGGGTGGGCTACCGTCTGCGTGCGGGGTTCGATTTGCCACCGCTGATGTTCGAGATGGATGAGGTTACCGCCTTGCTGGCGGGTAACCGCATGGTACAGGCTTGGACCGATCCGGCTCTGGCCGAGGCGGCCAAACGCGCGGAAACCAAGATCCTTGCCGTGCTTACACCGGCCATGCTCAACGAGATATCGCGCCTGCCTTATCGCATTCCTGTTTACGACAACGGCGAACGCGAAACGCACGGCATGCTGCGCAAGGCCTGCGAATTGCGGCTCAAGGTCGCCATCGGCTACCGCGACATGAACAGCGAGGAGACCGAACGCACTCTCTGGCCGCTGGGCATGGTCGGCTGGGGGGATCACTGGACCTTGCTGGCCTGGTGCGAGAAGCGCGATGCCTACCGCAATTTTCGCTTCGACCGTATCCTGCGCATTGAATGTTTGCCTGAGCATTATCCGCAACACCCGCAACGCAATCTGGAACACTACCTTACACAGATAGTCGGTGTAGAGGACGAACAGAAACCCGCCTGAAGGAGATGCGGATGGAAAAGAACCCCCGCGTGCTGCGTGAACGCTTTCCCATGCCGGATTTTATCCGCGAGGCATTGGCGGCAGCAAAACTCACTGCCGCCTACGACGCCCGTCCGCCCTATCAGCGCAACGATTACATCGGCTGGATCACGCGCGCCAAACTTCCCGGCACGCAACAGAAACGGTTGGCCCAGATGCTGGATGAACTGGCGAAAGGGGATAAGTACATGAAGATGGCGTATCGCGCGAAGAAATGAATTGGCCGAACCGGAGGGTTTGATTCAAATCCAGTATTGAGGAATCATTTTGTACTCAGCTTTACCATCTCGGCAGGTACTACCCAGCGGTCAAAATCCTCCGCCGTGACATATCCCAGTGCCAGTGCAGCTTCCTTCAGCGTGCAACCTTCATGGTGCGCATGTTTGGCGATCTCCGCTGCGCGGTCGTAGCCGATGTGCGGAGTCAGTGCGGTCACCAGCATCAGCGAGCGTTCCAGCAATTCTTCAATGCGTGCCTGGTTGGCCTCGATGCCGCGCACGCAATATTCCTCGAAGCTCGCCATGCCGTCTGCCAGCAGCCGCACGCTTTGCATGAAGTTGTGAGCGATCATCGGACGGAACACGTTCAACTCGAAGTTGCCGGAAGCACCGCCGAAGTTGATGGCGACATCGTTGCCAAACACCTGGCAGCACAGCATGGTTAACGCCTCGCACTGGGTCGGATTCACCTTGCCCGGCATGATCGAACTGCCGGGTTCATTCTCCGGAATGTTGATCTCACCCAGCCCGGAGCGCGGACCGGAGGCCAGCCAGCGTACATCGTTGGCAATCTTCATCAGCACCGTAGCAAGCGTCTTGAGCGCCCCATGCGCCGCGACCAGTTCGTCATTCGCGGCCAGCGCGGCGAACTTATTGTTGGCACTCTTGAACGGCAGGCCGCTGCTGCGCGCCAGTTCACCGGCTACGCGCTCGCCAAAATACGCATGGGTATTCAGCCCGGTGCCGACGGCGGTGCCACCTATAGCCAGCTGATGCAGCGGGGGAAGTGTGGCGGTGATCGCCGTTTCCGCGTGCTGCAGCTGCGCAACATAGCCGGAAAATTCCTGTCCCAGCGTCAATGGGGTGGCATCCTGCAAATGAGTACGCCCGATCTTGACGATGCTCGCGAAAGCATCCGATTTGTTTTGCAGCGTTTCGCGCAGACGGTTCAGTGATGGCAGCAGGCGTCGAACGATCGCGGTAACCGCGGCAACATGCATGGCGGTAGGGAAGACATCATTCGACGACTGGCCGAGATTCACATCGTCATTTGGATGAGTTTTTCGTGTCGTGCCGCGCTTGCCGCCGAGCAGCTCCGAGCCGCGGTTGGCGAGTACCTCGTTCATGTTCATGTTGCTCTGCGTGCCAGAGCCGGTCTGCCACACCGACAACATGAATTCCTGCGGATGCTTGCCGGCGAGGACTTCATCCGCTGCCTGTACGATGGCACTGGATTTTTCTTCCGTCAAAAGGCCCAGACCGAGATTGACCAGCGCGGCAGCACGTTTGATTTCTGCCAGCGCAATGACGATCTCGTCCGGCATCAGTTCTTTGGAGATATGAAAATATTGTAGCGAGCGCTGCGTCTGCGCGCCCCACAACCGATCGGCGGGAACGTCGATTGGACCGAAGGAGTCACGTTCTTGTCTGGTAGTCATGATCGTCTCCTGGAACACGTGCGGACAACGTCAAGCATATTCCAATTGCGTCGGACTTGTCGAATTGCTTGGGCAGTGTGCAAGAACCTTTTCGAGGAAAAACGGTCCCACCCGATGCAGCCCAAGGGTTAACAGGACGACTCGTCGATAAAAAGAAAGGTCGGAAATCAAATGAAGCTTATCGAACAGGAAGAGAAGGATGCTTTCCAGGCGGCGTTGAAGCGATTCAATCTATCTATGAAAGACTTTGACCTGGCGGAGACCGATACCACAGACTCCAGAACCGATGAGATATTTGCGCTTGCCGGGTTTGTCATGGTTACTCAAAAATCCACCAATCTGAAAGCACAATACCCGATTGGAGATGGATCCAGATGGGTTGAGGAATTTGAGAGAGATATCGAAAATAACTCATTTGGCAAGTGACGCAGTTTACGACCGATATTCAGATGTATTAGCTCAAACTTGAGCTGACACGAGTTGTCAGATCGCTGTTATCGTTCTTACGGCATCACCTTCATACAAATAGAAATTGAGCTGCCTGAAAGCGGACGTAGTTGAAGGGTGGAATTTAACCCGAAGCCGTCACTGCGACCTCGAAAATGCAGGCAGATTTCGAAACGCAAACTATGCTGTTCGCTAGAGTTACTGCAGACGACGGCTCATCTTCTCTGAGAGAAGCCCTGATAATCTTGGGTCGGACTGGTCTTTCCAGGTCAGGCGTAGGGCCGCCGCTATAGCCTTCAGGCGCAATCGGATGCCGGCAAGGTAGCGCCCTTGCTCCATCCTAAGGATACTGAGGTACTTCAAGGGCAGCACATAACCTTGCTCGCACGCTCTTTCATACAGCTGAGCCGCATGGTCCATATCCTTGGGCACAACTTGTCCAAAATGATAGAGCATGCCGAGATTAGTCAACGCCATTGGATTATCGACATCGCACGCCTTGCGCAGGTAATCGACGGCATCGGACGGCGAACCGGCATCACTGTAGCCCTTGAGCGCCATTCTGGCGAGACCCAAGTACGCGTAGTCGTCGTCCACCTCTTCAATGGCCTTCATGTACCAGTGTCTGGCGGCATCCATATCCTGTGCAACTCCATCGCCGCCGCGTTCGTAAATGTAGCCGATCTCGTTTGCGACCGGCTCACCTTCGGCAGCTAGGCTTTCAAACATGTCCAACGCTTTTCCAAACTGGCCCGAGGTTAGATGCCCATGCGCCTTGATTATTCGATCTTCGGGTGAATCTGGGCTGTAGAAGTTATAGATGCGGGCCATAGGTCAGGACTAGTTCGATCACAATGTTCAGCGCGTTACCGATGATGGCTATACAACACATTTCTCATTCGTTGTGGCAAGACAAGTGATGTCCGCTATTGGCCGGTTAGAGAAGTCTACACATAGTTTTTCACCGCCGCAAAGCGGTCATTCCAGACTATCGGAAAGTTAAGTTCAGACACTGCCTGTCAGATCAATTCTGAACTACTACAATTCAGACTTCCAAAAGTAAAGAAGCCCGCATTTTGCGGGCTTCTTCTTTTACTGCATCCTGAGCCGGACGCTTACTTGCTCACCAGTTCCTTCAACACATACGGCAGGATGCCACCGGCGCGGTAGTAGTCCACTTCGATCGGTGTGTCGATTCGCAGCAGCAGTGCCACGTTCTGCTTGCTGCCATCCTTGCGAGTGATGGTCAGCGTCACGTCCTGTTGCGGTTTCATGCTGTCGCTGATGCCGATCAGGTCGAACGTTTCCTCGCCGGTCAGGTTCAGGCTGGTTGCGCTGTCGCTGCCCTTGAATTGCAATGGCAACACGCCCATGCCCACCAGGTTGCTGCGGTGAATACGTTCGTAGCTCTTGGCGATGACGGCCTTCACGCCCAGCAACTGGGTGCCCTTGGCTGCCCAGTCGCGGCTGGAACCGGTGCCGTATTCCTCACCTGCGAAGATCACGGTCGGTGTGTGGTCGGCGATGTGCTTCATTGCGGCATCGTAGATTGCCATCTGCTCGCCCTTGTACAGGGTGTAGCCGCCTTCGATGCGGCTGCCGTCCGCGTTCGGCGGAAGCATCAGGTTCTTGATGCGCACATTGGCGAAGGTACCGCGCATCATCACTTCGTGGTTGCCACGACGCGAGCCGTAGCTGTTGAAGTCCTTGATCTCGACCTTGTGTGCCTGCAGGTATTTGCCTGCGGGCGTGGTGGACTTGAAGCTGCCGGCCGGGCTGATGTGGTCGGTGGTCACTGAGTCGCCCATGAGCGCCAATGCTTTCGCGCCCTTGATGTCGCCGACTTTGGGGACGGCACCATCGAAGAACGGCGGACGTGCGATGTAAGTTGAATCATCCCACTGATAGATCTCGCCGGTAGGCGCCTTGATGGCGTTCCACAACGGCAGGTCTTTGGTAAGGTCGGAATACAGTTTGCGATATACCGCCGGGTCGGCGGCGAACTTCATCACGGTCTGGATCTCGGCGCTGTTCGGCCAGATGTCTTTCAGGAAGACGGGTTGGCCATCTTTGCCTGTGCCCAGTGGCTCGGTGTCGAGGTTGATGTTCATCCTGCCAGCGATGGCGAATGCAACCACCAGAGGAGGCGAAGCAAGGAAGTTGGCTTTCAGGTTCGGGTGGATACGCGCTTCGAAGTTGCGGTTGCCTGAGAGCACGGCTGCGCAGACCAGACCGTTGTCGGTGATGGTCTTGTCGATGTCTTCACTCAGCGGGCCGGCGTTACCGATACAAGTGGTGCAACCATAAGCGGCCACACTGAAGCCCAGTTGTTCCAGCGATTTCAGCAGACCGGCGTTGGTCAGATATTCGGTGACCACACGCGATCCGGGAGCCAGCGATGTCTTGATGTGCGGTGCAACGGTCAGGCCTTTTGCGACCGCCTTCTTTGCCAGCAGGCCTGCGGCCAGCAGCACGCCTGGGTTGGAAGTGTTGGTGCAGCTGGTGATCGCGGCGATCATCACGTCGCCGTTGCCGATGACCGTGTTGTTCTTGCCGGTAGGGAAACGCTGGTTCAGCTTGTCAGCAGGCTGGTTGAAGCCGTTCTCGGCGATGGGCTTGCTGTACAGCGTGTTGAACGATTCCTTCATCTTCGACAAGGCGATGCGGTCTTGCGGACGTTTCGGTCCGGCCAGCGATGGTTCGATGCTGTTCAGGTCCAGTTCCACCACGCCGCTGTAATCAATGCTGCCGTCCTTGGGCACGCCGAACAGGCCTTGTGCCTTGAAGTAGGCTTCGAAGGCGGCCACTTCTTCATCCGTGCGTCCGGTGTTGCGCATGAACTGAACGGTCACATCATCCACCGGGAAGAAGCCCATGGTGGCGCCGTATTCCGGAGCCATGTTGGCGATGGTGGCACGGTCTGGCAGGGTGAGGGCGGAAGTACCTTCGCCGAAGAACTCGACGAACTTGCCCACCACTTTTTGTTTGCGCAGCAATTCGGTAACGGTCAGCACGAGATCGGTCGCGGTGACGCCTTCCTTGAGCTTGCCCTTCAGGTGCACACCGACTACATCGGGTGTCAGGAAGTATACGGGCTGACCCAGCATACCGGCTTCCGCCTCGATGCCGCCAACGCCCCAGCCAACAACACCGATGCCGTTGATCATGGTGGTGTGGCTGTCAGTGCCTACCAGTGTGTCTGGATACGTCACACCGTCCTTCTGAATCACGCCGCGTGCCAGATATTCCAGGTTGACCTGGTGCACGATGCCGATGCCGGGAGGCACGACCTTGAAGGTATCGAATGCCTGCATGCCCCATTTCATGAAGCGATAGCGCTCGGTGTTGCGCTCGAATTCCATTTCCATGTTCAGCTTCAGCGCGTCTGGCTGGTTGAAGTAGTCGATCTGTACGGAGTGGTCGACGACCAGATTCACCGGAACCAGCGGTTCGATGATCTTGGGATTCTTGCCTATCTTGGCTGCGGCATCGCGCATGGCGGCAAGGTCGGCCAGCAGCGGCACGCCGGTGAAATCTTGCAATACGATACGGGCTACTACAAACGGGATTTCGTCGGTGCGCGCAGCGTTCGGTTTCCAGTTCGCCAGTTGGCGCACATGTTCTTCGGTCACCTTCTTGCCGTCGCAATTGCGCAGCACGGATTCCAGCACGATGCGGATGGAGACCGGCAGGCGGGAGATTTTGCCGACGCCGGCAGCTTCCAGTGCGGGCAGTGAGTAGTAGGTAGCCTCTTTGCCGGAGGCGGGTTTGAAGGTCTGACGGGAATTAAACAGGTTATGCGACATAACGAATGGCTCCGAGTCCGAAATTGAGAAGAGACCCCGATTATAGCGCGAGCACCAAGGGCGTGCCTAATCCACGATGATAGGAGGGGTAGTAACTGATGCTTTTTTGGGCGTGCGTACCAGCAGCAGCAAGGGCAACATCATGACGAAATTGAGCGTGGCGAACCAGAAACTGTCGATGTAACCGATGTTTTGAGCCTGATGCAGCACGGCCTTGGCAGCTAGCGCAATGCCTTGCGGATCCTGGATGCCGAGGTGGAGCGGGGCGAGGTAGTCGCGCAGTGCCTCGCTGTAGGGATTGATGTTACCGCGCAACAAACCCCAAGTCTGTTGCGTGCTGCGCGAGAAATAGGTGGCGAGGATGGCAATGCCGAAGGAAGAACCGACCGCGCGGATGAGGCTGTAGATGCCCGCAGCTTCGGCAGCGGTCTCCTTGGGCAAGGTGGTGAAGGCGAGGGTGGAGATGGGCACGAAGATCAGTCCCATGCCCATGCCTTGCAGCATCATCGGCAGGATCAGGTCGGAAGCCGTGATGTCACCGGTGAAGCGTGTCATCAGGTAATTACCCGCAATGCTGGCGCAGATGCCGGCAAAGATGAAGTTGCGTGGCGGTATTTTGCCGACGAATTTGCCGACGAACATCATCACCAGGAATGAGGCCAGTCCGCGCGGCGCCATGTACAGACCCGCCTCGAAGGTAGGGTAGCCGAGGAAGTTCTGCAGGAACAGCGATTGCAGCAGCATGCCGCCGAAGAAGCCGATGCCGATGGTGGTCATGATCAGGCTGGCGACCAGATAGTTGCGGTCCTTGAAGATGCGCAGGTCGAACAGCGGATGGTGCTTGCCGGTGAGCGTGTAGATGACGAAGAAAAGCATGGAGATTGCAGAGACGCAGGCAGCAAATACCAGTGTGTCTGAACTGAACCAGTCGTCCTGGTTGCCGCGATCCAGTATCAGCTGCAACGCGCCAATGCCCAGGGCCAGAGTGCCAAATCCCAGCCAATCCATGCGCCGTTCTTTTGTGGGTGTGTCATGCACATAACGCATGGCGAGTATGAAGGAAAGGATGCCGACAGGAAGATTGATGTAGAAAGTCCAGCGCCAGCTGATGGCTTCGGTGAGGTAGCCGCCCAGGGTCGGTCCCATGATGGGCGCGACCATGACGCCCATACTCCAGATGGCCATGGCCTTGCCGCGCTGTTCGCCGGGAAAGATCTGCAGCATGATGGACTGCGACAGCGGCACCAGCGCCGCGCCGAACACGCCCTGCAGAAGACGAAATATCACCATCTGCGCGAGGCTGCTGGCGATGCCGCACAACATCGAGGTGATGACGAAACCGGCGATGCTGATGAGCAGGAAGCGTTTCTGTCCGATGCGGTCGGTGATGAAGCCGGTGAGCGGCATGATGATGGCCGAGGCGATCAGGTAGGAGGTGAGTACCCAACTGATGTTGTCCGGCGTGGCGTCGAGCTCACCCATCATATTGGGAAGCGCGACGTTGATGATGGTGGTGTCCAGCACCTGCATGATGGTTGCTGCCATCACGGCGGTGCCGGTCAATACCCTGTTGGCGTTCATGTTGGTGTTACTTCAGTTGCACGCTCACGGTTGCCGTCGCGCCAATGCGCAGCGGATGCTCTGCGTCGGTCGGGGCGAGCTTGATGCGCACCGGCACGCGCTGAGCGATCTTTACCCAGTTACCGGTGGCGTTCTGCGGTGGCAGCAGCGAAAAGGCCGTTCCGGTGCCGCCGCTGATGCTTTCCACGGTACCCTTGAAGTGCTGGCCGGGATACATGTCGATGTCGATATCCACGCCTTGGCCGGGATGGATGCCGGGCAGTTCGGTTTCCTTGTAGTTGGCGTCGATGTAAAAACTGTTATCGGCGATGAGTGCAAACAGAGGCGTACCGACCCCGATCAGCGATCCGGCGGTAAGGTTGAGGTTGCTGATCTGTCCATCGTCCACCGCGACGATATGCGTGTGCTCCAGATCGAGCTTGGCCTGGTCGATGGCGGCCTGTGCCTTCAATACGTCACCGCGCTCACCGGCATTCAGCGGAGCAGAAAGCGCCTTGGTCAATTTGGCACGGGCTTGCTCCACTGAAGCCTGCAGGGCCTGCATGCGCGTCTGTGCGTCATCGAGCGCTTGTTGTGACAGGAAATGCTGGTCGACCAGCTCCTTGTCGCGGGTATAAGTGCTGTGGGCATTGGCATAATCGCTCTCGGCCTGGCTGACCATGGCGCGGGCGGCGGCGACTTCGGCATTGTCCTGCCTCGCGTTTTGCCGGGCTTGCGCCAGGTCGGCCTGGGCGCGTTCCAGCGCGATGGTGAAGGGCTGCGGGTCGATGTCGAACAGCGCATCGCCCTTGTGCACGTGCTGGTTGTCCTTGATATGCACTGCAACGACGCGTCCGCTGACCTGCGCGGCGACGCTCACCACATCTGCATTGATATAGGCATTCTCGGTGCTGCGCGAGCGCCCGGCGTAATAGGCAACGGCCAGACCGATGCACAGCGCTATCAATCCCAGCGTGAGAAGTATTTTCTTTTTATGCTCGTTGAGGCGTTCCATGTGTCCGTTCCTTTTGTTACTCGGGCTTGGTCAATTTGTCGCGGATATTCTGCAATACCCCAATGGTGGTGGCGATTTCTTCCTTGCTGGATCCGGCCAGAATTTCCTTGCGCAGTTCGGCCGCGCGGCTGCGGATGTGTTCCACTGCCTTCTTGCCTGCGGCAGAGAGAAACAGATGCTTGACGCGCCGGTCCGTTTCGCTGGTACAACGCTTGAGCAGCCCTTCCTGTTCCATGTGATCGACCTGCTTGACCAAAGTTGCGGCTTCGATGCCCATATGCTGTGCCAGTTCACAATGTGTGCAGCCGTCGTGGCGCGACAGGTGCAACAACAGCAGCCAGCGCGAATGCGAAAACCCCTCTGGGCGCAGGCGCCTGTCCAACTCGTTACGCCAGGCATGCGCCACCAGATGCAGCGATTCGGCGAGTTGTTCGTCTTGCGTCTTCATGAATTGTTTGTGGCCTAATAGTTAGCTGGCTAAGTATTATCTTGCAAGCGGGCGCTTTTGTCGAATGGTTTTGCCGCCGAAATGGTTATAACGCCTTGGACACTGCCGCGCGCAGTGTGGCGTCATCCAGATTTTCGAGGTGCAACACCCTGGCATCGGACAGGCACGGGAAGTTGTTGGCGGTGGAGCGCAGATAAGCCGGGTCGTAATGTTGAAGCAGCAATTTTTCCACCAGCGTAGCCCATTCTCCCTGTTCCGCCAGTTGTTGCCAGTGATCGAGCACTTGCCGGCCATGCAGCGGGAGCAGGGGAGTGAGTCGTTCGATCAGCAGTGCCGGGTCGCTCAGGAAATGCTTGTAGTCTTCCATGAGCAGTTGTACGCGAGCGGCAACCGGCGCGTCGATCAACAGGCAATCCGCAGCGCGTATGCTGCTCAGCAGCGATTCCGGCGTATTGATGAGGCCGATTTTCTTGCTCTCGGCTTCCACAAATACCGGACGCTGCGCATCGAAATGGCGCAGAGCATCCCATAGCCGACTGTCGAACATTTTCTGCGAAGGCTGCGCTTCGTCGGGAAGATTGCCGAGCAGCGAGCCGCGATGCTGCGCCAGTGCTTCAAGGTCGAGTACCTGAAAGCCTTGTTCATGCAGCACGTGCAACAGGCGGCTCTTGCCGGAACCGGTGGGGCCGCAGACCACGCGGAAGTTCAGGGTGCCGGGTAGCGTTTCAATGTCTGCCATGACCCGGTGGCGGTAAATCTTGTAACCCCCTTCCAGCCTGCCGGTTGACCAGCCGACCTGCGCCAGAATATGCGCCATGGCGCCGCTGCGCTGGCCGCCGCGCCAGCAATACACAAGCGGTTTCCATTGTTTGGGTCTGTCGCTGAACATATTGTCCAGATGATGGGCGATGTTGCGCGCGATGAGCGCTGCTCCGGTCTTCTTGGCGATGAACGGGGATTCTTGTGTATAGAGCGTACCGACGCGGGCGCGCTGTTCATCGTCCAGCACGGGGGCGTTTATGGCACCGGGAATATGATCCTCGGCGTATTCCGCAGGCGAACGCACGTCGATGATTTCGTCGAAATCGGACAGTTGTGCTACGGTAACGACCCTTGGATTTTGCATGGATTACTTTGTATGAACGACACGATCAAATTGACACAGTATTCCCATGGTGGCGGTTGCGGTTGCAAGATTGCTCCGGCGGTGCTGGCCGAGATGCTGGCGGCTCTGCCCATTCCGCCATCTTACCCGAACCTGATGGTGGGCACCGAAAGCAGCGACGACGCGGCGGTATACAAACTCAATGACTCGCAGGCCATCGTAGTCACCACCGACTTTTTTATGCCTATCGTGGATGATGCGCGCGACTTCGGGCGTATCGCCGCCACCAACGCAATATCCGATGTGTATGCCATGGGCGCTACGCCCATTCTCGCACTGGCCGTGCTGGGCATGCCCATTAACAAGCTGCCGCTGGACACCATACGCGACATTCTTGCAGGCGGCGCATCGGTGTGTGAAGCGGCGGGCATCCCGCTGGCTGGGGGACATTCCATCGATTCGCCCGAGCCGATCTACGGCCTGGTTGCCGTGGGTGTGGCGCATCCAGATCACATCAAGCGTAACGACACCGCGCAGGCAGGCGATGTACTCATCCTCGGCAAGCCGCTGGGCGTGGGCGTGTTAAGCGCAGCGCTGAAAAAAGGGGAGCTGGATGCCGAGGGCTACCGGCAAATGGTGGACACGGCCACACAACTTAATTGCGTCGGCGCTACGTTGGGCGGAATGACCTGCGTGCATGCGATGACCGATGTCACCGGCTTCGCGCTGCTGGGACATCTGCTGGAAGTGTGTCGAGGTTCGAAACTGGCGGCAGAGCTGGATTTCGACGCACTGCCGTTCCTGCCGGCGGCGCTGCGTTTGGCCGAGCAGGGCTACAGCACGGGCGCGGCGGATCGCAACTGGAGCAGCTATGGCGCAGAAGTAAGTTTGCCGCCGGGATTTCCGGAATGGCAGCGCAAGTTGCTGTGTGACCCGCAAACCAGCGGCGGATTGCTGGTGGCGTGCGCGGCGAACGAGGCGGACAAGGTGCTGGCTATTTTTCACCAGCAGGGATTCGCGGTTGCGAGTGTTATCGGGAAAATGGTTTCAGATGTACCGCAAGGCCGTATCCGCATCTTTTGCCGCTGACAGGGCGGGTGCCTTGTTCAGCATGGCAACGATATCCAGATGGCCAGCCTTGATGGCGAGATCCATGGGTGTGCTTCCGTCCTGATATTTTGCATACGGATTAGCGCCTTTTTCCAGCAGCAGTTTGACCACTTCGGTATGCCCGTTGTTGGCGGCCTTGTGTAGTGACGTCCAGCCGTCGGTCGTGGTCAGGTTTACGTCAGCACCCCGGTAGAGCAGATACGCACAGGCGAGCAGATGCCCGCGCGTCGCTGCCTGCATCAAGGCAGTCCAGCCGTACTGGCTTTGCAGATTCGGCTCGGCATCTTTTTCAATCAGCAGCTTGATGATTTTGTCGTGGCCGTTGTATGCCGCCCAATGCAGGGCGGTATATCCATTTCTATCCTGCGCGGAGATCCGGGAGCCGCATTTGATCAACACCTTTGCGAATTCTTCGTTGCCGTTGAAGGCCGCGACCATCAGGGGCGTCCAGTTGCGTTCGTCGCGCACTTCCAGATCGAAGCCGCTGGACAGGAAAATCTGCATCGCATTCTGGTTGTTGTCTTCGATGGACTTGATCAGTCCCTGCGCATTGAACTCATAGCCGAATTCCTCCAGTTCATGGCGCTTGTATTCCGGGATGTCTTCCCATGCATTTACCTCTTTGCCGGGGTTACGCAACTCATTGAGGTAGTTGCTGAGGCGAATGATTTCCATTGCCGCATCGGGAGGGAAACCTTCGCGGTTTCCGGCACGGTTGTCCATCATCAGGTCTTGCAGGTAGAGCTCGATGTGCGGCGTCAGCCACAACTCGAGCAGTTTATTGAACACGCGCGGGAACCTCTCTTCCAGCAAGTGCGGGTAGAGATCTTCGTCTCCGTTTAACAGATTGAGCAGCTTTTGATTCATTTAGTCTTGATACTGTTCGGCGATTTGCCGAAACTCCTCTTGGATTGCCAGAAATGCATCGGCCACGGCGGGATCGAAATGCGTACCACTTCCCTGCAAGATATATGCCACAGCAGCCTGATGCGAGAACGGCTCCTTGTAAACCCTGCGACTGATAAGGGCATCGTAGACATCAGCCAGCGCCATCAGTCTTGCCGAGATAGGAATCGCCTCACCCTTTAGACCCAACGGATACCCACTTCCGTTCCATTTTTCGTGGTGACTGTTGGCGATTTCGCGGGCAATGTGCAAAAAGCGGTTGGGCGATGGCAGCCCGCTTTCGGCCATCGCGAGGGCATTACCCCCCAGCAATGGATGGGTTTTCATGATTTCGAATTCTTCCGCTGTGAGCTTGCCCTGCTTGAGCAGGATGGAATCCGGAATGCCCACCTTGCCGATGTCGTGCAATGGGGCGAGCTTGTACAGCGATTCGATGTTGTCCTCGGTCAGGAAATCCCTGAACTGCGGATGGTTGCGCAGCTTCATGGCGAGCGCGCGAATGTAGTTCTGCGTGCGCTTCAAATGATTTCCGGTCTCGTTGTCGCGCGTTTCCGCCAGCGACGCCATGGCCATGATGGTTACGTCGCGAATTTGCGAAACTTCGTCGGTCTTGCGCTGCAACTGCGCGGTGCGCTCTTCCACCTTGTGTTCAAGCACATCGTTCATGCTGGCCAGTTGAAGTGCCAGCGACTCGTTCTGGAAACGCTGACGCAGCGACAGCAGGATGAACTTGTTCAGGAAGTGTCCCGAGCCCAGCATCACTACCAGGAACAGCAACAACATGATGCCCAGCGCAGTATGTGTTTCATCCTGTTCCACCAGCACACGAAAGGTGAGCGGCAGCATCAGGCCGAGCAGATAGGCGAAAAATGCCGGCGGGTGCATTGCATTCATGGTGGTGGCGACTGCGGCGAGGCCGAGCATCGCGCAGACCAGAAACACCTGCATCAGCAATTCGTGCGGAAAGAAGAACAATGCGCCGAAGCCCCACATCATGCCCATGACCAGCGAGAAGGAGAAGAAATGGCGGCTCCAGCTTTCGCATTCTTCAAGGGTGCGGGTATCTTCCCGGTCATTCATCCAGGTCACAATTTCGGCCGAGTGCAGCGCGTACGCGACTGTCAGCCACAACAAGAGATGTCGATGCGGAGAGACACTCCACATCATTGCCACGAACAGCGGCTCGAGAAATAGCTGTCCACCCAGCATCAAGGGATACAGGCGCAAGCGCGCGCGCAACTGCTCTGCACGAACAAGCAGGTTGCTCTCGTTGATGGTGAAACTCAGGTTTTCGAAGAATTGGCCTATGGAAGTCATTATCTTGTTTCGGACGTAAAACCCCGGCTGACAGTGGACAACAAACCCAAGCTTGCAGTCAACTATGGAGGCATTAATATTTCCGATGTGCGATTGTTCAGGACTGCTTGAAAAATGCCACCGCTTCCGCTTCGTCGCGTGTGCGCTTGAACGGCGGCAAACTCTGCCAGATGCGTTTGCCGTAATGCTTTGAGATCAGGCGCGGATCGCAGATCATCAGCACGCCGCGGTCGGTTTCGTCGCGTATCAGGCGTCCCGCACCCTGCTTGAGGTTGATGATGGCGCGTGGCAACTGGAATTCCATGAATGCGTTACGTCCCTGTTTGTTCAGCTCCGCGATGCGCGCTGCCAGCACCGGATCGTCCGGCGGTGCGAATGGCAGCTTATCGATGATCACCAGCGACAACGCCTCGCCGCGCACATCCACCCCTTCCCAGAACGACTGACTGCCGAGCAGCACTGCGTTGCCGTGGTCGCGGAAGCGCGTGAGCAATTCGTTGCGTGAACCTTCGCCCTGCAGCAGCAGTGGGTACTTCAAGCCTTTGCGGTCGAATTCTGCTTGCAGGATTTCATAAGCGCGCTGCATCGCGCGCAAACTGGTGAACAGCAGGAAGGCGCGTCCCTGGCTGGCCTCGATCAGCGGCAATGCCGCCTGCACCACCGCATCGGTATAGCCCTCGGTGTTCGGCTCCGGCAGGTTTTGCGGCACATACAACAGTGCCTGTTCCGGATAATTGAACGGACTGTCCCAGCACGCCGTGCGCGCTTCCGTCAGGCCCATCTCGTTCTGGTAGTGCGAGAAGTTCTGCTTCACCGCCAGCGTGGCGGAAGTGAATATCCAGGCACGCGGATGGCCGCTGAGCTGCTTCTTGAATATGTCGGCGATGGAGAGCGGGGTGGTATTGAGCTGCAGCGAGTGATGGAAGACTTCGAGCCAGCGTACAACACCTTCCCTCACCCCAGCCCTCTCCCCGGGGGAGAGGGAGCGATCATTCCCCTCGCCCTTTGGGAGAGGGGCTAGGGGTGAGGGTGCTTCAGCCTGCCACACCTTCAACATCGCCACCAACCCCTGCGCCCGCTGCCAGCAGTTGTCCAGACCTTCGCTGCGCTCTGCCTGCTTCTCCAGCAATCCGGTGAGGTTCTTCAGTTTTTCGCCCAACGTCTTCAACGCAGGCGCAAACTCCTTGATACTCTCTGTCGCATTCGCCGCCATGCGGCCTTCCTTCTTGAACGCAAGCCGCAGATCGCGCGCGGCCTTCTCCAGTTCGTCGCAAGCCACCGGCAGCGCGGCAAAATCCTTGGCTCCACTCAAAGCCTCGATGCGGGAGTCCTGTGAGAGATCGAACAACTGTGAAGTGGAAAGACTCTCGCCGAAGAACAGGCTGGCTGTCTCCGGCAACTGGTGCGCCTCGTCGAAGATCACCGTGTTGCAGGCGGGCAGCAGTTCCGCCACGCCCTCGTCGCGCAGCATCACGTCGGCGAAGAACAGGTGATGGTTCACCACCACCACATCCGCCTCCATTGCTTCCTTGCGTGCCTTGAGCACGAAGCATTCCGCGTGCTGCGGGCATTCCTGTCCGAGGCAATTGTCGCGCGTCGAGGTCACATGCATCCAGATCGGCGCGTTCTCCGGCACATCCGCCAGCCCGCTCTTGTCGCCGCTTTGCGTCACCTTGGCGTAGTTCACGATCTTGGCCAGATGTTTCACATCTTCGCGCGTCTTGAACAAACCATTCGATTGCGCCAGAGACAGATGGTAGTGGCACACATAGTTCGAACGTCCCTTGAGCAGTGCCACCGATACCGGCGCTTTCAAGGCATCGCGCACCATCGGCAAGTCTTTCTGGAACAGCTGGTCCTGCAGATTCTTGGTGCCCGTGGAAACCACCACCTTGCCGCCGGCAAGCAGCGCCGGCACCAGATAGGCAAAAGTCTTGCCCGTGCCCGTGCCCGCCTCGGCGACGAGGATGGCGTTGTCGCGTATCGCCTCGGCCACGGCAATCGCCATGTCGCGCTGCTGCACGCGCGGGCGAAACGATGCAACTTCGGAAGCAAGCGGGCTTAGATCGGAAAAGAAACGTTCGACTTCTGCAGACACGGTGGGGTATGGTTATTGACTGGGTACGGCGTTATAGTGCAGCAGCGATTTTACGCGAGGGCAGGGGGAAGAGTGGAGTTTTTTACCCATACTGCACCCATGCTTCGGGCAATTCTCGAGGACCTATCCCATGGAACATACTGTAGAAATCATCACCGTAGCCCATGCCATCCAGCAAGCCGTTGCACCGGTGTTTCTCCTGACCGGGGTAGGGGCGATCCTGAACGTGCTCTCCGGTCGTCTGGCACGGGTGATTGACCGCTTTCGCGTGCTGGACAATATGACAGACAGCGAACGTGCCACCCATGCGATTGAAAAAGCGATCCTGATACACAGGTCGAGCTGGATACGTTGGGCAATCATCCTGTGTACCACTTGTGCATTGCTTATTTCCATTGTGATCGCGGCCCTGTTTATTGGCTCCGAATTGGGAAAAGACCCTTCGACCACGATAGCCGTGTTCTTCATTGCTGCGATGCTGGCATTGACGGTCGGATTGTTGTGCTTCCTGCGCGAGATCGCTTTGTCGACCAATGTCATCAACATGCCCAAACACAGAGAGTAGCCGGGTGAGGTGGACGCCAGAGTAAAAGGGCAGTTTTGAATTTCCTTTCATGAAAGGAGTATTGAAATGGCCAGAAAGATTTTTCCGTTATCCGATGTATATCGCTTGCTGGAGCCCGGGCCAGTGGTGATGGTGACTACTGCCAGAAAAGGTGAAGCGAATATCATGACCATGTCGTGGCAGACGATGATGGAGTTCACGCCGCCGCTGGTGGGGTGTGTGATCAGCGGGCGCAACTACAGTTTTGATGCGCTGGTGGCGACCAAGGAATGCGTGCTCAACATTCCGTCGGTGGAAATGGCGAAGCAGGTGGTGGGGGTGGGCAATTGCTCGGGCAGCAAGGTGGACAAGTTCAAAAAGTTCAAGCTGACTGCGATGCCTGCAGCCAAGGTGGCAGCGCCACTTATCGCCGAGTGTTTCGCCAACCTCGAATGCAAGGTGGTGGATACGCGCATGGTGAACAAGTACAACTTCTTTGTGCTGGAAGTGGTGAAGGCCTGGATTGATCCTGCGCAGAAGAATCCGCGCACGCTGCATCATCAAGGCAAAGGCGTATTTGCGGTGGATGGGGATAGGATCAGGTTGCCATCCAAGATGGCGTGACAAGTGATGTTCTGTAGCGAAGATTAAGAGGAGCAACAAACGTGTTTAGATATCTGCAGGCCTGGTTCACGATGTTGGGTGTCGCGATGGTTAATGGTGGTTTACGCGATATGACCTATGGCAAGCAGCTACCCGAATTGCTGGCGAACCAGCTTTCCTGTCTGAGCGGCATCATCCTGTTGGGTATAGTGATCTATCTGTATGTGCGCCGCTGGTCGCTGGGTTCGGCGCGGCAGGCGCTGTATATCGGGTTGTTCTGGATGGTGCTGACGATGGCATTCGAGTTTTTGTTCTTCCACTACTTCGGCGGGCATTCATGGACGGAGCTGTTGGCGAACTACGATATCGCAAGCGGCCGTTTGTGGCCGCTGGTTCTGCTCTGGGTGTTAATTGCGCCATATCTTTTTTATCGTTTTCTTGATCGGCAAAAATAAGTGATGCAAAAAATCGCTAAAGACGCGCTGACCAAAATACCCAACGGCGTGTGGGTGCTGGGTTTTGTCAGTTTATTGATGGACGTTTCTTCGGAAATGATCCACAGCCTGCTACCGTTGTTCATGGTCGGTGTGCTGGGTGCCAGTGCGCTGACAGTGGGGGTGATCGAAGGTATCGCCGAATCCACGGCCCTGCTGGTGAAGGTATTTTCCGGCGTGTTGAGCGATTACCTCGGTAAGCGCAAGGTGCTGGCGGTGCTCGGTTACGCGATGGGCGCGCTGACCAAACCGATGTTTGCGATGGCCTCGGGCATGGGCATGGTGCTGAGTGCACGTTTCCTTGATCGTGTAGGCAAGGGTGTGCGCGGTGCGCCGCGCGATGCGTTGATCGCCGAAATTACGCCTGCCGAAATACGCGGTGCGGCGTTCGGTCTGCGCCAATCGCTGGATACGGTGGGGGCATTTCTCGGGCCGCTACTGGGCGTTGGTTTGATGCTGCTGTGGGCCAACGATTTTCGTGCGGTGTTCTGGGTGGCGGTGATTCCGGGGCTGTTGGCAGTGGCGTTGCTAATGTTTGGTGTGCATGAGCCGGAAAAATCGGAAGCACACAAACCGACCAATCCGATCAGTAGCGAAAATCTGCAGCGTCTCGGTACGGCCTATTGGTGGTTGGTCGGCATCGGCGCGGTGTTCACGTTGGCGCGCTTCAGCGAAGCCTTCCTCGTGCTGCGCGCTGCGCAGGGGGGTATTCCCGTGGCGCTGGTGCCGCTGGTGATGGTGGCGATGAATGTGATTTATGCCATGTCGGCGTATCCGTTCGGCAAGCTATCAGACAGCATGAGCCACACAAAATTGCTGGCGCTGGGGCTGGTGGTTTTGATCGCCGCCGATCTGGTGCTGGCGAGCAACAACCATTGGACAACCGTGCTGCTGGGTGTCGGCCTGTGGGGTGTGCATATGGGTCTTACGCAAGGACTGTTGGCGCGTATGGTGGCCGATGTAACGCCTGCGGACTTGCGCGGCACGGCTTACGGCTTCTTCAATCTGATGAGCGGGCTGGCGATGCTGCTGGCCAGTGTGTTGGCGGGGCTGCTGTGGGATCAGCTTGGTGCTGCCTTTACCTTTTACGCAGGTGTGGTCTTCTGCGTGATTGCGGGGCTGGCCCTGGCTTGGCGACCAATAACGGCGGGCAGCAGCACGAGGATTTGAGCGTCTTCAGGCGCAATAAATCGTCAGTTGAAATCAGAAATTTTCGGGTAAGATTCGCGACCACTTCGATCAGGTACTAAGTTGATCAGCTTTGAATAAGAACTAAAACAGCTAGTGCTGGTCGGACGGCGCACGGTAGCCAAGCTTCAGCGGCTGTGCAGCGGTCAGCAAGGGGATTCTGATTATCAATATTCAGGTGTTTTATGCAGCAAACTGATACGAATCAAGTCGCAGCTGATAAAGCCGCGACGGTAAGGGTGTGGGATCGCTTTCTCCGCTTCTTCCATTGGACGCTGGTGTTGTGCTTTGCGACGGCTTTCATTTCCGGTGAAGTGCACGCTTCAGCCATTCATGTGATCGCGGGCTATGTGCTGTGTGTATTGCTGACGGCGCGGGTGTACTGGGGATTCAAGGGCAGCGAATATGCGCGCTTCCGCGCATTCATCTATCCGATCAGCGAGGCGCTTGAATATCTGCGCGCCATGCTCAAGGGCAATCCCAAACATTATTACGGACATAACCCTGCAGGCGCATTGATGGTGTTCACCATGTTCGGGCTGCTTGCGGTGATCTTTATTTCGGGCCTGCTGACGCTGGGTACCATCGATTTCGAGGGGCCGCTGGTCTTCCTGGCAAACCGTGTAAGCGATGAGACCAGTTATGTGTTTCGTCATCTCCACGAATTCCTGCCACCTGTTGCGCTAGGCTTGGTAGCGCTGCATCTTTTGGGAGTGCTGGTCGGCAGCATCCAGCACAAGGAAAACCTGGTGAGGGCGATGCTCACCGGGAAAAAATCTCCACCATCGCATCCCCATCCAATTCAAAAAAATAATTGAGGAGCAATAAATGAAAGGTAAGAAGTTCATGAACGCCGTCGGGATGTGCCTGGCAGTGTTTTCCGGGACTGTGCTGGCGCAGGATGCGGCAGTCACATTGCCATCGGCCTCCAGCGCCTACATCAAGGATTACGAAGCGTTCAAACTGGCCGCCAACGAAACAGACGTGCAGGGGAAGAAATCCACCAGTGCGGCTCCGGAAGTCAAGAAGAGCGAGTTTGAACCCTCCTGGCTGACCGGCAGCAAGACGCACCAGTATCTGGGGCTGGCGACCATTGTGGGCGCAGGGTTGACCGCGTTGACCGCGCCTGAAGGCTGCGAAAACAATTGCTCCGCGAGTTCATCGCCACGCAAAACCAACGGTACGCATGCACATCTGGCAGAAGCCACGGTCGCCATGGCGGCGGCGACCATCGTTACGGGCGTGCTGGCACACTGGGACGATATTCATTTCAGCGAGGGCTTCACCGATCCGGACAATTTGCACGTGATGTTTGGCGTGACCGGCGCTGCGTTGATGGCCTATGCGGTAAACAAATCGAAACATTCGTCAGTGCCGGTCAGCCATGCAGGGATCGCCGAGGCGGGCGCTCTGGGCATGGTGGCTGCAATCAAGATAACCTGGTAATGGAGAGAGCAATAATGAAACAACTATTCACTTTGTTGGCGTTGATCGTCGCGCTGTTCATGTCTTCAACAGCTTCAGCCACGACGGCAAGCAACGAACTGTTCGCCCGGTACAAGTCCGAAGGCGCGGCCGGCTTTGACGCTGAGCGCGGAAAAAAGGTCTGGACCAAGGAAGTAAAAAGCGAGGGCGGCGAGATGATGTCCTGTATGACCTGCCACAGCGACGATCTGAGCAAGGAAGGCAAGCATCACAAGACCGGCAAGCTCATCAAGCCGATGGCCCCCAGCGTCAATGCAGAACGTTTCACCGATGCGAAGAAGATCGAAAAGTGGTTCAAACGTAATTGCAACGACGTTTGGAGTCGCGAATGCACCGCACAGGAAAAAGGCGACATCCTTAAATTCCTGTTGAGCAAGTAAGGATGGGAATAATGATGAAACAGACTAATTTCAGGGCAGCACTGCTTGCGGCGGCACTGTTGCTGGGCAGCGGCAGCGCATTGGCGGAAGATAACTTCTGGTTGTGGTTGGTCAATTTCTCGCGGCAGAAAGAAGTGAAGCCGGTTGATAACAAGGCATATCAGGAGGAGTGCGGTTCATGCCACTTCGCCTATCCACCCGGCCTGTTGCCGGCAAAATCTTGGGCGAAGTTGCTGGATGAGAAAGCGCTGGAAAGTCATTTCGGCGAGAGCGCCACGCTGGACAAGGATACGCTGAAAGAGATATACGACTACGCGATGGCTAATTCGGCGGAGAAATCCTGGTACAAGCGCTCGCGCAAGATCGCGCTGGCAACCGAGGAGGGCGACGCGCCGTTGCGTATCACCGAGGTGCGATACATCAAGCGCAAACACCATGATATTCCCGAAAAGATGATCAAGGGCAACAAGGACGTGAAGTCGCTGAGCTATTGCAATGCCTGTCATACCAAGGCAGACAAGGGTATTTTCGATAACGATACCGTTTCAATTCCGAACTACCCGGATTGGGATTGATTGCGCAATGCCGGAGATGAAAAGGGCAGCCCGGGCTGCCCTTTTCATTTCGCGGTCGCAATCGCAGTGTTATCATCGCGCGCCATGAACACTCCATCCGATTCCCTGCGTCGTTTCCTGTTTGAAAATGCGCCCATACGCGGCGAGATCGTGCGTCTCGAGGCGACCTGGCAGTCCGTGATCGAACGCCATGACTATCCTCCCGTGTTGCGCAACCTGATGGGCGAACTGTGCGCTGCCACCGTGCTGCTGGCCGCCACGCTCAAGTTGCAGGGTTCCATGGTGCTGCAGATACATGGCAAGGGCGCGGTGAAACTGCTGGTGGTGGAATGCACCGGCGATCTGGAGTTGCGCGCTACCGCGAAATGGGAAGGGGACTTGTCCGGCGGCACGCTGCAGGACCTGGTTGGCGACGGGCGTTTCGTCATCACGCTCGACCCCAAGGACGGCAATCAGGCTTATCAGGGAATCGTCGCGCTGGAAGGCGAAAGCATCGCGGAGATTCTGCAAAATTACATGACACGCTCGGAACAACTGGAAACGCGATTGTGGCTGGCCGCGGATGGTAAACATGCCGCCGGCATGTTGCTGCAGAAACTTCCCGAAAGGGGTGAACTTCCGGATGAGGAGCCGTGGGATAACGCGGTGCTGATTGCAGCTACGCTCAAATCCGATGAATTGCTGAATGTACCCGTAACCGAACTGCTGCATCTGCTGTATCACGAAGACGACATCCGCCTGTTCGATGCACAAGCCGTGGTGTTTCACTGTACTTGCTCGCGCGAAAACGTGGCGCAGATGTTGCGCATGCTGGGACGGGAAGAAGTGAAATCCATCATCGACGAACGCGGCGATGTTGAAGTGCACTGCGAATTTTGCAACCAGCGCTATGTCTTCGACCGGGTGGATGCCGATGCGGTGTTTGCCGACATCATGGCGATGGCGGCGAACAAGACGCTGCACTGACAGGAGCGCCGACGTCGACTGACATCTCCTATGAGTCTGTCCAGGCGATAGGTGCCAATGGCCGCTTTGCTGAAGTGAAGAACCATGAGCAGACTTCGGTAGTCGGCCAGGAATGGTCCATCGCGTACGTCTGCCTTAGCGAAGGCAAGTTCGCAACTTGAGCTACTGCAATGTGCCATGAAAAGAACTTGAATTGAGAAAATCAATGTTCGCCCTCAGCCACATCGCTGCCAGCCGGAATTCTAGGGCAATAAGTTAGTTGGTCACAGCGGACGTCGCAGATGTCCATCCCATATGACTTAAGAACGATGGAACTTGCAAGGATCATCTGTTCAATAATCCCCTCAAATCGCCAACCAGGGAAGAGCGGCGCAAGTCCTCCAATTTGGGGTACGCGCAGTCAAGTCAGGAAAGAATGCGTCGCAATATTTTCCAGCCGTATCCCTTCAAGTCTTGCTGTATATTTGTAAAGCAGGGTTTGCAGCGCAAGTGTGGCGTAACCTTTCAAGTGAGGAATTCAATAATTGGAAAACAAGCAAACTGACCAGGATATTGTCCTGCGCCTCCAGAATGCAATTGATATGCTGCCCAGCCCGATATTTATCAAGGACGGGGATGGACGTTATATTTTCTGCAATCGTGCATTTGAAAATTTTATTGGCGTCACACGCTCCAGGATTATCGGCAACACAGTTTATGACATCGCTCCAGCGGAACTTGCCTCCACTTACGAAAAAGCCGATCTGGAATTGATTGCTCAAGGTGGGAAGCAAAGCTACGAAGCCGACGTACGCTATGCCGACGGAACCCACCACGAAGTCATATTCTTCAAGTCAGTGTTTTACAATACAGAAGGAAAGACCGATGGCATCTCAGGGGTGATGCTGGATATTACCGAACGAAAGCGCCTGGAAGAAGATTTGCGGGAGGGCGAGACGCTTTTTCGTACCCTGACCGATAACGCTCTTGTGGGTATCGACATCATTCAGGATAACCAGTTTTCCTATGTCAATCCTGCCTTTGCAAAAGTATTCGGATATTCGCAAAGCGAGTTGATCGGTGCCAGCCCTTCGGTTCTCGTTCATCCAGATGACCGGGAATTGGTGGCCGAGCAAATGAGGCGTAGAACCAGCGGCGAACTACCGAATATGCACTATGAATTTCGCGGCAAGCACAAGAATGGCGATACAAGATATATCGAGGTGTTTAGTGTTAAGGTTTCATTGAACGGCCGCCCGGCAATCATGGCAAATCTGTTGGACATCACCGAACGCAAGCAAGCTGAAGAACGCATTGACAGATTGGCCCACTTCGATCAACTCACTGGTTTGCCGAATCGAAACTTGCTAAATGATCACTTCAAATATGCGATCAGCTTGGCGCAACGCAGTGGTGAGTCATTGGCCGTGATGTTCATCGACCTGGATCATTTCAAGGACATTAATGACATTCTGGGCCACAGCATCGGAGATCAAATACTCATTGAGGTGGCAAGGCGACTCAAGGCAGTCTTGCGTGACGAGGATTCGCTGTCCCGTCAGGGCGGAGATGAATACGTAGTGATCTTGCCAAGGTCTGATGCGGATAGTGCGGCACTGGTGGCTTCCAAACTGATCGAGGCGATTACGCAGCCCTGTCATATCGAACAACATGAGCTGATTGTCACGCCTTCTATCGGTATTGCCATCTATCCCAATGACGGTAGCAATATGGAAACGCTGTCGAAGAATGCCGACACGGCCATGTATCGTGCCAAACAGGAGGGCCGAAACGGCTTTCGTTTTTATTCGCCAGAAATGCAGTTGCAGTCAGCACGCAACCTGCAACTGGCAAATGCACTGCGCCACGCATTGGCACAGAACGAATTAGCGCTGCATTACCAACCCCAAGTGTCCATTCAAGACGGTCGTATCGTCGGCGCAGAAGCCCTGCTGCGTTGGCAACATCCAGAGCTGGGAATGATTTCCCCTGTCGAGTTCATCCCGATTGCGGAAGATACCGGTCAGATCATTCAGATTGGCGAATGGGTGTTACACACAGCGAGCAAACAATTGAAGGACTGGTTGGATAGTGGTCTGCCGCCGATCACAATGGCTGTGAATTTGTCCGCAGTGCAATTTCGCCAGAATCATTTCCCGGAAACGATTACTCGCATCCTTGATGAAGTGAACCTTCCTCATCAATATCTGGAGCTGGAGTTGACCGAGGCTGTCGCGATGGATGATCCAAGGGCGGCAATCGAGGTTATGAACAAGTTGCATGAACGCGGCATTCGCATGTCCATAGATGATTTTGGCACGGGTTACTCAAGCTTGAGCTATCTGAAAAAATTCAAGGTGTACAAACTCAAGATAGACCAATCCTTTGTGCGTGACTTAACCGATGATCCGGAGGACAAGGCCATCGTGACGGCAATTATCCATATGGCCGCCAGTCTTGGCATGCAGACCATTGCGGAAGGTGTGGAGACTGCCAGCCAGCTTTCGTTCCTTCGTTTACAGGGCTGTAATGAGGTACAGGGCTACTATTTCAGCAAGCCGCTGACCGCGGAGCAGTTCGAAGAGTTTGCCAGAAAACGCTAAGAATCCTCTGCCCGTTTTGATAAAGCCAAATAGGCCGCTTCGGATTAATAGCTGGAGTTATTCTCATCAAATCATTTTGTTATATGTTACGTCCGCCCCACCCTTTGGGAGCGGACTGTGATCGAGTCGAATCCATTTCAGCAAGCTGCGATAGTCCGGTAAGGTCGAGACCGGCACTTCAATGTGTTTTGGTTGGGTGGCCACTACGGGGCGAATGTGCGAGTTCGCCAATGACCGGTTTTGGGCAACGAATTCGTTAAGCGCAATGATCGGAGTGGGGCAGGTTCTGCAGAACAATTCTGTCCGCTTTACGGCAATGAAAACTGTTTATTGCCAATACCGCTTATTTGAAATACTTGCCGACGGGGACGTTGGCGCTCCCGGTCACTTCTTCACCATATCCAGCGCCAGGGCTTCTGCCACTTCGATGCCATCCACCGCGGCAGAAAGTATCCCTCCGGCATAACCCGCGCCTTCTCCTGCCGGATACAACCCCTTGATGTTGATGCTCTGGAAGTCTTCACCGCGCTTGACGCGAACGGGCGAGGAGGTGCGCGTTTCCACGCCGGTCAGCACGGCATCTTCCATGGCAAAGCCTTTGATCTGATTCTCGAAGGCGGGCAATGCTTCGCGGATGGCGGCGATGGCGTAATCGGGCAGCGCAGTGGAAAGGTCGGTGGGCGTCACGCCAGGCGTATAGGAAGGAGCGACTTCGCCCAGCGTTGTCGACGGACGCCCGGCGAGGAAGTCGCCGACGCGTTGTCCTGGTGCGCAATAGTTCCTACCACCCAGCTCGAAAGCACGCGCTTCCCATTTGCGCTGGAACTCGACACCGGCGAGCACGTCGCCCGGAAAATCTGCCGGCGTGATGCCGACCACGATGCCGCTGTTGGCGTTGCGATCGTTGCGCGAGTACTGGCTCATGCCGTTGGTGACCACGTGCCCTTCTTCCGAAGTTGCTGCCACCACCGTGCCGCCGGGGCACATGCAGAAGCTGTATACCGAGCGCCCGTTGCTGGCGTGATGCACCAGCTTGTAGTCGGCCGCGCCGAGCAGGGGATTGCCGGCATTGGAACCGAAACGCGCGCGGTCTATGACCGACTGCGGATGTTCGATACGGAAGCCGATGGAGAACGGCTTGGGCTCCAGGTATACGCCGCGCTTGTGCAACATTTCGAAGGTGTCGCGCGCACTGTGGCCGACGGCAAGCACCGCATGATGGGTGGCGATGCGTTCACCGTTCGCCATTACCACGCCGCATACCTGCTCGTTCTCGATCTCGATGTCTGCCACACGGCTCTGAAAGCGTATCTCGCCGCCCAGCGCTTCGATGCTGTGGCGCATTTCCTCCACCATGCCGACCAGGCGGAAAGTGCCGATGTGCGGTTTGCTCACGTACATGATTTCTTCCGGTGCACCCGCCTTCACGAACTCGGTCAGCACCTTGCGCCCGTAGAATTTCGGGTCCTTGATCTGGCTGTGTAGCTTGCCGTCGGAGAACGTACCCGCACCGCCTTCGCCGAATTGCACGTTGGATTCCGGGTCGAGCTTGCCCTGGCGCCACAAATCCCAAGTGTCCTTGGTACGTTCACGCACTGCCTTGCCGCGCTCGAGAATAATGGGTCGGAAGCCCATCTGCGCCAGGATCAGCCCGGCGAAGATGCCGCACGGTCCGGTGCCGATGACGACAGGGCGCTCGGTCAGTCCTTGCGGCGCCTGTGCCACCACGCGGTAACTCATGTCCGGTGCGATGGCGACTTGCGGGATGTTTTTCCTGAGCAATGTCGCTTCGTTATTCACTTTTACGTCCACGGTATAGACGAGAACGATGGCATTGCGCTTGCGGGCGTCATAACCGCGACGGAACAGGGTGTAATCCAGTAAATCGTTGGCGGCAATGCCCAATCGCTTGAGTATCGCGGCCTTGAGATCTTCTTGCGGATGATCGAGCGGGAGTCGGATTTCAGTGAGACGTAACATCCGTGTATTTTAACGCTTAGTTGAGGAATTGCTTGGGTTTTGTAGGGGGTATTACGTATATGACCCGAAGTACTTTGGTGGTACCGTATTCGCGGGAAGTCTTTGCATTCATATGGCGCCCACATAGATAAAATAAAACCAGAGTCCAACTCATGCCATCCGGAAATCCCACATTGCGACACATGATCTGGTTGTTGTTCGGACTGACTCTGGTGTTCATTACTGTCTGGCAGGCACCCGCGTTCTATACCGTGCAGGGATTGGCCAGCTATCTGCCGTTGCACATGTTTGCCGAAACCTTTTCCATCACTATTTCCATGATGGTGTTCGGCGTTGCCTGGAACGTTTACAGCAAGGAACGTTCGGGCAATATCGTGATTCTGTCTTGCGCGCTGCTTGCGGTCGGCTTGATCGATTTTGCCCACATGCTGTCGTTCAAAGGCATGCCCGATTTCATTACTCCCAGCAGTCCCGAAAAAGCCATCAATATGTGGCTGGTTGCACGCCTGATTGCTGCGTTGGCTCTGCTGACTGTGGCAATGCGCTCATGGCAGCAATCGTACGGTTCGCGGGTGCGCTATGGCCTGTTGGCGATCAGTCTTGCTGTCTCGGGAGTTGTGGTCTGGCTGGGGCTGGCTTATCCGCAGGACTGGCCGCGTACCTTCATCGCGGGACAAGGTCTGACGCCGTTCAAGATCGGCGCGGAATACACAATCATCGCCATCCTGCTGATTCCCGCTGTGCTGTTCTACGGTCAGGCCAGGCGACTGCAATCTCATGATGCCACCAGCCTGTTCGCCGCCACGGTGATCACTATCCTCAGCGAACTGTGTTTCACCGCATATTCCGATGTTGCCGACATATTCAATCTGCTTGGCCATGTGTACAAGATCGTGGCCTACATATTTATTTACCGGGCAGTGTTTGTCAGTTGCGTGCGCGAGCCATTCCTGATGCTGGATGCTGAACTTGCCGAAAACCGGCGTACGGAATTGGCACGCTCACAACTTGCCGCCATCGTGGAATCCTCCAGCGATGCGATTATCGGCAAAACGCCGGACGGCATCATTACCAGCTGGAACAAGAGTGCCGAGAGGATATACGGATATTCAGCCGATGAGATCATCGGCAAGCACGTTACCACGCTTGCACCTGCCTCGCTGCATTCCGAGATACGCAACTTTCTGGAAAGTGTACGCAAGGGAGGAATTGTCTCAAACCATGAGACGGAACGAGTGCGCAAGGATGGCATGACGATTAATGTTGCGCTCACCATTTCGCCCATTCGCGATGCATCGGGCAAGGTCAGCGGCATCTCCACCATCGCGCGCGACATCACCGAGCGCAAGCTTGCCGAAGAAGCGCAGCATCATGAGCAGGCGCTGCTGAACCGCATTATGGTGACCAGCCCCGTCGGCATCGCGGTGGCAAGCAGGGAGGGGCAGATTACCTTCGCCAATCCACAGGCCGAGAAAATCCTGGGCCTGAGCAAGGAAGAGATGACCCAGCGCAGCTACAACGCGCCCGAATGGCATGCCACAGCCATCGACGGAGGACCTTTTTCCGACGAGGAGCAGCCGTTCAGCCGCGTGATGGCAGCACGCCAGCCCGTTTTCGATGTGCAGCACGCTATTGAATGGCCGGACGGTCGTCGCGTGCTGCTTTCGATCAATGGCGCGCCCATCTTCGACGCCTTGGGCGAGATCGAGGCTGTGGCTTTCTCGATCGAAGACATCACCGAGCGCAAGCAGGCCGAAGACCAGTTGCGGCGCAGCGAACAGAGTCTGATCGAGTCGCAACGCATGGCTCATGTGGGCAGTTGGCATATGGATCTGACAACTAATGAGGTCGACTGGTCGGAAGAGCTCTACAAAATGTACGGTTTCGACCCGGCACTGCCGCCGCCGCTTTACACCGAATCCATGAAGCTCTTCACCCCGGAGAGTTGGGAAAGACTGAACAGAGCCATTGCACGAGCCGTGGAAACCGGCATTTCCTATGAGTTTGAATTGGAGTTTGTGAATAGGGATGAACGCAAGGGATGGATGCTGGCACGCGGTGAACTGGTGCGTGACGCAAATGGAGCGCCAGTCATGGTTCGGGGCGTGGTGATGGACATCACCGAGCACAAGCGCATGGAAGATGCCTTGATTTTCGTTGCCCAACGCGGCTGGCAGAACAGCGGAGAAAACTTTTTCGATGCGCTGGCGCAGTTTCTCGGCGAAAAACTCGATATGGATTACGTTCTCATCGACAGGATAGATGAGAACCCGGATATGGCGGAGACGGTGGCGTTGTATGCCAAAGGCGCGATCACACCGAACATGCGCTACGCCCTCAAGGGCACGCCATGCGAAAACGTCATGGGGAAGCAACTGTGTATTTATCGGCAGGGTATTCAGCAACTGTTTCCCGAAGATGCCCTGTTGCCCGGAATGGGGGCAGAAAGTTATATCGGTATTCCGCTGTGGGATTCAGCAGGCGAACCCGTAGGACTGATCGCTGTCATGGGCAGCAAGCCGCTTCCTGACGATGCTCCTGTCACCCAACTGCTGCAACTGGTAGCAACACGTGCCGCCTCCGAACTGGAGCGAGAGCGGAGCAACCGTTTACTGCGGGCACGCGAACACGAATATCGCACTCTTGCCGAGAACTCGCCCGATGTCATTGTGCGTTACGACAGGGAAGGGCGGCGCATTTACGTCAATGCCGAATTCGAGCGCGTCAACCACCTTACTGCGCAACAGGTTCTCGGCAAGACGCCGCTCGAACTTTCAACAGAACTCAAACCGAAAGCTGACGAATTCACGGAAAGACTGATGGCGGCGATGGACTCCGGATCTCCCGCACAAGTTGACTTAACCATGACAAAGGATGGCAAACTGTACTGCTGGTTTGTGCGCGTTGTGCCCGAATTCGACACTAAAGGCAATGTAACGAGTGCCCTTACCATCTGGATCGATATCAGCGAACGCAAGAATGCCGAGGAAGAAATCAGGAAGCTCAATCTTGAGCTGGAGCAACGGGTGGCTGAGCGAACCGCCGATCTGGAAGCGGCCAACAAGGAACTGGAATCATTCTCCTATTCTGTATCGCACGACCTGCGCACTCCGTTGCGTGCCATAGACGGGTTCTCCAACATCCTGCTGGAAGACTACGCCGGCAAGCTTGATGCTGAAGGCAAGCGGCTGTTGACCGTAGTACGCGACAACACCAGCCGTATGGGGCAACTCATAGACGACATTCTGAAATTCTCGCGCACCGGAAGGCTGGAGATCAACTATTCCGATATCGACATGGAACAACTGGCGTACTCGGTATTTGTAGAACTCAGGACTATCGTTGTCGGGGATAAGTTGCAGCTGGAAATCGAACATCTTCCTCCAGCCAGGGGGGACGGCGCCATGATGCGTCAAGTGTTCGTTAATCTTTTATCGAACGCCATCAAATTCAGCCGCAACAAGGAGCACATCATCATCAAGGTCGGAGGTTCTGTCGACGGAAATGAAGTCGTCTATTATGTGAAAGACAACGGTGCCGGTTTCAATATGCAATTTTCCGGCAAACTGTTCGGCGTATTTCAGCGGTTACACGGTGTGAACGAATTCGAAGGTACCGGCATCGGGCTCGCCATCGTCAAGCGTGTTATCACCCGACATGGTGGGCGCGTGTGGGCAGAGGGCAAAATCAACGAGGGTGCGACATTTTATTTCGCCTTACCGGTAAAGAAGGATGCTAATGGATGACACGGTACAAAAAACAGAAATTCTGCAGGTTGAATACAATTCAATTGATATTGAGTTTTGTATCCGGACGTTGAACAAGAACAATGTTGCCGACGAGGTGGCGCAGGAGGAGGATTGTGCAGGAACACTGGAATTTCTCTTCACCACTGCTTTACCTGTAGCGCACGGTTCTTAACCAGATCGCCTCATAACTTGTCCGGCTTGCTTGGCAGAATTTTAAGGAGCTATAGCCATGAACTTAAAGAAACGCTGGTTGATTCTTCCACTGGTTGCGTTGGCAGCGGTCGCGATACTGTTATGGTTTGTGCGCGGTGAGGGGACTACCCATCGGGTGAATATGACCGAGGTAGTCAAGAGTGAATCGGAACCACAACCGGAAGCAGTGCTACGGGTGGCAGTGGCTGCGATGATCTCCCCCAAGGAGACCGAGGACGGCTATTTTGATTTGCTGCGCCTGGTCGGCAAGCGCATGGGCCGAGAGGTACGCTTCTTCCAGCGCAAGACCTATGCCGAAGTCAATGATCTGCTGCAACGCCGCGAGATTGATCTGGCCTTCGTCTGTGCCGGCCCTTACGTGGATGGCCACGAGCGTTTCGGTATGGAGTTGCTTGCGGTACCGGTAGTGCATGGTGGCACCGTCTACCACTCGTATTTCATTGTTCGCCGCGATGGCCCCATCAAGAACCTGGACGGGCTACGCGGTCGACGTTTTGCCTTTGTCGATCCAGACTCCAACACCGGTTATTTGGTACCCACCTATGTTCTCAGCCGCCGTGGCGAAACTCCCAAGAGCTTCTTCGGCGAGACCTTCTTTACCCATAGCCACGACAACTCCATCAAAGCTGTGGCGGACGGCCTGGCGGATGGTGCCGCCGTGGACTCTTTGATATGGGAGTACATCAACGCAACCAACCCGGCTGATACTGCACGCACCCGGATCATCGACAAGTCTCCGCCTTATGGCATTCCGCCGGTGGTAGTGCATCCGGCGCTAAACCCGGAACTCAAACAGCAGTTGCGCGATGCGTTTCTTCATTTGCACGATGATCCGCAGGCCCGTCCTTTGCTGGCGCACATCCAGATCGAACACTTTGTTGCCGGCGACGATGCCATGTACGACTCGGTACGCAAAATGCAGCATGAATTGAAAGGAAAGCGGTGATCACTATCGATCTGCGCACGCAAATATTTTTGCGAGCGCTGGGGCTGTTAATAGTGTTAATCCTGGCGGTAACCGTGGCCTCAGGCATGTCGAGCGTGGCCCATCAACGCGAGTACGCCCGGCTCGTCTACCAAGGCCAAGTCAGAACCTTGGCCTTGCAGATGGGGGACCAAGTGCTGTGGGACGACCGGGTAGCGTTGTATAAACTCATGGTCGAGGTGGTGAAGAAGGACGAGGCGCTGGGTTATGCTTTTCTGGAACGCGACGGCAAGCCTTATGTATCCACATTTCCAGATGGCGTGCCCAAAGATCTGCTTCGATTGGGGCCGTTCTCCACGGAACAGGCGAAGGTGACTCCTTTCACGGATCAAGCGGGAGGGCGATGGCTGGATATCGCCCAAGCGATGCCAGCCGAAGCAGCAGTGTTGCATTTGGGGGTGAACGTTGATGTACTGTTCTGGCAAGCCTTGACTGGCTTGCGCGTCGTGCTCGCGGTCAGTGGAGTTGTATTGCTGGCTGGTGCGCTATTTGCCTGGAATATCGCCGTATCCACCACGCGGGAGGTCAGGGCGAGAGAATTGATTGAGCAGGAACTGCGTCGCAAAAGCGACGACCTGAACAAGGCAAATGTGCAGTTGGAGGAGCATGCCTCTCAACTTGAGGCCGCCAACCAGGAGCTTGAGTCATTTTCCTATTCAATTTCACACGACCTGCGCACACCCTTGCGTGCCATAGACGGCTTCTCCCATATCCTGCTTGATGACTACAGAGATAAGCTGGACGACGAAGGCAAGCGGTTGCTTACCGTGGTACGCAACAACACCAGCCGCATGGGGCAGCTCATCGACGATATTCTGAAGTTTTCCCGTGCTGGTCGCGTGGAAATTGCTTTTTCCGAGATCGATATGGAAAAGCTGGCGAATTCGGTGGCTTTAGAGCTGCGGCCTGTTATTGTCGGGGACAAGTTACAACTGGAAATCGAACATCTCCCGCCGGTTGCGGGAGACAGCGCCATGATGCGCCAGGTGTTCGTGAATCTGCTTTCCAATGCCATCAAATTCAGCCGTGCCAAAGAAACACCTAAAGTTTTCGTGGGCGCTACCGTCAAAGAGGGAGTAACCATTTATTTCGTGAAGGACAATGGAGTCGGGTTCGATATGCAGTACGCCGACAAGCTGTTCGGCGTGTTCCAGCGTCTGCATAGCGTGAGCGAGTTTGAAGGCACCGGCATCGGTCTGGCCATCGTCAAACGTATTATTAACCGCCACGGCGGGCGTGTGTGGGCAGAAGGCAAGGTCAACGAGGGTGCGACAATATATTTTTCATTACCTGCCAAAGCTGCAATACCTCAAAAGGAGGGAGTATGAGCTTGTCACCTACGCCGATCTCATTGTGGTTGTCGGCGGTTTACTCGTTATGACCTCAATGAAGAAATTGCGGGTTGCAGGGCGGTTGTATGGCGTGATGGCCGGGGTACTGTTTTTTTCACTTTTACAAACTAGCGTCGGCTGGGCCGATGGAGATACAGACGGAACCGTACGCAAGGTTGGGTCAGGCGCCAAGATAGCAGTCATCTATCCGGATATCGGCGAGCCATATCGCTCGGTATTCGACCAGATCATCTCTGGTATCGAAAGCAAGGCCAAGGCTCGCGTCATCAATTTCGCCGTGGGGCCGAATGTTGATGTAGGTGAACTGAAAAGCAACCTTCGGCAGCAGAACGTCAAGGTGGTGATTGCATTGGGACAGCAAGGATTGAAAATCGCCGCGCAGATGGATCGCGACATGGGGGTAGTGGTGGGCGGTGTGATTGCGCCACCGGCAAGCGGAATGCGCGATGTACCGGTGAACAGCCTGTCGCCTGATCCTGCGTTGCTGTTTTCTCATTTGAAGGCATTGATGCCCGGCGTGCGGCGAGTGTTTGCTGTGTACGATTCGCGCCAGAGTGGCTGGCTGATTAATTTGGCGAAAGAGGGAGCACGAGCTCAAGGTCTGGAGCTGGTGGCCTATGAAGCGCAGGATTTGCGCGGTGCGGTGAAAATGTATCAGGACATATTTGCCTCCGCCGACAGCCACCGGGATGCACTATGGCTGTTGCAGGACTCCATCTCGGCCGAAAATGGATCGGTGCTTCCGCTGGTGTTGCAGCAATCCTGGGATCGCAACTTGGCAGTGTTCTCCAGCAGCTCCGGCCATGTCCGGCGCGGCGTGTTGTTCTCGCTGTACCCGGACAATGCCGCGATGGGGAGTCATCTTGCCGATACGGCGCTGGAATTTATGGCTTCCGGCGAATATGGGCAGCACGGCATGATTTTGCTGCAGGAAGTGCTGATGGCAATCAATTTGCGCACTGCCGACCATCTTGGACTCAAGCCCAGCAAAAAACTGGAATTTGGCATGGTCTTTCCGGAGCAATAACTTACTCGGATCATGAATAACTTATTAGCCCATTATCTGCAGAAGCTCACTTTCCGGCGTCAGCTTGAAATTGCGGTTGCGCTCGGTATCTTCATGCTGGCATTGTTTGCCTCGGTGGTGGGATCGTGGCAGGGCAATCAGCGAGTGCGCAGCAACCTGATCGAACAAGGGCGACATGTAACCGAGAATCTGGCACGCCAGAGCGTGCTGGCGCTGATTTATGCTTCGTCCGATAACGCCGCCGAAGCGGCGAATGCAACCCTGGAATTTCCGGGCGTCATCGGCGTTGAAATACTTGACGCCAGGCAGCGAATATTATTGAAACGCGGAAACTTCGATGCTGCTGAATTCCCTGTTCAAGCCAATCATGTTGCCAGGGCTGACAAGTCCGGCGAAATGCAAAGCGTTGCCGTACTAGACGCGGAAAGCCCGAACGCATGGCGATTTACCGCGCCCGTAAATTCGCAGTCTTCCGGCTCTCCATTCAACGAAATGGTCACTCCGGAATTGCTTGGCCAAGTCACGGTAGTGATCAGCAAAAATGTTCTGACCCAGTTGACCACTGCCATCTATATTGCCAACCTGATCACGTCGTTTTCTTTCGCGCTGCTGTTCCTGTTCCTGATCCGTCTCCTGACCAGTCGCATGACCAAGCCGCTCCATCAGTTGTCAAAAATCATGGGTAGAGCGGAGGCGGGCGAATCGCAGGTGCGTGCTGCGCTTACCGGCCCGAAGGACATTGCCGACATGGCCCATGCGTTCAACAGCATGATGTCGGTGCTGGAAGAACGCGCCGCACAAGTCCAGCAACTGAATACCGAGCTGGAACAACGCGTGGCTGCCCGAACGCAGCAACTCGAAGCTGCCAATGATGAACTGGAAGCATTTTCCTATTCGGTTTCGCACGACTTGCGCACGCCGTTGCGCGCCATCGATGGCTACTCCCATATTTTGCTGGAAGATTATTCCGGTAAACTTGATGATGAAGGAAAGCGGTTGCTCAATGTGGTGCGGGACAATACCATCCGGATGTCACAACTGATCGACGATATCCTGAAATTCTCCCGCACCGGACGCGCGGAATTGAATTCCTCCGAGATCGATATGGAGAAGATGGCTCGAGATGTGTTTGCAGAACTCCAGGCTGCTGTTGCCGTCGGCAGGGCGCAACTGGAAATTGAGCTGTTGCCGTCGATCAGGGGAGACAGCGCCATGATACGCCAGGTATTCGTCAACCTGCTCTCCAATGCCCTCAAGTTCAGTCGTGCCAAAGAAATACCCAGGATCAGGGTGGGTAGCACCGTCAACGAGCAGGAAATCATTTACTATGTGAACGACAATGGCGCCGGCTTCGATATGCAGTATGCAGACAAACTGTTTGGTGTATTCCAGCGCCTGCACAGCATGAATGAATTTGAAGGAACCGGGATCGGGCTTGCCATCGTCAAGCGTATCATCACCCGACACGGCGGGCGAGTATGGGCAGAGAGCAGGGTCAACGAGGGTGCAACATTCTATTTCGCTTTGCCAAACAGGGAGAAAGACCATGAGTAACGAAGTGAAGGAAGTTGAAATCCTGCTGGTTGAAGACAACCCGACCGATGCGGAACTGGCACTCCGGGCACTGAAGAAAAGCAATCTGGCCAACAACCTGGTATGGGTAAAGGACGGAGCGGAAGCACTGGATTTTATTTTTGCGACTGGCGAATACTCCGGGCGTAGTGTGACCTGCCCCCCGAAGGTTGTCCTGCTGGATCTGCGGTTGCCCAAGGTGGATGGCATGGAAGTGTTGCGCAAGATCAAGGCTGACGAACGCACTCGCGCCATCCCGGTCGTGGTGCTGACATCATCCAAGGAAGACCGCGATATAGCCGAAAGTTACCAGCTCGGGGTCAACAGCTATATCAGCAAACCGGTGGAATTTGATGCGTTCGCCAAGACGGTGTCCGAATTGGGACTGTACTGGCTGCTGGTGAATAGTCCTCCGGTAACGACGAGGTAGTCATGGAAGAATCGGACAAGAACCGGAACTTGCGTATCCTGATGCTGGAGGACACGCCCAGCGATGCGGAGCTCGAAGAGCATGAGCTGCGCAAGCTCGGTATTCCGTTCACGCTGAAGCGAGTCGAAACGCGGGATGACTTTGTTCGTGCGCTGGAAGAATTTTCCCCAGACATCATCCTGTCGGACTATAACCTGCCCGAATTCAGCGGCGTGGAGGCGCTGGAGATTGTACGCCGTGACCATCCCGAGTTCCCGGTGATCATGGTGACCGGCGCGCTCCCCGACATCGAGGCGGTGGGGCTGATTCATGCGGGGGCAAAAGATTATGTGTTGAAAGACCGTCTGGCACGCCTGGGGGCTGCAGTGCAGCGCGTGCTGTCCATGGAACAGGGCATCCGCGCGCGCAAGGCGGCCGAAAAATTGTTGCGTGAAAGCGAAGCGAAGTTCCGCTCGCTGGTGGAATCCTCCAGTGACTGGATATGGGAAATCGATGAACACGCCATTTACACTTACGCCAGTCCGAGGGTGTATGACCTGCTGGGCTATACCGCGGATGAAATTATCGGCAAGACTCCTTTTGACCTGATGACACCCGAAGATGCCGGGCGAGTCAAAGAGCAGTTTGATTCCATTACGGGTGAGCGAAAGCATTTCAGATTGCTGGAGAATGCCAACCTGCACAAGAATGGAAAGGTAGTATTTCTGGAAACCAGTGGTACGCCCATGTTTGACGCCCAGGATATTTTCAAGGGCTATCGCGGCATCGACCGCGACATCACCGAGCGCAAGGAAGCCGAGAAGGAACGCCGCGCCAGTGCAGAAAAACTGGAGCAGGTTTTGTTGCAAACCATTGGAGCCATTGCCGCCACCGTCGAGGCGCGTGATCCCTATACCGCCGGGCACCAGCAACGCGTGGCCTTGCTTGCCAGCGCAATTGCCACAGGAATGGGACTATCGCGCGAGATCATCCACAGTATTTCCCTTGCAGCCAGCATTCACGACCTGGGCAAAATACGCGTTCCCGCCGAGATACTCAGCAAGCCAGGCAGGCTCAACCAGATCGAATACGAACTGGTCAAAGGGCATTCGCAGACCGGCTACGACATCATCAAGGATATTCAATTCCCTCAACCCATTGCGCAAATGGTATTGCAGCACCATGAACGCCTGGATGGCTCCGGCTATCCGCAAGGGCTGAAGGACGAGCAGATACTGCTCGAAGCCAAGATACTGGCGGTGGCCGACGTAGTGGAGGCGATGTCGTCGCACCGTCCATATCGTCCCAGCCTGGGAATGGACGCCGCGCTGGAAGAAGTCACCAGGAATCGCGGTGTGCTGTATGACCCGGATGTGGTGGACAGTTGCATAGTGTTATTCGCGGAAAAGAAGTTTGAATTTGATTCCTGGTAGTGGTGCGCAGAGTTCATTGCTGGTAGATTGCCCGCCTTCATTCTGATGTTCTGAAATATTCAAATGGCTAAAGCAAAAACCATCTACAGCTGCACCGAGTGCGGCGGACAATCCCCCAAATGGCAAGGCCAGTGCCCGAACTGCGGCGAATGGAACACGCTGGTGGAATCTGTGGCCGAAGCGCTGCCTGCCGCAGGCAAGAACCGCTACAGTGCCCTGGCGGCATCGGGCAAGTTGCAGCAACTGGCCGAAGTGGAAGCGAGCGAAGTGTCGCGCACGCCCACCGGCATCGCCGAATTCGACCGCGTGCTGGGCGGCGGACTGGTGGAAGGCGGCGTGGTACTGATCGGCGGCGATCCCGGTATCGGCAAGTCCACTTTGTTGTTGCAGGCGCTGGCGCATCTCTCCACCACGAAAAAAGTTCTCTACGTCAGCGGCGAAGAATCGGCGCAGCAGATCGCGCTGCGCGCAAAGCGACTTGCGCTGGATGCGCGCGAAGTGCATCTGCTGCCGGAAATTCAACTCGAAAAAATCCAGTCAACCATCGCGCATGAAAAGCCGAATGTGGTGGTGATCGACTCCATCCAGACCGTTTACTCTGAACAACTCACCTCGGCGCCCGGCTCGGTCGCGCAGGTGCGCGAATGCGCTGCGCAGCTTACGCGCATGGCGAAGAGCAACGGCGTCACCATCATCCTCGTTGGCCACGTCACCAAGGAAGGCGCACTGGCAGGGCCGCGCGTACTCGAGCACATCGTGGACACTGTGCTGTATTTTGAGGGCGACACCCACTCCAGCTTCCGCCTCATTCGCGCCTTCAAGAACCGCTTCGGTGCGGTGAACGAACTGGGCGTGTTCGCCATGACCGAGAAAGGTCTGCGCGAAGTGAGCAATCCGTCCGCATTGTTCCTGTCGCAACACGGTGCACAAGTGCCCGGCTCCTGTGTGATGGTCACGCAGGAAGGCACGCGCCCCTTGCTGGTGGAAATACAGGCGCTGCTCGACGAAGCGCATTCGCCCAATCCGCGCCGCTTGTCATTGGGCCTGGAGCAGAACCGGTTGGCGATGCTGCTGGCCGTGTTGCATCGCCACGCGGGCATTGCCTGCTTCGATCAGGATGTGTTCATCAATGCCGTGGGTGGCGTGAAGATCACCGAACCGGGCGCCGACCTGGCCGTGCTGCTCGCGATTGTTTCTAGCCTGCGCAACAAACCGCTGCCGGAAAAAATGGTGGTGTTCGGCGAAGTTGGCCTCGCCGGTGAAGTGCGCCCGGTGCAGCGCGGGCAGGAGCGTTTGAAGGAAGCCGCCAAACTCGGCTTCACCCACGCCATCATTCCAAAAGCGAATTCGCCCAAGCACAAGATCGAGGGCATGGAAATCATCGCGGTGGAGCGGGTGGATGAAGCAGTTGAAAAGATGAGATAGACAGTAATTATTTGACTGCCAGCATGTTCAGTCGAAACTCACTTTACCTGACCCAATATGACATCCCAGATGTCGCCGCCGCTTTTTTCCGGGACCAGCGTTTTGTGGACTTCGGACACTCTGAACAACGCTGAAACGATCGCCTCGGGAAAGCCAAGCCGGCCACCTCGATCATCGAAGACGACGGTATTCAGATAATGATGCAAATCAACCGAACCCCACAATTGCGCGATCTTTTTGCCAACGTTGGGATAATGCTCAAGAATCAGGCGCAGGTCGTGCGCAATCACTGCCGGGAATTTTGGTGCGGAGGAGGGTTCGGAAACGGAGAGCGTATCAGTCATCGTGAATCTCCCAACGTGGATGGAAACTGCGTTATTCGACAGGGATGCTAGCAATCCATAAGTCAAGAATGCGTTAAATTGTTGTGATGAATTTGTTAATATCCCGATCCGCGAACTAGTACATGGATAGACGAATGTGGGAATGCAGCATGCAGTCTTTACGGTATATTGTCCTGACCAGTGCCGCAGTAGCATTAGTGCAAGCCCCATGAACCTTGCGAGCGCAGTCCTTTCCTGCAGATATATTTCCGATTGAATCCGTTACCATGCACACTCAAAACGTATCGCATCTGACACACCATCACATATTCAACGAAGGCAATCCGGCCGCAGAGCGGGGCACGCGTGCCGTGATGTGGATTACCGCCGCCATGATGGTGGTGGAGATCGTTGCCGGATGGTGGTTCAACTCGATGGCACTGCTGGCGGATGGCTGGCACATGAGCTCGCATGCCTTTGCCATCGGGCTGAGCGCCTTTGCCTATGCGGCTGCGCGTCGTTATTCGAGCGATCCCAGGTTCGCCTTTGGCACCTGGAAGATAGAAATCCTTGCCGGTTTTGCCAGTGCCATTTTCCTGCTCGGCGTTGCGGGCATGATGGTTTTTAGCTCGGTGGAACGCCTGTTCTTGCCGCAGGCTATCCATTATCAGGAAGCGATCATCGTTGCAGTCGTCGGCCTGCTGGTCAATATTGCTTGCGCGATGATTCTCGGCCATGCGCATGATGACCATCATCACCATGCACACGAACATGATGCGCACGATCATGACCATCATCACCATCACGACCTGAACCTGAAATCGGCCTACGTGCATGTCATCGCTGACGCGGCCACCTCGGTGCTGGCCATCATTGCACTGACAGGCGGCCTGATTTATGGCTGGTCGTGGCTCGACCCGGTCATGGGCATCGTTGGCGCTGTTCTGGTGGCGGTATGGGCAAAAGGGCTTTTGCTGGATACCAGCAAAGTGCTGCTCGACAGGGAAATGGATCACCCTGTGGTCGAAGAGATCCGCGAAGTCATTGAACAGCTCGACAAGACCGATGAAACAACCATTTCGGATTTGCACGTATGGCGTGTCGGAAAGGAAGCCTATTCCTGCGCCATCAGTCTGGTGACGCATAGCACTACACTGACACCTGAACTGGTGAGAGAGCAGTTAGGCCAGCATGAAGAGATCGTGCATACCACGATTGAAATTCACCGCACGGCTAATTAGATTGTCTCGGTGTAGTTGCAGGAACAAGTGACAGCACAGGCCCGATCCGGGTATTTCAACGAAAGGGTGCACCATGGGCAAGACGCGTCTGGAAGCATTCAGTGACGGCGTAATCGCCATCCTGATCACCATCATGGTGCTGGAGCTGAAAGTGCCGCACGGCACCGATTTGCAATCGCTGCAGCCCGTGCTGCCGGTTTTTCTCAGTTACATTCTCAGCTTCATCTATCTCGCCATTTACTGGAACAACCACCACCACATGCTGCACACCGTGAAGCATGTGAGTGGCGCCATCCTGTGGGCGAATATGTACTTGCTGTTCTGGCTGTCGCTGATTCCGTTTGTCACGGGCTGGATGGGAGAGAACCATTTTGCCGCCTTGCCCACAGCACTGTACGGAGTCGTGCTGCTCATGGCGTCAGTGGCGTACCTGATCTTGCAGCACTGCATCATCACAGCGCACGGCGGCAAAGAATCCATACTGGCCAAGGCAGTTGAAGATGATGTCAAAGGCAAGATATCGCAATTGCTGTACGTCATCGCCATTTCGCTGGCCTTCTGGAATCAATGGGTATCCGATGCGCTCTACGTGCTGGTTGCCATCATCTGGCTGATACCCGACCAGCGCATCGAGCGAATCATCGAAGAATAGAAATCGTTCATGCTATCTTGAAGCCAATTCAATATAGCAACGGAGCCTGAATGTCACGCCATACACACCGTGAAACACACCGCACACTCCGCATCGGCTGGCTGCGCGCAGCCGTGCTGGGCGCCAATGACGGCGTTGTATCCACCGCCAGCCTGCTGGTCGGCGTGGCTGCAGCCGATGCATCCCACAGCAGTTTGCTGCTGGCCGGGGTCGCGGCGCTGGTGGCGGGGGCCATGTCGATGGCGGCAGGCGAATATGTATCGGTCAGCTCGCAGTCCGATACCGAAAAGGCCGACCTGGCGCGCGAGCGCGCCGAACTGCTGGCACAACCCGAGCACGAACATCGGGAGCTGGCAGGAATCTACGTCGAGCGCGGGCTCGATCCTGAGCTGGCAAATGAGGTCGCGCGGCAACTTATGGCGCATGACGATCTGGGTGCTCATGCCAGGGACGAACTGGGTATCAACGAAATGACCAGCGCCAACCCGGTGCAAGCTGCCTTCACCTCGGCGCTGACTTTTTCTGCCGGCGCAGCATTGCCATTGCTCGCAGCACTGGCATCGCCGGCAACGTTGGTGGTGCCCATGGTGGCCGGTACCGCGCTCATCGTTCTCACCGCACTGGGGGTTATATCTGCCCGTGCAGGCGGTGCACCGGTATTCAAGGCAACACTGCGGGTCGTGTTCTGGGGCGCACTGGCAATGGTGATTACTGCCAGTATTGGCAAACTGGTTGGCGCCGTGGTGTAAACACCGGCCATCCGGAATCCCGCGAATACTCCTTCCCTTTCAGGGGGAAGGTGGGGATGGGGGTGGGGTTCGTAGTTCGTAGGTCGGGTTAGCGTCAGCGGTGCATGTGTTGTTGGGGCTATAGACCTACAAACTATTAAACTAGCGGCAGCACAATAGTTCTGCTAAAAAGCAGACTGGGAAGCAGCAAGGAACCTGGGGGGGAGCCAAGATGCAATGGAAAGATGAATATTCAGTCGGCATCACCGAGATCGACGACCAGCACAAGGGCGTCATGGAACTGTTTACCGTGATCGACGCAGCAATCGACGCCCGCGAAAGCTGGTCCGATGTCTTCTTCAAGCTTGAGCAACTGCGCGAACATGCCCGTTTCCACTTCGCGCTGGAAGAGTCCCTGATGCACATGCACGGCTATTCGAAATATGCGGAACATGTCGAACTGCACAAGCACTTCCTGGACAAGCTGGACCAGTTGCAGATGACCACCCTGAGCCGACATGTAACCATGAACACCATCAACTACCTGAGCAACTGGTATGCGGAGCACATGCAAACGCAGGATCGGGAGTTTGTCCGCTACATCATCGACAACGGCAAGGTGAATCTCACCCATCTTCCGGCTGCATAAGCCTGCCGCACGACATACAACGCGCCGTCCTGCGGCGCCGGGGGCAGGGCAAAAACACATACCTCCCTCCGTTCGTGGTGTACCCGCAAGGGGTAGGCCGTGGCTGTACAGGAGACCACAGGGCACATGGTTGTCGTTCTTTAAGGCAAAAGTACCGGAGTCGAATTGTTTGCGAGGACAGACGCGATGACTGAAAATAAATCGACTCCGGTACCTTTCGTCTCCCTTTCGTCTCAGCAGAACCGAACCATGTGAATGGATTGTGATTCAGGGAAAAGAGTAACGCAGAAAAAGGTGGCTGCCGCCGCGCCTCAGGTCAACCAGTGTTCCCCACACAGGACTCCTCCGCGCGAACATTTGCTCCATAACGAGGCTGTACTGTCGATCGTTAACTTGGCGGCCGGCAATCTGCGGCGCGAGGGTCAGGAACTGTTCATCCAGGATTCCTTCCGCGTAGAAATCGCCCAGCAACTTCGGCCCGCCCTCGACGAGAATCAGTTTTCCGGCATTCACACGGCGTACCTGGTTGATGATGGAGCTTGCGCGCATCACGCCAACGCTGCGCACCGCGCGTATTTCGACCGCATCGGAAGCTTTATGTTTGCGCAGGCGTTTGGCGCCGGCGGTCGTCGTCACGATCAGCACCGGAACCTTGCCGGATGCGAATACAGGCAATTCCAGATCGACCTTCCCGCTGCCGCTGACGATCACATTCAGGGGTGGCCCGTGTTTGCCCAGCTCCGTGCGCAACTGGCGATATTCATGCGCGAGGTCTGGAAAAATGTCTTCAGCTGTCCAGACGTGATGCCGGTCAGTGCCCAGCGTGCCTGCACCGATGATCACCACGTCAGCAATGGCGCGCAAGAGCCCCATCACCATGCGATCCTCGACGCTGAACCCGCTGATATCGCTGCCGCTCGCGTGTCCCTTCACATTGAGCGAAACGACGCCATCCAGTGTGGTCACAAAATTACTGATGACGTGCGGTCGCTCACCCGCACGCGGCATGCGCAGACTTCCGTAAAGGCGCGCCAGCCTGGCAGGCAGCGGCAGCGCCCTGCCGCCTTTCAATTCGAGAAGCGTGTCGAGGGGGGCGAGAGGTGTGGGGTTGCGCCGGGACATTGCGTCATTCCTCTACGAAATTGGCGGTTAGAGTTGATTTGTTTTGGTGACAGTGCCATGTTGCCTCAGCTCACCAAAGAATAGATCGAAACACAAAGTAACATTCGACAATGTCAGCAATCTGGCACGCAGCAGCTGTACGGCAACCGGATCAAGCAACGTCGTCGCCATAACCAGCCACTTGGTTGTCGTTCTTTGACAACCAAGTGGAATGGCTATAACCAATGACTTGGCAGCTTGTTGCCTTAGTCAGATGGCTAGTCGTTTCATCAGTAGTTCTATCAGAATGTATCCATTTTCTTCTACATCACGCATCTCGATTAACTCCGGGTTGTAACCTCTCATGTTGCAGGCTGCCAAACCACAGTGCGTAATGCCGCGTGAACTCCGCCCCCAGAAAAAATATCTGCGCCGAGTAGTACACCCATAGCAGCAGCGCAATCAGCGATCCGGCGGAGCCAAAGCTCGATGCCACGCCACTGTTACCCAGATACAAACCAATCACATATTTTCCCAGGCTGAACAGCCCCGCCGTAAATGCGGCACCGATCCAGACATCGTGCCACGCCAGCGGGGCGTCGGGCAGGGTCTTGTAGATGATTGCAAACATACAGGCGATGACACCGAACGAAATGAGGGAGGTGAATGTCGCGAGGACTGCGGCAAAGCTGCCCAAGACGCCACCCATATAGCCTTCAAGCATGGCCAGTGTGGCGCTGACGATGAGGGAGACGAGCAGCAGAAAGGCCAGCGCGAGCACCATTCCAAAGGACAAAAGACGGGTTCTCAAGATCACGCTGAAGGAAGACTGACTGGGTTTGGCTAAATCCCAAATCTCATCCAGGCTGTCCTTCAACTCGGCGAAGACGCTGGTGGCACCTATCAGCAGCAGGATGCTCGCTACAAGCGTTGCCACCCGCCCCGAGGCCGGATCTCGAGCGGCTGCCAGTAATGCCTGGATCGCCTTCGCGCCATTCGGACCCACCAGTCCTTGCACCTGGGCAACAATCTCACCCTGAGCAGCCTCGGCGCCAAAGACGGAGCCGGCGATCACGATGGCCAGCATCAGGATAGGCGTCATCGAAAACAAAGTATAGAAGGCCAGGGCTGCGCCTTTGCTGTCTCCCCGGTGAATGACCCAGGAGCTCAACGACTCGAGCAGAACTATCTTCAAACGTCTTGGCAAATTGGGTGTGTCTTGTTCAACGCTGGTCATAAATTTCCCGGAGTATGTCGATAACGGCTATTCATGTTTAAGGAGTAATCTTTCGCTGCGTCGACTTGACGACAAAATAGCCGCAATGGGCGGCACTTTCTTTTCGCATCAAGAATGCTTGTCCGCAACCGAACATCCCCAGAGCCACCTTGTTGCAGTCAAAGAAACCGCGCTCATCCGGCAGCATTACCGCGTCGCACGTTTTTAAGAATAGTAAATATTCAATAATCGTTCTGTCTGCTGGCGTGCATAGAGAAACCGGACTCGTTCCGGCTTTTTTCTATGGGCAGAATTCTTTGTGCGGCATCGCACGGAAAGCCGTGCGGGGTATGGCGATAATCCAATTCCCTGTCGAACATCCTGCCTGCTCCGTATTGCCCTATCCGATGAAAAAATACATGACCCGAAAAAGTATATGGCTTGCAGCGATTGTTGTGTGTCTGTTGCTGCTCGTTGCCGCTTTGTATTTCTTCAACTGGAATCTTGCGCGTCCGTACATCGCAGGCAAAGTAACTGCTTTCACGGGCAGAAGCTTTGCGATCAATGGTGATCTGGATGTGCGCCTTTCGCTTTGGCCGCGCATCATCGCCAACGACGTCGTGATGGGAAACGCGGAGTGGAGCAAGGACCCGGTCATGGTAGAGCTCAAGCACGCAGATTTCAGGATAGATCTGTTGAAGCTTCTGGTCGGTCGTTTGTCCTTCCCTGAAATCTCGTTATCCGAACTTCATTTGGTGCTCGAAGCAAACAAGGATGGCGCGCAGAATTGGGTTTTCGGTCGGCCGGGCAAGGAAGGTAAGTTCCCCAATATTGAAGCACTCACGATCAACCGTGGGACTCTAAAATTCCGCGACCCCACGATCAATACGGACCTGGACCTCGAGATCAATACGGCTGGCGCCGACAAGGGCGAGGTGGGGCCCATGGTCGAACTATCGGGTACTCGCCTCGCTGCTGGTGCTCCAGCGCGAATTTAGCACTGAAATACTGCTGCACCAGAACCAGCGGCGACTGGAAAAACTGTCGCGCGAGTTGGAGTTGCAAGCCACTACCGATACTCTGACCGGGGCAGTGAACCGGCTGAAGTTCAACGACATCCTCAACCATGAAATCAAGCGTGCAGTGCGTTACCAAACGCCGCTGTCACTCATCATGTACGACATAGACCACTTCAAGCGAGTCAATGATACTTGTGGCCACCAGGCGGGCGACCGTGTGCTGATTCAACTGACTCTTCTGGTGGCAACCCATGTTCGGGAATGCGACAGCCTTGCCCGATGGGGCGGCGAGGAGTTCATGATCGTGGTACCGCAGATAGGCGGTGGCGAGGCGGCAAAGCTGGCAGAGAAACTGCGTGTGCTGGTCGATACAACGGCGTTCACCGGTGTGGGGAGGCAGAGCTGCAGTTTTGGCGTGACGCAACTATTGCCGGATGACACGGTAGACACCTTGACCGCTCGTGCAGATCAGGCCTTATACCAAGCCAAGACAGGCGGCAGGAATCGCGTCGCGACTGCATGAGCTTGTGGCCACAACAAGGGCAACATGCCAGAAGAGCAATAGGGCTCAGCTTCGCGGAGCAATAGGGTCAGCGTCGCAATATTGTTCGTGGGTGGATTTGCAAGATGGTTCAGAATCAATTGCGATGCTGGAATTAAAGGGGAATTAAAGGGGCCAGGCCCCTTTAATTTTTGACACCGGTTCCTTTGAAAAACGAGCTGACAGAAAATTCTTATCTGCCTTACCCGACGAGCCGCAGGAACTGACTATTCGACACCGTGTTCATTATTCAGGAAAACGGCAAGCGGTTTGTCGAACTCCGTTATATGCAAGAGCAACCAGTTCTTCAGTGTCTGCAAAACCACAGATTCGTCTCCCCTCAAATACCTTTTTTTCAAATAGGCCAGCTCGTCCAGCAAGTTCTGATGTTCCTTCATATGTTCAAGTCTGTCGGGAAAGTTGTAATGCTTCATCAGGCCGTTTTCGGTGTCAAAATGAAGCCGGGTTGCAGCGACAAGTTCACTCATGATATTGGCGACGACTTCTGCCGGTTCACTATTGTTAAACGCTGCGTTTAAGGTGTTTATCATTCCGGCCAGTTTTGCATGCTGCTGGTCTATGACCTTCACGTTAACCTTCTTTGTTGAATCGAAGTTTATCCAGGGCTCATTCGAATCCTGGTTGCCGGTTTTTTCATTGAAAAATAGAAAACGGTTTTTCCCGCACGACTTGCTTTGATACATAGCCCTATCTGCAGCATGCATCAACGTATCAATCTCGGGCCCATTTTTAGGGTAAATCGCAATGCCTATGCTCACGCCGACTTTGCATTCAGTGGCTTCATTCAATTTGATGGGTTCGGAAAGTTTGATAATTATCTTTTCAGCAACACTGCTTGCATCTTCTATTTCATTCAGGTCATTCAGAATAATCGCAAATTCATCCCCGCCTATTCGGGCAATCGTATCCATGCTGCGTAAGCACGCCTGAAAGCGACTGGCCGCAATTTTCAATACGATATCGCCGGCTTCATGTCCATAACTGTCATTGACGGCTTTAAAACCATCCAGATCCAGAAAGAGAACAGCGAACGGTTGATGTTTTCTTTTTGATTGTGATATGGCCTGCGACAGTCGGTCATAAAACAATTCACGATTGGGCAATTGAGTCATGCGGTCATGAGTGGCCATAAAACCAATCCGTTTTTCCACAGCCTTGCGCTCGGAAATATCTGTCATCACGATGCGAACAGTTTTTGTCTTGCCGCTCTCCATGTGATACCGGGAATCAAGCTGGACATCCAGCGGCGTCCCGTCATCGCGCAGAACGCACAACTCACAGGTGTGTTTGCGATCATGTTGCAGTACGGACTTGAAATACAGGTGCCAGCGGGCGCTGTCATCCGGGGCAACCAGACTGGCAAAATAACGCTTCAGTAACTTGCTGCGGTCAAATCCAAACAACGCTGCACCAGTGAGGTTGATCTCCGTAATGCGTGCGTCGCTGTTGAGAGTGACATATCCGGCGGGGGCAAAGTCATAGAATTCAATATAGCGGTCGCGGGATTCTTCCAGGGCTAACTGGGTTTGCAGCAAACTCTCGTTCTGCATCTCTAGCTCAATCTGATGCACCTGAAGTTCATGCACCAGTTCATTGCCGGAGTAACCTGTTTGTCTTTTTGAATGGGCAAGCTGAGATTCGGCTTTCAAACGCAGCGAATTTAACTCGTTTGGCGTCAGGTTCACGTGATATCCCTCCCCGCTCAATGGCTTCTTGTAATTTGGCCAACTTGGTTAGTCAATCGATCTTTTGTTTGAGTGTATACAGTGATATGGAAGCAATTTCAATAAGCAGTATTCCTTAGTCTATGGGCTCTCTGATGAGCCCTCAGGAGCAATTGGGACAACTTCGCAATATTGTTCGTGGGTGGAATTGTTTTGAATCTGGATTGATAGAAAATACAAATCGACTCCGGTATCGTACCGCCGGTACAGAATTATTCCGAATCCTGGGTGTCAAAAATGACACTAGCCACAGTGACATGATGTGCAACAAAGCGTTGGATGAAGAATATGACCGAGCTTCCTGTAGACCTTGCAAACAGACTAGCAGCCGCCGTGGACAAGATGCCCGCTTTCCCCAAAAGTGTGCAGTTGGTATTGGAGCTGTCGCGCGATGACGATTGTCCAATCAATGAGCTGGCCGAGGTCATCGAAAAAGATCCGGTGATGACGGTAAGGCTATTGCGCATCCTGAATTCGCCCTATTACGGCTTTTCCAAGCAGATCACCTCTGTGAGTGAGTCTGTTACCTATGTCGGGATGAATGCGATCAAGACTATGGCGTTGTCGTTTGCCGCAATGGGGGTTCTTCCCAGGCAGAACGCAGCCGGATTCGATGTGCAGCGCCTCTTGATGCATTCCCTGGTCACTGCGAGTGTGGCACGCACTTTGTGCCAACAATATAGCAGTGATGAAACCAGACCTGACGACTGTTACATCGTGGGATTGCTGCATGATTTTGGCAAAGTGGTGTTTGCACAGTTCCTTGCTCCGGAATTCAAGCAGGCATTGGCAGTTAGTCGCAGTCAATCCATCTCGCTGCATGAGGCTGAACAACAGATCATCGGTACCGACCACGCCATGATTGGCGGGATGTTGATGGAGAAGTGGAAATTCCCCGAGCGACTCATAGACAGTGTTCGTCGGCATCACAGTGAGATCACAACCGACGATATGCTGCTGAGTTGCCTCTACGTGGCTGATCAGATCAGCAGGGAGCTTACGTTGGAGGTCGGAGATAATAATCTGGTGGAAAAGCTGTCTCCTGCTTTGGCTGAACGTTTCGGCGGGCCGTTGCAAGACGTCATAGCGGGCTTGGGTGACCTTGCGACCCTGGAAAGGGAGGCGCTTGTTATCGCACAGGCCGGGGATCATAAATTGAAATACAGATTCTGGGGAGCGAGCAGCCAGGCACCGCTTGGTTGATGATTCATATCTTGCAGTAAGCGCTAATGCGAGACAGAGTTTTGCGGCATGAGCGCCAGAGGAGAAAAAGGGTCAGCTCAAGCTGCCCCGTTTTATTGATTGGGCCCGGGACTCATGGCACTCGGTTAAGGAAAAAAGCGATGGCAATTCCCTCCCTTTCAAGGGGAGGGTTGGGGTGGGGATGGGTTCATCGTGACGCAAAACCCATCCCCATCCTAACCTTCCCCTTGAAGGGGAAGGAACGAACGTATGAGTCATCCTTCGACCCCATCCTAACCTTCCCCTTGAAGGGGAAGGAACGATTTCATTGAAACATCGAATACTTGAGGTGTAACCGAGTGACATGTGGCCGTGGCAACTGCCGATTGAACTCGTTGAGTTCGTTACCACACAGACCGGCGGCAACACGAAGTTCAATCTTCAGTCCCAACAGGAATTGCCTGTCAACTTGGATGAAGGAGTATGAACATGAACAAGAATCAAGTTAAAGGAGCTGTAAAAGACATCGCCGGCAAGGTGCAGGAAGAAGCAGGGAAGCTGACCGGCAGCAAAGATCAGCAAGTCAAAGGCCTCAACAAGCAAATTTCGGGAAAAGCCGAAAAAGCCTACGGTGATGCAAAAGAAGCCATCAAGCATGCTTGAAGTTTGAACGTGATACCAAATGACCCCTGCGCGGGGTCATTTGCATTCCATCATCAGGAGAGATAAACAATGAAACTCATAAATACGATCACCGCAGCCATAGTCATGAGCGCTTTTGTTATAGCACTGGCCGGTTGCCATAAAGAGGGTCCTGCAGAGAAGGCCGGCAAGGCTGTCGACAATGCAACAGATAAAGCCGGACAACAGATTGAAAAAGCGGGTGACAGCGTCCAGGATGCAGCCAAAGGCGACAAGAAGTAAGTGCATAAGCAATAGGGGCAACTTCGCAATATTGTTCGCGGGTGGAAGTGCAAGGTTGGCGATTTATTGCAGTCCACTGCCGATAAAGCCCTTAGTAAGTACAACGTTGATTTTGCCTAGCTACCGGCATACGCTGAACACTCAGGTTTGGGTTACTGACCTGCAATTGGAAAAGTGAGTAGGCGACGAAGCCGCAAATTGCAGTGGCTTTTGTTGCACTGACACGCACCTCGCTTTCGCCGTCCCAGGCACAGCAACTCCTGAGAGTTGGCATCCGGGAAATTCCAGCACCTCTGATTTTATCGATTCGAAGTCCAACACGGTACATGGGCTGTGCTTGAAGGGGACCCATCCCCATCGCCCCCACCCCCATCCTAACCTTCCCCCTGAAGGGGAAGGAACAATCGCCCCTCCCCTTTCAAGGGGGAGGTTGGGAGGGGGATGGGTTGATTCACTTCCCCTTGAAGGGGAAGGGACGATACCGCCTTCAGCTATTGGAGGGGAGTGCATTCTTGCCGCTTCGTGTGTTTTGCGCCTAACCGAGTGCTACTAATCAATGAAGGAGATCGATATGCTTACGCTCAGAAAATCAGAAGAACGTGGATATGCCGATCATGGTTGGCTAAAAAGTTATCACTCATTTTCTTTTGCCGACTACTACGACCCGAAGTTTGTAGGGTGGGGTAATCTGTTGGTGATTAACGAAGATCGTATAGAACCGGGCACAGGGTTCGGCGAACATAGTCATCGTGACATGGAAATCATAAGCTATGTGCTTTCGGGTGATCTTGCACATAAAGACAGCATGGGCAACGTGAAGGGCATACCGCCCGGTGACGTGCAGCGTATGTCTGCGGGCACCGGTGTGACGCACAGTGAGTTCAATCATGCCGAAGGTCAACAGACCCATTTCCTGCAGATATGGATCAAGCCAAAGTTTACGGGTATCAAGCCCGGCTATGAGCAAATAACCATTCCGACTTCTGACAAATTGGGTTCCTTGCGTCTGGTCGCTTCTCCTGATGGGGCAGATGGCTCGGTGAAAATCAATGCCGATGCAAGAATGTATGCGGGTCTATTTGACAAGGAACAGACAGCGAAGTTGGATATTGATCCTGCGCGCAAAGCCTATGTGCACCTGATTAAGGGTGAACTCAAGGTAAATGGCCAACCACTAAAAGGTGGCGATGCACTGATGATTGAGCAAGAGGCGAAAATTGCGTTGTCAGGTGGCACAGGTGCAGAAGTCCTGGTGTTTGATTTGGCACCCTGAGTTCATAATCTTGATCCGGCATTAAAGGAGGACGATCATGACTAATTCAGAATTTGTCTATGTGACTTACATCCGCACAACACCCGAAAAACTCTGGTCGGCGCTGACCAACTCGGAAATCGTAAAGCAATACTGGTTTGGCATGCTTTGCGAATGTGCCTGGAAAACAGGTGCGTCATGGAAAATGGTTTTTGAGGATGGTCGCATCGCCGATGCAGGTGAGATTGTCGAGATCGATCCACCCAGGCGCCTTGTCCTGAAATGGCGCAATGAATGGAAACCGGAGATGAAGGCCGAAGGCTATTCGCGCTGCACGTTTGATCTTGAGTCCGTGGCGGGTGCGGTGAAATTGACGGTCACTCACACCATGGATCACGACCATTCGAAATTTGTCGAGGCCGTTTCCGTCGGTTGGCCGCAAATTCTCTCCAATCTCAAGTCGCTCCTTGAAACCGGAGCCGTCGCCCTGATCGAGCATGGTGGACATTAAATGACCGGAATCATTGAGGCCGGAGTCAAATTGCCTTTGAACAACCCGGCCACGACACCCATGGCTTTTCTAATAGGGATGCGCCGATTAAGTCTGGTTTCCTCCCTCTCCCTTTGGGAGAGGGCTGGGGTGAGGGTGAGCATTCAACGAGTTATCCCTCACCCTACCCCTCTCCCAGAGGGCGAGGGAACTTATTCGGCGTTTCCATAGGTATCTCACCTGCATCACGATGTCTGAAATCAACAGTCGCCAGAACAGCGGCACACCCGCTGCATTCGGTATGCCAAGTTGTTGAGTAGTTTTACTTGCGTCCGATCTTGACGATCACCCACTGTTTGTTTTCACCTTGCATCAATTCAAAACGTATCGCGTCACCGGCTTTGAGGTCCTTGGGCAACGGATCGTGCAAGGCAAACCACATGGTCATCGGCGGCCAGCTCAGGTCGGCAATGGCTTCATGCGAGATCAGTACTTTGCCTGACGCGGGGTTTACATCCTTGATGATGCCAACAGCCTGGTGGCCTGCTGTGCTGGGTGCCATCTGCATCTGATGCTGCGACATGTCGTGTTCCTGTGTTGCGGCCTGTGCCATTCCGTTGCCGATGGCGAGGGTCATGCCCAGTACGAGTGTTAACGTTTTCATTGCTGTTCCTTTACAGTTGGTTGAGGTGTTGAAGGTTGCACTTGCGCTGTCTCACCCCGGGAGGCAGAAGCAAGCTGGTGTTGTTTGAGTAGCGTGTAGATGGCTGGGATCACCAGCAGCGTGAGCACAGCCGAAGAGATCATGCCGCCGACCATGGGTGCGGCGATGCGGCGCATCACTTCCGAGCCGGTGCCGCTGCTCCACAGGATGGGCAGCAGGCCGGCCATGATCGCCACCACGGTCATCATCTTGGGGCGCACGCGTTCCACTGCACCCTTGATGATGGAGCTGCGCAGATCGTCCGCATTCGGCTGGCGGCCTTGTTTGGCGCATTGATCGCGCACTTCCTGCCACGCGTGTTCCAGATAGATCAGCATCACCACGCCGGTTTCCGCCGCGACGCCCGCCAACGCGATAAAGCCCACTGCCACGGCGACGCTCAGGTTGTAATCGAGCAGCCACAACAGCCATACACCGCCGACCAACGCGAACGGCACCGACAGCATCACGATCAGCGATTCCGCGACGCGCCGGAAATTGAGGTACAACAGCAGGAAGATGATGAGCAGCGTGATGGGAATCACGACCTTCATCTTGGCGGCGGCGCGTTCCATGTATTCGAACTGGCCGCTCCAGGTGGCGTAATAGCCCGGCCGGAACTTCACCTGGTCGGCCACAGCCTTGCGTGCCTCGGCCACATAGGAGCCGATGTCGCGATCGCGGATGTCCACGTAGATGTAGGCGGAGAGCAGCGAGTTCTCGGTGCGGATGGACGGTGCGCCCTTGCTGAGGCTCACTTTGGCGATCTGCCCGAGCGGGATCATGGCGCCACTTTCGGTGGGTACAAGCACTTCGCGTGCGATCTGCTCCGGCGTGCCGCGCAGGTCGCGCGGGTAACGCACGCTCACGCCGAAGCGTTCCAGTCCCTCCACGGTGGTGGTGACGTTCTCGCCGCCGAGTGCAGTGGCGATCACATCCTGCACTTCGCCTACCGACAACCCGTAACGCGCCAGCGCCAGCCGGTCCGGTGCTATGTCGAGGTAATAGCCGCCGGTGATGCGTTCGGCATACGCGGAGCTGGTGCCCGGTATCTTCTTGACCACGGATTCGATCTGCTTGGCGAGACGTTCCATCTCATCCAGATTCTTGCCGAACACCTTGATGCCGATGGGCGTGCGTATTCCGGTGGAGAGCATGTCGATGCGCGCCTTGATCGGCATGGTCCACGAGTTGGCCACGCCGGGGAACTGCAGCGCCTTGTCCATCTCGGCGATCAACTTATCGGTGTCCATGCCGGGGCGCCAGTCTTCCTGCGGCTTGAGGTTGATCACCGTCTCGAACATTTCCAGCGGTGCCGGGTCGGTGGCGGTCTGCGCGCGTCCTGCCTTGCCGTACACCGAAGCAACCTCGGGGAAGCTCTTGATGATCTTGTTCTGCGTTTGCAGCAATTCCGCCGCTTTGGTCACCGACATGCCGGGCAATGAAGTCGGCATGTAGAACAGCGTGCCTTCGTTCAGCGTCGGCATGAACTCGCTGCCCAGTTTCATTGCGGGATACAGGCTAATGACGCATGCCAGTGCGGCAATGGCGAGTGTCGTCTTCTTGCGTTGCAGCACCGCATCGATCAGCGGGCGATAGCCTGCGATCAGCCAGCGGTTCAGCGGGTTCTCGGCTTCGGAGCGGATATGCCCGCGAATGAACAGCAGCATCAGCACCGGCACCAGCGTGATGGAGAGCAAGGCTGCACCGGCCATGGCGAAGGTCTTGGTGTAGGCGAGCGGGGCGAACAGACGGCCTTCCTGCGCTTCCAATGTGAACACCGGCAGGAAGGAGACGGTGATGATGAGCAGGGAGAAGAAGAGGGAGGGGCCGACCTCCTTGCAGGCGGCGAGGATGGCGGCGGCTCGCTCCCGCATTGTTCCTTCCCCTTCAGGGGGAAGGTTAGGATGGGGGTGGGGGTCATGTGGATGGGTTGAAGGCGAAATACCTTCCCCCATCCCCCTCCCAGCCTCCCCCTTGAAGGGGGAAGAGTGGTTGAGGCGCTCCAGATGCTTATGCGCATTCTCAATCATCACAATCGCCGCATCCACCATCGCACCAATCGCAATTGCAATCCCGCCCAAACTCATGATGTTGGAATTGAGCCCCAGCGCATGCATGGCGATGAACGCGATCAGCACACCGATAGGCAGCATCACGATGGCGACCAGCGCACTGCGCGCATGCATCAGGAAGATCATGCACACCAGCGCGACGATGATTCCTTCTTCGAGCAGCGTGTGTTTGAGCGTGGCAATTGCGCGATAGATCAGTTCGGAACGGTCGTACACCGCTTTGATGCTGACGCCTTCGGGCAAGCCCGGTGTGATCTCGGCGATCTTGTCCTTGATGTTCTGGATCACTTCCAGTGCATTCTGGCCGTAGCGTGCCATGGCAATGCCGGAGACCACTTCACCTTCGCCGTTGAGTTCAGCAATGCCGCGCCGCTCATCCGGGCCGAGTTCGACGCGGGCAATGTCGCGCAGCAGCACCGGTGTGCCGCGCTCGGATTTCACCACCAGATTTTCGATATCGCTGATACCGTGCAGATAGCCTTTGCCGCGCACCATGTACTCGGTTTCTGCCATCTCTACCGTGCGTCCGCCGACATCGCGGTTTGAATCGCGTATCACCTGCGAGACTTTGCTGAGTGGGATGCCGTAGGCGCGCAGCTTCACCGGATCGACCGTCACCTGGTATTGCTGCACAAAGCCGCCGATGGAAGCGACCTCGGCCACGCCGTGCGCTTTCGTAAGTTGATAGCGCAAATACCAGTCCTGCATGGTGCGCAGTTCGGCGAGGTTGTGTTTGTCGCTGAGCACGGCGTACTGATACACCCAGCCCACGCCGCTGGCGTCCGGCCCCAGTTGCGGTGATACGCCCTGCGGCATGCGTCCGGCGATGCTGTTCAGGTATTCCAGCACGCGCGAACGCGCCCAGTAGATGTCGGTGCCGTCCTCAAAGATCACATACACGAACGAGGCGCCAAAGAATGAGAAGCCGCGCACCACCTTGGATTTCGGCACGGACAGCATGGCCGTGGTGAGCGGGTAGGTGACCTGGTCTTCCACTACTTGCGGCGCTTGGCCGGGGTATTCGGTATAGACGATCACCTGTACGTCGGACAGATCGGGCAGGGCGTCCAGCGGCGTTTTGACCAGCGCGTAGATGCCTGCCAGTGTGATGAACAGGGTGGCGAGCAATACCAGGAAGCGGTTGCGTGCTGACCACTCGATTGTTTGATTCAACATTTAAATTCTCCGTTCATGCTTACCCCATCCCCACCCTGGCCCTCCCCTTGAAGGGGAGGGGACTTAACTCCTTCCCCTTCAGGGGGAAGGTGGGGATGGGGGTGGGGTGATCTTTTCAAGCTCCATCCAAATTGTTTCAACAACTGCATTCAACTCAGTCAGCACTTGGTTGTTCCAGAACCGCATAACCCTAAATCCTGCCTTGGAGAGAGCGTTATCGCGAAGCAAATCCTTGGCTGATTCATTGTGTTGTCCACCATCAATCTCAACGATTAACTTCGCTTCCAGACAAACGAAGTCCAGAACGTAATCGTCGAACGGATGCTGGCGTCTGAACTTGTAGTTCTGGATTTGGCAGCCGCGCAGACGATGCCATAGCAATTTCTCTGCATCCGTCATGTTGCGGCGCAGTGATCGCTGTATTCGATTCTTCAGTACGAAAGTGTTGGTTTGGCCTTTCACGTTTCACCTCTCGATCTGGTTCTCATGTTTAACCCATCCCCATCCTAACCTTCCCCTTGAAGGGGAAGGGACGAACGCGGAAGTCATCCTCCGACCCCATCCCCATCCTAACCTTCCCCTTGAAGGGGAAGGAATAGCTCGATGTCATTTTTGTTGTTTTCCGATAACTCGCATCTTGGTGATCACATATTCACCCGGCTTGCGCTCGACGAGCTCGAAGCTGATCGCGCTGCCCGGTTTGATGCCTGCAGCCAGTGAAGAATTCGCCAGCGCAAAGTCCATGGTCATGCCGGGCCAGCCCAGTGAAGCAATCGGCCCGTGCGTGATGCTCACCGTTCCGTCGTCGTTGATGGCTTCCAGAACACCCTGTCCCTGATGTCCCACGGATTTCTGCGCTGCAGGCGTTTCTGCTCCTCCCCTGACAAGGGGAGGTTGGGAGGGGTTTGCCTCGTTCATTCCGCTCAGTGCCGCTTTGAGATTGCTTTCCGAATCCAGCAGGAAGTTGGCCGAGGTCACCACTTGTTCACCTTCTTTGACACCGCTCAGTACTTCGACAACGCTGTCGCTGCGCAGGCCGAGTGTGACCGAGCGCGGTTCGAAACGTCCTTCGGCCAAACGCACCAGCACCACTTGCTTGGTGCCGCTGTCGATTACTGCTGAAGTTGGCACTGTCAGCACTTTGCCGCGCTTGCCTACATCAATCTGCGCGTTGGCGAACATGGCGGGTTTGAGTACGCCTTTGGGGTTGTTCAGTTCGATGCGGACTTGCACCGTGCGTGTGGCGCTGCTCAATGTCGGGTAAATGAAATTCACCTTGCCGTCGAACTTGCGATCCGGCCAGGCATCGACCGTGACCTGTGCGGGGTTGCCGATGCGAACCTGCCCGATGTCCTGTTCGTTGACTTCGGCGATGACCCACAGCGAGGAAAGATCGGCGATCTGATATAGCGTTTCGCCGGGCATGAAGCGCATGCCCTGTACCGCCTTCTTCTCAAGCACGATGCCGGTGACGGGCGCACGGAATGTCACGCGCGATTTGTCGGCGCTAAGGGTGTTGGGCGAGTCGGTGATGTTCCAGTTCTTGAGCCGGGCATGGCTGGCGTCGGCGAGTTGTTGCATGCCTGCTTTCGCTTCAGCATCGGCGTCTTTCAGCGAGGCCAGTCCTTTCAGTGCCAGGTCGTATTCACCCCAGGCTGAGACCAGTTCAGGGCTGTACACTTCGAACAGGGGCTGACCTTTGGCGACGGTCTCGCCGGTCGTGTTCACATACAGGTGTTCCACCCAGCCTTCGAATTTGGGCGAGATGGCAAAGGTGCGGCGTTCGTTGACTTCGATACGTCCGGTCACGCGCAATGTTCGATCCAGTTCTCTCATTGCAGCGGCTTCGCTCTTCACGCCCAGTTTCTGCACCTTGTCGTTGCTGAGGTTGATGGCGGTATTGCTTCCTGCTTCCGCTTCTCCCTCATACACCGGCACATAGTCCATGCCCATCGCGTCTTTTTTGGGAACCGGCGAAGTGTCCGGCAAGCCCATCGGGTTGCGGTAATACAGCGGCTTGCGCTCGGCTTTAATCTCAGTCCTCAGTCCTCCGTCCTCAGTCCTGTGTTTTCCGAACCAGTATCCGGATGCGGCCACGACCAGCAACAACAAAACGGCCAGCGTCGATTTGAGTGCGGTATTCATAGTGAGTCTCCCAATAATTTTTCGATGTCGGCCAGGCGCAATTGCATGTCGGTCTGCGCCTGTAGTTGCTGTTGTCTGGCTTTCAGGATTTGTTTCTGCGCTTCGATCAGCATGGCGAAATCCACTTTGCCGTTCTGGTAACCCACCAGCGCGGACTGATAGGTGAGTTCGGCTTGCGGCAGCAGGCGGGTGTTGATGAGCGTTTCAGTTTCGTGCGCGCCGTCCAGTGCAGCGAGGTTTTCGGACAACTCGGACTGCGTCTGGTTGAGCAAGGCCTCCTTGCGCGCATTCGAAGCCAACAGCATTGATTCCGCTTCGCGTTCCTGCGAGCGACGCGAGGACTGCTGCAACGGGATGCTGAACTCGACCATCAGGTCCCAGCTCCTTACCGTGCTGCCGAATTGATTTGGTGCAACACCGAGGGTGACACCGGGATAACGATTGTTGTAGGCCAGGTCGCGGCTTTTCTCGGAGGATTGGATCGTTGCATCGGCGATGCGCAATTGCGGGTTTTGCGCACGCAACCGTTCCAGCAATGCCATTTCGTCCAGTTTTGCGGCGGGCGGCATGGCGCGCAGTTGTGCGGGTTCGGCCAGCGGCGCATTCACCGGACGCGACAGCAGCGCATTCAGTCGTATGTGGTTATGGTGTGCCTCATTCTGCAGTGCAATCAGTTCGCTCTTGAGCATGGTTTTTTCGACCTGCACGCGGATCACATCCTGCTGCTGGCCGAGGCCGTTGGCATAGCGCGAGCGGGCGGTTTGTTCCAGTTGATCCAGCAGCGCCAGCGTCTGTTGCGCGAGCTGTTCGCTGGCGTTGGCGTTGTAGTACATGGCGTAAGTCTGCTTGATGCGGGTCGCCAGGTCGGACCAGCTCGCGGCTACTTGTCCGTTGGCCTGTGCGGCCTGGGCATTGGCGACATCGTGCTGCAGGTCGCGTTTGCCGAACCACGGCACGGTTTGCATCAGCAGGTAACGCGTGCTACCGGTCTGCGAGGGCAGCAGGCGCGGGCTGGTGCTGCCCTGATTGGTGATGTCCATCAACTCGGTGCGCAACACCGGGTCGGGCAAGGCGCCGGCCGCTTCGCTGCGCTGCTGCGCTGCCTCCGCCTCATAGCGTGTGGCGGCCAGTTCGGGATTGTGCTCGCGCGCGTAGTCCAGCAATCCGTTGAGGTTGCTGCCCAACGGTTCGTCGGCACCCGCAAGGAGTACACCAAAGGTAGGCAATCTGCTATCGAGCAAGCTCGATGCAGAATTGGCACCGCCGGTGGGTGCCCCGTTGCTGCGCAGCGACCCTTCCGCAGCGCTGGCCGGACTGAGCCAAAGCGCGCATAGCATGGTTAAAACTGATAAAGGTATTTTCATGTTCCGCATCCGATGCAATTGCAATGCAAACGGACAGCCGCAAGCAGCCGCCGCACGGTGCGGGACGAGAATCAGGCTATGGATTCAGCAATTACGAAAACAACAGACGGACTCGTCCCGCGTCAGGCGCGAACGAGAGGTGGCGGCAGCAGGGGAACGGAAGTGACAGAGTTGAATACAACCAGATAAGGCGTGATCTCGCGGGCTGCTGTTTGCACGGCGGTCATGGATACAGTGGGGACTGTCAGATAGCCGGTACACGCCAGATGGCAGATGCCGCAGTCGGTGCATGACGGGCTGTGTTCGCCTGCCGGTACCGGCTGATGTTCGCCCATGTCCATGTTTGCCATGTCCATGCTCATATCCATCGACATATCCATGTTCATGCCTTCGTGCGACATGGCCGCGTCATGGCATTCGCCTTGCGGCAGCTGCATGGACACCGATGCCGCCAGTGCACTTCCGGTAAAAACCGGCAGCCAAAGCAGCATGATTACAGCGATGAATTTTCTGGTGGAACGAGTCATGTTTGGCAGTGTGGCAAAGTAACCGGATTTAGTCAATCGACCAAGGTCTGCCCTTGGCTTTGTTGAGGGAATATATCCATTGTCAGCACCCTGTGGCGGGGTTAAAGTTCGTCCCATCCACAAAAAAGAATAAATGAGGGCGCGAACATGACAATTTTGATAATCGTGGTGCTGATTGTGTTCCTGCTGCTGGCTTTTTTTCGGTCAACAATCTGGGGCTGGTTGATTGCACTGGCCGTATTTGTACCATTGATCGCCTATAGAAGTCGCATGACCGACGATGCATTGGAGGCGGTCTGTATCGTTCTCGGCATCGTTCTTGCCGTGCTCGGAATTCCCGCTTTGCGCCGCATGCTGGTCAGCAACTTCGTTCTCAAGATTTTCCGCAAAATAATGCCGCAGGTCTCGCAAACCGAGCAGGAGGCGCTGGACGCCGGTACGGTCGGCTGGGATGGAGAACTGTTCAGCGGCAATCCGCACTGGCGGCAAATGCTGGCCCTGCCCAAGACCGGGCTCAGCGATCGCGAGCAGGCCTTCCTCGACAACGAAGTCGAGCAGCTTTGCGCGCTGGTAAACGACTGGGACATTACCCATACGCGCCAGGATCTGTCGCCGGAAGCATGGCAGTTCATCAAGGATAAAGGTTTCTTCGGCATGATCATCCCGAAGGAGTACGGCGGCCTGGAGTTTTCAGCACAGGCGCAATCGGCGGTGATCACCAAGATCGCCTCGCGCAGCGGCACCGCAGCGGTGACGGTGATGGTGCCGAATTCGCTGGGGCCGGCCGAGTTGCTGCTGCATTACGGTACGCAGGAACAGAAGGATAGATATTTACGCGGTCTTGCCAGCGGCAAGGAGATTCCGTGTTTTGCGCTGACCGGTCCGTTTGCCGGTTCCGATGCGGGTGCCATCCCGGATCGCGGCACGGTCTGTTACGGCGATTTCAACGGCCACAAGAATGTGCTTGGGGTGAGTCTCACCTGGGAGAAACGCTACATCACGCTGGCCCCGGCGGCGACTTTGCTCGGTCTGGCTTTCAAGTTGTATGACCCGGATAACCTGCTGGGGGCGGAAGTCGAGCGCGGCATTACGCTGGCTTTGATTCCTACTGATATTCCCGGTGTAAAAATCGGGCGTCGCCACCTTCCGCTCAACTCCGCATTCCTGAACGGGCCGACCACGGGTGAGGATGTATTCATCCCGATGGAATACATCATCGGCGGTGCCATGCGCATCGGCCACGGCTGGCGCATGCTGATGGAATGCCTGGCGGCGGGCCGTTCGATTTCGCTGCCGGCCAGTGCGGCGGGCGCCATCAAGATGGCTGCGCGTACCAGCGGTGCCTACTGTCGCGTGCGCAAACAATTCCATGTGCCGGTGGGCAAGTTTGAGGGGGTGGAAGAGGCGCTGGCACGTATCGGCGGGCATCTGTACGTATTGGATGCGGCGCGCACCATGACGGCACAGGCGGTGGATATGGGCGGCAAACCCTCGGTCATTTCCGCCATCGTCAAATACCATTGCACCGAGCGCGGACGCATGGCCATCAACGATGCGATGGATGTGCATGGCGGCAAGGGCATCTGCCTGGGGCCGGATAATTATCTGGGCCGCGCCTATCAGCAGGCTCCCATCGGCATTACCGTGGAAGGCGCCAATATTCTCACGCGCAGCCTCATCATCTTCGGTCAGGGCGCGGTGCGTTCACATCCCTATGTGCTGAAGGAAATCCACGCGGCGCACAGCCAGGACAGCAAACGCGCGGTGATCGAATTCGACGAAGCGCTGTTCGGCCATATCAGTTTCAGCCTGAGCAACGCCGTGCGCAGTTTGCTCTACGGCCTTTCCGGCGGGCACATCATCGACGTGCCGACCGAACAACCAACCAAGCGCTATTACCAGGCATTGACGCGTTATTCGGCAGCGTTCGCCTTTGCGGCAGACGTCGCCATGCTGGTGCTGGGCGGCGAACTCAAACGCCGTGAGAAGCTGTCTGCGCGTCTGGGCGACGTGCTGAGCCAGATGTATCTGTGTTCTGCCGTGCTGAAACGGTTCGAGGACGACGGCCGTCTCGCGGAAGATTTGCCGCTCTTGCACTGGGGTATGCAGGACGGCTTGTACCGCATCCAGCTTGCGTTCGACGGCGTGCTGCAGAATTTCCCCAGCCGCATCGCCGCGCTGATGTTGCGCGCAGTGATCTTCCCGTTGGGACAATGCCGCATGCCGCCAAGCGATCAGTTGGGCCATCAGGTCGCATCGCTGTTGCTGAAGCCGGGCGCAGCGCGTGACCGTCTGACTGCGGGTATGTATATTCCGAAGGTGCATCGCAAACATGATGCACCTTTCCCTCACCTCAATCCTCTCCCGCAAGCGGGCGAGGAAGCGAACGAATCGCTGCGCGAGTCTTTCATTTACGACGAGAAAGAGGCAGTCGGCGCACTGGAAGCCGCACTTGTCAGCACGCTGGCGTGCGAACCGTTGCAGGCCGGACTTGGAAAAGCTTACAAGGAAGGCAAGCTCAGGATGCATGATGAATTGCGGCAAATCGCCGAAGCGCGCGGACTGGGACTTGTCGATGCCGAGCAGGCGCTGCAGTTGCAGCGCGATTATGCCTTGCGCCGCAAAGTCATCATGGTGGATGATTTCGCGTCGGAAGAGTTGCAGGCGGGACGCTGAGTAGCGTTGTTTTTTCGCAACGGAGGATAAAGCGATGGGCACTCTGCATAACAAGACAGTCTTTATAACGGGTTCTTCCCGCGGTATCGGCCGCGAAATCGCCTTGCGCTGCGCGCGCGATGGCGCCAACGTGGTCATTACCGGCAAGACGGTGGAACCGCATTCCAAACTACCGGGAACGATCCACAGTGTGGCGGCAGAGGTGATCGCTGCCGGAGGCCAGGCACTGGCGATTCAGCTGGATGTGCGCGACGAGCAGGCTATCCATGATGCTGTCGAACAGGCCGCCGCGCATTTTGGCGGCATTGATGTGCTGGTGAACAACGCCAGCGCGATCAGCCTGACGCCCACCCTGCAGACGCCCGCCAAGCGGCTCGACCTGATGTGGGACGTGAACATGCGTGCGACTTTCCTCGCTTCGCAAGCTTGTATTCCCCATCTCAAAAAGGCAGCCAATCCGCATATCCTTACCCTGTCGCCGCCGCTGAACTTGGAGGCCAAGTGGTTTGCGCCGCATGTGGCCTATACGATGTCCAAGTTCGGCATGAGCATGTGCATGCTGGGCATGGCGCATGAGTTCGCTGACGACGGCATTGCCTGCAATTGCCTGTGGCCGAAAACGACCATTGCCACTTCGGCCATCGAATTCAATTTCCCTGAAGCCGTCCTGCGTGCTTCGCGCAAGCCGGCCATCGTGGCCGACGCGGCACATGCCATTCTGCTGCGCGACAGCAAGACTTTCAGCGGGCTTTTCTTTATCGACGAGGAAGTGCTGCGCGGATCCGGCGTGAAAGACTTTGAGCAATATGCGGTCAGCCCGGGGCATCCGCTGTATATCGATCTGTTTGTGTGGCAACCATAATAATATCCGAGGAGAGAAGTAATGGAGGCAGTACAGAATGACGATGTGATTTCGCCACAGGACGCCGTGACTCTGCACGGTCTGTTCCTGGAGAGGGCGCGGCGCACACCGGACAAGATCGCCTACAGTTATTTCGACACCCGCCAATCGGTGTGGGTCGATCTGAGCTGGGATCAGATGCGCGAGCATGTAGCCCGCTGGCAGTTTGCATTGGCCAAGGAAGGACTGGTCAAGGGCGACCGCGTGGCGATCATGTTGCGCAACTGTCCGCAGTGGGTGATGTTCGATCAGGCGGCGATGTCGCTGGGGCTGGTCGTGGTGCCGCTTTACACGGTGGATCGCGCGGAGAATATCGCCTATATCGTCAACGATGCACAAGTGAAAGTGATGCTGTTCGAGACTGCCGCGCAATGGCAGGAGCTGAGCGGTGTGGTCGGGCAAATGGGCTGTGTGCAGCGCTTCGTTGCATTGGATGACTTCAAACACGATGAATCGAGGATCGTGTCGGCGGCGAGATACTTGCACGAATACCTGGTGGAACTGCAGCCCGCCGTACCCTGCGAAACAAGTGAGCTGGCCAGTATCATCTATACCTCGGGCACCACCGGAAAACCGAAAGGCGTGATGCTGAGCCACCTCAACATGCTCAGCAACATCTACGACGGCATGGCCACGTTTGCGATACTCAAGGACGATCTGCTGCTTTCTTTCCTGCCGCTGTCGCACACCTTCGAGCGCACCTGCGGCTATTACATGCAGGTGATGACGGGGGCTCGGGTCGCCTATGCGCGTTCCATTCCGCTGCTGGCGGAAGATATGCTGACCATACGCCCGACCCTGCTGATCTCGGTGCCGCGTATTTATGAGCGTATCCACGCTGCGGTCCACGCCAAGCTGCGGGAAGGTTCGCCGCTCAAACATATGTTGTTCAACCTTGCGGTTCACGTCGGCTGGGATCGCTTTCAGCACCAGCAGGGACGCGGAAGATGGAAGTTTTCGTTCCTGCTGTGGCCGCTGCTGCAAAAGCTGGTGGCACAAAAGATACTGGACCGGATGGGCGGACGCTTGCGCACTGCCGTCACCAGCGGTGCGGCACTCGCCCCCGAGATTTCGCACATGTTTGTCGGTCTGGGACTTCCTGTGGTGCAGGGCTACGGCATGACCGAGACCAGCCCCATCGTGGCGGGCAACAGGCTGGACCACAATTTTCCCGACAGTGTGGGGCAGCCGATACGCGGTGTGCAGGTGAGAATTGGCGAACAGAGTGCGTTGCTGGTGAAGGGGCCCAACGTGATGATGGGTTACTGGAAGAATCCCGAAGCGACCAGCGCCATGATCGATGCCAACGGTTGGCTGAACACCGGCGACACCGCGCACATCAGCGAGACGGGTCATATCTATATTACCGGCCGCCTGAAAGAGATCATCGTGCTGTCCAACGGCGAGAAGATGCCGCCGGGCGACATGGAAGCCGCGATCATGCATGACCCGCTGATCGACCAGGTAATGATCTTCGGCGAGGGTAAGCCGTACCTGGTTGCGCTGGCCGTGCTGAATCCGGAGGAATGGATTCAGATCGCAGCGAAAGTCGGCGTGCGTCATGACATGCCGGAATCACTGACCGACAGCAATGTGGAAGCCAAGGTGCAGCGGCGCATTGCGCGCAATATCAGCAGTTTCCCCGGCTATGCCAAAGTGCATCGCGTGTTGCTGCTGCAGGAACCGTGGACCATAGAGAACGGCATGCTCACGCCGACGCTGAAACTCAAGCGCACCACGGTTGCCAAACAATTTGCCAAACAGATCGAAGAACTTTACCAGGGACACTGAGATGCACGAAGAACACTTATCTACTACTTTGCCGCAACGCGAACCGACCTTGCGACTGGCTGCGATGCCGTCGGATGCCAACTACACAGGCGACATCTTCGGGGGCTGGTTGATGGGGCAGGTGGATATCGCCGGCAGTATCCCGGCCGTGAATCGTGCCAAAGGCCGGGTTGCAACGGTTGCAGTAAATTCCTTTGTATTCAGGCAGCCGATCTTCATTGGCGATCTGGTGAGCTTTTACACCCATATCGTGAAGGTGGGGACAACCTCGATCACGGTCGATGTCGAAGTCTATGTTCAGCGCAATCCGGCCAACCCGACTTGTGTGAAAGTGACCGAAGCGACACTGACTTATGTTGCCGTGGGCGAAGACCGCAAGCCACGCCCGTTGCCGCCGGAAAATACATAAACATATAGCTCCCTTCTCCCGCTTGCGGGAGAGGGGCTTTGAAGTTGGTAGATTGAGTTTTCACTGTGGCTAAATATGTGAGGTTTTTATGAGTACATTACAAATCCGCAAAGTCGCAGTCCTCGGCGCCGGCGTCATGGGCGCGCAAATCGCGGCACATCTGGTCAATGCCAATGTTGAAACGCTGCTGTTCGAGCTTCCCGCGAAAGAAGGCGATCCCAACGGCAACGTGAGCAAGGCGCTGGATGGCCTCAAGAAGCTCGATCCCGCGCCCATCTCCAGTCCTTCCAGAATCACCTATATCCAGCCGGCCAACTACGAACAGCATCTTGAATTGCTGCGCGGCTGCGACCTCATCATCGAGGCCATCGCCGAACGTATCGACTGGAAGTCCGACCTGTACCGCAAGGTGGCACCGTTCGTGAACGCGAATGCCATCTTCGCAACCAACACTTCCGGACTGTCGATCAATACGCTGGCCGAAGCTTTCCCCGAACAACTGCGCCACCGTTTTTGCGGAGTCCACTTTTTCAACCCGCCGCGCTACATGCATCTGGTTGAGCTGATTCCGTGCAAGGGCACCGAAGCATCGCTGCTTGATCATCTGGAAGCGTTTCTGGTTTCCACGCTGGGCAAGGGCGTGGTACGTGCCAAGGACACCCCCAACTTTATCGCCAACCGCATCGGTGTATTCTCCATGTTGGCCACCAAGCATCACGCAGAGGCGTTCAATCTCGGCTTCGACATGGTGGATGCGCTGACCGGTCGTTACCTGGGCCGCCCCAAGAGTGCGACCTTCCGCACGCTGGACGTGGTCGGCCTCGACGTGTTTGCGCATGTGGTCAACACCATGCGCGAAAATCTTACCGAAGATCCGTGGCACAAACATTTTGAATTGCCCGGCTGGTTCCAGTATCTGGTGGATCAGGGTGCGCTGGGACAGAAAACCAAAAAAGGTATCTACCAGAAGATTGGCAAGGAGATCCATGTACTGGACTTGCACACGCGCGAGTACCGCCTGTCCGATGCCAAGGTGGACGACGGCGTGAAAGACATTTTGCGCGAACGCGACTGGTCAAAGAAGCTGGCCGGACTGCGCGCCAACCCGCATCCGCAGGCGCAGTTCCTGTGGGCCGTGTTCCGCGACGGGTTCCATTACTGCGCCCTGCATCTGGGCACCATCGCCAACAACGCGCGTGATCTGGATTTCGCCGTGCGCTGGGGTTTCGGCTGGGATACTGGCCCGTTCGAAATCTGGCAGGCCGCGGGCTGGCAGCAAGTGGCAAGCTGGATTGCTGCCGACATTGCCGCGGGCAAGGCCATGGCGAACACGCCGCTGCCCTCGTGGGTCACCGATCCCGCACGTATCGGTGTGCACAGCATGCAGGGTTCCTATTCCGCAGCCAGCGGCACTTACCAGCCGCGCTCCGCGTTGCCTGACTACCAACGCCAGTTGTTCCCGGATGCGCTTATCGGAGAAACCCGCCACTACGGCGAGACCGTGTTCGAGACTGACGAGGTGCGCCTGTGGCACACGGGCGACAACATTGCCATCCTGAGTTTCAAGAGCAAGATGCATACGATCAGCAACGAAGTGCTGGACGGTGTGCTGCGTGCAGTGGATGAAGCCGAGGCGCATTTCGGCGCGCTCATCCTGTGGCAGACCGAGCCGCCGTTCTCAGTCGGGGCCAACCTGCTGCAAATGATGCAGGGCCTGCAGGAGACGCCCGAGGCGGGCATGTTCGGCAAGCTCAAGGGCGCAGTGAACCGCGTCAAATTTACCGCTGCGGGCGGCGGCAGTATGGGCGACCTGTTCAATGCTGCCACCGGCAACGTGCCCAAGGTGGAAGCCGGGATCGCCAAATTCCAGCAAACCTCGATGCGCCTCAAATATGCGCAAGTGCCTACTATCGCCGCCGTGGATGGCCTGGCGTTGGGCGGCGGCTGCGAATTTTCGATCCACTGCTCGCGCATCGTTGCCACGCTGGAAAGCTACATCGGTCTGGTTGAAGTCGGCGTCGGCCTGTTGCCTGCGGGCGGCGGCTGCAAGGAAATGGTGCAGCGTGCGGCGGCCGAAGCACAGCGTTTTGCCAATGACAGCCGCGTCGACATCTTCCCCTTCGTGCGCCGTTACTTCCAGAACATCGCCATGGGCGAAGTCGCCAAGAGTGCCGAACTGGCGCGCGAGATGGGCTACCTCAGGCCGTCCGACCGCATCGTGCTGAACCGCTTCGAACTGCTGCACATTGCCAAGGAAGAAGCCAAAGCGCTCAACGCCACTGCCTACCGTCCTCCGCTGCACCAGCGCCAGATCGCCGTCGCCGGCCGTACCGGCATCGCCACCCTCAAGGCCGCCATGCTCAACATGCGCGAAGGCGGCTTTATCTCGGATCACGATTTCAACATTGGCTGCCGTGTCGCAGAGACGCTATGCGGTGGTGATGTGGAAGCGGGCAGCATGGTGGATGAAGATTGGCTGCTTGATCTGGAGCGGAAGAACTTCATGGAACTGCTGGCAACCGAGAAGACGCAGGCGCGGATCGAGCATATGTTGAAAAACGGCAAACCTCTGCGCAACTAGGTAAACAGTGAAGGGGTAATACACATGGCTTTGCAGCCTTACAAGGGCAGTTGCCACTGCGGCGCGATCCAGTTCTCGTTTGAGGCCGAGCCTTTCATACATGGCGTGCGCTGCAACTGCTCGTTCTGTTCAAAAAGGGGAACCATGATTCATCTCGTGCCGGGGGCGCAGTTTCATATCGAAGCAAAAGAGGGTGCGCTAGGCCTCTACCAATGGGGCAAAAAAGAGGCGAAGCACTATTTCTGCCGGACCTGTGGTATTCACCCTTTCAGCGAAACGACCAGACGGCCGGGGCAATATGTTGTGAACCTCGGTTGCGTGGAAGGGCTGGATACCTTTGCGCTGGAAGTGACGGTATTTGATGGCAAGAATCTGCTTTGAGCGCAGGATATAAAGGTCGGCATTCCGATCTAAAGAATCAGCAGCAAAATATTTGGAGGGAAATGCCATGAGCAAACAAATCCAGGAAGCCTACATCGTTGCCGCCACACGCACGCCGGTCGGCAAGGCGCCCCGCGGGATGTTTCGCAACACCCGTCCTGACGATCTGCTGGCGCATGTGCTGAAGAGCGTGCTGGCGCAGGCGCCTTCGCTCGATCCGGCCAGTATCGGCGATGTGATTGTCGGTTGTGCGATGCCCGAAGCCGAACAGGGCATGAATGTGGCGCGCATTGCGCTGTTGCTGGCGGGCATTCCGAACACGGTGCCGGGGATGACGGTGAATCGTTTCTGTTCTTCCGGTGTGCAGGCGGTGGCGCTGGCAGCGGATCGCATCCGTCTCGGTGAGGCCGAGGTAATGCTGGCGGCGGGCGTCGAGAGCATGAGCATGGTGCCGATGATGGGCAACAAGATCGCCTTCAACCCGGCCATCTTCGAGCGGAACGAGCATTTGGGTATTGCTTACGGCATGGGGTTGACGGCGGAGAAGGTGGCGGAACGCTGGAAGGTGACACGCGAGGCGCAGGATGCGTTTGCCTTGCAGAGCCATCTGCGCGCCATTGCCGCGATCAATAATGGCGAATTCAAGGATGAGATCACGCCGTATCACATTACCGATCATGTGCCGGATATGCATACCCGTGAAGTGAAGGTGAAAGCGCGCGATGTGTCGCAGGATGAAGGTCCGCGTGCGGATACTTCGCTTGAGGCGCTGGGCAAGCTCAAGACGGTGTTTGCGCAAAAAGGTTCGGTGACGGCAGGTAACAGTTCGCAGATGTCGGACGGCGCAGGTGCGGTGTTGTTGTGTTCAGAGTCGGCATTGAAACGTTACAATCTCACCCCCATCGGCAAGTTCCTCGGTTTCAGTGTGGCGGGTGTGCCGCCGGAGATCATGGGCATAGGCCCGAAGGAGGCGATTCCGCGCGTGTTGAAGCAGGTGGGGCTGGGTCTGAAGGATATCGGCTGGATTGAGCTTAACGAAGCGTTTGCCGCGCAATCGCTGGCGGTGATCGGCGATCTTGGTCTCGACCCGGACAAGGTCAATCCGCTGGGCGGCGCGATTGCGCTGGGCCACCCGCTCGGCGCGACGGGTGCGATACGCACGGCGACCTTGATGCACGGCTTGCGCCGACGCAAACAGAAGTACGGTATGGTGACGATGTGTATTGGTACCGGGATGGGAGCAGCAGGGGTGTTTGAGTCTTTATAAAAACGAAAGGGAAGGATGAGAATGAAAAGAGCAATATTGATGATTTGCGGTGCCTTGCTGAGCTGGAACGTGAACGCACTGGAACTTGCCGGCATACCTGTAGCCAAGACGGCGCAAGTGGGGAATGTGAGTCTGGTGTTGAATGGCGGCGGCATACGCAGCAAGAACATGTTTGATATCTATACCTGCGCGCTGTACCTGCCGCAAAAACAGACCTCGGCAGAAGCCATTATTGCGGACGGACATGAGCGCCGCGTAAAGTTGCACTTCGTGTACCCATTGAGCAGCGCAAGGTTGTTGAAAGCCTTCAACGAGGCGATTGAGGAGAATTATTCTCCTGCCGAGTTGGCTGCGCTTGCAGCACAACTCAAACAAATGGATCAGCTGTTCGAAACCGTAGATCATGTGAAGGTGGACGATGTCATTGCCATCGACTATCTGCCGACCATTGGCACCCAGATCAGCCTGAACGGAAGACTGCTCGGCACCATTCCCGGAGTCGAGTTTAACCGTGCCTTGCTCAAGATATGGCTGGGTGACGCACCGGTTCAGGCCGATCTGAAGAAAGCGATGCTGGGTGGCTGATCCGGTTACACCTGAACAGGCAAAAGAGCATTTCGATGTGGACCATGCGTTCATCGCTCACCTGAACGGGGAATGCCTGGACTGGGCTGCGCTGGACAGCAGTGCGCTGCAAGGCGCGCTGCGGGCGCAGGGGCCGACATGGTACGGTCTGGTGCAGGAGCGCTGTCCGCACCTTTTTGCTGCGGCGCCGGTATTCATCAGCGAGCTACAGTTGCAGCAGATGCGTGCGGTGATCGCGGCGGTGGAAGAGGTGGTAGGCGCGCCCGAGCCGCATACGGCGCTGGGCGTGTTCTATGGTTACGATTTTCACCTTAACGAGCAGGGCACGCACCTCATCGAGGTCAATACCAATGCGGGCGGCGGTTTCCTGAATGCGCTGCTGGTCGACAGTCAGCGTGAATCCAATTTGTATGGCGTGCCGGTGGCGAAAGATAACCTCGAACAAGCGTTTGTCGAGATGTTCCGCGACGAATGGCGCCAGGAACATGGAGATGCACCACTCAAGTGCATCGCAATCGTGGATGAACATCCCGAGTCGCAATATCTTCTTCCCGAATTTCAATTGGCTAAAGCGACGCTGGAACGTGCCGGTATTGCTGCGCATATCGCCGATCCTGCGGAGCTGGAAGCGCGCGCAGACGGCCTGTATTGCAGCGGCGCACGTGTAGAGCTGATCTACAACCGCCTGACCGATTTTGATTTGCAGCAGTACCCACACCTTCGTTCAGCCTGGGAAAAGCAGCAGGTGGTGCTGACGCCCAATCCGGAGCATTACCGACGCTACGCGGATAAACGCAAACTGGTATTGTTTTCGGATGCGGAACAACTGCGCACCCAAGGTATCTCGCAAGCCAGTATCCATGCGCTTATTCAGGGTATTCCGCAAACGAGGCTGGTTTGTGCCGAAGACGCCGAACAATGGTGGGCGGAGCGCAAGCAATGGTTCTTCAAGCCGGTGAGCGGTTACGGCGGCAAAGGGGCCTATCGCGGCGAGAAGCTGACCAAGCGTGTGTTTGAGGAGATTGTGCAATCCGCGTATGTCGCGCAACGGCTTGCGGTACCGGGCGAACGCAAGGTGTGTGCGGATACAAACCCGCCCCAATCGCTCAAGTATGATGTGCGCTGCTATGTCTATGACGGCCGCATCCAGCTTGTTGCAGCACGTCTCTATCAGGGCCAGACCACCAATTTCCGTACGCCAGGTGGTGGCTTTGCACTGGTAAGATTGGTGGAATGACTAATGTTTGATCGGATGTTGACGATATAGACCAAGGTATAGGCTGTTTGGCCTATGGTACTGTTTGGCTTGGGATAGCAGAATTCCCCTCCGACAACGATGAACCCCGGCTTCAGTTCAAACTAATTGATGGACATCGCATTCATATACCGCAAGTTGTCACCGCTACGCTTTGGGGATTTAGTTTTCCCGATCGGCGAGGACAATCTTCGCGAGCGTATCGAGCAATTGAGCACGCGTGAGGCGATGTATGCTCCGCTCATCATCAGCCAGATTATCCTGCAACCGCTCTTTGTCTGGTTGTTCTGGGATTACGCTTCGCACACTTTGCTGCTGCTCTGGTGGTGTTGTTGCTATGCGTTGCATGCCCTGGAAGTTGTGAACTGGTTTCAGCACAGGAACAAGCTGGATACTGTGCAGGAGTGCCGGGACATGCACCTGCATTTTACTTTTTTCGCGCTTGCCGTCGGGTTGATGTGGGGCGCGGCGGCCATGTTGTTTTTCCCGTCCGATATCGGCTATCAGGGCCTGATGATCTGCATCATACTGGGGTTGGTCGCCGGTGCGGTCACGATGAACCCTATCCATCCGCCGTCGCTGTACGTTTATTCTTTCGGCGTGATGCTTCCGCTCATCGCACGCGTGGTTGTGGAAAACGATTTCATTCATTCGATTCTTTCCCTGATGCTGGTGGTATTCCTGATGCTTGTGCTGTTCGCGGGGCGCGGGTTGAACAGGACATTCATGCTGTCTTTAAGCCAGCGTTTCGAAAACATGGAATTGCTGGAGCAAGTGACCGCGCGGAAGGCGGACGCTGAAGAAGCCAGAAGGGAACTTGAGCAGGCCAACAATGTGCTGCGCGGCAATGAGTCGAGGCTGGAACAGAAGGTGCAGGAACGCACCGCAGAGCTCCTGCAAAGAAATCAGGAAATAGAACTCATCAAGGATACTACGATCGTTGCCTTGTCATCGTTGGCAGAGACACGCGATAACGAGACGGGAAATCACATCCGCAGGACACAGAATTACATTCGGGCGCTTGCGGTCGAGTTGAAAAAATATCCGCGCTACAGCCAATTCCTGACGGATGAGAACATTACGTTGTTGTACAAGATCGCGCCATTGCACGATGTCGGCAAGGTCGGTATCCCCGACCACATTCTGCACAAACCGGGCAAGCTGACGGAAGAAGAATTCGAAATCATGAAGACCCATGCGGCTTTGGGCGGCAATGCCATTGCTTCCGCAGTGGAAGGGTTGGATTTCTCCAGTCCTTTCATCGTCATGGCATGTCAGATCGCAATGAGTCATCACGAGAAATGGGATGGCAGCGGATATCCGGATAAACTTCGTGGAGAAGATATTCCCATCCCCGCACGCTTGATGGCATTGGCGGACGTTTACGATGCCATGTCCTGCAAGCGAGTCTACAAATCAGCAATATCCCATGATGAGGTCATGTCGGTCATTCTTGAAGGTCGCGGAAAACATTTTGACCATGATGTAGTCGATGCCTTTGTGACGATCCAGGGGCAGTTTATTGATATTGCGGAAAAATTCCGCGACTGAAGTGTGTGCAAGGATATCTATTCATCCGGATAAACTATCTAGATAGTTATCTAGATAAAGCCTACGTAATTATGCATATTGATTAGCGGCTTACCTCATTGCAGTATGACCAACGGTCGTTGGAGTTACAAATGGCCGTAAGGGGAGACGGCGATGAGTATTTCAATTTCTACGCGACATTCATTCTGGCTGAGTCTGAATGATTTTGTTTTCCACATAGACCAACAAAACCTGCGTGTACGTGCTGCGCAACTCCGCACGCGCATGACTGTGTATCCATCGCTGGTATTGAGCCAGGTTGTTCTGGAAGTCCTGTTCGTTTGGCTGTTCTGGGGACTTTCATCGCATCAATTATTGTTGTTATGGCTTGCCGTATTCTATGCGTTGCATGCGGTGGAACTTGTCGAGTGGGCATTGCATCGCAATAAATTGAGTACACTGAAGGAGTGCAGGGTTTGGCACGACTACTTTACGTTCTTCTCACTGGCCGCCGGAATCTTGTGGGGTGTTGCGGTCGTCGCATTTTTTCCTGACAACATTGCTTATCAAAGCCTGCTGATCTGTGTGATGGTCGGACTGGTCGCCGGGGCGCTCACCATCAATCCCGTGCATCCGCCGGCACTTTACTCCTATATGCTGGGCATCATGACTTCTTTGATTGTGCGGGTGGCGATCGAGAACGACTTTATTCACTGGATACTGGCACTGATGCTGGCCGTATATGTGGTCGTGATTGTGGTCGCTGGACGGGGCCTGAACAAAACCTTCGTACTTTCCCTGCAGCAGGGCTTTGAGAACGACTCCTTATTGCAGCAATTGCAAGCGCAGAAAGCGGAGACCGAGGAGGCGCGCAATCAATTGGAACGCGCAAATATTGTGCTGCTTAACAATGAACACAAGCTTGAGCAGATGGTGCACGAACGCACAGCGCTGCTTCATCTGAGAACCGAAGAAAATGTGGCAATCAAGGATACAACTATCATGGCATTATCGTCTCTGGCGGAGACGCGCGATAATGAAACGGGAAACCACATTCGGCGCACGCAGCACTATGTGCGTACCCTGGCCATCCAGTTGCGCAACCATCCGCGCTTTTACGATTTCCTGACTGACGACAATATTGAAATGCTGTTCAAGATCGCGCCACTGCATGATATCGGCAAGGTGGGTATTCCCGATCGTATTTTGCACAAACCGGGCAAGCTGACGGAAGAAGAATTCGAGCTCATGAAGACGCATACACTGCTTGGCGGGAATGCAATTTCCGGCGCGGAGAACATGACGAGTGTTCGCAACAGTCCTTTCCTGAAAGCGGCCCGCCAGATTGCCATTGGACATCATGAGAGGTGGGATGGCAGCGGTTATCCGTTCGCATTGCGCGGTGAAGGCATTCCCATTCCTGCGCGGTTGATGGCACTGGCGGACGTCTACGATGCCATGTCAAGTCGGCGTGTCTATAAATCTGCCATGGAACATGACGAAGTGGCAGGGATCATCGTCAGCGGGAAAGGCAAACATTTCGATCCGGATGTCGTCGATGCTTTTGTTGCAGCGCTAAGTGAATTCAAGTCTATTGCAGAGAAGTTCAGCGATGATGCCATCATTCCTGTTGGCTTGAGAATACAGGCCCGGTAGCAACCCTCCGCAAGTCTGCTTCTTTGAATATTTAGCTGTTGCCGATTCTCAACGGGATGCGCTGTGCGCCGAACGGTTTCTCGAACTTGCCGAAATGCCCGGACAGCTTGCTGCCGCAATGAGGGCATTCCCCTTTCTCCGTTACTGCATATTTCCGGATCTGATACCAGTCGCGTTCAATGAGCGGCTGCAGACACTTGGGGCACAGCGTAGTGCCGCCGCTCAGGTCGTGCACGTTGCCGGTATAAACATGCAAGAGCCCGGCAGCCTGGGCGATTAGTCTCGCCTCGGTAAGCTTGGAAGCAGGCGTGGCGGGAATGAGCGTCATTTTGTAATCCGGATGGAAAGCAGTGAAGTGCAGCGGTACATCCGTCCCCAGTTCTTTCGCGATCCACTCGCACATCTGCCCGATCTCATGCGCGCTGTCGTTGTAGCCGGGAATCAGCAAGGTGGTCAGCTCGACCCACACCGGTGTTTCCTGGCGCAGGTATTGCAACGTTTCCAGTACAGGTTGCAGATGCGCGCCGGTCTGCTTGAAATAAAACGCTTCGGTGAATGCCTTCAGGTCCACGTTTGCCGCATCCATTTTGGCGTAGAACTCGCGGCGCGGCAGGTCGTGCATGTAACCCGCTGTTACTGCCACTGTCTTGATATCGAGCGCGTGGCAGGCGTCGGCCACATCCATCGCATATTCGGCAAAGATCACCGGGTCGTTATAGGTGAAGGCCACGCTCTTGCATCCAGATTCGACAGCGGTGTTGGCGATGGCCTCCGGACTGGCCTGGTCGGCGAGCTTGTCGAAACTGCGCGATTTGGAAATGTCCCAGTTCTGGCAGAATTTGCAGGCGAGGTTACAGCCTGCCGTACCGAACGACAGGATGCTGCTGCCGGGATAAAAATGGTTGAGCGGTTTTTTTTCGATGGGATCGACGCAAAAGCCCGAGCTGCGGCCATAGGTGGTGAGCACCATCATGTTATTGATGCGCCCGCGCACAAAGCATGCCCCACGCTGTCCTTCGTTCAGTTTGCAGTCGCGCGGGCACAGGTCGCACTGGATGCGTCCGTCATTCAGCTTGTGCCAGTATCTGGCCGGATACTGTTCGGCGTTGCTGATCGGCTCATCCATTTGGTTCGATCTCTTGCCATTTTTGCACGGTGTAGTGTGAGAGCTGAATATCTTTTGACCAGAAATTTTCCGGCAGCCCGGCTTTTTCTTTCAGACGAGCGATGAAGGATTCCGGTCCGGGTAACTGCGCCCACACTTGCGGCAAGTAGGTGGCACGGTGTTGGCCGTATTGGAGAATAACGCCGTCCCTGCCCGGGGTCAGTTGCGCCAAGGCATCCTCTTCGCTGTTGTGACGGATCAATTCCGGTTTGCTGAGCAAGGAGACTTCGATAACCACTTCGGCAAATTCATCCTTGCTGAGAGGCAGGAAACGCGGGTCACGGAAGGCTGACGCTACTGCATTGCTCTGCACATCTTCAAGCAGCGGTCGATATGCTTCCAGGCTGCCGATGCAGCCGCGTAACTGTCCCTGCAAGGTCAAGGTAACGAAAGTCGCCCCGGGCTCTTCCAGCCAGTCTATCCGCGGCAAATCGTGCGATTTGAAACCGAGTTCTCTGGCAATGGAGGCTCGTGCCAGGCGCAGCAAAGTCTTTCCTTTGTCAGTGTCGAACATGATCTTCCTCCCCGGTAAAGGCGAATGCGGCATAACCGACCACGCGGTCGCGCGGACCAGCCGTGTCTCCCGAATTGCGCAAATCGAGCAGATGCGGCGTGAGATGATGTTTGCGTGCTGCAACCATCAATCCGCAGATAGGAGTGCCGCCGCATGCCTGCTCGTGATCAATCGATTGGTGCAGATTGAGGATGTCCTGTGCCGTTTTGTTGTCGGCGAATTGAGCGGCGGCGTAGGTCAGGTAATGTGACAAGTCGGAACTGATTACGATCAGTGTTTCATCACCGCCCCATACGGCTTCCAGCACTTCGGCCACTTCTTCGGCAGTTGCCCGACCCACCGCCAGCGGCAGTAAAGTGAATTCATCCAGCACGCTTTGCAGGAATGGGAGTTGCACTTCCAGCGAATGTTCCTGCTCATGCGCTTCGCTGCTGACGATCACCTGAGGCAGACTGGTGAGGGTACGCATCGCATCGGTATCCAGTTGCACCCGTCCCAGCGGAGTATCGAATGCGTCGGCGTCAGGCAAGGCCAAGCCGTTTACCGCGACGCGGTGTGTGGGCCCCAGCAAAACTACACGGCGAATTTGCGGGGCGATGGCTTTTAGCGAGGCATAGGCACTCGCGGCGATGGCGCCGGAATACAGGTATCCCGCGTGAGGGGCAATCAATGCTTTGACGTGAAATGCCTGCGGTTGGGCCGCAGCCAGATATGTTTTCACTGCATGCTCAAGCTGCCTGGGATCGGCGGGGTAAAACATTCCGGCAACTGCAGGCGGACGAACGGCAGACATAATAATCTCCCATTGATGACAAACAGCATAGGGCGGTTAAAGGGAAAGAATCAAGCCATTATTTTCCCCGAACACTCATTATGCCTGTCAGGATATGGACAGGCACAAGCGCTGAAGATTCAAATGGCAATGAAAATGGCCTGCAATATTGCAGGCCATTCAATCGAGCAACTTCGGGCTGTATGTTGCTCAGGTTGCGGTGTCAGTTTTAGCAGTTGAAAATTTTACAGTCCGCCACTGTTCCGATAGATGTGATTTTTCAATTCGGAAGATTTTGCATTCATGTTTCGTACGATGCCATGCACGTAGCGCACGATGCCGCGCATGATTTTGTGTGCAGTCATGGGCCGTGAGCAAACCAGAGAGTCAAATTTGGCGCTGGACATGCTCAGCACCTGAGTCTCTCCCAAAGCATAGAGTGCAGCACTGTGTTGCGAAGGTGCGCCACCGACGAAGGTAATGATGCCGGCCAGGTCGCCCGGTTTAAGTACATGAATTACGGTCTCCCCGTCACTGCTTGAGATTTTTACCTGTATTTCGCCTTGTGCAAGTATGTACAGGTCGTCCGGCTGTCTTTTGTCTCCCGGCTGCACGATCAGGTCGCCTGCTTTGTAGTTCAGTACATCAAACAGCCCCTCAAAAATCTCGATCTCGGCATCGGTCAATTCTTCGGTAATCGGTGAGACGCGCAGCGTGTTAATTACTAATGACATTTCTTTCTCCTTTTGCGATTTATTTTTACTTTATAGGGTGCTGCTTGCTTGTTACCTGATCAGTGCCGGCAATTTTCAATTTCTTAACCCGAGTTACGGTCGTAGCGCGTGTGCCATTCATGCGTCGAGATTGATCACGTGAAGAAGCGCGTTCGTGCAAACAGCCTGATAACCACATGCTTTGTATCAATTCGTGCAGTTTGTTAAGTCCACAAAGCGGGTAAAGGTTTGGTCCAAGCCGCATCCGGAAATTGAATTTGGAAGAAATTGCATTAATTTTTGATCTTTTAGCAGAAAACATCCTAAACCAAACCTAATAGTAATTATTAGGAATTTACCAAATATTTCGACCGGACGGATAACTCTCTGTCAGAAATATTCATGTTGGCATGCTGTGTAGTAGATAAAAATACTGGGTTATAGCTTCCCATTTTGGTTTATTTATCTGTATTAAACTCCCTAATGGCTGCATTCAAAGTAATGTTTAATTGTTTGAAAAAGTGGAGATATGGATGTAATTTGGCAGCAGTTGTTAATATTTATTGCTTCTGAGACCAATCCAATCTCTACGCCGAAAGTGTTATGTCATCCCCCCAAGAGAGTTTTTGGCATCCTCATAAATTCTGTTGTCAATCTCAGAAACTTCTCTATAATCGGCTACAACAAAAATTCATAATCGGTTGTGCGAAAATTAATAATCAATCGCACTTGATATAAGAGTGGCGCAACCGGTTGGTTCCAACCACATGACATGTACGGCAACTCGGGTAATAACGCAGTAAGCGAGTTGGGTACGGGGGAGATGCAAATATGGTTAACGCACCTGCTGGGGTGAGTAGTGTCTTGTTGTCTGAACAAAAGGACGGCCAACAAGACAAGATAACAGAGAGCCTTATCACTGTTTACATCATGGGTAAAGCCTATGAGGTACCCGCCAAGGCCACCATCATGGGGGCCATCGAGTATGCGGGTCACCAGATCATCCGCGGTGCAGGTTGCCGCGAGGGTTATTGCGGTGCCTGTGCCACGATTTATCGCTTGCCCGGCGACTACAAGATTCGCACGGGCCTTGCCTGCATGACCATGGTTGAAGAGGGCATGACCCTGGCCCAGATCCCCTCGGTTCCCGCCGAGAAGGCGATTTACGACATCGAGAAGCTCAAACCCAATGTAACTGCCATTCAGGAAATGTACCCGACGGTGTTCCGTTGCGTTGCGTGCGGAACCTGTACCAAGTCCTGCCCGCAAGGTTTGCAGGTGATGGATTACGTCCAGGCTGCAAAGCGCGGCGACATCGCTGCGGTAATGGATTTGTCCTTCGACTGCGTCGTTTGCGGTCTGTGCATGCTGCGTTGCCCGGCTGAAATCACCCAGCCGCTCATGGGCATCATGGCGAAGCGCCTGTATGGACGGTACTTGCGTAAAGACAGTCCTGAACTGGCGGAGCGCGTCAAGGCGGTGGAAGACGGCGTCTACGAGGCGGAGTACGCCGAGATGATGACCATGAACCGCGAGGATTTGTCGAAACGCTACTACGCACGAGATTCGGAATAAAGGGGAACAAAGATGTATCCAGATTACATGGCAGAATCGTTGCGCAAGGTTGAACAGACGCGCCCCAAGCGCCTGGAATTGGCCCGCAAAACCGGCCCGGTCTATCCGCCGATGAACGCGGAAGAGCGTCAGAAGGTGCTGGAAGGCTTTCATCCCGACTACGAGCCCAGCGCGCGCCGCGCGGTCTGTGTCGGCCCCAACAAGGGAGAAAAGCTGACCACGGAAGTATCCGACTTGCTGGAGTCGCATTCCTGGTTGACCAGCGCACAGGTTGACTTGAGCAAACCCGATATCGAAACCGACGTGCTGATCATTGGCGGCGGCGGCGCCGGTTGCAATGCCGCGCTGGTGGCTATGCGCGAACATGGCGTTCGTTCTGTAATTGCCACCAAGCTGCGCATGGGCGACGCCAACACCATGATGTCCCAGGGTGGCATGCAGGCAGCCGTCTCGCGTACCGATTCCCCGACCCGTCACTATCTGGATGCGATCGGCGGCGGACACTTCGAGAACAAGCCGGAACTGGTCAAGGCGCTCACCGAGGACGGCCCGGGCGTGGTCAAGTGGCTGGAAGATCTTGGCGTGGTGTGGGACAAGGAAGAAGACGGTTCGATGAAGGTCATGCACGGCGGCGGTACTTCACGCAAGCGCATGCTGTCCTGTCGCGACTACACCGGCGCAATGATCATGCGTACCCTGATGGACGAGGTGCGCAACCATCCCGACATGATCACCGTCAAGGAGTTCATGCCGGCCGTGGAACTGATCATGGACAGCGAGGGGAAATGTGCCGGGGCTGTCTTATATAACATGGACAGCGAAGAGTTCTTCACCGTCAAGGCAAAGTCCACCATCATCGCCACCGGCGGCTACGGTCGCCTGCACATCCGCGGTTACGACACCACCAATCACTATGGCGCCACCGGCGACGGGTTGGTGATGGCCTACCGTGCCGGTGCCAAGCTGATGTACATGGATTCCGTCCAGTACCACCCGACGGGAGTTTCCTTCCCCGAGCAGATCGCGGGCTTCCTGGTTACCGAGGCGATTCGCGGTGCTGGCGGCCAGCCGCTGAACAAGGACGGCGAGCTGTTCGTGTTCCCGCGCGAGCCGCGCGACATCGAGGCTTCGGCCATCATCCGCGAATGCGTTGAGGCCGGCGGAGGCATTCCAACACCGTCAGGCCGTGTTGGCGTCTGGCTGGATTCCCCGCTGATCGACATGTTGCACGGCGAGGGTTACACCGAAAGACACTTCCCGGCGATGTATCGCCAATTTATCCGCTACGGCATCGACATCACCAAGCTGCCGATGCTGATCTACCCGTCGCTGCACTATCAGAACGGCGGTATCGAGATCAACGAGAAATGCGAGACCGATATCCCCGGCCTGTATGTCGCGGGCGAGGCTTCCGGCGGCTTGCACGGCCGCAATCGTCTGATGGGCAATTCGGTGCTCGACTACAACGTGTTCGGTCGTCGTGCCGGCAAGTATGCGAGCGAGTACGCCAAAGACGTCAAGCTGGGCAAGCTTACGGTGGCGCATCTCGATGCATACGAGAAACAATTGCAGGATGCCAACATCAAGACCGATCTGGTCACGCCTATCCTGCTGCCGTCCTACGCGCCGAAAGACGTGAAAAAGCGCCAGTTGGTTCGCGGCGGCAATTCGCTGCCCGGTGCGTCGGTGTTGCAGAACCGTCTGCACGATGATGCGTTCAGCGCAGCAACGGGAGCGAAATAATCCGATGAGCCACGTTGACGATAAAGTAATCGAGCTGGCACGCGCCGCACTCAGCTTTGAGTTCAGCAGCGAGCCATTTTTTCGCCATGCTGCCGAGATAACCCAGAATGCCAGCGGCAGAAAGATGTTCCGTCGCCTGGCTACAAAAGATGACGAGCGCATGGATGATTTGACCCGTTTGTTCGGCAAGATCATTGGCAATGAGAAATGGGTGCGTCTGGTGGCCGAAGCGGCAAAGAATACCGTGCCGTCGATCGTGGTCTCCGAAATGGATGCCGAAGTGGCACGTCGCGGACATGGCGTCGTGGCCGACGACACGCAGGCATTGCGTCTTGCCATGGAGCTGCAGCGGCGATTCATTCATGTGTTCAAGGATCTCGCTGAGCACACCCGCGATATCGACATCATCAAGTTGGCGGACAAAATGCTGGAAGGCGAGTTCTACCGCTATGACAATCTGCAGGCGCAACTGGACAGCGTGCTCAATACCGGTTTGTGGCTGGACATGCCCGAGTTCCGCATGGACGGGAAATTCTAGAGGCCAGCCATGAACGATACGACCTTGCGTTTCCTTCCCGGCAAGAACAACGCTTTCGCCGCCAAAGTTGAAAAGATCAGCGGCCAGAAACTGCTGGCTTGCTATCAGTGCGGCAAATGTTCCGCCGGTTGCCCGATGGCGGCCTACATGGATATTCTGCCCAACCAGATCGTGCGCATGGCGCAACTGGGCATGGAGAAGCAATTGCTGGCTTCACGCACCATCTGGACTTGCGTGTCCTGCCTGACCTGCAATTCGCGTTGCCCGAAGAGTATCAAGATCGCCGAAGTCATCGAATCCCTGCGCGAAACGGCTTTGCGCAACGGACAGCGCGATGACCGTCTCAATATCTGGGAAATTTCTCCCGCAGTGCGCGCCGATTTGCCACCGATCGCCATGATCAGCGCCATGCGCAAACTGACCTCTTGATGAGAAACGGAAAGATGAAACTTATTTATTATCCCGGTTGTACGCTGAAGAACAGCGCCCGAAACTTCGATGTTTCCACGGTCTCGTCCATGGCGGAACTGGATGTGGAGGTTGAAGAACTGGAACGCTGGAATTGCTGCGGCACCGTGCACGCGCTGGGCGCCGAGAACGTCATGAACCGCGTGGCGCCGGTGACCAACCTGATTCGCGTCAAGGAAACGGCGGCCAGGACCGAAGGCATGGCCAACGAATTCATGACGTCCTGCGCCATGTGCTACAACACGCTCAAGCGCGCCAACATCGACGTCAAGAAGAATCCGGACAAACTGTCCACGATTAACAATTTCCTGAATCTCGAAACCACCAAGTACGAAGGCGATGTGGAAGTGCGGCATCTGCTCGAATACCTGCGCGACCGCGTCGGCTTCAGCAAGCTGGCCGAGAAAGTTAAGAAGCCGCTCACGGGATTGCGCGTCGCCTGCTATTACGGTTGCTTGCTGGTGCGTCCGAAAGAAGTCGCTTTCGACGATGTCGAGAACCCGATGATCATGGAAAACCTGGTTGCTGCACTCGGTGCGACGCCGGTGAATTTCCCGCTCAAGACCGAGTGCTGCGGCGCCTATCACGCGGTCGCCAAACCCGAGATCATCGCCGACCGTACCAGCAAGATCATGGGTTCGGCCAGCGAGCAGGATGTGGATCTGGTGGTGGTGAGTTGCCCGATGTGCGCTTACAACCTGGATTTTCGTCAGGACGATGCAAAGCGACTCAATCCGGATTTCAAGCACATGCCGGTGCTGTACTTCACGCAGTTGATGGCGCTGGCGCTTGAATGCGGCGATGACGCATTGCGTTTCGATCTCCACCATATTGATCCGAAGCCGGCACTCGCGGCTCGCGATCTGGCCTGAGGGAGGCAACCATGTATTTCAACGATCTCAAGCCGCTCCATGGAAGGGTCTACGTCAACGAGACCTGGTGCAAGGGCTGTGGCTTCTGCGTTCAGTTTTGTCCGACCAATGTGCTGGACACATCTCCGGAGTTCAACGCCAAGGGCTATCACCCGCCCATCGCCAAGAATCCGGAGAATTGCCGTGATTGCAATTATTGTCAGTTGATTTGCCCCGAGTTCGCCATTTACGTGGAACGGGACGAAGGAACAGAGAAAGGAAAAGTATGAAGAACATGACAGTGCCAGCCGATCCCAAAGGGGTTGATTCCGGTCCCCATTTCATGGATGGAGACCACGCTCTGGCTGAAGGTGCGCTGGCTGCAGGTTGCCGCTTCTTTGCCGGTTATCCCATCACGCCATCGACCGAGACGTTCGAGCGCTTCGCCGAGCGCGCGCCCGAAGTCGGCGCAATGTTCATCCAGATGGAGGACGAGCTGTCTGCCATCGCCGCCAATATTGGTGCGGTGTGGGGCGGCCAGAAGGTGATGACCGTGACCTGCGGTCCCGGCTTTTCGCTGATGGTGGAAAACATCGGCTTGGCGGCCATGACCGAAACGCCCATGGTCATTTGCAACGTGCAACGTGCGGGTCCTTCGACCGGCGCGCCCACGCTGACCGCACAACAGGACATGATGCAGGCGAAGTACGGTCCGCACGGCGATAACGCCATGATCGCGCTGTCGCCGGACAGCCCGCAGGAATGTTTCGACCTCGCCATCGAGGCTTTCAATTTGTCCGAATACTACCGCGTGCCCGTGATCATCCTGGCCGATGAGACCGTCGGCCACATGCACGAGAAGGTGGTCATTCCTCCCGCAGACCAGATCAAGGTCGTACCGCGCAACCTTTACAACGGCCCGAAGGAAGATTTCCGTCCTTACAAATTCAACTCGCAGGGCGGTCATCCGATGACGCGTGCAGGCGACGGCTACCGTTTCCACATCACGGGGCTTACACATAATGAAAAAGGCTATCCCGTGGTGACGGCTGAGCAGAACAAGATCGTTGTCACGCACCTGATGGAAAAGATCAACGGCAATGAAGAAGCCATCGTCCGTCTAGACGAGGACCAGGTCGAGGGCGCCGATGTGGTGGTGGTGTCCTACGGCATCACCTCGCGCATTGCGGTGAAGGCCATCCAGGATGCGCGCAAGGAAGGCATCAAGGTCGGCTCGCTGCGCATGATCACGATCTGGCCGTTTTGCGAGAAGCGCATCCGCGCGCTGGCCGGCAAGGTCAAGACTTTCGTCGTGCCCGAGCTGAACTACGGTCAGATGGTCAACGAGGTAGAGCGTTGCGCCGGCGGCAAGAGCAAGGTGATCAGCGTCAATCACTGCGGCGGCGCGGTGCATGATCCTGAGGTAATCCTGGAAGCAATCAGAAGGGGAAACAAATGAGTTCGGATATCGCTCAATTCAAGAAGGACAGCCCCATGTCGGGCACCCTGCGCATGGACCGGATGTCGCATATCTGGTGTCCCGGGTGCGGTATCGGTTCCGAAGTGAATGCATTTGCCGAAGCGGTCAAGCGTAGCGGCATCGACCCCGACAAGCTGGCAGTCGTTTCAGGCATCGGCTGTACAGGCCGTGTTGCAGGTTATGTCGATTTCGATTCGATCCACACCACGCACGGACGCGCCATTCCCGTGGCGACCGGACTCAAACTGGCTCGACCGGAAACGAAAGTGGTGGTGTTCAGCGGCGAGGGCGACCTCACCGGTATCGGCGGCAACCACTTCATCCATGCGGCACGCCGCAACATGGACATCGTGGTGATCTGCAACAACAACTTTACCTACGGCATGACCGGCGGGCAAGTGACGCCGACGACTCCGCATTCCGCGATTTCCTCGACCACGCCTTTCGGCAACCACGAGTATCCGTTCAACCTGCCGTTCCTGGCAGATGCGGCCGGCGCGACCTATATCGCGCGCTGGACCTCGATGCATTCGCGCAACCTGATCCAGTCCATAGAAGAAGCGTTGTCGCGCAAGGGTTTTTCTTTCATCGAGATCATCTCGCCGTGCACAACGCTTTACCTGCGCCGCAACCGTCTGGGCGACGGCGTGGATGCGCTGCAGTTCTACCAGGAGAACGCCGTCCTCAAGCACGGTGCCGACACCCGCGATCTGGCCATCGATTTCCAGGAAAAAATCATCATCGGCAAGTTTGTCGAGAAGGACAAGCCGACTTATATCGAAGCGCTCGACAAACAATGCGTGAAAGTGGTGGGCGACGATTACGAGCTGTATGGCAAGACGATTCCGGAGCGCGAGGCTGAGGAAAAGGCCGAGAAAGAGCGTGTTGCAGCCCGTCGTGCCGCTGTGCTGGCGGAAGACGAAAAGGCCAAGGCGAAGGCAGCCAAAATGGTGACGAAGATCTCCGCCAAGATTCCGGTCAAGGCCGCAGCGAAAAAAACAGCCGCGACAGTCGCGAAGAAAGCCGCGCCCAAGACAACAGCCAAAGCGGCGGTAACCAAGGTCAAGGCCAAGTCAACCGCAAAGGCTGTAACAAGCAAGGTCAAGGCAAAGACGACCGTTAAAACGGTGGCCAAAAAAGCAGTCGCCAAGACTCCAGTGAAGAAGACACGCAAGTAGGAAGCGAGCATATGAGCACCCATGAAATCAGGTTTTCGGGCTTCGGCGGACAGGGCATCATCCGTTGCGCCCTGATCACGGGCAAAGCGTTGTCCCTGTATGACGACAAGTTCGCCACCATGACCCAGAGCTTCGGCCCGGAGGCGCGCGGCAGCGCCTGTGCCGCCCAATTGGTGGTTTCCGATGACCGCGTTCTTTATCCGTACATCACCCAGCCGGGCGTACTCATGGCGCTGTCGCAGGAAGCCTATGATTTGTATTACCCCGAGTTGCCCGAGGGCGGCGCGCTGATCGTCGAGGAAGATCTGGTCAAGTTGAAAGCCGACCATTCCAATCTCAAGTTGTGGCGCGTACCTGCGACCCGTTTCGCCGAGGAACTGGGCAATCGCCTGTTCACCAATCTGGTGGCGCTGGGTTTCCTGACCGCAGTGACCGGCGTGGTCACCGCCGATGCGATGAAGAAAGCACTGCCCGGTCTGGTACCGGATCGTTTCCTCAAGATCAATCAGAAAGCATTCGAGCGGGGCTATGACTACGGCGTCGAAGCCATGAATACGTCAGGAGTGACAGCATGACCAAAAAACGCACAGGCGTTTTCGTATGCCACTGCGGCAACAACATTGCCGCCACCGTCGACGTGAAGAAGGTGGCAGAGGCGATGTCCAACGAGGAGAATGTTGTCGCCTCCGAGGACTACGTTTACATGTGCTCCGATCCGGGGCAGAACGCGGTGATCCAGTCCATCAAGGAAAACAATCTGGACAGCGTGGTGATCTCCTGCTGTTCGCCCAACCTGCATGAAAAGACTTTCCGCGACAACGCCAAGCGCGCCGGTCTGAACAGTTTCACTTGCGAGATCGCCAACATTCGCGAGCAGTGCGCCTGGGTGCACAAGGACAAGGCAGTCGCCACCGAGAAGGCCATCAAGATTTCGCGCAGCGCCGTGCGCCGCGCCGGACGCGACCAGGCGCTGGTACCTATCGCCGTTCCCGTTACACGCAAGGTGCTGGTGATCGGCGGCGGTATCGCCGGCATCCAGGCTGCGCTCGACATTGCCAATGCCGGCCTGAAGGTGATTCTGGTCGAGAAGCTGGCCACTATCGGCGGCCACATGTTGCAACTTTCCGAAACATTCCCGACGCTGGACTGCTCGCAGTGTATTTTGTCGCCCAAGATGGTGGATGTATCGCGCCACGAAAATATCGAGTTGATGACCTACAGCGAAGTGATGGAGGTCAACGGCTCGGTGGGTAACTTCCAGGTCAAGATCAAGAAGAAACCGACTTACGTCGACCCCGAACTGTGCAAGATATGCGACGACTGCGCTGCGGTCTGCCCGGTGGTGGTGCCGAACGAGCACGATCTCGGCCTGACTGCACGCCGCGCCATCCATATCCCGTTCGCACAGGCCATTCCGGCCAGCTATACGCTGGATGAGAACGCCTGTCTGGGCCTGAACCCCGTACGTTGCGGCAAGTGCAAGGACGCCTGCGATGTGGGTGCCATCAATTACGACATGCTGCCCAAGACCATCACCGAAGAGGTAGGCGCCATCGTGGTGGCGACCGGCTACGACCTTTACGCCCAGGAACACATGAACGAGCTGGGCGGCGGACAGATTGACGACGTGCTCGACGGACTTCAGTTCGAACGCCTGTGCTCGGCTTCGGGCGCGACCAAGGGACAGGTGCTGCGTCCGTCTGATCGCACCATACCCAAGGACGTGGTGTTCATTCAGTGCGTCGGATCGCGCGATCCCGCGAACCACTGCGCCTACTGTTCGAAGATTTGCTGCATGTACACGGCCAAGCACGCCAGCCTGTACAAGCATCACGTGCCGGATGGTCGTGCCTACGTGTTCTACATCGACATCCGTTCCGGCGGCAAGGGCTACGAGGAATTCGTGCAGCGCATTATGGAAGAGGACGAAGCCATTTATTTGCGCGGTCGTGTTTCCAAGCTGTATCGAAAGGACGGCAAGGTCAGGGTACTCGGCACTGATACGCTGACAGGACAGAACGTCGAGATCGACGCCGATATGGTGGTGCTGGCGCTGGCCATGGAGCCCTCCAAGGGCACTGCAGATATCGCCAAGACGCTCAAGATCGGACGCGACAAGGACGGTTTCCTGGCCGAGGCGCACCCCAAATTGAAACCGGTCGAGAGCGTGACGGCAGGCATCTTCCTGGCGGGTTGCGCGCAAGGTCCCAAGGATATTCCGGAGACGGTATCCCAGGCCAGTGCAGCGGCCGCCAAGGTGATCGGCCTGCTGTCGCAGCCCACCTTGAGCCACGCACCAACCGTCGCCAAGGTGCGTAACTCGCACTGCACCGGCTGCGAGATGTGCGTGACAGCATGTCCTTACAACGCCATTAGTCTGGAGAACGGCAAGGCGCTGGTGAACGAGGTGCTGTGCGAGGGTTGCGGCAGTTGCTCCGCCACGTGCGTGCGCTCCGCCATCGAGGTCAAGAATACTACCGGGCTGCAGATCCAGGACATGATCGAAGCGTGCCTGGCCTGAGAATTTGGAAAATTGAGGAAAGCAGATGTCGGAACAACAAGCGGAAACAACAACTGATTACGAGCCCAGGATAGTCGCCTTCCTGTGCAAGTGGTGCTCGTCGGCAGGCAGCGACCTGGCTGGTGTGTCGCGCATCCAGTACCCGGCCAATGCGACGCCCATCACTGTTCCCTGCACGGGCAGCATTTCGCCGAATTACATCCTGTCGGCATTGAAGAAAGGCGCCGACGGCGTACTGGTATCGGGCTGCCATATCGGCGATTGCCATTACATCGAAGGCAATTTCCTGGCACGGCGCAAGATACACCTGGTCAAGGAACTGCTCGGCTTTGTCGGCGTGGAGCAGGACCGGTTTCGCATGTCCTGGGTATCTGCGGCAGAAGGCGCGAAGTATTCGCAGGTCATCAAGGATTTCGTTGACGACCTCAGGCCGCTCGGTCCACAGACCAAAGTGAAGGCGGACCGCTCATGATCAATCTTCAGGATATCCGCGATACCGCGCGCAACATGCTCGCCAAGAACGAAGTGCGCGGCGTGATCGGTTACCGCCGCAGTACCAATGGCATGCTGGCGGAACCCGTCATCATTACTTCGCCGGAGCAGGCGGACGAACTGATATGGGATCCCACCTGTTTCCATAATCTTTCGCTGTACCTGGTCGAGGACCGCAAGTTCCTGGCGCATACCCGCGCCAAGTCGGATAAACCCATCGCCATCATCGCCAAGGGCTGCGACGCACGTTCCACCGTGGTGCTGATGCAGGAGAACTATTTCGAGCGCAAGGATGTTTACATCATCGGTGCGTCCTGCGAAGGAACTGGTGTCGTGGATGAGCGCAAGCTCGCCAGGAAAGGAATCGTCGCGACCAATTCCGCGTTCGACGGGGATGACTTCGTGTTCACCACCGCGCAGGGAGAGCAACGCATTCCCGCGCGCGAAGTGATGGCGGATCGCTGCCTGGAATGCCGCGAACCTTTCCCCAAGGAACACAACATTGCGCTCGGCGAAAACAAGACCGGACGCCAACTGGAAGCGCCGTTCACCGCGCTCAAACGCTTTGAAGAGCTGGATCCGGCCGCGCGCTGGGAATTCTGGGATCGTCAGTTCGAACGTTGCATCCGTTGTTTCGCCTGCCGCTCGGTGTGCCCGATGTGCTATTGCGACGAATGCGTGGTGGACAGCACCAGCTTCCCGGTCACCGGGCAGACCACTGCAGAAGAAAAAGCCAATCGAGTGCGCTGGGTCGAGCGCTCGGCCACGCGTGCCGAGAACATGACTTACCACATGACGCGCGTGCTGCACCTTGCCGGACGCTGTGTGGACTGCAACGAGTGCGAGCGTGTGTGCCCGGTCAATATCCCGTTGCGCCTGCTCAACAACAAGATGGAACGCGAGGCCCGCGAACAATTCGGCTACGAGCCGGGCGCAAGCATTGGGGGGCCGTCGCTGACTGCCTCATTCCTCGACACCGACCCAGGCAAATTCATCAGGTAATCATGGAAAAGATTTTAGCTAAAAACAAATTGGACGAATGGGTCGCCGCACTGAGCGACTACCAGGTTTCCGCGCCAATCATGGAAGACGACATCTGGTCGTACAAGCCCGTCAAAGGCACAGCCCAGCTTGACCACAGCAACACCGTGCAGCCGCCCAAAGGATTTTCCTTTCCGCAGCGCGAAGTGTTCTTCTCGTTCGAGCAGATCAAGGGCGAACCTCCGCGGCTGACGCCCGTACAGCCGAAAGCGCAGCGCCATGCGGTGTTCGGCGTGCGTCCGTGCGACGGCGCCGGTGCGGTGCGCATGGACACGGTGTTCAACGACCAATTCCAGGATAACTTCTATCAGGCGCGGCGCAGCAACGTGGCCTATGTCGGATTGGCTTGCAACAAACCACAGGGCGTCAACTGTTTCTGCCAATCGGTGGGCGGTTCGCCGGTGTCTTCTGCGGGTATGGACGTGCTGATGACCGACCTGGGTGATCGCTACTTTGTTGCCGCGGTCACCGACACCGGCAAGGCGCTAATGACGGCCGGCGGCAAGCTGTTCAGCGAAGCGAGTGCTGACGATCAGAAAAAGCTGAAACAGACTCATGCGGATGCACTCGCCCAGCCGCAGCGCGCAATCAAGAATCTTGATGCGGTCCCGGCCAAGCTGAAGGCGAGTTTCAATTCGCCCATGTGGGAAGAATTGGCTCGCGCCTGCATCGGTTGCGGCGCCTGTACGTTCCTGTGCCCGACCTGCCATTGCTTCGACATCAACGACGAAAATACCAGTGCATCGCCGTTGCGCGGCAATCGAGTGCGCACCTGGGACAATTGCCAGTTCCCGGATTTCACCATGCATACCTCCGGCCACAACCCGCGCGAAAACCAGGGTGCCCGCTTGCGCCAGCGTGTGAGTCACAAATTCCAGTATTTCCACGAGAACTTCGGCATGCCGCAATGCACTGGTTGCGGTCGCTGCATCACGGAATGCTCGGTCGGAGTCGATATCGTCAATGTCGTCAATAAGGTCACCGAACATGTCGGATAACATTTACCTTCCAGAGCTGGCCCGCATCACGCATATCAAGGAAGAGATAGGCGGCGAACGTGCCATCAAGACTTTCCGCGTGGAGCCGGTCGACGGCGACACCTTCGAGCACGACTGCGGCCAGTGCGCCATGCTGTCGCTGTTCGGTCGCGGCGAAATGATGATCTCCATTGCATCGTCCCCGCTGATCAAGGAATACAAGCAGTTCAGCATCATGCGTGTCGGACGGGTCAGTGCCGCGTTCCATGAGCTGGAAGTGGGCGAGGTAGTCGGCATACGCGGCCCCTATGGCAACAGCTTCCCGCTGGACGACTGGCGCGGCAAGAATCTGGTGTTCATCGGCGGCGGTGTCGGTCTGGCACCGATCTGGCCGGTGATCACCACCGCACTTGCACAGCGCGCCAACTTCAAGAATATCTCCGTGTTTTACGGCGCACGTTCCCCCAGCGACCTCATGTACAAGGCCGATCTGGAAAGGATGCGCAGCGAAGCGGATATCCAGCTTTCCGTCGACAAGACCGAGCCGGGCTGGAAGGGGTTCTGCGGTTTCGTGCCGGCCAATGTGCTGGACAAGAAGCCCTCGCCGGATAACACCATTGCGATCACCTGCGGTCCTCCGATCATGATCAAGTTCGTGATCCAGAACCTGAGCAAACTCGGATTCAAGGACGAGCAGATCTATACGACGATTGAGAACAAAATGAAATGCGGCCTGGGCAAATGCGGCCGCTGCAACGTCGGCAAGGATTACGTTTGTACCAAGGGGCCGGTTTATTCCTGGGCCGCGTTGAAGGAACTGCCGGAAGAATATTAATTAGCCAAAACGAAAACCAGACCTGCGCGCAAGTTTTGAGTCCGGAACCGACCGCAAGGGTTCTATAAACACGTGTGTTTTACCCCAGTAAATCTGTGGGTTTTTCGGTGCGGCAAACAGGATTGAAGCGACCGGTTTGAGGGCAAACCAGACGTGGTCGCAATAGAACAGAATTTGAATAAATCAAACAGTATGTGAATTAAAAAGGGAAGAGTGGACTATGAATATCAGTGGAATGCTACACGGTGCGCCGTTGCTCAAGATCGTTGATTTTCCGACCTCGGAAGTGCTCGGGCCGGAAGCCAGCGAACATGAGATACACAACCTGATCGAGAAGTGCGGTTCGGTTTTCGTCAAACCTATCTTCAAAGGCGGAGTGGGCAAGAAAGGCAAGTCCGGTTTGCTTGGACGTGCCAAGGATCTTAAGACTGCGCTGGCTGAAAAAGAGCGTCTGTATTTCGCCGAGCATCGCTCAGGCAATGCCATGTACAAATCGCGCGGTGTCACCTTCGAGGGTGCCGTGCCTGCAGAGCACGAGATCTATTTCTCCATCACCGACTCGACCCGCTACCGCGCTCCGGTTATGACGCTCACACATCACGGCGGCATGGATATTGAGGAACTGGACAAGTCCCAGATCATCGAGGTGCCGTTCGATCCGCTGACCGGCCTTAAATCCTTCGTTATCTCCAACGCGCTGTCCGATTTGGGAGCGCCGAAAGAAATTGTTTCCCCGCTGGTGCAACATTTGCCCAAGCTGTGGGAATTGTTCCATCACTACGGCATGTCCACGCTGGAACTCAACCCGATCCGCATGATGGAAGGCCGCAACGGTTCGCTGATTCCGGTGGCCTGCGACTTCAAGTGCGGCTTCGACCGCGACGATCCGCGTGTGAGCCGCCTGAACCTGCCGCTCGATCTTTTCGTTACCGAAGCCAACGACTTCGAACAGGAGATCAACGAGCTACGCACCTACCAGGGGCAGAGCGACGTGTACGTGATCAACGAGAAGGGCACCATTCTGGCGCCTACTTTCGGCGGCGGCGCGAACTCGCTGGTCACCGAAGTGCTGGGCAACGACGCCATCATCTCCTCCGACTTCGGCGGCAATCCGCCGTACGAAAAGATGTACGACGTGATGCGCATATGTCTGAAGTATTACCTCAAGCAATCGAATGTGCTGTTCGTGATCGGCGGCAAGGCCAACAACACTGACATCTTCGTGACATTCCGTGCGATGGCCGATGCATTGCGCGACTACTACAGCGAACACGGTCCAACACCATTGTATGTGGTGATCGGTCGCGGTGGTCCGCAAGTGATCCGCGGCATGGGCGTGTTCAAGGACGTGCTCGATTCGCTGCGTATTCCCTACCGCATATTCGGCTTCGATTCCGCGATGACCGACGTGGTGAACTACGCCCAGGAAGCAAATCGCTGGATGAAGGAAGGCGGACGTGCGGAAGTGGCGAAGGTGCTGGGTCTGCCCCCGGACGCATAAGCAGCTCGTAGCGTGTAGCTGGTAGCCGGTAGCCAACCCGGTATTGCTACCCGCTACAGGCTACCAGCCACAAGCTAAAAAAAGAATTTAATGAATTAAGTAAAGGTGACAAGCTATGAGAAAGCCTGGTATCGAGAAATTTAAATATTACGTGGGCGTCAAGTCGTTGGCCGATATCGCGACCAAAGATGACCGCATCTGTGTGCTGAACATTACCGGTAACGAGTCGCGTTCCGTGACCCCGGTCAGCCACGCCTATTCCGGCGGCAACATCGTGTTTGGCACTTCGCCGGGCCGCCGCGGGCAGTTCGTCGAAACGCCGGCCGGCAACATTCCCGTGTACAACAACGTGCGCGAGGGCATGGAAGCCGGGCACAAGTTCAACGTCGGCGTGGTCTATCTGCCGCCGTCAGCCGTGCGCGACGGCGTGGCCGAGCTCATCCGCATCAATCCCGATGTCGAGAAGGTCATCATCCTCACCGAGAAGACTTCCGTGCACGATGCGCGCGAAATACGCGCACTCGGCCAGCAGCGCGGCGTGGATATTTTCGGCGCCAACTGTCTGGGCGTGGCTGATTCATGGAACCATGTGCGCATCGGCGGCGCACTGGGCGGCGATAAACCCGAGGAAAGCCTGCGCAAGGGTTCGATAGCGGTGTATTCCAACTCCGGCAACTTCACCACCACGATTGCGAATTACCTCGCGATCGGCGGCTGGGGCACTACCACGCTGATCTCCAGTGGCAAGGACGTGTACATCCATTTTGCCGTGCCGGAATTCGCCAATGCCATGTCCAACGACTCGCGTACCAAGGCAGCAGTGCTGTACTCGGAGCCGGGTGGTTACTACGAAGAGGCGGTCGAGTTCGACAAGCCGGTGGTTGCCTGTGTGGTTGGTCGCTGGAAAGCGAACCTGACTCGCGCGGTGGGCCATGCCGGTGCCATCGCCGGATCAGGCGACGACGCACGCGCCAAGGAAGGCTGGTTTATGCAGAAGTTCGGCGTGAAGGATATTTTCACTCCCGAAAATCCCGTATGTTCAAAGAAGGGCGCAGTGGTTACCAACATCGCTCATATCCCGCTGGCGCTGACTGCGGTGATGAAGCTGAACGGTGTGGAGAAGGACTTCCCGCCGGAAGGTAACCTGGAATTGAAACCATGGTTCGGCGATGCCCAAGGCATCAAGCTGCCGTCTTCGCTAGATATCCCGGTGATCACAGCCCTGTCTCCCTATGACGTGCAGATTGCCGAACTGATGAAGAACGTTGGCGCGATTTTCCCGCGCCAGTCCTTGAAAGATTGTTCCGGCAGTTCGGTCATGGATTCCAAGACCCAGGTCACCAAGGTCAACGGCATTTCCATCCTCGACTGTTCCAAACAGCCGCTGGAATCCAACCTGTGCCTGGCCGTGACGCGCGAACTTAACGATGAAAACGACAACGCGTTGTTCAACCTCGCCGTTGCTGCGCACGTCAACCTGCATAATGACGCCATGCTGGCCGCCGCCGAAGCTTCGCGCGAAGCGGGTAACGCACCCAACACCGCGATCACGGCAGCAGTCGCGCTGCTCGGGCCGAAGCGGGTGGATGCCGCACGTACAGCCGCCGACTCCCTGACGGAAATATTCGCCCACTCCGGTTTGCTGACAGGTGACGATGAGCAGGCCAAGGTCAATCCAGCAACCGCGACCGTCGAGCAGCTCGCCACACTGGTTGGTTCTGCGCCCGATGCCAAGGCCGAAGCCATGCTCAAGGCGTTTGACAAACGCGGTGCGAAGTCGGTATTTGTAAAATATTTGCGCTCGCTCAAAGGCCATCCTACGTCCGACGCCGTGCTGGCAGCACTGACCACCACCATCGCGTGGGAACCGCTGATGCGCAAGCGCATTTCCAAGTTGACTGTGCGCAATTTTCCCTGGTATGCCAAGACGTTCGGCGCCATCGTCGGCGCCTCCACCGAAAGCAAGCATCACGCGGCTGACAGCTTCTGCGGCGTAAGCAACCAGGAGATTCTGGATTCCTGGACCATCACGCAACTGGCCTACATCTCGTTACTGGGCGAGCGTCCGACTGCAGCCAGCCTGTTCCCGTTGCAGGTAATTCTCGGCCTCATCATCTCGAACGGCGTGGGTACCATCTCGGCGCAAGGCTGCAAGGGCGCGGTTTCCGCCGACGGTCCGGAGTCGCCGGAGCGCGTGCAGATCAACAAGGGCATGATCGGTTTCCTCACTCACACCGGTTTCGCCCACGGCGGCAACGGCTACGAAGGTATTCAATTCCTGATTGAGAACTTCAAGGACACGAAACTGGCCGATGCGGGCAACCCCAATCACGGCATCGACCTGAAGAAGATCACCACCGACTTTGCCTTGGCCTTCAACAAGGAAAAGAAAACCAGCAAGGCGCTGGGTACCGGTGTGCGTAATATCCCGGGCGTGAACCACCCCGTGTTCAAGGGCCACCCGGTCAACACCGATCCGCGCGAAGTCTATATCTCCGAGTTGTTCGCCGAGCGCGGCGAGAAAAACGTGTTCCACGATTTCTACAAGACGCTGGTGCAGTCGCTGTATGACAACGGCGTGACTGCCAACGTGTTCTGCGTGAACATCGATGCGGTGATCGCCGCTTCGCTGCTGAAGCTGTTGTGGCCGCGCTATCGCAATGGCCAGTTCAGCGAGAACCTGATGGAAATGGCGGCCTTCACCGCGTTCCTGTTCGGCCGTATGGCGGGATGCGCGGGAGAGATCGACGACCACATCAATCGTGGTCGCAACATGGATACGCGGACGCCTGCTTCGCAGTGCAACCACGTTTCTTGAAGGAATTTTTTGCAAATCCATGAAAGCCGCAACCGGCAAGCCATAGGCACGTACGGTAAGCAGGCAAGTTCATGGAGTCGCAAATCTCGAAGGATCAGGTTCGGATTGCATCTCGATTTAAGCCTGACTTCTTTCATTTGCGCTGACTTCGCGATGCAATAGTGTGTCGCAGGAGTCGAGCGAGTTTATCGATGCGCTGGTTAATTCAAATACAAAACTTTCGAGGACCGTCATGACAACTCTCAACGTCGCACAAAAAATCCTCCTGGCCAATGCGGCCGGAGGCTTGAAACAACTCCCCGAGCCTGGGCAACCGCTGGAAATCCAGTTCACCCATACTCTTTATCAGGACGCCACCGGCACCGCGGCCGCGCTGGCTTTCGAGAAGATGGGCGTGGATCGCGTGAAGACGACTTCCGTCATTGTGGTGGACCACAAGACGCTGCAAGTCGGCTACATCGACAGCGATGACCATCGCTACCTGGAAAGTTTCAGCAAGAAATTCGGCTGCTATTTCTCGCGCTGCGGCAACGGCATCTGTCATAGCGTGTTCCTGCAGGATTTTGCGGTACCCGGCAAATCGGTGATCGGTTCCGACTCCCACACCACCAATGCGGGCGGCATGGGCATGCTGGCCATGGGGGCGGGCGGCACCGATGTGAGTTTCGCCATGGCGGGCACCTCGTACAAGATCGAGATGCCGCAAGTGGTGCAAGTGAACCTCACCGGCACACTGCATGCGGGCGTGCTGGCCAAGGACGTGATCCTGAACGTACTCAAGGTCATCGGCATCAAGGGCAACAAGGGCATTTGCCTTGAGTACACAGGTCCCGGTCTGAAGAGCCTGAACGTTTCCGACCGCGCCACCATCTGCAATATGGGCACCGAAGGCGGCGTCGCTTTCTCCATCTTCCCGTCGGACGAAATCACCAAGGCTTACCTTGATGGCCGCAAGCGCAGCAAGGACTATCAGCCGCTGGTCGCTGATGCGGGTGCCACTTATTCGCGTACGGTCGAGATCGACCTGTCGTCATTGCAACCCACCATCGCGCTGTATCCGCGCCTGAAATCCATGGATACGGTCAAGGCGCATGCGGGAACGCCTATCGACGCCGTATTCATTGGCAGCTGCACCAACGCCAACTACGAAAATCTGGCGCGCGTCGGTGAAATCCTGCGTGGCAAGAAAGTCAAAGTGGACACCGCCATTGCACCGGGCTCGCAAGCCATTGCTCGCCAACTGGCGGCAGCCGGTTACCTGGAAATTTTCTACGCCGCCGGTGTGCGTGTCATGGAAAATGCCTGTTCCGCCTGTATCGGTCAGGGCTTCAGCCCGGCCAGCAAAGGCGTGATGCTGTCCACCGCCAACCGCAACTTTGAAGGTCGCTCCGGCACCGAGACCGCTGCGGTGCACCTGGTCAGCCCGGCGACCGCCGCCGCCAGTGCCGTGATGGGTTGCATCACCGATCCGCGCGACTTGCTTGGCAACAATGCCGAACTCACTATCAAGCTGGTTCCGCCTGTCGTCGACATGGATTCCTATGTTGCGCCGTTGTCGCTTGCGGAAGCGGCCAAGGTGCAGATGGTTTACGGCCCGGACATCGCGCCGCTGCCGACGCTGGATCCTTTGCCCTCCAAACTGTCGGGCGAAATCCTGCTCAAGCTGGGTAACGAGATCACTACAGACCACATCCAGCCTGCGGGCAAGTATCTGTCGCTGCGTTCCAACGCGGATGAGTACGCAAAGCAGGCGACCTTTGTGCAAGTGGACAAGACTTTCAGCGGCAGGGCAGCGGCAGTGCGCGATGCCGGCAAGCACGGCTTCATCGTGGCGGGCGACGGGTACGGCATGGGCAGTTCGCGCGAACATGCCGGTCTGTGCCCGCGAATACTGGGTGTGCGCGCCATTGTGGCCAAGGGTTTCGAGCGTATTCATCTCGCAAACCTTGCCAACTTCGGTATCCTCGGGCTAACCTTCGAGAATCCGGCGGATCTGGATCGTGTGCAGCAGGGTGCCGAGGTATCGCTCGACATGGAAAGCCTGGACAGCGGCAAGCTCAAGTTGGTAGTCAAAGGGGATGGCGATATCCCGCTCAAGCTTGCACAGGGCAAGGAAGACATTCCCATGATCCGCGCGGGCGGTGCGCTGTCGCTATTTGCCAGCCAACAGGCGGCGTGAACTTAAATCAATTTAGAGAGAATCATGACTAAACCAATTATTTACTGGACCAAGGTTGACGAAGCACCAGCACTGGCAACTTATTCTTTGCTGCCTATCGTGCAGGCCTTCACCAAGGCGGCGGGCGTTTCTGTCGAGACCCGCGACATTTCTCTGGCTGGCCGCGTCATCGCCAACTTTCCGGACAACCTGACCGAGAGCCAGAAGCTCAATGACGACCTGACCTGGCTGGGCGAATTGACGCAGAAGCCGGAAGCCAACATCATCAAGCTGCCCAACGTCAGCGCTTCGGTGCCGCAACTGAAAGCGGTGATCAAGGAATTGCAGTCGCAAGGCTACAAGATACCGGACTACCCCGAGAATCCCCAGAGCGATGCAGAGAAGGAACTCAAGACACGTTTCGGCAAGGTGCTCGGCAGTGCCGTGAACCCCGTTTTGCGCGAAGGTAACTCCGACCGTCGCGCCGCCGCATCTGTCAAGAATTTTGCACGCAAGCATCCGCACCGCATGGGCAAATGGGCTCCCGATTCCAAGACCCATGTGGTGCACATGACCTCCGGCGATTTCTACGGCAGCGAAACATCCGTCACCGTTCCCAATGCCGATACTTTCAAGATCGAATTCGTTGCGCAAGACGGCACGGTAACCCTGCTCAAGGACAAGGCTCCGCTCAAGGCTGGCGAGGTGATCGATTCCTGCACCATGAACGTCGCCGCGTTACGCAAGTTCTTTGCTGAGCAGATCGAAGAAGCGAAGAAAGAGCCTAACGTGCTGCTGTCGCTGCACCTGAAGGCCACCATGATGAAGGTGTCCGACCCCATCATGTTCGGTCACGCCGTCTCCGTGTATTTCAAGGATGTGTTGGACAAGCACGCCGCGACCTTCAAGGAACTGAAGGTCAACCTCAACAACGGTTTCGGCGACCTGGTCGCCAAGGTCGCAACGTTGCCGGAAGCCAAGCGCGCCGAGATCGAAGCCGACATCCAGGCCTGCTTCAAGAAACAGCCGCAACTGGCGATGGTGAATTCCGACAAGGGCATCACCAACCTGCACGTGCCCTCCGACGTGATAATCGACGCTTCCATGCCTCCGATGATTCGCGACGGTGGCAAGATGTGGGGTGCAGACGGCAAAGCTTATGACACCAAGGCCATGATTCCGGATCGCAACTACGCGGGCGTGTTCCAGGCAACCATTGAAGATTGCAAGAAGAACGGTGCGCTTGATCCGGTGACCATGGGCTCTGTGCCTAACGTCGGTTTGATGGCGCAACAGGCGGAAGAGTACGGTTCGCACAACAAGACTTTCGAAGCTGCCGACAAAGGCGTGATTCGCGTGGTGGACGGTGCAGGCAAGACGCTGCTCGAGCAGAAGGTCGAGCAGGGCGACATTTTCCGCATGTGCCAAGTCAAGGATGCTCCGATTCAGGACTGGGTCAAGCTGGCCGTTACCCGTGCGCGTTTGAGCAATACACCGGCCATTTTCTGGCTGGATAAAAATCGCGGCCACGACGCGCAGATTATCGCCAAGGTTGAGAAGTACCTGAAGGATCACGACACCAAGGGTCTCGACATCAAGATCATGGAACCGGCGGATGCTTGCCGCGCCACGCTGGAACGCGCGCGCAAGGGTCTGGATACCATCTCGTGCACCGGCAACGTGCTGCGCGACTACCTCACCGATCTGTTCCCGATTCTTGAACTGAACACCAGCGCCAAGATGCTGTCCATCGTTCCGCTGATGGCCGGTGGCGGATTATTCGAGACAGGTGCAGGCGGTTCCGCGCCCAAGCACGTGCAACAGTTCCAGGAAGAAAACTATCTGCGTTGGGATTCGCTGGGTGAGTTCCTCGCACTCGGTGTATCACTAGAGCATTTGGCGCAGACTTTCAAGAACGCCAAGGCGCAGGTGCTGGCCGATGCGCTGGACGATGCCAACGGCAAGATCCTCGACAATAACCGTTCGCCGTCTCGCAAGGTGGGCGAGATTGACAACCGTGGCAGCCATTTTTATCTGGCCATGTACTGGGCGCAGGCCCTGGCTGCGCAGAGCAAGGACAAGGAATTGCAGGCGAAATTTGCACCGCTGGCCAAGACCTTGACCGAGAACGAAGCGAAGATCAACGCCGAGTTGCTCGGTGCTCAGGGCAAGCCGGTGGACATGGGCGGGTACTACCATCCCGACTTTGCCAAGACCTCAGGCGCCATGCGTCCCAGTGCAACTTTGAACGCTGCGTTGGCCACAATCGCTTAAAAAAACAGCAGTCCGACAATAACAACCCGGCGAGCAGTTCGCGCCGGGTTGTTGTTATCTGACGACCTGATTGGTATAGTTCGGCCCCCGGGTCGGATGGACAGGGTAGCGCTGGTTGGTTTTTCTTCATGTTGATTTTGTCGAAACGTGAAAAATGCGGCAAACATTCAATGTGTTAGCCTCGTAATTCATCGGCAAGTCAGTGCGAGCGGACTTAATCAGTGTTTCTTCAGGTTGGCAGAGTCATTTCAAACCGATTCTTCATCGAGGAGTCGTTTGGTGATTTGACGCCCACTGTACAAACACCGGAAATGCCCGCTCAACAACCATAAGGAGATCAGTTTGAAAGCCCCTATTCGTGTCGCTATTACCGGTGCAGCTGGACAAATCGGTTACAGTTTATTGTTCCGCATCGCCAACGGCGATTTGTTGGGACCAGATCAGCCCGTCATTCTGCAACTGCTGGATATCGCACCCGCGCAACAGGCATTAAAAGGCGTGGCAATGGAGTTGGATGACTGCGCATTCCCCCTGCTCAAACAAATCATTACCACCGACGATCCACGCGTCGCATTCCGCGATGTGGAAGTTGCGCTTCTGGTTGGTGCACGTCCCCGCGGCAAGGGCATGGAACGCAAGGACTTGCTGGAAGCCAACGGCGCCATCTTCTCGGTACAAGGAAAAGCACTGAACGAAGTCGCCTCGCGCAATGTCAAGGTGTTGGTTGTCGGCAACCCCGCCAACACCAATGCTCTGATCGCACAACAGAACGCACCCGATATCGATCCGAACAACTTCACCGCAATGTTGCGTCTCGACCACAACCGCGCCATCAGCCAGGTCGGTCTCAAGCTGTCCAAGCCTACCGTTGACATCAAGAAGATAGTCGTTTGGGGTAATCACTCCAGCACCCAGTATCCCGATCTTTCGCACGCCGAAGTTGCCGGGCGCAAAGTGCTGGGTGAGTTTAAAGACCACGACTGGATAGCAAGCACATTCATTCCTACGGTACAGAAGCGCGGAGCAGCGATCATCGAAGCACGCGGTCTGAGCAGTGCTGCAAGCGCCGCCAACGCCGCCATCGCACATGTGCACGACTGGTTGCTTGGTACCCCGGAAGGCGACTGGGTTTCCATGGGCATACCTTCCGATGGCAGCTACGGTATTCCCGAAGGCGTGATGTACGGTTTCCCAGTTACCTGCAGCAAGGGCACCTACAAAATCGTACAGGGTCTGACGGTTACTGACACAGATCGCAAATACATGTTGGACAGTTACAAAGAACTGCTCGAAGAACGCGAGCTTGTGAAGCATTTGTTTGCCTAATCAACTTTGCAAGGCATCGCTCCCGCGGTGCCTTGCAATGCTTGCGCAGTATTTTCGAAGTCAAATGGCTTGCCCTGGATCAACCCGCGGGCAGCCATCACTGAAGCCGGTAGTGGCAATTTCGACCATGAATGCTCACATTCATGTCAATATTATCGCCTCAAGAAAATATCCTGAAGCAGTCGCACGGGGAATAAAATACTAGCTTGGTCAGATGAATAAAACCATACAGACTTTATGGCATATAGCATCTGCCAGAAAACGAATTGAAGCTGCGAGCACTCAAAATATTCGGGCACACCAATAATGATTCCAGTGCCGGGGAAAATTACGATGAAGATTCGTCCAAGCCAATTGGCCCATATTGTTTCCCTGACCTCACAGGGAATAATCGGGCAATTCCTGGTTATTCTTCTCATGACGCTGCTTTTGCAGAAATCGGGATTTTCCGAGAAGACGCTGCTAATTTGGGATATCTGCGGCGTAGCACTTTTGATTCATCGTTACCTGAATTTCAGGCCTTTCCGACAGAATGCGAGCAGCAAGGATTTTCGATATGTTGAACGCAGAATCCGGAGATATGCTGCCAACGCTTTTCTCATGGGACTGCTGTGGGCATTCCTGTTCGCGCAAATTATTTTGCATTCCCCGAAAGAATTGCTTTATTTTGCCATAGCCGTCGCCTTTGGATTTGCCGGAGCGTCGATTGCCACGATGGGAACTATTTTTAAAGTTTATTTCTGGTTTGTGTTTCCCATGCTGGGCACATTGATCGCGGTTTTCTATTTTCATGGTGCATCTGCCGATATAGTCACTGCCTTGATCATGCTGCTCGGATTGGGTTACATGCTTTACACCGCCTACAAATACAGCAGCTATTTTCAGTTGATGCATGAGAAAACGGAGCGGCTTCAGGAGTCGGAAATGGAAGCGCTTGTGTGCCTTGGCAAAGCGGGAGAATACCGCGATGCAGATACCAGTGATCACGTGCTCAGAGTGGGCTACTCAGCCTACCTGCTCGCAAAGTCGGCAGGATTTACCGAACACGATGCCGAAACGCTTATGTACGCCAGCCCGCTGCATGATCTGGGAAAAATCGGAATACCGGACAGCATCCTGCTCAAGCCGGAGAAACTGACTGACACAGAGCAGCATGTCATGAAAAATCACACCAGAATTGGTGCCGAGATACTCAAGCACTCGCAATCGAGCGTGATGAAACTGGCGAAGATTGTGGCATTGAGCCACCATGAAAAATGGGATGGTTCCGGGTTTCCGGACGGTTTGGTTGGTGAAGCCATTCCGATTGAAGGACGCATTGTTTCAATCTGTGATGTGTTCGACGCACTCATCTCCAGTCGTCCCTACAAGGAGAGATGGGCCGACGCGGAGGCAATCGACTTTCTCAGGCAAAATGCGGGCAAACAATTTGATCCCAAACTGGTTGAGTTGTTCATCCAGAACATTCCGATGGTCAAGATGTTCTCGAATCGCCTTGAAGACCAGGAATCTGCTGCCACAGGACTACACCCCATCATTCAACTGATGTAGAAATGAGCTCGATTGGGCTAGCGTGCCGTCAAACATTACTCTTCAGGGGAGTTTGTGTCCAAATCCGAGCGATACAAACGTAGAACTACAGATTCTCATGATGGTTTTTGGGTTCTTGAGCTGGAAGATTGCTTGCTGGAAGCCAATCAAGCTTAGGTGGGCATGCAACTAAAACGTCTGTTATCTATTCATTTGGCAGTTTTTTTACTTGCAGCGAGAGGGCTCATCAGGTAGGTGGTTTACGCGAATGATGTATTGTTTTGTCGACAATCAGCTATTTCTTAGATGAGTAAACTGTGATACAAATCTGTCCGTGCTGGCTTGTTGACAGGCAAAACACCAGATTCCTGCTAGGCACACTGCTGGTGTGGTCTTTTTTTAAGAGATTTTCTCACTTTGAATTCTTGGGTCGGATTGTTAACAATTTCATAGTCATTATTGTTTTCTCTCGCCTGAGGTTGGGTGTACGATTGCATAATTCGAATTATGGTTGCGGAAAAACGGGAAATGAATAAAACACGTCCAAAACATCTCGCTATACACAAGATAAAACTGCCGCTTCCTGGCTTTGTCTCCATCCTGCACCGCGTAAGTGGTGCCGTTTTGTTCCTCGCCCTTCCCCTGTTGCTGTTGTTGCTCGATCAAAGTCTGCGCTCCATTGAAACGTATACCAATCTGAGTGAGATTCTGGCGAATCCGTTGTTGAAGCTGGTTTTGCTTGGCTTGATGTGGGCTTTTTTGCATCACTTCTGCGCCGGGCTGCGTTATCTGGCCATTGATTTGCATCTGCTGCCCAGCCTTGCTGCGGCGCGCGCTTCCAGCGTGTGGGTGTTGATCGTCAGCTTGACGTTAACCGTGGTTCTGGGGGTGAAGTTATGGTAAATCGTATTGTCACGGGGGCGCACTACGGTCTGCGCGATTGGCTGGCTCAGCGCGTAACTGCTGCGGTGATGGCAGTCTACGCTCTGGTTGTCGCGGGGCTCTTGCTGAGGCAAGCGTCATTTGGCTATGACACCTGGATTGAGCTGTTTTCCGGCAATGTCATGCGCACTTTCTCGATGTTGTTCCTGTTGAGCTTGTTCTATCACGCCTGGATCGGCGTGCGTGACATCGTGATGGATTATGTGAAGCCGGCAAGCATCCGGTTGTTTATTCATGTGTTGGTCATTCTTGCGCTGGTGCTGTATGTGATCTGGTCGGTGCAGATTCTTTGGGGACTTTAATGGCGTTGGCAAAAAGAACATTCGATGTGGTGGTGGTGGGTGCAGGTGGAGCAGGGATGCGTGCCGCACTGACCTTGTCTGAGGCTGGACTTAAAGTGGCGGTGCTTTCCAAGGTGTTCCCTACGCGTTCGCATACGGTTGCCGCACAGGGCGGTATTGCGGCTTCGCTGGGTAACGTCAATGAGGACAACTGGCACTGGCATATGTACGACACGGTGAAGGGTTCGGATTACCTTGGCGATCAGGATGCCATCGAATACATGTGCCGCGCCGCGCCGGAAGTCGTTTATGAACTGGAACACTTCGGCATGCCGTTCGACCGGCTGGACAGCGGCAAGATCTATCAGCGTCCGTTCGGCGGACACATGCAGGAATACGGCAAGACGCCGGTACCGCGCGCATGCGCCGCTGCAGACCGTACCGGCCACGCGTTGTTGCATACCCTGTATCAGCAGAATGTAAAAGCAAATACAAATTTCTTCGTCGAATGGATGGCGCTTGACCTGATCCGCGACGAGGAAGGTGATGTGCTGGGTGTGGTGGCGATGGAAATTGAAACTTCCGAAGTGATGATCCTGCAGGCGCGCGCCACACTGTTTGCAACAGGCGGCGCGGGACGCATTTTTTCCGCCAGCACCAATGCATTCATCAACACCGGCGACGGACTGGGTATGGCGGCACGTGCCGGTATTCCGCTGGAAGACATGGAATTCTTCCAGTTTCACCCGACCGGCGTGCATGGTTCGGGCGTACTCATCACCGAAGGCGTGCGCGGTGAAGGCGGTTACCTTGTGAACAAGGACGGCGAGCGCTTCATGCCGCGTTACGCGCCCAACGCCAAGGACTTGGCCAGCCGCGACGTGGTGTCGCGTGCCATGGCAACAGAAATCAAGGAAGGGCGCGGTTGCGGGCCGCATGGCGACCACGTCATGCTCAAGCTCGATCACCTCGGCGATGAAGTGATACGCCATCGTCTGCCAGGCATACGCGATATTGCCATCAAGTTCGCCCACGTCGATCCATCCAAGGAGCCTATCCCGGTGGTGCCGACCGCGCATTACATGATGGGCGGCATTCCGACCAACTATCACGGGCAAGTTGTCGCACCGCATGGTACCGGTCCGGAAAACGTGGTGCAGGGCTTCTATGCGGTGGGTGAGTGCGCCTGCGTGTCGGTACACGGGGCGAACCGTCTGGGTTGCAACTCACTGCTCGACCTGATCGTGTTCGGCCGCTCGGCTGCGCGCCAGATCATCGAAGACCTCAAGAACAACCCGAACCCCAAACCCTTGCCTGCCGATGCTGCTGATCGTCCGCTGGCACGTCTCGCTCGGCTGGAGAATCAAAAGAATGGCGAAAGCGTTGCGGAAGTCGGCGATGCGATGCGCAGAACCATGCAGTTGCATTGCGGCGTGTTCCGCTTCCCGGATTTGTTGGCGCAAGGCGTGACGAAAATCCGTGAAGTGGCCGAACGTGTGCGTTCTACCGAAATCAAGGACAAGAGCAAAGTGTTCAACACGGCGCGAGTCGAAGCTCTGGAACTGGATAATCTGATCGAAGTTGCGCAAGCGACGATGACTGCCGCAGAAGCGCGCAAGGAAAGCCGTGGTGCACATGCGCGTGAAGACTTCCAGGAGCGGGATGACAAAAACTGGTTGAAGCATTCCTTGTATTACAGCGAAGGACGCAGGCTTGATTACAAGCCGGTGCGCCTGAAACCGCTGACGGTAGAGACTTTCCCGCTGAAACCGCGGGTGTATTGATAAAACAACAGGCCATTCCGCGAAGCAACTCAAGAAGGGTTGCCGGGTGGTTGGTTATGGGAGCGTTACAATGAAATTCAGGATTTACCGCTACAACCCTGATACAGATACTGCGCCTTACATGCAGGATTACGATCTCGACTTGCAGGCGGGCGATGCCATGTTGCTGGACGCGCTGATGTTGCTCAGGCAACAGGACGACAGTCTGGGTTTCCGCAAATCATGCCGCGAAGGCGTGTGTGGTTCGGATGCGATGAACATCAACGGGCGCAACGGATTGGCTTGTGTCACGTCGCTGTCTTCGCTCAAGCAGCCTATCGAGATACGTCCGCTGCCGGGACTGCCGGTCATTCGCGACCTGATCGTGGATATGACGCAGTTCTTCAAACAGTACCACTCGATCAAGCCGTATCTGGTCAATAATGATCCTCCGCCCGAGACCGAACGCCTGCAATCGCCGCAGGATCGCCTGGAACTGGACGGCCTGTACGAGTGCATTCTGTGTGCCTGCTGTACCACGTCCTGTCCTTCATTCTGGTGGAATCCGGATAAATTCGTCGGCCCTTCCGGATTGTTGCAAGCCTACCGTTTCATTGCCGATACGCGCGACCAGGACACTGCGGCTCGTCTGGATAATCTCGAAGACCCCTATCGCTTGTTCCGTTGCCACACCATCATGAACTGCGTCGATGTATGTCCGAAGGAGTTGAATCCGACGGAAGCCATCGGCAAGATCAAGGACATGATGGTGAAAAGAACGGTATGAGGATTGAGAGAGAGGGAGAAGCTGTTTCTCCTGATTCTCAATCCGCAATCATAGATCCTGTTTATTTGGAGCGCGTGCGCTGGCGTTGCCGGCGCGGCTTGCTGGAACTGGATATCGTGCTGGGCCGCTTTATCCAGCAGCGATACGCGTCGTTGGATAACGAACAGCGCATGATATTTGATGAGTTACTGGATATGCCCGATACGGAACTCTGGGATGTAATTACGGGTAAAAGGGAGCCGGCGCATGCGCATCAGCGTGTGGTGCTGGAATGGTTGAAAGAAGCTTAATACAAGAAGATAAAGGCGAGGTAGATCATGGAAAAAAAACGTGTCGCAACACTAACCCTGGACGATGGCCGCAGTGTCGAATTACCTATCCTGGAAGGTACACTCGGCCCCGATGTAATTGACATCCGTGCCTTGGGCAAACTGGGGGTGTTTACTTTCGACCCTGCGTTTTTTTCCACATCGAGTTGCACCTCCAATATCACCTTCATTGATGGCGACGCCGGTTTGTTGTACTACCGCGGTTATCCCATCGAGCAACTGGCGAAGAATTCCGATTTTTCGGAAGTTTGCTACCTGTTGCTGAATGGCGAATTGCCGAATGCCGAGCAGAAAGCGGAGTTTGCGAACAGAACGACACGCCACACCATGGTGCATGAACAACTTGTGCGCTTCTTCAACGGATTCCGCCGCGATGCGCATCCGATGGCGGTGATGGTCGGTGTGGTGGGGGCGCTGTCGGCTTTCTATCACGACTCTCTGGACATTCAAAACCCGCAGCATCGGGAAATTTCTGCGATGCGCATGTTGGCAAAAGTGCCGACCATTGCTGCAATGGCGCATAAATACTATACCGGCCAGCCGTTCATGTATCCGCAGAATAAATACAGCTACGCGGAAAACCTCATGTACATGATGTTTGCCACGCCGACCGAGGAATACAAACCGAATCCGGTGCTGGTGCGCGCGCTGGACCGCATTCTTATTTTGCATGCCGACCACGAACAAAATGCATCCACTTCGACGGTGCGTCTGGCCGGTTCGAGCGGTGCCAATCCGTTTGCCTGTATCGCCTCCGGTATTGCAGCGTTGTGGGGACCCGCTCACGGCGGGGCAAACGAGGCCGCACTGAAGATGCTGGAAGAAGTTGGCGATGTATCCAAAGTGAAAGAATACGTGCAGGGTGTGAAGGACAAGAAATACCGCCTGATGGGTTTCGGACACCGCGTCTACAAGAACATGGATCCGCGCGCTTCTGTGATGCGTGAGACCTGCCACGAAGTGCTCAAGGAACTGAAGCTGGAGAACAACAAGCTGTTCGAACTGGCGATGGAACTGGAACGCGTTGCATTGAGCGATCCGTATTTTATCGACCACAAGCTGTATCCGAACGTGGACTTCTATTCCGGCATCGTGTTGCGTGCGCTGGGCATCCCGACCAACATGTTCACCGTGATATTTGCCGTGGCGCGCACCGTGGGCTGGATTTCGCAATGGAACGAAATGATTGCGGACGCAGACCAGAAGATCGGTCGTCCTCGCCAGCTGTATCGCGGCGCAACGCGACGTGATTATGTTCCGTTAGCCAAACGATAAACGGAGGGAGGTGGATCATGAATGCACCAGAAAAAAACTATATGCAAACCATGAGGAACACCTCGCTGCTGTCCGGTGGCAACAACGTGTTTGTCGAGAGTTTGTATGAGGACTATCTGCGGGACGCGTCCTCGGTTCCGGCAGAATGGCAAGCATATTTCGATAAATTGCAAACTGCCAGCAACCGGCATGATGTGCCGCATAGTCCGGTTCAGCGCGGTTTTCTGGAATTAGGCAAACGCCTGGCAGAAGCGCCGGTGCATCCCGATGAGGCACGCAAGCAGGCGTCGGTGCTGCAACTCATCAATGCGCATCGTTTCCTGGGTGCACGTATCGCCGATCTCGATCCGTTGAATCGTTATGCCAAGCCGGAAGTGGCGGAGTTGAATCCGTCCTATTACGGACTGAGCGAAGCAGATATGGATTCCACCTTCTTCACCGGCTCGCTGGTGGGTGGAACACGCATGACCCTGCGCGAGATCATCCAGCGCCTGCGCCGCATCTATTGCAGTTCTGTTGGCGCAGAATACATGTACATCACCAGCGTTCCCGTTAAACGCTGGATTCAAAACCGACTGGAAGGCCCTGCCGGTGAACAGCCTTATCCCAACAATCTCAAGAAGCGCATTCTTGAACGCCTGACGGCTGCCGAAGGGTTGGAGCGCTACCTGCACACCAAGTATGTGGGGCAAAAACGTTTCTCGCTGGAAGGCGGCGATACGTTGATTCCGATGCTTAATCATCTGTTGCAGCGCGCCGGCGAGCAGGGAGTGAAGGAGTCCGTGATTGGCATGGCGCACCGCGGTCGCTTGAACGTGCTGATCAATACGCTGGGCAAGTTGCCCAAGGATCTGTTTGCCGAATTTGAAGGTATTCATACCGAACACCTGAGTTCCGGCGATGTGAAATACCACCAGGGCTTCTCGTCCGATATCGCCACCCCCGGCGGCCCCATGCACCTGACGCTGGCGTTCAACCCTTCGCACCTGGAAATTGTTAACCCTGTGGTGGAAGGCTCGGTGCGCGCGCGTCAGCACCGCCGCGGCGATCTTACAGGCAAGCAAGTGTTGCCCATCCTGATACACGGCGATTCAGCCTTTGGCGGTCAGGGCGTGAATCAGGAGACATTCAACCTGTCCCAAACGCGCGGTTACGGCACCGGCGGTACGGTGCATATCGTGATTAACAACCAGATCGGTTTTACCACCTCCGATCCGCGCGACATGCGCTCTTCGCTCTATTGCACCGATGTGGCCAAGATGGTCGAGGCGCCGATCTTCCATGTGAATGCCGACGATCCCGAGGCGGTGCTGATGGTGACCGAGATCGCGATTGACTACCGCATGCAGTTTGGCAAGGACGTCGTTATAGACATGGTGTGTTTCCGCAAGCTCGGGCACAACGAACAGGACGAACCGCTGGTCACGCAACCGCTGATGTACCGTAAGGTGAACCAGCATCCGGGCACGCGCGCACTGTATGCCAAGCGTCTGGTCGAGCAGGGTGTGCTTGCGGCAGGTGAACCGGAAGAGATGGTTGCCATCTACCGTCGTGCAATGGATGAAGGTCGCAACCCGGTGCAGCCGGTGCTGACCGGATTCAAGCTGGAATTTGCGGTGAGCTGGTCAAAATTCCACGATGTCACCTGGAAAACTCCAGCTGTGACAGCGTTGCCACGCAAAAAGCTGCAGCAACTGGCGGAACGGCTGGTCGCGATTCCGGAGAATTTCAAGCTGCATTCGCGTGTGGAAAAAATCATTGCCGACCGTACGGCGATGAGCAAAGGCGAGCTGCCGCTGGATTGGGGGATGGCCGAAAATCTCGCCTATGCCAGCCTGGTAGCGGAAGGCTATCCGGTGCGTTTGTCGGGCGAGGACTGCGGCCGCGGCACTTTCTTCCACCGGCATGCCGTGCTGCACGACCTGAACCGCGAACAGTGGGACAGCGGCATACATATTCCGCTGCAACACATTGCGCCGGATCAGGCTGATTACGCCGTGATCGATTCCATCCTGTCCGAAGAAGCGGTACTGGGTTTTGAATACGGTTTTGCCACGGCAGACCCGAATACGCTGACGATATGGGAAGCCCAGTTCGGCGATTTTGCCAACGGTGCGCAAGTGGTCATCGACCAGTTCATCGCCTCAGGCGAAGCCAAGTGGGGCAGACTGTGCGGACTGACCATGATGCTGCCGCACGGTTACGAGGGGCAGGGACCGGAACACTCGTCTGGTCGTATCGAGCGCTACCTGCAGCTTTGCGCCGACTACAACATCCAGGTGTGCGTCCCGACCACAGCCGCACAGATATTCCATCTGTTGCGTCGCCAGATGGTACGTCCCTATCGCAAGCCGCTCGTCGTATTCACCCCCAAGAGCCTGTTGCGCAGCAAGGATGCATCGTCCCCGCTGGAGTCATTCTCGGAGGGAACATTCCAGGCAGTGATACCGGAAGTCGATGCCATCGATGCCAAAAAAGTAAAACGCATCATCATGTGCAGCGGCAAGGTGTATTTTGATCTCATCAAGCACCGGCGCGAAAAAGGCATCGAAAATACCGCCGTCGTTCGGCTGGAGCAGCTCTATCCTTTCCCGCACGAGGAGTTCTCGGAACTGATCTTGGCGTACCCCAATGCGAGAGAAGTCGTGTGGTGCCAGGAGGAGCCCGGTAACCAGGGTGCATGGCACCGCATCCAGCATTACCTGCTGCGTCACATGCGTCCCAACATGCGTCTCGACTATGCATTGCGTCCTTCCTCGGCTGCGCCTGCAGCCGGATATCTCGCGGTGCATAACGAGCAGCAAAAAGAAGTGATTGCGGCGGCCTTCCGTCCCAATCTCAATGTCAAGACTACACCAGGAGCACACTCATGAGCATCATTGAAGTCAAAGTCCCGCAACTTTCCGAATCGGTCTCTGAAGCGTCTCTGTTGAACTGGCGTAAGAAAGTCGGTGAAGCAGTGACCGAAGGCGAAAACCTGATCGACATCGAGACCGACAAGGTGGTACTGGAACTGCCCGCAATCAAAAGCGGCGTGCTGACCAAGATCATCAAGGGCGATGGCACGAAAGTAGGGAGTGAGGAAGTCATCGCCCAGATCGATACTGAGGGTGTTGCAAGCGTTGCCGCTGCCGCACCTGCCAAGGCCGCACCTGCTGCCGCGCCTGTTTCGGCTCCAGCGCCGACTCCAGCTCCGGCGGCTCCGGCTCCTGTAGCAAGCGCACCTGCTGCAAGCGTGGCCAAACAACCGTCGGCACAGCCGGCTGCAGTTTCGCCGTCGGCACGCAAAGTGGCGCATGAGCATGACGTTGATGCCGCCAGCTTGCAAGGCAGCGGAAGAAAAGGCCTGGTCACCAAGGAGGATGTGCTGGGTGCAGTGCAGCAGTCCTCTGCCGCAAGTTCCGTTGCGCCCATCGTTGTTCCGACAGGCGACCGTCCCGAACAGCGTGTGCCGATGACGCGCATCCGCCAGCGCATCGCTGAACGGTTGCTGCAATCGCAGGCCAACGCTGCCATTCTCACCACTTTCAACGAAGTGAACATGCAGCCGGTGATCGAGCTGCGCAACAAGTACAAGGATCTGTTCGAGAAGAAACACGGTGTGAAGCTGGGTTTCTCCTCCTTCTTTGTCAAGGCAGCGATCATGGCCTTGCAGAGATTCCCCGTTGTCAATGCCTCGATAGACGGTACGGACGTCATTTACCATGGCTATTTTGATATCGGCATGGCCATCGGCAGCGAACGCGGCCTGGTGGTGCCCATCCTGCGCGATGCGGACCAGCTCTCACTCGCAGACATCGAAAAAAGCATCGCCAACTTCGCCGCGCGCGCCAAGGAAGGCAAGCTCACCATGGAAGAACTGAGCGGCGGCACTTTCTCGATTACCAATGGCGGCGTATTCGGTTCCATGCTTTCCACGCCCATCATTAATCCACCGCAAAGTGCCATCCTCGGCATCCACGCGACCAAGGATAGGCCTGTGGCAGAAAACGGCCACGTGGTCATTCGTCCGATGAACTACCTCGCACTGTCTTATGATCATCGCATCATCGACGGACGCGAAGCAGTGCAGTTCCTGGTGGCAATCAAGGAAGCGCTGGAATTCCCCGGGCGCGTGTTGCTGGATCTGTAAATGACGGCATTCAGCGCCTACCGGATTTTCGAGGAGAACGGAAAGTCCGGCGGGCGCTTTGTCGAGTTGTCACTCGACGATCTTGATCCGGGTACGGTGGTCATCCGTACCCATTATTCCGGCGTGAATTACAAGGATGCCCTCGCTGCGACCGGCGCGGGCAAAGTTTTGCGCCGTTTTCCCTGTGTCGGCGGTGTGGATGTTTCCGGTGTGGTCGAATCTTCACAGGATGCGCGCTTCAAAGTCGGCGATCAGGTGTTGGTGACCGGCTATGACATGGGCGTGGCGCACGACGGCGGTTTTGCCGAATACGTGCGCGTGCCGGCGGACTGGGTGGTGCCGCTACCGGTGAATCTTTCCCTGTTCGAAGCGATGGTATTGGGCACGGCAGGGTTTACTGCCGCACTGGCCATCCATCGCCTGGAACAGAACGAATTGACGCCAGACAAAGGCAAGGTTGTGGTTACCGGTGCGACCGGAGGCGTGAGCAGTCTTGCGATCCGCATGTTGTCGCAGCTCGGCTATCAGGTCGTCGCACTGACCAGCAAAGCCGGCGAGCAGGAATATCTGCGTTCGCTGGGGGCGAGTGAAGTCCTGTTGCGCAGCGAAATCGATTGGGCCAGCAAGCGTCCCATGGAAAAAGCGCAGTGGGCGGGCGCGCTGGATTCGGTCGGCGGCGACACGCTGGCATGGCTGACCAAGTCCATGCAGCAGAACGGCGCCATCGCCTGTTTCGGCAACGCGGGCGGTCTCGAGTTGCACACTTCCATTTTTCCCTTCATTCTGCGCGGGATCAAGTTGCTCGGTGTGGATTCCGCCGCCACTCAGATGCCACTACGCAAACAAATGTGGCAACGCCTGGCGGGTGACCTGCGCATCGACTGTTATGACCAGATCGCCCATCGCATCGCTCTTTCCGAACTTCCTGATGTTTGCGCCAAGATGATCGCTGGCGTATCGCGCGGACGTGCCGTAGTGGAATTCACGCCGAACTAGAAATCGCTCGGTTATAATGCGCGCGCCTCACGTGCGGAAGTGGCGGAATTGGTAGACGCACTGGATTTAGGTTCCAGCGCCGCAAGGTGTGCAGGTTCGAGTCCTGTCTTCCGCACCATCATCAAAGCTCCCTTATTTCGTAAGGGAGCTTTTCATTTTCAGCTAACGCTTGAGCAGATGAGTGTGGGCACTCTTCTGTTTTACAGCTCACCGTCAGATCTTGCGCGTACCTGTTTAAGCAGTACTGCACCCAGAAAATACGCAAGACTATGCATGTTGCCGAACTGGCAGTTCAACTATATTGACTACAGGCAATTGACAGTGCTTTATTGGGGGGAATGCAGGTTGCAAGGCCATCTGGCAAAACGACATTGGCACACAGATCATGTTCTGTTTGGCATCGCGGGAGTGGTCAGTCGCTGTTCTTCAGCATACTCGGTGAACCGCCGTTGAAGATGCTGCGCTATCGATTCGTTGATCTTGTCTATAGGGAGCGTCATCGGAGGCAAGGTGCTCGATTATGAGGGGTTCCTCGGCGGGCAACCGATACGGATACGCTCATCATTGCGGACCATTGGGGGAAGCTGAAATGCAAAAGAAATATACTGGCCGAAAAGTTCCTGCGCCGGAAGCTCCCGGAGCAAGGGAGGGCGCGCGATCTCGGGCCGCGACAGCCGAGCACACGATTGCCGAGCGCGAGATTGCAGTGCGTAGTGGCGAAGAGGCTGCTGACTTGCGTCAGGAGGCCGCAGACCTGCGCGAAGATACCGCCGACAAACGCCAGGGAACGGCCGACCTGCGTCAGGAGGCCGCAGACCTGCGCGAAGATACCGCCGACAAACGCCAGGGAACAGCTGACCTGCGACAGGAGGCTGCCAACTTGCGCGAAGATACCGCCGACAAACGCCAGGGAACAGCTGACCTGCGACAGGAGGCTGCCAACTTGCGCGAAGACTCAGCCGACAGACGCCAAGGAACGGCTGACCTGCGGCAGGAGGCTGCCAACTTGCGCCAAGTTGCTGCAGACAAACGTCAGGAGGCTGCGGATCTGCGTGAAGAGGCGGCCACGCTGCGCATGAAGGCCTTGCACGCCCAGGAAGTGGCCACGCGGGCAGAGGCAGAGCGTGATGCGCTCGCCTCGGCGGTGTTGCGCGAAGCAAACGAGCGGCTCGTCGTCGCGACGGTTCACGCCCAAACCATGACGGAAGCTGCCCAACTGGCTACCGCGCAGATGTCCCATATGGCTGAGCATGATTTCCTCACCGGATTGCCGAACCGCGCGTTGCTAACCGACCGTCTGGCCCAGGCAATTGTGCTTGCGCAGCGCCATGACAAAAAGGTTGCGCTGATGTATCTGGATCTCGACCATTTCAAGCACATCAACGATTCGCTCGGTCATGCGGTCGGCGATCAACTTCTGCAGTCAGTCTCCAAGCGCTTGCAATCCAACGTTCGTCTTTCGGATACCGTCAGCCGCCAGGGTGGAGATGAATTTGTCGTGCTGTTGCATGAAGTCGAGGCGATGCAGGATGCTGCCCACACTGCCGAAAAATTGATCGGAGCCATGACCGAGGCGCATCATATCGGAGGTCATCGGCTCCACGTGACCTTGAGCATCGGCATCAGCGTCTATCCTGACGACTGCGAGGATGCCGAGGCGATGGTCAGGAATGCCGACACCGCGATGTATCACGCCAAAAGAAACGGGCGCAACAACTTTCAGATTTTTACCCAGGATATGAATGCCCGTGCCGTTGCGCGGCAGTCCGTTGAGGAGATGTTGCATAACGCGCTTGATAAGCAGGCCTTTGTGTTGCACTACCAGCCCAAGGTGAATCTCGAGACGGGCGACATTATAGGTGCAGAAGCTCTGCTCAGAATGCGGCAGACCGATCTTCAACTCCTCGGTCCGACGCAATTCGTGAGCGTTGCAGAGGACTGCGGGCTCATTCTGCCCATCGGCAAATGGGTGCTGCGAGAAGCCTGCCGTCAGGCCCAAGCATGGTTGGAAGCCGGTCTCGACTTCGGACAGATTGCCGTCAATGTCTCAGCCAAGGAGTTTTACAGCAAGGATTTCTTTGACGGTGTCCGCACCATCCTTAACGACACCGGCCTGGATCCGCACATTCTTGAACTCGAGATGACTGAAAGTGGGCTCATGCAGGATACAGAACAGACGACGGCAATCTTGCATTCACTCAAGGAGCTTGGTGTGCAGATTGCCGTCGACGACTTTGGCACAGGCTATTCCAGCCTGAGCTACCTGCGCAGTTTTCACATCGATACGCTCAAGATCGACCAGTCTTTCGTGATGAATATCCAAAACGATTCCGGAACGGGTACCGATACCGATGAGGCGATTATTGTCAACGCCGTCATTGCAATGGGCAAGAACCTCAAACAACGGGTTGTGGCTGAGGGCATCGAAACACAACAACAACTCGACTTCCTGCGATCGCATGACTGCACAGAGGGACAAGGTTATTACTTCGGCCGGCCTATGGCAGCCGATGAATTTGCTACTTTACTGGTAAATCAGTCGACATCGCGATGAGTCCGGTGCGAATCATGAATAAGGAATAGCACGCTATTCATATTTTGCACCACCCTTCGCGATGGCTGCTTCTTCTACTGCAAACTACTACCTCAAAACTACATAAATCCGTCTGGTTGAATTACAGGGTTCTGCTCGGTGTATTGACTGAACCTTTGGGTAACACTCGCTTCACGGTTACGCACAGCACCCAGTGTGTCCGGAAAGTGCAGGTGAATACCCAGGGCAATTTGCGTTGCCTACCGTCTGGAACTACCAAAAATGGAGAATGAGATGGAATACAAAAAACTGGCGCTTGCCTTAACGATGCTGTCGGTGGGCTGCGCAGTAGTGCCCAACAACAGCTTTGCACAAGCCGAAGCAGAACATTGCAATATGGCGGAACACCAGCAACATGCCATGGCTATGCCTGGTAATGATGCAAAGGACAACACCGCCTATACCCGCTCAATCGCGTCCTACAAGACGCCGGACGTAAAACTGGTGGATGCGAATGATAAGCAGGTCTCGCTTCATGACAGTCTTGATGGTTCGGGACCGGTCATGCTGAATTTCATTTTTACGACGTGTACCACGATCTGTCCGGTAATGAGTGCGACATTTTCCCAGGTTCAGGCCAAGCTCGGATCTAAGCACAGCAAAGTACGGCTCATTTCGGTTTCAATCGACCCGGAGCACGACACTCCATCCAGGCTGAAAGAATATGCCAAGAGATTCGACGCCGGTTCGCAATGGAGCATGTTGACCGGCAGCATCGAAAACAGCATTGCCGTGCAGCGCGCGTTCGATATTTATCGTGGTGACAAGATGAATCACGAGCCTGTGACCTTCATGCGCAAAGGACCCGATCAGCCGTGGGTCCGCATCAATGGTTTTATCACCGCTGACGATCTGCTGCGTGAATATGACAAGCTTGCCGCAATTTGATGTCAAGTCTTCAGTAAGCAATTCTTTCAATAAATCATGGCCAGAATATCCAGGCAGGGGAGTGACATGCCGACCATCAGGACGTTTTCAGTTGCTCTGCTACTAGGGGCGGTATTCGTTGCGGTTGTGCCAATAGCTGATACCGCCGAAGCAGACGAATGGGTAGGTCGTGACAAGGAATTTCATCTGATCGCTGGAATGCTGATCGGATCTTCCGTTACGGCTTACACCAAGAGCCCGACAAGAGGCGTAGTGGCAGGGGTGGCTATCGGCGTGCTGAAGGAGCTTGCCGACCATGAATCGGAGACCCACACGGCGAGCATCAAGGATGCAATGGTCACTGCGCTGGGTGCAATAGTTGGATCTTACGTTACCGGCCTGATCATAACGCCGGGAGCCGTTTCGTACCGATGGAAATGGTGACAGCAGCTGTGCCGTACATATTTTCCCGCTTGTTTTGTGAAATTGCAGTGTTCCCCGCCATTTTTTGTAGGGTATTTCAGTAGAGCGTTATTTCTTTGCTATGGCAATAATCAAAACTGTTAAAGGCTGAGGGAGTGGAGATTCTATGCGCAACTTATTTAAAGTAATTCTGCTGTGGTGGCTAATTCCCATATCGGTCAATGCCCAGGATATAGATTCTGCCGATCTTGGTTTCTTTGGTGGTGGGCCGAGCCCGGCTGCAACATCAGCCAGCCCCGCAGATCTTTTGCTGGGAGAAAAAATGTCGAGCGGTACCAGTACAACGTTGATCAATCCGTGTGCCGGTACCATCGACCATCAAGCTTGTATCAACAAACTGGCAGACACGGGTATCAATCAAAAATACAGCCCGTCCGGTTCGGAGGCTGGCAGCGCTCTGTCCAGACAAACCAGATTACCCAAAAAAGTAGTTGCACAGAATCGAAGTGAATTTCAGGATTTCGCTTCCGCATCTCTAGGCAGAACGATACCCATATTCGGGTACGAGCTGTTCAATGATGCTCCGGACACCTTTGCCCCGGTAGAAAATATCCCGGTTACATCGGATTACCTGATTGGTCCCGGAGATGAGATCGTCATCAGGGGCTGGGGCCAGATTGACGTCGATGTTCATGCTGTCGTCAACCGGAATGGGGAAATTGACCTACCCAAGGTCGGCACGATCAATGTTGCCGGCGTGCGCAATCAGGAATTGCAGTCCCACATCAAGACTGCCATCGGCAGGGTCTTCAGGAATTTCAAGCTGAATGTGACGCTGGGCAAATTGCGCTCCATCCAGGTCTACGTGGTGGGGCAGGCGAAACAGCCTGGCGTTTATACCGTGAGCTCATTGAGCACTCTGGTCAACACCTTGTTTGCATCCGGCGGCCCTTCCCTGAACGGTTCACTTCGCCATATTCAAATCAAGCGCGATGGCAGGACCATTACCGAATTTGACATGTATGACCTGCTGCTCAAGGGTGACAAGAGCAAAGATGTGCCATTGCAGTCCGGAGATGTGATCTTTATTCCGCCCGTAGGCCAACTGACTGCAATATCCGGCAGCGTGAACAACCCTGCCATTTATGAACTGAAGGACGACAAGACCAGCCTGGCCGTGCTGCTGGATCTGGCAGGAGGACTGACCAACATCGCAGAAGGCGACAAGGTGAGAGTGGAGCGCATCGCCGATCGCAAGATGCGAAAAGTCGATGAGTTCACTCTGAATACAACCGGATTGACCCGCACTCTGAAGGATGGCGATCTGGTGCGTGTGGAACCGATTCAGGGGCGCTTTGACAATGCGGTTACGTTGCGCGGCAATGTAGCCAACCCGGGACGCTACCCGTGGAAAAACGGCATGCGAGTCAGCGATCTGGTGCCGGACAAGGATGCCTTGATCGTACGAGACTACTGGGCCAGGCAGAATCAGGCATCGCGTCAACGTAGCAGCGGAACCAGTTTGCACGGGGAGATAGTTGGCCACACCCGTGCTGAAATCAACTGGGACTACGCAGTCATCGAGCGCCTGAAGAAAGATGATCTGTCGACGCTCCTCATTCCTTTCAACCTCGGCAAGGCAATAACAGGAAAGGACACGCCGGACAATCAGCAGTTGCAGGAAGGCGATGTCATCACTGTCTTCTCCAAAGATGAAATCAAGGTGCCGCTATCCAAGCAGAGTGTCTATGTTCGCCTGGAAGGCGAAGTGAATTCTGTAGGTGTTTACAAGGCGCTGCCGGATGAAACTCTGCGTCAATTAGTCGCCAGAATTGGCGGTTTATCTCCCAATGCCTATTTATACGGTGCCGAGTTGGACCGTGAATCGGTGCGTTCCATGCAACAGAAGAGGCTGCAGGAAATGACCGACCGGATGGAGGCGGATATCAGCCGAAATCTGGCTGCCAAACAGTACAGTGCAACAAACAAGGATGAGTCGAATAGCGCCAGACTCCAGGCAGAAGCACAGATTTCATTGGTGAATAAATTGCGCGGTGTGCAAGCCACAGGGCGCGTTGTGCTGGATATCCCTCCCCAGAATGCCGGGGTCAATGACTTGCCGGATATTGCCCTGGAAGATGGCGACCGTTTTCTTGTGCCCAGCAAACCCTCGACATCGAGTGTGATGGGCATGGTCTACAACGAGAACGCATTTGTTTACCAGCCAAAGTCGCGTTTGTCGGACTATTTGGCAAAAGCAGGCGGCCCGACGCGCGATGCTGACTCGTCGCGTATCTATTTATTGCGTGCCGACGGATCGGTGCTGAGCGCGCAAAACGCAAACATGTTCTTTGGAAGTTTCTCAAATGAATTGCTGATGCCCGGCGACACCATCGTGGTGCCGGAAATGCTGGATAAGTTCTCGATGACCAGAGAACTCAAAGACTGGGCGCAGATTTTTTACCAGTTTGCGCTTGGCGTAGCCGGCATCAAGGTGCTGCGCCTATAAACACGGGGGAAATACCATGAAAGAGCTAGATTTCGCTACGTATGGACATGATGAGGCTGCAATCAGATGGCTGGATTTATGGGCCAAACTCGTTCCGCACAATAAATTGATCATTGGCATTACTTCAATTGCCACGCTATTGGCGCTGGTCATCTCGCTGCTGCTGCCCAATATCTACACCGGTACGGTAAAGATATTGCCCCCGCAACAAAGCCAATCTTCCGCCAATTCGCTATTGAATCCTGTCGGAGGGTTGCTGGGAATGGCGGGAGGTTCGTTGGGAAAGAATCCCAATGACCTGTATGTGGCCATGCTCAAAAGCCGCAATGTCATGGAGAAAATAGTCAGCCGCTTTGATTTGCGTAACGTTTACGACCAGGAGTCCGTGACGGATACCCTGAAAAAATTGAACAAAAACGTGGCAATTTCAGCAGGCAAGGAAGGCGTGATCACCGTTGAAGTTGATGATTCAGAGCCAAAACGTGCCGCAGAATTGGCCAATGCCTATATCGAAGAGTTGGACAAATTAATGCAGTCATTTTCGCTGAGCGAGGCATCTCAAAAAAGAATCTTCTTTGAGCGCCAGATGAAGACAGCCAAAGACAGTCTCACCAATGCGGAAATTACACTTGATCAGACTCCGAAAACCAGTCTCCACTATCTGGATGCGGTGCGAAACCTGAGGTATCAGGAATCTGTTTTTGAAATTCTGGCAAAGCAATTCGAAATGGCCAAGCTTGACGAATCTAAGAACTATCCACTCATTCAAGTGCTGGACAAGGCCTCGCCGCCGGAACACAAAACAAAGCCCAAACGCAGCGTGATCGTGGGCATATCTGCCTTGGCAGCCTTCCTTCTGTCGCTTGCCTGGGTCTATTGGCGAGAGAGACAGTTGCTCACTCGACGTAGCCAGTAATACCGATTCAGGCGCGCATTTATACCGCGTTGTCACTCAAGGTCAGCCGGACTAAATGATGACAAGCATAACTTGCAAGAAACTTCGATGAAAAAAGATGCCAATGAATAATGCGGGGAAGCAGATTGGGGGCCACATGCGCGAAGTCATGTTCGGAAGCGCGGTCACCTTTATGGCCAGGGGAGGGGGCACCTTCCTGGGTTTCCTGTTTAACCTGGTGCTGGCCAGACTGTTGGGGGCGGTGGGAAGCGGCGTATTTTTCCTGGCTCTGTCATTTGTCCTGTTTTTTGAAGCATTCGGCCGACTTGGGCTGGAGTGGAGTCTGGTTCGTTACACGGCCAGTGCGGTTGCACAGCAAAATTGGGGAACACTAAAGGGCATCTACATCCAGTCCATCAGGATATGTGCAGTCGCGACGGGAATATTGACGTGCATATTGCTGCTGTCAGCTGGCTGGATTGGCCGTCTCTTTGACAAGCCGGAAATCGTGCAGCCGCTGATTGTTTTGACATGGGCGATTATGCCAATAGCACTTGCACGACTGATGGCTGCATCTCTGCGTGGATTGAAGCTGACATTCAAATCGCAAATGATTGAGAGCATATTGCCGGTTGGGTGCGCGTTGCTTCTGATTTATCCGCTTGCATCGGTGGCCGGAGTCAATGGCGTTGCCATCGGGTATCTGGCTGGATGGATTGTCGCACTCTTTGTCGGTTGGCGCTTGTATCGGCATGCCACATCGGGGTTTGCCAATACGCAGCCAACATTTGCGATCAGAACCTTGTTGGCGAGTAGTTATTCATTGGTGTGGATAACAATTTCCGGCTTGTTGATGAATCAGTTTGCGATCTTTGTCTTGGGGGCGTCCGGCGATCCGGCCGAGGTGGGGATATTCAATGTGGCCATGCGTACTTCATTGGTGCTTACCTTTGTCTTGTATGCGGCCAACAATATTCTGTTACCGAAATTCGCCGAGCTGATCTCGCTGGGAAATGCGGCCGATCTGGAAAAAATGGCCAGAAACTCTGTAACGATCATGTCGCTGCTGGTGCTTCCAATATGGTTTGTCATCGTGCTGTTTTCTTCGCAGATCATGGGCTGGTTCGGGAGCGATTTCAGAGCAGGAGCAATGGCATTGCAAATAATGGCTCACGCGCAGTTGGTTAATGTGCTTTCCGGCCCCGCGGGTGATTTGTTGATTATGGGTGGGCATGAACGTCTAACCCGTTTTATTACCAGCATGGCGCTGCTTGTGAATATCGTGTTGTGCATCCTGCTCATTCCCCATTTCGGAATTGCAGGTGCCGCAGTGGCTGTTGCATGTTCGTCGATTTTTCAGTCTTTGTTGTGCTTGTACCAAGTGAAGCAGCTGTTTGGTTTCTGGATGGTTCCTGTCAGTTCAAGAAAGTCACTTTTTCTGATGCTGCGCGGCAAGTTCGTTTAGGGGAAATGAGCACTATGTCCTATTACAGCAAATTGCGACTGGATGCCCTGGGTCAGTCGGTATGCAAAGGCCCGCACCATATTCTGGATGTCGGTTGTGGAGAGGGTATTAACGGGGAATACCTGAAGGCGCATGGGTTCGCCAAGCGTGTTGTCGGAATCGAATACGTCGAGAGCGCGGCGAAAATTGCCACAGATCGACTGGATGCAGTTATTTGTGCGGACCTGAATACGCTGGATCTGGGCAATCATGCGGAGCTGAATAATTTCGATTACATCCTTTGTCTGGATGTGCTGGAGCATCTGGTTAACCCCTGGGAAAAACTGCAGGGGTTAACCGGGTTGTTGGCGCCGGGCGGCAAATTGGTTGTGTCCTTGCCCAACGTGCGTAATTGGCGGGTGCTTTATGAACTGGCTGCGCGCGGACAGTGGGCATACAGCAACGCGGGAATTCTGGATCGCACGCACCTGCGGTTTTTTACCCGTGAATCGAGTATTGAGCTGCTGGAACAAGCCGGTTTGAAAGTGACGCAATGCCACCCGAACATGGCAGGTCTATCCGGGCAGATCAATCGCTTGTTGTTTGGGGCGTTGACCGAATTGGCGGCAGTTCAGTGGTTATTGGTCGGACAGGCAGCAAATGAGAACTCTTAGACAAACTCATCTGTCTCGCTATTCACTGAAGGCGCGAGAAACAATTGAAACCTTGTACTCCGGGTTGCGGCCGGATGCGATTTATCAACGATTTGTCGGCCCCAGGATATTGCTGAATAGCGTGCCCAAGGCAGGCACGAATTTGTTGCTGGATGTGATGCATTGCTGGCCTCAATTTCAGCGGCGCATCGGTAGAACGCTGCGTGGATGGCATGGCATCGACAACGATACCGAGAACACGATCACCAGCATCAGACGGGGACAATACGCCCCCTCCCATCTGCCGTTCAGCGAAGACTTGCGCGAACTGCTGCTGGCGCATGAGATCCGGACGGTGACGGTCATTCGCGATCCGCGTGACGTTTATTTGTCGGCAGCGTTGTATATGGCACATATGGATACGACGCATCCGGGCCATGCCTACTTTGCATCACTTGAAGACGATACAGCACGCATTGATGCGGCGTTGCGAGGTGTGGAGGGAGTCATCTCTCCTCTGGCAGAGACGCTGGAGAAATTCGCGGGATGGTTAAGTTACCGGAACGGATTGATTGTTCGTTTCGAAGACATTGTGGGATCGCCGGAAACACGAAATTCCGCGTTGAAGTCAATGGCGACCTACCTGGGATTGCCTTTCCACGAGGGGATCTTGTGTACCGCAGACCGGTATATCGGCAAACCCGGGAACCTGACTTTCAGAAAAGGCAAAGCCGGTGAATGGCGAGAACGGTTTAATGCTGAGCAAATTGAAATGGTGAATAACTCGGCAGGCAATTTGATAAAACTCTTTGGATACGCCGACTGAATTGCACTTGTTAACTGATCGAAACTCTTACTCCGGGACATGACATGTATCGCACTCTTGATATTTTGAATCTTGTATTTGCAGCCTGCTCCGGGCTGATGGCTCGTATCCAGTCAACACTGGGGCCGGAGCGGCTTCCGTTGTCTTACAAAGTCTGGGACAGGATGGGTATGGCGCCGGTTCCTTTTCATTACTATCAGCCGGTTTTCCATACCGGAAAACTGAATCCGCAACAGTTCTCGAGACCGGATGCAATGAGCGGGATCGAATGGAATGAACAGCAGCAACTGGAACTGCTTTCCGAATTCCAGTTTCAGGAAGAATTGCTCGAAGTTCCGGTTAATGCACCTGCAGTCAATTCGCTGGAATTCTTTTACGCCAACCATTCCTATGGCCCTGCCGATGCCGAAATGCTTTACAACATGGTCAGGCATTTCAAGCCCGCCAAAGTAGTTGAAATCGGGTCCGGCTATTCCACCCGGATGTTGAAGAAAGCTCTGGATGTAAACAAGGCAGAAGGGGTTGCTTCAAAACATATCTGTATTGAACCCTATGAAATGCCGTGGCTTGAATCGCTGGGCGTTGATGAAGTTGTCCGGCTTAAGGTCGAAGATGTTGATCCCGGGGTTTTTAAAGAACTAAAAGCGAACGACATTCTGTTTATCGACTCGTCGCACGTATTGCGTATGGGCGGGGATGTTTTCGTCGAGTATTTGCAGATCCTGCCCGTGTTGCAGCAGGGCGTAATCATCCACATCCATGACATTTTCCTGCCTTACGATTACCCGAAAGACTGGGTGGTGGACAAGCGACGTTTTTGGACAGAGCAATATTTGTTGCAGGCTTTTCTCGCATTCAATTCATCGTTTCGCATTCTGGCAGCAGTCAATTATCTGGCGGTGCATCATTCCGGAAAACTGGCTGACGCGTGCCCGGTTTACGGAATACTCGGGTCAGGCCATGGCTCGTTCTGGATGCAGCGCATCTGAAGGAGCTCTCATGGAACAAAACCGACCTGTTCTTTCCATCGTCATCGTGAACTACAACGGACTGCATTTTCTTCCGAACTGTATTGCTTCACTGCAAGATCATGTGCCCGGGACATTCGAGGTGATCGTTGTCGACAATGCTTCACAGGATGGCAGCCTGGAGTGGCTGAAGGATAACCATCCCTGGGTCAAATTGATTCGCTCAAGTCAGAATCTCGGATTTACCAGGGGCAACAACCTGGGCGCACGGGCGGCCAGCGGTGAGTACCTGCTGCTATTGAACAACGATACGGAAATACAAGCCTCGCTCGGGCCGCTACTGGATTTGCTGCGTTTCAATTCTTCCATAGGCGCACTCGGCTGCACACTGGCCTATGGCGATGGTCGCCTGCAAGAGTCGATCGGATATGCGCATACGCTGTGGCGCATGATCTTTTCCTGGGTGCCATTGAAGCGAATCTTTCCGCACAACGCGGCGTTTCGTCGCACGGTTGCTGCCACTTCCAGTCTGTATGAAAAGCCATTCGTCCCTGTTGACTGGGTGAGCGGAGCCTGTCTGCTGACGCCACTGGCGCTTTGGCGCCAACTTGGCGGTCTGGATGAACGCTACTTTATGTATGTGGAAGATGTGGATTATTGCCGCATGGTCGCTGAGGCGGGATATACAGTCGCTTATAGCGCGTGCGGCAAAGTGACGCACTTCGAGATGGCAGGGCGTGCCTGGGTGGGCAGAAGGGCAGTACTGAATTCCACCGACTCATATCTGACATTCGCACGCAAATATTTCAGCTGGTGGGAGTGCGTTTTGTTGCGCACGTTTTTGCCAATTGCGTTTGCGGGCCGGGCTGCAACCTGTCTTTTGAGTTCGCTGCTGATGCGTGACAAGAACAGTCATGAAAAGGCAAAAGCCTTTGGCAGCGCGGCATGGCGATTACTTTCAGGCAGTTCGGGGCGCGCATGAAGCGTATTCTGGTCATTCATCAATCCGCCGATCTTTACGGCTCCGACCGAACGCTGCTGCAGCTCTTATGCGCAATTCAGCCGGGCGAAGCGGACATTGTCGTATTGCTGCCTTGTCGTGGTCCGTTGGCAGATGAATTGGTCGCGGCGGGGATCGAGGTTCACATCGTTCCATTAGCATTGATTACCCGAAAAAGCCTGACATGGCGTGGCCTGTTTGAATTACCCATTGATTTGCTTAAGTCCTTTCATGCGATAGGCAGAGTACTCGCTGGAAGAAAGGTGGATGTCGTTTATTCAAACACCCTGGCCGTCATCAGCGGGGTGTGCTGGGCGTTTTTCAGACGAACCTACCATGTCTGGCACATCCATGAAGTTCCGTTGCACCGCTGGCAGCGAATATTGATGCAACTGTTTTTTGTCCGCATGGGTAGCGTGCTGGTATGCAACTCGCACACAACGCTCAGGCTCTGGTTCGGGACAAATGTCGGACGACGCAAGAGTGAGCGTATCAGGGTGGTCCTGAACGGTATTGCTGATCCGGATATCAGGTGGGTCATGCAAGCAGACCCGTTACGGCAAGAGTTGGGGATGCCGGAAATACTGATTTCCTGCGTCGGGAGGATCAGCTGGCGCAAAGGACAAGAGATATTGTTGCGTGCTGCAGAGCAAATATGGGAGTCCGGCGAGCGTGGTATTCATTTCCTGATTGTGGGCAGTCCGCCTTCCGGTCAGGAAACGGCACTGGAGTCGCTGAAGGAAATGATGCGCCTGTCTCCAGCCCGGGATGTGCTGCACTTCAGGGATTTTCAACGGAACATCTGGCCGGTATGGGCTGCAACCGACATTGCAGTAGTGCCTTCCACTGAGCCGGAATCTTTCGGTCTGGTGGCGGTGGAAGCGATGGCAATGAACTGCCCGGTGATTGCGTCCGGCCATGGCGGGATGCTGGAAATCGTTGACGATGGTTTGACAGGCAAGCTGGTTGCGCCGGGCGATGTGAATGCATTGGCGCGAGCGATACGCCTGCTGGCAATTAATTCCGAAAGGAGACGTGAAATGGGAGAGGCGGGAAGAAGGAAATTTCTGACGCATTTCTCTGAACAGGTCTATTTGAAGTCGATGAAGAATATTCTGCTTCCGGCGGATTAGGTCAATTTAGTTGCGGAGAAGAAGATGCAAACACATGTACCGCAAGATGCAATATATTCAGAAAACAGCGACCAGCCAACGCTGGCAAAGCGAGTTTTCTTCCTGGCCATGCTAGTGCCGTGCATTTTGCCCGCGGAAATATCATCGACTTTATTGGCTGTCGTTTTTCTTTTTTCGCTATCCGTTTCGACAATATCCACAGGGCGGGATTTTCTGCTGCTGATTGCGCCGTTATTGCTGTTGCTATTGGTCGGATTGCTGGGGGCGTCCAACCATGATGCTTACGACGCAGGCAAAGACGCCTGGTATTTAGTCAAGTCCGTCTGGGCGATCGGGGCAGGTTATTTCCTGATGACTTATATCAGATCGCTGCGCGATATCTGCAGGGCAGTGGCGGCGGTGGCCATCATGGCTGCACTGCTGCACCTTGCATATCTGGCCGTGTACTACCAGTCCGGCATGACCTTGTACGACGTGCGGGTCGAGGAAGGCGTGCGCGGCTACTTTGTCGTCGTCATCGGCCTTGCGCTGATGCTGGCAAATAGCAGCATGAGGGAATACCTCGGTTTCAGCGAGCCTGCCTATTATTACCTGGCCATTCTTGTTTGCGCGGCGTCGGTAGTTGCTGCCATGTCCAGAACCGAATTGATTGCATTGGTTTTGATGGTCGCCGTTCTGAAAGGATGGCTACGGCTCAGTGTAAAGAGAGCCATTATTCTCGGCCTGCTGGTGGCCGTCATCGGCATCGTGTTGGCGTCGGTCGCTCAGGTTGTCGATCAGGACGAGATGCCCTTTGTCGCCAAACTGCTTAATTCGTTGAACGAGTTGAGCATTGAGGACTATGACGACAAAGGTGATATCAACACCAACTGGCGTGGCTTTGAGAGTTTTATTGCATTGGCGACTTACATGAATGGCAGTGAGTTCGAGTGGGTGTTTGGTCAGGGCTCCGGTACGCTTGTGGATTTGGGCTTCTATATCGATCTGGGCGGTAACGAATTGCGCTATATCCCGATGCTCCACAACGGCTATATGTACATATTGCTCAAGTTTGGCATGGTTGGAATCGTCATATATTTGTACTTCTTGTATGCACTGATCAGTGCGGGCAGGGGATGGCGAGGAAAATCGAAATCCGAGTGGTCCCTGGCCGAACGTATTGTGTCGTCGCTTGGCTGGCTCTTTCTATTTACGACCATGGTGATTTCCGGAATTCTGAACAAGTACGAATTGGAACCGGCCATGGTGCTTCTCGGTGCTGCCGCAGCCTGGGTGAATCTGCAGCGGGTCGCTGAAAGAGGGCAATTGCGCGCTGTATGAACACAACGCAACAGGCGTGTCTGAATACGCGAGATCAACAACTAAATTGGATGGACATGACAAACCACTTCTTTCAGTTGACCAGAATCTGGATCCTGTTTACAGCGCTGTACAGCTTCTCTGTATGGGCAACCGCACAGGAAGTTGCGCAACCTGTGAACTGGCCCTGGCACGCGGTCAGCATTGGCTTCCCCGGCGGAAGTGCGGCGGATATCAAGCGTTACAAGGCGCGCCTCAATATCAACGCCGTGCGCCTGGATATCGTGCCGCGGTGGTATGCCCTGAGACAGGGGATTAGTGGAGACCAGGCCTTTAACGAAGCGCTGGTCTGGGCAGATGAAATGCTGGATACCTGTGCTGCAATGGGCATTACTGCGGTGATTCATATGGATCATTTTCCGATGGACCCCGCTGACCTGACAGAAAATTCTTCCCCGTCTTTCTGGAGTAACCAGGCAGAGTTGGACAAGATCTTATCGGTAGCAGGCCAACTGGCCGCCCGATATGGCAAGCGCGGCAAGGAACTGGCTGCCTATCATGTCATTAGCGAACCTCTGATTTATGACGGTGGGCTGGCCTTGTCACCGCCGCAACTACCCGAATTGCAGCGCAGAATCATTGCCGAGATTCGCAAGGCGGATAAGGACAGATGGATCGTCGTTTCACCCGGGCCCGGCGGCCAGCCGCAAACATATGCACAATATGTTGCACCGATCGAGCACAACCTGATCTGGGGTACGCATATGTATCAGCCACACAAGTTTACCCACCAGGGAATCGGGGGGCGACCCTTGGGCGTTGAGTACCCCGGTCTGGCTGACGGAGCCTATTGGGACAAGAACGCACTGCGCGGGCTGATGGAACCTTTGCATCTATTTCAGCAGAGTCACGCGGCACCGGTATTCATCGGGGAATTCAGCGCAGTGCTTTGGGCCAAAGGGGACGACCAATACCTCACGGACCTCGTTTCGATATTCAATGAATACGGATGGGGATGGGATTATTTCAGTGCCACCGACTGGCATGGGTGGAACCCCGATTACGATGAATTCTACGCACCCGACGTGCCTGAATCGGCCTGGAGATCGCACTTCGTGGGGGATAAATCGAAACGCTGGGCGACCCTGAGGAAATTGTATTAGGGAAATACCGATTGAGTCCCCTCTCCCAGAGGGAATAGGAGAAAAAACGGGCTTAATCGTCGCATCCTTAGAAGCAAATTGTTCAGTAGCCACCGGCCCCTTGTAGGAGCCAGCCCTTCGACTGAGCTCAGGACAGGCTTGCTGGCGAATGCCATTCGCGGCTGAAGCCGCTCCTACATGTGGTTCGCTGTCTGAGCATCAGCCGATAGCACGTAGTAGAAGCGAGCTTGCGAATTGCGCTCACTGTCGTCGATGTGTCATGTAATCTAAATTCGCACAAATACCCGCCCCTATCCCCGCCAAAATACATAGTTTCGAGTATGTAGCGCCCGAGTCCACTCAGCCACAATGATTCCCCGACATTTTGAAATGTTGAACCATCAACCACTACATTGGGGGGCAATCATGTCACGCATAATTACCGAGTTTGTGCACTTCGTTAAATTCTTCCGCCGCTATCGCCGGCTTGGATTTGATTACAAGACGGCATGGCTACTTGCCAGCACGAGGCTTCTCTGATCGGTTCATCCGGATAACCAGATATGTTCAGGGAGCAAGAAATGAACTTGCAGACAGAAAGTGCCGTTATGAACAAGGTCGGCGCTTCTTCCCATGCTACCTGGCAATCGCTGACGGATGCTCAACAGAGTGAAAGGCAATCCCTGCCAACATTAGCACTGGATGAGCACGGTTATATCCGGGAATGCGACAAATTCGTAGAGATGCTATTTGGTTATCGCCAGCATGAACTGGTTTGGCAGCACATCTCCTGCCTGTTTCCAAAACTCACGGAATTTTCCCTGATGGAGGGAAATCGGCTGAATCCGCTGCTTAACCATATCCGCCATCGTGATTACGAGTATGAAGCGATCAATAAGCAAAGCAGCATCATGAAATGCAATCTCGATTTCATTCTGGTGGAACACAAAGGAATGCTGACCGTATGGCTGATCGTGCGCTTTGTCGCCGATTCACATTCATGACGTTCATTTCATGCGAATAGCCAAAGTCATTTGCAATACAGACATGTTGCCGCCGGCCGCAAGGCCTGCATGAAAGTTAGCGAATTCAAATGCAATTGAAACACCAGCTTCAGCAAGAAGAACCTGCAGGGGGTTTCCCTGTGTCAAGCAAGGAGTAATCATCATGGCATCCGGTACAGTTAAATGGTTTAACGACGCAAAAGGGTTCGGTTTTATCTCTCCAAATGATGGAGGAGATGATCTGTTCGTCCACTTTACTGCGATCAACATGAGCGGCTTCAAGTCGCTCAAGGAAGGACAAAAAGTTTCGTTTGAAGTGACGCAGGGACAGAAGGGAAAGCAGGCGGCAAATATTCAAGCAGAGTAAGCATGCAGATGTTGAACTGAGTGCGCCGCCTGCTTCAAGAACTTGTATACGCATGCTTTTGAGGCAGGTGCGCAGGAAATGGCAAACGCACTCCGGGCGCGTTCCCTGCCGTGTAATTCTCGTGGTATCACCGCGAGCGTGGCAGGGCCAATTGAATCAACTGTAGCAGGTCAGACTTGATCTGACAGATTCTGTCAGAAGTTCGGCATATCCGGTCATAGCTCCTAACGAATTCGTTACCACAAACCGGACAGTGGAGAACTCACACATTCGACCCCTAGCAGCCCCCACGAGAATTTTAATAAAGCCACACTCCTCGCTGTTACCGGACGCTGGCTATTTTATGAAAATGGTGTGGGTTTGGACTTCAGGGGGCAGCTTTCTGGTGAAGCGGTCGTTGCCAGGCATTGTTTTGATAGCTATCGAAGGTCGCTTGCTAACCCGTTGTCTTTTGTCACCACATCAACTGGCCGCCAGCATATCGGCCTGCGCCCGCAGTTTGGTCGGTGTCGGTAGTGCTGCATGCCGACAGCCCGCAAGCAACGATCAAGAGAAGACTGCGGCAGAGCAGACTCAACGCGGTTCTAGTTTGCCCGGTGCATCTAGTAAGGGATCAACATGGGCCAATTTAGCCCTGCAATGTAAGTTGCACCGATTGAGAGTATTTGAATGGCCTTCGATTTTAAGGTTCAAATTTCATTTAACGGCAGTTTATTCGAATCTAATACGTATCACCACATAGGTACTCACCCGTACTTATTCAATTGCCGTGTTGCAGTAAGATTCTCAATCTCCAAAAGCAGATGCCCTCAAGCAAGGCTACACCTGCATTATCCGAACAATGCTAATTGAAAGGTAATTCTTGACTTATGCAGTTACAAAGCTGATACAAAATTACGTTAAAGAACTCTCTCGCCTTGCCGCTACTTCATATTCAATTCAATGACAAATTGAACAAGAAATATTTTGAGCAAGACCTCTGCTCGCTCTTTGACTAGGTGAATCTCGTGGCCATCAATACTCTGGAAACAGGATCATTTTCCCCTGAAGAATACAAGCTAATTGAACATGAACACTTGCAGTTACGTAACTCTTTGAAGAGCCTTCGTGACACCTGCCGCAATCTTTACAATCAAATCAGTTGCCAAAGTTGCGCTCGTGAACAAATCGCCACATGCAAAGGGCGATTGGTCTCTTCCTTTTATAACATCATAAATATCGCCACCAATCATTCTAATCACGAAGATTCTATTATGCGGAGGCTGTCACCCATTACCCGGGAATTCGAGGTCCTCCGTCGCCATGAACGAGCACACAACAATATCTTGAGCGAGTTGAATGCGAAAGTCAGTCAATGCGCTTTACTAGATGCACAAGGTGAGACTTCTGAAGCCTACCGCCAACTCTATAAAATGATGTCGGAACTGCTTGAAGCTCTAATCCCCATTCTCTCTTAGTGATGAATTTAAAACGAATATTCTTAAGCTATCAATATCAGGTGCCGATATGCATGATCGGTGTATAACAACATATGTGAGTTCGGATTTGATTTTGCTTGTTGGCAAATATGCGATAAGGAATAACACTACGTTTGAAATAGCTTCATCGGGAGGTGCTGAGAATGCTGCCTATCCCAATAGTCCCAATGGGAGCGCGAGGTTGTTAACATTGCCAGTGCTTTTGGTAACAGTGCTGTTGAAGGGTTTGCCTATATTTCCGCGGAAGATTCTATCTTCGGCTAATGCCTCAGCTTCAATCATCCTCATCTCGACGTACATTTCTGACTCACGAGTAAATGCATGAAATATGGGTAATTCTCAATGCCTAAAAATAGTTTTACTTTAACACCATGAACGCGACCCGACGCACTGAGGTCGAAGCGCTACTCGCCCGCACACCCCTGACGGAAACGTCGTCCCGGTCTGCCGAGGAGATACTGCACGAACTGCAGGTACATCAGATCGAACTGGAGATGCAGAACGAGGAGTTGCGCGACGCACGGATTAACCTTGAAGAATCGCGCGACCGTTACGTTGACCTCTATGATTTTGCCCCCAATGGTTATCTTACTCTTAACCAAGATGGCAAAATCTTAGAGATCAACCTCACGGGTGCCACACTGCTCGGGGTGGAGCGCAGTAAGCTGCTGCACCGCTTTTTCGCCTCTTTTGTTGCTCAGGAAGATCGTGGTCGTTGGTTTCTCAAAATGTCGCAAGCTCTAAAATGCGAAGACAAACTGGATTGCGAATTAACCGTCCAGCGTAGTGATGGGTCGAGCATTTACGCCAAGCTGAATTGCCTGCGCCTGAGCAGATGTGCCCAGGAATCCGTGCGCATCATGCTGACCGACATTTCCGAGCAAAAACAAGCCGAGGAGGTGCTGCGTAAATCACTTGAAGAAGTTGAAGACCTGTACAACAAAGCCGCTTGCGGTTATCACTCTTTGGACAAAGAAGGGATAGTCCGCCGCATGAATGATACCGAACTCGCGTGGATGGGCTATACGCGGGATGAAGTGATTGGGAAAATGAAATGGACAGAGTTTCAACCTCCTGATGGCGTTCAACACGATCCGGAGAGTTTCCCTCAACTCATGGAAATGGGGATCATCAACGACATTGAGTGCGAATTGACCCGCAAGGATGGAACGGTATTTATGGGGCTGTTAAACGCGACAGCCATTTATGACCCCATGGGCAATTTTGTGATGAACCGGTCAACATTAGTTGATATCACCCAGCGCAAGCAAGCGGAACAGGCTCTGCACCAGAGTAACTTGAATTTGACGGCCATTCTGGATAACTCGCCTTACATGATCTGGTTGAAAGATAACGATGGCCGCTACATTGAGGTCAATAATGTCTTTGCTCATTACGCTCATCTGGAAACGCAAAAACAGATTATAGGCAAGACCGATTACGAACTTTGGTCGACTGAGCTGGCAGAAAAATACCGTGCTAACGATATGGAGGTAATGGCCGCACGCCAGCAGCAGAGACGTTTCGAGGAGCAGGCGTTTGATGGCACAAAACTGCACTGGGTAGAAACGTTCAAGAGCGCCGTCATTGATGGGAACGGCAATGTGGCGGGTACCAGCGGCTTTAGCCGCGACATCAGCGAGCGCAAAGCCGCCGAGCAACAACTGCAAAACCTTGCCATATATCTTCAGAACGTACGCGAGGAAGAAAAGGCCAGCATCGCACGCGAACTCCACGACGATCTGGGCGGCACCATGAATGCCCTAAAAATCACAATCCACCAATTGAATAGCGAACTATCCGAAAATAATGATGCGAGGATCCTTCATGAACAAGTTGAAATCATGTCGCAAATGATCAACGACGCGGCGGGTATCACACGGAACATTATCTCAGGCCTGCGTCCGACCATACTCGATGATTTCGGCTTGCTGGCGGCCATCGAATGGCAAACTGCGCAATTTCACAAACTCACTGGGATCGAATATCTGGTGAACTGCATTGGCGACAAGGGTAATCTGGATAAATTGCATTCAATAGCAATTTTCCGCATTTTGCAGGAAGCGCTAACCAATGTGACGAAGCATTCCGGAGCTTCCAGAGTGGAAATTGAATATCACCATTCGGACAGTGAGGTGCTTTTGACTGTCAGCGACAACGGGCAAGGTTTGTCGGAAGTAGGGGCAGACAAATTTGGAGCTTTTGGCATGATTGGTATGAAAGAACGCGCCAAGCAACGGGGCGGGTCGATCAGGTTCGACACTCCACCTAATGGAGGGCTTTGCATAATGGTGGCATTCCCCATCCTCGACAACTCGTGCATAGCATGAACAGTGTTATTAGCATCTTGCTGGTCGACGACCACGCTATGTTGCGCCATGGTTTGACGCAAATCCTGGAGAAAGGTGGCGATATGAAAATCGCTGCTGAATGCGCCAATGGCGTTGATGCCTTGAAATGGCTGCACGACCACGACTGTGACGTAATGTTATTGGACATTGCAATGCCAGGCATGGGCGGCATCGACTTGCTCAAGCAACTTAAGCAGCAAAAATCAAAGTTGCCGGTGCTGGTTATCAGTTCATACCCGGAAGATCAATATGCCCTGCGCCTCCTCAAGGCCGGTGCATCCGGTTATCTAAACAAGCAGTGCGCGGCGGCAGAGGTGGTGAGTGCTGTGCGCAACGTGGTGAGCGGAAAGATGCACATCAGTCCGGCAGTCGCCAGAATGCTCACCAACGAAATCAATCTGCCTGCGGGCAAGCTTGCACACGAAACCCTGTCTGATCGTGAATATCAGATTTACATGTTAATTGTTTCGGCCAAAACCGTTAAAGAAATTGCCGATGCTACGCACTTGAGTTCCAGAACCGTCAGCACCTACCGCACACGTATTCTTGAAAAATTGCATCTGCATAACAACTCCGAACTAATGCGATACGCCGTCGAGAATCATCTCATGGTCTAACGGCACGCAATGCGATGGTGTGTGACATCGCCTAATGCCCGATTTCAATTAGTGAATATTCTTTCCTCTCGCCATCGGCGCGGAGTGGCGCGATTTTGACTAAATTCGCAGCTTGCCGTTTTTGTTTTCTGCAACTGCGAGTTATGCATATTTATTATATGGTCACTCAACAAGATACCAGCCATTCCTCACATCCCACCTTGTGCTTGTAGTGCGAATACGGACGCCAGACTTTCCTGAGAACTACTCCAAATTGAGAGAAATGCCGACTACTCCCAAATCAGAGAAAGCCGATAACTCATTCCTTGGATCAATAGAACACGATGTGTCAGTGGATATTGCCCACGATACATGTGTTTGTAGATCAACCTAAATGAAGAAAGGGGAGGCATATGCTGCAATTTTTCAAAATTCGTCACGCTGATCAGGAAACGGATGGTTGTCTGCTGAGTACATTGAAATCTAGCTCATCTTGCCGTTCAGGATCTCCAGGTTCTCCAAAAACCCAGGAGTTAGTGGCGAGGTACGCAGCTGCCAACCCGATGTCCTCCTCTACAGGCGATCAACCGCCTGTTGTATTAGAAGCAATTCAGGAAGCCCCACCAGATCAACATAAGTGTCGCACTTGACCAGGCTGACACAGTAACAAAGTTTTCATAACACTTGTTCCCCCCACATATCATTTACTCGTAAAGGAGAAAAACCATGGCCCTCGTCAAAAAGTCACCTACCAAGGAATTTATCGCTACAAGCGGCACTGGGGACGTCAAGTCCTCTGCCGTCGCGTCTCGCGAGGCGGAAGATCAGCGTAAAAAAGCGCGCACCCTTGCCAAGCAGCAGCAAGCGGCTGAGCGCATTGCCGCTGCCACGGGACAATTATCCTCCGGCATCAATGAGGCGGCTTCTGCCGCCGAAGAATTGAAGCGCTCCTCCGACCAGATCGCATCAGGAGCTGAAGAGGCTTCCGGCGCCGCACAGGAATCTCTGGCTGCATTCAAGCAGATTGAAGTCTCCATCCTGCGCCAGTTGCAGAACGCCGACATCAGTCAGACCAAGGCGGAGGCTACACAGAATCTGGTGGCAAAAACCAGCGCCGATGTGGCCGGTGTGGTCGCCAACGTTGCCGTCGCTGCCCAGCGCCAGAACGCTTCGGTCGCTATGGTGGCCGAACTGGAGAAGCAGGCTGCCAACATCGGTGACATCGTCAAAGCGGTTGCACGTATCGCCGATCAGACCAATCTGCTGGCCCTGAATGCCGCTATCGAAGCTGCACGTGCCGGCAAGCATGGCAAGGGTTTTGCCGTCGTTGCCGATGAAGTCAGGACGCTGGCCGAGACCTCGGAGAAGAGCGCCAAACAGATTCAGGATCTGGTTGGACAGATTCAGCAGGAAGTGAAAGCGATCACCGAGGGCATCGGTACTTCGGCCAAGGCGATCGAAGCCGAGGTGGAGAATGGCAAGACGATCACTTTGCAACTGGAGCAGATTCGCGTCGATGCCGCCGAGATCGTCAAAGGCGTACGAGAAATAGCGGTCGGCGCACAACAATCCAAGACGGCTGCGCAGCAGGCTTTGAAAGGTTCGGAAGATATTGCCACCGCCGCCGAGGAACAATCTGCCGCCGCCGAGGAATCGGGAAAGACCGTGGCAGAGCAGTCTCAGGCCTTGTCTGAATGTGAAAAGTCGGCACAAAGTTTGTCTGAACTGGCGGAGGATTTGAAGACCTCCACGGATGTCGCCAAGAGTGCAGAGGAAGTTGCTTCTGCCGCCGAGGAGCTATCCTCTGCGGTAGCCGAGATCAATCGCTCCGGCACCCAGATCATGGCTGCCATTGACCAGATTCGCAAGGGTGCCGAGGTACAGTCCTCAGGTGCTGCAGAAGCTTCAGCCGCGATCAACCAGATTGAAAAAGGGCTGGAACTGGCCCAGGGCCGTGCCACAGTCGGCGGCGAGAAGGTGGCTGCGATCAAGAACCTGCTGGGTGTGAACAAGACATCCATCGATGCCTTGATAACCGGCATCACCTCATCAGCCGACTCGTCCAAGGCCAGCATCAAGCAGATCAAGGGCCTCGAACTGGTATCGCGCCGCATCGACAAGATTGTGGATGCGATCACCACCGTTTCCATTCAGACCAATATGCTGGCTGTCAACGGCTCCATCGAGGCAGCGCGAGCCGGTGAATTCGGCAAGGGCTTCGTGGTTGTGGCAACCGACATTCGTAACCTGGCACACGACTCCGCCGAAAATGCTGACCGCATCAAGGATCTGGTGAAGGGGGTACAGGATCAGATCGGCGTAGTTGGACGCGACCTGGATGAAATTGTAGGAGCGGCGCTGGGCGAAGTGGAAAAAGCAAAGATGAGCACTGCCAACCTGGTGACTATCGAAACGGATATCGCGGTTGTGGAAAAGGGAACCCAGGAAATTCTGACGGCCGCCAACGAAATTGCCGCTGCCACCGCCCAGGTAAAGAAGGGCATGGAGCAGATCGCTTCCGCTGCCCAGCAGGCTGACAAAGCCTCGACCGAGGCTGCGACCGCAGCCAAGCAGCAGTCTCAGGGGGCGGAGGAACTGGCCGCCGCTATTGAGGAGATTTCCTCCCTCGCCGATGAATTGCAAAGCGCTTAATCAGGGAGAGCGATCATGACGAAAAAGAAACAGGAACAACCACAGGATGTGCCGCGCATTGAGACGGTGGATCCGAGCCACGACGAAGACAGTGTCAATGAACAGGCTTCAGACACACGCCAATTTGTGATCTTCCTCGCCGGGAATGAGGTTTTCGCGGTGGACATGGCACCGGTACAAGAGATTATTCGTGTGCCGGATGTGGTGCGGGTGCCGCTGGCCCCACCTACCCTGGATGGCTTGGCCAATCTGCGCGGCAAGGTATTGCCCATCATCAGCTTGCGCCGGGTTTTCGGCTTCCCCGAACAGGAGCACGACGATGCTACTCGCGCCCTGGTCATCGATATCGGGCAACCTCTGGGCTTCGTAGTGGATAAGGTGGCCAGCGTCGTTGGCGTCGAACCGGGCAAACTTGAAGGAGTGGGCTCCATTCAGGGCACGCTGAATACCGAACTGCTCTCGGGAATCATCAAGGACGTGGGTGGTCACGCCATGATCATGGTGCTGGATTTTGCCAAACTGATTGCCCATGAATTTGCCGAGATCGCTGCTGTTGCCAAGAGTGCCTCTTTGGCGGGAGGAGTTTACGCCAGCACTGAAATCGAAGCAGAGGAGACAAGCGACGAGTTGCAACTGGTGAGCTTCGACGTCGCCGGACAGGAATACGCCATCACCATCGAAGATGTACAGGAGATCGTGCAGGTACCGGAGAACATTGTTCATGTGCCACATGCGGAGTCACATGTTCTCGGAGTGATGACATTGCGCAACCGCTTGTTGCCCCTGGTAAGTCTGCGCCGCATGTTTGGCCTGCCACCGCAAGACGCCGACGAGCATAGCCGCATCATCGTAGTGTCGCTTGGTACTACCTCGGTGGGCATAGTCATGGATAGCGTGAACGAAGTGCTGCGCGTGGCGAAGACGGATGCTGATGCCATGCCCGGCCTGTTCTCCCGCGAGGGAGAGCTTGCGGATATTTCTGAAATCTGCCGATTGGAAGGCGGCAAACGTCTGGTGTCGATTATTTCCACCAAAAATCTATTCCAGCATTCAGCCATCAAGGAGGCATTGACTACCGTGGAGAGCTTGCATAGCGACAAGGAACGTGAAGAGGTTGCCGCAGATGATGAGTCGGGCGACGATGATGAGCAGATGGTGGTGTTTCGCCTCGACAAGGAAGAATTCGGCGTTCCTATAGACAGTGTTCAGGAGATCGTGCGCGTGCCGGAAGCGCTGACTAATGTGCCCAGATCGCCGCCCTTCGTCGAGGGGGTCATCAACTTGCGTGGTGCCGTGCTGCCGGTGATCGATCTGCGTCGTCGTCTTGGCTTGGCGTCCATAGGCCGTTCTGATCGCCAGCGCGTCATGGTGTTCCTGATCGAGGGAATGCGCACCGGTTTCATCGTCGATTCTGTCACCGAAGTGTTGAAGATACACAAGTCTTCCATCGAAGCAGCTCCGCATTTGTCCAACGAGCAAGGAACACTCCTGGCTCGCATGGCCAATCTGGAAAAACAGAAGCGCATGGTGCAGCTGATCGCACCTGCGTATCTGGTCGACGACCTCGAGCGCGCCGATCTAGTAAAGATGGCGGCGTAACAACAATGAAGTTCACTTAGCCGTTCGTGGTGTGATTGCTGGAGCTACCAGCCATTCGACTTGCTCAGGTGGAAGCCAAACCAAAAGCTCCATGGGGCGAAAGATAATTTTTATTGGGTGAACAACATAGTGATTCTTTCATGCTTAAGCTACTGATCGTCGATGACTCGGCGTTGATGCGCCGCCAATTGCTTACCTTGTTCGAAGCCGAAGGCGAATTTCAGATTCTCCTAATTGTTCGTGGTGAGCCTGATGACGCTACTAGCCATTCGACTTGGCTGTCAATACATGCCACCCACGTCTCAGGTTATGTCGAACCAGCGGTCGAACCACTCGAATGGCTCAGGTGGAAGCCAGACCAAAAGCTCTATGGGACGAATGATGACGTTTATTGAGCGAACAACATTGTGTCAAAGAGGACTCTTCCGTGATTAAGTTACTGATCGTCGATGACTCGGCGTTGATGCGCCGCCAATTGCTTACCTTGTTCAAAGCCGAAGGCAATTTCGAGATTCGCCAGGCCAGGAATGGCAAGGAAGCGGTGGATGAGAACCGCGAATTCAAACCCGACGTAATCACGCTGGATATAAATATGCCGGAGATGGACGGCATCACCGCGCTATCTCTCATCATGGCAGATCGTCCAGTGGCAGTAGTCATGGTCTCATCGCTCACCGAAAAAGGTGCCCTGGCTACATTCGAGGCACTGAATCTGGGCGCGGTGGACTATATCGCCAAGCCCGGCGGCACCATTTCACTATCCATCGGCGAGATCAAGAATGAACTGGTGAACAAGGTGCGCGCTGCCGCTCGCGCCCGAATCAAGGGAAAGACGTCGAGCGCCCGGGGGCTGACCCAGCGCGTGCGGGATGAAAGAGAAAAGTCCGCGTCACGTCCGGTTGCAGTGCGGCGTGGCGTTGTGGGCGAGGGATTGGTGATCATCGGCGTATCCACCGGTGGTCCGCGCACACTTGAGGATATCTTGCCGCTGCTACCGGAAGATTTCCCCTGGCCGGTTCTGGTGGCACAACACATGCCAGCCTCTTTCACCCGCCCCTTTGCCGAACGCCTGAATGCCATGTGCGCGCTCACCGTGGTGGAAGCTGCGCACCCCATGCCTCTTGAACCAGGCACCGTCTACATTGGCAAGGGAGGGGCTGACATATTGCTAACGCAAAGAGCCGACAAGTTGACGGTGATCGCCAAGCCGGAAAATCGCGACTTTCTCTGGCATCCATCAGTGGAATTGATGGGGCGCTCCGCTCTCGAGCATTGCGATCCATCAAGGATAGTGGGAGTGATGTTGACCGGCATGGGGTACGACGGAGCCGACGCTTTCACTGAAATCAAGAAGTACGGTGGACGCACCATTGCCGAATCGGAAGCATCTGCCGTGGTCTTCGGCATGCCGTCAGAACTTATTGAGCGCGGAGGTGCCAGCCTGGTGTTGCCTTCAGATGAAATTGCAGCCCAAATCAATATTTGGGCGGGAAGATAGGAGAGAAGTCATGGCACTTATCAAGATTAAGAAAGCACAACCAGTGGCCAAGGACGAGCGCAAGCGGTTGCGGGACTGCACCAGCCTGATAGCGCAATTGGAAGATGTCAATCCTGTGGCACGACGCTGGGCAGGACGGGACCTGATGGACTGTCCTGCCTCATCCGCCGCGCTGGTAAATCGTTTACTTCGCGAAGAAGACGTTTCGGTGCGTGAGGTAATTCTAACCACGCTGACTACATTGGGTGATGAAGCGGCGGTGGCAGGCCTCGTAAACTGTCTTAGAAGCGAGGACTCCGCGTTGCGCAATGAGGCAATCGAGGCGATGAAGCAGCTTCCCGACGAGGTGGCGCCCATCATGCGTGGACTGCTTGCCGATGCCGACGCGGATGTGCGCATTTTCGCCGTGAATATTCTCGAATCCCTGCGCCACCCGGAGGTCGAGCCATGGTTGATCACGGTGATCGACAGTGATCCCCAGTTGAACGTCTGCGCTACGGCGGTGGATTTGCTCGGCGAAGTGGGCTCCGATGCAGCGCGCGAGCCGCTGCTGCGCCTCAAGGAGCGCTATGCCGATGAACCCTATATCCAGTTTGCCGCCGATCTGGCATTGAAGCGTATTGCCGAGGACTGAGACCGAAATGGCTGCTATCAATATCAGCGATTTGGATTTCGAAAAATTCCGCGAGTTCTTCTATCGCAAGACCGGAATACAGTTCGAGCCAACGAAGCGATATTTCGTGGATAAGCGCTTGGTGGAGCGTATCGAGCTCACGGGTAGCGAAACTTTCCGCAGCTATTTCACCAAGTTGCGTTTCGAGGCGTCGGGCGAAGAGTTGCAGCATCTAACCAATCTGATGACGGTCAATGAAACCTATTTTTTTCGCGAGGAGTACCAGTTCCAGTGCCTGGTCAATTCCATACTTCCCGATATCACCAGTCGCAAGAGCGACAGCAACCCAATTCGCATTTGGGTGATTCCCTCCTCCTCGGGCGAGGAGCCTTATTCCATCGCCATTTATCTGCTGGAGTACTGGGCCGGGATCAACAATTGGGATATAGAAATAATTTCCTCCGACATCGACACCAAGATACTCGCCAAGGCGCGCAAAGGGCTGTACTCGCAACGCTCGGTGCAACATCTGCCGGAGATGCTCCTGCGCAAGTATTTCAAACGCGACGGGGGAGATTATCAGATTTGTGATGACCTGCGCGGGGCGGTGGAATTTACCCGGGTCAACCTTTCCGAGCGCGCCGATACCCGCGCGTACCGTGACTTCGATGTCGTCTTCTGTCGCAACCTGCTGATCTATTTTGACGATGTCTCGCGCAAGACTGCTGCAGAAACGTTTTACGATGCCATGAAGCCTGGCGGTTACATCTGCCTTGGTCACTCTGAATCGATGAGCCGTTGTTCATCCCTTTACAAGGTGCGCAAGTTCCCCGAAGCCATCGTTTATCAGAAGCCGCTGGAGGCAAAATGAAACGCATCCTGATTGTCGATGACGCTGCAACCGTGCGCATGTATCACCGCAACATACTCGAAGCTGCAGGCTATGCAGTGGAAGAAGCGGTGAACGGTGTCGAGGCACTTGAAAAGTCCCTGCAACAGCCCTTCGAGCTCTACGTGGTGGACATCAATATGCCCAAGCTGGATGGCTACGGTTTCCTGCGCGAACTCAGGAGCCAGGATATTTTGCAGGCTCCGGCCATCATGGTCTCCACCGAGGCGGAGAGCAATGACCACCAGTTGGCCTTTGCCGCAGGCGCTAACGCCTATCTGATCAAACCGGTGAAACCGGAGCAATTGCTGATCCACGTCAAGCTGCTCATCGGGGAGGCGCAACCATGAACCCCTTGCTCGAACAATTCCTTTCCGAGGCGCGGGACTTCCTGCAAGGGATCGGCGAAAAGTTGATGCAGCTGGAAGATGATCCCGGCAACGCCGAACTGATGACCGAGTTGTTCCGTTTTGTGCATACACTCAAGGGCAATAGCGGTCTGTTCGAGTTTCCGGAAATGACCAGAGTGCTGCACGCCGGTGAAGACCTGATGGACGCGGTGCGCCACGGCCAGGTGGATTTTTCCAAAGAACTGGCTGATCGCTTGCTGGATGCCATGGACTTCGTCGGCTTGCTGTGCGATGAAATCGAAGCGCAGGGCAGCATCGGCGCTACCCATGCCGCCGATTCGGCACGCCTGGCCGCGTCCCTGCGGGAATTGATCGTCAAGGTTGAAAGTCCGGCTGCGGTTGCGGCAGTTGTTGCTGCCGCGCTATTGACAACGCTGGCGAACTCTCACGCAGGCTCAAGGGACGGCGCGCCTCTGCCGTTGGTCGATATTCCGGAAAGCGTGCGCATGGACGCCTACCGTCGCGCCTGCAGTGGTGTTGCTTTGCACTGGCTGGACTATGCGCCGGCAGAAGAATGTTTTTTTCAAGGCGACGACCCATTTTTCCAGGCCAGAAACACACCCGGCATCTTGTGGAAAAGTATCACCGCCCGCCACCCGTGGCCGAAGTTGGCCGAGCTGGATGCTTATCGCTGCGTACTGGATTTTCATCTGCTGACCGAGGCGCCGCGCGAAGAACTTGACGAGTATTTCCGCTACATGCCTGATCAAGTCCGCATGGTTAATGTGTCGCCGCTGTCACTAGCGCTGCCTCATGGTGAACACGATAGCGGGCTGATATATGAAGATTTTGTGGCCGATGCCCTGTTGCTGTTGGGAGATGGTCATCTGGAAGGCTTGGGCCGCGCCGCCCGCACCCTGCTCGATCTTTCCAGCCCGGATCTGTGGATCTCTTCAGCCTTGCGTTGGCTGCTGCTGGTGATGGAACTGGAGCCGGAGAATCAGGACGCATTCGGTGCGCTTATCGAATCTTTGCGCCACCTTGTTCCTCCGCGTTGGGACGAACAACAGCACGCGCTTTCTGGCGAAAGCCTGCCGCCAATAAACTGCCTTACTTCCGCTGAAGCAGAGGCTATGACGGCACTCGTTGCCGTGCAGCGGAGCATTCTCACTCTGCCCATTGAGGCAAACTGGCAGCTTGGCAGAATCAAGGCTGTTGCCGCGACACTTTCCGGTTGCCTGAAGGCGAATGGCGATGTTGCTGCACTACCCGGACTGGAAGCGGCGACGGCAATGGCTCTGAATGAGGCCGCGTCAACACCGCTGCTGACTTGGCTCGATGGCAAGTTTCAGGAAAAGTGGCAAGCCTCTCCGCCACCACAGGAGATCGCGTCAGAGGCTTTTGTGGATCGTCGTGCAGGTGTAGCGCAAGCAACGTCGGATGCGGAAGGTGCGTTGAAATTCGGACGCCGCGCTGAAGATAATATCGCCGTGCCGAAGAGCCTCAAAGTCGACCAGGCAAAAATCGACCGCCTGATGAATTTGATCGGCGAGATGGTGGTATCGAAGAACGCCTTGCCCTATCTGGCCGCACGCGCAGAGACCGTTTTCGGGGTGCGCGAACTCGCACGAGAAATCAAGGCGCAATATGCGGTGATCAACCGCATCGCCGAAGAAATGCAGGATGCCATCATGCAGGTGCGCATGATGCCGGTTTCTTTTGTGTTTCAACGTTTCCCGCGCCTGGTCAGAGACACATCGCGCAAGCTGGGCAAGGACGTTAATCTGGTGCTGGAAGGCGAGGAAACGGAAGCCGACAAGAACATCATCGAATCGCTGGGCGATCCGCTGGTGCACATTGTGCGTAACAGCCTCGACCATGGTTTCGAGTTGCCAGAGGTGCGTCGTGCTGCCGGCAAGCCTGCTGTCGGCACGCTCACCATACGCGCCACCCAGGAATCCGACCGGGTGGTAATTGAGATCAGCGATGACGGCAACGGAATTGACCCGGTGGTGATCAAACACAAGGCCTACGAGAAGGGTCTGATTGACGAGGCCGCCATGGAACGCATGAGCGATCAGGAGGCGGTGAATCTGGTTTTCGCATCCGGCTTTTCGACCATGGAAGTGGTGTCCGATCTTTCCGGGCGCGGAGTTGGAATGGACGTGGTGAAAACCGCCGTCGCGAAGGTTAACGGTACCGTCGCCCTGGAAAGCGAAAAGGGAAAAGGAACCCGACTCCGCCTTTCGTTGCCTCTTTCCATGGCCGTCACCAATGTCATGATCGTCGAGTCAGACGCTCAGACTTTTGGCATACCCATGGATAGCGTGGTGGAGACGGTGCGCGTTCCGCGCAGTGCCATTCGTACCATCAAGAACAATCAGGCTACCGTCTTGCGCGGTCGCATCGTGCCACTGAAGTCGATCAACACCCTGTTGGACATTGACGCGCCGCCCAAAGCCAATGCCGAGGACGAACTGGCGATACTGGTAGTGCGTCTGGGCGATGAAATGGTTGGCCTGCTGGTGGATGACTTCCACGAAACGGTGGACATCATCCTGAAACCCATGACCGGCATGTTGGCGGGTCTCTCTGCCTATTCTGGCTCGGCCCTGATGGGCGATGGATCGGTGCTGATGGTACTTAATATCAAGGAGATTCTGTGATGGTTATCGAGTACAAAAGGAACCTTGCAGTGTTCAGCGATGTAGTCAGCGTGGATGAAGCGGAAGCGTTGCTGGAATGGTTGCAAAAAAAATCTACCGCTCGCGTGGATCTTTCCGCCTGTACCCATCTGCACCCGGCCAATCTGCAAGTGCTGATGGCGGCAAAACCGGTTATCAGCGCCTGGCCGACGGATGCGGGGCTGGCGGCGTGGCTAGAGTCGGCGTTGCGTGCATGAGGAGAACGGACATGACAAAGAGCCTCGAAGACGACGCTACCACGGCGATAAGAAGCACGAACTATTTTGGAATGGTTGATTCCAGGAAATTGATTCCTGATCTCTTGATGTTTGCAGTTTTCCTGGGAACGATTCTGTTGATGATCGCCTATGAGGTTTTCGAAAGGTTCCTGTTCAGTGAATCACCGAACGCACCGGGATCGCACATTCCGGCCATCCTGGTGTCTGCTACATTGGCAACCGGCGCATCATGGGGTGTGCGTAGATGGGCTGCCGACATCAACGCATCAGTGAAAAGAAGCGAAGAGCGGCTGCGCGATGTTCTGGATTCTGTAGCGTCGAATGTCGCGGTGCTGGACAGTGATGGTGTCATCTATATCGTCAATCATGCGTGGCAGCAGTTTGCATTGGACAATGGCACGGAACCAGATCAGCCAGCACGACGTACAGAAATCGGTGTCAACTATCAGAATGTATGCCAAGAAAGCACAGGGAAGTCATCGGAGGGCGCCATTGAAGCATACGAAGGTATTAGGGCGGTGCTGGATCGGCGGCTGAAATCTTTCTCCCTCGAATATCCTTGCGACTCGCCGGACAGGAAACGCTGGTTTGTCATGCACGTCAATAGTCTGCGAAATGAGAAACACGGTGCGGTGGTCTCCCATACCAACATCACTTCCCTCAAGCAAGCCGAAACTGAACTTAAACAATATCGCGATCACCTCGAAGAATTGGTGGCTTCCCGCACCTTTGATCTGGAAAAAGCCAATGCCGCTGCCGTAGTGCTACACCGCGCCAGTGAGGAGCGCATTTTAATTGAAGCGGAAGCCAAAATGAAGGCGCGCAAACTTGAGGCGCTTGGCACGCTGGCGGCAGGTGTAGCCCACGATTTCAACAACATTTTGGGGAGCATCGTCGGCTATGCCGAAATGACGGGAGACGATCTGCCGGCAGGATCCAACGCCAAACATAATGTCGGGCAGATACTGATTGCCAGTTTTCGTGCACGTGATTTGGCCGCTCGCATGCTCGACTTCTCTTGCCCGCGTCAAGCACAGCCGGTAGTTGTCGATATAGCAGCTCAAGTGCATGAAGCACTTGTGTTGCTCAGGGCTTCCCTGCCGCCCACAGTAAAGTTGTCTTTCCACAGTGGCATGGGTGATGCGAGCGCCATCATTCTTGCGGATCCCACACAGATTCAGCAAATCGTGATGAATCTGTGCATCAATGCTGCCCATGCCATGAATAACCGCGGCACCGTCCGCGTTGCCGTCGACCCGCGCGGTAGGCACGACGACGCACCGTCCCAATATCCCGATGACATTTGCCTTTCGGTGACAGACAGCGGCAGCGGTATTACGCCCGAAGTGATGGAGCGCATGTTTGATCCATTTTTCACCACAAAGGAACCTGGCAAGGGCACCGGACTGGGACTGTCGGTTGTGCATGGAATTGTCGCCAGCCTGGGCGGCGTCATCGATGTGCAAAGCCTAGCCGAGGGTGGTGATACTGGAACCGAGTTCCGCGTGTACTTGCCGGTAGAGAAAAATCATTCACACACTGGAGAAATGTATGGCGCATATCTTGTTAATTGACGATGACGAACAGTTCCGCACCATGCTGTCGCAGATGCTGCGTCTGGATGCCCATCAGGTGACCGTCGCCTGCGATGGCGAAGAAGGATTGCGACTGGCTGGACAGGTCACGCCTGACTTGATTATCACCGACATCCTTATGCCGAACATGGACGGTATCGAGACCATCATGGCTCTCAACCGCGACGGCAGGAAGATTCCGATTATCGCAATATCCGGCGGTCGACGCATTATCAGTGCTGACTTCAATCTCGAGTCGGCTTCCATGATCGGCGTCAAGGTCACACTGTCCAAGCCTTTCGACAGAGCCGCCTTGCGCTCAGCCATCGACAGGGCACTGGCCTGTTAGCTGCTTACGGCAATGAATGTGCAGTAGTGAACCAGCGTTGAAGAAATTAATTGTGGAGAACAAACATGGCAAAAATTATTCTGGTCGTCGACGACTCCGCCACCATGGTGATGAGCGTGAAGAACAATCTGGAAATTGCCGGTTTCAAGGTCGAGACAGCGGAAGATGGTGCCAAGGCGCTGGATAAACTCAAGGGCGGAATCAAGCCTGACCTGATCATTACCGACATCAATATGCCCAATATGGGCGGCATGGAGTTGATCAAGAACGTGCGGGCGCTGCCGGGATTTCGCTTCACCCCTATCCTCACCTTGACCACGGAGAGCCAGGCCGACAAGCGTGAGGAAGGCAAGAAACTGGGGGCCACGGGTTGGCTGGTCAAGCCGGTAGGTGGCGCGGACTTGTTGAAAATCATCAAACAGGTTTTGCCCGGGGCATAAGGAGAATCCTATGGAAACCACTCTTGGTCTACTCCCTCGGCCCGGGCTTATTTACAAGCTCCTGGCCGCGAAGATAGCGGCGATTGCTATTACCAGCACGATTGGTTGGTTCTGTTCGCCCTGGCTACACAATAATGTACTTGCTCCGGCGGGAGTGAGCTTTGCAGGAGAAATCGCTATTACTGCCTTGCTGTCCATGTTGATATTGATCCCCCTTGCCATTTTAATTGCCTGGCCTTTCGCGTATGAGGAGTTTAAGTGGTTGAGTGCGGTGATCAGGGAGAAAGAGCATGACAAGGATGTATTTGCTCGTTTGAGAGCCGAGCAAACCACTCAGCTGATAGACAATCATCTTCACCTTGATGTGGCTATCGGAACCCAATTGGATGAGGTCGTCAACGACACCGACGCTTCGGCGATGGCCTTGATCCTGCATGTGCGCAAGCTCCACGATGATGCAGCCACCTTGCTCAACTATCTCGGTAGTTCCGGCTTGTTTGCGAACGACATGGAAAAGGGAATAGAAGGCAGCGTCGCGTCCATCGTCAAGATCAGCGATTTTATCCAGGAACTACCAGACCTGATACGGGTGGATGTTAAAACCGTACAGATGGCCGCCATCAAGGAGATCGATGGACTGGTGGGCTTTATCAACGTCATCAAGGAAATCAGCAAACAGACCGATCTGTTGGCGCTCAATGCCGCTATCGAAGCGGCGCGTGCAGGAGATGCCGGGCGAGGTTTTGCGGTGGTGGCCGTTGAAGTGCGCAAGCTTTCAGATCGCTCGGCCGAGGCCGCAATCATGATCGAAAAGGGCTTGTTAGGCGCACAACGTACCATGCTGGAAGGGCTCAAATTAGGTCCAATGGGCAAACAGATAGCGGACGCCGGAGAAATTGTGGGTTCGATTCGCGAACTGCAAAATAACTACGAGGACATCCGCCAGTATTACAAGACTCTGTTAATTGTGGTGACCGAGCACAACACTAATCTCGCGAGGGAAATTGCTGAAATGCTGGGCCATATCCAGTATCAGGATGTGGTGCGGCAACGCATCGAGCGCCTCGCCTCTGCAATGGTGCGGCGCAACGACCTGCTGCGCAGGTCTGGTGAACCCCATGCCGACCTCGCGGAACTGCCCGCGCAAATGCAGGTTGTGCTGAACGAATATAAGGCAAATGAAGAGCGCCACGCACCGACTGCCACGAATACGTCAGGATCAGCGAATGGTCTGCCCAAGATGGAATTGTTTTAACCCATTAAGTAAGGAGGCCACACGTGCATATCATCATTCTGGATAAAAGTACTGAAGGGAGAAAAATGCTGAATCGCATATTAAAAGCGGATGGCTATGAGGTATCCCTCGCCGAATCTGGCAGTCGTGCAATTGATTTGCTTAAGGAGAAACGTACCAATATCGTGCTGATGAACGTTTCTCAATGCGTAGGTTCTTCTAATGGAGAGCCGGGGCGGAGTCTAACCATCCGCCAACTGGAAACATCCAATTCGATATTGTTGGTAACGTGCGGCGTCAATGACGATGAGCTTAATGAGTTCATTTCACCAGAAGAACTGTGTTGCGACCCAGTCTTGGAACTTCAGCCAAGAAAAGTAAAAATCAGCGGCATGAACAGGATTCTGCAGTTGTGCAGCGCGCTGAGGAAAAGCCGATACCTTTCCCATCCAGACGAGGATTTCAATTGGCGGCGTTTTTCGCTACTTATGAATCTTCCAACCGATGCGTATTTGGGATGTCGTTTTTCGAGATAGGTCGTGCATCATGACAACTACATTTGACGGAAAAACCAAACTGATCGTTGATGACACGCCTGAACATGTTGCTGAAACTCAGAACCAGCTGGTGCAATCGGACAAACTGGCCTCCATAGGTCACTTGGCAGCTGGTGTGGCACATGAAATCAACAATCCCATCTCTTTTGTACATTCCAACCTTGGAGCGCTGGAGAGGTATCATCAGGACATATTTCTTATGCTTCACGCCTACGAGCAGGCCGAGCCGCTGCTGGCGACTGACACAGAGACAGCGGCAAGTATCAAGGCTTTGAGCGAAGAATTGGACATCGATTTCATCAAGCATGATATCGCTGCATTGATGAGGGAATCAATTTCCGGAATTCTTCTCATCAAGAACATTGTGCAGAACCTGAAGGACTTCTCTCATGTGGGTGATGCAGATGAATGGCTGTACGCTGATCTGCATCATGGCCTGAACAGTACGTTGAACATCGTCAAACGCGAACTCAAGCACAAGGCCGATCTGATCAAGGAATTTGGTGATATTCCGGAAGTGGAATGCCTGCCAGCACAACTCAATCAGGTATTCGCGAGTCTGCTGCTGAATGCCACCCAATCTATCGAACAGCACGGCACGATCACTCTGCGTACCGGAAAACAGAATGATGAGGTGTGGGTGGAAATTTCAGACACGGGCAAAGGCATTGCGCCTGAACATATAAAGAAAATATTTGATCCCTTCTTCACCACCCAACCGATAGGGAAAGGGACTGGGCTGGGCTTGTCGATGTCCTATGGAATTGTCCAGAAACACCATGGGCGCATCGAGGTAAAAAGCGAAGTAGGAAAAGGCACGACGCTCAGAGTGTGGCTGCCGGTGCGGCATGTTGATCAGGAATAATAGGGCAGGCACACGCATGTTGAGCATGCACGATAGCAGCAGTAGTAATTGGAATGACTTTGAAAGATCTACTTCCACGTACAGAAGCGTTTTTCAAGACTACCTTTGATAGGTGATAAGACTATGTCTGATGACAATCCGCCGAATTCCACAACAGTTAATGCTCCCGAGTTGCTGCTAAATGATGTTGAGGCTACCTCGCCGATAGCGAAGGGCGGTAGTGACGTCAGCATTCCAGTAGCGGAAATAACCCCAATTGCCACCACAATAATCAAAGGGCATCAAGGCGCACGCAACGAACCTCACCGGCATTTCAAATGGCATGTTGAAGCTCTCGTTGATGGGCACGATATGTATCAAGGGATTGTTAAGAATATTTCCATGAAAGGACTTGATCTAGTCCTCGATCATAATTTGCAGAACTCAAAACTCATCAAGTTACATATTCATATACCAGCTCTGGGTATTTCAGATTCTCCCCACGTCTTGGAAGTGTCAGGAGCAATAACATCAACGGTCTATGCTACTGATGAGGATTCCTTCCGTTCAGGCATAAGTTTTGTCAAATTTACTTTGGATTCTGATCAAACATATCTTCAATCACTCCTTTCTTAGAAGAGAACATTTATATGCCGTGTTAACAAGTGACCTTTGAGCAACACCAACACACTGGCTGGCAACAACTGGTTCTGAAGTGTAAAGCGGACATCGATGCAGTCCAAACAGACAGCCTTTTCAGCAAACCGCCAATGTCCCCTAAGGCCGAGCATTGGTAACACCCCGTGTGTTGCGTCGACCGGTTGAAATCGCAGCACATTGCAGTAGCTCAAGTTGCGAATTTGCCTTCGCTAAAGCTGCCGTTCGCGAAGGGCTGTTCCGGCCGAACATCGGACAATGCCAGTCAAATGAAATTTGAACTACTACAACTAAAAAAGGCGACCGCTTGGTCGCCTCTTTTAATCGTTTCACTTCAGATTGTATCAAGGATGAAGGGGGCCCTTCTTGATTGCCGCTTGCGCGTCACCAAAAGTTTTCTCGGCTTTGCCGGTGATTTGTTTGTTGAGGCCTTTGACTTGCTGTTCTTTACTGCCAGCCATTTTTCCAATTTCTTCCTGCACCTTGCCGGCAATGTTATTTACAGATCCTTTGAATTGATATTTGTTCATTTTTCATATCCTTTTTTAATGTTGACACGCTATTCAAGCACAGTGATCAGATTGAACGCAGCGTCACTGTACAATCAGTGCGGTAATGCACATTTGTAGACAAAGGTAATGTGCTGGTCAAAGGTGCCTGAAAGAATTTCTGAAGATTTCCTTTGCATCACCGTAGCTTCTCTGGAAATTACCCGCTATTCGTTTGCTGAGACCTTGAAATTGTTGTTCTGTGCTTCCCGCCAGTTTCCCGGCATCTTGCTGCACCCTGCCTGAGTATTGTTTCAGTTTTCCTTTAACTTGATCTCTGTTCATTTTCATTCTCCATTTTGATAATTGCAGGACATACCCTGCTGAAATACATGAATTGGCGGGATGCTGTCATCAGTCTGAGTGACAACAAGCATTACGAGTCTCTGATTTGCGCCGCTATCGAGGCATCCATACCGCCAACATTGCAACAAAGCCCAAAACAAACAGACTTTGCTCTATTTGATCTTGCGCCTTGGAGATCAAACTCACAGATATTCGTTTGTTCTCATCGTGCATTGCCGAGTCCGCTTCCGCCAGGTGGTCAAACATTGGGCGTTCCATACTCCCACGTTCATAGGACACTTCATTCGGGGAATAGTTGTATGCAATATACAACCTCATTTCATTTACTGCAGGATTTGAGTCAAGCCGACTCTGCTGCAATCATCTATATCGTCCAGATATAGCGCTCCCGACTAAAGCACTACTCTCGTAGTGCTGTTACAGAACTGTATACACAGTACATAGAAACCCTCACCGAATTGCAGTAACACCCTACAAAACAATGCAGAGGTCACCCCAGATCAATTTTGCGTTGTCCGCGTTAACTTCATCCGCAACGAAAAGCGCAATTCATATTCGTGGATGAAGCACCGGATCGCGGGATAACTCCGCCAAAATAATTGAAAGGGCTGACATATGAAGACCATTCGAATCTTGGGTACTCGTGGAATTCCCGCGCAACATGGCGGATTCGAGACGTTCGCAGAGTCGTTGGCACTGTATCTGGTTTCAAAAGGGTGGGCTGTAACGGTCTATTGCCAACTCGACGGCGAGGGGGAAATTGTTGAAGACGAATGGAAAGGAGTTCGCCTGGTGCGCATACCTATTCGAAACGGCGGAGCGCTTGGCACAATCATATTCGACTGGCGTTCGACTGTGCATGCATCGAATGAAGAAGGACTGGTATTGACGCTTGGGTACAACACTGCCGTGTTCTGTTTGATGTACCGGTTGAAGGGCATCGTCAATGTCATCAACATGGATGGTCTGGAGTGGCGTCGGAAGAAATGGTCCATGCTGGCAAAGACCTGGTTGTACATAAACGAAAGACTGGGGTGCTGGCTGGGCAACCATTTGATCGCAGACCATCCCGAAATCAAGGCGCATCTCGAGACGCGCGTGTCGTGCGACAAGATATCCATGATTCCATACGGTGCCGATTCGATCACGAGCGCTGATGAGTCCAGGTTGAGGGACTACCCGTTCAATAGCGGACAGTATGGCATCGTGATCGCTCGGCCCGAGCCCGAGAACAGCATACTGGAAATCGTGAAGGCGTTCTCCAATCAGCGGCGGGGAATGAATCTGGTGGTTCTCGGCAATTACAGCCCTGAGGAAAATGAGTATCACAGGCTTGTCATCAATGCGGCGAGCGACGAGGTCAAGTTCGTCGGAGCCATATACGACAAGGATACGGTCAATGCGCTCAGATTCAACGCGCGCTTTTACGTTCACGGGCATACCGTTGGCGGAACCAACCCGTCCCTGGTTGAAGCGCTGGGAGCCTCGTTGCCGGTTCTGGCTCACGACAACAAATTCAATCGCTGGGTTGCCGGCGAGGGTGCGCACTACTTCTCCGACATAAATGATTGTTCATTCCTGATGCAGGTTCTTTGTGTCAATGAATTTGCTTTACTTGATTCCAGAAAAAACAGCAAAAAACAATTCGAAAACCGGTTCAGGTGGGAGGCGGTGCACCAGCGGTATGAACTGCTGCTGGAACAGTGGCTGCAACCGTCTTATCAGGCGAAACCTGTCGTGAAATATGCTGAGCCGATACCGCTGAAGTTATATCTGACGCTGGCTTCAGTGGCGATGTTTTCTCTGATCATTCTCATGGTTAAATAAAATGCAAATAAACAAATACTCAAGCGACATTTTCTGGCACCACGCCACAGTGACGAGAGTCCGGCGCGAGCATTTGAACGCTCATAAAAGTGTCGTGCTCTGGTTCACCGGGCTATCCGGTTCCGGCAAGTCCACACTGGCCCATGCTTTGGAAGAACGTCTGTATCAGATGGAATGCCGCACGTTTGTGCTGGATGGAGATAATGTTCGTCACGGCCTGTGCGGTGATTTGGGTTTTCTGGAGAAAGACCGGGTGGAAAATATTCGCCGTGTGGGTGAAGTGGCCAAAATATTCCTGGAAGCGGGCGCGATTACCATTGCCGCTTTCATTTCGCCTTTCAAAAGTGATCGCGAAAAAGTACGGTCGCTTTTTCAGCATGGCGATTTTCTGGAAATCTATTGCCGTTGCCCGCTGGAGGTTTGTGAGACAAGAGATGTCAAAGGTCTATACCATAGGGCTCGTACGGGAGAAATAATAAACTTTACCGGGATTTCTTCTCCCTATGAAGAGCCTGATAGCCCCGATCTCATCGTCGATACAGACCAGATGAGCCTGGAACAATCAATTGAAATGGTGTTGAATCTGCTGCGCGACTACGGTGCGATTAGCGGCGGAAACGCATTGAGTGCAAATGTTATATCGATACTTGATTACATAGCGCAGCCGCTATCCTGACCTTGCCCATGCGCCCCCTTACTTTTGGGGGCTCATGATGCGGCATCCTTCAACCTTGCCGCCAACCGGTTTCGTTCAAACTGCCTTGGGTTTTTCCAGCCCAACCTCGAATGAGGTTGCATGGGAATGCAATAATGCCTGGAAATATCACTGATGGAGACAATGATGACAAATACAATATCTCAAGAGATTCAACTAGCGTCCCGCCCAAACGGACTGCCCACCCAAAGCAACTTCAAGCTGGTGAAAAGCGAACTGCCGCCGCTGCAGGATAACCAGGTACTGGTTCGCAATCTATTCATGTCGGTAGATCCCTATATGCGTGGCCGCATGAACGAAGGAAAATCCTATGTGCCGCCATTCGAGATAGGCAAGACACTTGAAGGCGGAGCGGTGGGTGAGGTTGTCGAGTCACGCGCAAAGGAATTCAAAGCAGGTGACGTCGTTACTTCCAGCTTCGGCTGGCGGGAATACTTTATCGCGTCACCGAAGGAATTACACCCGGTCAGTCGTGCGGTTCAACCGCTTTCGGTTTATCTGGGTACCCTGGGCATGACGGGTTTGACGGCTTGGGCCGGATTGAATCTGGTAGAGGTCAAGGCCGGCGAGGTCATCTACATTTCCGGCGCAGCCGGTGCGGTGGGCAGTGTTGCGGGACAACTGGCGAAATTGAGAGGCTGTAAAGTCATCGGATCTGCCGGCTCAGTGGAAAAGGTCAAATTCCTGCTGGAAGAATGCGGATTCGATGCTGCATTCAATTACAAAACCGGTCCGGTACTCGAGCAACTCAACTTGGTTGCGCCGGACGGAATCGATGTGTATTTCGACAATGTAGGGGGTGAATCTCTCGAAGCTGCGCTCTCTGCCTTGCGGCTGCATGGGCGGATCATCGCGTGTGGCGGAATTTCCAGCTACAACAATACCAAGCCGCAACCCGGCCCGGCCAACCTGTTCAACATGACCACCAAACGTTTGACGATGAAGGGATTGATCGTGATGGATTGGCTGGATCGGCAGAATGAATTCGAGAAGGAAGTGGGCGGATATTTCCGCGAGGGAAAGCTGAAACACACAGAGACAGTAGTGGCAGGGATCGATAAAGCCGTGGATGCCTTCATCGGTTTGTTCCAGGGAGAAAACCGGGGCAAGATGGTGGTGAAACTGTCCTGAACTTTGCTTCTCAAAGCGTCATAACGTTGGCGCAACGATTCCGGAGTTGGCCGGTCCGCAGCCCGGTCATTGAAGCACTTGGAGGGGGAACAAAATATGAAAACCAATGCCTATGCAGTACAAAGCGCCACGACGCCGCTGGCGCCATTCAGCATTCAACGCCGCGAACCGGGGGCGCACGATGTGCAGATCGAGATTCTATTTTGCGGTGTCTGCCACACTGACGTCCATATTGCACGCAACGAATGGAAAGGCACAACCTACCCTTGCGTGCCCGGTCACGAAATCATCGGACGAGTGCTGAAGGTCGGGACGCGCGTGAAGAAATTCAAGCAGGGCGACATCGTTGGGGTCGGTTGCATGGTGGATTCCTGCCGTACTTGTGAAAACTGCAAGGACGACCAGGAACAATTCTGCGAAAAGGGCGCGACCTTTACCTACAATGCACCCGACAAACAATCCGGCGGCATGACCTACGGCGGCTATTCAAGCAACATCGTTGTGGATGAAGCATTTGTTTTGCAGGTGCCGAAAAATCTGGATCCTGCCGCTGCAGCGCCCCTGCTGTGTGCCGGTATCACTACCTACTCTCCCTTGCGCCACAACAAGGTAACCAAAGGCCAGAAAGTCGGCGTTGTCGGGCTTGGCGGGCTGGGTCACATGGGGGTAAAACTGGCCAAGGCTTTCGGCGCGCACGTGGTGGTTTTCACAACCTCGCAGAACAAGGTCAAGGATGCATTGCGGCTCGGTGCCGATGAGGTCGTCTTTTCAAAGAGCGATGAGGAAATGAAGAAGCATCTCAACAGTTTTCATTTCATCCTTGATACCGTGGCAGCACAGCATGACATTAACGCCTATCTGGTGTTGCTGAGACGCGACGGTACGCTCACGCAAGTCGGTGTACCCGCGGAACCGCTGGCAGTCCAGGTCGGAAGCCTGATCTTCGGTCGACGCAATTTCAGCGGTTCCCTCATTGGCGGCATCAGGGAAACCCAGGAAATGCTGGATTTTTGCGGCACGCATGACATTACTTCCGATATCGAACTCATTCCTATCCAGAAAATCAATGAAGCCTATGACCGTCTGGTGAGAAATGACGTGAAATACCGTTTTGTCATCGATATGGGCTCTTTGCCAGACAAGAAATAAACTCGTCATCTTTGTGTGACGGGAGTCGGTGTCGGGTGAAAGATAGTCAAACAGTAGCGACGACTATCAGATACAGACGCCAAATATTCCGTCACACCTCTCTATAGCTTGTTGAATTGCACTCCCTGCAGTCAACGCAATATTGTAGGTCGGGTTACGCTACGCTAACCCGACCTACGAAATCTGCATTGCGATCAGCAATATCCCTGCCTACATACTTTTGCTGATTCCGGAAAATGTTTTCCGGTATGAAAATGTAGCTGGTGATTTCATCAGTACATATTTACCCATCCCGAATTACGGTAGCGCATTGCATGCAAATGCAGTTGTGCTCGCAGAGCTATTGATCAACTGCTGCGATAAATTGATGCTCAGACGGATGGGCACAATTCAGCCGGATTGTTGTGCTTGTCTCCATTTAAATATTGCATGGCTCAGTCGGAATGGAGATGGAAATGATAAATACATTAAGCGGATTGATCAGGCCGCAAAGCTCAAGCCTGATTCTTGTTTACCGTGCTTCGGATTGCCTGCTGGTATTTGCAGCGCTGCAATTATGCGGGTGGCTACTGGATATCCCATTGCACGATCCCTACACATTGGCGGCATCATGGGCAATGGTGTTGTTCCTGCTCGTTGCCGAAATAAAGGGGCTGTATACCTCGTGGCGTCTGGATTTGATGCGCCATGAAATCAAGCATGCACTCTGGGTGTGGTTTGCAGTTGCCTGTTCGCTCGTCATTCTGGCGTTTCTGACCAAGACATCAGAGTTATTCTCGCGTCGCGTGATCATGTTGTGGATGGTGCTGACACCGGTATTACTGGTGAGCTTGCGCTTCTTCGTGCGCCTGGTGATTCGCGATCTACGCAGGAGCGGCCGCAATACGCGCACCCTGGCATTTGCCGGTGCAGGAAGTCTGGCGCAAAAGATGTCGAAAATGGTAGAGGCCGCTCCCTGGCTGGGATTAAGAGTTGTCGGTGTCTATGACGATCATGCGCAAGATGGGCAGCCTGCGGCCGGGCTATCAGTACGAGGCAACTTGTCCAGCCTGGTCGAAGATTCCCGGACTGGCAAGGTCGACTACGTCTATATCACGCTACCGATGCAAGACGACAAATGCATTTCGCAACTCATCACCAGTCTGGCCGACACCACGGCATCGGTATATGTCGTTCCCGATTATTTTGTATTCGACCTGTTGCATGCGCGCTGGTTGAGCATGAATGGAATTCCCATTGTGGGCGTGTTCGAAAGCCCCTTCCTGGGCGTGGATGGCTGGTTGAAACGCGCCGAGGATCTGGTACTGGGCAGCCTGATCTTGCTGTTGGTGGCGCCGCTCATGCTGTTGATTGCCCTGGGCGTCAAGTTGACCTCACCGGGGCCGGTCATTTTCAAACAACGACGCTACGGCCTGAATGGCGAAGTGATCGATGTGTGGAAATTTCGCAGCATGAGCGTGTGTGAGAATGGGGCGCAGGTATCGCAGGCAACAAAGAACGATCCGCGCGTCACCCGGTTTGGCGCATTTCTGCGCTCAACATCTCTGGACGAATTGCCGCAGTTCATCAATGTGCTGCAAGGCGGAATGTCGATTGTCGGGCCGCGACCGCATGCAGTAAGTCATAACGAACAATATCGCCGCCTGATATACGGCTACATGCTGCGCCACAAGGTCAAGCCGGGAATTACCGGGTGGGCACAGGTCAATGGCTGGCGCGGCGAGACGGACACTCTGGAGAAGATGCAAAAGCGTGTGGATTTCGATTTGACCTACGTTAGAAATTGGTCGTTGTGGCTGGATATCGTTATCGTTTTCAGAACACTTCTGGTGGGGTTCTCGGGAAAGAACGTGTACTGATGTCATTCCGTCATTCCGGCCTTCGCCCGCAAGGGGTACGCCGTGGTTGTAAGGGGCTAAAGCCCCAACAACACACGCAGCGCCGTAATGACGGCAATCATAAAATTCGTGTAATGAATTACGGAAGGATCAACACTTGCAATCGCCATCTTCATGTTGGTTTCGCTTCATCCTTTTCATTCCCCATCTCGCATCTCGTTTCACCATTAAGTAAACGACACCGCTGATTCTGTATTTGCCGACAAGCAGACTTACCGCCTTTTGCTTACTTGACGAAGCTCGTGTTCTATTCAATGCGATCACCTCTTTCCATTTTGCTTCGTTTCCCCTGAGGTGGGCGCTGCCCACTATTGGCGGGCTTTATGGAGGTTGTGGCATTCAATTCTGCTGATGCCGATTGCCCGCGCAGAATGCGGTCAGACCCGCTGCAATTAGTAGGGTATCGCCTTAGAGCTTTAATTGGCTGTGGTCGCAATAATTCGCACCGTCACTAGAACCGTCAATTTCATTTCAGTCGCAACACCGGGACACGAATTACTGCAATCGGGGTAGCGCGTGCGGAAGAAAAAAATATTCTCGAAGGGGGATGTCAATATGCAAAGCAGATTCGATTTATTCCAGAAGCTAACCGCCGCGGTGGTGGTCGCAACCGTAACCATGACTTCCGTCAATCCTGCTTATGCAGGAGCCGGTTGGGGCAAAAGCACCAACAAAACCGGGGCTCCCATTAATGTCCCCACCTATTATGCCAACAGCCCATCCGGGTTAAGGCCGGATCTGTCCCCTACAGCAGTTGCAGGAGCAACGGTCAATACCGGAACTGCGCTGCGCAAGTTTGTCGATACGCTCCCCGGCCTGGGCGTTGCGAATAATCTTGGTCAGTACATTCCGGTTGCAGTCGCCGACAAAACGACTTATCCGGGTTCGGACTATTACGAAATCGGTATCGTCGAATATGCCGAGAAGATGCATAGCGACTTGCCCAAGGCCACCCAATTGCGCGGTTACGTGCAATTGGAGACGCTGACGAACGCTGCCACCAGCAAGCACATCGCGCTGACCTATCCGGGCGGCGTCACCCCGATTCTGGATGCGACCGGCAAGCAGGTCTTTGCGGTGGACAATCCGCATTATCTGGGCCCACTGATCAGTGCCAATCGCGGCGTGGCGGTGCGCATCAAATATACCAATCTGCTTCCCAAAGGCCATTACGACCCCATCACGAATTCACATGGCGGCGACTTGTTCCTGCCTGTGGATACGACACTGGTCGGCGCCGGTCTCGGCCCGGATGGCATCAACAGTTACACCCAAAATCGCGCCATGATTCACTTGCACGGCGGCGATACGCCGTGGATCAGCGACGGCACGCCGCATCAATGGACCGCGCCCGTTGGGGAAGTGACGCCCTACGCCAAAGGCGTGAGTTTCCAGAATGTGCCCGACATGCCTGATCCCGGTCCCGGTTCCGGCACACTGTATTTTCCCAATAATCTGAGTGCGCGCCTGATGTTTTACCACGATCACTCGGTCGGACTGACACGGCTCAATGTGTACGGTGGCATGGCGGCAGGTTACCTGCTATCCGATCCAGTGGAGCAAGGACTGGTGACTGCGAAGACAATACCCGCCACCCAGATACCCTTGGTGATTCAGGACAAGACTTTCGTACCGCAGGACATCATTCAACAGGATGCGAAATGGAGCACGCTGCGTTGGGGACAACCGGGCGACCTGTGGTTCCCGCACGTGTATGAAACCAACCAGGATCCCAATTCGTTCAATGGTACAAATCCGGTCGGGCGCTGGGACTATGGTCCCTGGTTCTGGCCGGTGTTTCCCGCACCATTGCTGTTACCCACTGGTGACCCAGGCAGTCCATCTGCTGTGGCAGAAGCGTTTATGGACACCCCGGTGGTTAACGGTACTGCTTATCCAACCCTCACCGTGTCGCCGCAAGCCTATCGTTTCCGCATCCTGAACGCCGGAAATGACAGGATGGTCAATCTCAGCCTGTTTGAGGCAGAACCATTGAGCATCGGCGTAACCACCGGTGGGACGGGTTATTCCGCTACGCCTGCTGTCGTCTTCACGGGCGGAGGCGGCACCGGTGCGACGGCAACAGCAACAGTCGCCGCAGGTGTCATCACCGCAGTTAACGTAACTAACCCGGGTACCGGATATACGTCCGCACCTACCGTCAGCTTCACGGATGTGACCGGCAAGGGAGCCACCGCTGTGGCCAGCATAAATACTGAGGTCAAAATGGTTCCCGCTGCAGTGAATGCCGCGTGGCCTGCAACCTGGCCGACAGATGGAAGAGCCGGCGGTGTACCCGATCCGCTTACTGCAGGTCCGGACATCGTCCAGATCGGCAACGAAGGTGGTCTCCTGCCTGCGCCCGCGGTGATTCCAGCCACCCCTGTTGGCTACGACTACAACCGCAGAAGTGTCACGGTATTGAATGTCGGCACGCATGGATTGTTGATGGGGCCGGCTGAACGTGCCGATGCCGTGATCGACTTTTCCGGATATTGCGCGGGAGCCAAACTGATTCTTTATAACGATGCGCCCGCTCCGGTTCCGGGATTCGATCCGCGTATCGATTACTACACCGGCATGCCGGATCAGACTTCCGTTGGAGGAGCACCGACTCCTTTGCCGGGCTACGGTCCCAGCACTCGCACCGTCATGCAGTTCGTGATTGCAGGCACCCCCAGCGCAACTTGCGTGAGGGCAGCCTACACACGAGATCCAAACCCCAACATCAAGAATCCGACATTGACTGCATTGCAAGCCGCCTTGCCGACCGCTTATGCGGCAAGCCAACCCAAACCCAGCGTGGGCGAATCTGCCTACAACGGATTGTGGGGCGCGACTTATACCGATGTCTATGGGAACATCAATACCGGTTCATCGACCATCCCCAACTTTACCTTTGTCAATCCGGCCACGGGTTTGTTGACCACGCTGCCGGTTTTGAACAAAGCCATCCAGGAATTGTTCGATCCGAATTACGGTCGCATGAATGCGACACTGGGTGTCGAATTGCCATTCACCACCTCGTTGACTGCAACCACGATTCCATTGGGATACGTCGATCCGGTCACCGAGTCGATTGCCGATGGCGAAACCCAGATCTGGAAGATCACGCACAACGGCGTGGATAGCCATCCGGTCCACTTCCACCTGGTCAATGTGCAACTGATCAACCGCGTAGGTTGGGACGGCACCGTCAAACCGGCCGATCCCAATGAACTCGGCTGGAAAGATACCGTCCGCATGAATCCGCTGGAAGACGTCATTATTGCGGTCAGGGCAAAGGCACCTGTCGTTCCGTTCGGTTGTCCCAACAGCATTCGCGCCATGGACCCGAGTCAACCGCTGGGTGTTGCAACAGGTTTCACCCAGGTTAACCCCGCCACGGGAACACCCGCGGTCGTGACCAACGCGACAACCAACTATGGCTGGGAATACGTGTGGCACTGCCACATCCTGGGACATGAAGAGAATGACTTCATGCGGCCGTTTGTTTTCAAGTCCAACGCAATCGCACCGCCTGCGCCCACTGGCCTGACGCTTGCAGCGGGCGTCCTTAACTGGACAGATCCGACACCGGCAGCGGCACTTACGACGCCTGGCAATCCGCAAAACGAGATCGGTTTCCGTATCGAGCGTGCGGCCAACTATGGTGCCTTTACGGTCCTTGGAACTGTGCTGGCGAATGCGACCACCTATACCGATACGACCGTGCTGGCGGCACTCACGGATTATTCGTACCGCGTGATTGCGTACAACGCGGCGGGTGATTCAATACCGTCCAACACGGCAACACTGGTGCAACAACCGGGCGGCTTGACACCTTCCGTGCTGACGTTCGCAGCCCTGCCGGTTGGTACGGCAAGCGTCGCTCAAGTGTTGACCCTGCCCAACAAGGGAGTTACAGCGCTCACGATCACAGGCTTCACGATCAGTGGTCTGAACGCGGCTGACTACACTCAGACAAATACTTGTCCGGTGAGCCCGGCTACTCTGGCACCAGCAGCGAGTTGTGCCATCAGTGTGATATTCAAGCCAGCAGCAGCAGGGGCATCGGCTGCGATGTTGACTGTCGCGACTTCAGCGGGTCCGATGACAGCAGCGTTGAGTGGAACCGGGCAAGGAGCTGGCGCCACATTGACGCCGATTACTCCGCTTGCATTCCCGGCTCAACCCCTGGCAGTTGCCAGTGCGGCACAAGTGGCAACGCTCACCAATACCGGAGCCTTGCCGCTCTCTGTCACCAGTATCGCGATCAGCGGTACCAACGCGACGGAGTTTGCACAGACCAATACCTGTGGAGCTCTGCCGGCCACTCTGGCCGTCGGTGCAACGGGTACCTGCACAATCAGCGTGACGTTCACGCCGACCACGGTAGGTTCCAAGACGGCAACGCTGACTGTGGTCGATGCAGCAGGAACGCAAACGATTGCGCTGAGCGGTTTGGCTGCAACGGCTTCGGCAACATTGAATCCGTCGTCGCCGATGCAGCTGGCCTATGCGACCCAGCAGTTGGGAACAACCAGCGTAGCCCAGTTGGCGACGCTGACCAACACGGGTAGCAGTCCGATCACGGTCACCAGCGTCACGATCACGGGTGCGAACGCGGCAAACTTTACAGCCGCGAACGGTTGCCCGGTTAGTCCGGCAACACTGGCAGCAGCAGCAGTTTGTACGATCAGTGTGACCTATACACCGACCGTAGCCGGACCCAACTCGGCAACGCTTAATGTTGCAACTTCAGCCGGTGCGAAAACAGCAGGTCTGAGTGGCAGCGCGCAAGGTCCTACGGCTTCGTTGACGCCCGCACCGCTTACGTTTGCGGCCCAGGCGCCTGCAATTGCCAGCGCTGCACAAGTCGTGACGCTGGCCAATACCGGGCTCGGCCCACTGTCAGTCACCAGTATCGCGATCAGCGGTGCCAACGCGACTGAATTTGCGCAGACCAATACCTGCGGCGTTCTGCCGGCGACCCTGGTTGCCGGAGCAACAGGCACCTGCGCGATCAGCGTGACCTTCACACCGGCGACTATCGGTGCCAAGACGGCAACACTGACGGTAGTCGATGCGGCAGGTACACAGACGGTTGTCCTGAACGGAACGGGTGCAACGGCAACGCCGGCGGTCGCTACACTGACACCGGCAACACCGCTCGCGTTCGGTTCGGTGGCCGTATGGTCTGCCAGCGCACCGCAAGTGGCGACATTGACCAACACCGGAGGTACAGCACTGGCCATTACCGGCGTCAGCATGGGAGGAACCAATCCCTTTGTCTTTGCGCAGACCAATAATTGCGGTACCAGCCTGGCAGCAGGTGCGAGTTGCGCGATCAACGTGACGTTCACACCAAACGGTACCGGAGCCAAGTCTGCAGTATTGAATGTGGTGGATGCGTTGGGAACCCAGAGCCTTGCCTTGAGCGGTACGGGAGGCGCTGCAGCAGTACCGGCAACAGTCACTTTGACACCGGGATCGCTGGCATTCGGCACGCTGACAGTCTGGGCAGTCAGCCCGGCGCAGGTCGCGACATTGACCAACACCGGTACCACAGCACTGCCGATGACCGGCGTCAGCATCGGAGGCGCCAACCCCTTCGTTTTCTCGCAGACCAATACCTGCGGTACGAGTCTGGCAGCAGGTGCGAATTGCACGATCAGCGTGAAGTTCACGCCTAACGGCGTGGGAGCCAAGTCCGCGACACTGAATGTGGTGGATGGGGCAGGAACCCAGACGGTTGCACTGAGCGGTACAGGCGCAACGGCTGGAACACCAGCAACGGCCACGCTGACTCCGGCATCGCTGGCGTTCGGATCGGTGACAACCTGGTCAGTCAGTGCAGCACAGGTCGCAACTTTGACCAACACGGGTACCACCGCAATGGCAATTACCAGCATCACCATGGGAGGCACCAATCCCTTTGTCTTCGCGCAGACCAATACCTGCGGTACCAGTCTGGCAGCAGGTGCTAGCTGCACGATCAGCGTGAAGTTCACGCCGAACGGGGTAGGCGCCAAGTCCGCGACAGTGAATGTTCTGGATGCGGTAGGAACCCAGTCGGTCAGCTTGAGTGGCACAGGACTGTAGTTTGCTGGTAGTTGACATTAACTTTTAGGAGATAGAAATGAAATCAATTGCGAAATTCGTTTGTTGTGGTGTGGCGCTGGCCTGGATGTGCAGCGCAGCGGCGGAGGACGATGTTGCGAATCCGGCCGAAGTGACGGAGACCACCGCGGCGGCAGCGGGGGGGGCAGTCCCCGCCTCGCCGACAGGCGGGAGCGGCAGTGTTCTCACGCAGGTGGCTGCAGGGGCAGCAGCGCCTGCCTCGACTGGCGGTACGGCAAATGCCGTGCAGGCTGATGCCGGGGCTGCAGCCCCGGCGGCGGAAGATGCGAAAGTCGTTCCCACGCCGCCTGCACCGAGAATCGCGGTCAAGCCGTATCACGACAAGATCAATCGGGCGAATGTGGAAAAGCGCATTGAAAATAATGCGGCCATTACCCAAAAGCGATCGGCGGTTGTAGAGAAAGATGCCGCCGACAGGGCCGCCAAAGCGCAACAAGGCCAATAACCGGATTATTGAACTTTCCAAAATACATGACAAAAGTCTCGCATCACGCTATTTCCCTCACCCTCAGTCCCTCTCCCAGAGGGAGAGGGATGCAAAGCCCTTCTCCCTCTGGGACTGCGGGAGGGTCGTTGCGTAGCAACGGGGAACCCACCGGCGTACCCTTGGCGGGTGTAAGGGTGGGGATGAGGGAAGGCACGTGTCATGATTTATGGAAAGATCAATAATCGGAATCGATCAGGAGAATTCAAGATGCGCAAATGGATAACAGTAATGGGCCTGGGACTGATGGTGTCCCAGGCAAGCGCGGGTGAAATGCAGATTCTCAAGACGCAGAAGGATGTGGTGAGCTACGGCATCGGAGTGAATATTGCAAAAAGCTTCAAGAAGGACGATGTCGAGTTCGACATGGAGCTTTTGATCAAGGGCATGAAAGACGGCCTTTCCGGTGAAAAGCTGCTGATCCCGGAAAAGGATCTGCGTCAGGTGATGAATTCATTTCAGGGAGAACTACGGCGGAAGGCGATGATTCATCATCAGACTGCAGCGGAAGAAAACAAAAAGAAGGGGGATGCATTCCTGGCCGAAAACAAGGCCAAAGACGGCGTGGTAACCCTGCCGAGTGGCGTGCAGTACAAGATACTCAAGGCGGGGAGCGGCAAGAAACCCATGGATAGCGACACGGTTGAATGTGAGTACCACGGCACACTCCTGAACGGCACCGAATTTGACGGCACAGAATCCGGCAAACCGGCGACTCTGAAAGTTGAAATGCTGACCGCCGGCTGGAAAGAAGCTGTGAAGCTCATGCCTGTCGGTTCCAAATGGCAGATATTCATTCCATCTCAACTTGCTTACGGTTCGCGCGGAGTGGGCAGTGATATCGGGCCGAACGAGACGCTCGTTTTTGAAGTGGCACTGCTCGACATCAAATAGTCCTCAGCTGTTGTGCAGTTGTGAAGAGTGCGCTTGCGCACCAATTGGGTGCACCCTGCATAGCTGATTGTAGGATGGGTTGAGGCATCGGTGACATAAGTTGCATTGCTGAATAATAAAGGGGAGTGACATGCTGGATATTGGACGATCAAGAATGGGCAGCGCAATATTATTACTGCTCGGCACCGCATTGACACTCCCTGTTCTGGCTTCGCAACAGGACGCATCGATCAGCGATATTGAGATCGGCAGGCGTATTTATCAGGAAGGAGTATTACCTTCCGGTACGCCAATCACAGGCCTGCGCAAGGACAGCAAAGCGCTCGCCAGCACTGATGCCGCCTGCGCCAACTGTCACCGGCGCAGCGGCATGGGATCAGTCGAAGGGAACATTGAGGTGCCGCCCATCACCGGCAATGCCCTGTATGGTTTCGGCGACAAGGTCATCGCAACCATGGACCCGCGCAGCGGCAAGAAATGGAATCAGAAGCACGATCCCTACACCGACAAGACACTGGCCAAAGCCATCAGATTGGGTGTGAACAACAGTGGTCGCGAGATGAATTTTGCCATGCCGCGCTATCGGTTGGACGAGCGCGAAATGCATGCGTTGACCGCTTATCTCAAGCAGCTCTCGCGGCAATGGTCGCCTGGTGTTACGGCTGCGACGATCCACTTTGCCACTGTCGTCACGCCCGATGTTGCGCCTGAGCGCAGGAGGATATTGATAGACATGCTGCGCTCGGCCTTCGCCCAGAAAAATGGCAGCACCGTAACGGCGGGCCAGGCGGGCGGACGGCGACATATGGTGAGTCCGGCGGAGATGATTCTGGGAACCGAACGCAAATGGGAACTGGACGTGTGGGATATGGTAGGGCCACCCGACGCATGGAGGATGCAACTGGAAGAGCACTATCGCCTGCAGCCGGTATTTGCGCTGGTCTCGGGTCTGTCGAGCAGTACCTGGGAGCCGGTACATGATTTCTGCGAACGCGAGCAGGTGCCGTGCTGGTTTCCCAGTGTCGATCTGCCACCATCAGCGCAGGAATTCTATCCGGTCTATTTTTCCCAGGGAGTGATGCTGGAAGCGAATGTGCTGGCCAGACATTTGTTAACTAAGGAGGGGCCGCAACCCCGTAGACTGGTGCAGGTGTACCGGAATGAACCTGTGGGGCGCGGCGCCGCGCAGGCTTTGTCGCACGCCCTGGCCGGCTCCGGTATAGAAGTCGAGAACTGCGTGCTTGGCGATGAATCACCAAACGCATTGCGCCTCGCGGTGGCGGAAATTCAGGACAAGGATGCAGTCATGTTCTGGTTGCGCCCCGCTGATCTGGACATGCTGGATAAAGTGCGGCCGGTTGGCGATGCCTATTTTTCCGCACGGCTGGCTGCCGCCAGGCTGAACTCGTTTCCGCTGTCATGGAAGAGTAATGCGCATCTGGTTTATCCCTATGAGTTGCCGGAACAGCGCGAGGCCAACCTGTCCTATTTTCACCAGTGGCTGAAGCTGCGCAATCTGCCGCTGCTGGATGAACCGTTGCAATCGGAAATCTATTTTTCGGTCAACTACCTCAGCGACACGCTGGCGGAAATGCTGAACAACCTCCATCGCGATTACCTGCTGGAACGCGGCGAAAGCATGATCAACCGACGGGAGAACAGCAGGGCCGAGGGAGAAAACTGGTCGCGCAATACCTTGAGACAACCGGCCGTGAGCGCGTTGGCCCGGGTCAAAGTCGATATGCCCGGCGCAGGCGAATCAGCGAAGCCCGTGTTGAATAAAGGTGAGGGCACGACCATCTATCCGCGCCTGAGCCTGGGGCCTACACAGCGCTTTGCCTCAAAAGGCGGCTACATCGTGCGTTTTGCCGACAAGGCAAGTGACAAGCTGGTTGCCGAATCAGGCTGGATCATTCCCTGAATATGCAGGGTGCTGTCGGGACCGCCAATCAAGGCGGTTTCAGCACGTTGTATTCTGCTGGAGCGGATTTACTGTGAAAGACCCTCTTCCTTCTGCGATTAAAGCCAATGGCCGCTTGACGCCAAATCACACAATAGGGTCTACTCCGCAAACCAGAAAAAACCATAAGAACCGTAAAAAAATATACTAGTGCGGTCTAAACCATCCTGATGAGGGCGAAGGGGCGCTTGTGTTATGCAAGAATATTTCACCTGCTTCTGCATGATGGCCACTGTTGAGTTGAAAGTCAGGCGATGACTCCGGCCGCTGCGAGCACTCCAGCCACATCCAGAAGGGAATTCTCCCTCTACCAGCCTATGCTTGCGATCGCGGTGTTTGCCCTGCTTGTCGCCTATGCAGGCTTCTACGTTTTTCAGCAGATTGAAGGAATATTCGAATACGAAGAGCTTGAAGAGCTTGGGTCCATATCCGACGCAAAAGCCGGTCAGATCACGGCTTGGCGCAACAACCAGATACGTGTTGGAGAAACCCTTTCCCGTAATTCGATCCTGGCGCAGGAATTCGGTCAATGGCTGCAGGCAGGGGCGGTGCCTGATGAGCGCATGCAACAGATGAGGAAAATGCTGGACGAAGTGCGGATCGTCAGCGACTACACGTCGATATTGTTGCTGGACAATCACGGCGCAGTCAGGATATCTCCCACGGGCAAAACCGCTATTGACACGGAAGAAGCAAGATTGGCACTGCAAGCCATGAACACGCGCGAGGTATTGTTCTACGACATTCACCGCAATAGCCACGGCGACAAGGGAATCAGCATTGACCTGATCGCACCACTCATCGTGGCTGGAAAATATCACAACCGGGCAGTGGGCGCTGTGGTGCTGCAGATTGACCCCAACCTGTTTCTTTACCCGACCATTCTGTCGTGGCCCAGAGCAGATGCAAGCGCTGAAACGCTGCTCGTGCGGAAAGAGGGTAACAATGTTCGGTACCTCAGCGAACTGCGCTACAGAAGCGGTGCGGTGCTTACGCTGCGCAACCCGCTGGATGCGCCCAATTCGCCGTCCGCGCTGGCCGTATTGGGTCAATTTGGCACGGCGGATGGAATTGACTACCGCGGAGTCCGGGTCGTTGCGGAAATGCGTCCGGTTCCGGGCACATCCTGGTTTGTGGTGAGCAAGGTGGACCGGGAAGAAATGCTTGCGCCCTTCACCCGGCTAAAACAACTGTCTTTGGGCATGGGTATCGCTTTTGCCGCAATTGGCGCGCTGATCATGCTGTTCTGGTATCGGGGCCAGACAGCACTTCGCAGATCCGCAAAGCTGATCGAGGATTTGTATAGCAATGCACCGTGCGGTTACCAATCGCTGGATGAAGACGGCGTTATTATCCAGGTCAACAATACCGAACTCGGCTGGCTGGGCTACACGCGGGATGAGATAGTCGGAAAGATGCGTTTCAAGAATTTGCTTACGCTTGCTAGCCAGCAGGCATTTCAGATCAACTATTCCGGATTCAAAGATAGAGGATATATCCACGACGTGGAGTATGAACTGCTCCGCAAAGACGGCACGAGCTTTCCCGTACTCCTGAACGCATCGGCAATCTACGACAGTGACGGACGATACGTGATGAGCAGGGCGACGATGTTTGACATCACCGCACGCAAGCTGGTTGAGAATAAGCTGCTCGAAAGCGAGGCCCGTTTCCGTACCATGGCCGACAGCGCACCCATCATGATCTGGATGGCGGACGCGCAAGCTAATCAGGACTATCCGGGCTGCAACTATTTCAATCAGAAATGGTACGAATTTACCGGCATGCCGCGGGAACAGAAGCCAAGCTACGATTGGCGGGACTTGATCCATGCGAACGACAGACAGCACTGTCAGGACGTCTACGCCAATGCTTTCGAGAGCAAACAGCCGTTCAAGGTGGAATATCGTTTGCGCTGCCACGACGGGGTATTCCGCTGGATAGAGGATTCGGGCGTGCTGCGCTTTTCCGCCGACGGAGAATATCTTGGATTTATCGGCACCTGTATCGACTTCACGGGGAGAAGACTGTTCGAAGTATTGCGCGGTGAAATGGAACATACGGACCGTCTTAACATCGCCGGCGAAATGGCCTCCGGTCTGGCGCATGAATTGAGCCAGCCCCTAGCCTCCGCCAACACTTATCTGAGTGCCTGTCTGCGCGGCATGGCAGAAGAAAGGTGGGATTCAGCGCGCCTGCAAAGAACGGTCACGCTGGCCCATGCACAGACCGAAAGGGCGGGGCAAATCATCAAGCACCTCAAGGAATTGATCAGCAAGAAGGAGTTTGAACGCAGCATGCTGGATATCAATGCGGTGATCAGGGACAGCATTCAATTCATGGATCATGAACTTCGGCAGAGCATGGTCATGGTTACGCTGAATGTTTCCCCGTTGCCGCCGGTGCGGGCAAACAAGATTGAAATCGAGCAAGTGCTGATCAACTTGATCAAGAATGCGATCGATTCCATGTGCGACCAACCACGGCGCGAATTGAATATTATTACCAGCGCTATTGAATCCGGTTCTGTTCTGGTCAAGGTCAGCGATACGGGCAAAGGAATTGCCGACGCAGATATGGATAAGGTATTCGACGCTTTCCATACCTCCAAAAAAGATGGACTGGGTCTGGGGCTGGCCATATGTCGCTCCATGGTTGAGAACTATGGCGGAAAAATATGGGTGGAACAAAAGGAAGATAAGGGCATCGAGTTCAATTTTACAATTGCCGTCGGGGAAATTTCATGAGCGAAATATACTTGCAGCCCCAGGTGCTGGTGGTTGACGACGATGAAGCGATGCGCGACTCCCTGAGTTGCCTGTTGGAATCTGAACATCTTTCGTGCAGGTTGTTTGCCTCCGCAAATGACTTCCTTGAATTCTGCGCGGTGCCCAGAGTGGGATGTATTTTGCTGGATATCCGTATGCCGGGCATGGACGGGATGGAACTGCTGGAGAATCTGAAGGAACAGGGCATTCAAATGCCTGTGATCATCATCTCCGGGCATGGTGATGTGCCGCTGGCGGTGCGAGCCATGAAACAAGGTGCGTTGGATTTTATCGAAAAACCGTTCAAGGCCCAGGTGCTGCTGGACCGGGTGCAATGCGCCCTGGAATCAATTCAGGAAAATAGCGCAAGCAGTCTGAAACAATATGATTTGCGCAACATGTTCGATGCCCTGACCAGCCGGGAGACGGAAATCATGGAACTCGTCGCGGCAGGGAGTACGAGCAAGCTTATTGGCATAAAACTTGGAATCAGCACAAAAACTGTGGATACCCACCGCGCCAGCATCATGCGAAAACTTGATGTCAGGAATATCGCTGAACTCGTTAAGAAACGAATGGCCTTACTGGGTAAGCATTGACTTGAAATATGCTGCGTGCGCAGCTTGATCGAATCTGAAGGATGATTTGCAACAAGGTCACACGGTTTCGGGCGCGTCTGCAACCTGATCAGCATCGATTCGGAGTAGGATTCGGTCATCTGCAAAGCGCCCGGTGCAAGGGTGAATTTCATGCCAGCCGGCTGGGCTTGCGTTACCCCGGGCCCCGTTTATGACAGGCCGGGCGATATCTTTCCACAACTTTGCATCGCAAGGAGGCAGTCTGAGCAAAAGGCCGAACACACCAGGCAACCTGCGCGCCGAAGCCGAGACGCAGCTTGCCCGCGCGCCTTCGACAGACGATCCTGCACAATCCGCAGAGGAGGTTCTGCACGAACTGCGGGTGCACCAGATCGAGCTGCAGATGCAGAACGAAGAGTTGCGGACATCCCGGATTGCACTGGAGGCATCGCGCGATCGCTACGTGAATCTGTACGAATTCTCTCCCGTCGGCTATTTTACCCTCACGGCAGCAGGCCAAATCTCCAGGGTCAACCTTACGGGTACCACGCTGCTCGGGGTGGAACGCAACAAGTTACTGCAACAACGTTTTGCTCATCTGATCAGCCCGGAAGACCGTGAGCGCTGGCGCGGCTTTTTTATCAGTGTAATGAACCACGATGAAAAATCGGGGATTGAACTCGCGCTGCAACGCAGTGACGGTTCAATGCTGCACGCACATCTCGATTGTTTGCGCGTGGAGAGTGCAGATGCCCCCCCGGAGATGCACCTTGTATTGACCGATATAAGCGCCATGGAGCTGAACAAGCAATTGCGCGCGGTGCAGCACGAACTGAGAGAGCAGTTGACATTCCAGACAGCCCTGATGGAGAGTGTTCCGGTTCCGATATTCTTCAAGGATCGCGAAGGGGTCTATCAAGGATGCAATCACGCCTTCGAGGAGGCGTTGGACAGAAGCCGGGCACAAATCATCGGGAAATCCGTGTTTGATATGGCATCGCCCGAAGTGGCTAACAAGTACCACGCGATGGATATCGATTTATTGGAGCGCCCCGGCAAGCAGACTTACGAATGGGTGATCCAGAAGGCGTCGGGCGAAATACGCGATGTGGTATTTCACAAAGCGAGTTTCCTTCGCAACGACGGTAGCCTGGGTGGGTTGATAGGCGCGGTGGTGGATATTACCGACCTCAAGCGCAAAGATGCTGCACTGCTGGAAAGTGAAGCCCGACTGCGAGCGGCCACTGAAACTGCACGTGATGCCATCTTCATGATGGAAGGGGAGAGCGGGACCATTTCGGAGTGGAATCCCGCTGCGGAGACGATATTCGGCTTTACTAGTGCAGAGGCGCTAGGCCGTGAGCTGGTGGATTTGCTGGTACCTCCCCGTTATCATGAGAGAGCGCTGCACGGCTTATCCCATTTTGCCAATCCCGGTGACAGTGAGGCGGCAGGCAGAACATTGGAACTGACGTCCTTGCGCAAGGATGGCACAGAGTTCCCCATTGAGCTTTCCCTGTCCGCCATGCAGGTGAATGGCAAATGGTTTGTCACCGGCATCGCGCGCGACATCACCGCGCGCAAACTGGCGGAGAACAGGCTGCTCGAAAGTGAACAACGTTTTCGCATGATGGCGGACAGTGCACCTATCATGATCTGGATGGCGGAGGCCCAAGGTCATGAGGACTGTACGGGCTGCATGGGCTGCAACTATTTCAATCAGAGATGGTATGAATTTACCGGCATGCCGCGAGAGCAGAAGCCAAGCTGCGGTTGGCAAGACGTTATCCATGCTGACGACAGAAAGCACTTTCAGGCCGTCTACGCCAATGCTTTTTTGAGCAAACAGCCGTTCAAGGTGGAATATCGTTTGCGCTGCCACGATGGGGTATTCCGCTGGATAGAGGACTCGGGCGTGCCGCGCTTTTCCGCGGGCGGAGAATATCTTGGATTTATCGGTACCTGTATCGACCTTACCGGGAGGAAGCTTTACGAAGTAATACGCGGTGAAATGGAACATATTGACCGTCTTAACATCGCCGGCGAAATGGCCTCCGGTCTGGCGCATGAGTTGAGCCAGCCCCTGACTTCAGCCAACACCTATCTTGGTGCCTGTCTGCGTGGAATGGCAGAAGAAAGGTGGGATTCAGCGCGCCTGCAAAGAACGGTCATGCTGGCTCATGCACAGACCGAAAGGGCCGGGCAAATCATCAAGCACCTCAAGGAATTGATCAGCAAGAAGGAGTTTGAACGCAGCATGCTGGATATCAATTCGGTGATCAGGGACAGTATTCAATTCCTGGACCGTGAACTTCAGCAGAGCATGGTCCAGGTTACGCTGCATGTTTCCCCGTTGCCGCCGGTGCGGGCGAACAAGATTGAAATTGAGCAAGTGCTGATCAACCTGATCAAGAATGCAATCGATTCAATGTGCGACCAACCACGGCGCGAATTGAATATTGTTACCAGCGCTATTGAATCCGGTTCTGTTCTGGTCAAGATAAGCGATACAGGCAAAGGAATTGCGGAAGAAGATATGGATAAGGTATTCGACGCTTTCCATACCTCCAAAAAAGATGGACTGGGTCTGGGGCTGGCCATATGCCGCTCCCTGGTTGAGAACTATGGCGGCAAAATCTGGGTGGAACAAAAGGAAGATGAAGGCATCGAGTTCAATTTTACACTTTCAGTCGGAGCTGATTTGTGAACGAAAATTGCTTGCAACCATTGGTGCTGGTAGTCGACGACGATGAGTCCATGCGTGACTCCATCTGCTGTCTGCTGGAAACGGAAAGAATTCCCTGCAGGATGTTCGCCTCGGCGCAGGAATTCCTGGAATTTTATTTGCGGACCCAGTCAGGATGTATTTTGCTGGATATTCGTATGCCGGGCATGGACGGGATGGAACTGCTGGAGAATCTGAAGGAACAGGGTATTCAAATGCCTGTGATCATCATCACCGGGCATGGCGATGTATCGTTGGCGGTGCGAGCCATGAAACAAGGTGCGTTTGATTTTATCGAAAAGCCGTTCAAGGCCCAGGATCTGCTGGACCGGGTGCGTGTTGCGCTGCAGTCAAATCAGGAAAGCAGTTCAAGCAATCTGAGACAGGACGGTCTGCGCAACGCCTTTGAGGGCCTGACCAGCCGGGAGATGGAAATCATGGAATTCGTCGTGACGGGGAGTTCGAGCAAGGTCATCAGCATCAAGCTCGGAATCAGCACAAAGACAGTGGATGTCCACCGCGCCAGTATCATGCGGAAACTTGGCGTCAAAAATATCGCCGAATTGGTTCAAAAGAGATTGGCACTGCTGGACGAATAATTGATTTGAAGTAATATACGGTGGTATTCCTGCAGCACCGTAAACCGCCCGTTTTTCTAGGTATATTTACCTAGGAAACTGTCCCTATTTACTTTTCCCGATTGCCCTAGGTACTTATCCCAATTGTGGCCACTTTGGATATGTAAGAGTATCCGTCACGACTGTAGATGGATGTCTACAGTGTTGGCTTCAAATGTACAGCGCATATGTATTTTGCAATGTTCGAGATGGCAGAGTCATGAACTGTATTCCATGGGAGAAATCATGTACACAGACACGATTAAGTACTTGAAAGAGCCGTTCACCACGCATAAAGCGGAACATACTGAAAAAATTCCGCGCATTCAAATATGCGGGCATAAATCCGAATGCGCAAAAATGAAGACCGCGTGGTGTGCATCGCAAACCAAAATGCGAACGATGGCGAACCACCTGCTGACAATTCAGGAAAATGAACGCAAGCGAATTGCTTCAGACCTGCATGATGGGCTCGGGCAGTCGCTGAACATGATCAGGTTTACCCTGGCGGAAACGGAAAAACTGCTTGCCAATGGCATGATCAGTGAAATGACCGAGTCGTTAGCGCACCTGAAATGCAAAATTCACGGAGTAATTGATGAGGTGCGCCAGGCTGCCATGGATCTGCGCCCCCCTATGCTCGACGACCTTGGAATTCTGCCCACATTGTCATGGTTCTTTCGCGAGCTGGAAACGGCCTGTCCGCACATAAGAACGGAGAATGATTTCAAAATCGAAGAGCGCGATATACCTGAGTCGCTCAAGATCACGATCTACCGCATTGTTCAGGAGGCCAGCAACAACATCATCAAACATGCCAAAGCCGATCTGATCAAGTTCAATCTCAGGCGGGCGGATGATGCGCTTCATCTGGTTATCGAGGATAACGGTACGGGATTCAATCCGGAAAGCGTGACTATACGCAAAGGCTCGGATAGAGGACTCGGCTTGCTGAGCATGAAAGAACGTGCAAGCCTTACCGGCGGTATCTACTTGATGAACTCAGTGATAGGGGCAGGAACCCGCATTCATGTGTCATGGAAGTACGAAAGTGTGGCAGGCGAATAGCAGGACCGATTGATACCGGGACAGGTGCTTCTGTCCAGACAGAGAGAAGTTTGCGATGTTCATCGCACACGATGGCCCTGCTTACGCGATCAAAGCAGTTCGCCCTGCAATTCCAATATGGCTTCTTTTCATTGCCGTCCAGGTTGTGGACGCCGCTTGGGGCATACTGATCCCTTTGGTCCGCCCATCTTCGGAATCCTCATGTTGGTCATTCAGTGTTACATCTTCTTCGGCCCACCACCAACCTCCCCCGACGCTGCTGCAATAAACGCGCTAGTTGCCTATTTTGTCTTTGCCGTGATTGCGTTGTGGCCAGACCGGCAGAGCAAATATGTGGCTGCAAATCAACAATAGAGCAAGGTTTTTGTTATTTCCCTGCCCACCCCGCGGTAGCCCGTATAGCGGCCGGCGGAATCGAATATCGGTTCCCCGCTCACCATTAAGTATTGGCGCGAACCGTCGAGATTAATCCGACTGTAGACGTAATCCTGGAATGGCAGTCTGGCTGCCAACTTCGCCTCAAGTATCTTGCGCTCGGATTCTTTCAAGTAGCCTGCATGATTATCCTTGGTTTTCAACTGCGCACCGTCAAACTGGATTCCGAGCATTTCATGCACCATGCCGAAAATCTTGGTGAATTGACCGTTTTCATCCTGTTCCCAATACCAGTCGGATGACATCTCTGTCAGGCGGCGAAAACGCATTTCGCTTTCACGCAATTCGGCAGTCCGTACTTCCACGGTATGCTCCAGGACCTGGTTGTACTCTCCTCGCTGTTTGTACAACAAGCGCACTTCCAGCATGTTGTGAATGCGTGTTTTGACTTCGACCAAGTCCAGGGGTTTCGATACGAAATCCTTCGCCCCGGATGCAAGCGCGCGCAGCTTGTGCGCCGGTTGTGCCGTGATCACCAGAATGGGAACATAACCTTCAGCTTCGATCTCTTTCAGGCCTTCCATTACCTGAAAACCATCCATGATGGGCATTTGCAAATCAAGCAGGATCAGGTCATAACAATTGGTGCGATGCAACGCGCACACGGCTTGCGGGTCTGTAGTGGACGAAACATGCCGATAACCGGCTTTGCTCAACATTTGTTCCAGCAACTGCACATTGGCTTCCTGATCGTCGACGATCAGAATGCTTGCATCAAGAATTTCTTCGGTACTCTCCATACAATTTTCCTTCATGAATGCTTACTGTGATCTTGTCATCTGCAGACAAGCTACATTAACTACGCGCCATTTTCATCAGATCAGCTTTGAGCAAGTCTGCAGAACCGATCATCACGACGATACCGGGCCAAGAGTGCGGCTTGATCCGGCTTCCGCCAATTCCAGCGCCATATCCAGAGCCTCCATGAACTCGTTAACTTTGATTGGCTTGGTCAGATAGCGAACAAATCCCGCATCCAGGCCTTTCCTGATGTCGCTGGGCATGGCATTGGCGCTGATGGCAAGCACCGGAATGTGTGCCGTGACCGGATCTTCGCGCAGGATCTTCAGGGCCTGGATACCGCTGATGCCGGGCAAGTTGATGTCCATCAGGATCACTTCCGGCAGATGGATGCGTGCCAGAGCAATGCCCGTTGTGCCATTTCCTGCCCTCAACAAATGCATATCGGGACGACGCTGGATGAGTTGCTCGACCAATTGCATGTTGGCCTGATTGTCTTCCACATATAGCAAGGTGCGCAGCGCGGTTCCATGTTGTGCAGGAACTTGAAGCAGAGCAAGCGGTTCGTCTGTACCGACATCGAGTAATGGTTCGTCCGACAAATCCAGTTCGATCCAGAACTCGCTTCCTTTTCCAACAGTGCTTTCAACGCCGATTTCGCCCCCCATCAATTCGACCAGTCGCTTGCTCACCACCAGACCGATGCCGGTACCTTCCTCGGCACTGGCCTCCTGTCCGAGGCGATTGAAGGGTTGAAAGAGTTGTGAGATTTTTTCCGGGGCCAAACCTTCACCGGTATCCCGCACGCTGATACGCATCCGCTTCGCTGAGGTCGTGCTGCATGTTACGTTGACCGTTCCCTTGGCGCAGTTGTATTTGATCGCGTTGGACAGTAAGTTGATCAGTATCTGCTTGACTCTTGTTTTGTCTGCATAGACAAAACAAGGGCCATCGAGCAGAGGAAAGCTCATGCGTATACCGCTCTTTTTGGCCTGTGGTGCGATCATGGCCTGACAATCGAGAAGTATTTCGGTCACCGACATGGGTTCAAGTGACATCGGCAACTTGCCGGACTCGATCAACGCGAGATCAAGGATTTCGTTAATCATCTCCAGCAGATACCATCCTGCCTTGAGAATCTGTTTGATGCTGGCCTTCTGGGTGGACGTTGGCTCCGGTGTACCGGACTCCATTAATTGGGCGAAACCGAGGATTGCATTGAGCGGGGAGCGCAATTCATGACTCATGCTGGAGAGAAAATCCGATTTGGCGAGGTTGGCTTTTTCCGCCACGTACTTGGCACTCTCCAATTCGGTGTTTTTTCCATGTAATACCTGATCCTGGAGTTTGCGTTCGGTCAGATCGCGGGTCAGCTTGGCGAAGCCGCGCAGATTGCCGTCTTGATCACGAATTGCAGTAAGAACCACATTTGCCCAGAAGGTGGAGCCGTTCTTGCGTGCTCGCCAGCCCTCATCTTCGAAGCGTCCGTTGGCTGTCACGATGTCCAGATCCCGTTGCGGCGTGCCGCGCTCAATATCATCGCGCGGGTAGAAGATCGAAAAATGCTGGCCGACGATTTCCTCCGCGGTGTAGCCCTTGATTCTCTGTGCGCCGCTGTTCCAACTCACCGCTTGCCCGGTCGGACTCAACATCACAATGGCGTAGTCGCTCACGCTTTCCACCATCAAGCGAAAACTTTCCTCGGCCCAGCGAAGTTGCTCCTCAACTTGTTTTCGCGCGGAATTGTCGGTGCCGATCAACAGATAGCCGATGATGGTGTTCTGAGAGTCGCGCAAGGCTGTGACCGAAACGACCGCCGGGAAGCGGCTACCATCCCTGCGGATATAGGTCAGTTCGTAGATATCTTCGATGCCCCGCGAAGCCTTGAACACCAAGGCCTCAAAGCCCGGGGTTATTGCAGTGCCCAGTTCAGCGCTTAAGGCCTGGGCGCGTGCGATAACTTCCTGCGGGTCGGAGATATCGGCGGGTGTGATTTTGTTCATCACATCGGCGGCGGCATAGCCCAGCATGCGCTCGGCGCCGACGTTGAAGATCTGAATCACGCCCTTGGCGTCGGTAGCGATGCTGGAGAAGTTGGCGCTGTTGAAAATAGCGCTCTGTAACGCGCCCGCCTTGAGTAGTGCCGCCTCCGCCTGCTTGCGTGCCGTGTTGTCCGTGCCGATCAGCAGATAGCCGATGATGCCGTCCTGTGCATCGCGCAATGCAGTGACCGATACCACGGCGGGGAAGCGACTGCCATCCTTGCGGATATAGGTCAGTTCGTAGATATCTTCGATGCCCCGCGAAGCCTTGAACACCAAAGCCTCGAAGCCGGGTGTGATCTGCGTGTCGAGTTCAACGCTTAAGGCCTGGGCGCGTGCGATAACTTCCTGCGGATCGGAGATGTCGGCGGGGGTAATCTTGTTCATCACTTCGGCGGCGGCATAGCCCAGCATGCGCTCGGCGCCGACGTTGAAGATCTGAATAACACCCTTGGCGTCGGTTGCGATACTCGAGAAGTTGGCGCTGTTGAAGATTGCACTTTGCAATGCGCCCGCTTTGAGTAAAGCTGCTTCTGCCTGCTTGCGCGCGGTGATGTCGCGCAGGATTCCGGTGAAGTGGCGCTGGTCGCCCAACCACATTTCACTTACCGCCATCTCCATCGGAAAATAACTGCCATCCTTGTGTTTGCCGGCGACCTCACGTCCGAGGCCGGAAGCGCGCGCCTCATCACTTGCACTGTAATATTCGAGGGATCCATTGCCATTGCCCTGATCGCGATCAAGTTCGGGTATCAGCAGGCTGAACTTCTGTCCGATAAGCTCTTTTGCGGTGTAGCCGAACATTCGCTCGGCGGTCGGGTTAACTGTCTCAACAATGCCATCGATGGAATGGATGGTGATGATGCCGTCCGCCACGGTATTCAGTATGGTTTGAATCAATGCGGAACTGTCGCGCAAGGTCTGTTGTACAGCGTATTCTCCGGTGACATCGCGAAATACCAGAACTGCGCCAATCACCTGTCCATCGCGGTTGCGAATCGGTGCGCAACTGTCGGCGATGTCGCACTCGATGCTATTGCGTGCAATCAATACGGTGTGATTGGCGAGGCCCTGTATCGTGCCGTGCTTCAGTGTTTCCATGACCGGGATAGCGGCGGGTAGACGGGTATCTTTGTTGATGATGTGGAATACCTCATTCACAGGGCGACCGGCGGCTTCCGCCTGTGTCCAGCCGGTGAGTTTCTCGGCGAGGGGGTTCAGCAGTGTCACACGCGCGTGGGCATCAGTGGCTATCACGGCATCGCCGATGGAATTGAGCGTGACCGCAAGCCTTTCTTCGCTGACTTGCAAAGTGACGTTGGTCTGCTGCAGTTGATTATTCATTTCCTCCTGAATATCGAGCAACCGTTGTCGCTCGGCTTCAACCTGTTTGCGTGCGGTGTTGTCCGTGCCAATCAATAGATAGCCGATGATGCCGTCCTGTGCATCGCGCAAGGCGGTGACCGACACCACGGCCGGGAAGCGACTGCCATCCTTGCGGATATAGGTCAGTTCGTAAATATCTTCGATGCCGCGAGAAGCCTTGAATACCAGGGCCTCGAAGCCCGGCGTGATGGTTGTGCCGAGTTCGGTGCTCAAGGATTGGGCACGCGCGATGATTTCCTGCGGATCGGAAATATCGGCCGGGGTTATCTTGTTCAATACTTCGGCGGAGGAGTAGCCGAGCATGCGCTCGGCCCCAACGTTGAAAATCTGAATGACGCCGTTCGCGTCGGTGGCGATACTGGAGAAATTGGCGCTGTTGAAAATAGCGTTTTGCAATGCGCCTGCCTTGAGCAACTCCGCTTCCTCTTGTTTGCGCGCGGTGATGTCGGTTAGCGTGACCCGCAGGGCCGGCGCCGCGTCGGCCATAATGAGCAGGCTGTCCAGGCGGGCATCAAAGCTTGTACCATCGCTGCGCTGGAGAGTCAGTTCACATATTTGTTTATCGCGATGTTGCATCGCCCGCATAAAAAACTGCTGCCAGACGTCATGATCCGCCGGTGCGACCAGGCGTGCGAAGCGGCGGTGCAGTATGTATTTGCGATCTTCTCCCAGTAACGTCGCACCGGTCAGGTTAAGGGAGGTGATCTGGGTATCGCGCGACAACGTGAAGTAGCCGACCGGGGCGAACTCATAGAGATCCACATAGAGGTCGCGGGATACCTCGATAGCCAATTGCGCCTGACGCAATTCCTCATTCTGAATTTCAAGCTCAATCTGGTGCACATGGAGTTCATGCACAAGCTCTTCGGTAGGGCGCTGCGAGCCGTCAAGAGCCGATGCGCTACCTATTTGGGCCTCGGCCTTAGTGCGAATTGCGTCTTGCTTGCTGGACTTCTTGGTCATTTATGCCTCTAGTTTGTACGGCGTGCCATATTTCAGCAGTCGGCTTGATATCCTGCAGATTTACAAAAGCGAGCGAATCTCAAAATAGTTGAGATACCGGAAGGTCGCTTGGCATGTCAGCGGAAGTCGGCGGTGAATATCGGAACTACAATTCTGATTGGGCATGGCTGACCTTTATGCAAATCGCGAATGAGACTGCGGATCGCGAAACCGAAGGCGCGAACAATGCCGTATTAGCTTATAGGCTCATTTCAACCAAGCTACACATATATTTCAGGTGCAACGGATAAATTGAGCCTTTACGAATGAATTTGATCGCGAATGGCTTCAAAGTGCGGTTTCAGTCTGGATTGCCGTGAGGATTCCTAAGGTGTTTTACTTAGGTAGTTTTCCCGATTGTGCTCTCCTCTGATTTGTACCTGTATCAGCCACGACTGTAGATGGACGTCTGCAGTGTCGGCTTCAAATGTACATCGCCTGTGTACTCTGCAATGGTTCAGATGTCAGAGTCTTGGACTGTATTCCACGGGAAACACCATGTACGCGGACACGACACAGCACTTGAAACAGCCGCTCAATATGTACGAATTCGCAAGAGGTCGGATAGCGGCCTCGGCTTGCTGAGCATGAAAGAACGGGCAACTCTTACCGGCGGTGTCTACGTGATGAATTCAATGCCAAGGGCGGGAACCCGTATTCATGTGTCGCGGAAGTACGAAAGTGCGGCAGGAGCTGCTGTCTGGTAACTGGTAGCACGGCGCACGTGCCGGACTCGATCACGATTGGCCTGTGCCCGTCCGAATTTCCATGGACGCAATGCCGACCCACCAAAGCACCGGTGAAGATACATATGCTGTTGGATCTGTGCGGCTGCATTCCCGGCTTTCAAGTCATGACTACGTATCTTGCGCATTACAAATGCATACAAGCGCGTATTGCCCAACACGTCGAGCACAAATAGGATTTCAGCTACTGCCTGTTTTCAGGTTGTAGTGAATGCACTCAATGTTGAGCTGCATATTTGAATAATCTTAAATCGTAACAAGGAGTACTTGATGAAAAAGACTATTGCCGCTCTGTTGCTCTCCACCGCTGCATTTTCCGCCTTCGCTGCTGATGAAGGTTTCTATATTGGCGCCAATGCCGGACAGTCAAGAACCGATGCTTTTGACCTGAGTACCAACACGCTCTCGGCTTTTGCCGTGATTGGTGGTTACCAGTTCACAAGGAATATTGCCGCCGAGATCCTGTGGAACGATTTTGGCTCCGCTAAACTTGCGAACGGTACCTCAGCCAGAATTGACGGATACAGCGCCAAGGCTGTGGGCATCTATCCATTTGATGAGACGTGGTCGGTTTTCGCCAAGCTGGGTTATGCCCACGCGAAAATGGGAGGCAATTTAGGGACGTCGAAAAATGATGTCACCTATGGTGCAGGCGGGCAGTACAACATGAACAAGAATTGGGGAGTAAACCTGAATTACGATTTATACATCGTTACCGGTCCTGCACCGCGTTCTCAGAATGCCACGACCAAGGTTCCTTCCATAGGCTTGGCGTATAAACTATAGTTTTGACACAAAACAATAGCCGGCCTTGTCCGGCTATTGTTTTGCCCGTTGCAACCGCAGCAGTTCCGATCAGGCCGAACCCATGCCGCATTGTTCCCTCCCCCATGCAGGGGGAGGGGTAGGGTGGGGGTAGAAACCATGCGTGGATCTGATCGTAATTTCTACCCCCATCCGTGCGTGTGTTGTTGGGGCGAATGCCCCGTACAACCACGGCCTACCCCTTGCCCGGTTTCATTTCAGGCAACCGGACTCACATGTTCACGCCGGCGCTGTTAAGGAAATAGCCATTGCGCCCGGCCTCCTTGATGCGATACATGGCCATATCCGCCTTGTGCAGCAGGCTGTCGGCACACTCTCCGTCGTTCGGAAAAATGCCGATGCCAATACTGGCGGTGATTATCAATTCCTGTCCGTCAACATTCACCGGTGTGGAGCAGCAATCGAGAATCTTTTGCGCCACATTGATGACGTCCCCGGTGTGCAAAAGAACCGGAAGAATTGCGGTGAACTCGTCGCCTCCCAGTCGGGCAAGTGTATCGCCTTCGCGCAGGCAGTGCTTCATGCGTTCCGATACGGCCACCAGCAAGGCGTCGCCGATCTTGTGTCCAAGCGAGTCATTGATCTGCTTGAAGCGATCCAGATCGATAAACATCACCGCGAGCATGTGCTTGTCGCGCCGGGCTTGGGAAAGAAACACGTTGAGGCGATCCAGAAACAGTCGCCGGTTGGGCAGTCCCGTCAGCGCATCGTAGTTGGCCATATAGTGCAGGCGGTCAAGAATGTACTCCTGGGAATGGGTGGCAGAAAACATCCCCACATAATGGGTCACCTGTTGCTGGTGATTCTTGATGGCAGTGATGTTCAGCCATTCCGGAAAAATCTCGCCCTTTTTGTTTCTGTTCCAGACTTCTCCCTGCCAATGTCCAAGCGTGTTCAGCGCGTTCCACATTTCCTCATAGAAATGCTGGTCATGGTGTCCGGATTTGAACAGCGCCGGGGTTTGTCCAACGGCTTCTTTTGCGCTGTAACCGGTAGATTTTTCAAAGGCCGGGTTGACTGCCTGAATGATGTTGTGAGTATCGGTGATCAGAATGCCTTCGGTCGCATTCTCGATGATTCTGGAAAACAGTCGGGACACATCTTCCAGGCGTTTATGTGTCTTCTTGAGTTCAAGACGATAGGTATCCAGCTCATCCCTGAGCTGCAGTTCATCAACATGAAAGCGCGACATGGATTTGGCCAGCAGGGTTCCATGTTTTCCCGTCAGATCGGGTGTGTTCATATTTTGCTGCATGTTCATGGTTGATACCTCCACAGTCAATTAAGAAGAACGAGCCGGCTATCAGGTTATGGCCATTCGTAAGACAACGATTTCAAAAAGTCGGGTTAACGCACAGCCATCACCTTAACGTGGGCGGCATGACATGGAAATCAGCAGTGGGCTTAATTTGAAGTCGGGGCGCGCTGTAGAAATTCGTGAACCAATGCAGGTGCTCCTACAGTTGCGGCATGACTACGTAGTTACCCTACCGAGAAATACAGGGGCTCAGAACAAAGGTTACAGGTGCCGACCCACAGGCAGACAAGAGTCGTGCCGCTAAGATGCCATCCATGCAATCACACCAACTGAATGGCGCAAAAATGATGAAACCGGACTCTGTATTCACCCTGAATCAATCACCCGCCAAGAGCAAAGGATTCACCCTGCTCGAGCTGCTGGTGGTCATGGTCATTATCGGTTTGCTGGCGGGCTATGTCGGTCCCAAGTATTTCTCCCAGATCGGCAAGTCCGAGGTCAAGGCAACGCGGGCGCAGCTTGACGGGTTGGGAAAGGCGCTGGATCAGTTTCGGCTGGATACCGGCCACTACCCGACGATGGAGGAAGGGCTGGTGGCGCTGGTAAAGCATCCGACCAACGAGCCCAAATGGGACGGTCCGTATTTGACCAAGGATGTTCCTGTCGATCCCTGGGGTAGTCCTTATGTTTTCAAGTCACCGGGGGAACACGGCGAATATGACCTGTTCTCCTACGGTAAAGACAAGCAGCCGGGCGGCGAAGGCGAAGCTGCCGATATCGTTAACTGGTAGCGGGGTACAGGCATGCAATACGTGATCAAGGCATTGCGAGGGAATGAAGGTTTGACCGAACTTCTGCTGGAAGCGGCCGATGCCGCTGATGCAGAAGTTCAGGCCATACTCCAGGGCTATAGCGTCGTCGCAATAAAGGCACGCAAACAATGGGCCGCTTTTTTGCCACGGAAAAAATCAGGATTTCCGCTGGTGTTGTTCAGCCAGGAGTTGGGCGCCTTGCTCAATGCAGGCTTGCCACTGTTGGGTTCCCTGGAAACGCTGGCAGAAAAAGAAGAGCAGCCGGAAATTAGAAAAGTTCTTACACAAGTAATTTCCTTGCTCTATGAAGGACACACTTTGTCTTACGCACTGGAACAATCGCCGCGCGATTTTCCCGCGTTGTATGTCGCGACTGTACGTGCCAGCGAAAAAACCGGTTCGTTGACAGAAGTGCTGTCGCGCTACGTCAAATACCAGACGCAGGTTGAACTGGTCAAACGCAAGATTGTTCACTCCTCGATTTATCCGGTGATCCTGGCGGTTGCCGGTGCCTTGGTCGTGCTTTTCCTGATGCTGGTGGTCGTGCCGCGCTTCAGTCATATCTACGAAGATCTCGGCAGCGATCTGCCGCTCATGTCGCGACTGATGATGCATAGCGGGCTGTTCCTGGAAGCCCATCTGCCATTCATATTGGCCCTGCTGGTCATGGCGGCGGCGGTAATTTATTACGCCGTCACCAATCCCGCCAGCAGGGCATGGCTGGAGCAAAAGTTATGGTCGTTACCCGTCATTGGCAAACGGCTGCATCTCTACCAGATGGCGCGTTTCTACCGCTCGCTCGGGATGTTGTTGCAGGGCGGCATGACCATCGTGGACGCGCTGCGGCTGGTTTCCGGTTTGTTGCAGGTATCGATGCGTGAAAGGCTGGAACGCACTGCAACCAGCATTCGCGAGGGACACGCCATCTCGCACGCGATGGAGAAACATGGACTCATCACCCCGTTGGCTTTGCGTCTGCTGCGCGTGGGAGAACAGACCGGCCGCATGGGCGAGATGATGGAGCGCATCGCGGCCTTTTATGAGGATGACATGGAGCGCTGGACCGACAAGTTCATCAGAATGTTCGAGCCCTTGCTGATGGCCTGTGTCGGTCTGGTTATCGGAACCATCGTCGTGCTGATGTATTTCCCGATCTTTGAACTTGCCGGGAGCATAGAATGAATCTCGCAGAATCCATCGATGCTCGACCTTCCCCTGTGTTCTCGCCCCAGCAAGTGCTGGATGCGCGCGCTCTGGCTGCGCAGACAAAACGCAATGTTGGCGAAGTGCTCGAAGAACAAACCGGGCTCGATGCAGAAAGCTACGTCAAGGCATTGGGCCGGATGCTCCACTATCCGACATTTTGTATGGATGACTTGAACCGGCTGACCCCGGCGTTCGATATTCTGACTTTCGCCGAAATGCAGGAGAGAGGGAGTCTGTTGTTGCGGGACGACGATAAGCGGCTGCTCATGATCATGAGCGACCCTTTCACCATCGGACTTCAGGTGTGGGCGGAGCAACGCATAGCTCCGGCGTTTACCTGGGGACTGGCACATCGTGCGGATATCGCAGCGTATCTTGAGCACCATGAGAATTCGCTGCATGCCATGGATAGTTTTGAGGATCTGGCGGAGAACACCGGCAAGAGCGATGAGGATGTGGATGAATTGTCGTTCAAGTCCATCAGCGAGGACATCAGTCCCGTCATCAAACTCGTTCATTCGACGATATATGACGCGCTGAAAGCCGAAGCCAGTGATATTCACCTGGAAACCAACCCTGCCGGACTCAGTATCAAGTACCGCATCGACGGCGTACTGACGACGGTGGGGGCGATGGCGGGGCTGGATAAAGCGGAGCAGGTGATATCCCACGTCAAGGTCATCTCGGGTCTCGACATCGCCGAGCGACGCGTGCCGCAGGACGGGCGCTTCAAGGTGTCCATCAATAAACGCCCGGTGGACTTGCGCGTTTCCATCATGCCCAGTATTTTCGGCGAAGATGCCGTGTTGCGTATTCTGGACAAGCAAACGCTGTCCGGCAAGATGAATGGACTGCGCCTGGATCATCTGGGATTCGATGACAAATCGATGGCCGTCATACGACGTCTTTCGCAGGAGCCCTATGGCATGGTGCTGGTCACTGGTCCCACCGGCAGCGGCAAGACCACCACCCTGTATGCGGCCATCTCGGAAATCAACAACGGCCAGGACAAGATTGTCACCATCGAGGACCCGGTCGAGTACCAGTTGCCGGGCGTTTTGCAGATTCCGGTCAATGAGAAGAAGGGCCTGACTTTCGAGCGGGGCTTGCGTTCCATTCTGCGACATGACCCGGACAAGATCATGGTGGGGGAAATCCGCGATCCGGAAACCGCCCAGATTGCCGTGCAGTCTGCCCTGACGGGTCACCTGGTGTTTACCACCGTGCACGCCAACAACGTGTTCGATGTCATCGGCCGTTTCACACACATGGGCGTCGAACCCTACAGTTTTGTTTCCGCGCTGAATGGCATTGTGGCGCAGCGTTTGATTCGCGTGAATTGTCCGCACTGTGTTGCGGACGACCATCCGAACGAAGCGATGATCGCCGCATCCGGGATCAGGCCGTCCGATACGAACATCACCTTTCGCGCCGGCCGCGGCTGCGGACAGTGCCGCGGCACCGGCTACAAGGGACGCAAGGCGATTGCCGAAATCCTTTATCTCAACGACGAAATTCGCGAACTCATTGTCGCCAGGCAACCCATCCGCCTGATCCGCGAAGCGGCGCAGCGCAACGGTACGCATTTTTTGCGCGACGGCGCATTGAATATGGTTATCCGGGGTGAAACCACTTTACAGGAGATAAATCGTGTCACTCAGATTGCGTGATGAACAACGTATCGTGCTGCGCCCGGACCGCGTGGTGCTGGCACAAATGAAGCGCGAATGGACGCGGCATGGATTGAAGCGCCATGTGCACTCGATGCAGGAGCTGCCGTGTTTGCCGACAAACGGCGATGGCTTGCCATGGAGCGGTGCACTCGGCGTGCTTGAATCCGCATTGCCGACAATATCCGGAAGAAGATCGCATGCAACGGTGGTTCTATCCAACCACTTTATGCGCTACGCGTTGATACCGTGGAGCGACAGCCTGTTCGATGCAAGGGAAATAAAGGCTTACGCGCAGCATTCATTTAGTGAAGTATATGGCCGCGATTCCAATATCTGGGAATTGAGCATCAACTCCGGCAAGTCAGGTGTGTTGCAGATGGCCAGTGCCGTGGATACGCGATTGCTCGATTCGTTACGCGAGTTGTTTGGTCGTGCCGGGGTCAATCTGAAATCCATCCAGCCCCACTTGATGCTGGCATACAACGCCTGCAAAGCCTCGTTACGTGGACGGAGTGCGTGGTTGGCGCTTATTGAACACGGCAACCTGTGCCTTGCGCTGCTGCAAGAGGGGCGCTGGACCTGGGTACGATCAATGCGAATCGGCATCCAGTGGCAAGAGGAATTACCCCTTTTCCTGGAACGCGAGGCGATCAATGCCTGCGCGGAAACCGGCATAAATGACGTACTGCTGTGGACACCCGAGCATGAGGCGGCATCATTTGTTTCGGGCGGAAGATGGAACGTTCAGCACATGCAGCCTTCGCTCGTGCCCAGTCTCAGTCCGGAGCTTGGAAACCGATTCTCCATGTATATGAGCGAGGAATGCAGATGACCAGTCTCCGCCTCGATTTTCAGCGGTCCGTGCAACCGTTCCCTGTGGCAGGCACGGTTCTGCTGTCGCTTGCTATCGGCATTACGGTTCTGACCGGAGGCTATTACTACCGCCTGTCCACTGATTCAAAAGCGCTGGAAGACAGTCTGAAACAAATTGAACAGACGGCAGGCACACCAGCCAGGAGTCCTCATCCGGAGATACGGGGAGATATCAAACAAGCCAGCGAGGTATTGCGCCAGTTGACATTGCCCTGGGAAGATCTTTTTCAGGCAGTGGAGTCATCCACTATCCCGCAGGTCACCCTGCTGGGAATGGAGCCGGATCTGGAAAAACATGTCGTCAATATCAGCTGCGAAGCAAAAGATATTGCCTCAATGCTGAATTTCATGAAGCGGCTGGAAGCGCGTCAGGAATTTATCGCCGTGTATTTGCAGAACCACCAGATTCAGCAACGTGACCCGGAAAGGCCGGTGCGTTTTTCGCTCATCGCGTTCTGGAGGGCAGCGGCATGATGAATAATTTCAGACAACGTTTATACAACGCCATGCGCATGGTCAGGGGCAATGAATCGTCGCAGCCGCTGGCCACGAAGTCATTTGGCGCCAGGTTCGCTCTGCCGTCCCTTAATGTGCGCTGGCTGCTGCTGCGTGCTCCTGCATTACTGGGTCGAACCGGTGTGGTGGGTATTGGTTTGCTGATTGCCTGCACCGCATTTTATTTCTCGACAATTCAGCTGGCACAGAAGCAATTGTCTTCTACCGAAAAGAATGTCCAGTTCCTCCAGGAACAGATGAAGCTTGCTGGGCCGGGAGCGAATACCGATCAACACAGCAGCGAGGAGCAGATAGTCCGCTTCTACCGTTCGTTTCCCCAGGACAAGGATTTGCCGCAGTGCATGGAAAAAATATTCGCCACTGCACAAGACCACGGGATTGAGTTGGAGCAGGGCGAATACAAAGTGACCCGGGAAAGCAGCAACGGACTGGTGCGTTTTCAGATGACGTTTCCGGTGAAAGCGGATTATCCGCAGATACGCAAATTCCTGTCTTCCTTGAAGGCGGATATTCCGACCTTGTCGCTGCAACAAGTGCAGTTCAAGCGCCAGCAGGTGGGTGACGCAATGGTTGAAGCCAACATCAAGCTGGTGCTCTATCTGCTGGAGCAGAAATCATGAAGAAACCCTGGAGCAAATTGACCTTGTTTGGTGTTGCCGCCGGTGCGGCGTTCATGGCCATGGGCTCCGATGAAGATCAGGTACCTGCAAAGAAAGGCCGGGTCCGGATGCAGCACGTTGCCATGACTCAGCCTGATTCGACAGCAATACCAAATCCCGCAACGGCTGGGGACTGGCAGGAATTCGAACGCATGCTGCAGCAAAAGCAGCATCCCCACGTAGAAAAGAAAATCGGCAACGTGTTCAACGCTACTTCCTGGTATGTCCCGCCGCCGCCACCAGCGGCTCTACCGCCACCACCACCGGCAGCACCGCCATTGCCGTTCTCGTTCTTTGGACATTACAAGGACGCAGGATCGAATGCCGTTGTCATATTTCTGACCAATGCAGATCGCGTCTATACCGTATCCGAAGGGGATGTCATCGATGGCATCTATAGCGTGGGTCCGGTTGTTTCCGGCCAGATCGAATTTACATATTTACCAATGAATATCAAACAATCTCTCAACACGGGCGGAGTGCTATGACCATGAATCAAATCTTTCACGCACGCGGTTTCGCGACAAAGATCCAGCGCCGAATATTCGGCACGCGGGATGTGAACACTCAACACGGATATCTGTTCTGGAGTTGCGTTGTCCTTTTCCTGCTGTTGATCGTGATGCTGGGCGGATGTGCCGCAGATAAATTGAATCGCGAAGGACAACAGCTTCTCGATGAAGGGCGTTACGAAGAAGGGTTGTCGAAATTGCAGGATGCCTCCAAAGCCGAACCGGACAATATGACTTACCGCATCGAAGTGCGGCGCAACCGCGAGCAGATCGTGAACAGTCTGCTTGCCGGTGCGACTGAGGCACGCGCCTCCGATCACCGGGACCTGGCCCGCACAAATTACCAGCGCATTTTGCGGCTGGATCCGGCCAACAAGCGTGCCACAGGCGGGTTGGAAGAACTTGCCATGGACGAGCGCCACGACAAGTTGATTGCAGATGCGAAAGATTACCTGAAGAACGAAAATCAGGAAGCGGCCGGTGCCGCGCTGAAATCGGTGTTGCTGGAGAATCCCAGGAACAGCCAGGCGTTGGAGTTGCAACACCAGATCGAAGAGCAGCTGACCAAGGAGCAGAACGCGGGCCCTTCGCTCAAGGCACAGTTCAAGAAGCCGGTTACCCTGCAGTTTCGCGACGCCAATCTCAAGATTGTGGTTGAAGCGCTGTCGCGGGTCAGCGGCATCAATGTCTTGCTGGACAAGGATATCCGGCCCGATATCAAGATATCCATTTTCGTGAAAGAAGTGTCGGTGGAAGACACCATCGACCTGATCCTGATGCAGAGCCAATTGGAAAAGAAGATCGTCAACGACAACACGATATTTGTTTACCCGAATACGCCGGCGAAAGTCAAAGACTATCAGGATCTCGTGATCAGAAGCTTCCACCTTACCAATGCCGATCCCAAGCAGATGATGGGGATGCTCAAGACAGTGCTCAAGACCAGGGATATTTACCTTAATGAAAAGATCAATTCCATTGTGGTACGCGATACGCCGGACGCAATCAGCCTTGCCGAAAAAATGATCGCCGACCAGGATATCGCCGAACCTGAAGTCATGATGGAAGTCGAGGTGCTTGAGGTTAATCGGACCCGTCTGACTGATATCGGCATCAAGTGGCCAGATCAGCTTTCCCTGACTGCCCTTGGGACCGGTTTGGTGCCCGGATCCGCCACGGCCACTGTTGCTGCTTCAACAGCGCCGACCCTTACCGAATTAAAAAATATCAATAGCGACCACATCATTACCAGCCCTTCCATGAGCGTTGCACTGAAGGCAATGCTGCAGGATACCGATACCAACATCCTCGCCAGCCCGCGTATCCGCGCGCGTAACCGCGAGAAGGCAAAAATCATGATAGGTGACCGTGTACCGGTGATCACCAATGCCGTGACCCCGGTTTCCTCCGGGTCGCCGGTGGTGACCGGCAACGTGCAATATCTGGACGTAGGGTTGAAACTCGAGGTCGAACCGGATATCCACCTCAACAATGATGTAGCGATCAGGATCAACCTCGATGTCAGCACTATCGTCAAGGAAGTCCAGAACACCCAGTCCGGAACGCTCGCGTATCAGATCGGCACACGCAATGCGTCGACCCTGCTGCAACTGAAGGATGGCGAGACGCAGATTCTTGCCGGTCTGGTCGACAATGAACAACGTAATTCGGCCAGCAAGGTGCCCGGCTTGGGGCAGTTGCCGATGTTGGGACATTTGTTTTCCGAACACAATGACAATGGTTCGAAAACGGAAATCATTCTTTCCATCACGCCGCATGTCATCGGAAAAATGCACCAGGCTAGTGCCGGCGAAGTGCAAATGTGGTCCGGTACCGAAGGCAGTGTGCATATCAAGCCTGTCTCAGCGAAGCTGGTCAAAGCGGCGGTCGCGTCCAAAAATGCCAGCCTTGCAACTCCGGTCATTGCACCGGAGAGCGTGCAACAGCCCGTAGCGGTAGCGCCGGTGCTTTCCGGCACGGAAACGCCGGATGCGGCGTCTGTCCCACCGATGGTGCTTTCCTGGCAAGGTCCCAGTCAGGCGCAAGTGGGTGACAAGATCAGCCTTACACTTAACACCCAATCGACCCAGGGCGTGAAAAGTCTGGGCTTTCTGGTGGGGTACGATCCGAGAGTACTCAAGGCGCTCGATGTGATCGAGGGGAGCTTCCTGAAACAGGACAACTCGCCATCGAAACTCACCAAGGTGATCGACCAGACAACGGGCCAGATATTGATCGATTTATCCAGCACTGCGGCTGCGGGAGCCAGCGGTACTGGCAGTGTGGTTGCGGTCGTGTTTGAAGTGCTACAAGGCGCATCGCAGTCACAGATCACAACGAGCCAGATACTGCCGCTGGGTACGGGTAATGAGACGCTGACATTCAATGCGCCGCCTCCTTACGCGATCGCGGTGAGGTAATCATCATGCGCAGATCAGGATCTCTTCGCGGTTTCACGCTGATCGAACTGGTGATCACAGTGGCGATCGTCGGCCTGTTGGCTTCGGTGGCCTTGCCGTTGTCCGAGCTGTCGGTACAGCGCAGCAAGGAGCATGAGTTGCGCGTTGCGCTGCGCGAGATACGTACGGCGCTGGATGCTTACAAACAAGCGGTATCCGATGGGCGTGTAGCCCACTCGATGGGAGACTCCGGTTATCCGCCGTCACTGAAAGTGTTGGCGCAGGGAATGCCTGATATCACCAGTCCGGACAAGAAGAACATGATCTTCTTTCTGCGTCGTATTCCGCGCGATCCAATGACTGACGACCCGGCCAAGGCGGATGAGGAAACCTGGGGCAAACGAAGCTACGCAAGTGCTGCAGATTCACCGACAGAGGGTGATGATGTATTTGATGTGTATTCCCAGTCCCAGGTCATCGGTCTGAACGGCATTCCGTACAGAAACTGGTAGGAGAATAATTATGCTTAGGGATGTACAGAACAGGTCCGGTTTTCTCCCTCTCCCTCTGGGAGAGGGTAGGGGTGAGGGCTTTAATTCAACGAGCAACTCCCTCACCCTAGCCCTCTCCCCGAGGGAGAGGGGACTTAATCGGCATTTCCTTAAACAAAATCGCATCGGTTTTACCCTGATTGAATTGCTGGTGGTCATGGCGATCATTGCCACGCTGCTGACGCTGGCCGTGCCGCGGTATTTCAATAGCGTGGAAAAATCAAAGGAGGCGGTGTTGCACCAGAATCTCTTCCTGATGCGCGAGGCGCTGGACAAGTTTTACAGTGACAACGGAAAGTATCCTGATGTACTGGAAGAGTTGATCAGCAAAAAATACCTGCGCAGCGTGCCTGTGGATCCCATCACCGGCAGTGCACAGACTTGGCAGGTCATTGCGCCGGAGGTTGCGGAAAAGGGCGCGATCTATGACATCAAAAGCGGCGCCCCCGGCAATGCCCGCGATGGCTCCGAGTATAGGGTGTGGTAATGCTGCAAATCGCATACATAAAGGAAATGAAAGCGCGGAATTGCCCGCGGCAACTATTCCGCGAAAACGGGTTTACCTATCTTGGTTTGCTCGTTATTATTTTGCTGATGGGGATTGTTCTTGCTGCAGCAGCAGATGTCTGGAACACTTCGGTGAAGCGCGATAAAGAACAGGAGTTGTTGTTTGTCGGAAACCAGATTCGGCAGGCCATCAAGGCGTATTATGAACATACCCCTCCGATGGCTACTCGCTATCCGGCGAAACTGGAAGACTTGCTCAAAGACCCGCGCTACCCGTCGACACAACGGTATCTGCGTAAAATCTATTTGGACCCGATCAACGGCAGCATAACGTGGGAGTTGGTCAAGGGACCGGGCGGGGAGATACTTGGCATCCATAGCCGGTCCGGCAAGGAGCCGATCAAGAAGAGCAATTTCAGCAGCATGGACAAGAGTTTTGAAAACAAGAAGAAGTATGCAGATTGGGTATTCATGTACGCTCCCGGTCAGAATCCAGCAAGTCCGTTACCAAAGCCCTGATGCAATCGCAGGGTTAAAACCAAAATAAAGGAAAGCTGATTATGAAAACAATGAAACGCGTTCTGCTGGTCGAAGACCATACCATGCTGCGAGCCGGCATGAAATTCCTGCTGCAGGACATGGATCTCGAAATCGTCGGTGAAACCGACAACGGGCGTGATGCGGTGCGACTGGTCGATACGCTCACTCCCGACCTGGTGTTGATGGACATCTCCATGCCGGGAATGAACGGCATCGAAGCGTTGACCGATATCAAGCGGCGCTATCCAAAAACTCTCGTGCTGGTGGTCACTACGCACAAGGCCGACGAATATATCCATGAAAGTCTGCGTGCGGGTGCCGATGGCTACATACTCAAGGAAGCCTCACACGAGGAATTGCGCGTCGCGGTTCACAGTGTTTTGAACGGAAAGACTTACCTGAGTCCCGATATATCGAAGAAGGTGCTTAACGCTTATCTGGGTACTGACAATTCCAGCAGGCAGGCCAGTTCATGGGATACCTTGACCCATCGCGAACGTGAAATACTCAAGCTGGTGGCGGAAGGTCATCCGAATCGCTACATCGCAGATTATTTCTGCCTGAGCATCAAAACAATCGAAAAGCACCGTTCCAACCTGATGAAGAAACTTGATTTGCACAACGCGTCAACGCTGACTGCTTATGCAATCGAAAGAGGTTTGGTCTCCACTTCCTAGCAGATCCAGGAAGCCTTGAGCGTGACCCAACCGGCGTTGAATCGGGACGAAAATATTCCGCCTGACAAAAGGGTGCGCTCCTTCATCTCGGCAAAGCGGAATTTTTGACCAGAAGCGGAATTGACCTTCGCAGTGTCCAATAATAAAGATTGTTGTATCGGGGTATCGCCAATTCGCAATACGATCTTGTTGCCGGTCTGTTGCAATGTCAGGCCGATCTGATCCGTGTTCGAATGGTCGGCAATGTTCTTGAACGTTGACTCGATGATGCGGTAAATGACAATTTTGAGCTGAACAGGGATGGCCGCTTCCGCTATTGAAATTTCCCTCTCAACGATGATTTCTTCGTGGAACTGTTCAAATTCGCGGCAGAACCAGTTGATGGTCGGCAGCAGGCCAAGTTCATCCAGACTGGAAGGCCTCAGATTGGTTGCAATCGTGCGGACTTCCTGGATGGCATTTTGTATCACCGGGATTACGGCTTTCAACGGCGCCTTATTGGCATCAGGGGCGTTGATACGGCTGTTGCTGAATTCCACATTGAACTTGATTGCACTCAGCGTTTGTGCGAGCCCCTCTTGCAGATCGTAGGCGATTTTCTGCTTGTGTTGTTCTTCATTATGCAACAACCGGTTGGAGAGAACTTCCAGGGTTGCCGTCCTGTCCTGAATGATGTGTTGTTGCAAGTCGATTATTTTCTTAGCATGCCGCACGACAAGAATCAGCACCGCGTATAACAATGCCAGAATGAACTCGGCGCCGATCAGGAAAATGAGCAGATGCTTGTTGTTCTCCTGAATCAGATGGCTCATATCCGAATGAATTTCGAATACGCCCAGAACCGGCTCGTTCGGACTGTTGCGCACCGGGAGGTAGGTTTCCATCAGGTTGTCGCTATCGGACGCCGTCTCGAAGCGATTGAAGGTGTCGCGATAAATCATGGAGCTTGCATCCCTGCCGCTCAGGGCTGCAATAAAGAAAGGGTAGCTCGTTTGATTGATGTCGATCAGACCAGCTTTGGTCGAGAAGGCCAACTGCCCCTTGCGATTGTAAATATTGATCCTTTCCAGTGAATTGACTTGGGCCAATGTGCGGATCGCTTCGCCAGGCATGTTCGAAAACTGATTCAATGAGACTTTGCGCGTGCCGGTGTCGGTATTGGCCCGCAAATACGCTACCAGTTCGGGTTTGATCAAATCCAGAGCCGTTTGCGCGATCGCACGGTTATTGGTTTCCGCAATATGGAGAATCCATTGAATGGTTATTTGGCGGTAGAACAGGGTCAGAATGGCGGCTGTGACAAAAATAATGACAAAGCTGGATACCGAGTAGAAACGCATCAATTTGGAGTTAAGCAGCATTTTTCCCCTATTGTTTTTGACAGATTTTGAAGTGGGGTACTTTGCAGGGCTTTTTGCATTCCTACAACCCCGGATTTACTGTCTACACTGTATTTCTATAGCAAAAATTCACGCTTAACCTGTCTGGTACGACAACAGGAATCAATTTCCTTACAGGGGTTAATCATGAAAGCATTAGAACGCATGCCAATATTGCTGGCAGTAGCAATTGTTCTTGCTTACGGGTTGTGTCTGCAGCCCGCATGGGCAGATGTTTATGCCTATACCACCAGCACCGGCACAGTGAATCTTAGTAATGTTCAGATGGACAGTGACTACTCGATGATGCTCCCGGAACCAGTCGAACTGATTGATCTGATCCGAGACGATCAGATTGCACTGGTACCGGTTGAAAAAGATGTCGTGGTTCCAGAAACATACATCGGTCAGCCACTATTCAATATTTCCGATAAAGTGATCTACGACAAAATGGTTAATGACGTAGCCCGGATATATGGCGTAGAGAGCGCGTTGCTGCATGCCGTTATTTCTGTGGAGTCGCGCTACAGTCCCAAGGCAGTTTCAAAAAAGGGTGCGGTGGGCCTGATGCAACTCATGCCGGTGACCGCAAGGCGCTATGGTGTTATCGATCCGCTTGACCCGATGCAGAACCTGCGGGGAGGTGCAAAATATCTTCGCCACCTTTTGAAAAAGTACAACAACGACAGAAATCTGGCGCTCGCGGCATACAACGCCGGCGAGGCAACAATTGCAAGATATGGCAACCGGATTCCACCGTATCGTGAAACGACGAATTATGTGCCGCGCGTGATGGGGTACTACCGAAAGTATTTGGTAAAAGGTTGAAAGAATCTTCGTTTGGATATTGGCTTGCCGCGATACTTCTCCACACACAGGGAAACACAGTATTAGTAGGTCGGGTTAGCGTAGCGTAACCCGACATGAATTCGAAACAACGTCGGGTTACGCTACGCTAACCCGACCTACGAACTTCTACGAACTTCTTCAATGTCGCCTCGCGAAGTACGGTATGAACTACTGTGTCTTCAGGTGCGTCGCACAAATCATCAATTTATTCTGTTCAGCTGATCCGAGCCGGCAAAACCGGTTGGATATTCCTTGGGACAATTGACGCCGCCGAGATATTTGAAGCACAGGCCAACAAGTTTCTTAAACTTTCTGACGTTCTTCAGCACAGTAGTCATCTTGCCATACCCTCCCCTTTTTTTAAGGTCAGTCTACCCGCAAGAATGCAGTTGGTTGGGCAGAGACCGGAAAATATTTGTTCCGTATAACTGATTGCGCGCCAGACTTGATTTCAGGTGCGCAACCGGCATCGGTTGAAAGCGGCGTAGTTGTTCTTCTGCAATCCCGTAGTCCAACTTCTGGAGGATAAAAAAATGAAACCGAATAACGCATTGTTGGCGTTTCGTACGCCATTGTTCAGAGAGAAGCTGATAAGCGCTGCCATTGGCGGCATGTTGTCAACGGGTGCCTGGGGAGTTCAGGCTGCGGCGCCGATCGATCCGGTCGCGTCCAATATTCCCAAGTACGTAATCCCCCTGGTCATCCCGCCCGAGATGCCGCAAGTTTCCCAGACGACAGAGGCGTGCCCGTCCGGCGCCAGTTGTCCCGCGACTATGTACAACATTGCGGAGCGGCAGTTCAAGCAGCAGATTCTGCCGGGCGGCATCTGGAATGCCCTCAACGGGCGCAAAGATGGCTTCGGCGCGACGACGGTGTGGGGCTACGGCGCTGCCACAGACCCGATTCCAATGGGCCTTACGCTGGGTGGCGTACAAGTGCAGGCACCCGGTGTTGCGCCAGTACCCGCAGCACAATCGTCGTTCAACTACCCATCCTTCACCATCGAAAACAATGCCCAGCAAACGCATTCTGTGCGCTGGATCAATGAACTCGTCACGCTGAACCCGGCAACCGGCAAGCCATACGCCCTCACGGACAAGCGCCGTACGTCGCTGCCGCACCTGCTCGCGGTCGACCGCACGCTGCATTTTGCCAATCCCGAACGCTTGCCTTGCGCCGATCCGTCTACAGGAAACAAATTGCCACGCGCGACGGACTGCCGTCCTTACGTTGATCCCGTAAATCCCGATGCCCGTCTCGGCCAAGCCTACGATGGACCGGTGCCCATGGTCATCCACGTGCACGGTGCAGAGGTCAGTCCCTACAGCGACGGCTTTCCGGAAGCATGGTGGCTACCGTCGGCCTTCGATCCGAAATCCGGCAAACACCTGAGCGCCAGCTACGCCACGCACGGCAGCCACTACGACCAGGAGCCGGGCTTGCGCACCAACCAGTATCCCGGTTCAGCGGCTTTCCAGTACGGCAACGGCCAGCCGGCGACGACCCTCTGGTATCACGACCACACCTTGGGCATGACGGCCAACAACGTGTATGCCGGACCGGCCGGTTTCTGGCTGATCCGTGGCGATTACACTGCGCCTAATGGCAGACAGATCAAGGAAGCACCGGTCAAGGGAACGCTACCCGGCAGCACGTCGGCATTCGGTCGTCCGACCCATCCAAAAAGTACCTACGCCGGTTTGGCTGGCTGCGATCCGAACTTTGATGCTGTGTGCCGGGCCAAGATCCGCGAGATTCCCATCGCGATCCAGGATCGTTCTTTCAACGCGGACGGTACGCTGTTCTACCCACAAACTCGCGCCTACTTCGATGGTGGTAATGTCATTCCCTACCTGCCGAACGCAAATTCGGACGTGTCGCCGATTCACAACTCCGAGTTCTTCGGCAATATGATCGTCGTCAACGGTACGGTGTGGCCTTCGCTGAGTGTCGTTGCGCAACGTTATCGGCTGCGTCTGCTGGCCGGTGCCGACTCGCGCACCTTCAATCTGTCCATGTGGGCCATTCCACCCGGTGTGACACCACCCGATCAGAATTCGCCGACGTATACCGCCGATCTCAAAGCGATTCCCGGGGTGAAGGAGATTCCGTTCTACCAGATCGGTGCCGAGCAGGGCTTCTTGCCCAAGGTGGTCAAGGTGATGACGGGTACCGCAGTACAGTTGCCCGGTAACGGCCACGAACCGGAAGCCCGCTGCATTCCTGCGGCTCCCGCTACGGCAAAGAAGTCTGCCTATCCGGGCAGCAATCCGGCCGACCCCGGCTGCAACGAGGCGTTGTTGATGGGGCCTGCCGAACGTGCGGACGTCATCGTGGACTTCACGGGACTGCAACCCGGCACCAAGGTGCGCATGATCAACACCGGGTCGGATGTTCCATTCAACGACACGTTTTCCTCCGCTGATGCTGCCAATCCGGCCGGGACGGGCCAGATCATGGAGTTCGCTGTGGCCGCAGCTGATGCCAACACACCGGCTGAGACCAGCACGCCTGCGGCGAATTTGGTGCTGAGCAGCGAGCCGAAAAATACCGCTCCGGTGAAAACAACGCATCGCAATGCACTGATCGAGAACGATTCCAAAAAGATCTGCGTAACGGTAGATGCGGCCGGTGTGCTTACGGTGGTGGGACAATTTGCCACACCGCAAACCGATCTTGCCACGGCCTGCAAAGGGATCGATGTGGCTGCCATTCCCTTCGGTCCGACGGAAGTCTACATCGGCACCCTGGTGGGCGGCATCCCGCAGCCGCAATCCTGGGCGGATCCAGTCACCGATGCTTCAACCAACGGCGATACCGATATCTTCGAGATGTACAACTTTACGGTAGATGCCCATCCGATGCATCTGCACGGTGCCCGCATGCAAGTGGTCAACCGTGAACAGTTGGTAATCGATCCACTCACCGGTGTGCCGGTCATTCCGGCCGCCGTCACCGGCAAAGTGGATGCACCGCGACTGACGGAGAGCGGCTACAAGGACATCGTCGTGGCCAATCCGGGTATGGTCACGCGGATCAAGGCGACATTCGAAGTTTCCGGTCTCTATGTATGGCACTGCCATATCGTCGAGCACGAGGACAACGAGATGATGGTGCCGATCTGCGTCAAGGGTGCAGTCAGCGACACGGCGTGTAACGCCGCGCCCGGTGGCACACCGTGGCCTATCGTGAATGGCGGTGCAGGCTTATAGCCCGCACAGGACGAGTGGCCGCCGACAAGCGTCGGCGGTCACTTCAATGATAACGATCAAACGAATCGACTACCGTGTGGCAAAAGGCCAAAACGAAGTCAATTACAGACAGGAGACAGGAAAATGAAAAGAACATATTTGCAGCAGTCAATCGCGCTTGCACTGGGCGCGTGCATTTCAGCCGGTGTGTGTGCGGCCGGCAACGAAATGGAACTGAAATCGGAAACTGACAAGACAAGTTATGCGCTTGGCTACCAGATTGGCGACGATTTTCGGCAGCAGAGGATTGATCTGAATGATGCGGCGGTGTTGCGTGGCATTGCCGATGCACGGAGTGGCGCGGCTTCGCTCATGAGTGAAGAGGCCATGCGCGCCACGCTGATCGAACTGAAGCACAAAGTCGTAGCGCAAGAGCGGGCGGCAATGCCGCAACTCGACGCGCCTGTCGGCCCTGCGGCTGCACCGGATGTTCGTGAAAGAAAGCCCGTCACCATGGCATCGCCCCATGCAAGACGCGCTGCGGCCAAACCGACCATCAGTGCCGGTGAATTTTTTGACAAAAATGCACAACTGAAAGGCATGGTGACACTCGCGAGCGGACTTCAGTACAGGGTGATCAAGAGCGGCGCCGGCAAGCAGCCCCGGGAAACTGACAAAGTCGCCCTGATATATCGCGGCACTTTCGTTAACGGCAATGAATTCGGCAACACCGATCAGGAAGGCAAGCCTGCGCCGAAAACATTTTCTCTCAACGAACTGGTACCCGGCATGCGCGAGGCTATCTCTCAGATGCACGAGGGCGACAAGTGGCAGGTTTTCGTTCCTCCGCAACTGGGCTTCAATGCCAGTACGCCGCTCTATCGCAAGATCACGGTATTCAATGTCGAACTGGTCGCGGTTAACCCGTAGCACCAGGTGCGTTGAACGTTTCCAATTTGAGGTTTGATCTTTGCGGCAATCACTCAGAACGGTTGGGAGTTGCGGACGTTCCCCACTTTGAAAAAGGGGGGCTAGGGGGGATTTGCGAAAGGAAGGGGAGCTCCACGTTTTCAAATCCCCCTCAATCCCCCTTTTTCACCCTGCGGGTGCAAGAACCTCTGCGAGGTAAAGGGGGAAGTGGTGAGTGCAGCCTTGGGCGGCGCATGGATATATCGACCCCTTTGATGGGTTCACCTAACATACCTCCGGCGTTGCCGGAGGTCATTTAACTCTTCGACCCGCGTTCACGGCACAATACGTGCCGTGGCCGGTACCCATTCCGTGGCATCGGAGTCGATGTGGCTCAGTAACATGCCTCCTTTCACCAGGTAGCGTTGCGACGGCCCCAAACTCATCTGCCAGTAATAGGGCGCTGCATCATCGCGGTACACAGTCATGCTGGATTCAAGCGCCTCGAGCATGCGTTCCCGCGTCAGCGGTCCGCGCAGGCCGTGCGCCGTTTGCAATTGCACCGCAGAAATGGCGTTGTTGAAGAAATTGCATGCGGCGTAAGCGTCGCCGCGCAAGCGCAGATTCGTTGCGGAGATTCCTTGCCGCGCCAGCCACGGAAGCAATGTGGTCTGTGCCCGCCGTGCCGATAGCGAGTCAAAAATCGAAACATAGCGCACTGCTTGTTTCCACACGTCGGACATGACGAGTTCTTCCGCCGGTGCCAGCAAGGCAGACAGATAGAGCGGTCCCGATGGTATTGGTACAGTGGCGGTCAGCCGGGCGATCTGCTCCGGGCGTAGCCACCACACCACAGTGTCCTGAGCAGACGGAGGCGCAATTGCCGCATATTCTTCCGGGGCCAGTTGCAGCACTGTCATCAGGCTGCCGCTGCGGTCCAACTCTGCCCGAAGCTCATTGGCTGCACGTTTGCCGGCATCGTCTGCGACGACTTGAAGCAGTCGTCGCGGTGCGACAGGTTGTTCGGTCAAGTGGTGTGCCAGCAGTCTTGCTTCGAGGGCGAGACCGGAAGAATAGTAGAGCGAGTAATAGTCGCCTTCTATTTTTGGAGCAAGCTCTATCGAAGGCAGCAGGCATGCAACGGAGTGGCGTTCGCAAAAACGCTGGACAGGCAGCCATTCGGCCGAGCCCGCACCCGATAGCAATGCGAACACGGGCTGCTGCAGGTAATGCTCGTCGAGCTGTGCGTCCCACTCCTGTGGCATTCCGGTCAGCTGCCAGATATGCAGCTGCCAACGCGTGTCTCCGGAGTTTCGCGTTGCGGCGTAGGCATGCAGCACTTCCAATATGGCTTCGCGCTGCGGGAGGGGAATATCAGGTGTGAAAACCGTACCCAAATGCAACGTTTCCCCCTCGATGCCGTCCACCGTCTGTGTTGAAAGCTGGCGCAGGTATGCTGACAACGCCTTGACTGCATGGGCGTTGAGCTTGTAACGCGCCATCGGCGGACGCAACAGTGTGCCGTCGGGGTCGCGTCCATGGCGCAATGTGCGCATCAGTTTTTGTTCGTCGTAGGCTGAGCGCGCACGAAAACGCTCAATACCGGTGAAAGTGGCGTGTGCACTGCCCTTGACACGCTCCGATGCAAATACGCCTGGTGCAAAGAGCACAGCACCTGCGATAGGTGGAACAAGTATCCTTCCTTCGATGGAACCGTATCCGCTGCGTCGGTGACAATTGACGCAGGCTGCTTCGGCCCCGGTGACCTCCGATGCACCTCCGAAACGGATCGCTTTCAGCGGTGAGCCGTCGGGAAGAATGCCATCAACATAGATGCGGCGTCCCTGCATGACAAGACGACTGTCATCTGCCGCCGCGACTAGTGCAGAATCGCACAAGAGCAATACAACGGAAATGCAGAACACGGTCCAGCGCAAAAGGTCGACCCGATCACCGGTGCGTGATGCTGACACTTTCAAAGTTATTGGCCCGCTGCGGTGGGTGCCGTGTTGCGCTGCGCTTGTCGGATCTGCTGCCGCATGTCTCGTAGTGACGGGCTTGGCGCCTTTTCTGCTGGGGCCTGATCCACCGCTCCCTCGGGCTGCTGATTCGCCGCTCCCGCTGGCTCCTGCTGCTGTTCTTCCGTTTGTCCTTTGGTAGCGTCATCCACCTGACCCTGATCTTCCTCGGACTTGTTCTGGTCTTGCTCGTCGCTATTGGTTTGTTGCATATGGTGCGTCCCATGTTGCGATGGCGCCGCTGCAGGCGAAGCCACAGATGGCGTGTTTGCGACTTCCTCCGCAAAACACAAAGTGCTGCTGCTTCCTGTTGCAAGGGCGCTGGCAGCGAGAAGGGTGAGAGCCAGGGTTTTACGCATGGTTGTTTCTCCTTTATGGTTGGCTAGCGAATATAGGTATGCAAGTGCATCGCTGTTATGTACGTCATCTATACATGGCGACATAAATCTGCTGAAAAACTACTAGCCATCTGACCAGGTTGGCGAACTACTCCAACCAAGTCATTGGTTATGCGCGAACCAGCATTGGAGTCACACGGTATTCGGCATCCGGGGTCGCGAAGCGACAAACGTGTACACACCGGTGCCAGTGCTCCGGGCTCCTCCAATGCCGACTCGCTCGCTACGATTTCTGACGCCATGTATTTATATCGGCAATCCAGGGAAGATGAAATAAGGGCTTCAAGGTAGTTTGCACTACCGTTTGCGTGTAATGGTGATGCACAAATTGGCGCTGGGGATAAGCATGGTGTGGTGAATCCGTTCGGCAAGAACTATTAGCGTCTGCCGCGGTCGTGGCGCATCGCACCGACATAAATGATGACGGCGCCGATGACTAGCGCCGCCACTGCAATTCAGTTCGTTTGCCCCGTCCACGGGCGAAAATGCGCAGTCGGGGTGAGGCGGACAGGATTAAGAGGTTTTTTCTGATTCAGGATGGCAAGATTGATGTGCTGGCATACACATAAAGTGACGAAGCTTGAGAAGCAGGTCAACGACTCCGGTTCATATTTTTTCAGTGCCTGAATAAGCCCCTCGTTGCCTTGGCGCACCAGGTCGGGAAGCCCCAGTCCCCGATTTGTATAACGCTGGGCGATGTTGATCACCTGTAGCAAGTTGTGGGCGATCATCTGTTCCCTTGTGACCAGATCGGTCTTTCGGATCAGTTTTGCAAGAGCCCGAAGTTGCTCCGCGCTCAGGAACGGCTCCCCTGTTTCGGCCAAATAGTCGGCACGCTGCAATGTCAATTCACCTGCAGAAGTGTCCTCATGTCCGCCGCCGACGAATTGTGGTTCAACCTCATCGTATTTGGGAAAGAATATGTCTCTTGGAAAACCCTTCATCATCGTCTCCCGTTTTCGCCATTCAAGGCTGTTTTTCAGGATGCCATTCTGGGGTGTGCTGCAACCCCTCACAATTAGTGTGCTGCCTCATATTGCATGGGGAAACTGCGTAGAAGCGTGTCATGGTTTGGCGCAAGAACGAGACTGGGGACCGTGATGTGACTGGGTAAAAACAGTCAGGTCCTGTCTTTCGCACCAGAAATTTGATCCCGCTAACCGGCCGCTAGCGGGTATTCTATTGTCATTGCCATTCCTGACCGGAAACCTGGCGATTCAATTCTTCGTACGTCTTCTCCTACAGTATTTACCCCAGTCAAAAATACACGTTTCCCTACCTGAGGTAGTAAAGCAAGCCCCCCATAGCCCGTTACAGTCCCCCTGCCTATCCTGCTACCAACTTACAGGAGGACTGCCATGAGGCACTACACAGAGAGAGCCCGATCAGCACCTGAGGCGGTAGCCGGATTCACGCTGCTGGAATTGCTGGTAGTGATGGTCATTATCGGGTTGCTGGCCGGTTATGTCGGGCCCAAGTATTTTGCCCAGGTCGGCAAGTCTGAAATCAAGGTGGCGAAGTCGCAGATGGTGGCGCTGGAAAAAGCGCTGGATCAATACCGTCTGGATACCGGCCATTACCCGACATCAGATGAAGGGCTAGGGGCGCTGAATACCAAACCGGCTAACGAGACGAAATGGGACGGTCCCTATCTGAAGAAAGTGGTGCCGCCTGATCCCTGGGGAAATCCCTATATTTACAAAATTCCGGGCGAGCACGGTAGCGAGTTCGATCTGTACTCCTACGGCAAGGATGGGCAACCCGGCGGCGAAGGCGAAGCGGCGGATATCTTCAACTAGGCGAAACGCCGAATAAGTCCCCTCTCTCATTGGGAGAGGGTTAGGGTGAGGGACAACACGTTGAATTCTCGCCCTCACCCCAGCCCTCTCCCAGAGGGAGAGGGAGAAAAAGCAGACTTAATCGGCGCATCTCTGGATATCTGCAAAGGAGGCACTCATGCACTTTGAGGTGAAAGCAGTGCGGGCAGGGACGGACGTCATCGCCATAACGCTCGACGCAGCCGATGTGAAAGATGCTGCCGGTCAGGCGCAGGCGCAGGGTTATGACGTGCTGTCGGTGAAGGCGCAGCAGCGCTGGCTGCGTTGGCCGCAGACAAGCGGCGCCAGGTTTTCGCTCATGCTGTTCAGCCAGGAACTGCGCGCCTTGCTTGATGCCGGACTGACGCAGGTCGAGGCACTGGTCACCATGGTCGAGAAAGAACGCCATCCGCAGAACCGCAACATCCTGCAGCGCATCATCGACAAATTGTACGAAGGGCATCCGCTGTCGCATGCCTTGCAGCAATTCCCCGAAATATTCCCGCCACTTTATATCGCCACCATCCACGCCAGCGAGAAGACCGGCGACCTCGACGAATCGCTCGCACGTTACATCGACTACCAGTCACGCATGGATGTGGTGCGCAAGAAAATCGTCAGTGCCTCCATCTATCCCATGCTGCTGCTCGGGGCGGGCGGTCTGGTGACGCTGTTCCTCATGCTGTATGTGGTGCCCCGATTCAGCAAGGTTTACGAGGATATCGGCAGCGAGCTGCCGTTCTTCTCGCGCGGGCTGATGCAATGGGGACAACTGCTGGAGACGCACCGTGCGTTGGTGCTGGCTGCGATTGCAGGTGGCGTGGCGGGCATTGTTTACATGGTTACACGGCCCGGGTTCCGTCAGTCGGTGATGCGCATGCTTTGGCGCATCCCGGCAGTCGGTGAGCGCATCCGCGTGTATCAACTGGCGCGTTTTTACCGCACGCTGGGGATGTTGTTGCGCGGCGGGATTCCTATCGTCACAGCGCTGGAAATGGTCTCCGGTCTTTTGGATAACGCACTGCGAGTGCAACTTGCCAAAGCCTCGGACTGTATCCGCGAAGGACAGCCAATCTCCTTCGCCATGGAAACTTACGGCCTGACCACCCCGGTTGCGCTGCGCCTGCTGCGCGTCGGCGAGCATACCGGCGGCATGGGCGAGATGACGGAGCGCATTGCGAATTTCTACGACGAGGAAATGGCGCGCTGGGTCGACTGGTTCACCCGCCTGTTTGAGCCGCTGCTGATGGCGTTCATCGGGCTGGTGATCGGCGGCATCGTGATCCTGATGTATTTCCCCATTTTTGAACTTGCCGGGAGTATCCAATGAACATGATGGAACAACTTGAGGTACCGGTCATTACGCTGGAGCAGATACGCGCCGCCCGTGCAGAATCGGCAAGTACGCACCAACCTGTGTGCAAGGTGCTGGAAGAAAGCATGGCGCTGTCGCAGCAACAGTTCACCGAAGTGCTGGGTGCGACGATGCATTTTCCCGTGCTCGGTATGGACGCGTTACACCGTCTGGAGCCTGCCTTCGATGTCATCACCTTTGGCGAATCGGTGGAGCACGACTGTCTTGCGCTGCGCAATGCCGAGGAGCAGTTGCAGGTCGTGTTCGGCGATCCGTTCGACACGGCGCTGCAGGCCTGGGTCGAAGAGCATGTGCAGCAGCAGGTCGAATGGATTCTGGCGCATCCGTCCGACATCGCTGCCTATCTGACGCGGCACGAGGAAAGCATGCGCGCGATGGACAGCGTGATCGCGACCAGCGGCAGCACCGCGCGCAACGGCCAGCGCATCGACGACCTGTCGATCAAGAGCATAGGCGAAGAGACCAGCACCGTGGTCAAGCTGGTGCACTCGACTCTGTACGACGCACTCAATTTGGAAGCCAGCGACATCCACCTGGAAACCGGCCCCTCCGGCCTGATCATCAAATACCGCATCGACGGTGTGCTGAACACCATGAACACCGTGGAAGGTGTGGATCTGGCCGAGCAGGTCATTTCACGCATCAAGATCATTTCCGAACTCGACATCGCCGAGCGGCGCGTACCGCAGGATGGGCGCTTCAAGGTCACCATCCGCGGACGCGAGGTCGATTTCCGCGTGTCCATCATGCCCTGCATCTTCGGCGAAGATGCCGTGCTGCGCATACTCGACAAGAAGACATTGTCCGAACAGGCCAACGGCCTGCGCCTGGATTCGCTGGGCTTCGACGACGAGGCCATCGCCATGCTGCGCCAGCTCGCGAATGCGCCCTACGGCATGATGCTGGTCACCGGCCCGACCGGCTCCGGCAAGACCACGACGCTGTACGGCGCGATCACCGAGATCAATACCGGCCAGGACAAGATCGTCACCATCGAAGACCCGGTGGAGTATCAACTGCCGGGTGTGTTGCAGATACCCGTCAATGAAAAGAAGGGGCTGACGTTTGCGCGCGGACTGCGCTCCATCCTGCGCCACGACCCCGACAAGATCATGGTGGGCGAGATCCGCGATCCGGAAACTGCGCAGATCGCTATCCAGTCCGCGCTCACCGGCCACCTCGTGCTGACCACGGTGCACGCCAACAATGTGTTCGACGTGATCGGGCGCTTCATGCACATGGGGGTCGACCTCTACAGTTTCGTTTCGGCCATCAACGGCATCCTCGCGCAACGTCTGGTGCGCATCAATTGTCCACACTGCTCGGTTCCTTACACACCGGATGCCCAGTTGCTGAAGATTTCCGGCATCAGTCCGGACAACGATTTCGATTTCCGTGTCGGCCGCGGCTGCGGCCAGTGCCGTGGCAGCGGCTTCAAGGGACGCAAAGCCATCGCCGAATTGCTGTACCTGAACGACGAGCTGCGCGAAAAGATCGTGGCGCGCGAACCCATCCGCGTGCTCAAGGAAATGGCACATCGCAACGGTACGCGCTTCCTGCGCGAAGCGGCGGTCAAGCTGGTGCGCAACGGTGAAACAACTTTACAGGAGATCAATCGTGTCACCTTTGTTGCATGATGAATTGCATATCGCCTTGAGCCCCGCGAAGGTGGCGATGGAGCGACTGGCTCGCGGTTTGCACCCCACGGTCGTGGCCCGCCACGCAGTGGCATGTGCTGTTCCCGGGCAGGACGAGGCGCCATGGGCCAAAGTGCTGGAGGGGTTGGAGTCGGGTTTGCGCGAGTTGGGCGGAGCGAAGAGCGATGCGCAGATCGTGTTATCCAACCATTTCGTGCGCTACGCGCTGGTGCCGTGGAGCGATCAGATCAGCGACCGGGAAGAGGAGCAGGCATTTATCCGCCTTTGCTTTACCAAGACCTATGGCGCAGATGCGCAACACTGGGCATTGCGCATGAGCCCGAACGGCTATGGCGAATCGCAGGTGGCCTGCGCCATCGATCAGGGCCTGCTGGACGGGCTGGAACGTGTGATTACCGCGCACGGAGCGAAGCTGGTCTCGCTGCAGCCGTATTTCATGGCCATGTTCAATCAATGGCGACAGGAGCTGCCGGATTCCGCCGCGTGGTTCGTCGTCGCCGAGCCCGGACGGCTGAGTGTGTCGCAACTGCGCAAGGGGCGCTGGCAGACCCTGCGCACAGTGAAAGCAGGCGACGATTGGTGCCAGGCGCTGCAAAAGCTGCTGGAGCGGGAGTACCTGATTTCCGAATCGGGCATGGAACGCGGCGCGGTGTATTTGTGCACGCCGACTTCAGTTGCGGCAACCGATTTGCCGGGCTGGGAAGTACATCAGTTGAGCGCGGTTCCGGATGGCGCAGAGCCCGCCGGAATTTATTTTGGGAAACGCCGAATAGGTCCCCTCTCCCCCTGGGAGAGGGTTAGGGTGAGGGATTCCTCGTTGAATTCCCACCCTCACCCCAACCCTCTCCCAGAGGGAGAGGGAGAAAAACAGACTGAATCGGCGCATCTTTAGCAAAGTCCATGAGCGAGTGAAACCATGCGTCCACTATTTCTCGATTACCGGCGTGACAACCCTGCCCAGCACCGGATAGGCATGATGGTTCTGGTGCTGGAAGTGGTTGCTGTCCTGGCGATGGGGACTTACTTCCACAAGGTGTCCGGGCAGGCCGCGCGTCTAGAAGAACAGGTGACGCGAGCCGAGCACAAGCTGCATCCGGGCGGGGCGGGCACGAAGACATCGGCTGCAAGTACGCAGCAGGCAGGTGCGGAAATCAAGGTGGCCAACGACGTGATCATGCGCTTGAGCCTGCCGTGGAATGAGTTGTTCAACGCACTGGAAGAAGCCAACAGCAGCAACATCGCGCTATTGGGCATAGAGCCGGACGCAGGCAAACGGTTGGTCCGCGTAAGCGGCGAAGCGAAGAATTCCGCGGCCCTGTTTGCCTACATACGCATCTTGCAGGCCAACAAGGCGATGACCAGCGTTTACCTGAAGCATCAACAAGTGCAGGAACACAATCCCGAAAGACCGATCCGTTTCACACTGGATGCATCATGGACCTGATATCGCTAAACGAAGCCAAATGGCACCTGCGGCGCTGGCTGGGCCACATGACCTGGCCTTGGCTGGCGGCTGGCGGCCTGCTGGCATTTGGCGCCGGGTTCTATCTTTCGATGCTGGGTCCGGCGCTGAATAATGTGGACGCCATGAATCACCGGTTGCTGGAACTGCAGGAAGAAACCCGCATGGCAGAGCATGCCAATTCGAAACTGACACAGTTGGCCACACCGGCGCAGCTGGTGGCGTTCTACAAATTCTTTCCCTCCGAGCGCAGCATTCCCGACTGGGTGGAAAAGATTTCCGCTACGGCTGCCAAGAACAAACTGATTTTGCGTCAGGGCGAGTATCAGGTCATCCGCGACAAGACCAGCAAGTTGCTGCTCTACCAGGTCACACTGCCGGTCAAGGGAACGTATCCAAACTTGCGCGGCTTTATCGACGACATACTGGCAGGCGTACCTTTCGCCTCGCTCGATAATGTGAAATTCGAGCGCCAGAAAATCGGCGACGACGCGCTGCTCTCTACGGTTACGTTCACCTTGCATCTGGGGACTGAATCATGATCTCGCGCCAAACAGGACAGTGTCTGCTGGCCGGAGCGCTGTTGATGTCGGCCACTCTGGCGTCGGCGCGGGTGAACGATGACGCAACGCCGGTCCTCAGGGTAAATCTCGCAGCAGCGCCAACAGCGGAATCCGCGCCGGTTACCGGGCTGGAAAAACTCGGCAAGCGTTCCCAGACAGAACACAAGACCGTCGATATTTTCAAGGGCAAATCCTGGTACGTAGCACCGCCCAAACCGAAAGCAGTTCCACCGCCGCCACCGCCTCCGCCGCCACCTCCAACCGCACCGCCCATGCCTTACGCCTACATGGGCAGTTACCTCGGCAAGGACGGACGCACGATCATTTTCCTGACCAAGGGCGACCAGGTTTATTCCGTATCGCCGGGCGATGTGCTTGAAGGTACGTACCGCGTGGAAGGCATTGCATCGGGCCAACTGGTTCTCATCTATCTGCCATTGAACATTCAGCAAACCATCAGCATCGGGGAGGCATCATGACAATCAACTACAGGAATAAAGGCGCGCTGTCCGCACTGCTGGCCGCACTGCTCATCGGCTGCGCCAATCAGGGTGCCAGGGTGCTGGATTTGAATGACGAGGGAAAAATCGAAGACGGGTTAGCCAGACTGGAACAGGAAGCCAAAAAGAATCCTGAGCGCCTGGATAGTCGCGTCGACCTCATCCGCGAACGCGACCGTGCCGTGAGCCATCTGTTGCAGTCGGGCGACCGTCTGTACGACCAGGGCCGCAACGACGAGGCGTATTCGTACTACCGGCGGGTACTGGCGATAGACAAGGACAACACGCGCGCCAGGGATGGCGCGACAGCCATCGAAGCAGCGAAGCGCTATGAAACGCTACTGGCAGAGGCGAACGCATTGTTCGAGAAGGGCGAACTGGACGCTGCGCGCAGCAAGCTGCAGTCCATATTCATCGAAAATCCGCAGCATGCCAAGGCGCTCGCGCTGCAGCGCGAGATCGGGGAGAAACAGGTCAATAACAACGTGATGACCGCACCGGCCTTGCAATCCAGATTCAAGCAGCCGGTCACCCTGCAATTCCGCGATGGCAACCTGAAAATGGTATTCGAGGTGCTGTCGCGTTCCAGCGGCATCAACATCCTGCTCGATCGCGACATGAAGAACGACCTCAAGGCCAGCATCTTTGTCAAAGACGCCTCGGTGGAAGACGCTCTGGACCTGATCCTGATGCAGAACCAGCTGGAAAAGAAAGTGCTCAACGACAGCACGGTATTCATCTATTCCGCCACACCGGCCAAACTCAAGGAATACCAGGATCTGGTCATACGCGTCTTCAACCTGACCAATGCCGATGCAAAACAGATGCAGAGCATGCTCAAGACGATGCTGAAGACCAAGGATATCTACGTCAACGAAAAGAACAACTCGCTGGTGATACGCGACACGCCGCAGGCGGTGGAGCTGGCCGAGAAGCTGATTGCCTCGCAGGACATCAACGAGCCCGAAGTGATGCTGGAAGTCGAAGTGCTGGAAGTGCTGCATTCCAAACTGACCCAGCTGGGCATCAAGTGGCCCAACCAGATGGGCTTCTCGGTAAACGCGACACCGGCCACCTCCACCTCGACCACCACCTCGGGTGGTGCCGTGGTGACGACCAACACCCCGGCCGTTCCGCTGACCGTGGCAGGCCTGCGCAGCATCAACAGCAACGGTATCAACGTCACGCCGATCTCCATGGCACTCGATCTCAGAAAGGAACTGGGTGACAGCAATCTGTTGGCCAGTCCGCGCATCCGCGTCAAGCAGCACGAGAAGGCCAAAATCATGATCGGCGACCGGGTGCCTGTCATCACCAATTCAGTAACACCGGTATCCACTGGCACCCCCGTGGTCACCGGCAGCGTGCAATACCTGGATGTCGGCTTGAAGCTCGAAGTCGAGCCGGATATCCACATTGATGACGAAGTGGCGATCAAGACCTACCTGGAGGTGAGCACCATCGCCAACCAGGTGACCAACGCTTCCTCGGGCAGTGTCGCCTACCAGATCGGCACGCGCAACGTAAACACCGTGTTGCGCCTCAAGGATGGCGAGACACAGGTGCTGGCCGGATTGATCAGCGATGAGGATCGCAAGTCGTCTGCCAGCGTGCCGGGCCTGGGCGACCTGCCGCTGGTCGGGCGGCTGTTTGGCAGCAACGGTGACGACAGGAGAAAGACCGAGATCATCCTGTCCATCACGCCGCATATCATCCGCAACATTCATCGCCCCGACGCCGATTTGGCGAAATTCTGGTCGGGGACGGATGACAATATGCGCAACAAACCGCTGTCGCTGCAGGCCGTGGGCGTAGTCAAGACGGGTACGGCGGCGGCGGGTGCTGCGCAGTTTGCGGCCCAGCCCGCCGCGCCGCGTGCGCCGGTTGTAATCGCAACCCCGCCGTCGCCCGCCGCGATGCCGGTGGCTCCGCAGCTTTCAGCGCAACCACCGGCACCAGCGCCACAAGCGGTTCCGCCTGTTCAACCTGCAGCGGCTGTTGCACCGGCAGTCGTAATTGCAGCGCAGTCCGCGACGTCCACTCCGGTGGCAGTAGCGGATGTGCCGAGTACGCCAAGCTCGGTGCCGGTGCCGGTGCCGGTGCCGGTGCCGGGCAAGCTGCCTCCCGGCATCAAGTTGCCCATCGCGCCGCTGACGCTTACCTGGCAGGGAGCATCCACAGCCAAGGTCGGCGACCAATTCAAAATCGTGGTGAATGCGCAGGCCGGCTCCAAGGTCGTCGATGTTCCGCTCAAGGTGGCATATGACACCGCAGCGCTGGAAGTCGTGGAGGTGTCGGAAGGGGATTTCCTCAAGGGCAACAATGCGAGGACAGTGTTCAGCAGCAATGTCGATCCGTCCGAAGGGCAAGTCTCGCTGGACATTTCCCAGCCAGACCTTGAGGGAACCGCGGGGCGCGGCAGCCTGGCCGTGCTGACATTCAAAGTGACGGCTGCCAATTCGCAAGTGCCGATCTCGATTTCCGGATCGGCTGTGAATGCCGAAGGCGATAGCGTTCCGGTCAGGCTGCCGGCGCCGCACAACGTTGCGTTACTGCCATGAGCCGGGATTGGTCATCAAGCTTAAACACCTCCCAGCCTCCCCTTGTCAGGGGAGGAGCAGGCTTTGCTCTCCCCCTGATAAGGGGGAGCTGGAGGGGGTTTGGGTCTAATAGATTTTTCGGGATGTATCCTGCACGCAAAAATTCCCGCGGTTTCACTCTGATCGAACTGGTGGTGACGCTGGCCATTCTTGCCATGCTTTCCACCATTGCGCTGCCCATGGCTGAACTGGCCGTGCAGCGCGGCAAGGAGCAGGAGCTGCATGCCGCGTTAAGGCAGATCCGGGATGCCATCGATGCCTACAAACAGGCATACGACGAGGGGCACATCATCAACAAGGTCGGGGAGTCCGGCTATCCGCCGACGCTGGATATTCTGGTGCAGGGTGTGAACGATGCCGAAAGCCAGAAAGAACAAAAATTGTTTTTCCTGCGGCGTATCCCGCGCGATCCGTTTGTGCGCGACGACAACATTTCCGCGGCGGAGACCTGGGGCAAGCGCAGTTATGCCAGCAGTCCCGACGATCCGCAGGAGGGTGACGACGTGTTCGATGTCTATGCGCCGGTGGCGGCAATCGGTATTAACGGTGTTCCCTACAAGGAGTGGTGAGATGAAACCGTTACCGCGCACAAAGGCAGGTTTCACGCTGATCGAGCTGATCGTGGTGATGGTGATCATCGCCTTGCTGGCCTCGCTGGCCGTGCCGCGCTATTTCGGCAGCGTGCAAAAATCGAAAGATGCCGTGCTGAAGGAAAACCTGACCCTGATGCGCGACGCACTGGACAAATTTTACGGCGACAACGACAAGTATCCCGCTGCGCTGGATGAACTGGTGAGCCGCAAATATTTGCGCAGCATACCGCGCGATCCGGTAACCGAAAGCGCCACGACCTGGATTACCGTGCCGCCGGAAGATCCCGAAAAGGGGGCTGTTTACGATGTGCATAGCGGTGCAGAAGGTAATGCTGCCGATGGATCGCCTTACAAGGAGTGGTAGCGATGAGGACTCCGCAAATAAAACATGGCAGCAGGGGATTCACCTATCTGACGCTGTTGCTGATGATCGTCGTAATGGGCATCGTGCTGGGAGCAGCTGCGGAAGTGTGGCATACCGCGGTGCAGCGGGAAAAGGAGCGCGAACTGTTATTTATAGGAAACCAGTTTCGCACTGCGATCACGCTGTACTATAGGAATCATGCGAAGTTTCCACACAATCTGGAAGATTTACTCAAGGATCCGCAGTATGCTTTCACCAAGCGTTACTTGCGCAAGATTTACCGCGATCCCATAACGGGGGCCAGCGAGTGGGGAGTAGTACGGATAGCGGATGGCGGCATTGTGGGGGTGCACAGCCTGTCGGAAAATCACCCCGTCAAGATCGCCGGGTTCGGGGTGGCTGGTAACAGTTTTGCTGGCGCCGTAAAATATTCTGACTGGGTGTTCGCGTATCGGTTGCACCAGGCTGTTCCAGTGCAAAAGCCAGGCTTGGGCTTAACCGGTAACAAGCCATTGTTGTGAAAAATGGGAGGGGCAATCATGAACCAGAAACAGCGCATTCTTTTGGTGGAAGACCATACCTTGTTGCGGCAGGGATTATGTTCGTTGTTGTCTTCCGATCCCAATCTCGAAGTTGTTGGCGAAGCGGATAACGGCAAGGACGCGATCCGGCTGGCCGGCACGCTCTCGCCCAACCTGATCCTGATGGATCTCTCCATGCCGGGTACCAACGGCACCGAGTCGATCAGGGAAATCAAGAAGCGCTATCCCGAAATCAAGATACTGGTGCTCACCGTGCACAAGGCCGAAGAATACATTCGCGAAGCCCTGCATGCCGGCACCGACGGCTACGTACTCAAGCATGCCACCCACGACGAACTGATCCTGGCGATCAAGAGCGTGCTCAACGGCAAGACCTATCTCAGCCCCGATATCGCAGAAAAAGTGGTCAGCGGCTACCTCGACGGCGGCAAGGGCATCAACCCGGTATCAGCCTGGGATTCACTCACCCTGCGCGAACGCGAAGTGCTCAAGCTCATCGCCGAAGGGCAGGGCAACAAGCATATCGCCAGTTATTTGTGCGTGAGCGTCAAGACCGTCGAAAAACACCGCTCCAACCTGATGCGCAAGCTCAACCTGCACAATGCCGCCGTGCTGACGTCCTTTGCTATTGAAAAAGGCATGGTTTCGACTTCGTGACGTTCGGGTTTGTCCTGAAATAAGCGGTCGCGCCGCGCAGCCATGCATGGCTGCTATTCGGCCACTCCGGTCATAACTTTAATAGAATTCGTTGCCGCAAAACGGACATTGGCGGGCTCTCACTTTCGACCCACAGGCGACCCTCGACGTAAAACCTCTGGACGTCTGCTTTACTGCTAACAACGGACCTTTAAACTGTTTGGAATCTGCGAGCTTAAATGACTCTTGCTAACCCATAAGAGACATCGCCGCTTCCCGAAACCGGACACTCAGCGTTGAGGAACTGAAAGAATTTTCCCGCTGCTATCCAATATTGCTCTATCTTTGGGGTCAGTTGAAAAGAACTGGAAATAGGCAGCTTCTGCCACACCAGTTTTTGGCTTGCTGCAATTCTTGAACCAAATCCATACCTGCAAGTTCGGTTGCAAAACTGAAAGGGGGGCATCTCCACCATAACTGCTAAATGCCTCGGTTATCTTTGACACCGAGATCTTTTCAACTTGATGTGTTCTTCCATCCTTTATGAACACGTAGGGGAGTTCAACTTTATCAATGTCTCCGAAGATATTTTCTTTTGAAGGTGTATAAGATTCATCACCGCCATCAGGGATATGGCTCGCTCATTGAAACTGCCATTGCGCTTCCTGGTTATGAACCTAGGAACTGATGCGCGGTGGCTCTCTCTGATTCAATCGCTGCTGCATGAAGTCCACGAATACGCGCAGTTTGCGAGGAACGTGCGTGCGGCTGGAGTAATACAGATAGAAGCCCGGGAAGGTTGGCCACCACGGCTTGAGCAGAGGAATCAACCGCCCGGCCTGGATATCTTCCTGCACCTGCACTTCGAACGCACAAGCTATACCGGCGCCTGCCCGGACGGCTCTTAAAACGATGTCGCCATCGTTGGTCACGATCGGGCCTTGCACCTCAATTTCGAAGTCACATCCCTTGTGGGCATATTCCCAGCCATAGATGCCGCCGGCGACGCGAACGTTGATGCAGCGGTGCGCGCTCAAATCTTTGGGCTTGCGCGGTGGCGAGCGACCAACCAGATAGTGTGGTGCAGCGACGGTTGCGATACGTTGCTTGCCGCCGAAGGGCAGCGCCACCACATCCTGTGCCAAGTACTCGCCCAAGCGAATTCCAGCGTCGAAACCACCACCAACCAGATCAATCAATGCAGTATCGCAATGAAGCTCCACGGTAATATCTGGAAATGCCTCCAAGAAGTCGATCAGATGCGGCATCACCAGGATGTCCGCAGCCGTCCGCGAAACGTTCAGGCGCAGCAGACCCGCAGGTTTGTCACGTAATTCGTTCACCCCGTCGATCGCGGAGGCGAGCGCCGCAAGTGCCGGTTGCGCATCTAACAGAAAACGCTGGCCGATTTCGGTGATACCGACCCGACGCGTTGACCGGTCGAGCAAGCGGACACCGAGTCGCCTTTCGAGCTTACGCAGGGTTTGCGACAAGGCCGATGGTGATACGCCCAACTCTGCTGCTGCGCGCGTGAAGCTGGCATGGTGCGCGACGCGCGCGAATGCCGCGATGGCTGGAAGCAGGGCGGGCAACATCGCCATATTGTGAAGCAATGCTTCATTGTCCATGCCGATTACCCCCATATATCTGCGCTAATTTAAAGCATAACATAGCCTCTCATTCTCAACCTATAGGAGCATACGCACATGAGCAATATCATCGGAAAAGTCGCGATCATCACTGGCTCATCAAAAGGCATTGGCGCCGGCATCGCACAGCGCCTTGCCGCTGACGGCGCTAAGGTCGTCGTCAACTATTCGCGCAGCGCCGCTGATGCGGATGTCGTCGTCAAGAAAATCGTCGCCGCTGGGGGCCAAGCCATCGCAGTCAGGGCCGACATTTCGAAACCGGAAGAAATCGCGCCGCTTATTGACGCCGCGCTCAAGGCATTCGGCAGACTGGACATCCTCGTCAATAATGCTGGCGTCTACAGAGGGGATTCGCTAGAGACGGTCACGGCCGCAAGTTTTGATGAGCATTTCCATCTCAATGTGCGCGGCCTGCTCCTTACCACGCAGGCTGCCGCCCGTGTATTGCCTGCCGGCGGCGTCATCGTCAACATCAGCTCCGGTCTCGCACACAGTCCATATCCGGTGGTCCATGTTTACTGCGCCACCAAGGGCGCCGTAGACACCCTGACGCGTTCGCTCGCGATGGAACTCGGTCCTCGACACATCCGCGTGGTTGGCATTGCGCCCGGGTTTGTCAAGACGGAAGGCAATGCGGAATCAGCCAAAGGAATGGACGAATTCTTCATCGCCAAGACTCCCCTGGGCCGGGTCGGCCAGCCCGAGGACATCGCGGCGGCGGTTTCTTACGCTGTTTCCGATGACGCTAGTTGGGTTACCGGATGCACGATCGATATCGCGGGCGGAATGGTTTTTTGAGTGTGATGCCGCATTGCTGCATCTACATAACTTACCTTCGGAGCAACGGCGCCGCAGGTACCGGTCACCTTTGCCGAATCGGCTTGTGATTCTGCGCTTACAAGAGCTAGTACTGCGGCAAGTATTAACTTATTGATGCTGCCCTTTTTAGTGCCAAATTGCCAAACTGGAGGATGCACTCGAAGGTCCGGTTGTGGCCGTTTTGCCGGTTTGTCTCTGTTGTCGCCACCGTCTCTTACTTGCATGAAAGCGGACATGAGCGTTCTTCAGTTCGTAACCTATTGGGGCGTCATTGCTTGTTTCCCAGTGCATTCAACCATTCTGGAAAGGCGTCGTTTTCTGCGTAATAAATGACTGCCGCAATTCTCTGTTTGTCGGACAATGCAACCGGCCTACCGAGTACTTCGTCGCGCGCGATCGAGACCTCCAAAAAATACTCATAGCCGGCGGATATGGCTTCCTCGGGTATACGGAAGTCTTCGGTGAAGCAAACAAGCTTTGCCTCGGAATCACCTGTCCACGGGCGCTTTGCAATAATGCAGAGCGAGTCGTCTGCATTTTCCAAGCCAGCCACTATGTCAGAAAGTTTCATGATGTTCCTATTCAGTGCTAAAACTCAAAACTGGAGGACACCATCGAATGGCCGCTCCTGGCCGCGTTGCGACTGTCCAAGGTTGAATAGGATAACGTCCGTAGTTCACACCAAAGCGGTCGCTGATAAATTACAAGTTCTTGCATACTAGTGTCGTCCCAGAACCATTAAGTAAATACAGTTCATATTTAGTGGCCGCTGCTACCTCAGGATGGTAAACGACACCTTCAGCGCCATTTGGTGATTCTGAAAATAGTTTGGAGCGGGCTTCATCGTCATGATGTGCCATGACATAGTATTTCGAAGCATACTTTATTAGCCTAATGTCCCAGCCTTCAAAATCAAACTCTTTGCCTGAAGTGAGTTTTACCGAAAGCATACATGGGTCAGATGGCATAACGGTGCTTGCTGAACAGCTTTTTTCGGCAAAGTCCAGTTTGCCATCACCGTCGAAATCGAGATGGAATTCTTCTACCCCATTTCCCTCACCATACAAATAATACTTATCAAGTGCGTATGTATAAACCGTTTGGTATGCACCTTGTATTTCCGACTCTACTGAGTGCTTCATTTTCCTAACTGCTGTACAAAACGCATCAGTAGGCGCATCACTTGGAGTAGCTGCCGCAGATTCAAAAAATGAAGTTAGTGCTGTCAATCTAAATTGATACGCTTGTTTGACGCAGGATTCATCTGCGCAAAGATTGCGTACATGTTTGAGCCAGTATTTTTGATCGGTCGCTAGGCGTTGCTTTTGCTCCTCATTGGCTTTGCGAGTAGCTTCCTTATAAGCCTTGCCTAGATCATCATCCAGCTTGGATATGGCTGGGGTATCACATACCAACTTTTCGATTGTTGAAGAAGCTTTGCGGCAATCAAAACTGGCGGCCTGTGCCGTGGTCACCAGAGCAAACCATCCACCAACAACCCATGCGATTCGTTTCATGCTGCCCCTTTTAGTGCTGAAACTCAAAACTGGAGAACGCCATCGAATGGCAGCTCCTGGCCGATCTCGGCCAGTTTATCTTCGTTATTGCCACTGTCTGTTCCGCTACCAAAATCAGTCATCGATTCAGCCTTGCTTAATGACTCGCTATTTCTTTGAAGCTACCATCTCCAATTCTGAACGTCCTAATCAGGTTTGTCTTCTTAAGCGTCTTACAGTCCTGTTCAGTAACGTCAAAAGATATTTTCAATGCGGACGTTCCTTCATTCAATATTGTGTACTTATTAATAGCAGTGGCCTTTTCGATTTTATTAAGTCCTGGTTGGTACAGATTCCCGCTATGGATATCATTCCAATCACCACATAATCCCGATATTGGATTCTCATCCGATTGAATCAAATCTTCTAACTGGTAAGAATGGTTTTCATTCGTCTTCGGTACGAGATGAAACACTTTGTAGGTCGCAATTGCTTCACCTCTTCCGGCCCATCCAGTTTTTATTAAGACAAATCTCTTATTGGCTTGGCCTTGCATTTCAGCCTCAACAGATATTAGCTGTGCTCTATCTAGCTCAGAATCCGTTTCATTTGTCTTTGCGTTCCAATAAACAAGACCCTTCCCGGAATTGGAATACAAATATAGGTATTCGTATTTGTTCATCCTGAAACAGCTATCAGGGACATCGTCATCCAAATATTTCTTCAGTGAACTAAAGTCATTCAGCCTGAAAGCATCTTCGCAACTTACGAAATATGGATGCTGATCCTTCCCTGCTAGATCGGTAGCCGCCTGAGAACTGGTAGAAAGCAGTAGTGCTACTCCCCAAGCCACCCAACTGACACGCTTCATACGATCCCTTTAACAGTTCTAAAACTCATAATTGGAGGACACCATCCAATGACCGCTACAGCCGCACAGCGACATTTGTTAATCATATCAGCGAAAGGCTGCTGTTCTACTCATTTCAGCCACTCGCGCCTCCCATTAACAGACGTTCAGCCCTGATGTGCGGCAACCAGCGTAGTTGGTATTTCCAAGTCGAGTATTGCCGGCAATAGCCTTCAAATGCGGTGGCAACTCTTCTAGGCGCAGATACGCGGAAGGCTCACACACGAGCGAGTATTTGTTTGTGAGATTAGTACTCGTCTGGTGAACATCTCTCCAATCGAAAACATATAAGCCACGTTGTCCCATAGCGATAAAGCTGTCAGGTCTCTTGTAGTCAACTAGCATTTGTGTTGTTGCAATAACAGGAAGAGTTTCAAGTTCGCCTTCCAAAGCCGGATCGGCGATTGCCGCGGATAACGCACTACTCGGAATAGGACCCTCGCCACCAGTGAAAAAGGCTCCGACTCGTCCATCCTGATCAATGGCAAGCCATACACAGTCAATTCCTTGAGGATCGCTAGGCGTCACCGTAGTTCCTCAGGGCACCGGATGACTTCAGTTCGGCTAAGAAAGACTCTGTCACCGAAGGAGATGCAGCGGTGCAGTCATCATGGAAATTGTCGCAGGCGAGAAAGATGAGTTCACCACCCACTTCGATCTGCGTATGAATCACTGTTCCGTTCCGACCTAAAACGCCCGCTTTCGATAGACAAGTCTTGAGTGAGTTAATGTTCTCTCGGGACGCAGAGACTACGACAAAGTCTAGTCGTGGCGAGATCGTTTGGCGTCTCAGTGCTGGTGTTTCCTCAAATGACGCGCTGGGAAGCTCGTCAAGGTGAAGTCCTTGAAGGTCGCCCTCAAAGGAGATTCGTGCTTGGCCTTCGTATTTTCGAAGGAACGCCCAGAGGGTGCCTTGGCAATCGCGAACCTGCAACGGGCGGAATGATGGCATCATGAAGCCTAATGAAGTTATAGAAAAAGTATTTTCGTATTCAAATCGTATTGCGACTCAAATTGGAGAGCGCGTGCGACCGGCTGTTATTGGCCGCATTGCGACCTGGATTGTCCGGCCCGCAAAACGTCGGCTTCCGGCAGCATAACTGCCATTCGATTTTCATTCCATCGTCCGTCTCAGGTTAACCCACAACGGACATAACGCCTACTCCAAAGCGGACACTACTCCTTCTTGGCAGGCGCATCTGCGGCTGGGTAATCTTCGGGAGGTTCAGCTCCTGTCCCAAAATCAGTAACAACCCAATCTCCGTCTTCTTTCCTTAAAAAAACCGTAGCAGAATCGTATCCCGGCAGGGGAATGGTTTCGGCCCTCGCAAAGTTCCCTCTTACTTCGCCTACGTTAATTTTTAACGTCGGTCTTTCTTCATATATTTGTACGGCTCTTTCGATAGCGTAAACTTCTCCAGCCCCCGATCCTTGGGGCACACCAGAAAAATTCAACTCAACCTTTGATAGTCGATTCTTAGGCAATTTTTTGTAGTACATCCTGTTATATGCATACAGCCCCCAAAGGCCATGATTAGCATCTAACACGTAATACATGTTGTCACCAAAATAGATTTGTATCGGGGGGAATTGTCCGATAAACAACTGTTCTGGATCCTTGGCATAATCAGTTTGTTGAATTTCCGCACACCCGCGACTACCCCAATAACCGGAAGGGCTAGGAGGACTGTCTAGCCAAATACTGCCGTCCTTCTTTATAAGGGCATTTGAAAATACGTCGTCGTACTTCCGACTATGGAATTCTAACTTGGCAACATCTGTTGATAGACTTTCCATCTTCTTTACGCCTTGAATCGGAATCCACTTCCCATCGCTGTTTTTCTCAACTGCTTCACAATCACCCAAATAAACAATCCTGCCTGCTTCATTAAGCAGCAGCGTATGAGCTGCATTTACTGAAACTTCAGTTGCTGAAGGAAAATTGCCCAGCTTGCTAATTTGTATTGCTTCAGTAGTAGATTCATCTACTGCTGGAGGAATGCTGGTGCTGAGTGTGCCGGTGCGGTGTGAGTGTTTGTTCTGACGTTCTCTCCTTGGCGAAGGAATGCTGATATTTAGTAAGTCTCCATCCTTCAGCAAAACAACAATATTCTGAAGAATTTCATTCTTGTTAGATCCTGAAACAGCGATCGACTTAATTTCATTACTTGAGTAAACCTTTTGGGGCGAATGTTGTTCACCATTTTCATCAATTGCAATTTGGAATATATCTTGATTGTTTACTAAGACGACATACTTAGAAATACTTGGATGATCTGCAATGCCGTCTGGTTGAACTTCTACAGCCAAGGACTCAGGAAATATTGAAGTTACATTCTGAATTCCCATGTACTGCACAGGTATTGAAAAAGGGGGGCTTGCTGGATTAGACGCATGAGACCAAGTGAACACGTTTCCTGAATTGTCCAATGCAATGTAAGGGGCAATCTGCTTTATTCCACTTAGATTAGGTAATCTAATTAAGGGGTAGATAACGTTTGAATTTTCTATGGGCTTTCTGCTGAAACCCCAAACATGCCCACTGTTGTCAAGCAGGAAGAGTATGCCGCTATCATCTACTGCAATCTGCTCAACCTTTAGGGAATCAATTTTAGCTTGGGATAGCTGAAATTGCAGAGATTGATCTGGATCTTGCAATGGCGATCCACTCTGTGATTTTGCGACTTGCTGACCTGCTTTGGGATGGATGTTCAAATTCGGAAGGAATACTACTAATAGAACAAATATCCCAATTGCGGCAACCACAGATATTCTCCACTTAATTCCTATGCGGTTTTTAAAAATGACAAGGAACGTTGATACCAATGAGAAAACGAAGCTTGGCAACGTGACGGCTGCGGAGAGGCTAGTTTCCGAAATCTCAATGTGAGCAAAACGTACCACAAGCCCACACGCAACGAGCAATATGATCCAAATCAGAAATGTCCAGAAAACCCAACTGATTAATCCGACTACGATTCGCTTCATACTGCCCCTTTTTCAGTGCTGAAACTCATAATTGGAAGACGCTCCTCTATGTCTCTTACTGGCCGCATTCTGCCTGTTTAGCTTCACTTGCGCCACAGTCTGCTCCTCTACCCTTAAGCGACAATCAGCATTCCAATTTACAGACGGTCACTATTTAATTGGTCCAATTGTAAGGCAGGACGGACAAAGAATTTACCCACTCAAGTACTTTGAAATCGCGTCTTTCCAATTCTTCCATGAAGCTACGGAAGTCAGGTGCAAGCAAGGCATATTCCGGGGCGGAACGAGAGAAGAAATAGATATTTCCATTTATGGAATCGAAAGAATAGAAATTTCCTAAGATATCTTGAGCGAATAGTGCGCTGCCTTTGAGCGCTCCAAAATTAACTGGTTTAAACCACTCAGCGCGAAAGCTCAGCTCTTCAGCTACATCACCATAGCCAACCAGTAACAGCCACATACGTAGATTACTCGGAATGGGAATCTGTAGTTTATGCTCGACCTCTAGAAGCTCGGACTCTCTAACTTGATGGTAATGCTCAAATATCGCCTTGGAGCCAAACAATTGCTTCCGCCTTGCAGAGAGGAAGCGTCTAGCTATAGCTCCCATCGGGGAAACGTTTAAATCCTCGTTCTGATTTATCGACTCTCCGTCATCTACGAAAACTTGCTTAGAATTGTGTTGTCTTCCTTTTGGTGCAGGCCAGATGAATATGAGAATGGTGGGGACGACAACTGTCGATAGGCCAATTGAGATGGCAATAAGAAGTAGGTCGTTGGTGATGATATGGCTGAGATATCCTGCGATCAGGAGTAGCGAGATTGTGCAAATGACTGCAATGATTATGAGACGAAGCATGCGCCTGGGCCTATATATATTGATGACCATCCGAAATGGAGAACTTGCTCAACCGTCCGTTGTTGGCCGATAGCGGAGATCATACCCACTAAATAGATCGCCCGAAAGCAGACATTTATTTCCTCAATCTTGCCTGGCAAGCAATGAAAGTTCCAGATGACCTTCGCAGCGCGTCTCTTTGCTTGTTATCATTAGAGCCATTCAAGTCAGGAGCTAACAATGCCAATCTCACAACGCAACACTGTCGCCATGGTTCTGTTTCTGTGCGGGCTGATGAGTTCGCCGCTGCAGGCGAGTGAGGTCAGTGTTGCGGTGGCGTCGAATTTTGCGGGGCCGATGGAGCGTCTGGTGCCGCTGTTCCAGAAGGAAAGCGGGCATACGGTGAAGGTTACCTTGGGCGCCAGCGGCAAGTTGAATTTGCAGATCAGGGGCAAGGCGCCGTTCGATGCTTTCCTTTCCGCGGACGAAGAGTTGCCGCGTCTGCTGGTGCAGGATGGGTTGGCGGTCACCGGCTCGCGTTTTGCCTATGCCACCGGCAATCTGGTGTTGTGGAGTGCGCAGCCCGGTTTGGTGGAT